>FWPU01000474.1_pt1 | contig 129558 bp, 122 predicted proteins | sample 2228361 | NCBI WGS metagenome assembly FWPU01 (sample SAMEA103939777, study PRJEB20133) | metagenome | reverse complement strand
GTTCGAACGACTGACCTGATGAAGAAGGGATTAAGACGGGCCGATCGTGGGCCCTCGCGAAGTCGATCCAGTTCGAACGACTGACCTGATGAAGAAGGGATTAAGACAACTCACCGAGGCCGTTCTCCACGCGTCGGACGGTTCGAACGACTGACCTGATGAAGAAGGGATTAAGACACAACAGCAGGGTCGGAGCCCGCCCAGAGGAGGGGTTCGAACGACTGACCTGATGAAGAAGGGATTAAGACCTCGGCGGACGAACCGGATCAGGTTGCCTCCCCGTTCGAACGACTGACCTGATGAAGAAGGGATTAAGACCCGGATGTCCGGTCGTTCTCCTCCAAACGGTTTGTTCGAACGACTGACCTGATGAAGAAGGGATTAAGACCATTCGACTTCATGCAAGACGCGTGCCAGCCTAGGTTCGAACGACTGACCTGATGAAGAAGGGATTAAGACCTTCATCTCACTGACTCCGCTCGGCCGCTGAAGTTCGAACGACTGACCTGATGAAGAAGGGATTAAGACGAGCCTAGCCATCCCCAATCGTATGCGATGGGAGTTCGAACGACTGACCTGATGAAGAAGGGATTAAGACCGGGAAGCCCCAGCTCCTCTGCGAGCTGGAGCGTTCGAACGACTGACCTGATGAAGAAGGCCTTGGATGGGTCGGCTATCGCAGGCTCTCCCGGTGCCGGGCTTGCAATGGGATGTTGAACCATGCCGGGAAGTTGTCGCCGCCCTAGTGGTTGGCTTACTCGCCCGCTTTGTGGTGCGTGGATGGCTGTTCTACGCCGTGCCCGGATTCGCCCTGGCGAGCCTCGTCGCCATCCTGCTGATCCGCGGCGATGAAGTGGGCCCGGCGCTGGCCCGCGGCGCCAAGATCAGCGAGGATGGGGAAGCGGGGCAGGTTTCCGGCCTGTTAGAGGTGCTGGCCTCTCGGGCGGTACTCGCTTTTGCTCTGGCTGAGGGCCTGTTCCACTTTGCTAAACACCGCCATGTTGCCGCTGGCTGGCCAGGCCATGACCGCCGGCAACGAGCGCGGCGCCTCTATACGTGGTGGTGGCCGGGGGCTACGACGCCGTATTCCTCTTCCTGGCGCTCGCGTTCGTGCACCTCAGGCTGGAGGAAAGCCAGAAACTCTCCCCGCTGCCCCTCTCCCAGGACGCCACGGCATTCCGAATGGTGACAGGTTCGAGCCAGGTCTCTTAAAAGAGCGTTTGGGGACAAGGCTTCTACGCCGAGATCTCGGCACACCGTGGCGTCGGGTGGTCGGGGGCGAGAGTGGACACGGTCCATGGCCGCAGGATTTGCCCTGCCGCCAAGTATCGTGGGAAATGTCCGGGCAGACGTGGAATGAGCGGCGTCAAGAGGCCAGGGCCTCGTCCAGCACCTCGATCCAGTGCTTGACGGGCAGGTCTGTGCCGCTGCTCAAGTGGGTAAGGCAGCCAATGTTGGCGGTGGCAATGAGCTCGGGTTTGCCTGAGGCGAGGGCCGCCACCTTGTTGCGCAGTAGCTGCTGGGAGAGCTGTGGCTGCAGAAGGGAGTAGGTGCCCGCCGAGCCACAGCAAAGATGGGCGTTTGGCACGTACGTCAGGGTGAACCCCACGCCCCGCAGCAGCTCTTCCACCGTTCCCCGGAGCTTCAATGCGTGCTGCAGGGTGCACGGGGCATGGAAGGCGAGCCTGGGCTTGGGCTTCCCCTGGAGGAGCGTGGCAATGCGCTCCCGCTCCGCGGCGACCACTTGGCCTATGTCCTTAGCGAGCGCCGAGACCTTCGCTGCCTTGGCCGCGTAGCTGGGGTCGTGGCGCAACAGGTGGCCGTACTCGGCCACCATGGCCCCGCAGCCGGTGGCAGTGATTACGATCGCTTCCGCTCCCTGTTCGAGATAGGGCCACCAGGCATCGATAAGCCTCCGGGCGTAATCTAACCCTTCTTCCTGGGCGTTCAGGTGGTAGGGGACGGCGCCGCAGCAGGCAGGATGCTGCGCTCGCAGGAGCGAGATGCCCAGGCGGTCCAGAACCCGGGCAGCCGCAGCGTTGATGTTGGGCGCAATTCCCGGCTGCACGCAGCCGTCCAGCGCCACCATGCGCCGCGGGTGGCGGGGCGCCGGCCACAGCGTCGGGACCTGGCGGGGCGGCACGCTTTTTCGCAGGGCGGGCGGCAAAAGCGGTCGCACAAGTTGCCCGAGCCGCAGCAGGGGATTGAAAATCCAGGGTCTGGGGAGAGCGGCCCGCAGGGCACCGCGAACGAGCCGCTCGACCAGGTCCCGGCCCACTTGCCGTTCGATGACGGCGCGGCCGATATCGGCAAGCCGCCCATACTTCACTCCCGAAGGACAGGTGGTCTCGCAGGCGCGGCAGGTGAGGCAGCGGTCCAGGTGCAATTGCACCTTTTTCGTCGCCGGCGCTCCTTCCAGCACTTGCTTCATGAGATAGATGCGGCCGCGGGGGCCGTCCAGCTCGTCGCCGAGGAGTTGGTAGGTGGGACAGGTAGCGGTGCAAAAGCCACAGTGGGTGCAAGCTCGCAGAATCGCTTCTGCTTCCCGGCCCTCCGAGCTATGACGGATGAATTCGGCGAGATGGGTTTCCATTGCGGTTCACATGCCGGGATAGAGCCGCCCCGGGTTCAGGATCCCGGCCGGGTCGAAGGCCTGCTTGAGCCGCCGGTGGATACGTTCCAGGGCCGCGGGTAGGGGATGAAAGGGGGGGATTATCCCGTCCGCGCCGCGGAATAGGGTGGCGTGGCCGCCCGATCCCTGGGCGGCGGCGCGAACCTCCGCCGCCGGGGCGTCGCAGGCGATCCAGCGCAAAGCGCCGCCCCACTCGATCGCCTGGGGACCGAGGGCAAGGGGCGGCGTGGTGGACTTGATGGACAGCCGCCATAGGCGGGGGCTCGAGGCGAAAAACGGAAGCGTTTGCTCCCGCACCGCAGTCCAGAAGGCTTCACCCTCAGCCACCTCCTCGCCGCCGATCTTCGCACGCGCGGCGCGAATGGCGCTTTCGGCCCCTGAAAGGCGGATCCAAAGGAGGCTTTCGTGATGGAAGGTGGCGGAGATGGGCAGCGGCTTGCCGGCGAGGACGTTCATGGTCTCGATGGCTTTCGCCTCGTCCATTTCCAGGCGCAGGGTACACTCGGCCCGGGGCCGGGGCAGGACTTTCAGGGACACCTCCAGGATGACACCCAGGGTTCCCAGGGAGCCTGCCATCAGGCGCGAGACGTCGTAGCCCGCCACGTTCTTCATCACCCGCCCGCCGAAGGAGAGGTCAGTGCCGCGCCCATCTAGCATGCGGACCCCGAGCACGTAGTCGCGTACCGCGCCGCTCGTGGCGCGCCGAGGGCCAGAGAGCCCGGCAGCGACACATCCGCCCAAGGTGGCGGCTTCACCGAAATGGGGAGGTTCGAAAGGCAACATCTGTCCCTGCTGCGCCAGGGCGCTTTCCACCTCCCGGAGCGGCGTGCCGCAACGGGCAGTGAGCACTAGCTCGGAAGGCTCGTAGTCCACGATGCCCTGGTAAGCGGCGACGTTCAGGCTCTCGCCGGTCACGGGGCCGCCATAGAAGCGCTTCGTGCCGCCGCCGACAATGCGCAGTGGTGTGCGTTCTACGGATGCCCGGCGCAAAGCCTCGGCGATGCGATCGACTATCTCTTGCATGGATCAGACCCGACGAGCGGCGCTCAGAAGCGGGGCAGGTCCGGAAAGCGTTCCTGCCCCGCTTTCACGTGCATGCGCCCGAATTCTGCGCAGCGGGCGAGGGTCGGTACTGCCTTGCCTGGATTGAGCAATCCGCGCTCGTCGAAGGCGTGCTTGATGCGGTGAAATGCCTCTAGCTCTGCGGCGCGAAATTGGACGCACATTTGGTTGAGCTTTTCCACCCCTACCCCGTGCTCCCCGGTGATGGTGCCTCCCGCGGCGATGCACATTTCCAGAATGCGGCCACCGAACTCTTCCGCCTTCTCTAGCTCCCCGGGCACGTTGGCGTCGTACAAAATGAGAGGATGGAGGTTGCCGTCACCGGCATGGAAGACATTCATGCAACGCAGGCCATACTCCCGGGAGAGCGCTTCGATACCCTTCAGGACCTCGCCCAGCTTCTTGCGGGGGATGGTGCCGTCCATGCAGTAATAGTCGGGCGATATGCGACCGGCAGCGGGGAAGGCGGCCTTGCGGCCGGCCCAAAGCCGCAACCGTTCCGCGTCGTCCCGGGAGATGCGAATTTCCGTCGCGCCGCTGGCTTTCATGACCTCGGTGACCCGGGCGATTTCGTCGGCCACTTCTTCCGCGGTGCCATCCGACTCGCACAATAGGATTGCCTCCGCGTCCAGGTTGTATCCCGCGTGCACGAAGTCCTCCACCGCCCGGGTGGTGAGCCGGTCCATCATCTCCAGCCCCGCGGGCACGATTCCGGCGGCAATCACCGCAGCCACGGCTTCGCCGGCTTTCTCGAGGCTATCGAAAGCCGCCATCACCACTTGGGCGGTTTCAGGCACGGGCAGTAGTTTCACCGTGACCTCGGTGATGACGGCCAGCATCCCCTCTGAGCCGGTCATGAGGGCAAGCAAGTCGTAACCCGGCGCGTCCAGGGCGTCAGCGCCGAACTCCACGATGTCGCCTTCGATGGTGACGGTGCGCACCTTCATCACATTGTGCACGGTGAGGCCGTACTTCAGGCAATGCACGCCGCCAGAGTTCTCCGCTACGTTGCCGCCGATGGTGCAGGCGATCTGGCTGGAGGGGTCAGGGGCGTAATAGAGCCCATAGGGTGCCGCGGCCTCGGAGACCGCCAGGTTGCGCACCCCCGGCTGCACCCGGGCAGTGCGGGCCAGGGGATCGATCTCCAGGATGCGCATGAACTTGGCTAAAGAAAGGAGGACGCCCTCTTTAAGGGGCAGGGCCCCCCCGGAGAGACCAGTACCAGCGCCGCGGGCGACCACCGGGACGCCTTCCCCGTGGCACAGGCGCAGGATTTGCACCACCTGGTCCTCGGTCTCTGGTAGAACGACAACTCCGGGCACCTGCCGGAACGCGGTGAGTCCGTCGCACTCGTAGGGGCGTAGCTCTTCCGGCTCAGACAGCACGTTGTCGGGACCCACCAGGCGGCGCAGCCGCTCCACCAGGGAGTGGGGAGAGGTTCGAAGGAATGCCCGTTCTGCGTGGGGCATGGATACCTCCGGGCTTGGATCAAGGCGTGGGTTTCTCGGCGGGGGTCCCGTCTTCGACCGGCGGCGGCTTTGGGAGGTCCTCCCGGGGGCGGGCGGGCCAGGGGGCGAATCCCATGGCGGCGAGCCCTAGCCGGGCGGCCGCATTCAGGAGGTGGGCCCGGGCTGCTTCCCGAGCAGCATCCGGGTCTCCGGCGACGATGGCCTGGAAGAGCCGCTGGTGTTCCGATTGGGCGGCCCGGGCCAGGTTCGCCTCGCTCCAAGTGGGGCGGCGGCTGTCGGCGAAAGGGTGACCGATGAGGGCCACCAGCCGCTCCAGGTAAGGGTTGTGGGCGGCGGCGGCGATTGCCCGGTGGAAGGCGTTGTCCGCTTCCGAGCCGTTTCCCTGACCCGCGAGAGCTTGGTCCATGGCCGCCAGGGGGCGGGCGATTTTCTCGATGTCCTGGGACGTGCGCCGGAGGGCTGCTAGCTCCGCGGCGGTGGCTTCCACCGACATGCGTAGCTCGAAGATATGGCCCAGCTCCTGCAGGTCCAGCGGGTCGTGGGGGGCGAGCTTAAAGCTCAGCAGCTCCGGCCGGGCCGCCACGTAGGCTCCGGCCCCTTGGCGGGTGACCACGTAGCCATCGGCCTTCAGGCAGGCGATCGCTTCCCGCACTACGGCCCGGCTCACCCCGAAGCGCTCCGCCAGCTCCCGCTCGGTGGGCAACCGGTCGCCGGGTCGAAATGTGCCGTCCCGGATGAGCCCCTGGAGCGCTCGGATCACCGTTTCGCTCAGACAAGCCGGTCGGATGACTTCCTGCAGAGCTTCCATGACCGTGACGATATCCAACTAGCGATGTAAATCAAACAGTTATTATTACTTCGCGACCGGGCTATCAAGTGGCCTGGTTGTCAGACCAAAAGCGTAAAAGCCCGCTGGGGATTCGTCAAGCTCGAGGTTTCCTTCTTCACGACCCGGATTCGTTGAGGCCTTCGGCTACCTTCTCTAGACGAAAAATAGCCCGCCGACTTGGGACTAAGCCCGCCAAAAGAAACGAGGGTCCTTCTGCGCTAGCAGCCCAGAAAACAGCGACCGAGGTGCGTGCTTCCGACGGGCGGCGGCATTTCTGCGGCGCAGCCGCTTATGGCCACCATAATTTCATATTATGGAAATATTATTTGCATTTCGCAATCTGCGGTGCTATGCTTGATTCCACATAACAATACATCATTTCATATTCCGAAATACCGTTAGGAGGTCGCTATGGCGAAGATGACCGCCGCGGAAGCGGCAGTGAAGGTCTTGGAAAGCGAAGGGATCGATCTCGCTTTCGGCGTGCCGGGGGCTGCGATCCTGCCGCTGTACGACGCGCTGCGCAAGAGTTCCATCAAGCACGTCCTGGTGCGGCACGAAGAGGGAGGCACCCACGCGGCCGAGGGCTACACGCGGGCGAGGAAAGACAAGATCGGCGTGTGCATTGGCACTTCCGGCCCTGCCGGCACCAACATGGTGACCGGCCTTTATTCCGCCATGGCGGACTCGGTGCCGATTCTGTGCATCACTGGCCAGGCGCCCCGGGCGAAGCTTCATAAGGAAGACTTTCAAGCGGTGGACATCGCCTCGATCGTCCGCCCAGTGACCAAGTGGTCTGTCACCGTGATGGAGGCAGCCCAGGTACCCTGGGCCTTCCGGCACGCCTTCCACATCATGCGTTCGGGACGGCCGGGGCCCGTGCTCATCGACCTGCCCCTCGACGTGCAAAAAGAGATGATCGAGTACGATCCGGAGGCCGACGCGCCCCTGGAAGTGTTCAAGCCCCGGGCTCACCGCCACCAGATCGAGAAGGCGCTTGCCATGATGATGGAGGCCCGGCGGCCGCTAATCATCGCCGGCGGCGGGGTGATTAACGCCGACGCGTGCCACCTGCTTAAGGAATTCGCCGAAATCACTCAGACCCCGGTGGTGCCGACCCTCATGGGATGGGGTGCGCTCCCCGACGACCATCCCCTCAACGCCGGGATGGTGGGACTGCAAACCCAGCACCGTTACGGTAACGCCAACTTCCTGCGCAGCGACTTCGTACTGGGAGTCGGCAACCGCTGGGCTAACCGTATGACGGGCAGCGTGGACGTCTTCACCCGCGGGCGCAAGTTCGTCCATGTAGACATCGAGCCGACCCAGATCGGGCGTGTGTTCTGCCCAGACCTGGGCATCGTCTCCGACGCCAAGTTCGCCCTGGAGCTGTTCGTGGAGGTGGCCAAGGAATGGAAGGCGGCGGGCAAACTCGCTGATCGCAGCGCCTGGGTGGCCGAAGCGCAGGAGCGCAAGCGCACCATGCACCGCAAGACCCATTTCGACAATATCCCGATCAAGCCCCAGCGGGTGTTCGAAGAAGTGAACAAGGTATTCGGCGATGACACCGTGTTTGTCACCGCCATCGGCCTGTACCAGATCGCCTCTGGACAGTTCCAGAGAATCAACCGGCCGCGCCATTACCTGGTGTGCGGCCAGGCAGGTCCCCTTGGCTGGGAAATCTCGGCCTGCACTGGTGCGAAGCTCGCCTGCCCCGATAAAGAAGTGGTGGGCATCGTGGGTGACTATTCCTTCCAATTCCTGATCGAGGAGTTGGCGGTCGCGGCCCAGTACAAGGTTCCCTTCATCCTGGTGCTGCTCAACAACGCCTACCTGGGCCTGATCCGCCAGGCGGAGCTGGGCTATGGCATGGATTACGAAGTGCAGCTCTCGTTTAAGAATATCAACGCGCCCGAAATCGGGGAGTACGGGGTCGATCACGTGAAAGCGGCCGAGGCCTTCGGTTGCCTGGCGATCCGCGTGTTCGATCCCAACCTGCTCGCTGCCGCCTTAGAGGAAGCGAGGCAGCTCGCCAACGAGCACAAAGTTCCGGTGGTCGTGGAAGTGATCACCGAGCGGGCGACCAACATCGCCATGGGTCCCGAGATCGATCAGATCAAGGAGTTCGAGCCGATCGAGGATCGCACAGGCGCTAAGGAACCGGCGACGGCCTAAGCCGCCGTGCCTGCGGGCTCAGGGCGGCGGGTCCTTCTCCTCCCCGACGAAGCGAACGCCCTGTCGCCCGCAGGCTCTCGCCGGTTATCATGAGAAGTCTCTCCCCCTCGCCCTGGCTGGGCAGCCGGGCGAGGAATCAGCTTTTTTCACAATGAGGATCCCGTATGCCGAAATTTGCCGCCAATCTCACCATGATGTTCAACGAGGTCGATTTCCTGGACCGGTTCGCCGCTGCAGCCCGGGCCGGTTTTCGGGGCGTGGAATACCTGTTTCCTTATCCTTACGACAAGAAGGCGCTCAAGGAGCGCCTGGAGCGCCACGGGCTGGTACAGGTGCTGCACAACCTTCCGGCGGGGGATTGGGGCAAGGGAGAGCGGGGGATCGCCTGCCATCCGGACCGGGTGGGCGAATTCCAGGAGGGGGTGGGCAAGGCCATCGAATACGCCACGACCCTGGGCTGCAGGCAGTTGAACTGCCTCGCCGGGATCACCCCCGCAGGAGTGGCCCTGGACAAAGTCCGCCAGACCTTCGTCGACAATCTCAAGTTCGCCGCCGCTGAACTCAAAAAAGCAGGGATAAAGCTTCTGATCGAGCCGATCAACACGATCGACATTCCGGGCTTCTACCTGACCCACACGGCCCAGGCGGTAGCCATCATTGAGGAGGTGGGGTCGGACAACCTGTTCCTGCAATACGACATCTATCATATGCAGATCATGGAGGGCGACCTGGCGCGCACCATGGAGAAGAACCTGAAGCTGATCGCCCACGTGCAGCTCGCCGACAACCCGGGACGGCATGAGCCGGGAACGGGGGAAATCAACTATCCGTTCCTTTTCGCCCACCTGGATCGAATCGGCTATACAGGCTGGATCGGGTGCGAATATAAGCCGGCCACCACCACCGAGGCGGGTCTCGGCTGGTTCGCGCCTTACCGGGCTGGCGCCTAAAATGCGAGGGCAATGGGCTACGGGAGCAGTGACTTTTTGCGTTGAACCGTCTGGAGGAAGAAAGCAATGAACGTGGGATTCATCGGACTCGGCATTATGGGCAAGCCCATGGCTCTCAACCTGGTGAAGGGCGGCCACACCCTCTTCGCCCATAGCCGCAGCGGCGTGCCCCAGGAGCTTACGGCTGCCGGCGCGACCGCGTGCAAGTCGCCCAAGGAAGTGGCGCAGAAAGCGGAAGTCATCATCACCATGGTGCCCGATACGCCGGACGTACAGAAGGTCCTATTCGGCGAAGGTGGAGTGGCGGAGGGGCTCACCCCGGGCAAGATCGTGGTGGACATGAGTTCCATCTCTCCCATCGAGACCAAGCAGTTCGCCGAGCGCATCAACGGACTGGGCTGCCAATACCTGGATGCCCCCGTGTCGGGGGGCGAGGTGGGTGCCAAGAATGCCACTCTCACTATCATGGTGGGCGGCCCCGAAGACGCCTTCGCCAAGGTAAAGCCCTTGTTCGAGCTCATGGGCAAGAACATCACCCTGGTGGGGGGCAACGGAGACGGGCAGACGTGCAAGGTGGCCAACCAGATTATTGTTGCCCTCACCATCGAGGCAGTGGCGGAAGCCTTAGTATTCGCCTCTAAAGCGGGAGCAGATCCGGCCCGGGTGCGCCAGGCCTTGATGGGCGGGTTCGCTTCATCGCGAATCCTGGAGGTCCATGGCGAGCGTATGATCAAGCGCACTTTCGATCCGGGTTTCCGCATCGAGCTGCATCAGAAGGACCTCAACCTGGCACTGACTGGCGCTCGTGCCTTGGGGGTGTCTCTGCCCAACACGGCTACTGCCCAGGAGCTGTTTAACGCCTGCGTGGCCAACGGCGGAGCGAAGTGGGACCATTCGGGCATGGTGAAGGCCCTAGAGATGATGGCCCATCACCAGGTGGGTCAGCCCGTGGAGAACCCGGGACTGGATTGAGCGGCTGCCGTTGCCGACGGGCTCGTCGAGAAAGGCGCCCGCAAGGCGCCTTTCTCTTACCCGGGCGTCGGACGGTTATTTCCCAGCGGCGCTTCGCCCGCGCCCCGGGGCGTAAGATTTTCCCCGGATGGAGCGACAAAAACTTGAGCTCATTCGCCGAGGTGCTCTGCCATGGAGGAAGCGAGGTCCATTCCGGGGCGCAATTGTCCCCTGGATTACCGTTACGAGCCGCGGGATTTGAACCGCCCGGCGGATTTCGCCGCCGAGGTCCTTTACGTAGTGGGCGGCTTGTACGGAAACCCCCAAGCGCTGGAGGCGGTGCTCGGGCTTGCCGCCCGAGAGCCTGCCGCCCGGGTGGTGTTCAATGGAGACTTCCACTGGTTCGACGTGCGGCCGGACACCTTCCGGGCGGTGCACGAGGCGGTGCTCGCTTTCGACGCCCTGCGGGGCAACGTGGAAACGGAACTCGCTCGCAGCGAAGAAAGTGCGGGCTGCGGCTGCGCCTATCCTGAGTGGGTGCCCGACGCGGTGGTGGAGCGCTCCAACGCCATCATGGCCCGGCTGCGGCAGACGGCCCAGGGCTTTGCGGACTTGGTGGAGCGGCTGGCGGCGCTGCCCAGGTTTCTTGTGGTGGAGGTGGCGGGCGAGCGGGTAGCCATCGTCCATGGGGATGCCCACGCCCTGGCCGGCTGGAATTTTTCCGTCGAAAGCCTGGACCGCCTTGCCTCAAGCGAGGCGCCTGCGCGATGGTTTGCCGAGGCAGACGTGCGGGTGTTTGCCTGCAGCCACACTTGCCTGCCCGTGCTGCGGGAGGTGGAACTGCCAGGGGGACCGGGCTATGTGGTGAACAACGGGGCGGCAGGCATGCCCAATTTCGCCGGCACCCGCTTCGGCGTGGTGACCCGCATCGGCGCAACACCCGCCCCGAAGGACGTGCTTTATGGGGTCCGGGTAGGGAACCTCCACGTGGAAGCGCTGCCCGTTGTCTACGATCACGCCCGCTGGCAGCGGGCTTTCCTCGCCGACTGGCCGCCGGGCTCGCCCGCCTTTGAAGGCTATTTCGATCGCATCCTGCGGGGGCCGGCCTACCGCCTGGCTCAAGCCCGTCCTCGCCCCTTGCCCGGCACCGCCGCGGCGCTGGATTGCGGCCTGTATGAGGCAGGAGCGGGAAATCGACCCTAGGCGAGAGACAGGTCCCGGCCCGTGCGCCTTTCCATCGTGGTTCCAGCCTTGAACGAAGCGGCCGTGATCGGCGACACCCTGCAGGCCTTGGCGCCCCTGCGCGCCCAGGGCTGCGAAGTCATCGTGGTGGATGGAGGCAGTCGGGACACCACCGTGGCCCTCGCCCAGGCTTGGGCCGACCGAGTGCTCACGGCGCCCCGGGGGCGGGCGTCCCAGATGAACGCCGGTGCTGCTGCCGCCCGAGGGGACGTGTTTCTATTCCTGCACGCCGATACCCGGCTTCCGCCAGATGCGCATCGGCAAATCGCAATGGGCATGGCGCGCACAGGCCGCCGCTGGGGCCGGTTCGACGTGCGGCTCTCCGGAGCCCATCCCCTGCTGCGGGTGGTGGAGCGCCTGATGAACCTGCGCTCCCGGCTGTCGGGCATCGCCACGGGGGATCAGGCCATGTTCGTCGAGCGCCGGCTGTTCCTCGAAGTGGGCGCCTTTCCCGACCAGCCCCTCATGGAAGACGTGGAGCTCTCCAAGCGGCTCAAGCGGCACGGCCGGCCGCTATGCCTGCGGGTACCCGTGGTCACCTCCAGCCGCCGCTGGGAAGAGGGCGGAATCGTTCGCACAATTCTCCTCATGTGGGCGCTGCGTGCCGCCTACGCTCTGGGAGTACCGGCGGAGTGCCTGGCGCGGCGCTATCGCTGAGGAGAAGCGAAAAGAACATCCTTCATGGGGATGGCGTGAGGCGGTTTTTGATGCGCTGGAAGCGGGCCAGGGCCCGTTCCCGGCTCGCTTTCAGGTCCACGAGGGGGCGGGGGTAGGTCTCCCCCAGGCGGACGCCGGCGGCCTCCAGGACCGCGGGCGGCGCCGCCCAGGGGGCGTGGATGTGCTCGTCGGGAAGCCCCGCGAGCTCCGGCAGATGGCGGCGCAGGTAAGCGCCCCGGGGGTCGAACTTGCGGCCCTGGAGCACCGGATTGAAGACCCGGAAATAGGGCGCCGCGTCCGCCCCGCAACCGGCGGTCCATTGCCAGCCCAGGGTGTTGTTGGCGAGATCTGCGTCCACCAGGGTGTCCCAGAACCAGCGCGCCCCCTCCTGCCAGGGAACCAGCAGGTTCTTGGTGAGGAAGGAGGCGACGATCATCCGCGCCCGGTTGTGCATCCAGCCCGTCGCCCACAGCTCCCGCATGCCGGCGTCCACCAGGGGGACCCCGGTGCGCCCGCGCCGCCAGGCGGCGAGGGCGTCCTGGTAGCGTTCGGCCCAGGGGAAACGGGCGAAACGGCGATCCAGGGGCTCTTCGGGCGTGCGGGGGAAGTGGACGAGGAGATGGTGGGCGAATTCGCGCCAGACGAGCTGCCGCAGGAAGCTTTCCCCCTGGGCGCGGGACCCCGGCGCCGGGTCAAGGGCCAGGCGCCGCTCCACGGCCGCGGCGACCTGGCGCGGCCCGATCTCGCCGAAGTGGAGGTGGGGGGAGAGCCGGGAGGTGCCCGCCCGGTCCGGCCGATCCCGCGCCTCGGCGTAGCGGGCGAGGGTGGTGTCCAGGAAAGTCTCGAGCCGCGCCTGGGCGCCTGCCTCTCCGGGGCGCCAGGTGGCGCGAAGACCCCCGTCCCACGGGATTTTCGGCAACAGGGCGAGCTCCTCGAGCTCAAGGGAAGAAAGCGCCTGGGGAACGGGCGGCAGAGCCTGCGGGGCGGGAATCGGGTCGGTGGGCCATCCCCGGCGCAGGCAAGCCCGCCAGAAAGGGGTGAAGACCTGGTAGGGATTGCCGTCGTCCTTGAGGAGGGATTGCGGCTCGAAGAGGAGCGAGGCATTGGCGCTTTCCACCTGCACCCCGGCGGCACGAAGCCCCGTCTCCACCCGCTGGTCCCGGCCGCGGTGGGCGGGCTCGTAGAGCCGGTTCCAGAAAACGTGGGTGGCTCCCGTCTCCCTCGCGAGCCCTATCAAGGTTTCCAGGCTCGGGCCACGCCGCACAATCAAGCGGGACCCCAAAGCCCGCAAGGCGCCGTCCAAGGCAACGAGGCTATGGTGCAGCCACCAGCGGGAGGCGGCCCCCGGCGCCCACGCCCCGGACTCCTCCGGGGCGTGGATGTAGGCGGGCACGATGCGTTCGCAGCCGGCCAGGGCCCGGGCGAGGGCCGGGTTGTCGGCCAGGCGCAGATCCTGGCGGAACCAGACGATGGCAGCGCTCATGGGGCGCGGGGCGAATGTCTCCTGCAGTGGGGTCAGGCGAACTGTACCATTGGAAAATGGGGAACGTTTGCGAGGTGGTCGTCTTTGCCCGGGCGCCGGTACCGGGGCAGGTCAAGACCCGGCTGATCCCGGCCATGGGACCCCTGCGGGCCGCCGCGCTCCATCGCCGCCTGATCCGGGAAACCCTCGCCAAGGCGGTGGAAAGCGGCGTGGGTCCGGTCACCCTGGCGGGACACCCCGGCGCGGACCATCCCTTCTTCGCCCGCTGCGCCGCCCGCTACGGGGTGGCCCTGATGGGCCAGGAAGGCGCGGACCTGGGCGCCCGGATGGGTGAGGCCCTGAAGAGGGCCTTGGACCGGGGGCCCATGGCGCTGCTGGTGGGGACCGATTGCCCGCCCCTCACCGTCGAGGACCTGCGGGCCGCCGCCGGGGCGCTGGGCCGGGGCGCCGACGCGGTCCTCGCCCCGGCCGAGGACGGCGGCTACGTGTTGATCGGCCTGCGGCGCCTTGAGCCCGAGCTTTTCTCTGGGATCCCGTGGGGGAGCGCCCATGTATTCCGCGAGACCCTGGGGAGGCTCGGGCGTTTGGGCTGGCGCGTCGTGCAACTGCCGGAGCGCTGGGACCTGGACCGGCCCGAGGACTTGGCTCGGCTGTGGGCTTGGCGGGGGAGCCGGCGTAAGGCTTGACGGCAGAGCCTTCAGGCCGCCTGGACCGGAATACTGTCCTTGGTGTGGGTAATGCGGTTGCGGCTATCCACGTAGACGAGCCGAGGGTGGTAGCGGGCTAGCTCCAGCTCAGAGTAGGTGGCGTAGGCAGCGATGATGAGCAAATCGCCGGGCCTGGCCTTGTGGGCGGCCGCTCCGTTTACCGAGATAGTACCGCTGCCCCGCTCAGCGCGGATCGCATAAGTGGTGAAGCGCTCGCCGTTGGCGATGTTATAGACGTCGATCTGCTGGTATTCCCGTATGCCAGCGGCATCGAGCAGCCCCTCGTCGATGGCACAGGAACCCTCGTAATCTAGCTCCGAGTGGGTCACCGTCACCCGGTGCAATTTTGCCTGAAGCATCGTGCGCTGCATGAACAGGCCCCCCTTTGGCTTTTTTGGAAAACGCGAAGTATAAGGCTCTTACGCCGGAACCGTGATTTCCAGGTTGTCGATCAACCGGGTGCCGCCCAAGCGGGCGGCAGCGAGGGCGACCAGTTCCCGATCGCCCGGCAGAGCCGGTTCTAGCGAGGTGCGTTGCTGCAGTGCAACATAATCTACTTGCCACCCCGCCTTGTCAAGACGGTCCCGGGCCTGCCGTTCCAAGGCGCGAAAATCCCGCGCTCCTGCCTCGATGGCCTGGGCGATTTCGCGCAAGGTGGCGTACAACCGGGGAGCTTCGGCCCGCTCGGCAGAGGAGAGATAGCCGTTGCGGCTCGACAGGGCTAATCCGTCCGGGGCCCGCACCGTCTCCCCCGCCACGATCTCGATGGGTAGATTGAACTGGCGCACCATCTCCTGCACCACCCGGAGCTGCTGGTAATCCTTTTTACCGAAGACTGCCCAACGGGGCTGCACGATGTTGAAGAGTTTGAGTACGACGGTAGCAACCCCCCGGAAGAAGCCGGGTCGGAACTCCCCTTCCAGGATCTGGCCCAGTCGGGGTGGCTCCACCATGAACGTCTGCGGCACAGGGTACATCTCTGCGGTGTCGGGGGCGAAGACGAAATCCACGCTGAGCGCCTGCAGCTTCTGCCGGTCCTCGTCCAGGGTACGGGGATAGGTGGCGAAATCTTCCCGGGGTCCGAACTGGAGGGGATTCACGAAAATGGACACCACCACGGGTCGCCCGTGGCTCCCGGCCAGGCGCACGAGCGCCAGGTGTCCCTCATGCAAGTTTCCCATGGTGGGAACAAAGGCGATCTGCCGGTGGCCGGCGAGCCGCTCCCGTAGGGCGGCGATGCAGGACACGAGTTCCATCGACTTACTGGAAGCTTTCTTCGGGACCCGGGAAGCTACGGTTCTTGACCGCTTGCACGAAAGCTGCCACTGCCGCCTGCACGCTTCCCGTCCCGGCCATGAAGCTGCGTACGAACTTGGGCCGGCGCCCGGGGTAGAGGTCCAGCATGTCATAGAGCACCAGCACTTGGCCGCTGCAATGGGGGCCGGCGCCGATACCGATGGTGGGGGTGCTGATGGAAGCGGTCACCTGCTGGGCGAGCGCTGCCGGCATGGCTTCTAGGACCAGCAGCCCGGCGCCCGCTTGCTCCAGGGCCTTGGCATCCTCCAGCAGGCGGGCGGCTTGGGCATCGCCCCGTCCTTGCACCTTGAATCCCCCCAATTGATGCACCGATTGGGGAGTAAGTCCGATATGGCCGCACACCGGCACGCCGCGTCGGGTCAGGAAGGCCACCGTCTCCGCCATCTCCCGTCCGCCCTCCAGCTTCACCATGTGGGCGCCCGCCGCCATGAGGGGCACGGCGTTCTCGAACGTCTTCTCCGGGCTCACCTGGAAAGTACCGAAAGGCATGTCGGCGATCACTAAGGCCCGCTTCGCACCCCGCGCCACGCAGCGGGTGTGGTAGGCCATCTCCTCCAAGGTCACGGTGAGGGTAGTGTCTTCCCCCTTGATCACGTTGCCCAAAGAGTCTCCCACCAGCAGGGTGTCCACGCCGGCATTGTCCAGCAGGGTGGCGAAACTTGCGTCGTAACAAGTGAGCATGGTGATGGGATCGCCGTCCCGGGCCATCTTCTGCAGAGTCGTGAGAGTGACGCGCATGATCAGCCTCGATTGAAGAACTTCCGGGCGCCCCGCATGGCGCCGATGCACTGCAACAGTAAATCAAAATCCGCGCGCTCATCAACAAAGTTGAAGTGGTCGCTGTTGACCACCAGGAGCGGCGCGGCGTCGTAGTGGTGGAAAAACCGGGTGTAGGCCTTCGCCACCCGGGCGAGGTAGTCCTCGGAAATGGTGCGCTCGTAGTCCTTACCGCGGCGGCGCACCCGCTCCATCAGCCGCTCGGGCGAGGCCTGGAGATAGATCACCAGGTCCGGCACGGGCTTTCCGGGGGCGAGGCGGTGGTACAGCTCCAGGTACAACCAGTACTCGTCGTCGTCCAGGGTCAGGCGCGCGAACAGGGGGTCCTTCTCCAGAAGGAAGTCGGCGACCGTGAGGCGCTGGAACAGGTCGTACTGGGACAGGGACTGGAGCCGCTGCACCCGCTGGAACAGGAAGCAGATCTGGGTTGGAAGCCCATAGCGCTCGCTGTCCTGGTAGAAGCGGAGCAGGAATGGATTTTCTTCCGGGTCCTCCAGCAGCAGCGCGCCACCCAGGCGCTCGGCAAGGGCTCGGGCGAGGGTGGTCTTGCCCGCACCGATGGGCCCTTCCACCACCACGTAACGGAGCGCCTCCAGGTTCACTGGGCGACCCCGGCGGGGGCGAGCCGCTCGATGCCCTCGCGGGAGAGGCGCAGGGCCAGTTCCTGCACCCGCCCGTGACCGGGAATGTCCAGCTCTGGCGCGATCTCTGCCAGGGGCACCAGCACGAAGGCCCGTTCGGCGAGCCTCGGGTGGGGCACGGTGAGGCCCGGCTCCGAGAAGGAGAGGTTTTCGTAAAGGAGGAGGTCCAAATCCAAGGTACGGGGAGCGTTGGGGAAGGTGCGCCGGCGGCCGTGGAGGCGCTCCAGGGACAGGAGCGCCGCCAACAGCTCCCGGGGCTTCAGGAGGGTCTCCACCTCCGCCACGGCGTTGATGAACTCGGGCTGGTCCCGGTAGCCTACCGGCGCGGTGCGGTAGAGGGAAGAGCGCCGCAGGACGGCGAGGCCGGGCAGCTCGTCCAGCTCCCGGATGGCGGCCATCACCTGCCGGTCCGGCCGCTGCAGGTTGCTTCCCAGGGCGACGAAGGCGCGGGCCACGGGCTTCCTCCCGCCTCAAGGGGCCGCGTTTGCCTTGACGGGCGCCCCGCGTGGGACGAACGGACCTTCCGCCGTTCCCGCGGTCGGGGCGGACTTACGGCGCCTGCGGCGCCGGCGGCGCGGCCCCTCTTCGGGCTTGAGCATGGCCTGGCGCTCCTGGGGGTCGGCCCGCTGGAAGGCGTCCCACCACTCGCCCAGCTCTTTCGGCAGCTCGCCACTCGCACAGCGCAGCAGCAAAAAGTCGAAACCCGCCCGGAACCGGGGATGTTCCAGGAGCCGGAACGGGCGCTGCCCCGATCGCTGCAGGAATCGGGGCTGGAGGGCCCAGATTTCTTTCATCATGGCTTCATATCGGCGGGGAATGGCTAGCCGCTCCTCCTGCACCGCGAGCACTTCGTCCATGGCCTTGAACAGGGCGGGGATGGGCTTCTCGCCCCGCTGCTGGAAAGCGTTCCATGTCGCGAGCACTTCATGCCACAGGAGAGCGGCGAACAGAAAGGCAGGGTTGACCGGCTTGTCCGCGGCGACGCGCCGGTCGGTGTTCTCCAGCGCCAGCATGACGAAGCGCTCTCCCAGGGGCTGCTCCAGGATCACATCCAGGAGGGGCAGAAGCCCGTGGTGCAATCCTCGTGCCCGCAACTGGAGCACGCACTGGCGCGAGTGGCCGGAGAGCAGGAGCTTCAGCATCTCGTCGAATACCCGAGCCGCCGGCACATTTTGGATCAAGGGGGCGAGGCGCGGGATCGGCGCCTCGGTCTTCGGGTCCAGCTTGAGGTCCAGTTTGGCCGCAAGGCGCACCGCCCGCAGCATCCGCACCGGGTCTTCCCGGTAGCGCTTCTCCGGGTCGCCGATGATGCGCAACACCCCTTTGCGGAGATCGGCGTAGCCGTGATGATAGTCCCAGATCTCCTGGGAGACGGGATCGTAGAACAGGGCATTGGCGGTGAAATCCCGGCGCGTGGCGTCCTCCACCTGGCTGCCGAAGATGTTGTCATGGAGCAGGCGCCCATGCTCGTCGGTGGGCAATTCCTCGGCAGCCGTCTCGTCCGGGGGGCCGCCGCGGAAGGTGGACACTTCCACCGTCTCCGTGCCGCACAGCACGTGCACCAGGCGAAAGCGGCGCCCGATGATGCGGGAGCGGCGAAAGAGCCGCCGCACCTCTTCCGGTGTGGCGTCGGTGGCGACGTCGAAGTCCTTGGGGGTGCGCTTGAGGAGCAGATCCCGCACCGCGCCCCCCACGATGAAGGCGCTATGACCGGCCTGCTGCAGGATCGACACCGTGCGGCGGGCGCACGGGCTGATCTGGTCCGCAGTGATCCCGTGCTGCTCGACGGGAATGCGCAGCGGCTCGGAGGGCGCGGACCGATCGCGCCCGAAAACGCGGCGCAGGAGCTTGCGGATCATCCGTCAGTGGGTCGTTCCATGCAGAGAAAGGATCGGCCAGCCCCGCGCCTCGGCATGGCGGCGCAGGCGCGCATCCGGGTTCACCGCCACCGCATGGGTCACCCGCTCGAGCAAGGGCAGATCGTTATGGGAATCGCTGTAGAACCAGCTTTCCTCGATCCGCTGCCAACTGAGCCCCCGGGAAGCGAGCCATTCCTCCAGCCGCGCAACCTTGCCCTCGCGGAAGCAAGGTGTTCCCACTGCCCGGCCGGTGAAGGCTCCGTTTACCTCCTCCGGTTCGGTGGCGATCAAGTGCTCCACCCCGAACTCCCGGGCAATCGGCCCGGTGACGAAGCGGTTGGTGGCGGTGATGATGGCGAGCTCGTGCCCTCGGCGGCGATGGCTTTCCACCAGCGCCCGGGCTTGCGGTGTGATCATGGGACGAATCCTGGTGCGCATGTATTCCTCGTGCCAGCGATCGAGCTCGAGGCGCGAATGCCGCGACAAGGGCTTCAATTGAAAAGCGAGAAAGGCCTCGATGTCCAGGGTCCCTGCCTTGTACTGCTCGAAAAAATCCCGGTTCCGCGCCTCGTAGACTTCCCGGTCCAACACTCCCTGCTCGATCAGGAACTGGGCCCACTCGAAGTCGCTGTCGCCGGCGAGCAGCGTATTGTCCAGGTCGAAAAGGGCGAGCCGCAGGATCATGAATACGGGGAGGGGAAGAACCAAAAAAACGGCAAAGTATAACCGAGAAATCCCTCGTGCCCTCCTTCCGCCGCCGATCACGGGTTCTCCGTCTCTCCCAGCACCTCCCTGAGCAACCGCACGGTCACAGGGCGGTGGCGCTCGACAGAGCGCAGATCGAGCCGGTCGAGGACGGCAAACAGGCTCGCCAGGTCCCGGGGGCTTCGGCTGAGGAGGTATCGGGTTGCCTCCCGGGGGAGGGTGAAGCCCCGCTCCTGGGCGCGGGCTTCCAGGGCTGCAATCTTCTCCTCGTCCGACAGGGGATGGACTTGAAAGACTAGCCCGCTCCCAAGCCGGGTTGCCACGTCTTCCCGCAACCTGAGCTGCGCTGGCGGGCAGGGGCCGCTTGCCGCCACTCGGATCAAGCCCTCCCGGGCCCGGTTCAGAACGTTGAACAGCGCCTGGGTGCCGCCCGGATCGAGCCGCTCCACGTCGTCCAGGGCGAGGAGCTCCACGTCGGGCACGCTCGCCGCCTCCTCGCCTGCTGCTAAGGCGGCCGGCAGGCCCGCCCGTTTTGCCTCCTCCACCAGGGCGGCGAGAAGATGGGAGCGGCCGCAACCCGGTGCGCCCCACAGGTACACGATGGGCTCCCCAGCGGGATCGCTGACAAGGGCCTTGAGGGCGGCCACCGCTTCCCGGTTTCTTCCGGGGACGAAGTTGTCGAAAGTGGCAAGGGGCGCCGTCACCAGCGCCAGGACGAGCTGGTTCATCCGGGGCGAGACGGCCTCTTGCGCCCGCGCGACGTCATCCGGGCGGGCGCACAGCGATGGGAGCAAGTTTCCATTAAAATCGCTTTTTATTTTACCCTCAAGCAGCCACGCGTTCCCGAGGCCTTCGCGTCCTCCGTCGGGCTCTAATAGCCCCGGGAAGGGACGCTCCCGCAAGGAAACCCATGAGCCAGCCTTCTTCCACCTCCTCCCTCACTTATCGCGATGCCGGCGTGGACATCGACGCCGGGGACCGCCTGGTGGAAGCCATCAAGCCCCTGGCCCGCCGTACCTTCCGTCCCGAGGTGCTGGCGGGCATCGGCGGGTTCGGTGCCCTCTTTTCCGTGCCTTCCGGCTACCGGGAACCGGTCCTGGTATCGGGCACCGACGGCGTGGGCACCAAGCTCAGGCTCGCCTTTCAATTGAACCGTCACGACACGGTGGGTATCGATCTGGTGGCGATGAGCGTAAACGATATTCTGGTGCAAGGGGCGCAGCCCCTGTTCTTTCTGGATTATTTTGCCTGCGGAAAGCTGGACGTGGGCGTGGCGACGCAGGTCGTGGCCGGTATCGCGGCCGGCTGCGAGCAGGCCGGCTGCGCGCTGATCGGGGGCGAGACGGCGGAGATGCCGGGCATGTATCCGCCTGGGGAGTATGACCTGGCAGGATTCGCCGTCGGCATCGTGGAGCGCAGCCGCCTGATCGATGGAAGCGGTATTCGGCCTGGGGACGTGGTGCTGGGGCTTGCCTCGAGCGGTGCCCATAGCAACGGCTATTCCCTGATCCGGCGCATCGTAGAGCTCCATCGGCTGGATCTTTCTGCTGATTTCGACGGACGCTCTTTGGGCGAGGTACTCCTCGCCCCCACTCGTATCTACGTCAAGCCGGTGCTGGCGCTGCTTCACGCGCTGCCGGTCAAGGGCCTCGCCCACATCACCGGCGGGGGACTGCTCGAGAACATTCCCCGCGTGCTGCCGGAGCAGGTGGTGGCAGTGCTGGAGGCCGGGCGCTGGCCCGTGCCGCGCCTGTTCACCTGGCTCAAGGAGTTGGGCGGCATCGCCGAGCAGGAACTCTATCGCGTGTTCAACTGCGGCATCGGCCTGGTGCTGATCGTGGCTGCCGAGCACGCCCAGGCTGCCGCCCAGCTGCTTCGCGAAGCAGGCGAGACGGTGTGGTCGATCGGCGAGATTCGAGAGCGCTGCGGCGCCGAACCCCAGGTGCAGATTCATCGTCCATGATGCGGCTTGTCATCCTCATTTCCGGCCGGGGCAGCAACATGGAAGCGATTCTGCGCGCGCGCCTGCCCGTCGCGGTGGCAGCCGTGATCAGCAACGAGCCCGGTGCGCGCGGCCTGGAGATCGCTCGCGCCCACGGTATCGCCACCGAAGTCGTGTCCCACCGCGACTACCCCGACCGGGCCAGGTTCGACCAGGCACTAGCCCAAGCCATTGATCGCCATGGGGCCGAGCTGGTCGTGCTGGCGGGCTTCATGCGGGTGTTGACCGCGGATTTCGTCAAGCGCTATCGGGGACGCCTGGTGAACATCCACCCGTCCTTGTTGCCCGCGTTCCCGGGGCTGCACACCCATCGCCGGGCGCTGGAGGCCGGAGTGCGCATCCACGGGTGCACGGTGCACTTTGTCACCGAATCCCTGGACCACGGCCCCATCATCATTCAGGCGGCGGTGCCGGTACTGCCGGAAGATGACGAGGCGCGTCTGGCGGCCCGGGTCCTGGCGGAGGAGCATCGCATCTATCCCCAGGCGATCCGCTGGATCGTGGAGGGGCGGCTGCGCTTGACCGGGGATGGCCGAGTGGAGATCGACGGAGCGCGCTCTCCAATGGAGGCCTTGTGCTCGCCGCAAGTGGAGGCATGAGGTTCGAATTCGCGCAAGGGAAGCCCGAGGCGGCAGGCGCCCGGGGCCGGGCCTTCGAGCGGCAGGTTGCGCACCCCGCCGTGCTCGCCCGGGCGGAGCAAGCGCTGGCGCGGGTGCTCGCTATGGAGCACCCTGCAGACGCGGTGCTGAACCGCTACTTCCATGAGCATCCCCACCTGGGAGCCCGCGATCGGGCCTTCATCGCCGAGGCGGTGTACGCAGTACTGCGCCACGCCCGGTTCCTGGAGGCGGCCGGGGCTTCGAGCTTGCGCGGCCGTATCCTGGCCGCCGCGTTCCGTTTTGGCGGCTTCAAGCTACGGGAACTCGAACCCCTGTCGGAGGAGGAGCGGAGCTGGCTCGCTGGCCTCAAGGGCTTGCGCTACGAAAGCCTGCCGCTTCCTGCTCAGGCAGAATTTCCCGACTGGCTCTGGACGCGCCTCGCGGCGGCCTACGGAGAGGCGCACACCCTCGCGCTCGGCCGCAGCCTTCAGCATCCGGCCCCCCTGGACCTGCGGGTGAATACCCTCCGGGCGGACCGGGATAGCGTGCTTAAGGCGCTTGCCGAGGAGGGAATCCAGGCGGTGCCGACCCCCTACTCTCCCGTGGGCATCCGCGTCCGGGGAAAGCCCGCCATCCAGAGGAGCCCCCTGTTCTCGACGGGTACGGTGGAGGTGCAGGACGAGGGAAGTCAGTTGCTCGCCTATCTGGTGGCGCCCCGCCGGGGGGAGATGGTGGTGGACTTCTGCGCCGGCGCGGGGGGTAAAACCCTCCACTTGGGGGCGCTCATGGGCTCCCAGGGCCGCGTCTACGCCTTCGACGTGGCCGATCGGCGCCTTGCCCGGCTCAAGTCCCGCCTCAAGCGCTCTGGCCTCTCCAACGTCTATCCCCAGCGGATCGACTCGGAAAACGATGCCCGGGTGAAGCGCCTCGCCGGCAAGATCGACCGGGTGCTGGTGGACGCCCCCTGCAGCGGCAGCGGGACCTTACGGCGCAACCCGGACCTCAAGTGGCGCCAATCGCCCGGTACGCTCGCCGCCCTCACCCGCATCCAGGCCTCCATCCTCGAGGCGGCCGCCCGATTAGTCAAGCCAGGCGGCCGACTGGTCTATGCCACTTGCAGCCTGCTGCAGGAAGAGAATGAAGCCATCGTGCGCGGGTTCCTCGAGCGCATCCCTTCCTTCTCCCTGGTCCCTGCAGCGGAAGTGTTGGCGCGCCATGGCATCGGCATCGATGCGGCGGAGCCCTGGCTGCGGCTCCTTCCCCACCTGCACGGCACCGACGGATTCTTTGCCTCCGTGCTGGAGCGCGCCCGCTGAACGACCCAGGCGAGGCCGCCCGGCCACATGGGCCGCAGCAGATGCCCGTGGAATGTTCCCTTGACTCCCCCGGGGAATCCTGTAGACTCGCTCCAGCAGCTGCTCTGCAGTTTTCCCTTTCTCAAACAAAACAAGGACTTCAGTTTTATGATGAATCTTCCCTGGTGGGGGTACGTGCTCTATACCCTCGCTGTCACCCACGTCACCATCGCCGCTGTCACCATTTACCTGCACCGTCACCAGGCCCATCGGGCCCTGGACCTACACCCCGTCGTTAGCCACTTCTTCCGCTTCTGGTTGTGGCTCACCACTGGCATGGTGACCCGGGAATGGACTGCCGTTCACCGCAAGCACCATGCGCGGTGCGAAACCGAAGAAGATCCCCATAGCCCCCAGGTGGTAGGCATCCGCAAGGTGCTGCTGGAGGGCACCGAGCTTTATCGCCAGGAGGCCAAGAACCCGGAAACGCTGGAGCGTTACGGCTATGGCACGCCCGACGACTGGGTGGAGCGCAACGTTTATAGCCGCTTCAGCTCCTGGGGTGTGGTCCTCATGCTGGCGATCGACGTCACCCTGTTCGGCGCCATCGGCATCACCATCTGGGCCATCCAGATGCTGTGGATCCCGGTGCTCGCCGCCGGTGTGATCAACGGCCTGGGTCACTACTGGGGCTATCGCAACTATCAGACCGAAGACGCCAGCACCAACATCTTTCCCTGGGGCATCCTCATCGGCGGCGAAGAGCTGCACAACAACCATCACGCCTACGCCTCGTCGGCAAAACTTTCCGCCCGCTGGTACGAGTTCGACATCGGCTGGCTTTACATCCGGCTACTCGAAACCGTAGGGCTTGCCCAGGTCAAGCGGGTCGCACCCAAGCTCAAGCTGGATCCAGCCAAGCCCATGCCGGACGCCGAGACGCTGCAGGCGGTCATTACCCATCGCTACGAAGTGCTGGCCCGCTACGCCAAGGCGGTCAGGCGGGCGTGGCGGCAAGAGATGGCTTGGCTCAAGGAACGGCTGCCTCGGGCCGGCGTACCCTTCGATCCCGCGGCGGTGAAGCGCTGGTTGCTGCGGGATCAGGATGAGCTGGGCGCCCAGGAGCGGGAGAAGCTCCAGGTCGTGCTCCGCCACAGCCGGGCCCTGGAGACCCTTTACTTCATGCGCCAGGAGCTGACTGCCCTGTGGCAGCGCTCCTCTTTAAGCCGGGAACAACTGGTCAAGCACCTCCAGGACTGGTGCCACCGGGCAGAGCAGAGCGGTATCACCCAGCTCCAGGAATTCTCTCGGCGGCTTCGTTGCTACGCCTGAACCGGCTCACTCGAGCTTAGGTCCCCAGAAACAAAGGGCCCGCCAATGGCGGGCCCTTTGTGCTGGAGGGGGCTTTTCGGCGCGTTTACTTGAGCTTGGTTTCCTTAAAGACCACGTGCTTGCGGGCCACGGGGTCGTACTTCTTCAGTTCCAGCTTGTCGGGCGTGGTGCGCTTGTTTTTCGTGGTAGTGTAGAAGTAACCCGTTCCGGCGCTGGACTCGAGCTTGATTTTTTCACGCATGGGGTGGTTCCTTCTTTAGACCTTTTCGCCGCGAGCCCGCAGGTCGGCAAGCACGGCGTCGACGCCTTTCTTGTCGATTAAGCGCAGTCCGGCGCTGGAGACTCGCAGCCTTACCCAGCGCCGTTCGCTCTCCACCCAAAATCGGTGGTACTGCAGATTAGGCAAAAAACGGCGCTTGGTCTTGTTATTGGCATGGGACACGTTGTTCCCCACCATAGGGCGCTTGCCGGTCACTTCGCAGACTCGTGCCATGGGAGGCCACCTGACGGAATGATCGAAAGGGGCGCATTGTAGCCCCGTTTGCAGGTCTATTTCAAGCTCTTAGCGCTACAGAAGGCCCCGTTCAGCGAAGGAGACGCAGCCGCCTGCGGCCACCACGAAGTGGTCCAGGACCTGGACGTCCACCAGGGCGAGGGCTTGCTTCAGCGCCCGGGTCAGGCCCACGTCGGCCTGACTGGGCTCGGCGACCCCGGAAGGGTGATTGTGGGCGAAGATTACGGCGGCGGCGTTCAAAGCAAGCGCCCGCTTGACCACTTCCCGGGGGTAGACACTGGTCTGGGTCAAAGTGCCGGCGAAGAGCTCTTCGGTTTCGATCACCCGGTGCTGGGCGTCGAGAAACAAGGCGAGGAAGATTTCCCGCTCCCGGCCCTGCAGCCACAACCGCAGGTATTCCCGCACCGCAGCGGGGGAGGTGAGGGCGCCGTCGCGCTTGAGTTCCTCCCGCAACGCGCGCCGGGCCATCTCCAGTACGGCCTGTAGCTGGACGTACTTGACCGGCCCGAGCCCGGGGATAGCGCAGAAGTCTTTCAGGCTGGCGGCGAACAGGGCGGTGAGACTTCCGAAGTGTGACAGTAGCCGTCGTGCCAGGTCGACGGCGCTCATGCCCTTGACGCCGGTCCGGAGAAAAATGGCGAGCAGCTCGGCTTCAGAGAGAGCCTGGGGCCCGGCGGCGAGGAGCCGCTCCCGCGGGCGCTCCGCCTCGGGCCAGTCGGGGATGGCCATGCGTATGCTTCTCCTTTCGGCGTTTTCCCGAAACGGGGCCATAGTTTACACTTCCATCACGGATTGACTTGCAGCCTTCCCCTCGCCTCATGAGCGATTTCCCGACCCGGCAGCTGGTCCTAGGACTGAGCGGCGGCATCGCCGTCTACAAGGCAGCGGAGCTCACCCGTCTCCTGATGCAGGAGGGAGTGGGCGTGCAGGTGGTGATGACGGAGGCGGCGACCCGTTTCGTCACGCCGGCCACCTTCCAGGCCCTCTCCGGCCGGCCGGTCTATACCGACCTGTGGGACCCCCGGGTCGATAACCATATGGCCCATATCGAGCTGTCGCGGACCGCCCGGGCGATCCTGGTGGCGCCGGCGAGCGCGGACTTCCTGGCGAAGCTCGCCCACGGCTTCGCCGACGACTTACTGTCCGCTCTGTGTCTCGCCCGGGAGTGCCCATTGCTGGTGGCCCCAGCCATGAACCGTCAGATGTGGGAAAACCCGGCCACCCGGCGCAACATGACCCAGCTCGCCGCCGACGGGGTCGAAATCCTGGGGCCGGCGAGCGGCGATCAAGCCTGCGGCGAAGTGGGACCGGGCCGTATGCTGGAGCCCGACGAGCTGTTGGAGGCCGCACTGGCGGTTTTCCAACCCAAGGTGCTGGCAGGTCTGCGGGCTCTGGTGACGGCGGGCCCGACCTTCGAAGCCATCGACCCGGTGCGGGGCATCACCAACTTAAGCTCAGGGAAAATGGGCTTCGCCGTGGCTCGAGCGCTGCAGGAGGCGGGGGCGCAGGTGACCCTCATCGCCGGGCCCGTCGGACTGCCCACCCCTTACGGGGTCGCGCGCTACGACGTGGTGAGCGCGGAAGAAATGCTGGCGGCGGTCAAGGCGCGGGTGGCGGACGCCCACCTCTTCGTTTCCGTGGCGGCGGTGGCGGATTTCCGGCCGGTGCAGGCGAAGGAGCACAAAATCAAGCGGTCCGGGGGCGGGCTGACGCTGGAGCTCGCTCCCAATCCGGACATCCTGGGTTACGTGGCGAACCTGCCCGAGCCTCCCTTCTGCGTGGCTTTTGCCGCCGAGAGCGAGCGCCTGGAAGAGTATGCCGAGGCCAAGCGCCGGGCCAAGGGGGTGCCGCTCCTCGCCGCGAATCTGGTACAGGAGGCGCTGGGAGCGGACGACAACCAAGTGGTGTTGTTTGATGACGAAGGTCGCCACCCGCTCCCCCGTGGACCCAAGCTCCAGGTGGCGCGGGCCCTCGTGGGACGCATCGCTGCGCTCTGGCCCGAGTGGCGCCGCCAACATTCGGGGGCAGGCGCCCGCGCGGCTGGTCGGTAACCGGTGTGCGGCTCTAAGGTCCCGTAACCTTTTTTCCGAGGCTGCTTGTGATCATCGACGTGAAAATCCTGGACGCGCGCCTCAAGGCGTTGCCGCCCGAATACGCCACCCCTGGCTCGGCAGGACTGGACCTGCGCGCTTGCATTGACCAGGCGATGACTCTGGAGCCGGGGGAGGCCCAGCTCGTACCCTCAGGGCTCGCGGTGCACCTCAAGGACCCGGGCTACGCCGCGCTGGTGCTGCCCCGCTCCGGTCTGGGGCACAAGCATGGGCTCGTGCTGGGCAATCTGGTGGGGCTGATCGACTCCGACTACCAGGGGCAGATTTTCGTGTCCTGCTGGAACCGGGGAAACAAGTCCTTTTGCCTCCAGCCCCTGGAGCGGATTGCCCAGCTCGTGGTCGTACCCGTGGTGCAAGTCAAATTCAACTTGGTGGAGGCCTTCGCGGAGAGCCTTCGCGGCGCGGGAGGCTTCGGCAGCACGGGCCGCCACTGAAAGGAGAGTGGGGGGTGGGTTCGGCGGTCATCCTCTTCGCCCACGGCGCGCGCGACCCGGAGTGGCGAGCGCCGCTGGAGGCAGTGCGGCGAGAGGTGGCGCAGCGCCTGCCCGGCGTGCGGGTGGAGCTCGCTTTTCTCGAACTCATGGAGCCCAGTCTGGAGGACGCGGTGGACCGTCTCGCTGGGGAAGGCATCGTCCGCATTACCCTGGCACCTTTGTTTCTTGCTCCGGGCGGCCACCTCAAACGGGACTTGCCGGCACGGGTGGACGCGCTCTCGAAGCGCTATCCCCAGGTTTCCTGGCGGGTGACCCCCGCCCTCGGCGAAGCGCAAGCGCTTCAAGGAGCGATTGCCGAATGGGTGTGCACGCAGTATCACGGGCCATGACCCGCCTGGGGGCAAGCCTCGCCGCGACCGGCGTTCTGCTGTGGGCGGAGGCGACGGCCGCCGCCGAGTGGGTGAGCCTCTCGATACGCGGACATGCGGTACGGGCGGAGCTGGTGATCACGCCCGCTGAGCGAGCCCGTGGGCTCATGCACCGCACACGGCTACCCGCGGACGAGGGGATGCTGTTCGTCTTCGGCTCGCCCGCCCTCCAGAGCATGTGGATGGCCAATACGCTCGTCCCCCTCTCGGTCGCCTTCATCGATCCCCAGGGGATTATCATCAACATCGCCGACATGGAACCCTTGAGCGATCGCCTTCATTCTTCCGCCGCTCCGGCCGCGTACGCCCTGGAAGTGAACCGGGGATGGTTCGCCGCGCGGGGGATCGGTCCAGGGGACCGGGTGAAAGGCCTGGACAGGATTCCGGGGCGAGCACCGGAGCGGAAATAAAAAGCCGCACCTTTTGGGGTGCGGCTCTTGATGGGGCGCGGCCCGCTTAGCTTGCCGCTTTCAACCTAGGCCGGTTCGGGTCCTGGAACTGCTCTTCTTCGGTGGAGCCGGTGAGCGCCGTCAAGGAGGAGGTACCGCCCTGGATCACCTGGGTGATCTCGTCGAAATAGCCGGTGCCTACCTCCCGCTGGTGCTTGGTGGCAGTGTAGCCCAGCCTCTCCGCGGCGAACTCCGCCTCCTGCAGCCGCACGTAGGCCGTCATGCCTTCCCGGGCGTACCCGTGGGCCAGCTCCCACATGCTGTAGTTGAGGGCATGGAAGCCCGCCAGGGTGATGAACTGGAACTTATAGCCCATAGCGCCCAGCTCCCGCTGGAACTTGGCGATGGTGGCATCGTCCAGGTTCTTCTTCCAGTTGAAGGAGGGAGAGCAGTTATACGCCAGCATTTTGTCCGGGTAATAACGGTGGATCCCCTCGGCGAAGGCTCGGGCGAACTGGAGGTCGGGCTTACCGGTCTCGCACCAGATCAGGTCGGCATAGGGAGCATAGGCGAGACCCCGGGCGATGGAGGCTTCCAGCCCGTTGCGCACCCGATAGAAACCTTCGACCGTGCGCTCTCCGGTGACGAAGGGCTTGTCCCGCTCGTCCACGTCCGAGGTGAGGAGCGTGGCCGCCTCCGCGTCGGTGCGGGCGAGGAGCACGGTTGGCACCCCCAGGATGTCGGCCGCGAGGCGCGCCGCGATGAGCTTCTGAATTGCCTCCTGGGTGGGAACCAGGACCTTGCCGCCCAAATGGCCGCATTTCTTGGCGGAGGCGAGCTGGTCCTCGAAGTGCACCCCGGCCGCGCCCGCTTCGATCATGTCCTTCATGAGCTCGTGGGCGTTCAGCACACCCCCGAAACCCGCCTCCGCGTCGGCGACGATGGGCACGAACCAGTCGATCTCGTCCTTGCCCTCCGCATGATGGATCTGGTCGCAGCGGACAAAGGTGTTGTTGATCCGGCGCACCACGCTGGGAACGCTGGTGACCGCGTACAGCGACTGGTCCGGGTACATCTCCAGGCTGTCGTTCGCGTCCGCCGCCACCTGCCAGCCGGACAGGTAGATCGCTTTCAAGCCGGCTTTAGCCTGCTGCATGGCCTGGTTGCCGGTCAGCGCCCCGAGGGCATTCACATAGGGCTCGGTATTCAGGTATTTCCAGAGCTTTTCCGCTCCTAACCGGGCAAGGGTGTATTCGATGCGCACCGTGCCCCGCAGGCGCACCACATCCTCCGCGGTGTAGGGCCGCTCAATCCCCTTCCATCTGGGGTTTTCCGCCCAATCGTTCTTAAGCTGGGCGATCTCCTGTTCACGACTCATCTAATCTCTCCTCTGCATCAGAAATTAGGTGGGTTCGCAGGGAAACTCCCCGCGCTCGTTGGCCGCCCGGAGGCGAGGGGTCCGCGTCGGGTGGACGGGATTGCCGCTCGCAACCGGATCCTGGCCGGGGCGCCCGGGATGCCCGGAAATGCCCCTTTCACGGGGGCAGCCAGAGGTCGGATCTGGCGGGCCTCAGGGAATCGGCGGAGGTGGTGCCGACCCCGATCTTTAACCTCCCTCTGCGGGTGGACGTCGGGAAGCACGTGAAACTTTCTCAGTTTAATCAGAGATTATGATGCTATGCAACAAAAAATAAAGGCGACCTATTCGCAGTCAATTCAGTGGCCTATCCTTATTACGCCCCTCAATTTCCCACGATTCGAAATGAGGTTCCGCCGATTCAAGGCCGCTCGTCGTCCACAGGGTCGGGCGAGGGTTTGGCGAAACCTCTGAAATTTCCTAAGGTAAGTTTGGGCATCAGAATCCCGCGGAGCGCTGCCCCTTTCGGGTATTATATAAGATATAAGACTTATCCTTTCCTACGCCTCAAGGAGCTCCCATGTACAAGCACATCAAGGTCCCGTCTGAGGGACAGAAAATCCGCGTCCTACCGGGCGGGACCCTGGAAGTTCCCGATCAGCCGGTGATCCCGTTCATCGAGGGCGACGGGATCGGCGTCGACATTACACCGGTCATGCGCGAGGTGGTGGATGCCGCCGTGGGCAAGGCCTATGGCGGCAAGCGCAAAATCGTGTGGATGGAGATCTACGCGGGGGAAAAATCCACCCGCGTCTATGGCAAGGACGTGTGGCTGCCGGACGAGACCCTGGAGGCGATACGGGAGTACGTGGTATCCATCAAGGGGCCTCTCACCACGCCGGTGGGTGGGGGCATTCGGTCGATCAACGTGGCCCTGCGCCAGGAACTGGACCTGTACGTATGCCTGCGACCGGTGCGCTACTTCCCGGGAGTGCCGAGCCCCCTGAAGCACCCCGAAAAGACCGATATGGTGATCTTCCGGGAGAACTCGGAGGACATTTACGCGGGAATCGAGTGGCCGGCGGAGTCCGAGGGCGCCCGCAAGATGATTCGGTTCCTTCAGGACGAGATGGGGGTCAAAAAGATCCGCTTCCCCGCCACTTCCGGTATTGGCGTCAAACCCGTGTCCCGGGAGGGTACTGAGCGTCTGGTGCGCAAGGCGATCCAGTACGCCATCGCCAACAAGCGCCGCTCGGTGACCCTGGTGCATAAGGGCAACATCATGAAATTCACCGAAGGGGCTTTTCGGGATTGGGGCTACGCCTTGGCAAAGCGGGAGTTTGGGGCCACCGAGGTGGACGGGGGACCCTGGGTCAAGCTGCCCCAGGGGACCGTAGTGAAGGACGTGATCGCAGACGCCTTTCTGCAGCAGATCCTGCTCCGTCCCGAGGAGTACGATGTGATCGCCACCATGAACCTGAACGGGGACTACATTTCCGACGCCCTGGCGGCCCAGGTGGGGGGGATCGGGATCGCGCCGGGCGCCAACATGAGCGACAGCGTTGCTATGTTCGAAGCGACCCATGGCACGGCGCCCAAATATGCCGGGAAGGACTATGTGAACCCGGGCTCCATTATCCTGTCGGCAGAAATGATGCTCCGGCACCTGGGTTGGAACGAGGCGGCCGACCTGATTCTGCGGGCCATGGAGGAGACGATCAAGGCCCGGCTCGTGACCTATGACTTCGCCCGCCTCATGGAAGGAGCGACCCAGGTGTCCTGCTCGGGGTTCGGCAAAGCCATGATCGAGCGGATGGGCGGAGCGGCGAGCCGGCAGGCGGCCGGCGGATGAGGCGGCGGCGAGTTCCCAACGAAAAAGCCCGCGAAGGAGCGGGCTTTTTTTGTTTCCGGAGGATCGGCCCGGTCAGGAGACGGTCACGATGTTGGAGGCTTGCTTGCCCTTGGGGCCCTGCACGACGTCGAAGCTCACCTTTTGACCTTCCTTGAGGGTCTTAAACCCGCTCATGTTGATCGCCGAAAAGTGGGCGAACAGGTCCTCGCTGCCATCGTCCGGGGTAATGAAGCCATAGCCCTTCGCGTCGTTGAACCACTTCACAGTACCGGTTGCCATCTACATCTCCATGATAAACAATGAAACAGCCCTGACCGGGCGGGTTGCGGACCCTGCCAGCGCGGATTCGTTTTACTTGCCCACGACCGCGGAAGCGGGCGCCCGAGCGGGTTTTTTACGCCAAGCGCCTGTCCCAGTCAATTTCCTGAGGCCTGCGGCCGGTCCCGGAAGGCGGTAGCGGACTCACCGCCCCCGGGCCACTGCCCGGGGCGGCTGAGCCGAGCAGATCCCGGGGATGCGGCCTGGTGCCGCGGGGAGGCTGACCGGGGGGTTACGGTTCGGGTCCCGGGCCGACCGTCGGCTAAGGGGTCCCAAGCGTCCGCCGGGGACTTGCAAAATCTTTCGCAATCGACAAGTATTAACAGGCGAGTAGTGCTGTGTTTTTTTGCCGTACTCGATGCCATTAGCCATGGCTGCCGGAAATCGGGAAGGTGTCGTACTCGAGCCGCAAAAAAGTCGGGTCAAACCGCCGCCTTTGTTCAAGGTGGTGTTGCTCAACGACGACTATACGCCGATGGACTTTGTGGTCACGGTGCTTCAGACCATCTTTTTCATGACCCGCGAACGGGCGACGCAGATCATGCTCAAAGTCCATAGGGAAGGCAGTGGGGTGTGCGGCGTGTACCCGCGCGACGTCGCTGCGACGAAGGTGGAGCAAGTGATGGCTTTCGCGAGGCAGCATCAGCACCCGCTCCGGTGTGTCATGGAGGAAACCTAGGAATGATCGCGCAGGAACTTGAAGTCAGTCTGCACATGGCCTTCGTCGAGGCCCGGCAGAAGCGCCATGAGTTCATCACCGTGGAGCATCTGCTGCTCGCGCTGCTGGACAACCCGACGGCGGCCGAGGTCTTGCGTGCCTGCGCTTGCGATATCGAGGACCTGCGCCGGCTGCTGACCGATTTCATCAACCAGCATACGCCCAGGGTGCCGGGCAGCGGCGAGGTGGACACCCAGCCCACCCTGGGCTTCCAGCGGGTGATCCAGCGCGCCATCCTCCACGTCCAGTCCTCGGGCAAGAAAGAGGTGACCGGGGCCAACGTGCTGGTGGCCATCTTCGGGGAAAAGGATTCCCACGCGGTCTACTTCCTGCACCAGAAGGGAGTGACCCGGCTGGACGTGGTCAACTACATCTCCCACGGCATCACCAAGGTGCCCCAGGCGAACGCCGGCAAGGCCGAGACCGACAGCGAGAACGAGGCGGACAGCTCCCCGGGCGGGGCCCTGGAGTCCTACACCACGGACCTGAACGCCCAGGCCCTCGCCGGCAAGATCGATCCCCTGATCGGGCGCGAGCGGGAGCTGGAGCGGGTGGTGCAGACCCTGTGCCGGCGGCGCAAGAACAATCCCCTGCTGGTGGGCGAGGCGGGGGTTGGGAAGACCGCCATCGCGGAAGGACTCGCCCGGCGCATCGTGGAAGGGGAGGTGCCCGACATCCTGGCGAACGCCCGGGTCTACGCCCTGGACATGGGGGCGCTGCTCGCCGGCACCAAGTACCGGGGCGACTTCGAGCAGCGCCTGAAGGCGGTGCTCAAGCAACTGGTGGACAACCCCAACGCGATCCTGTTCATCGACGAGATCCATACCCTGATCGGGGCCGGGGCCGCCTCGGGCGGAACGCTGGATGCTTCCAACCTGCTGAAGCCCGTGCTCAACTCGGGTCAGCTCAAGTGCATCGGCGCCACCACCTATAACGAGTATCGCGGCATTTTCGAGAAGGACCGGGCCCTGTCGCGCCGCTTCCAGAAGATCGACGTGAGCGAGCCTACGGTGGAAGAGACGGTAGCGATCCTGCGGGGACTGAAGTCCCGCTTCGAGGCACACCACGGCGTGAAGTACACGGCCACGGCGCTGCAAACTGCGGCGGAACTTTCCGCCCGCTACATCAACGACCGTCATCTGCCCGATAAGGCGATCGACGTGATCGACGAGGCCGGTGCGGCCCAGCGCATCTTGCCCAAGTCGAAGCAAAAGAAGGTGATCACGCGCCACGAGATCGAGGAGATCATCGCCCGCATTGCCCGCATTCCCTCTAGGCATGTCTCCAGCGACGACCGCCAGGCCCTGAAGACCTTGGATCGGGACCTGAAAGCGGTGGTCTTCGGCCAGGACCAGGCGATCGACGCCCTAGCGGCCGCCATCAAGATGGCCCGTAGCGGTCTCGGCAATCCGCAAAAGCCGATTGGCTGCTTCCTGTTCTCTGGTCCCACCGGGGTGGGGAAGACCGAGGTCGCGCGCCAGCTTGCCTACGCCATGGGCATTGAGCTCATCCGCTTCGATATGTCCGAATACATGGAGCGGCACGCGGTGTCGCGCCTGATCGGCGCGCCGCCGGGCTACGTGGGCTTCGACCAGGGAGGCCTGCTTACCGAGGCCATCATCAAGCACCCCTACGCTGTGCTCCTCCTGGACGAGATCGAAAAGGCCCACCCGGACATCTTCAATATCCTGCTCCAGGTGATGGATCACGGGACGCTCACGGACAATAACGGCCGCAAGGCGGATTTCCGCAACGTGGTGCTCATCATGACCACCAACGCCGGGGCCGAGTCGTTGACCAAGGTCTCCATTGGTTTCACGCCGTCCACTACCCAGGGGGACGAGATGGCGGAAATCAAGCGCCTGTTCACGCCGGAGTTCAGAAACCGGCTGGACGCCATCATCTCCTTCTCGCCCTTGTCCTACGAAGTCATCCTGCGGGTAGTGGACAAGTTCCTCATGCAGCTCGAGGAGCAGCTCCACGAAAAGAAGGTGGAGGCCACCTTCACCGAAGCTTTGAGGGACTACCTTGCCAAGCGCGGATTCGATCCCCTCATGGGCGCGCGTCCCATGGCCCGCCTGATCCAGGACACAATCCGCCGGGCGCTGGCGGACGAGCTGCTTTTCGGGCGACTCGCTAATGGCGGCAAGGTGACGGTGGATATCGACGAGAACGAGAAAATCCGCCTGGAGTTCGACTTACAGACCGCCCAGGTAGCTTGAGGGCAAAGCCCCTGGAGGGGGGAAAGGCGGTTCGCGAACCCTCTTTTCGTCCGACGCACATCATCTTGTGATTCAGCCACGGGAGCTGTTTAAAGGCTCGCCGTGCGGCTTCTTCTCGATCCCATAGTCCCGCATCTTGCTCAGCGTTCAAGAGCGAGCGGGACATCCCCCTCCCTGACCGCTTTCGGCGAAAGCCATTTCAAAGTTCTCCCAGCCCGCCGCGGAAGAGCCTCTCGCAGCCGAAGTGCGTTTTCGGTGACGGTGTGCCGCTTTTCGGGGAGGGGTTATACCTTGCCGATCAGGGCGATGGATATCTCGAGGAGCCCCATGTATTTCATGGCGGTGATCATGGAACCTTTAAACTTAAGCTTCTTAGTGACTAGGGCGGCACGCCCGGAGAGGCTCCCCTCTCGTAGCCGCTGCCAGATCTCTGGGGTGGCCTTCAGTACGAAATCCGGTTTGGCCGGAGCCTTACCGAATGCGGTGCTCACCGCCACACCATCTTTCACGTGCAGGAAGGCGCTGGGTCGAGTGCCGTCCTCCCAGCCGTATTCGATAAGGGCCGTAAACCCGCGCAAGCCCGTGGTGAGGCTGGAATTCTGATTCCATAGGATCTTGTAACGCTCGATCCACGAAGGGGTCAGGAAATCATCCATATCCTCTGCTCCGTTGACAGAAAACCGGCCGGGTCGCCCGGCCGGTAACGGCTTTTCAAGCTGCCGAGAGGGCTTTGTAGATTTCGTTGAAAGACGCCTCGCCAACACGGGCGAATACACCGGTGTTGCCCATTACACACACTGCGTATTTGGGGCCGGCGACGGCAAAGCCCATGGCGGGGGTCCACCCCGATTCGCCGCTCAAGGCGGTGTAACCGTCGGCCTGCATACGGGCCATGTGCATGTTGGCGGCACACATGGCGGCGGCCATGGCGGCCTCGTCCTCGGTAATGTCCCCAGCGTAGCCGGTCAGCCTGCCGTCGTCGGAAAAGGTGCCGGCGGCGAACACGCCTTTGATTTTCAATAGCTGGTTGAGATCGGCCATGATTTTTCTCCTCAAAGTGACGCTAGAGTGGCGAAGGCTTTGTCGAAATCCGTGTCCTTGTTGCGTACGAACACTCCCACGTTGCCCACGATGAGGGCCGAGTTCTCCGGTCCGGACACGGCGAAACCGCGGGCGGGTTCGAAGCCGTCTTTACCGGTGTACGCGGTCCAGCCAGAAGCCTCCATCTTGGCCATGAGCATGTTGGCCGCGCACATCTGGGCCGCTATCTTGGCTGCTTGGAGCGGGATGTTTCCCACGTAGTTGATGAGTTCCCCAGTGGGGGAGAATTCCCCGGCGGCAAAGGCCCCGGGGATGCTCATTGCCTTGCTGAGATCTGCCATTCTGGATTCTCCTTGGGTTGGTGTTCGAACAGGGGAGCGCCCTGCAGGCCGGGCCGGAGCAACGCTCATGCCAGTAAGAAAACTGACGGTTGTTCAATTGGTTGAGAGCGGGCGCAGACGCGACGTTGCAGAAAACTGTTGCGTATAGCTTGGGTATAGAGTACACAGCAAGTAAAACAAAAGGCTTAGGAAAAATGTTGCCGTTGCGCAACAATGCATCATGCGAGAACTGCTGCAGAATGAGACGATCCTAGAAGGCCTGCTCGCCGGCATCGACCAAGGGGTGGTGCTGGCCACGGTTGAGGGGCAGATCCTGTTCGTCAACGAGGCGTTCGTGCAGCTTTTAGAGATTCCGCCCGAGCGCCTTCCCCGTTCCATCAGCGATGTGGGCGGTGTGAACCTCAAGCTGGCCATCACCCGCGGTCTGATCGAACGAGGTTTCGACGACGCGGTTAGCCGGCGTCAGAAAAGTGTGGTGGAATTCGAGCGCTGGCTGGATCTGCCCTCAGGGCGCCGCTGCTTTCGCCTGCGCACCGGCATCATCGAGCGGGAGCGTGGCAGTGCGTTGCGGCTGATTCTGCTCCGCGACGTGACGGACATAGCACGCCTGCGGGATGTGGCCGAGGCTGGGGCTGGCCAGGATTTCATCACCCGAGACCCCCGCATGCTTGAGGTGCTGCGCCAGCTGCGCCAGGCCGCACCGACTGAAGCCTGTGTGCTGATCCAGGGGGAGTCGGGCACTGGCAAGAACGTACTTGCCAGGCAGCTGCACCGGCTCAGTCCTCGCAGGAGTCACCCGCTGGTGGAGGTGAACTGCGCGGCCATTCCCTCTGAGCTTCTTGAGTCCGAATTTTTCGGCCACGTTAAAGGCGCATTCACCGGCGCCTCCGCAGACCGCATCGGGCGCTTTGCCGCCGCCGACCGTGGAACCTTGTTTCTCGACGAGGTGGGCGAGGTACCTCTGCACTTGCAGGCAAAATTCCTAAAGGCGGTCCAAGAGCGCAGTTTCGAGCCGGTGGGCTCGAGTCGCAGCCAATCCGTGGACGTTCGTATCGTTTCCGCCTCCAACCGTAACCTCAAAGATGCGGTGGAGACACGGCAGTTTCGGGCCGATCTCTATTACCGGCTATCGGTGATCGCCTTGCACGTGCCGCCGCTTAGGGCGCGCAAGGCCGATATTCCGCTCCTCATCGATCACTTTCTCAACCGCCTCTACGTCCGCGGCTATGCCCGCGCGGCTCTCGCACCGGAGGCTCTCAGGGCGCTTTTGGATTACCCCTGGCCGGGCAACGTGCGAGAATTGGAAAACGCCTTGGAGCACGCTCTGATCTGCGCCGTGGACGGCGTGATCCGATCGGAGAGTCTGCCCCAAGATATACGCGACTACCACGAAGGCGTTGGGGGAGTGCATCCCGCTTTACCAGCGGCGGCCGACAGAGGTGAGAGTCAGCTGCGAGGCCAGATTCTGTTCGCCCTCAAACGCTGCCATGGCAACAAGGCGGCTGCGGCGAAGATGCTGGGCATCGACCGCACGACCCTGTGGCGGCGCATGCGACGGCTGGGTTTGAGCTGATAAGCGAGTGTCCGTACCATGGCTTTGCATCCGGCCCGAGCGTAAAAAAGCAAATTTCATTAGCCACCTTGAGGCACGAGGCTGATGGTGGCTCCTCGTCTTATCCAAGGCAGTTTCTAGCGAGAAGCCTGTTTCGGCCGGGCACCTGTGGTGTTTTATGCGTTCACCCATGATCGCGCCAGACGCGCTTCCCATTGCTCGGTGCAGGTCTCGTCTTGATGGGCTGTTCGACGCACGGCACAGGGATGATCGAGTTATGTCTTCACGGTTCAGACGTTGCTCTGAACCGATTGCCCGATCAACTTGCTTGGGCGCTCGTAGGCCGAGTGCAGGTGAGAGCGTCTGATGCACCCGGTTGTGGATAACTGACCCTTATCAGCTTATGCAAAAATCGTATTGACAGGGTTTCGTGAAAAACTAATATTTGATAAAGTAGTACAGGGGGGTTCCTAGTCTAGTAACCTCTAAACCCCTATAACTTCCCCATCTATAATCTCGCGTGAGCACCAAAGGAGGAGCGCATCATGAGATTCGTGAAGGGCGCCGTCTCGACGGCATGTTTATTGTTGTTCTGGCAGGGTACCGGCCAGGCTGCTGAGGACCTCCAGGCCCGCAGTTGGGCGGCGAGCTGTGCGGCCTGTCACGGTACTAATGGTCATGCCGTAAGGGGCATGCCGGCCTTGGCGGGCAAGCCCAAGCAGGAGCTCTACGCAGCGCTCAAGGCCTTCAAGGACGGGGAAAAGCCCGCCACCGTCATGCACCAGCATGCCAAGGGTTATACCGACGAGCAGCTAGAGCGCATCGCCGCGTACTTTGCGAAGCAAAAACCTTGAGACGGTGGGAGGAGGCGAGCATGAAAAAGATCGATCGGCGGGCGTTTCTGAAATGGCTGGGTGGTGCCTCGGCGGTCGCGGCGCTGCCGGGTCTGAAGGGCTGTGCTGCGCCGGGGATGGGGCCTGGGGCGGCACCCAAAGGGCGTGTGGTGGTGGTGGGCGGCGGCTTTGCCGGAGCGACGGCCGCCAAATACATCCGGATGTGGGACCCGGGGATCGAGGTCACTTTGGTCGAGCGCCAGTCCGAGTTCATCTCCTGCCCCATGAGCAATCTAGTGCTGGCCGGGGTGCGGCAGCTGCCCGAGATCAGCCGCTCCTACGAGGCGCTCGAGCGCCGCTGGGGCGTGCGGCGAGTGCGCGATGAGGCCACTGCCCTCGACCTGGACAAGCGGCAAGTGCGCCTTGCCCGGGGAAGTCCCCTTCCATACGATCGGCTGATCCTCGCCCCGGGCATCGACTTTATGTGGGAGACGATACCCGGCCTGAGCAGTCCCGCGGCTCAAGAGCGGGTGCCCCATGGCTGGAAGGCGGGCCCCCAGACCCTGGCCCTGCGCCGTCAGCTGGAAGCCATGCGGGACGGAGGCGTGTACGCGATTGCCATTCCCAAGATGCCCTACCGCTGCCCGCCGGGGCCTTACGAGCGGGTGAGCCTCGTGGCCTTCTACTTCAAGCAGGCCAAGCCCCGCTCCAAGATCCTGATCCTGGATGCCAACCCTGACATCACCTCCAAGAAAGGGCTCTTCACCAAGGCCTGGGAAGAACTCTACCCGGGCATGATCGAATACCGGGCGAACAGCGAGCTCGTGGACGTGGACGCGGCCAGCCTGACCGCGAAGCTCCAGTTCGAAAATGTGAAAGCCGACGTCTTGAACGTCATCCCGCCCCAGCGGGCCGGGGCGATCGCCAAGCAGGCGGGCTTGGCGACGGCGAATGCCCGCTGGTGCGAAGTGGACTTCCTGACCTACGAGTCCAAGGTGGCCAAGGGGGTGCACGTGCTGGGGGATGCGACCCAATCGGCCCCGGCCATGCCCAAGTCCGGCCACATGGCCAACCAGCACGGCAAGATCTGCGCCGCGGCGGTGGCGGCCCTCATGAACGGCCAGGAAGTGAACCGCGAGCCCCTGATCGCCAACACCTGCTACAGCTTTGTGTCCGACCGGGAGGCGATGCACGTGGCCTCGGTGCACAAGTACGATCCCCAGCAGAAGACCATGGTGACGGTGCCGGGCGCGGGGGGCTTGTCCAGCGCCCGCAACGAGCTGGAAGCCCAGTACGCCTGGGCCTGGGGCCAGAACATCTGGACCGATATGCTCGCCTGAAGGCGAAGCGGCTTCGCGCCTCTCGACGCCCGCCGGAAGGCGGGCGTTTTGTTTGGTCTCTGAGCGATTACCCCGCAAGGCGCGGACGAGAGCAGCCTCCCAGCGACCTTAAGCGTGTGCCGGGTTCTTCAACGGTGGAGTCCCGATGGCAGGGGCGATATCGCCTGGCGATGAGCGCCTTCGTCGATGGGGTGACTACCACCGGCGTGCTTTGCCGCCCCGGCTGTCCCTCGCGACTGCCAGGTTGCCCCCATGGGTCTTCGTCGACGTCCAGGGAGGCGCCTTACCACGGCGGGTGCGGCGGGCTCTCCAGGCTATTCCTTCGGTGGCACGGCGAGCTGTGCCGAGGTTGCAAAGAGGATCGGACGGCCCGATGCCTTTCCGGGATAGACCCGGTTTAGAACGGCTTTCCGTTACGGATGATCCCTACGCCGATTCCCTCAATCGCGAAAAAATGGGACCGGGGATCGATCAGGAGGGGCGTGAAGTCGGGATTCTCAGGCATGAGGATCACCTCCCGGCCCCGGCGCTTGAAGCGTTTTACCGTCACCTCATCGTGGAGGCGGGCCACGACAATCTGACCGGAGCGGACCTCGCGGGTGCGGTGCACCGCCAGGAGATCCCCGTCCAGGATGCCAGCGTCCCGCATGCTCATACCGCTCACTCGAAGCAGGTAGTGGGCGCGAGGCTTGAAGAGCTGGCCATCGATGCGGTAGCGGGTTTCAATGTTCTGCTCGGCGAGGATCGGCGAGCCGGCGGCCACGCGCCCCACCACCGGCAGGCCGACGGGCACTTTGAGTCGGATACCGCGGGAGGCGCCCGGCAGCAGCTCGATGGCCCCTTTTCGTGCCAACGCACGCAGGTGCTCTTCGGCTGCGTTGGGGGACTGGAAGCCGAGACCTACAGCCATCTCGGCCCGGGTGGGGGGAAGGCCTGTGGATTCCATGAATTCCCGGATCCATTCCAGAATCTCGGCCTGCCGCGGGGTGAGTTCGTCCATGCCCTCGGGATGTGGACAAATATCCAGGTAACATCATAAATGAAACCGGAAAACCCGCAAGGGTGAAAGCCTATTTGGGAAGGCGTTTCTTGGGCGCTCTTCTTTATGGGGCTCGATATCGTTGGGTACAGCACCCAGGACACGCCAGAGGCGCTTTTCGGCTCATACCCAGCCTTCCCTGTCAAGCCCCCGCACGAAAACTGTCCACCGTCGCATGGCCGGCAGAAACTGCTGCCGTGGGGTCGTTCTGCAACGCGCCCGGAAAAATCTAATTATTTGATTTTTCTGATTGATAATGGGTGTTTAATTCGTGTTCAAGGGGACAAAAATCAAGCCGGCCCAAGGGCATCCGCGCCATAAAAAACGCTTCTTCCACAATGTTATCCACAGAATCTGTGGAGAACGGGTTTTCCTTTTTTGATGTACAAGTTACGGGATAGTGACCACTGACCAAGGAGGACGGGTATGTCTCTGGAAGAAAAGCTCAAGCAGTGGTACCAGCGGCCCGAGATCCGGGCTCGCAACTGGGAGCCGCGCCTCTTCTGGACGCCGGCGGAGGACGGCAATCCCTTCGGCCGCCTCAAAGTGGACCCGTGGGAGCTGGAAGTGCTGTTTGCTACCCTTTTGGGCGAGCGGGCTGAACACTACGAAGCCCTCAACGCCCGGGTGCTGGAGGGGGATACCCACCGGGCCATGGGGCGAGCAGACTTCATCGCCACCTGTGCCAAGCGCGGCGAGCTGCCCCTGCTCACCCGTCTCGAGGACGCGGCGCCCTCCGCCCGCTGAGGCGGGGGCGGCTTCAATCTTCCGCCGCCGGCGCCTTGTGCTGGGCGACGAGCTGCTGTTGCACGTGGGGGGGCACCGGCTCGTAATGGCTGAATTCCACGCTGTAGGAGCCGGCGCCCCCGGTCAAGGACTTGAGCCGGGATTGGTAGTTGTTGAGCTCGGATAGGGGCACAAGCCCGGAGACCGTGACCATGCCGCCGCGCCCGGATTGGGTGCCGGTGACCTGGCCGCGCTTGGAGGAGATGTCACCGGTCACATCCCCCAGGTTGGCCTCCGGGACCGTGACCTCGATGCGCACGATGGGCTCCAGCACGATGGGACGCGCCTTCATAACCGCGTCTAGAAACGCCTTCTTGCCGGCGGTGATGAAGGCCACCTCTTTCCCGTCTACCGGGTGGGTCTTGCCGTCGTAGACCACGACCCGCACGTCCTGCATCGGGTAGCCGGCGATGGCGCCGGACTCCATGACTTGTTGCACGCCTTTTTCTACCGCTGGGATGAACTGGGACGGGATCGCGCCGCCTTTCACCTCGTCCACGAACTGGAAGCCCGCGCCCCGGGGCAGGGGCTCGATGCGCAGAAACACTTCGCCGAACTGGCCCGCGCCGCCGGTCTGCTTCTTGTGCCGATGGTGGCCCTCCGCTGGCGCAGTGATGGTCTCCCGGTACTCGATGCGCGGCGGGTGGGTCTTCACCTCCAGCTTGTACTGGGTGGTCATGCGCTCGAGCAGGGTGCGCAGGTGCAGCTCGCCCAGGCCCCATACCACCGTCTCGTTGGTGCTCATCAGCCGTTCCACTTTGAGGCATGGATCTTCGGAGGCGAGCTTAGCAAGCACGTCCCATAGCCGTTGTTCGTCCCCTCGCTTAATCGGTTCGATGGCCAGCCCATAAATCGGGTTGGGAAACTCCAGAGGCTCTAAATGGATCCGGTCCTCATCGTGATGGTCGTGCAAAACAGCGTCGAAGGTGATCTCCTCCACTTTGGCTACCGCGCCAATGTCCCCGGGGATGCAGCGTTCTACCTCGATATGTTCCTTGCCCCGCAGCATGAACAGGTGACCCACCTTGAAGGGCTTCCTCGCGTCACCGACGAAGAGCTGCGAGTCCTTGGTGATCGTGCCTTGGTGCACCTTGAACACCCCCAGCTTGCCCACGAAGGGGTCCACGCTCACCTTGAACACGTGGGCCACCACGTGTTTGTCCGGATCCGGCACAGCGCGGAACTCTTCTGCCTCGGGCCCCTCGCCCTTGATAAAGGGCCGGGGGTTGCCTTCCGCGGGATTGGGCAGCAGCTTAACGAAGACGTCCAGCAGCTCTTGCACGCCCGCACCGGTGCGGGCGGAAGCGAAGCAGATGGGGACTAGATGCCCTTCCCGCAGGGCCTTTTCGAAGGGTGCATGGAGCTGTTCGGGATCGATGTCTCCCTGCTCCAGATACAGCGCCATGAGTTCTTCGTCCACCTCCACCACCTGGTCGATGAGGGCCCGGTGTGCCTGCTCGACAGAGGAAAAATCCGATTCGCCTGCCGGGTTGAAGAAGCAATCCACCACTTTCGTGCCTCCCGCGGCGGGGAGGTTGATGGGCAAGCACTCCTTGCCGAAAGCCTCCTGCAGGGTGGTCAGCAGCGCTGGCAGGTCGGTATTCTCGGCGTCGATCTTGTTGACCACGATCATGCGGCACAGCTTGCGCCGGGAAGCCCAGTTCATCATCCGGGTAGTGGTTAGCTCAATGCCCGTCTGGGCATTGACCACCACAATCACCGTTTCCGCTGCAGGCAGGCAACTGATGGCCTGGCCGAGGAAATCGGGGTAGCCGGGGGTGTCGATGAGGTGAATGCGGGCGCCCTGGTGCTCGAAGTGGGCAACGGCCGAATAGAGGGAGTGCTGGTGCTGCTTTTCCAGGGGATCAAAATCGCACACCGTGGTCCCGCGCTCGATGGAACCCATGGCCGGAATCGCGCCGGCCCGGTACAGCAGGGCTTCCGCCAGGGTGGTTTTCCCGGCGCCGGCGTGTCCCACCAGGGCCACGGCACGGATCGCTTCGGTCGTGATCAAAGCCATGGGCCTCCTCCATCTAAAAGGTAAGTGTCGTATCCGCAGGGGCGATGTTTCGTCCGAGTATAGGGGAGGGTTTCCGGGGCTCGCAACGTCTCCGCACTCTGAGGCAAGAGCTCGTGGAGATCTCGAGTAAAAGGGCATCCCTGTGAAAAAGCGAAGCAATTTTACATTTGACCGGGAGGGGGCTAACCAGTACAATGCCGCTGCTGCAACGCAGCAAACTGGGGGGTCCCTGAGGCGGCTATTCCCCTAAGATCGTTGTTCAGGGTAAGGAGAACAGGGCGCCGCGCCACGGCGTCGAGAAAAACACGAAGGAGCGAACCGGTTACCCGAGCAAGGTAACGACCCGTGCGCCGGCCGGGACTGAGACCCGGTGGGGCGATCAGCCGCCGGTGCCGTGACCTGAAGGAGGATTGCTGTTATGGCAAACCCGCACTCCCCGCTCCGGAGCGGCCCGTGGGCCGATCGGGAGCGTCTCCATGCCAATTGGTTTGCGCTGCTGTTTATCGCGGCGCTCTTTTCCCATCCCGCCTACCCCCTTTCCGTCTGGGCCCTGGCCGATCTGCGGCCCGACTTCGCGAGCACCGTGGTCTTGGACGACTCTGGGGATATGGCTGAAGACCCGACGCTAAGGACTTCCCTGCGGGGGAAAGGCCCCGCTGCCGACGGGGCTAAGATCGATGCCCTGACCGGCTTTCTCTCCCGCCGCTATCAAGTGGCGGAGGAGGCGACGCGGCGACTGGTATCCGCCGCTTTCCGCGCGGGGCGGGAGCTGCAACTGGATCCCCTGCTCATCCTGGCGGTGATGGCCGTCGAGTCCCGCTTCAACCCCATCGCTGAGAGCGTGGCTGGTGCCAAGGGGCTCATGCAAATCATCCCGCGCTATCATCTGGACAAGTTGGAGCCCCGCGGTGGCGAACAGGCAGTGCTGCAGCCGGAGATCAACATTCGCGTGGGAGCGGAGATCTTGCGAGAGTACTTCGAGCGTACCGGAGACCTCACGGAGGCGCTCAAGCTCTACAACGGCTCTACTGGGGACGAGATGAATCGCTACCCGGCGAGGGTGCTGTCGGAGAAACAACGCCTGCAGCGGATTGTTGCCCAGATCAAAGCGTAAATGGTGCGAGCACCGTTTCCTTGTCGTGCGTCTTGCAGTTAGAATCGCGCCATGGCGCGTATCCGCATTTCCTGGCCCGGCGGGGCTGTGACCGCCACCCTGGACGCCACGCCCACGGCCGAGAAGGTCCTTGCCGCCTTGCCGGCGCGCTCCTCGGCCAACACTTGGGGCGATGAGGTGTATTTCAGCCTGCCGGTGCGCACCACCCTTGAGGCCAATGCGCGGCAAGTCGTGGACCCCGGCACCGTGTGCTTCTGGGTGGAGGGGAGCTCCCTCGCCCTTCCCTTTGGGCCGACTCCCGTGTCCCGGGGCAGCGAATGCCGGTTGGTCACCAAGGTCAACATCCTTGGCAAACTCGACGACGACCCCAGGCTGCTCGCGGGCGTGAGCGACGGGGACGAGATCACCGTCGTTCGCGTGGATTGACCGCTAGCCGAGCCTGATCTTCCGCCACGCGCCGGAGCGCCAGCGGGCGAACAGGGTGAGGCCGGCGGCGACGATGTAGAGCAGGGCGGCGAGCCAGCCCCCCACGGCGCCCCATCCCCAGGCCGGCAGAGCGTCGATCCAGCCCTGTCCGGGGGCGAAGGCGACGACGTGCACGGCGGGGATGAAGCCCGCCCAGGCCAGCACGGTGATGAGGGCCGTGGGCACGCGCACGTCGCCTGTCCCCCGCAGGCAGAAGCTCGCGCCGATGTTGATCCCGTCGAAGATTTGGTAGCCAGCGGCGATCCACATCAGCACCACGCCCAGCCGCACCACCTCTGGCGCGTTCGAATCGGCGGCGTTCACGAACAGGGGGATCAGCCAGGGGCCGGAGAGCGCTAGGGCGAGGCCCACCGCCGCCATGTAACCCACGGCGAGGGCGATGGTGGTGTCGCCCACGCGGGCGGCCCATGCCTTGTCGCCAGCGCCGATGGACTGGCCCACCAGGGTGGTGCCCGCCAGCGCCAAGCCCACCACCGGCATATAGGCTAGCGACGTGAGGGCCATCACGATCTGGCTGGCAGCGCCGTCCACCGGGCCGAGGCGCGCCATCATCACCTGGAACAACCAGAAAGCGGCGATCTCCACGGCCGGCAGAAGGCCGGTGGGAAGCCCCAGGGCGAGGAGCCGCCCGATGCCGCGCCAGTAGGGCCGCCAGGTGAGGTGGCTCGCGTACTCGTCCCGCACCGGGCGGGAGAGAAACGCCGCCAGGGCCAGAACTGCCCCCGCCGCCATGGCCAGGGTCGTGGCCCAGGCGGCGCCGGCCATGCCGAGCTCGAGGCGAAAGATCAGAAGCTCGTTGAGGGGCACGTTCAGCACGGCCACCACGGCCATCAGGGTCAGGGTGACCCCGGTGCGGCCGATGCCGTTGAAAAAGGCGCAAAGCGTCCACAACAGCACGCCGACGGGGGCGCCCAGCAATCGGGGGAACCAGTAGTCCAGGGCCAGGGCATGGATCGCTGGCGGGAGCGCGAAGGGCTCCAAGATGGCCGCGCCGGCGAAGGCGAGGCCGATAAAGACGGGCGTCGCGCAGAAGGTCCCCCATATGCCCAACCAAGCCGCCTGGGAAGCGCGCCGCTCCCGGCGCGCACCGTAGGCCTGGGCGACCAGAGGTTGCACGGCAAGGCCCGTGCCCCCCACCACCAGGAAGCACACGATCACGAGGAAATGCACGGCCCCCAGGGCAGTGGTAGCGTCGGTGGACAGACGGCCGACGAACCAGGTGTCCGTCAGATTGAGCACCGCCTGCAGGGCGCTGTTGGCGGCCAGGGGAATGGCGAGCCGCCCCACTGCCCGCAGGTCCACCTGGTGGCGGCCCGTAGCGTCGAGCCGCAGGGCAGGCAAGCGGGAATGCCGGTGCAAGATAGGCTCAGCCACGCCGTCCCGGGGTGGGCCCAGCGTCATTCCAGTCTGTGGGCCACGATTTGCGCCACCTCGGCGAGGATGCAACGCTTGAGGCTTGCGACCGCGACAAGGGGGCCCGGGCGAAGGCAGTCATGGAAAGGCCGGCGGGCACGGGCGCCCGGCTCGTGCACCGCGAGACCCCCCGAAGCGAACCACCCCCATTCTTCAGCGGTCGCCTTGGGGAGGAGAATCACCTGGCCGCGAACGTTGAGTCCCATCGCTTTGCGACAGTTCATCGGGCGAGCTTTCGAGAGCAATAAGGATTTTTGGGCGCCTTTGTGCGCCGCATCAACTATGGTCTAATAGCGACCGAATACCGGAATCGGGGAAGGGGCAGCGATGAAGCGCGTCATTTTCAACCAGAAAGGCGGTGTGGGAAAGTCCACCATCACCTGTAACCTGGCGGCCATTTGCGCACGCCGCGGCTACAGGACCCTGGTGGTGGATCTGGACCCCCAAGGCAACTCTACCCAGTACCTCCTCGGCCAGGAAGCTGGCGCCGTGGAACTCAACCTCGCGCGCTTCTTCGAGCAGGTGCTCTCCTTCAGCCTCTACGGCAAAGCGCCGGCCGAATTCACCCATCCCACGCCTTTCCCCGGTCTGGACCTGATGTCCTCGCACCCGGAGCTGGAGCATCTCCAGGGGAAGCTGGAGTCCCGCTACAAAATCTACAAGCTACGGGAGGCCCTGAGCACCCTGGAGTATGAGGCGATTTTCATCGATACCCCGCCGGCCCTCAATTTCTATACCCGATCGGCCCTGATCGCCGCCGATGCCTGCCTCATTCCCTTCGACTGCGACGATTTCTCCCGCCGGGCCCTGTATGCCCTTCTCGAGGCGGTGCAGGAGATTCGGGACGACCACCATCCGGGCCTCACGGTGGAGGGTATCGTCGTCAACCAGTTCCAGCCCCGGGCCACGCTGCCCCAGCGGCTGGTGGAGGAACTCCGGCGGGAGGGGCTTCCGGTGCTGGAGTCCCGCTTGTCGGCCTCGGTCAAGGTGCGGGAGTCCCACCAGGCGGCGCGGCCTTTGATCGAGCTTGCCCCCCGGCACAAGCTTACCCGGGAATTCGTGGCTCTATTTGACGAGCTGGAGGCCCGGCGTAAGCAGCCGGCCCGGCAGAAGCGGCGGGCTCGCGCCGCCTAGCGAGGGAGATCGAGTGGCTCTCCGCCGCGGACTCCCCTGACCGAAGCCTGCTCCATCATGCCCGCCAAATGCCCCTCTCGCGCCGTGTCCTCTGGCGCTTGGGCGTGGGTCTGCTATACGTAGAGCATAGGGGTCGATTTCCTCGAGGAGGAGGCCATGGCTGACGTGGTGCGCAAGGCGGATTACTTCTCCATGCAGGTGGCCGACAAGCCCGGAGAGGCGGCCAATCACCTGAAAGCCCTCAAGGAGGCGGGGGTCAACCTGCTCGGCTTCACCGGTTTCCCCAGCGGCCGGCGTGCCCAGATCGACTTCATCCCGGAGGACACGGCCAAGCTCAAGGCGGCGGCCCGCAAGCTCAAGTGGAAGCTGGGAGACAAAAAGACCGTGTTCCTGGTCCAGGGAGAGGACCGGGTGGGCGCCATCTATGACGTGATCGGTAAACTTGCCGAGGCCGGGATCAATATCACCGCCCTGGACGCGGTCTCCGCCGGCGAGGGGCGCTATGGGGCCATGTTCTGGGTCAAGCCCAAGGACGTGGCCAAGGCTTCCAAACTCCTGGGCGTGAAATGACCCCGGCGGGGTGAGGGGCCCGGAGGCGGTTCAGGTCCCTAAGGGGTTGCGCAGAACCCCGATTCCTTCGATTTCCGTCTCCAGCAAGTCGCCGGGCCGGAGGAACTCGGGCGGGGTGCGGGCGAAGCCCACGCCCTGGGGGGTGCCGGTGGAGATCACGTCCCCAGGCTCCAGGGTCATGCCCAAGGACAGCTCGGCGATGAGGCGCGGGATCTTGAAGTAAAGGTGGCGGGTGTTGGAATCTTGCTTGACCACACCGTTTACCCGGGTCATGACCCGCAGACCATTGGGGTCCACGGCGTCGGCGGTGACGATGGCCGGACCCATGGGACAGGTGCCGTCTAGGCTCTTGCCCTTGTGCCACTGACCGCCGTGGGCCCGCTGCAGGTCCCGGGCCGACACGTCGTTCAGGACCGTATAGCCAAACACATGCTCCATGGCCCGCGCCTCGGGGATGTTCTTGCCGCTCCGGCCGATCACGACGCCAAGTTCCACCTCCCAGTCGAGCTGGGTGGTGACCTTAGGATCGTACGGAATCGGGTCATAGGGGCCGATCACGGCGGTCACTGCCTTGCTGAAGAAGACGGGATGCTCCGGAAGCTGCTGCCCGCTCTGGCGGATGCGTTCCCCTTCCTCGAAGTGCTCCAGGTAATTCCAGCCCACGCAGAAGACGTTCTTGCGCGGTCGCGGAATGGGAGCGAGAAGCTTGACCCGCGCGAGAGGAAGCCGCCCCTCTCCGGTGCCAGCAAGTCGGCGAAGGGCCACTAGAGCCCTGTCCCCCGCTGCGATCAGCGACACCATGTCTCGAGAGCTGAAAGGCAAAGGCACGCCCTGAGCCTGGGCGGCCTCGAGCACGTCGAGCACGGTAGCCTGGTCGAGGAGCACACCGATGCGGGGTTCGGCGTCTTCGGGACGGGTGAAGGTGACGAGTTTCAAGTCTAAGCTTCGTGGTAAGGTGGAAGGAAATGGCAGGCGAAGTCTACCACGGCGCCGCCAGCGGTCCTCAAAAGCGGAACGCTAGCCAGTATATAATCTTCGCCCTCGCGACTCCATGCCGGGAGAAGGAATGGACGACCACCTGCGCCAGAGCGCGCTCCAGTATCACCGCCTGCCGAAGCCCGGCAAGATCTCCATTGCGCCGACCAAGGGTCTCATCAACCAGCGAGACCTGAGCCTTGCCTATTCTCCCGGAGTGAGCGCCGCCTGTCAGGCCATCCAGGAGGACCCCGCCGAGGTGCGCAATCTGACCGCCCGGGGCAACTTGGTGGGGGTAGTGACCAACGGCACGGCGGTGCTCGGGCTCGGCAATATCGGGCCCTTGGCGGCCAAACCCGTCATGGAAGGCAAGGCGGTGCTGTTCAAGAAATTCGCCGGAATCGACGTGTTCGACATCGAGGTGAACGAGCACGATCCGGATCGGCTGGTGGACATCATCGCTGCCCTGGAACCCACCTTCGGCGGCATCAACCTGGAGGACATCAAGGCCCCGGAGTGCTTCTACATCGAGCGCAAGCTGCGGGAGCGGATGAAGATCCCGGTGTTCCACGACGACCAACACGGTACCGCTATCATCGTGGCCGCAGCGGTGAGGAACGGGCTCAAGATCGTTGGCAAGGATATCTCTCGGGTGAAGCTGGTCACTTCGGGCGCGGGAGCGGCGGCCCTCGCTTGCCTGGGGCTGCTGGAGGCGATGGGGCTCAAGCGGGAGAACATCTGGGTGACCGACATCAAGGGCGTGGTGTACCTGGGGCGCACCGAGGAAATGGACCCCTACAAGGCGATCTACGCCCAGAAGACCGAGGCTCGCACTCTGGCGGAGGTGATCCAGGGGGCGGACGTCTTTCTCGGGCTGTCTGCCGGCGGGGTGCTCAAGCCCGAGATGGTGAAGCGCATGGCCGATAAGCCGATCATCCTGGCCCTCGCCAACCCAGTGCCCGAGATCCTGCCGGAGGAGGCCAAGGCGGTGCGCCCTGACTGCATCATCGCCACAGGTCGCTCCGATTATCCCAACCAGGTGAACAACGTGCTTTGCTTTCCCTTCATCTTCCGCGGGGCGCTGGATGTGGGTGCCACCGCCATCACCCGGGAGATGGAGCTGGCCGCTGCCCAGGCCATCGCCGAGCTGGCTGAACAAGAGCAATCCGACGTGGTGGCCAGCGCCTATGGGGAGCAAGACGTGGTCTTCGGGCCCGACTACATCATCCCCCGGCCGTTCGACCCCCGCCTGATCCTCAAGATTGCCCCCGCGGTGGCCAAAGCGGCCATGGAGAGCGGGGTGGCGACTCGAGAGATTGCCGACTTCGAGGCCTACAAGGCCGAGCTGCAGCAGTATGTGTACCACTCTGGACTCGTGATGAAGCCCATATTCGCCGCGGCCAAGGCGGCGCCGGACAAGCGCATCGTCTACGCCGAGGGCGAAGATCCGCGGGTGCTACGGGCGGTGCAGGTGGTGGTGGACGAGCGGCTCGCCTGGCCTATTCTGATCGGCCGACCGGAAGTGATCGAGATGAACATCCGGCGGCTGGGGCTGCGCATCCGGCCCGGGGAGCACTTCGAACTGGTGAACCAGGACTCCGATCCCCGCTACCGGGACTACTGGACCGAGTACCACCGGATCATGGAACGCAAGGGCGTATCGCCCGAGTATGCCAAGATCGAAATGCGCCGACGGCGCACCCTGATCGGCGCCATGATGGTGCGCAAAGGCGACGCGGACGGCATGCTGTGCGGCACCTTCGCCCACTATCTGTTGCACCTATACTACGTGCAGAACGTGATCGGGCTGCGGCCGGGCGCGAAGATTTTTGCTGCTATGAACCTGCTCATGTTGCCGGAACGCACCTTGTTCCTGTGCGACACCTACATCAATAAGGATCCCACGCCGGAGCAGATCGCCGAGATGACCCTCATGGCGGCGGACGAGGTGCGCCGTTTCGGCTTCATCCCCAAGGTGGCGCTCCTGTCCCATTCCAGTTTCGGGAGCGTGCGGGACGAATCGGCGGCAAAAATGGCCCGCGCTCGGGAGCTGCTGGAGAGCATGGCCCCGGAGCTGGAGTGCGAGGGGGAGATGCATGGAGACGCGGCCTTGTCCGAGGAAATTCGCCTGGCGGTATTTCCCAACTCCAAGCTGAAAGGGCCCGCTAATCTCCTCATCATGCCCAACGTGGAAGCGGCCAACATTTCCTTCAACCTGCTCAAGCAGGCGGCGGGGGGCGGCGTCACCGTGGGGCCCATCCTGCTCGGGGCGGCCATGCCGGTGCACATCCTCACCCCGAGCGCCACGGTCAGGCGGCTGATCAACATGACGGCGCTGCTGGTGGTGGAAACTATCAAGCGTTGAGCCCCTCTGGGGCCGCTGCCGGCGGGCAGCGGCCTGGACCGATGGGGTAAAATAATCAATTCGATTCTTGTTCGTTTCTTCTTGGCGGCCGGCCGCGGCCGCTCCCCGAGGACCGATCCATGGCCGTGATCAAGCAGGAAGACTTTATCCAGAGCATCGCCGATGCGTTCCAGTACATCTCCTATTACCATCCTGCCGACTATATCAGGGCGTTGACCCACGCCTACGAGCGGGAGCAATCCCCCGCAGCCAAGGACGCCATGGCCCAGCTCCTGGTCAACTCTCGCATGTGCGCGGAGGGACACCGTCCCATCTGCCAGGATACGGGCATCGCGGTGGTGTTCCTGAAGATCGGCATGAACGTGCGCTGGGACGCCACCCTGAGCGTGGCTGACATGGTGAACGAAGGGGTGCGCCGGGCCTATACTCATCCGGATAACGTGCTGCGCGCGTCCATCCTGGCGGACCCGGCGGGAGAGCGGAAAAACACCCGGGACAACACCCCTGCGGTGATCCACATGGAGGTGGTGCCCGGTGACGCGGTGGAGGTGATTCTAGCGGCGAAGGGCGGGGGGTCTGAGAACAAGGCCAAGTTCACCATGCTGAATCCCTCCGATTCGATCGTGGACTGGGTGTTGAAGACCGTGCCCACCATGGGCGCCGGCTGGTGTCCTCCGGGCATCCTGGGGCTGGGCATCGGCGGCACGCCGGAAAAGGCGATGGTGATGGCCAAGGAGGCGATCCTGGAGCCCATCGACATCCACGAGCTCCAGGCCCGGGGGCCGAGGAGTCGGGTGGAGGAGTTGCGGCTGGAGCTCTACGAGAAGGTGAACGCCTTAGGGATCGGCGCCCAGGGGCTCGGCGGGCTGACCACCGTGTTAGACGTGAAAATCCGCCACTATCCGACCCATGCGGCGTCGCTTCCCGTGGGCATGATCCCCAACTGCGCCGCCACCCGCCATGCCCACTTTGTGCTGGACGGCTCTGGGCCGGTGGCCCTCGAGCCGCCGAGCCTGGATCTGTGGCCCAAGATCGAGCTTGCTGGGGCTCAAGGCGCCCGCCGGGTGAACCTCGACAGCCTTACCCGGGAAGACATCCTCGCCTGGCGCGCCGGAGAGCGGATGCTCCTTTCCGGTAAGCTCCTCACGGGGCGGGATGCGGCCCACAAGCGCTTGACCGACATGCTGAGCCGCGGAGAGGCGCTGCCGGTGGATTTCACCAACCGCTTCATCTACTATGTGGGGCCCGTGGACCCAGTGCGGGACGAAGTAGTGGGCCCCGCCGGCCCCACCACCGCCACCCGTATGGACAAATTCACCGAGACCATGCTGGCGAAGACGGGGTTGATCGGCATGGTGGGCAAAGCGGAACGGGGGCCCGAGGCCATTGCAGCCATCCAGCGGCACAAGGCGGTCTACTGTATCGCCGTGGGCGGAGCCGCCTACCTGGTATCCAAGGCGATCCGCGCCTCCCGGGTGGTGGCTTTCCCCGACTTAGGGATGGAAGCGATCTACGAGTTCGAGGTGAAGGACATGCCCGTCACAGTGGCGGTGGATACGGAAGGGCGCTCGGTGCACGCCACGGGCCCCGCCGAATGGCGGGCGAAGATCGGCAAGATCCCGGTCGCCACAACGGCTCCTTAAGGTCCGCCGGTAAAGGGTTGACGAAGTATTTGGCGCGCTCCCCTTCCCCTGGAGAAAGGGGGGTGAGCGTGGTCAAGCGCTTGGCGGCACTCCGAAAGCCTTTGTCCAAGAAAAAAAGCCCGCATCGCGCGGGCTTTTTCAACGGCCAAAGGTCGATTATAGGACGGTTAACCGCTTGGCGATGCTGTCCGCCTTCTTCGGCAGCGTCAAGCGCAGGACCCCATCCTCGTGCTTGGCCTCGGCATGCTCGGCATCGATTTCGGTCGGCAGCATAATGGACCGGCTGAACTTGCCATACGTGCGCTCACCCAAGAGCTGCTTGGCTTCTTCGCCGGCCTGCTTCTCCTGTACCGCCTCCGCTTCGATCACGAGCTGGTTGTCGAAGACCCGTACGTTGATGTTGTCCTTGCGTACCCCCGGGAGCTCCGCCATCACTACATAGGCATTATCGGTCTCCCAGATATCCATGGGGATGACCCCACGGACGGTACGCTGCGCGTCCCAGTCGAGGATGGTGGGACGGAAGAAGCTGCGGAACAGGTTATCGACAGCGGTTTCGAAAGGATCAAAGCGAGTGAGATTTGCCATACCTAACCTCCTTCACCAAACTGTCTCACCTCTATGCCCAGGGGGGGCATATTCTCAACTGTTTTTTTACATGGGGTCGGGATCTGGGTTCATCAAGCCCTTCCCCCGTTCGCTAACTGCAACTTAATTCATTGATATTAATGGACATTATCATGAGTGGATTCCGTGAAGAAAAGGATACGATGGGCGTGGTCCAGGTACCGGAACAGGCCCTGTGGGGGGCCCAGACCCAGCGCTCCCTGGAAAACTTCCGCATTGGCACCGAGCGCATGCCCGTGGAACTGATCCGAGCCCTCGCCCGGGTCAAGCGGGCGGCGGCCGCCGTTAACCGGGACTTGGGCCTTCTGGAGCCCCGCAAGGCCCAGGCCATCATTCAGGCGGCAGACGAGGTAATCGAAGGCCAGCACAACGACCAGTTTCCCCTGGTGGTCTGGCAGACGGGCTCGGGCACCCAGACCAACATGAACATGAACGAGGTACTGGCCAACCGGGCATCCGAACTCCTGGGTGGCCCCCGGGGCCAGGGGCGCCTGGTCCATCCCAACGACGAGGTGAACCGGGGTCAGTCCTCCAACGATGTATTCCCCACCGCCATGCACGTGGCGGCGCTGGAGGCGATCGAGGGTCGGCTCAAGCCCGCCGTCAACCGGCTGCGGGAGACCCTAGCGGAGAAATCCCGGCGTTACATGGATATCGTGAAGATCGGCCGCACCCATTTGCAGGACGCGACCCCCATTACCCTGGGCCAGGAGATTTCCGGCTGGGTGGCTCAGCTCGACCATGGACTCGCCCATCTGGACGCGACCCGCTGGCACCTCTCGGAGCTGGCCATCGGGGGCACGGCGGTGGGCACGGGGCTGAACACCCACCCCGAATTCGGCCGACGTTGCGCCGAGGAGTTGTCCCGCTTGACCGGTCTCTCCTTTGTTTCTGCTCCCAATAAGTTCGAGGCCCTGGCTGCCCATGACGCCCTAGTGGCCGCCCATGGGGCGCTCAAGACCCTGGCGGCTGCCCTCATGAAGATCGCCAACGACGTGCGCTGGCTCGCTTCCGGTCCCCGTTGCGGCATCGGAGAGATCCGCATCCCCGAGAACGAGCCGGGCAGCTCCATCATGCCTGGCAAGGTGAACCCCACCCAGTCGGAGGCCATGACCATGGTGTGCTGCCAGGTGCTGGGCAACGACGTGGCCATCAACATCGGCGGCGCTTCGGGGAACTTCGAGCTCAACGTGTTCAAGCCCCTCATCATCCACAACTTCCTCCAGAGCGTGCGGCTGCTGGCGGACAGCGCCCGGAGTTTCAACGACCACTGCGCCGTGGGGATCGAGCCCAACCTGCAACGCATCGAGAAGCTCCTGCACGAATCCCTCATGCTGGTGACAGCCCTCGCCCCCCACATCGGCTACGACAAGGCGGCGGAGATCGCCAAGCTTGCCCACCAGGAGGGCATCACCCTCAAGCAGGCGGCGCTGGAGCTCGAGTACCTCACGGGGGAGCAGTTCGACGAGTGGGTGCGGCCCGAAGCCATGGTGGGGCGGCTTGGGGACACGGAATAAAGGACGGGCACATCCAGCAGGAGGTTCAGACATGACGGCGGCGAACGTCCAGAAGATCGCGGTGGTGACGGGGGCGAATCGGGGGTTGGGTCTGGAAATTTCCCGACAATTGGCCGTCCGCGGCGTGCACGTGGTCATGACCGCCCGGGATCCGCACAAGGGAATGGCAGCCTCGGAGGGGCTGCATCGCCAGGGGCTCTCTGTAGCGTTCTTGCCCCTGGACGTGACCGTTCAGGAGAGCGTGGACACCCTGGCCCGGGCACTGGAGCAGCGCTTCGACGGCCTGGATATCCTGGTGAACAATGCGGGCATCCTGCCGGAAGGACGGGGCGCCCAGGCCCTGACCCTCGACTTGGGGGTTTTCCGCCAGGCGTTCGAAACCAATACCTTAGGACCGCTCAGGCTCTGCCAGGCGCTGGTGCCGCTTATGAAGAAGCGCGGTGGCGGACGCATCGTGAATGTCTCGAGCGGCCTAGGACAGCTCGCAGAGATGGGCGCGGGCACGCCCGCTTACCGCGTCTCTAAAACCGCCCTCAACGCCCTCACCCGGATCCTGGCCGCCGAGCTGGCGGGGGAGGGAATCAAGGTGAACGCGGCTTGTCCCGGCTGGGTGCGCACCGACATGGGCGGGCCGAACGCAACGCGCTCGGTGGAGGAGGGCGCTGACACGCCCGTGTGGCTCGCGCTGCTGCCCGACGACGGGCCGACGGGCGGCTTTTTCCGCGACCGCCAGCCGATTCCCTGGTGAAACCGGTTCAACCTATCCGGCCGATCTCTTCGAGTCGTTGCTGAAGGGTCAGGCGATCCAGCTTTTCCAGGGGCAGACTGACGAAGAGGCCGATCCGCCGGCTCAAAACATGAAACGCGTCCTGCACTGCCCGGCGCGCTTCGTCGGCGTCGGCGTGGACCGCGGGGTCTTTGACGCTCCAATGGGCCGTCATGGGCTGCCCCGGCCACACCGGACAAACCTCCCCTGCGGCGTTATCGCACACGGTGAACACGAAGTGCAGCGGCGGCGCGCCGGGCCGGGCGAACTCTTCCCAAGACTTGCTGCGCAATCCCTCGGTGGGCAGCCGCTGGGAGGCCAGGAACTCTAGCACGTAGGGGTTGATCTGCCCGGCCGGGCGGCTGCCGGCGCTATAGGCGTTGAACCGGTCGCCGCCATAATGCCGCAGGAGCGCCTCCGCCAGAAGGCTGCGGGCGGAGTTGCCCGTGCACAGGAACAAGACGTTGTATTTGCCGCTGGCCAGGGCACCCTCCTCGTTCACTCGCGGCCGGGGCGGCTTGGCTTGCCGACATACACTTTACTCGACACCGCCCGTGGGGTGCAGCATGCCGCTATAGCGTCGTGTCCCCGGTTGAACGTGGGAAGGGTCTCTAGGCTCCGGTACGCTTCCCAGGCGATACCCTGGGGATCGGTTACCCAGTGCTTGTCCGAGAGCGCATAACAGCAGGCCGCTCCCGGCTCGTCCAGAACAAGCAGCGCCGCCCGCTCGAGCTGGGAGCGCATTTGGGCAAGCTCTTCCTCGCTATCCACCTGGATGCCCAAGTGGTCCACGCCTGGCGCCGCGCCGCGACAGGAGACAGCGAAATTGATACGGGGATCCTCCAGCATCCATTTGGCATAGTCGGGCTTCACCGTGACAGGCTGCGCGCCAAACAAGGCAGAATAAAAGCGGATACTTTCCTCCAGGTTGGAAACCGAGACGTGGACATGGAAGCGTTTCATGAGTGGGTGACCTCCTTGCGGGAACGTTTGAACGTCGATCGACCCCTTGGAGACGGGGAGCAAAGCTCCGAATGGCCGCCGCAGCAGTTTTCCGACAGGAACGCCATCAATTCTGTCATGACGGCGTAGTTAGCACTGTAATAGATGAACCGGCCTTCCTGCCGCCCGTGGATGAGTCCTGCGTGGGCCAGCTCCTTCAAGTGGAAGGAGAGGGTTGGCCCCGCTACGCCCACGGCGTCGGCGATCCTGTTGACCGGCAGCCCGCCGAAGCCCGCCTGCACCAGCAGCCGGAACACCGCCAGCCGAGTCTCCTGGGCAAGGGCCGAAAGGGCTCGGATCGCGGCTTTCATTTCCATGATTCGAATACTATAGAAATAACTGCCGAAGTCAAGTCCCGAGGCCTTTTGACACCCGCGGTGCGAGGACCCGACTTACGTCAATCGTTTCCTCCCCTTCGCGAGGGAAGGTTCCCGGCTAAAAGCGCTCAAATATCCAGCGGACTCACCACGCCTCGCCCGCCCTTGTTCAGCACATGCGTGTAAATCATGGTGGTGGACACATCGCTATGGCCGAGCAATTCCTGCACCGTGCGTATGTCATAGCCAGACTGCAGCAGATGTGTGGCAAAGCTGTGGCGCAGAGTGTGGGTAGTCGCGGGCTTGGCAATGCTGGCCAACCTCACTGCTTTCTTGATCGCACGTTGCAGGGCCTGCTCGTGCACATGATGACGCCGTCTTGTTCCACTGCGCGGATCGACCGAGAGAGACCGCGCAGGAAAAACCCAGAACCATCCCCACTCCTTGCCCGCATTCGGGCATTTCTTTTCCAGCGCCGCCGGCAAATACACGCCCGCCACTCCTGCTGCACGATCCTCTTCGAACAACCCGCGCACCCGCTTGAAATGATCCTGCATGGGTGCAATCAGCGTTTCCGGCAGCATGGTGATGCGGTCCTTGGCGCCCTTGCCGTCACGGATCATGATTTCACGGCGCTCGAAATCCACATCCTTGACCCGCAAGCGCACGCATTCCATCAAGCGCATTCCCGTGCCATACAGCAGACGGGCCATCAGCCCATGCGTCCCATCGAGATGATTCAGAAGGCGGTGGACCTCAGTCTTGTTCAACACCACGGGCAAGCGCCTTGGCCTGTTCGGGCGTTCGATCTCCGCCAGCCAAGGCAAATCGACGCCAAGCACATCGCGGTACAAAAACAAAAGCGCAGCCAGCGCCTGATTTTGCGTGGCCGCGGCCACCTTGCCCACCACCGCCAAATGAGACAAAAACGCCGTCACCTCGCGCGCGCCCATCTCCTTAGGATGCCGCTTGTTATGAAACAGGATATAACGCTTGATCCATTGCACATAAGCGTTTTCCGTACGCAGGCTGTAATGCTTGTAGCGCAAGCGCTCGCGTACCTGATCGAGCAAACGCGGTCCTTGCGCCGACGCCGTGTTTCTGGACGGATCTGCCTGGTTACTTTTCATGCTTCCTTTATATTACAAGGAATTGCAATAGACTATGCAGATTATACGGCATAAACTTTGATATTATGTATCAGTACTGAAATCGAATTTAACGTTGGGCGTCACAGCCAGGTGTCGCCCATGGGTGATCCAAAGGCGGTCATGGCACCATCCCTGAGCACGAGGGCTGCGCCGGCGCACTGGATGTACGCACCCTTTCTCGCGTTCGGGGTAGGCGCCCTGATTGGTTTTGCGGCCATACGCGCCTGTGTTCCAGAGTGGGTCCGACAAACGGTTGACTATGTTCTCTTCCCGGACCAGCGTCCATCTCAGGTGCGAGACCGACTGAGGATGGACCAACCGAGCCTGTCCACAGAGCGGTTGCTCGAAGAACACTTGAAGTGGCGTCTCCGGGATCAATCCCCTCCACCCCCTCACAACCCATTCTGCAGCCGAGAATGCATGAACCCGCTGCAACGACCAGGACCGGAAAGGTGACGCCCAACCATGCGTTCGACCGGACCGCCGCAAGCGTGCCGCTTGCGGTCCTCTCGTCGCTTCGCTCCTCGGCGGCCGGTCAACGCGGACGTTAGCTGGCACCGGGCGGAAGTTGCTCCGACGCCGATTGCCTGCCCGGCGCCTGCCGATACGACCGAGGCAAGCTCTTGAGTGAACCGCTGACATACATGATCGAGGCGCTCGGCCTCGAGATCGCCGCCATCCGCAAGAAGGGTGGCGGAACCCAGATTGAGTTGCGCGGTGGTGAGCGCGTCGGTCAGGCTGAGGGCTCGTGGCTCTACCGCTTCGTGGTGGCCGAGGACTTCAACCTGCCAGACGACACGCCGGTTCGCGTCACGGCGGGCCAAGAGGACGTGCCCGGGGTACTTGTGTCGTTTCGGGATGGCGTTCTCGTCGTAGCGCTGGAGAAGGACCTCGGGCCGCGAATCGCAGCCGCTCGCCTAGTAGCGAACGACTCTTTCCTTTTGGAGCGGCTAAAGGAGCGCCTCGAGAAAGTGCGAGGCGGCGAGGCCCACTTTAATAGGACCGCGGCCGATCGCGTACTGGGCCTTGGGCCACCGTCAACCGGCGACGCGGAGCCCCATCCCTCCGTCAACAGAGATGGGACCGCCAACGCGGACCAGATTCGCGCCGTTCGGCGTTCGCTCGGCAGCGACACCATCTTCATCTGGGGGCCACCTGGCACCGGCAAGACGACCACCCTCGCCCGCATCGTGGAAGCTCACTACCGATCGGGCCGGTCCGTGTTGCTGGTTTCGAACACCAACATCGCCGTGGACACCGCGCTCGAGCGCGTGGCTGAGCGGCTCAAGGGCGAGCCTGAGTTTCACCAGGGGCTCGTGATCCGCCAAGGGCCGGTCGTCAAGGAGGAGCTCCGGCGGCGCTTTGGGCAGCAGGTGATCCTCGAGGAAATCGTCGCGCGGCTCGGCGAGAGGCTCCAGCGGGAAAAGGACGACATGCTCCGACAGGCGGCCCACCTGGAGACGGAGGAGCGCGCGCTCGTCGCGGCGTTGAAGGACCTCGAACGGCTCGCTTCTGCGCGTGAGACCCTCGCCGCCCGCCACAAGGTGCTTGAGGCCGCGAAGGGGAACATCGCCGCGCGCGAGCAAGAGGCCGAGCATCATCGAACCCGCGCAGCGAAGGCGCGGTCTGAGCTAGCGCGTGCGGGATCTATGGGGGCGGTGCGGCGCTTCTTCTCGGGCCTCGACCCTGATCGGCTGGAGCGAGACGTAGCCGCTGCTGACCGCGCCGCGCACGCGGCATCCGAAGCGGCCCGGGCACTCGTCTCCGACCTGCCCAAGCTCCAGGCCGAGATCGCGTCGCTCCGCGGAGAGGTGGATCGGCTCACCGCGGAGACGCGAAAGCACCCGCCAGCAGCCCAGATCCAGGCGCGCCTCGCTCCCCTACGCACCGGGCTCAGCCAGATCCGAGAGCGCATCGCGGCCATCGACCGCGAGCTGGCCGAGCTCGAGCAGCAGGTCCTCGCCCGCTGCAAGATCCTCGCAACCACGGTCTACAGAACCTATCTCGCGAAGGGCGGGCCACGCCAGTTCGATACTGTCGTGGTCGACGAGGCGTCCATGCTCATGCCGCCGCTCATCTTCTACGCGGCGGGGCTTGCGAAACGGTCGGTGACGGTCGCAGGCGACTTCCGCCAGCTTCCGCCGATCGTCATGTCCGACGAGCCGCTGACCGCAGAGTGGCTCAAGTGCGACGTCTTCAAGAAGGCGGGCATCCCTCAGCGCGTCGCGCGGGGCGAGCCGACGCCTCACCTCGTCGCGCTTGGCACTCAGTACCGGATGCGCGAGCCGATTTGTGCCGTGGTCAACAAGCTCTTCTACGCCGACCATCCCCTGCATTCGCAGCCGAGCGTAGACTCCGGGAACGGCCGTTTCCCCCTGTCCGAAGTACCGCTCCTCTACGTGGACACGGCACCCTTCCACCCCTGGACGGCCCTCCGCGTCGGCACGTACTCGCGGTACAACCTGTTCCATGCCCTCCTCGTACGGAACATCGTCTTGCACCTCGCCGAAACGGGCTTCCTACCGCCAACGCGCGAGCCCAACGATGCCGTGGGTGCCGTCGCCCCGTACGCCTCACAGGCGCGCCTGATCCAGGCACTGCTCGACGACCGCCTCGGCAACCGCGCCGCCGGCATTGCTGCCACGGTCCACCGGTTCCAAGGCAACGAGAAAGCGGCGATGGTGCTCGACCTCACCGACTCGGTCGGCGCGCGCCTTGGCCGCTTCCTCCAAGCCACCCGCATCGAGGAGGACGGCGCGCGTCTGCTCAACGTGGCCGTCAGCCGGGCGCGGCGGCATGTGATCCTTCTCGGCAACTTCGAGTACCTTCGGGCGAAGGCACCGCGCGACGGCTTCGTGCGCCGGCTCGTGGACCACTTCGAGGAACACGGTGAGGCGCTCGAGTTGGACGACCTGCTTCCGCTGGCCGACCGTGATTGGATCGACGGTCTCCACCGTGTGCTGCCCGCGACCTTCGACCTTCCGGAGGGAGCAGCCGGCGCGTTCACCGAAGGCACCTTCTACCCGGCATTCCTGAAGGACCTCGCCCGCGCGCGGGAGTCCATCGTTATCTTTTCGCCTTTCGCGACGGGAGACGGCACGGCTCGTTGGGTTGACTCGCTGCGTGCAGCGCTCGCCCGCGGGATTAAAGTGCGCATCCTCACTCGCCCACCCGAGGAGTTTGGCGGCAGTTCGTCCGACGAAGTGGCCGAGTTGGTACAGGCGCTCCGCGACCTTGGCGTCACCGTCGACCTGCGCGCGCGGATGCATGAGAAGATCGCCATCCTCGATGGACGCATCCTCTGGCATGGCTCACTGAATATTCTCTCGCATCGCGACACCCACGAGAGCATGCTGCGCCTCGAGAGCCCGGCTGCGTGCCAGCAGCTCAGCCGTTTCCTCACCACACCGGCTGGCCGGCGTGAGGAGGACGCCGCGCCGTCCCTGGACGCACCCGAGAACCCAGCGTGCCCGAAGTGTGGCGGGCCGACGGTCTGGAACGACGGGCGCTACGGGATCTACTTCGAGTGCGAGGACGCCAACTGTGAAGGCAAGGTGGACGCGCGCAGAGGCCGCCGCCAGAGGCAAACCGGCACTGGGCGCGGCCGTCCGCGCGGCGAAGGCCCCGGGCGAACGCAGCAGCGCGCAAGTACAGATACCGGACGGCCGTGTCCGGAACCGGGGTGCAGTGGGCGGCTCGCGGAGCGCAACGGCCGCTTCGGTCGATTTCTAGGTTGCACCAACTACCCGCGTTGCCGGCACACGGAGGACTTGGAGTGACGAGAGGGTGCCAGCTAACAACCGGTTGCAGCGGACGCGCCGCAAGCGGCGCGCCGCTGAACGGGAGCGTTAGACAACCAATTCCGTGTCGTAAGTAGGAGCGACCCAGGACGGTGAACCCGACCATCGACAAAGGAGCGCATCTCCTCGCCTTCTTGAAGGCGACGGCCACCATTAGGCGGAAGCGCATCAGCTCCTACGGTCCGGCCGACAAGGTTCTTTGGCTATCGGACGTACCCAAGGAACGCCCCGAGTGCCGCTCGCCCTTCTTGAGCGACAAGCCGGATGATTTGGGTGGCCTCTGGCTGGAAGTCCGGAAGAAGCGAATGCCTGCGCGACCGCCGGTGCCGCAGGTCGTGGCGGACTGGCTCCGTGCAGACGATCTGGACCAGCCGGAGAATGAACCGGAGCTGCTTCCCGAGATTACGCTTATCGTCGAGCGACGGGTGCCCGACCCCGACGCGCCCCAGGGCACCCAGAGGACGATCGTCCAGCAGGTGCCCGAGCTGCGCCGGCTGGCGGATCACCCGGAGGTAGAGGAGGCTTGGCTCGAGTACCTCCTTGAGAAGTGGGAGCCCTGGGCTCAGGAGATGCGCCGGTGGCAGGAAGTGCAAACCGTTTACGAGAGCCTCGACTTCATGCGCCGCAGGCTCGAAGAGGCCGAGGAGCGCTACGAGCTTGTGCTTGCGATTGGGTTCCTGCAGTGGCGCGACCCGACCGGCACAGCTGTTGCGCGCCACGTTCTGACCGCGCCCGCGGAACTCACACTCGACGCAGCGAGAGGAGTGCTAACCGCTGTACCTGCGGCCACGTTCGACGGCTTTCGAGTCGAGTTCGACATGCTGGAACTCCAGGATCGCCCTCGGGTGAATGAGGGCCAGCTCGGCGAGCAGCTCGAAGCGCTCGACATCCAAGCATGGGACACTGACCTCGTCGCTCCGCTCTTGCGCGAGATCGCGAACAGTCTTCGTGCCGATGCACAGGTTGACGAGACGTTCCAACGCGCCGACCGAATCGAGGAGCGTCCCCGCCTGTCGTTCGCGCCTGCGCTTGTCCTTCGGGAGCGGCGACCTACGGCCTATGAGGACCTGATCCAAAAGTTCCTCGAGGCTGCTACCGGAGATGGCCTGGACGGCACACACCCGTGGCTTCGCCTACTGCGCGAAGGGGAGCAACCCACGGGTGGTACCGGCAATCGCGTTGCCGATCCGCTTGATGAAGCTCCTGCCTGCGGCGAGACGGATCGCTTTCTTTTCCCGCTGCCGACCAACGAAGAACAGCGGCAGATCGTCCACCGTCTTCAGGCCGAGCCGTGCGTTCTCGTCAAGGGGCCACCGGGGACGGGGAAGAGCCACACGATTGCGAACCTGATCTGCCATTTGCTCGCTAGGGGCGACCGCGTCTTGGTGAGCGCCCACGCTCCGAAGGCGCTCGCGGTGCTGCGCGGCCTGCTCCCCGACGACATACGCGACCTCTGCGTGACGGCACTGGGCTCCTCGCGCGAGGACCAGCGTCTTCTCGAAGAGAGCGTCCGCGGGATTCTGAGGCGCAGGAACGAATGGCGCGGGCGCGAGGCCGCACAGCGCGCAATCGAGAAGGCAGAGGCCGACCTTCGTGAGCTCGAAGGCGAGCTGGCCCGAGTCGAGCGCGACCTGCGCGCCTTTCGAGAGGCCGAGACGCACCCGCACGAGCTGCCCGGGGGCTACTCGGGAACGGCCGCGCAAATCGCGCGGGTGGTGAGCGAGCAGGAACAGGAGTTCGGCTGGTTCCCGGAGCTGTCTGGCGATGCCACGTTTCCCCTCGACCCCTCGGAGAGCGCCTTTCTCACGGAAGCCCACGCCTGCTTTACGGCCGACAGCCGCGCTGAGCTGGAGCTCGAGATCGGGGCTGGCGAGCTTCCCGGGCCGGATGAGTTCCAGGCGTTGGTCGCGCGGTTGACGGCTGCGGAGCGGTCGGCGCAGCGGGCGAGCCGTGGGGTGGATGGGGCGAAACTGGAGTTGCTCGAGGCAGCCGGGACGGAGCAACTCCGCGCGCTGCGCGAAGCGGTGCAGGCGCTCACTGACCTCGCGCTCCGGGCCCGTCGAGTGTTGGGCGAAGTCACGGAGGCCATTCTCGGCGATCTGCTGGCATCCGTTGAAGCTCGTTGGACTCGCCTTGCGGCCGATTCGCAAGTCCTATTGAAAGATGCAACGCGCCTCCTCGAGTCGATCGGCTCAGCACGGGTCGAGCTCCCGGGCGGCATCGGCGAAGACCACCTGAAAACGGACGTTGAGCGGCGCCTCGCGCACTTTGAGGCAGGTGGCCGGAAGGGCTTCTCTGTTTTCAGCCCCCGAGTCATCCGGGAGACCCGCTATATCGTCGGGGGTTGTCGGCTCGACGGGAGGAAGGTCGAAGGGGTCGAGCAGCTTCGATGCGTTCGCGATCATTTGGAGCTGCAGCGCAAGCTGCGCGAGCTGCGAGACCTGTGGGGCGCTTCCCTCACGGAGGTGTCGAGCCTCCGGCAAGCCTTTTCCCGGGCCGAAGAGCTGACCGCCGAGCTGAAAGAACTGCTGGCGTTCTTCAAATCCAAGCAGGCAGGCTCGCTGGCGACCGTTCTGGGTTCGAATCGTACGGCCCTTGCGTCCGCCAGTGATTGCGGTGATTGGCTCAAGGCCATCGATGCGCTGCTGGCCTCTCGAGAAGCTCGCGCCGCCCAGCAAGAGCTCGACCGACTTCTCGAGACCGTCCGTCGCTCACAGCACAGCTCGAACGCCCATCCCTGCCTGCACTCTCTGGAGAACGCCGCTAGGGCGCGCGACGTCGCCGGCTGGCGCACGGCCTGGCAGGAGCGCGAGCGAGTCCGACAGGAGAAGCAGCGGCTTGCACGCTACGAGAGCCTGCTGAAAAAGCTCGACGGAGCGTGCCCGGGTCTGGCGGAACTTCTCCGCAGCACAGCCGGCGAGCCGATGTGGCAGGACCGGGTTCGCAAGCTTCGAGAAGCGTGGACTTGGGCGGGTGCCCGCGCGTGGCTGCGACAGGTCTCCGACGCCTCGGCCTATGAGGCGCGCGTGCAGGACTACCACCGCCTGAAGCAGAAGATTGAGAGAGCAACGGAGAACCTTGTTTCGCATCGGGCCTGGCAGGCGTTCTTCGATCGGCTCGACGAGAAAACCGCCCAAAGCCTGAACGCTTGGACACGGGCTGTGGACAGGATCGGCAAGGGCACTGGAAAGCACGCCTATCGCCACCGGCGCACAGCGCGGCAATACCTTATGGATTGTGTCCCGAGCATTCCGGCGTGGGTGATGCCGCTTCACAAGCTTTGGGACTCGGTCGATGCGGTGCCCGGCCTCTTCGACACGGTCATCGTGGACGAGGCGTCGCAGGCGGGCGTCGACGCCCTGGCGCTGCTCCTGCTGGCAAAGCGCATTGTCGTGGTGGGCGACGACAAACAGAATAGCCCTGAAGCGGTCGGCGTGCTCGAGGACGACATCGCACGCTTGGCGCGGGAGCATCTGAGCGCGTTTCGCTTTCGGGACGAGTTCCGCCCGGATACGAGCCTCTTCGACCATGCGGAGCGAACGTTTGGGAGCCACATCACCCTGCGCGAGCATTTCCGTTGCGTGCCCGAAATCATCCGCTTTAGCAACGACCTGTGCTACCGCGATGCCCCACTGATCCCGCTTCGGCAGGCGCCTCCCGAAAGGCTTCCGCCTTTGCGCTCGCGCTTCGTCGCCGAAGGCGCGTGTGAGGGAGACGGACAAAGAATCCGGAATCGCGCCGAGGCCGAAGCCCTCGTCGAAACCATCGTGAAGCTTGTGGATGACGAGGCCTATGAAGGAAAGACCATGGGGGTTATCGCACTGCAGGGCCACGCCCAGGCGCAGCTGATCGAGACCCTTCTTGCCCAACGGCTCGATCCGAAGGTGATCGAGGAGCGCCGCTTGCGGTGCGGCGAACCCGCCACCTTCCAGGGCGATCAGAGAGACGTCATCTTCCTCTCGTTAGTGATCGCCCCGAACGTGCAGTATCGAGCCCTCACGCGCCTCCCGGACCAGCGGCGGTTCAACGTGGCCATGAGCCGGGCGAGAGATCAGGTTTGGCTCTTCCACAGTGTCAGGCTGCACGACCTTGGGCCCGACGACCTGCGTCGCCGACTGGTGAGCTATTTCGAGAGTCCGCAGAATGGAGTAGTCGATGCCCTTTTCGAGGACCTCGACCGCCTCGAGCGAGAGGCGAGGGGGCCCCGGCGGCGCGGCAGCCAACCTGACCCGTACGAGAGCTGGTTTGAGGTTGACGTCGCGCTCGAGCTCTTGCGGCGGAAGTTCAGAGTGCGTCCGCAGGTCGATGTGGCTGGTTACCGAATCGACCTGGTCGTCGAAGGATTCGATGCGCGTATCGCTGTGGAGTGCGATGGTGACCAGTGGCACGGTCCGGAACAGTACGAGCAAGACATGGCGCGCCAGCGGCAACTCGAACGGGCCGGCTGGACGTTCGTGCGAGTGCGTGAGTCGGATTTTTATGCGGACCGGCAGCGAGCTGTAAGCACGGTCGTAGAGGCGTGCGAAGAGCTTGGGATTCGGCCCGTGGACTTTGTCGACGAATCTCAACGCGAGCTGCCGAAAGCCCTTGCTCCGGACCGGGGAAGCCCGACGGCCGTCGATGCGGAGATGCCCGTCGTCAGCGAGGATCCGGAGCAGAGCGCCGCGGAGAGCGAGATGTCGTCCTCGATCGTCGGCCCGTTCACTGGCTACTCGGAGGCTTCGGCGTTTCCAGATCCTCGGGAGGCGTCCGCAGCGAACGTCCGGGAGGTCCTCCGACAGATCATTGAGCGGGACGGTCCGCTCACTCGCGCGTCCGTGTATCGGCTCTACGTCGAAGGTTGTCCAGACCTACAACGAGTTGGAAAGATCGTGCGGCAGGCGCTGAACAGAGCACTAGGAGCGATGCTCCGGGCTGGCGAGATCGTCCAGGAAGACGAGCTCGGCGATGGCTCGCCGGAGGGTCAGGTCCTCCGCATTGCTGGGGCACCCGCGGTGAACGTGAGGCCCGCAGGAAGGCGCGACTTACTCGAGATCCCACCCTCCGAGCTGCTCGCGGTGCTGCGCCGGTCGTTTCCTGGGAAGACCCAGCCTGCTGGAGACAGCGAAGCCCTCTTCCGCGCGCTATTGGAGCACTACGGCTTTAGCCGCCTGACTAAGTCGCGGAGGGAGTACTTGTCGAAGGTGCTGAAGCTGTTGTCACTACCGGATCATCTTCGCGGAAGTCAGGAGCAGAGTGGTGAGGCTGTCTAACAACAGCATGCAGCGGACGGTCCGCTGCGCGGCCCGCTGCTGAACCGGAGCGTTAGAGGACGTGGTAATTGCCGGAGGTGAAGCTCGCGATAGAATGTCCAGATGGGAACACACGGCAAGCTACTTCGGCGTATTCTTGAAGGTCGCTCGGACGCCAACATCGATTTCTCAGATCTGCGCGCGCTCTTGCTGCACCTGGGCTTTGAGGAGCGCACGAGGGGTAGCCACCACATGTTCCGGCGGCCCGATGTCGAGGAGCGAATCAACCTGCAGAGGGAAGGGAACAAAGCTAAACCCTACCAAGTCAGCCAAGTTCGTGCTGTGATCCTACGCTACAGGCTAGGAGAAATTACTGATGTATAGGTATGAAGTGATTATCTATTGGAGCACTGAAGACAACGCCTATGTTGCTGAGGTTCCTGAGCTTCTTGGTTGTATGGCTCATGGCGATACCTATGAGGCCGCGTTAACAAACGCTCAAGAGGCTATCGCCCTTTGGATTGATACGGCCAAAGAGTTCGGCGACCGGATCCCAGAGCCAAAGGGGCGGAGACTCCAGCTTGCCTGAAATGACCCAACTTCTAACTGAGCGCTGGAGAGGGACAGCTCCTAACGTCACCGCCTGTCAGCTCGTACGTTATGCGGGTTTACACCCTGTGCCAACCTCCTCTCCTTCGAGAAATATCCAGGCGAGCCCTCATCGTCCCGGAAAATCGGATCGCTTGAAGCGCTCCATGGCCTTCACCAGCTCCGCCCGGATGCCGGGCTCCCAGGCGGAATGGCCGGCGCCGGGAACCACGACGTACTGGGCCTCGGGCCAGGCGCGGGCGAGCTCGTCCGCGGTGACGATGGGGCATACCACATCGTAGCGACCCTGCACGATCACCCCCGGGATCGAGCGGATGCGCTCCACGTTTTGCAGCAAGGCGTTCTCGGGCAGGAAGATCCGGTGGACGAAGTAGTGGGCTTCTATCCGGGCGAGGCCCAGGGCCACCGTGTCGGCGGCGAAGTAGTCCACCGTTTCAGGGCTCGGAAGAAGAGTGGAGCAGGAGCCCTCGTACACGCTCCAGACCCGGGCGGCGGGCATGTGGACCGCGGGATCGGGATCGGTGAGGCGCCGGTAGTAGGCGGCGAGCAGGTCGCACCGCTCGGCCTCCGGAATGAACTCGGCGAAGGTGCGCCATGCTTCCGGAAAGAAATTGCGCACCCCGTAGAGGAACCAGTCGATCTCGGCCGGCCGGCAGAGGAAGATACCCCGCAGGATCAATCCCAGGCAGCGCTCGGGGTGGGCTTCCGCGTAGGCGATGGCCAGCGTGGAGCCCCAGGAGCCTCCGAACACGAACCAGCGCTCGATGCCCAGAAACCGCCTCAGCTTCTCCAGGTCCTGGATCAGGAGGGGCGTCGTGTTATTGGTGAGTTCACCCAAGGGGGTGGAGCGGCCCGCGCCCCGCTGATCGTAGACGACGATCCGGTAGTGGGTGGGGTCGAAAAAGCGGCGGTGGTTGGGGACCGCGCCGGCCCCCGGACCGCCATGGAGGAAGACCACCGGCACCCCGTCGGGTTTGCCCGACTGCTCCCAGTACATGGTGTGCACGTCGTCCAGGGGCAGCATGCCTGAGGCGTAGGGGGAGATCTCGGGATAGAGCTCGGTGCGCAGCCGCTCGGCGTTCACGGTGTCCACGGGAGGCCTCCAGGGGCTGAATTCTTTCTTATTTTGCCCTCAGCCACGGATCAATACGAAGACCGCCGGTGGGAACCGGCGGTCTCGGGAAAGAAGCGGCGTGAAGGGCGATCAGATGCCCAGGATCTTCCTGGCCTTGGCCAGGGTATCCACGGACTCCTGGTGTTTGCCCGCCTTGTGCAGCTTTTCCCCTTCCTCCCGGTATTTCTTGACTTCGGCCATCTGCTGCGCCGAAAGCTTGGGGTTCTTGGCCATGGCCTCGTCGATGGCCTTCATGTCGGCGGGGCAGTGGAAGGCGAAGGCGCTGGCGCTGGCAAAGGCGAGGCCCAGGGCGACGATCAGGGGCTTGAATTTCATGGGAATCTCCTTCTTGTTCAAAGTCAAGGGCGCAGGGACGATCGCTCTTTCCAGGTAGAGGCAAAGGGCGCTTCACTCCCTGCCGGTTCGCGGAGGCGCGGAAAAACCGTTCGCGCGCTCGCGCTGGTTCCCGCTCCGCATTATAGTAAACAGGGCGAGGGGAGAATTTAGTCCCCGCCCTTGCCCATTCCCCTGCCTCCTCTGATGGACGGGACGACGCCCACTGCCCCTTTGGCCTTGACGCCCCAGGCAATCGCCGAGCGACTGGCGGCCGCCCGGGCCCGGACCGATTGGGTGCCGGGGGACGCGCCGGATCCGGCGCGTCGAGGGAACGACGCCCCGATCCCCGCGGCGGTACTGATCCCTCTCGTTCAGCGGGAACGGGGGCTCACGGTGCTGCTCACCCAGCGCACCGCCCATTTGAACGACCATGCCGGGCAGATCAGCTTTCCCGGTGGCCGGGTCGATCCGGGCGACGCAACGCCCGAGGTGACGGCCCTGCGGGAAGCCGAGGAGGAAGTGGGCCTGCCGCGGGAGCGGGTGCGGCTCCTCGGGCGGCTGGCCGATTACCATACGGTGACCGGCTTTGCCGTGACGCCAGTGGTGGGCTACGTGGTGCCGCCTTTTTCCCTCCGTCCCGACCCCTTCGAAGTGGCGGAGGTGTTCGAAGTGCCCCTCGAGTTCCTGATGAACCCGGCGAACCATCAGCGCCACACTTCATCCTACCGGGGCAGGGAGCGAAGCTACTACGCCATGCCCTACGAGGGGCGCTTCATCTGGGGCGCCACCGCCGGCATGATCGTCAATCTCTACCGGGCGCTCATGATCTGATCGCCCGAGGAGCCACACCCGCTCCCGCGGCGCGCCCATCCGTCTCCTATGGACCCGGGAGGACGACCTCCGGAGCGGCGACTAGCGGCCCCTCTACGTGCACCGGATCGCCGCCGGGCTTGATCTCGCCGGGCGTCCGGTGGCGTGGCTGCAGCGCATCGTGGGCCAGTCCATCTTCAAAGGCACCCCCTTCGAAGGAATGATGCGGGAAGGCATCGACCCCACCTCGGTGGAGGGGACTGCCAACCTGCCCTACGCCATTCCCCACCTACAGGTGGAGCTGCATACCGTCGACGTGGGCGTCGCGGTGCTTGACGGCCTTTGGCCTTTCCTCCTCTTCCAGCGGGAGAGGGAAACGGGACAGCGATCGATGGTGGCCGACCATTAACCGAACGCTTGCAACGGAGAGTGAGATGGATTCGGTGGATCTAGATGTCTTGCGCACGATAGTGCGGTGGCTCGGCGAGGGGCGGCGGGTGGCCCTCGTCCCGGTGGTGCCGCACCTGGGGGTCGAGCCCCCGTCCCGTCGGGGCCCTTGCGGCCTTCGGCGAACACGGGCGTGTCGCCGGCCCGGTCTCCGGCGGTTGTGTGGAGGACGACCTGCTGTCCCGTGTCGCCAGGAGGCTTTCCGGAGCGCCCGCAGATGGTCCGCTACGGCGTCACGCGGGGCGAAGCGGCCCGCTTCGGCCTTCCCTGCGGCGGGACTCTGGAGCTCGTGATCGATCCCCTCGCCTCCGGCTGGAGTCTCGCCCCGGTGCTGGAGGCGGTGGAGGCCCGCCGCGCTGTCGCCCGCCGGCTCGATCCCGCGACGGGCAAAGCTGGGATCGTGCCCGCGGCCGGGGACGACCCGGTCGCCTTCGACGGACGCGTGCTGACCCGGATCTTCGGGCCCCGCTGGCGGATCCTGCTAATCGGCGCAGGGCAGCTCTCCCGCTATCTCGCCGAGTTCGCCTCGGCGCTGGACTACCAAGTCTTGGTCTTGCGACCCACGGGAAGAGTACGCTCAGGAATGGAAGGTAGCGGGGGCGGAGCTTCTGCCCGGGATGCCTGACGAGGTCGTGCAGGTGCTCGCTCCCGACGAGCGCATGGCGATCATGGCGCTGACCCACGACCCAAAACTGGACGACATGGCGCTGATGGCGGCGTTCAAGTCCAGGGCATTCTATGTCGGGGCGCTGGGAAGCCGGGCGAACAACGCCCGGCGCCGGGAGCGGCTCAAAATGCTGGATCTGACGGAAAATGAAGCGGCCCGGCTCCGCGTGGGCCGGTGGGTCTTCCCTTGGGCGGCCGCAAGGCGCCGGAGATCGCGCTGGCCATGCTGGCGGAGCTTACCGGGTTGCGCCACGGCGTCCGGCTCGTAGGACCAAAGATGCCCGAGGGCGGTTTTTTCCCGGGACGCGGCCGTCTGTGATTAACGACGTGCTCTTGGCGGCGGGCTGCGGATCCCGCTACGGCACCGATAAGCTCCTCGCGCTGCTGGCGGACGGGGTACCCATGGCGCTGGCCTCCCTGAGAAACGTTTTGCTTGCGGTGCATCGGGTGTTCGCCGTGGTGCGCCGGGTTGCGGCCGGCTTGCCCACCTTCTGATGGAAGAGGGAGTGCTCGTGTCCATCTTTCCCGTAGCGGACCGGGGGATGGGAGCGAGCCTGGCCTGGGGCGTGGGCCTGCTCCCGGCGCAGACCGGCGCTATTCTCGTGGCCCTGGCGGACATGCCCTTCATTCTTCCCGATTCCTGCCGGCGGGTGGCGGAGGCGGTGGGTGGCAGCGCCCTCATCGCTGCGCCCCCGTACCATGGGCTGGGGGCCATCCCGTGGCTTTTTCCGTGCGGCTGCGCCCCGAGCTGGTAGCGTTGACCGGTGACGAAGGCGCTCGCAGCGTGATTGCCCGGCTACCGGAAGGCCTTGGTGCTGGTGGACGTGGACGACCCCGGCGTTTGCGGGACATCGACCGTCCAGCCGATCTGGGGCGCTCGCCCCGCTGGATGCCGGTCGGCTAAAGCGAGCCCCCGCAAAGATAAACCCATAAACCGACGGCTGGTTTAGTGGTCTTATCCCAGGCTGGGGAAGCGGGCGCGGGATTTCGCTATACTGGGAACTGCATGGGTTTGTAGAGGAGCGGGCTCGATTCCCGGGGGTTAAAGGAGGATCGATGAGCCAGGCATTTCTGAAGGAACAGGACGACAGCGTTCTGGCCAACCAGTTGCCGGATCGGCCGCAGAGCGAGCATCCCAACTACGTCACCCGAGAGGGGCTCGAGCGGCTGCACGCTATGGTTCGCGACCTCCAGGAACGCCGCGCTAGCCTGGAGGGACAGGTGGACGATCCCCACAAACAGCAGGAGCTCGCCCAAGTGGAACGGGACTTGCGCTACTACCAGGGGCGCATCGAAAAAGCGGTGGTGGTCGACCTGTCCAAGCAGCCCACGGACGAAGTCCACTTCGGGGCCATCGTCGAGGTGGAGGACGAAAACGGGGAGCGCCTCACTTTCACCATCGTAGGGGAGGACGAGGCCGACGTCAGCAAGAACCGAGTGAGCTGGGTCTCGCCCCTGGCACGGGCCATGCTCGGCGCCCGGGTCGGGGATACGGTGACCTGGCAGCGGCCCGCAGGCAATCTCGAGCTGGAAATCGTCGACATTCGTTACCCGGAGTGAGCCCTTGCCGCTTCGAGCCGCCGGGAGCGGGGGAGCCCACCCCGGAAATATCCAGCGGCTGTGCTGAGCGCTTCGTGCACGGGTTCCGCCCAGGTGCCGGAGCACGGTGGACGAGCCGGTAGCCGCTCAGCAGGTGCGGCCTGCACCGGCGGGAAACGGGAGCCTCAACCAGGACAGGGGGAGGAGTTCATGGCGGACAGCTTTACGCCGGAGACTGTTTTTGCCAAGACCGACAAGGGGCGAGCCGAAGTGGCCACGCGCCAGGCGGGTCTCGACGCCAAGACCCGCATGCTGTTCATCATGCTAGACGGTCAGACCCCGGTCGGGCACCTGGCGCAGAAGCTCCCTCATTTGGGGGACCTGGGTCCCTACCTGGAGAAGCTTCTCGCCCTGGGGCTAATCGCGCCGACGAACGCTCCGGGCCAGCGGACGACCAAGCCAAGCGCGGATCCGGAGTCGGGGAAGGCGCTGCCGGAAAGCCCTCTGGAGGCGGCGCGCCGAGAGGCTTTGCACCGACTCCATGAGCTTCTAGGCCCCGATGCCGATCTGTTCGCTCCAGGCCTGGAGGCGGCGGGCTCTGCTGCCGAGCTGCTGGCTGAGCTGCAACGGCTTGCCGAAGTGGTGAGTGGCGTGGCAGGCAAAAGAAAAGCCGAGGATTACGTGAACCAGGTGCGCCGGCACCTCGGGTGAGAACGCCGGCACTCGCCCCTCAAGGCCGCAATTGGCTGAAGACGTAGTCCTTCTCCTTTTGCGACGTGTGGCAGGCGTAGCACGCCGTTTCGGCGTTTCCCCCCACCGCACGCTCCGTTTTGGAATTCCCTTTGAAGCCCTCGAAACCCCACCCGCCCGTCTTGGCGAACTTTCTCGAATCCTTGTGCATCACGCCCACCACTTTGCGCGGGCCCTCGGTGATGGCGTTGTCGGCGTTCCTCGCTTCCAGTAGATCGAAGACGATCACCGCGCCATCGGGGAACCGACCCTTCTGGTAGCCCTGCAACGCCTTTTTGTTGGCGTAGAGGTGATGGATCCCGCCGAAGGCCTCGTAGAGCGGATGCCCGGGGTTGATCACCATGCTTTTGACATGGTGCCAGTCCCGATAGCCTTCGGGGTAGGGCACCTGGGCCTCGCCCTGGGCGAGGGTATTCGAAGCGAGAAGACAGAAGGAAAGAAACACGGCTGCACGCATGATTGCCTCCCTTCGGATTCGCGTGATGAAATCTCCAGAGGCTGCCAATGTAGCAGCCGCGCAGCCGCCAAAAAAGCGGGCACAAAACGGTAAGCTTCTCACTTTTCGGTGTATTTTCATGATGGTGAAAGGGAAAAAAAACGCCGCGACCTCCCGCCCGCCGGTGGGCGCGATGGTGGAGGAAGTGATCGGCTGCAAATGGTCCCTCACGGTCCTTTGCCTCGTGCGCCAGGGGGTGCGGCGCCCAGGGGCCCTGGAGCACGCCGTTCCGGGCCTCTCGGCCAAAGTGCTGAACGAGCGCCTGAAGAAGCTCACCCGCTACGGGGTGCTTCAGAGAACCAGCTACCCGGAGATCCCGCCGCGGGTGGAGTATTCGTTGACCCCCTTCGGCGAGCGCTTTGTCGGTATCCTGGATCAGATTCGTCGGCTGGAAGACGAGCTGAGTGGGCGGTGAGCCCGCACCCGCTCAGGGCCCTTCCTTGCCGTCGCCGGGGCCCTCTGTCGGAGTGGGCGAAGAAGGAGCGGACGCTCCCGCTTCGGGCGTCCGGCGGCTGCCGTCGAAAGCGATCACGTCCTTGCGGTACATCTCGAACACGATCACGAACACCGCCAGCACCAGGGGACCTACCACCAGGCCGAAGAAGCCAAAGGCGGCAAGCCCCCCCAGCGCGCCCAGGGTCATGAGGGAAAAAGGCAGCCCGGTGCGCCCACTGATGAGGAGCGGCCGGAGGAAGTTATCCGCTGAGCCCACCACCAGGGCGCACCAGCCGGCCAGAATCAGGCCGTCCACCACCTGCCCGGTGAGCAGGAGATAGGCGACCGCCGGCACCCAGACCAGCATGGTGCCCACCACGGGGACCAGGGCGGCGATGGCGGTCAGCGTGCCGAGGAGCACCGGCGATCCAAGCCCCACCAGCCAGTACGCCAGGCCCGCCAGCAGACCCTGGATCGAAGCGGTCACCAGGATCCCGATCACCACGGCCGAGACCACGTTTTCCACGGTGTCGTGGATCACCCGCTTGCGTTCCTCGCCGATGGGTAGGGCCGACCAAAAGCCCTGGGTAAGCTTGGACCCGTCCCGGTACAGGAAAAAGAGGGCGATCAGGACCAGGAGCAACTGGAGGACGAAGACCGCTACCTGCTTGGCGGCGCCAGTCAAAGAGTCGAACAGTAGCCGCAAGAGGTGCTGACCGCTCTGCACCGCCGCGTCCCTGATGTTGATGTCGTACAAGGTCACCAGCTCGTTCGCCCTGGCCACCAGGGGTGCTATCCAAGGATGATGGAGCACCTCCTCGAGGGCGAGCTTGCGCTCCTGTGCGCTCCAGCGGCCGATATATTCCTGGGCGTGCCCGATTTCCTGGACCAGGGTGAGGCCGATAAATACCCCGGGCACCACCAGCACCAGGAACGCCATGAGGGTGGTGAGGGCGGAGACCCAGGTCTCGCCCAGGGGTAGACGCCTCCTCAGCCCGTCATACACGGGATAGGTGGCGATGGCGATCACTGCTGCCCAGCCGAGGGCCGGTAGAAACGGGCGCAGGACCAGGTACAGGGCGTGCAGGAAGCCCAGCAGGGCCGTGTAGGCGAGAAGGGCGAAGAAGACTCTGCGGTCCATGGCGGCCGCTCATGGTACACGCAAACGGTGTCGCTGTGGCCGGGGCGGATAGCCGGCCGTCGGCCCGGATCCCAGTCCCTTTGCCCGAGCTCGGCGGACGAGGAGGCCGAGTCAATCGGTCTCCACCAAGTCCTTGTAGGCGTGCCAGGTGGCGTGGCCCACCAGAGGCAGGGTGACGATGAGCCCGATGAACAGGGTGAGGAGCCCCACCCCCACCAGGGCGACGATGAGGGCGGCCCACAGGGCCATGGCCGGGGCGTTGCGCGCGCACACCCGCACGCTGGTCACCACCGCGGTGGCGGTGTCCACCTTCCGGTCCAGCATGAGAGGGATCGAGACCGCGCTGATGGCGAACACCACCCCGGCGAGCAGAGCCCCGAACAGCAGATAGGCCGCCACGAATCCCAGGTACTCCACCGAGAACAGGCGATTCGCCAGAGCCTCCAGCGAAGGCAGATCGCCGCCGTGGAAAAAGAGCGCGAACAGGACGGCCGATAGGCGCTCCCAGGAGATGAGGATGAAGGCGAGCAGGAACCCGAACAGTCCGATGGACTGGGGGTTTTCCCGCCAGGCGAGGATCGAGTCGGCGAAGCTCGCCCGCTCTTCCCGCTCCAGGCGCCGGCTGATCTGGTAGAGGCCGATGGCCAGGAACGGGCCCACCAGGAAGAAGCCCGAAACCATGGCGGTGAAGAGATAGGGCCGATACCAGGCAAACATGAAGATGGCATAGCCGAAGAGGGCGAAGACGATCCCGTAAGCCAGGCTTGAGAGGGAGGCGGCCTGCAGGTCCCGCCATCCGGCGGCGAGCCAACGCAACGGGCGCCGGGATTCGACGCTGCGGATGCGGATAGCATCGAAGTTAGAGGCGTGATCGCTGATGTGCTCCATGGCCTTCTCCTTTTTGTCGACCCCGGGGCGGGATGAGGGGAATCCTCTCCCGGCTCGCCGGGCGCCGCACCGGCCTTACGGCCGTCCGCGCTCTTCGGCGGCGAGCCCCCATTTCCAATTTAGCCCATGGCGGCCCCTTTGTTAAGGGCCGGGGGACTTAACCGAACGCTCGGCTTCCCACAGGCTCTAAGTTGTAAGAGTGAGATTCGCGGGATGAGCAAAAGGACGCCTCTTGATCCTCGGGCATGGCGTCTGATCGGTTACGCCTCGGGGCTCGGGGCTCGGGACCCGGGTTGTGCCGAAGGGCCGGCATCGCTCGCAGCCTTGATGAGGGAGAGCGGGACCGAAGCGTGCTGGCGGACCACCTTGCTCCCTGAGCCTGGAGCGCAGGGCGCGACGCAGGAGGTCGCCCGTCTAGGGGCGCGCCTCGCCGAGGAAGTGGCCGCTTGCTTGACGGAGGGTATCTTCCCCGTCGTGGTGGGGGGAGACCATAGCTGCGCTCTGGGCACGTGGAGCGGTGCCTGGCGGGCGTTCTCCGGCGATGGACCCCTGGGTCTGCTCTGGATCGATGCCCACCTGGACGCCCATACGCCTGAGACGTCTCCCAGCGGAGCGCTCCACGGTATGCCCCTCGCCTGCCTGCTGGGCTATGGCGATCCCGCCCTCACGGGCTGCGGCGGTCCAGGCCCCAAGCTGGACCCTGCCCGGGTGTGCCTGGTGGGGGCGCGTAGCTTCGAGCCCGAAGAGGCAGCCCTCCTCCTGCGCCTCGGGGTGCGGGTTTTTAGCATGGCGGAAGTGCGGCGCCGGGGCCTGGACGACGTGCTGAATGAGGCAATGTCCATTTGCGCTCGCGCAAGTGCGGGCTTCGGCCTGTCGGTGGACCTGGATGCTTTCGAACCCGAGGAGGCCCCTGGCGTGGGCACGCCCGCGCCGGGAGGCCTGAGGGCGGACGAGGCGATAGAGGCCCTTTCTCGGATCGCGGAAGACGCCCGCCTGGTGGCCCTGGAAGTGGCGGAACTCAACCCGCGCCTGGATCCCCAGGGCCGCACGGTGCGACTGGCGCAACGGCTCATCGCCGCCGTGGTGCAAGGGCGGCAGCGGGTCGCGCGCCCGTGGATCGAAGTGGAGAAGCGCTGGGGGGCCCATAATTACGATCCGCTGCCGGTAGTCATCACCCGGGGCGAGGGCGTCTACGTGTGGGACGATCAGGGTCGGCGCTACCTGGACATGCTGGGCGCCTACTCGGCGGTGAGCCACGGCCACGCCCATCCCCGGCTCGTGCGGGCGCTCGAACGGCAGGCACGGCGTCTCGCGGTCACTTCCCGGGCGGTCCACAACGACCGGCTGCCCCGGCTGCTGGAGCGCCTCTGTCAGGTGTTCGGATTCGATCGAGCGCTGCCGGTGAACACCGGCCTGGAGGCGGTGGAGACTGCGCTCAAGGCGGCGCGGCGCTGGGCGTACCGGGTGAAAGGGGTCCCGGCCGGGGAAGCCGAGATCATCGCAGCCCGCGGCAACTTCCACGGCCGCTCTATCGCCATCATCGGGCTTTCGTCGGAACCGGAGTATCGGGACGGTTTCGGCCCCTTTCCGCCTGGAGCGGTGCTGGTCCCCTACGGGGACGCGGACGCCCTGGAGCGGGCCATCACGCCCCGTACCGCAGCCTTCCTGGTGGAGCCGGTGCAAGGGGAGGGCGGGATCGTGGTGCCCCCCGAAGGCTACCTCGCCCGGTGCGCGGAAATCTGCCGACGCCATCGGGTGCTGCTCCTCTGCGACGAGGTGCAGACCGGACTCGGCCGCACGGGACGGCTGCTTGCCTGTCAGCATGAGGGGGTGCAGCCCGACGGGGTCGTGCTGGGCAAGGCCTTGGGTGGTGGGCTCGTGCCGGTCTCCGCCTTCCTTGCCCGAGCGGAGGTCATGGGCGTCTTCACCCCGGGCAGCCACGGCAGTACCTTCGGCGGCAATCCCCTCGCAGCGGCAGTGGCGCTGGAAGCGCTGGAAGTGATGCTGGAGGAGGATTTCCCCGAGCGGGCGCAACGGCTCGGCGCGCAGCTCCTGGCGGGGCTGCGGGCCATCGAAAGCCCCTTGATCCGGGAAGTGCGCGGGCGGGGGCTGCTGGTGGGCGTCGAGGTCGAGGCAGCCCGCGTGGATGCCCGCACCTTGTGCCTGGACCTCCTCGCGCGGGGCATCCTGACACTGGATACCCACAAGACCGTGCTGCGCTTCGCCCCGCCCCTGGTGATCGACGCCGAGCAGATCGACTGGGCCATCGCGCGCATCCGCGAAGTGTTCGAGCATCGGCAAAACGCTCGCCGAGTGGCCTAAAGGCGGCTCGGCGCAAACCTGATCGAGCGACGCTATGGACGTGCTGAAGCGACTCGGAATCGAGCCCGCCAATCCGGCAGGTTACTGCGCCCCGTCCATCTGGATCGCGGGAGGTGGCCAGTTCCCCTCCCTCAACCCAGCCAGCGGAGAGCCGATTGCCACGGCGGGCGCCTGCAGGGGCGCGGACTACGAGACGGTGATCGCCGCGAGCTTGAGGGTGCAGCGGGAGTGGTGCCGGGTGCCGGCCCCGAAGCGCGGGGAGGTGATCCGGGCCATCGGCGATGCCCTTCGAGTCGAAAAGGATGCCCTCGGCACCCTGGTATCCCTGGAGACGGGCAAGATCAAGCAGGAAGCAGACGGGGAAGTGCAGGAGATGATCGATATCGCCGACTTCGCCGTGGGCCAGTCCCGCATGCTCTACGGCCGCACCATGCCTTCGGAGCGTCCCCAGCACCGCATGTTCGAGCAGTGGCACCCCCTGGGACTGGTGGGGGTGATCACCGCCTTCAACTTCCCCGTGGCCGTGTGGGCGTGGAACGCGTTCTTAAGCGCCGTGTGCGGCAACGTGACTGTGTGGAAACCCTCACCCAAGGCGCCGCTGAGCGCCCTGGCCGTGCAGCGCCTGGTCAATCGGGTGCTCGCCCGCTTTGGCCATGACGGAGTTTTCGCCCTGCTGCTCGACGACGGCACGGAGGCGGCCGAGGCGCTGGCGGCCGATCCGCGGGTGAGCTTGCTCTCCTTCACCGGCTCCAGCGCCGTAGGCCGGCGCCTCGCCCAGACAGTGGCAGCGCGCATGGGCAAGTGCCTGCTGGAGTGCTCCGGCAACAACGCCGTGATCGTGGACGAGACCGCGGATCTGAATCTGGCCATTCCGGCCCTCGTTTTCGGCGCGGTGGGAACCGCGGGACAGCGCTGCACCACCACCCGCCGGTTGATCGTCCACGCCTCGCGCATGGAGGAAGTGGTGGCCCGGCTGATCGACGCCTATCGGCAGGTGCGGATCGGCGATCCCCTGGACCCGGCCACCCTCATGGGGCCCCTGATCGACGCGGCCGCCGTGGAGCGGTTCCGCGCCACCATGGCCGAAATCCGGGCGCTAGGGGGAGAAGTGCTCTACGGCGGCGAAGTATTGCCGGGCCCCGGCCATTACGTTCAGCCCACCCTTGTCCGGGCGGAGAACCACTGGCCCGTGGTCCAGCGGGAGACTTTCGCTCCGATCCTCTACGTGATGCCGTTCCATACCCTGGAGGAGGCGATCCGGCTCAACAACGCCGTTCCCCAAGGGCTCTCCTCGGCCCTGTTCACCACCGACCTGCGCCGGGCGGAGCAGTTCCTCTCGGCGGAAGGCAGCGACTGCGGTATTGCCAACGTCAACCTGGGCACTTCGGGGGCCGAGATCGGCGGGGCGTTCGGGGGCGAGAAGGAGACCGGCGGCGGGCGCGAAGCGGGCTCCGATGCCTGGAAAGCCTACATGCGGCGCCAGACCAACACCCTCAATTGGGGCTCGGCCCTGCCTCTTGCCCAAGGCATTCGCTTCGAGGTGGGGGGCAGCAAGGCGGCGAGAGACGTTCCGTGATGCGGCGGTTGTTGCCGCGGGTGCTTTTCAATGCAGGTGCTTGCGTCCCGGCGGCACGGAAGAGAGGGACGGCGTCGGGGCCGCTTCGCCGCCTTCCTGCCATTGGCGGCGGAAAAGTTCGTTCACCAGGGCGACCACTTCGTTCACCGCCCTCTCGTCGAAGTGGCGCGCGAGTAACCCCGCCACGTCCTCCACCATGCGCCGGCGCTGGGCCTCGTGGATCGCCTCGGGGGTGGGGCCGACGAAGATGAGCCGGGTCTCGTCGTTGCCGTTTTCGTGGTAATAGGTGAGCTCCAGTTCGGCGGCCTGTTCGGTGAGGGGCCCCAGCAGCTCCACCGTTTCCTCCAGCTTTTGCTCGAAGGTGCGTCCCACGGCGCCGGTCCAGCAGATTTCCAGCACGCCATCCCGAGCGTGGTAGACGATGCCCGGCTGATCCGGCTCCAGGCTCTTCGCCTCTTCCATGCGTTCCACGTCGAGATACTCGAGCCACGGGCGCAGGGCCGCCTCCACCTGACGGCGGGTGACGCCTTCGCAGAGATAAAGGCTGCCGTGGACGTGAACCTCGGTACGCATGCCCGAACTCCTTGGGAGTCAAGGGAAAAGACAGCTCAATGATACCACGGGGCTGGGCTCGGGTCAGTGAGAGGAGCCCCGGATGGCCGGCCACTTCAGGCGCACCGACCCCGTGACGCGCCCCTTGAGACGTTCTAACATATCGGCGGATCCGTTCCTTCCACTTCCCGTGACCCTGGCCTCATTGCTGGCAGCGCTGCTGCTTGATTACTGGCGCCCCCTGGACCGGGATCATCCCCTTGCTTCCTTCTTCGCCCGCTATGCCGGTTTTCTCGAGCAGCAGTTCAACGGCGGGGAGCGCTGGCAGGCCGTGGTCGCCTGGAGCCTCGCGGTCCTTCCGGTCCTCGCCGCAGTCGGCGTCGTTCACCTTTTGCTTGCCCAATTGAGCGGGTTGCTCGCGTGGGCGTGGAACGTGCTGGTGCTCTATCTCACGGTGAGCCTGCAACAGGGGGATCGCGCCCTGACCGGAATCGAGCAGGCTTTGCGGCATGGCGACGAAGCCGAAGCGCGGGAGCGGCTAGAGCGCTGGCGGGGAGAGGCCGCGTCCGATCTCAGCTCCGGGGAGGTGGCACGCCTGGCCATCGAGCAGGGGCTGCTCGATGCCCATCGCGGCGCCCTGGGGGCGATCTTCTGGTTCGTGCTGCTGCCCGGGCCCATCGGCGCGGTGCTCTACCGGCTCGCTGCCCTGATCCACCACCGCTGGAGCCGGGCCGACGGGACCGAACGGGCCGCCTTCGCCAGGTTCGCCGTGCAAGCGTTCCAGGTGCTGGATTGGCTTCCCGCGCGGCTTACGGCGGCGAGCTTCGCCGTCGTCGGGGACTTCGAGGACGCGGTGTATTGCTGGCAGCATCAGGCGTCCACCTGGCTCGACCGCAACGAGGGCATCGTGCTAGCGAGCGGCGCCGGTGCCCTGGGCGTGCGGCTGGGAGAACCCTACCGACGCTACGGCGAGCTCTTCTATCGCCCCGAGCTGGGAATAGGGGACGAGGCCGATCCCGATATGGTGGCGGGCGCCCGGCTTATGATCTGGCGGGTGGTCGTCCTGTGGGGGGGCGTCCTGGTGCTGATCGCGGTGGCCCGCTGGTTCGGCTGAGCGGCGGGACGATTCAGGTACATAGCGTTTTGCCCAGCCGCTCCCGTACCAGGTTCTGGTAGATCGCGAGTCGGCGCTGGTCGATCTCACCCTGCTGTGCGGCGGCACGCACGGCGCAGTCGGGCTCTTCCAGGTGCCGGCAGTCGTTGAACCGGCAGGCGCCCAGGTAGGGACGGAACTCGGGAAAGGCCTCGGCCAGGGCTGGCGGCTCCAGATGGGAAAGCCCAAAGGCCTGCATGCCGGGGGAATCGATGAGGTCGCTGCCCGGCCCCAGGTGATAGAGTCGGGCATGGGTGGTGGTATGGCGGCCCGAGTCTAGGGCCTCTGAGATCTCCCCCGTGGCGGCCCGGGCGCCGGGGACCAGGGCGTTCACCAGGGTGGATTTCCCCGTCCCGGAGGGCCCCACCAGGACCGTCACCCGCCCCTCCAGGTAAGGGCGCAAAGGGGAGGTATCTTGTTTGGCCGAGAGGGGGACGACGGGGTAACCCAGCCCCTCGTACAGGGCAAGGCGGGAGCGGAGGCGGGCGGCCTCTTCCTCCAGGTCGACCTTGTTCAGCACGATCACCGCCGGGATAGCTGCGGCTTCGGCAGCCACCAGGCAGCGGTTGAGCAACCCTTCGTTGAAGGCAGGCCGGGGGGCGACCACCACCAGCACCTGGCTTACGTTGGCCGCGATCAGCTTTTCCCGCTGAGGGTCGCTGCGGTAGAGGAGGTTTTCCCGGGGAAGGATCTCCTCGATCATGCCCTCCCCTGGCCCCGAGGGTCGCAGCCGCACCCGGTCTCCGCAGGCGACCCCACGCCGCTTGGACTTCACCACGCACTGACGTCGGGTCCCGTCGGGGGTTTCCACTTCGAAGCGCCGGCCATAGGCGGCCACCACCCGCCCTTCCATCAGACCGCAGCCGCGGTCGAGACGGTTGCCCACCGGGCGATCCATCGGCGAGGGCTCCCCTTCACTTGAAGTGGTAATACCGCTGGTTGAGGTAAGCGGCCACGTGCTCCTCGTCCTCCGGGAACCAGTTGGCCCTCACCTGAGTGGCACAGAAACGAACCTGGGCTCGGAGCTGGGAGGCAGTGCGCACCCGGCGATCGGGACGGATATAGATGCGGCTGCCGTCGCCGCCGAAGAGAGCCTGGTGGCAAGCATCGCACTGGGCTTCCGCCATGAGTTGCTCGCCCTTGGCCGGATCGCCCTTAGGGAAGGGATTGGCCCAGGCGAGCCCTGTTGCGGCGAGGCAGGCGAAAACCGCAATCAAAAGGCGCAGCATGGCAACTTTCCTACGAAGGGGCCGGCTCCGCGGCTTGTTTGATTCGCGCGATGCGCAGTCCGACCGGCGGATGGGAGTCGTAGAACGCAGATCGCAAGGGGTCGGGCGTCAGGGTCGAAGCGTTGTCCTTGTACAGCTTGACCAGCGCCGAAACGAGGCTCGAGCCGGGGGCGTGCCGAGCAGCATAGGCGTCTGCTTCGTATTCGTGGCGGCGGGAGTAATAGGCGGCCAAGGGTCGCAGCGGAAAAAGGAAAGGGGGCACCGCCAGGAAAAAGAGGATCAAGGCCGCAGCGGTGGAGGGAGTGGCGACACCCAGGCCTGAGTAGAACCACTGCTGCTCCATCAGCCAGCCGAGGAGCGCGAGCGCCGCGAGACTCGTGGCGAAAGACCAGGCGAGGCGCTTTGCCACGTGCCGCAAGCGAAAGTGCCCCAGCTCGTGGGCGAGCACCGCTTCCACTTCGGGGGGGTCGAGCCGCGCGAGCAGAGTGTCGAACAGCACGATGCGCTTTGACCGGCCGAAGCCCGTGAAATAGGCGTTGCCGTGGCTGCTGCGCCGGGAGCTGTCCATCACGTATAGTCCCTGGGAGCGGAAGCCGCAACGCTCGAGGAGCGCCTCCACGCGCCGCTTGAGCTCCCCCTCCTCCAGGGGCGTGAACTTGTTGAACAGGGGCGCGATCAGGGTGGGGTAGAGGGCCACCACGAGCAGGTTGAACAGCACCCAGGCGACCCAGGCGTAAAGCCACCAGTAGGCTCCCGCTCTTTCCATCAGCCAGAGCACCAGCAGGAGCAAAGGCAGCCCCAAGGCCGCCGTCACGAGCAACTGCTTGAGCAGGTCCGAGACGAACATGGCGGCGCTCATACGGTTGAAGCCAAAACGGGACTCGATGCCGAAGACCCGGTAGGCGGTGAGGGGGAGCTCCAGGGCGCCGGCGATCAGAACGACGCTGGCGACCAGGGCCACCGCCGCGGCGAGCCCGGCACCAAGGACGCTATCCCATAGTTCGATCAGCGCCTGAAGCCCGCCGCCCAGGGTCAGGGCGACGACCAGGGCCGCATCGAGCAAGGTGTGGATCAGGGACAGCCGGGTTTTGGCCACCGTGTAATCGGCGGCCTTCTGGTGCTGGGAAAGCTCAATCACGCCGGCGAACTCGACCGGCACCGCGCCACGCCGCTCGCGCACATGGCGAATATGGCGCAGGTCTAGCCACAGCCGGATGGCGGTGGTGGCCGTCAGGGCAGCCAGAAACAGGGCGGTAAATGGGTGCATGGGAAATGACGCGGCCACGAGACTTATGACAGAATTCCGCTTCTCAGGTTTTGGCGAGGGCGGGACCGGAGACGCCGCCGGCGTTTGAGCGGGTCGGCTCGCCCGACGCGATCGATTATGGCACAGGACGCGACGCGCCTCATCTGGATCGACTTGGAAATGAGCGGGCTCAACCCCGACGCCGACCGCATCCTGGAGGTGGCGGTGGTGGTGACCGACTCGGCTCTGAACACGGTGGCCGAGGGACCGGTGCTGGTGGTGCACCAGAGCGATGCGCTCCTCGAGGCCATGGACGACTGGAACAAGTCGACCCATGCCCGCACCGGGCTGATCGATCGGGTCAAGGCCTCCCGGCTGACCGAGCAAGAGGCCGAGGCGCGCATGCTCGCCTTTCTCGAGGAGCACGTGCCGTCCAAAGCCTCGCCCATGTGCGGCAACTCGGTGTGCCAGGACCGGCGTTTCCTCGCCCGCTGGATGCCCCGGCTCGAAGCCTACTTCCACTACCGCAACCTGGACGTGAGCACCCTGAAGGAGCTCGCTCGCCGCTGGCGGCCGGAGGTGGCCGCAGGCGTGACCAAACAGGGCAAGCACGAGGCGCTGGCTGACGTCTACGAATCCATCGCCGAGCTCAGGTACTATCGGGACAATTTCTTGAGGCTCTGAAGACCAGCAAATCCTGCCGGGCTCGAGCGCCCGCCCGATCCCCCAGAACAAGACGAACAACCTCCGAAGACACTCATGACTCCACGCACGGTGTTTCATCTGGAAGTCAACCCGAAGATCCCGCGCCGTCTGGCTCGGCTGGAAGAGCTGGCGAACAACCTGTGGTATAGCTGGGATCGGCCGACCCGCACCCTTTTCGCCCGGCTGCATCCGGGCCTATGGGACGCGGTGGGCCACAACCCCAAGGCGTTCCTGAAGCGGGTCGACGAGAAGCTCCTCGCCCAGGCGGCGGAAGACCCGGTCTTTCTGGCCTATTACAACCACATTCTCTCCGCCTACGACTCCTACCATTCGGAGCCGGTGCGGCGCAACGGCCAGTCCCTCCTGGGGGCAGACGACCTGGTGGCGTATTTTTGCGCCGAGTTCGGCTTCCACGAGAGCTTTCCCATCTACTCTGGCGGCTTGGGCATCCTGGCGGGGGACCATTGCAAGACAGCGAGCGACATGCGCTTGCCCTTCGTCGGGGTCGGGCTGCTCTACCGCCAGGGCTATTTCCAGCAGACCCTAGACAACGACGGCAACCAGCACGCCCAGTACACCGATTCCGACTTCGACGACCTGCCGGTGGCGCCGGTCATCGGTCCGGACGGCAAGGAGCTCAGGGTGGCGGTGGAGCTGCCGGGCCGCGGCGTTTCGGTCAAAGTGTGGCAGGCCCGGGTAGGCCACGTGACCCTTTACCTCCTGGATACGGACCTGGAGGAGAACCGGCCGGATGACCGGGACATCTCCCACCGGCTGTACGGCGGGGACCGCATTATGCGCCTGGAGCAGGAGCTGGTGCTGGGAGTAGGCGGCGTGCGGGCGCTGGCGGCGCTCGGGCTCAAGCCCGCGGTGTACCACATCAACGAGGGTCATGCCGCGTTCCTGGTGCTGGAGCGGGTGCGCATGCTCATGGGCCAGGGGCTCAGCTTTGCCACTGCCCTGGAAGCGGTGGCGGTGTCCACCGTCTTCACGACCCATACTCCTGTGCCGGCGGGTCACGACCACTTCAGCGACGAGATGATCCTCACCTACTTCGACTGGTACCTCAAAGAGGTGAAGATCCTGCCGGAAGAGCTGCTCGCCCTCGGCCGCACCCCCGGAAGCAGCGATTTCAACATGACCGCCCTAGCGGTGCGGGGCTCCCGTTTCCACAACGGCGTTTCCCGCATCCACGGGGAAGTTTCGGCGCGCATCCTCCAGGGCCTGTGGCCCCAGATCGACCCCGAAGAGAACCCGATGGAGTCGATCACGAACGGGGTCCACGTGCCCACCTTCCTGTTTCAGGACTGGGCGGACGTGTTCGACAAGTTCCTGGGGAACGAATGGCGCAACCGGCTATGCGACGCCTCTTTCTGGGAACGCATCGACGAGATTCCCGACCACCTCTTCTGGAGCACGCGCCAGTCGCTGAAGTCCCAGATGCTCTACCTGGTGCGTCACCGGGTGAGGATCCAGCACTTCCGCAACCACGGCTCGGAGGCCCACCTGGAGCGGCTGCTCAAGTACGCCGACCCCGTGAACCCCCATGTGCTCACCATCGGCTTTGCCCGCCGTTTCGCCACCTACAAGCGGGCGCTGTTGCTATTCCACGACGTGCAATGGCTCAAGCAGATCGTCTCCGACCCGGAGCGGCCGGTCTTGTTCATCTTCGCCGGCAAGGCGCACCCGGCGGACGAGCCGGGGCAGGAGCTGATCCGGCGCGTGGCGGAGTTCGCCCGCATGCCGGAGTTCGAGGGCAAGATCCTGCTGGTGGAGAACTACGATTTGCGGCTTGCCCGGCGTCTGGTCTCGGGCGTGGACGTATGGCTCAACAACCCGATCCACCCTCAAGAGGCCTGCGGCACCTCGGGCATGAAGGCGGCGATCAACGGGGTGATCAACCTCTCGGTCACCGACGGCTGGTGGGGAGAGGGCTATGATGGCAAGAACGGCTGGGCCATCAAGCCGGCACCGGAGAGCATGGACCCGGCGCGGCGCGATCGGGAGGAATCCCGCACCTTGTATGAAATCCTCCAGGATCAGGTGCTTCCCCTCTATTACCAGCGCGGCAAGCAGGGCTACCCGGTAGAATGGGTAAAGCTCGCCAAGCGCTCCATCGCTTCCATCCTGCCGCGCTTCAATTCCGTGCGTATGGTGGACGAATACGTACAGCGCTTCTATGCCCCGGCAGCGCGCCAGGGCGCCGCTTACGCCCAGAACCGGTTTGAGAGCGCCCGCCAGATCGCCGCCTGGAAATCCCGCGTCCGGCTCGCCTGGCCCGGGGTCCGGCTACAGCGGCTGGACACGGGGCCCAAGCGCATCCAGTTCGGCAGCCGCCTCACTTTCAAGGTGGCCATGCATCTGAACGGGCTCGAGCCCGGCGACGTGGCGGTGGAGCTGCTGATCGGCCGCACCAGCAAGATCGACCGGCTGTCCGAGTACGAGCGCTTCCGCTTTCGGCCGGAAGGCGTGGCCGACGATCCGAATCAATGTATCTATACGCTGGACCTGGAGCCGAGCCTATGCGGGAAACTCAACTACATGATCCGTGCTTATCCCTGTCACCCCTTGCTCACCCATCCTTTGGAGATGGGGATGATGGTCTGGCTTTGAGCGCGCCCTCCGCGCAGGCGGCGCCGGTTGAGCGCCTCAGCCTTCCCGAACCAGGCTGCGGTAGAGCTGCAGGTATTGTTCAGCGCTCCGGCGCCAGCTGAAATCCCGGGTCATTCCCGCACGTTGGATACGCTGCCAAGCGTGCGGGTCCCGCCACAAAGCGAGGCCCCGGTCGATCGCGCCGAGGAAGGCCTCCTCCGCCATGACCTCGAAGGCAAAGCCGGTGGCGGTGCCGGCAGCGAGGGTGGCGGGGGTGGCGTCGGTCACCGAGTCCTTGAGCCCGCCAGTGGCGTGGACCACAGGGGGCGTGCCGTAGCGCTGGCTATACATCTGGTTCAGTCCGCAGGGCTCGAAACGAGAGGGCATCAGGAACAGATCGGCACCGGCCTCGATGCGGTGGGCAAAGGGCTCGTCGTAGCCCAAGCGCACCGCAAGACAGCGGGGAAAGCGCCGGGCGGCCTCGGTGAGGGACTGCTCGAGCGCCGGCTCGCCGCTCCCCAGGAGGGCAATCTGCGCGCCCCGGGCGGCTAACCGGGGCACGATCCGCGCCACCAGGTCTGCCCCCTTCTGAGTCGTCAGTCGGCTCACCATGCCGAGTAGCGGCGCATCGGCCTCTTCAGGCAGTCCCAACGAGCGCTGCAGCGCCCGCTTGTTCTCGCCCTTGGGCTCCAAGCGCTCGGCCGAGTAGGGAGCGGCGATGTGGGGATCCCGGGACGGATCCCAGATCTCCGTGTCGATCCCGTTCAGGATTCCCGTGAGGTGGTCGCGGCGGGCCTTGAGCAGGCCATGGAGGCCGAAACCCAGGGGCTCCGACTGGATTTCCTGGGCGTAGGTCGGGCTCACCGTGATGATATGGTCGGCGTAGTAGAGCCCCGCCTTGAGGAAAGAGAGCTGTCCGTAATATTCCACGCCGTGGAGGGAAAAGGACTCGGGCGGCAGGCCCACTTGGGCCACCGTCTCGGCGGGGAAGATTCCTTGAAACGCCAGGTTGTGGACGGTCATCACGGTGGCTGCCCGGCCGCTGCGGAGAAAGTGGAGATAAGCGGGGGCGAGTCCCGACTGCCAGTCGTTGCTGTGGACCACGTGGGGGCGCCAGGCGAGGGGGCTGCGACTCGATCCCAGAAGCGCCGCCATGCGCCCCAGGAGGGCGAAGCGCAAGGCGTTGTCGGGCCAGTCTTTGCCGTCCGGCCCCAAGTAGGGCCCCCCCTCTCGGCAGTACAACTCGGGACAGTCGATAACGAGGAGGGGAGCCGTGGCCTCCGAGCGGGCGGTGAGCAGCCGGGATGCGGGAAACCCGGGCAGGTCTTTGATTTCCAGGATCATCCGCTTATGGCTCGTGCCCTGGAGCACGGCCGGATAGCCGGGAACCAGAACCCGGATGTCCACCTGAAGCGCCGCCAGGGCCTTGGGCAAGGCGGCGCTCACGTCACCGAGGCCCCCCGTCTTGACCAGGGGGTGGATTTCCGGCGTCACGAACAGGACGCGCAGGGGACTGCGGGATGGCGGCGGCATGGGGGAGGGGGGCCGGGTGTTAGCGTGTTATAGTGCGCTGGTATTGTATCGCGGGCTGGCGGTGCTCCCGGCGCGGGAGGATGGCCCGGGTGCTCTTCCCTTCCTCTCCATGCAGATCGGTGTCCTCGGGATCGATGTTTTGGCGACAGCCGTCATGCGTCGGCTGGCTAGCCAGGGTGTGGCCGTGCGAGTTTACGCCCGGGAGCGGGCAGCCCTCGAGGCCCTGGGGCGGGAGGGAGCGATCACCGCCTCCCGAAGCGTGAAGGCTCTGTGCCGGCAACTCGATTCCCCGCGCACGCTGCTCCTCTTCAGCGACAATGCCCGTCTGCTTGCTGCCCTCGCCCGCTGGATCGAGCCGGGGGATTGCATCGCGGATTGCGTGGCAGGGGACCTGCAGGCCGCTGCAGAACGGGCCCGGCGCTTCAAGGCGCGGGGTGCCTTGGTGGCCGATTGGGGCCTGTTTGCCGCGCCCGGGAGCGAGGCCTACGGCTTCGGTCTGGCCATCGGGGGCGAGAGGGCCGCCTACGAGCGCTTGAAGCCTCTGGCGGAGAAGCTGGGGGTGGAGATGAGCCCGCCCGGCGGCGGGTCCCGAGCGATCCATGCGGGGCCTGCAGGCTCTGGCCACTTCCTGAAGGCGCTACAGGAGCTGCTCCTGAAGGGTGCGGCGGCGGCAAGCAGCGAGGCACTCCAGCAACTCGTCCACGCGCCCGCTACCCTCGCTTCACCCGAGCTTCTCGTCCGCGCCTGGGACGCGGGCCGGCAGGCGAACGCTCGCCTGGAAGCCCTGTGCCGGTCGTATTTAAGCCTCGCAGGCGGTGACGGAGCGACTTCCTGCCCGGCGGTCGACCTGGCACGGGCGACTCTCGCCAGTACCCGGACGGCGGCCGGCTACCTGGATCGCCTTCAAGCGTTCCTGGGGGGAGGAGGGCGCGGCGTCTAAGGGCCCCTTCTCCAGTGGCGATTATTCCAGTTCGATCTCGCCTTCGAAGGTGACGTCCACCTGAAGGCCATCCACCGTCAGGCGCATCTTGGCGGGAAAAGTCTCGTTGCCTTTCACCCGACCCTCCGCCAGCGCTCTCTCTACCGCATGCTCGATTTCCCGCTGGGAGCGGATGCCTACCTGCTTGAGGAACTTTCTTATGCTCAGGTTCAGCGCTTCTTCGTTCATGGGCTGTCACGTGGGTTGTGAGGGGATTCGCACAGATTACTCCAAAATGCTCGCCTCGACAGCGTAGCAAAGCTTCAAGAAGCTGCCCGGCAATTCTTTGCGCTCTGGTGCGTCTAATGAAAGCCGGGTATTTCCTTTTCTCGTTGTTCCCGGCAACAAGATATGAAGACTCATCTGCCCCTCCGCTTGCTCGGAGGCGGTGGCTTTCGGGGGACCCGGGCGTCTGGGGGTGCATCCGAACGACCGCACGGTCGCGGAGGGAAAGCTCGGTCTTCCGCCTCCGTTTGCCGGCTTCTCGCGGCGCCGCCCCCTCAGCGTGCCTGGCGGCGCCATCGTCGGCGCGCCGTCTGGGTCACGGCGGCTTTCGCCGCAGCGATGGCCGGACTCGGGTTCTGGGAGCTGCAAACTTCCACCATCCAGGCGCAGCAGCTCTCCCGCTACGCCCAGGCGATCCGGTTCTGGGTGGAGCCGGGCGCGAATCCCTCGATGCGCTTCCCTGGACCGGGGCCTTTCGACCAGCGTGCGGGCTATAGCCGCCTTCCGGCATTTCTCGAACGGCTGACAGCCGAGGGGTTCACGGTGGAGCGACAGGCACGCGTTTCGCCTACTCTGGGCACCCTGATGGACCTGGGTCTCTTCCCCATTTACCGGGAAAAGACCCAGTCGGGCCTCAAGGTGCTGGACTGTGGAGGGCGGCCTCTCTATGCCTTCGATTTTCCCCAGCGGGTCTACCGGGACTTCGCCGAAGTGCCGCCTCTCGTGGTAAACGCCCTTCTCTTTATCGAGAACCGGGAGCTGCTGGACAGCCGCTATCCCTATCGCAATCCGGCGGTGGAATGGGACCGGATAGCAAACGCAGTGCTTAACCGGATGGTGCACCTGGTGGCGGAAGACCATCCTTCCCCGGGAGGAAGCACCCTGGCCACCCAGATGGAAAAATACCGCCATTCTCCCGGCGGCCGGACCGATTCCGCTGAAGAGAAACTGCGGCAGATGCTCTCCGCATCGCTGCGGGCCTACCTCCACGGGAACGAAACCCTCGCCGTCCGCCGGCAGATCGTGGTGGATTACCTGAACACAGTGCCCCTGGCAGCGGTGGCTGGTTTCGGCGAGGTGGTGGGCCTCGGCGACGGTTTGTGGGCCTGGTACGGGGAAGACTTCGACGTGGTGAACGCCCGGCTGCGGCAGGTGCCCCAGGGACCTGAACAGTTGGCAGAGCAGGCCCGGGCGTTCCGCCAAGTCTTGAGCCTGCTCATCGCCCAGCGGCGTCCCTCCGAGCTGCTCAACGGGGAGAGGGCGCGGTTGGATGCCCTCACCGACAGCTACTTGCGGCTGTTGGCGAGGCACCGGCTGATCGACGGGGCTTTGGCCCGGGCTGCGCTTGAGGTTCGCGTAGTGCCCCGGACCTCCGCACCCCTGGGGGCGCCGGGTTCCTTTGTCGAGCGCAAGGGGGCGGACGCGGCGCGGGTCAAAACCGCCCAGCTCCTGGGCGTGGCGAGTCTCTACGAGCTGGACCGGCTGGATCTCACCGTGGAAACGGCGTTATCGGCGCCGCTGCAAAAGGAGGTCTCGGAGGCGCTGCGGCGGCTTGCCGATCCCCGCTACGCCCGGGAGGCCGGGGTGCTGGAACCTAAGCTCCTCGCCCAGGGCGATCCGTCCCAGGTGATCTACAGCTTCACCCTGATGGAGCGCGCGGGCAGGGCCAACCGGGTGCGGGTCCAGGCCGACAGCATCGATCAGCCCTTCGATGTGAACGAAGGCGCCAAGCTGGACCTGGGCTCCACCGCCAAGCTGCGCACGTTGGTCACCTATCTGGAGCTGGTCGCCGAACTCCACGCCCGCTATGGGGCGCTCCCGCCGGAGGCATTGCGGCGGGTGGAGGTAAGCCCCCGGGATCCCTTGACCCGCTGGGCCCTGGACTACCTGGCGAAGGCGCAAGATCGAAGCCTTTCCGCCATGCTGGAGGCGGCCCTGGACCGGCGCTATTCCGCAAGCCCCTACGAGACTTTCTTCACCGGCGGCGGACTCCATCGTTTCGAGAACTTCCGCTCCGAGGATGACGTGCGGGTAGTGAGCGTAAGGGAAGCGTTTCGCGATTCCATCAACCTGCCCTTCGTGCGCTTGATGCGGGACATGGTGCATCACCTCATGTTCCGGGAACCCGGCTCCACGGCCCGGGTACTGGAAGATCCGGCACACCCCCTGCGGGCCGAATATCTCGCCCGGTTCGCCGACCGGGAAGGTCGGGAGTTCGTGCGCCGCTTCTACGTCAAGTACCGCGGCAAGTCCCAGGAGGAGATGCTGGCCCTGCTCGCTCAAGGGGTGCAGCCGACGCCGGCGCGCCTTGCGGCCGCTTTTCGGGCTGCGGCTCCGGAGGCTGGACCCGAAGCCCTGGAGGCGTTCCTGGCGGCTCACCTGCCCACCGGACGGACCGACGATGCGGTGGCGCTCTACCGCGCGTACGCGCCTGGCCGCTATGACCTGGCGGACCAGGGTTTCCTCGCCGGGGTGCACCCCCTGGAGTTGTGGGTGGTGGAGTTCCTGGGTCGCCGGCCTGGGGCGAGTCTGACCGAGACGTTAGAGGCGAGCCGGGAAGCGCGCCAGGCGGTCTACCGGTGGCTCTTTCGGACGCGCAGCAAGGACGCCCAGGACCGGCGGATCTGGAGTCTGATGGAGGTGGAGGCATTCATGGAAATCCATCAGCGCTGGCGGCGATTGGGTTATCCCTTCGATGCCCTGGTGCCCTCGTACGCCACTGCCCTCGGTAGCTCCGCCGACCGCCCCGCCGCGCTGGCGGAATTGATGGGCATCCTGGTCAATGGGGGCGTGCGGCTGCCCACGGTGCGGCTGGAAGCGCTCCACTTCGCCCGGGCCACTCCTTTCGAGACCCGCAGCGTGTTCCAAGCGCCGACGGGCGAGCGGGTCCTGCCCGCGGAAGTGGCAGAAGCGGTGCGGCGGGCCCTGGAGGACGTGGTGGCCCGGGGTACGGGGCGGCGGCTTCCCGCGGCGTTGACCCTCGCGGACGGTTCAGTGGCGAGGCTGGGAGGCAAGACCGGCACGGGCGACCATCGCTTCGAGGTCTATGCCCCAGGGGGCCGGCTGGTGGAGTCCCGGGTCGTGGGCCGGGCCGCCACCTTCGTCTTTCTGATGGGGGAGCGCTATTTCGGTACAGTAACGGCCTACGTGCCCGGGGAAAAAGCCAAGGACTACCGGTTTACTAGCGCCCTGCCGGTGCAGGTATTGAAAGTCCTCCTCCCGGTGCTAGAGCGGCATCTCCCTGCCCCGTGTTGGGCTGCGCCGGCACCCCTCTTGGCAGATACCTCCGCCGCAGCGATCACACCCCTCGGCGACGGGCGTAGTCGATGAGCCCCTGGGTGGAGGCGTCGCGGACGCTCCTCGGCTCGGCGGGCCCTTCCAGTTCGGGAAGAATGGATTGGGCAAGCTGCTTGCCTAGCTCGACGCCCCACTGGTCGAAGGGGTTGATGTGCAGGAGCACGCTTTCCACAAACACCTTATGTTCGTAGAGGGCAAGCAGTGCCCCTAGGGCATGGGGAGTGAGCTTCTCGTAGATGAGGGTGGTGCTGGGGCGATTGCCGGGGAACACTTGGTAGGGCAGCAGGCGCTCGAGGGCTTCTCCCCGCAAGCCTTTCGCCTCCAGCTCGGTGCGGGCCTCGGCCTCGGTCCTACCGCGCATGAGGGCCTCGGTCTGGGCGAAACAGTGGGCAATGAGCATGCGCTGATGGGCGGCGAGGGGATGGTGGGCCTTGAGCCCCACGAGGAAGTCTGCCGAGACGAGCTGAGTGCCCTGGTGCAGGAGCTGGAAGAAGGCGTGCTGGCCGTTGGTGCCTGGCTCGCCCCAGATGACCACGCCGGTCTGGTAGTCCACCATCTGCCCGTCCCGGTCCACCCGCTTGCCCAGGCTCTCCATTTCCAGCTGCTGCAGATAGGCAGGAAGCCGGGCGAGGTGCTGGTCGTAGGGAAGCACCGCATGGGAGCGAGTGCCCAAGAAGTTGGCGTACCACACCGCTAAAAGCCCCAGCAGCACCGGCGCGTTTTTTTCTAGGGGCGCTTCGGCGAAGTGCCGGTCCATGGCCCGGGCCCCCGCCAGCAGCTCGGCGAAGCGGTCGAAGCCCACGGCGATGCACAGGGGAAGTCCGATGGCGGACCAGAGGGAGTAGCGGCCCCCGACCCAGTCCCAGAACTCGAACATGTTGTGGGGCGCGATGCCGAACTTCTGCACCTCTTCCCTGTTGGTGGAGACGGCCACGAAGTGGCGCGGTACCGCGGAACCGGTACGCAATCCCTGGAGGAGCCATTCCCGGGCCGAGCGCGCGTTGGCCAGGGTCTCCTGGGTGGTAAAAGTTTTAGAGGCCACAACGAAGAGGGTGGTTTCGGGATCGAGCCCGGCGAGGGTGTCGGTGAGGTGGCTGCCGTCCACGTTGGAGACGAAGTGCACCCGGAGTTCAGGGCTGCCGTAGGGGCGTAGAGCCTCGGTGGCCATCGCTGGGCCGAGGTCCGAGCCGCCGATGCCGATATTGACCACGTCGGTGAACGGCTTGCCGGTGATGCCCCGCAGGGTTCCGCTGCGCACCGCGTCGGAAAAACGCCGCATGTGCTCCTGCACGCGCTGTACGTCGGGCAGCACATCGCGACCCTGAAAATAGACCGGCCGATCGGTGCGCAACGCCGTATGGAGCGCGGCCCGCTGCTCGGTGTGGTTGACCAGGTCTCCTCCGAGCAGACGCTCGATCCAGCGGGGGAGCTCCATCTGCCGAGCGAGCTGGAAGAGAAGGGCTAGGGTTTCTTCGGTGATCCGGTTCTTGGAGTAGTCGATCAGCAATCCCGCCGCCTCCAAGGAGAAGCGCTCGAAGCGGTGGGGATCGGCGGCAAAGAGCTCCCGCAGGTGGCGACTTTCCACGAAGCGTCGGTGGGCCGCCAACGCCTTCCAGGCGAGGGAGTCGGTCAAACGGCTCATGGGACGATAACCGCGGGATGGCAAAAGTGCTTCGATTTTAACCGGCATCCGCCGGCCATCCCAACCGCCCACCCAGACTTTCCAAAAGAAAAGCCCCGGGCGAGCCGGGGCCAGGGAGCGGAAATAGACGGCTTAGCCTTTAGCGGCCTTTTTCTTGGCGGCGCTCATGGCTGCAGCAGCCGTGTTCACGTTGGCCTCCGCCAGCTCGGCGACTTGTTTGGCGGTCCTGGAGAGGCTGTCGTAAGCGCTATTGGCGGCAGCGACACCCGACTTGATGAAAGAGACGGCAATTTCGGAGCCCGCGGGACCCGACCGGGACACTTTCTCGATCTGCTCGATCAAGGCCTGGCCGAAGGCGTTGACTCGCTCCGCCCACGCCTTGGCTGCGACCGCTTGGGTCTCGCCGGCGATTTCGTAGACCCGCTTGAGATAGCTCAGCCCTTTTTCCGCCTGGGGCTCGACGGCGGCCGACGGTAGCATCAGGAGATCTTGCAGGCTTTTCGCGTCCAGTGCGGCCTGGGCGTTACGGGCGGCTTCGTTCAACGCTTCCCGGGCGGTTGTCAGGTTGAGCTGGGCAAGCTTCTCGGTGCCGTCCAAGGCGATCTGGGAAATCTCCACCGCAGTGGCCAGATTCGCGTGCTGGAAAGCCACGAAGGATTCGTAAGTTGCGTACATGGGGAGCTCCTTGGGGGTTGAAGGGTGAGATAGAGGGTTTAAATTGCTGCTATGCAGCAAATCTCCATTCTATAAGAAATTCAATCTGTGTCAACTTGATTGGGTGGCATGGATCGGTGTGGGAGATCGTAACGCACAAAAATGGCAAGGGGATGAAAGGAATCCTTCAAAGGGCGCTAGAATGCCCCCGCCGGTCCCCGCTCGCGGGGTAGAGCAGGCCAGAATGGCCCGCGGCGTCCGGCTGCTGGGCCGTAAGGCAAAGAAAAGAGGGACGGGCTTGGCGCCCCTCCCTCGCGTCGCGACGGGGGTTCGCCCGGCGGACGAGCCCGTCGGAATCAGAGCCGCTCGTACACGGCGGCGATCCCCTGACCTCCGCCGATGCACATGGTCACCAGGGCGTATTTTCCCTGGATGCGCTGGAGTTCATACAAGGCTTTGACGGTGAGAATCGCGCCGGTGGCGCCGATGGGATGACCCAAAGCCACCGCGCCGCCGTTCGGGTTGGTCTTGGCTGGATCCAGCTCCAATTCTTTCGCCACCGCGCAGGCCTGGGCGGCGAAGGCCTCGTTGGATTCGATCACGTCCATGTCGGCGAGCTTGAGCCCGGCCCGCTCCAAGGCTTTCTTCACCGCTGGCACCGGACCGATGCCCATGTACTTGGGATCGACACCGGCATGCCCGTAGGAGACCAGGCGCGCCATCGGCTTCAGGCATTTTTTCTCCGCGTATCTCGCCTCCGCCAGCACCACCGCCGCCGCCCCGTCGTTGATGCCTGAGGCGTTGCCCGCCGTGATGGTGCCGTCTTTCTGGAAAACGGGCTTGAGCTTGGAGAGGTTTTCAGGGTTCACATCCCTGCGCACGTGCTCGTCGGTGTCGAAGATCACCGTGCCCTTCTTGGTCTTGATCTCGATGGGAACGATCTGCTCCTTGAAGTAGCCTTTGTCGATGGCGTTGGCCGCCCGCCGGTGGCTTTCGACGGCGAAGGCGTCCTGGCGCTCCCGAGTAATGCCCCACTTGGCGGCCACGTTCTCCGCTGTGATTCCCATATGCACTGTGTCGAAGGGGTCGGTGAGCGCCCCCACCATCATATCGATCGCCTGGGTAGCGTTCATACGCGCGCCCCAGCGCAAGGCGGGCAGCAGGTAGCCGCCTCGGCTCATGGACTCCGCGCCTCCGCCCACGGCCACGTCCGCATCGCCCAATAGAATGGTCTGGGCGGCGGACACGATGGCCTGGAGGCCGCTGCCGCACAGTCGGTTCAAGGTGAGGGCGGGTGTCTCATGGGGCAGCCCTCCGTGGATACACACCACCCGGGAAAGGTACATGTCCTTCGCTTCTCCGTGGATCACGTTGCCAAACACCAGGTGGCCCACCTCTTTCCCCTCCACTTGGGCGCGCTTGACCGCTTCGCGCACCACCGTGGCGCCCAGGTCGGTGGGAGGGATGTCTTTGAGGCTGCCGCCGTAGTCGCCGATGGCGGTACGGACCCCGCTGAGCACAACGACTTCTCGTGACGTGGGCATGGACGTTCTCCTTTGGGATGGTCAGGACGTAAAGCGCGTTGTTCCGCGCCGTTCGGGCTAGGAAATGGGAGAGTCAGTTTACGCCTCCCTCCCGTGCCCTGTCGAGCAAAATGATGCGCCACAGCAATTGCGTATAAGCAATTGTATTTATTTTTTATTTGCCGTTTGCTTAAGGCCTCATCTGCGCATGACCAGCCATACGCCCGTGACCGCCAGACCCATGCCTACCACCGCCGTGGAATCGAGCGTCTCGCCGAACGCGAGCCAGGCGAGCACCGCGGTCACGGGGGGCGTGAGGTAGAAAAGGCTCGTCACCCGGGCCGCTTCGCCCCGCTGCAGCAAGAGATACAACAGACTGATCGCTCCCAGGGAAAGCACCAATACCAGCCAGCCCAGGGCGAAGAGGAATTCGCCGCTCCACACGATGGCTTGGGACTCCAGCCACCAGGCGAAGGGAGCCAGGGCTAGGGCAGAGACCACGAACTGGACGAAGCTCCCGGCGGCCAGATCTGCGGCGCCGCCGTGACGCTTTTGGTACAGAGTGCCTGCCGTGATGCTGCTCAGTGCCAGCGCAGCGCAGCCGAGGGCGGCCCCGGGCACGCCTTCCCAGCGGAGCTTCTCCCATACCACCAGGGCCACGCCGGCGAGCCCGAAGGCGAAACCCAGCCATTGGCGCAGGGTAACTCTCTCGCTCAGGAGCCGCGGCGCTGCGACGGCGGTGACAAGGGGTTGCAGTCCCACTATCAAAGCGACCACTCCGGCGGGCAACCCCTGATGGATGGCGGAGAACACTCCGCCCAGGTATCCGGCGTGGAGCAGTACACCGGCCGTGGCCACGTGGGCGAGCTCCTGGGGAGTGCGCGGCCAGCGATGGCCCAGCACCAGGGCGAGGGGCGCCAGCAGGACGGCCGCGAGGGCGAAGCGCAGGATGAGAAAGGTCAGGGGCTCGGCATAAGGCAGCCCCAGCTTGGCGCCGATGAAGCCGGTGCTCCAGAGCAGGACGAAGAGCCCTGGCGCTGCCCGCACCAGCATCTCCCCGGTCACTGGGGACGGGCTCCCGGCGGCCGGCGGCGACTCCCTCGGGCCGATGCCGCCTCCCTCGGGACTCAATGCCGGGTGGGACCGGGCGCGGTCATCACCGTCGCAGCGAAAAGCTGCTCTGCGTCGACCGCGTCGAAGCCATAGCGGCGGTTGCAGAACTCGCAGCGGACCTCGACCGCGCCCCGCTCGGCGATGATCGAGCGCACCTCATCGCGGCCCAACATGCGCAGCATGGCCTCCACCCGTTCCCGAGAGCAGGAGCAGCCGAACCGGACAGGCCGCGTGTCGAAGACGCGCACGTCCTCTTCGTGGAACAGGCGCCGCAATAGCTCCCGGGGGGCAGCGGCGAGGAGCTCGTCCCGGGTGAGGGTGGTGCCCAGGGTAACGGCCCGGTTCCACAGGTCGTGATCGGTAGAGGGGGTACCGGGAAGCTGCTGCAAGAGCATGCCCACGACCCGTTCCTGCCCTGCGGCCAGCCACAGGCGGGTGTCGAGCTGTTCCGAGCGAAGCATGTAGTGTTCGAGCGCGGCGGCCACGCTCTCGCCCGCGAGTTCGACGATCCCCTGATAGGAGCGGCGGCCCTCCCGGGGATCGAGGGTGATAGCGAACCTGCCGGGCCCTACCAGCTCGGAGAGGGAGCCTTCCTTCAGGCCTTCCTTCCAGTGGGCGAGGCCTCGCAAGGCCAGCTCGCTGGTGCATTCGACCACCAGCAAGGGCACCGGGCCGTCGCCCTGCATCTGCATGATCATGGAGCCGGAGTATTTCAAGGTGGCAGAGAGGAGGGCCGCTGCCGCCATCGTCTCCCCCAGGAGGTCGCGCACTGGGCGCGGGTACTCCCGGTTCTCCAGCACCGCCCGCCAAGTGGCATCGAGGGCCACTAGCCCGCCGCGCACGGCGGCATGCTCGAACAAAAAGGGCTGAAGAACGTCGTACTGGTTCATGCGTAGCGGCCCGGGCGCCGTCGGCGTTTCGCGTTGACTCGGCGCTTGTCTTCGTGATTGACTTGTGGCCGGGACATGGATGTCATTATAGCCCACGGCGGTGGGGGGCCGCCTTGCCCGCCTCCTGCCGCGGTCAACGAGAAAGCATGCCGCGCGCAGCGCGCGGAAGAAAGGAGGATGCGATGGGCGCGAGCCAAATCCAAAACGGCGTTGCCGGCGCGAGCCGCGCTGAGGCTTCCGCTCGCTTCATCAGCCTGCTCACTAAGAATACCCTGGCCCTCATCCTGGCCGGGGGGCGGGGTTCCCGGCTCAAGCACCTGACCGACTGGCGAGCGAAGCCCGCCGTGCCTTTCGGCGGGAAGTTTCGCATCATCGATTTTCCCCTGTCGAACTGCGTGAATTCCGGCATCCGCCGCATCGGCGTGGTCACCCAGTACAAGGCCCAGAGCCTCATCACCCACATCCAGCGGGGCTGGAGCTTTCTCGGCGGCCAGCTCGGCGAGTTCGTGGAGGTCATGCCTGCCCAGCAGCGCATCCAGGAAAGCTGGTACCAGGGCACTGCGGACGCGGTATTCCAGAACCTGGACATCCTGCGCTCCTACGAGCCCCAATACATCCTGGTCTTGGCGGGGGACCACGTGTACAAGATGGACTACGGGCGGCTACTGGCCCACCATGTGTCCAACGCCGCCGACTGCACCGTGGGTTGCGTGGAAGTGCCCCGGGAAGAAGCGAGGTCCTTCGGCGTGATGGCGGTGGACGAGAACTTGCGCATCACCGAGTTCCAGGAAAAACCCGGTAACCCCAAGCCCATTCCCGGCAAACCGGATCTGGCTCTGGCCAGTATGGGCATTTATGTCTTCAATGCCCCGTTCCTGTACGAGCAGCTCATCCGGGACGCTGACGAACCGCGCTCGGAGCACGATTTCGGCCGCAACGTCATTCCTTACTTGATCCGCCGCTACCGGGTGTTCGCCCACCGATTGCAAGACAGTTGCGTGAACATGGTGGAGGGGATTCCCTACTGGCGTGACGTCGGCACCGTGGACGCCTATTGGGAGGCGAACCTGGACCTCACCACGGTCAAACCCCAACTCAACCTGTACGACAAGGAGTGGCCCATCTGGACCTACCAGGAGCAACTGCCGCCGGCGAAATTCGTGTTCGACGAAGAGGGGCGCCGCGGCGCGGCGGTAGATTCCATGGTCTCGGGCGGCTGCGTGATCAGCGGCTCCACCGTGCGGCGTTCTCTCCTGTTCTCCGACGTGCGGGTCAATTCCTATTGCACCATCGAAGACGCGGTGATTCTGCCCCACGTGCAGATCGCGCGCCGGGTGGTGCTCAAGAGAGCGATCGTCGACAGCCGTTGCACGATTCCCGAGGGGCTGCAGGTGGGCGTCGACCCGGAAGAGGACCGCAGGCGCTTCTACGTGACGGAAAAGGGGGTGACCCTGATCACTCCGGAGATGCTCGGCCAGCGGGTGCACCAGGTCCGCTGATGGCACGCGCTATTCCTACGTTGGAGCTGGTGTTCTTGTGGCACATGCACCAGCCCGATTACCGCGACTATCGTACGGGAGAGTTCACTCTGCCCTGGGTGTACCTCCATGCCCTCAAGGATTACTCCGACATGGCTTATCACCTGGAGCAGCACCCTGGGGTGAAGGCCGTGGTCAACTTCGTGCCGGTTTTGCTGGACCAGTTGGAGGATTACGCCGAGCAGTTCCGGACGGGAAGCGTGCGCGATCCCCTATTGAAGCTTCTTGCCGCTGACGACCTGGAGCTTCAGTCAGCGCGCCGTTTTATCCTGGACGCATGCTTCCGCAGCAACCACCGGACCATGATAGAGCCCTTCCCGCCGTACCAGCGGCTCTACGAGCTCTACCGGCAGCTCAGCGCCCAGGGGGAAGTGGACCTCGCCTACCTGTCGGGGCAATACCTGGCGGACCTACTCACCTGGTACCACCTGGCCTGGACCGGGGAGAGCGTGCGGCGCCACAGCGAGCTGGTGCAGCGCCTGATGGCCCAAGGGGGAGGGTTCAGCCATGACCACCGCCGTGCGCTTTTCGGCTTGATCGGGGAGGTGGTGGTGGAGATCATCCCGCGCTACCGTCGGCTTGCCGCCTCCGGGCAGATCGAACTGTCCACCACGCCCCACTACCACCCCCTTGCTCCCCTGCTCATCGATTTTCGCAGCGCTCGGGAGGCGTGGCCCGAGGTGCAGTTGCCCCAGGCGGCCTGCTACCCTGGGGGGCGCACCCGGGTCGAATGGCATCTGGACTCGGCTCTGGAGAGCCATGCCAGCCGCTTCGGGGAGGCCCCGGCGGGAGTATGGCCGGCCGAAGGGGCCGTGTCCCGAGCTCTGCTCGAACTGCTGGTGGACCGCAAAGTGCGCTGGACCGCGAGCGGGCAGGCGGTGCTTGCCAATACCCTGCGCCGGGGCGCGGGCGGGCGGCCCCTTGCCGATCCTGTGCATTACCTCTACCGGCCTTATCTATACCACGCCCCGGGCGGTGACATCGCCTGTTTCTTCCGGGACGACCAACTCTCGGACCTGATCGGCTTCGAGTACAAGTCCTGGTTCGGGCGGGACGCGGCCAATGACTTCGTCGCCCGACTGGAGGACATCCGGCGGCGTTCTCCCGAGGGTGGCCACCCCCTGGTGAGCGTGATCTTGGACGGGGAGAATGCTTGGGAATTCTACCCTTACAACGGTTACTTCTTCCTGGAAGATCTCTACACCTTGCTGGAGCGCCACCCCGGCATCTCCACCACCATCTACCGGGATGTCCTCGCAAGGGTGAAAGAGGCGGCGCCCCTGCCTCCAGTGGTGGCGGGAAGTTGGGTCTACGGCACGTTTTCCACCTGGATCGGGGAGCCGGCCAAGAATCGAGCCTGGGACCTGCTTGCCGCGGCCAAGCAGCACTTCGACCTGGTGATGGAGAGCGGGCGCCTTACGCCTGAAGAGGCCCAGGCCGCGCGCCGACAACTCGCCGATTGCGAAAGCTCGGACTGGTTCTGGTGGCTGGGAGACGATAATCCGGAGCACGCGGTGGCAAGCTTTGAGCAGCGCTTCCGCGCCAATCTGAGCAACCTCTACCGCCTCCTCAAGCTTCCCGCGCCCGCGGCGCTGTCGACCCCCTTGAGCCACGGCCACGGGGAGCCCGAGGCGGGTGGAACCATGCGGCGCGCCTCTTAAGTCGAGACCGAGGCAAGGCCGCCAGGCGCCGCGCGCCCTTTGCCGACTCGGGCGGCTTTTTCTTGTAAAGCGCCCACAGCTCGTTCTTGTCCCGGGGGCGGCCGCCGTCCCAGACCTTTTCCCATTCCCCGCTGGGTTCGATCCATTGGCGGGGATCGCCTTGCACGAGCAGCCAGGGGCAGGATCCTTCGTTCCCCGTGGGCACAGGCCGCGTCACGATGCCAGCGAAATATTCCAGCATGGCGCGTTGCGCCTTGCCAAGATTGAGGCTGTCAAGGCAGGGCGGGTTCGCCGGAAGCGCGGTGCGCAGCGAGGAGACCACCGCGCGATAAGTTTTGGCATGGTCGATATAGCCGACGAGCAGGGACATCATCAGGGCCCACACCAGGGTAAGGCCGCCGCACCATGCCAGGAGCGGGCGCTCGGCGTTCTTCCTCAGCAAGGCGAGCAGCCCGATCCATGCCAGGGTGTAGCCGAGCCCCACCAGGAAGGGCAGCGGACGGAAACCGAAGTCGTAACCCGGACGCATGCGATCCAGATGCCGGAACAGGCGTTCAGGCACTTCCAGTGCCAGGGGCAGCCAGTAAAACCATGCCACCAGCGCAAGCACGCTAAAGCCGAGCACGGCGAACCAATACAGGGAATTGGCCGCACCCCGGCGCAGAGTGTAGATGCCGGCGCTGGCGAGCAGAGCCAAGGGAATCAAGAGCGGCAAGCCCTCCACGTCCCGGGCGCTGGTAGAAAGGCTGGCACCCACGAGCATCACCAGGAAGGCTACGGCGGGCAGGTGCACGCCGGGATGACGGAACCCATCTCGTCCCTCGTGCCACAGGGTCCAAGCGGCCAGGGGCAGGGCCGGCCAGGCGAACCAGGGCAGCGCCCGCACATAGAAGGAGGTGCTTTCCAGCGTGAGGGAGGCCAGTCCCGGAATACGCCCCAGGTCAGCGGCGAGCCAAGCGGAGAAGAGCACCGGCGAGTGGCGGTACAAAAAAGCGGGCCAAGCGACCAGCCAGGGCACGGCGAAGGCAAGCCCCAGCGCCAGGCAGATGGCCATATTGCGGGTTCGCCACACAGGTGAGAGGGCGGCCATGCAGACGACTACGGCCGCGCTCAGCAGGGGTGCGAGGAGCCCCTCCGACATGAAAGCCACGCCCATCCCCGTGCCGAAGAGAGCGCCTCCGGCGCCCGGACGCCGAAGCCCCGTTGCCAGCCCGCAGAACGCGGCGGCGGCGCCGGCGAGCAGCGCCACGTCGGCGATGATCTGGTGGCCGCGGATGATGAGACCGAAGCAGCCCAACAGGGAGAGGGCGCTCACCCATCCGTAGCCGCGCCCGTAAAGCTCCCGCCCGGTGAGACCGATGAACAGGAACGTGAGGGCCATGAAGAGGCCGGTCGCGAGCCGGGCGCCGTCATGCAGGGGCAACAGAGGAGAGAAGAGCCGCGCGAAAGCGGCCGCCACCGCGTAGTAAAGGGGGGGCTTTTCCAGCACCGGCTCTCCCGCCAGCCTGGGCACCAGCCACTCCCCGGTGCGGATCATGTGGTACACGATGCCGAAGTTCTCCGCCTCGTCGGGCTTCCAGGGATCGTGGCCTAGCAGGCCCGGAAAGATCCACGCCACGATCACCAGGGCGAACAACCATCCGGGATGAGGCGGCTCCTGGACCTTCGTGTACGGTGATTGGGGAGGGCGGAAAGGCGGTAGGGCCAAGACGCTCATCCTCGGCGTGAGTCCCGGCGCCGAAGGGAGCGCGGGCGGCTTAGCGAATCCTGGGGCGAACTGGATCCACCGGGCAGCCGCGGGGTAAGGCACGGACAGCGGGAAACGACGGCCAATGCGGTGGAACCGGACCGGAGCGGGGCCTCGGGCATGGGGCGTATTTTAGCCGCATATCTTCCCGTTGCACCGCTTCGCACCCGCGGCGGACAAGGAGATCGCTTCCCCGATTCCTGCGCGTGAGCGGAAAAAAGCGGCGCGCGGTCGAGGGCATACCGTGGAGGCGCGGACGCCGCCGGCGAACATTCAGCCGGCGGGCTCTGCTACATCCGGAGGAAACGGCGGGCGAGCTTAAGTCTGAGCCGCGCGCTTGTTGCCGTATTTCTGGCGGAACCTTTCCACCCGCCCGGCAGTGTCCACGATCTTCTGGGTGCCGGTATAGAACGGATGACACGCGGAGCACACCTCCACGTGCAAGTCCCGTCCCAGGGTGGAGCGGGTCTTGAAGGTGTTGCCGCAACTGCAGGTGACCGTGATCTCGGTGTATTTAGGGTGGATCTTTTCTTTCATGGCGCGTCCCTTGCCACACAAACCCGGCCGCAGGCGGCCAGAAAATCAAATATTATCTCCGATAAGCGCTTTAGGGACAAGGCGCTGTTCAGGCGAGGCGGCGGATTACTGCCTCGGCGAATTCTCCGGTAGAGGCGTGGCCGCCCAGGTCCCGGGTACGCACGCCGTCCTCGATCAGGGTCGCCTCCAGGGCGCCTCTGAGCCGGGAGGCCAAATCGTCCCGGCCCACGTGCTCCAGCATCATGGCCCCCGCCAGCATGAGCGCCGTTGGGTTGGCGACTCCCTGGCCGGCGATGTCCGGGGCGGAGCCGTGCACGGCTTCGAAGATGGCGGCGTCGCGCCCGATGTTCGCCCCCGGCGCTAGCCCTAGCCCGCCCACCAGGCCGGCGACCAGGTCAGAAAGGATGTCCCCGAACAGATTGGTGGTAAGAATCACGTCGAAGCGGCTCGGCTCCAATACCAATTGCATGGCACAAGCGTCGATGATCCGGTCTTCGATCTCGATCCGGTCCTCGTACTTCGCTCCCACCTCGCGCACCGTTTCCAGGAACAGGCCGGTCAGCGCCTTGAGGATGTTCGCCTTGTGCACGATGGTGAGCCTGCGGCGGCCGTGCTTCAAGGCGTAGTCGAAGGCGAACTCCGCCACGCGCCGGCAGCCTTCCCGGGTAATGATCCCCGAGGAGACGGCCGCGGCCCGGGGGTCGTCGCCCATCGGGATGTAATGTTCGAAGCCTACGTAGAAGCCCTCGGTGTTCTCCCGCACCAATACGATGTCCACGCCCTCGTAACGGCCGCCGGGAAGGAGGGTGCGCGCGGGGCGTACGTTGGCGTAGAGCCGGAATTCCGTACGCAAGTGCACGTTGACCGAGCGATAGCCGCCGCCCACCGGCGTCGTAAGCGGCCCTTTGAGGGCGAGCCGCGTGCGGCGGATGCTCTCCAGCGTCTCGGCCGGGAGCGGATTCCCGTGGCGCTCTACCGCCGCCATGCCCGCGAAGCGCCTTTCCCACTGGAAGGGGGCGCCCAACGCGTCCAGGACCCGGAGCGTGGCATCGGTGATCTCGGGCCCGATGCCGTCGCCGGGAATTAGCGTGGCAGGAATGCGGTCCGTTTCCACGGGGAGCGGGCCTTTCGCAGTCGGGGAATCAAGCCTTGAATTGTAATGAACGAAGGGGGCGACGGGGCGCGAGCCGCGAGGTCACCCGCCGACCCTGAAGGCTACCCGATGCACGCCCACGATGCGGGTCTCCTCAACTCAGCCTCGGTGCAGGGAGTCGAAGAAGTATGCGCCCGGACGCGGCGCCGCGCAGCGGCTGGGGCGGGGAGGGCGCAACGGACTTCGGACCACGTGGTGCTGCGTTTGCCGAGAGTCGAAGGGAACGAGCCCGAGTCAGCCTCGCCGCATGGAGTCGAAGAAGTATGCGCCCGGACGCGGCGCCGCGCAGCGGCTGGGGCGGGGAGGGCGCAACGGACTTCGGACCACGTGGTGCTGCGTTTGCCGAGAGTCGAAGGGAACGAGCCCGAGTCAGCCTCGCCGCATGGAGTCGAAGAAGTCCGCATTATTTTTCGTTGCCCGAATCTTGTCGAGGAGGAATTCCATGGCCTCGAGGTCGTCCATCGGATAGAGCAGTTTCCTGAGGACCCAGATCTTCTGCAGAATGTCCTGCTTGATCAGGAGTTCCTCGCGGCGCGTCCCCGAGCGGTTCACGTTGATCGCCGGGTAAATGCGCTTCTCATGCATGCGCCGGTCTAGGTGGATCTCCATGTTGCCGGTGCCCTTGAACTCCTCGTAGATTACGTCGTCCATGCGGGAGCCGGTGTCGATAAGCGCCGTGGCGATGATGGTCAGGCTGCCGCCCTCCTCGACGTTGCGCGCCGCGCCGAAGAAGCGCTTTGGCCGTTGCAGCGCGTTGGAGTCCACGCCACCGGTGAGCACCTTCCCGGAAGCCGGCACCACTGTGTTGTAGGCGCGTGCGAGCCGGGTGATGGAGTCGAGTAGGATCACCACGTCCTTTTTGTGCTCGACCAGCCGCTTGGCCTTCTCGATCACCATCTCTGCCACTTGCACGTGGCGCGTGGCCGGCTCGTCGAAGGTGGAGGATACCACCTCGCCCTTCACCGAGCGCTGCATCTCGGTCACTTCCTCGGGCCGCTCGTCGATCAGCAGGACGATCAGGATCACTTCCGGGTAGTTGGCGGTAATGGAATGGGCGATATGCTGCAGCATGACCGTCTTACCCGCCTTGGGCGGCGAGACGATGAGGCCCCGCTGACCCTTGCCGATGGGGGCGATGATATCGATGATGCGGCCGGTGATGTTCTCCTCGGCCTTGATGTCCCGCTCAAGCCGCAGCATCTCGGTCGGATGCAAAGGCGTCAGGTTCTCGAACAGGATCTTGTTCTTCGCGTTCTCCGGCGGCTCCCCGTTCACTTTGTCCACTTTCACCAGCGCGAAATAGCGCTCGCCGTCCTTGGGGGTGCGGATCTCGCCTTCGATGGTATCGCCGGTGTGGAGATTGAAGCGCCGGATCTGGCTCGGGCTTACGTAGATGTCGTCGGGCCCGGCCAGGTACGACATGTCGGGAGAACGCAGGAAGCCGAATCCGTCCGGCAGGACTTCCAGCGTGCCGCTGCCGTAGATGCTCTCGCCTTTGCGGGCTTGGTTCTTGAGCAGGGCGAAAATCAGGTCCTGCTTGCGCAGTCGATTGGCGCCTTCGATCTCGTTGGCGGTCGCCATCTCGACCAATTCGGTCACTGGTAGACTTTTCAGATCGGACAAATGCATGCGGAACGACCCCGGAAAAACAAGGGAAAGAGAATAAGGGAGGGGGCTCTGCCTGGAGCCGGTCCGGGTCTTTTTAAATCAATCTCTTAACTCGGACCGGAAAGCAAGGCTACTCGTATTAAAGGTGGCTGTCAATAAAGGCTGTCAACTGGGATTTGGACAAAGCGCCGACCTTGGTGGCTTCCACGTTTCCGTTCTTGAACAGCATCAGGGTAGGAATGCCGCGGATTCCGTACCGGGGCGGCGTAGACTGGTTCTCGTCGATGTTGAGCTTGGCGACCTTGAGCCGGCCGGCGTATTCCCGGGCGACCTCGTCCAGGATGGGGGCAATCGCCTTGCACGGGCCGCACCACTCGGCCCAGTAATCCACCAGCACCGGAATATCGGATTTCAAGACCTCGCTCTCGAAGGAATCATCGGTTACGTGACGTATATGCTCGCTCATCAGGCTGCTCGGTACTTGGATCCAGGGAATTCAAGAGTCGGCAGGACGCCGGTGCAGTGCACCTTTATCCTAGCCCAAAATCCCCTGGGTTGAGAAGGCTCGCCCAGGCAACGCGACCGTCTCGTGTTCCCCAAAGACATAGGGACGGAGTCTCGAGTTTTCAAGGATTGCGGGAGGGCGTCCCCCGGGGCCTTTCCTGATAAAATTAATGTTTTCTTACTGCGCATGGAAGCCTCCAAGGACCTCCTATGACCTATGTCGTCACCGAATCGTGTATTAAGTGCAAGTACACCGACTGCGTGGACGTCTGCCCGGTGGATTGTTTCCGGGAAGGTCCCAACTTCCTGGTGATCGATCCCGACGAGTGCATCGATTGCACCCTGTGCGTGCCGGAGTGCCCTGTGGAGGCCATTTATGCTGAAGACGACGTGCCCGAGGACCAGCGGGATTTCATCGCGCTAAACGCCGAACTGGCGAAGGTCTGGAAGCCGATTATCGAGAAAAAGGATCCACCGGCGGACGCCGACGAGTGGGCTCGGGTCAAAGACAAGCGCCATCTGCTCGAGCGTTGAGTCTGTGGCTTGGAGGGTGTCGGCGTCTGGCCGCGCTCCGGGGTCGCATCCCCGGCGGGGCCCCTGCTCGGCCCTGCGCGCGGCGACGCCTCCGAGTGGGCTCGGGTCAAAGACAAGCGCCATCTGCTCGAGCGTTGAGTCTGTGGCACAGGAAGAGGTCTGTGCGAGGACGGAGGGGCCGGTTTGGCCGTCGGCCTTTCGCCTAAACTCCTCGTGATGGATCCGGGTTAGCCCTTCTCTGACCGGTCTTGGCCTTCTCCATGGGCGGTGCCACGGATTTCCCTTCCCTCTCCCGGGAGGCCCTGTGGGAGCAGCTGGAAGCGGGAGGGATTGCCCTCACCGTCAACCGACGCCTCGCCCGGTCCCTCAAGACCGAGTACGATCGCCGGCAGCAGGCCCGGGGCCTCAAGCTATGGCCGACGCCCCAGATCCTTCCTTTGTCCGCCTGGCTCGAGCGGAGCTATGGCGAGGCTGTCCTGGACTCCGCCCTCTTTCCCCTCTCCGCCTTGCAGGAACAGGCCTTGTGGGAGCGGGTGATCGGCGAGTCCGAGGCGGCAAGCCCTTTGCTGGAAGTCACCTCCACCGCATCCCTGGCCCGGGAGGCCTGGCAGCTTGCCCATGCCTACCGCCTCTGGGAGGCCTTGCAGCGGCAGCCTCTCAACGAGGACGGCCGCGCATTCCTGGCCTGGTCACGCCGCTACCGGGCCTTGACCGAGGCGCTGACCGCTCTGGACACCGCCCGCCTGCCGGACATGCTGACGGCATGGATCAGGGAAGGGCGCGTCGCAGTGCCGCAGCGGGTGGTGCTCTGTGGCTTGGATGAGCCCACGCCCCAGGAGCAGGAGCTGCTCGAGGCCCTCCGCGCGGCGGGATGCGCCCTGGCCGTGCTGGCCCGTCCTGACCAGTCCGCGCGGGCGGCACGGGCAGTTTTCCCGAGCGCAGGAGACGAGATCGAGGCGGCGGCCCGCTGGGCCCGGGCTCGGCTGAGCGCCGACCCGTACGGGCGCATCGGTGTGGTGGTGCCGGATCTCGCGAGGCAACGCCGGCGGCTGGAGCGGGTCTTTGTCCAGGTGCTCCGCCCGGCCGCTGGCTTACCGGGGGTCTCTCCCGGGCCGCTTCCGTTCAACGTGTCCCTGGGAGAGCCGCTGTCAGCCTACCCTCTAGTGGACACCGCCCTTGCCGTGCTGGAGCTCCTCGAGGGCGAAATGAGCCTGCAGCGGCTGGGCCAGCTTTTGCGCTCGCCCTTCATCGGTGGGGCGCAATCCGAACAGGGGCCCCGGGCGATGCTGGATGCTGCGTTGAGACGCCGGGCAGAGCCTCGGGTGGACCTGGGGCAGGTTTTTCGTCTGGCGAGCGGGGGGGACGCCCGGCGAGGATCGCCCCCCCCTGCGCCGATCCTGGCCCAGGGGATCCAGGCCCTTCGGCGTCTGGCCGAGGAGCATTCGCGAGCCATCCGGACGCCCTCCCGGTGGGCAGAGGTGTTCTTCGCGGCCCTCGCCGCCCTCGGCTTTCCCGGCAACCGCCCCCTCGCCAGCGATGAATACCAGACGCATGAAAAGTGGCGCGAGTTGCTTGCTGCCCTGGCCGACCTGGACCGGATCACGCCGGACCTCTCCCTTGCCGATGCCCTTGCCCGCGTCAAGAGCATGGCAGCCGGCACCCTGTTCCAGCCCGAGTCCCCCGAGGTGCCGGTACAGATCCTGGGCGTACTGGAAGCGGCGCCCCTCGCCTTCGATCACCTATGGGTGATGGGCCTGACCGACGAGAGTTGGCCCCCGTCACCCGGCCCCAACCCGTTCCTCCCCGTTCCCCTCCAGGCGAGGATGCGGTTGCCCCATAGTTGCCCCGAGCGGGAGCTCGACTTTGCCCGCAGATTGACCGAGGGCTGGTTTCGCGGGGCGAAGGAGTTGGTGCTTTCCCATCCCCTGCGAGAAGAGGATCGGGACTTGGCGCCCAGTCCCTTGATCGGCAACGTTCCCACGGTCGATCTCGATAGCCTGGAGCTTGCCCGTATTCCCTTTTACGCCGAGGTGATCCAGGGTTCGGCACTGCTAGAGCGCTTCGAGGACTCGACCGGACCGTCCTATCCGCGGCAGCTTCCGGTACTGGGCGGCACTCGGGTGTTTCGGGATCAGGCCGCGTGTCCTTTCCGCGCCTTTGCCGTTCACCGGCTGGGTTCCCGGGCCCTGGAGGCACCTCAGGTGGGCCTGAGCCCGGCAGAACGGGGCCGCCTGCTCCACGCAGTCCTGGCCCAGGTGTGGCTTGCACTGGGGTCTCGCCAGGGGCTGGAGCAGACGAGCCCGGAAGCCCTCCGGGCGCTGCTTCACACGGCGGCGGAGCGAGCGGTGGAGGTGGCCGCCCGGGAGCGGCCCAAGACCCTCGGTGGTCGTTACGCGGCGCTGGAAAAGGAGCGTCTCGCTCGCCTGGCGGAGCGGTGGTTGGAGGTGGAGCGAGAGCGAGGAGACTTCCAGGTAGAGGCCGTGGAGGTCTCCCAGGAGCTTACCGTCGGCGGACTCCTCTGGCGAGTCATTCTAGATCGGGTGGACCGGTTGCCGGACGGCCGGCGGGCCATCCTCGACTACAAGACCGGCGAACCTCGTACCGGTCAATGGGAAGGAGAGCGACCCGAGGAACCCCAGCTCCCCCTCTATGCCATTGGGATGAAGGGGCCAGTGGCAGCGGTCGCCTTCGCGCGAGTTCGGCCCGGAGACATGGGTTTTCAAGGGGTGGCGTCGGGGGACGTGGGTATTCCGGGGGTCGTTCCCCATGGGGACTGGGAGGGGCTCCTGGACGGCTGGCGGCGTACCCTGCAAGACCTCGGGCAGGCTTTCGCCGCCGGCTTCGCCCGGGTCGATCCCAAGCGCTATCCGGCGACCTGCCGGCATTGCGATCAGGGTCCCCTGTGCCGCATCCACGAGCGGGTGAGTTTGGGGCCCGCAGAGCCGGAGGAGGGGGATGAGTGAGGCCCAGCCCATCCCGGATTTTCTCCAGCGCATCGAAGCGCTGGATCCCCAGCGTTCCTTCATCGTCCAGGCCCCGGCCGGGTCGGGTAAGACCGAGCTGCTGATTCAGCGTTATCTGAGGTTGCTTGCCCGGGCGGAGGCGCCGGAGGAAATCGTCGCCATCACCTTTACCCGCAAGGCCGCCGGCGAGATGCGCAGCCGGGTCCTGCAGGCCTTGGGCGCCGCGCGAGGCCCCCAACCGGACGCCCCCCATGAAGCCCTCACGTGGGAGCTTGCCCGAGAGGCGTTGGCCCGGGACGCCGAGCTCGGCTGGCGCATCGAGGAGCATCCTGCCCGGCTCCGCATCCAGACCGTCGACGCTTTGTGCGCGTCGCTCACGCGCCAGATGCCTGTGTTGTCCCGCTTCGGTGCACCGCCCGTGATCGTGGAGGAGGCCAGCCGCCTCTACCGGGAGGCGGCCCGGGCCACCCTCGCCTTGCTGGAGGAGGATGCCGAGGCCGCGCCCTTGGTGGCGCGGCTTCTCATGCACCTGAACAACGATACCGCCCAGGCGGAGCGGCTTATCGCCTCCATGTTGGCCCGGCGCGATCAATGGCTGCGCCATGTGGCCACCGGGGCGTTGGACCGGGCCGGGTTGGAGGCGGCCCTGGCCCGGGCGCGGCTGGAGGGTTTGCGCCGGGTGCGAAGCCTGGCCCCGACGCACTGGGAGTGGACGCTGGTGACGCTCGCGGGGGAGGCGGCCGAGCGCCTGGCGCATGGGGGCACCGGCTCCCCGATCCTCGCCTGTCAGGGGCTCTGCGCCTACCCCGCCGCCGACGAAGCGGGGCTTGCGGCTTGGTTGGGTCTCGCCGAACTCCTCCTCACCCGGGAGGGGGGATGGCGCCGGAGGGTTACCGAGGCGCACGGCTTTCCTTCGCCCAGCAAGGGAAGCAGCCCAGAAGACAGGGCGCGGCTGAAGGAAGCCAAGTCCCGCATGGAGGAGGTTCTTGCCGCCTTGAGTCCCTTCGAAGCGTTTCGCCTCGCCCTGGCCGACCTGCGGGCGCTGCCGCCGCCCCGCTACACCGACGCCCAGTGGGAAGCCCTGGAGGCCATCGCCCGGCTGCTCCCCCTGGCGGCGGGGGCGCTCCGGCTGGTGTTCCAATCCCGAGGGGAGGTGGATTTCATCGAAGTGGCCCAGGCGGCTTTGCGGGCTTTAGGGGACGAGGAGGCACCAACCGACTTGGCCCTGGCCTTGGACTATCGGATCCGCCACTTGTTGGTGGACGAGTTCCAAGACACCTCCCTCGCTCAGTTCGAGCTCCTGCGCAAGCTCACTGGTGGGTGGACGCCCGGGGACGGCCGCACCCTGTTCGCCGTAGGGGATCCCATGCAGTCCATTTACCGTTTCCGGGAAGCGGAGGTCGGACTGTTCCTGCGGGCCCGCCAGGAGGGAATCGGATCCCTCACCCTCACACCGATCACCCTGATGACCAACTTCCGGTCGAGCCCGGCTCTCGTAGAGTGGGTCAACCGAGCTTTCGCCCAGGTGTTGCCGGACGCCGAAGATCCTGCGACCGGGGCGGTGCCCCTGACGCCTTCCGTCCCTTGCCCCGGCCGGGCTCCCCGTACAGGGCGTGACGAGGACTCGAGGGCGGCGGTCACCGTGCACCCCCTCTTCGACCGAGACGAAGAAGCCGCCATGGTGGTCGGCTTAGTGCGGGAGGCTTGGGCGGAGGATCCCGCCCAGACGGTGGCCATCCTGGTCCGCAGCCGCGGCCACCTGAGCCGCGTCGTGCCAGCCCTGCGACAAGCGGGCTTGCGCTTTCGCGCCATCGAAATCGAACCTCTGGGAGAGCGGCCGGTCGTGCAGGACCTGTTCTCCCTGACCCGAGCCCTGGCCCATCCCGCCGACCGGGTGGCGTGGCTGGCGGTGCTGAGGGCCCCTTGGTGCGGCATGACCCTCTCGGATCTCCATGCCCTCGTCGGGGATGCCCCTGAGGTGGACGTGGCCTCCCTGATGGATGACCCGGCGCGCCGACAGCGCCTGTCCGAGGACGGCCGCCGGCGCTTAGAGCGGGTGCTTCCTCCCCTGGTCCACGCTAGGTCAAACGCACGCCGGGGCCGGCTGCGGGACCGGGTCGAAGCGGCCTGGCTCGCCCTGGGCGGCCCCGCGTGCTTGGAAGTCCCGACTGACCTGGAGGACGCCCGCACTTACCTGGACTGCCTGGAGGAGCTGGAGCAGGGAGGGGATCTCCCGGACCTCACCGCCTTGGCCGAGGCCCTGGACCGACTCTTCGCGGCCCCCGACGGGGCGGCGGACGAGCGGCTCCAGGTGATGACTATCCATAAGGCGAAGGGACTCGAATTCGACACGGTGATCGTGCCCGGGTTGGGGGATGCTCCTCGGCAGGAGGAGAGGCGGCTCATGGGGTGGATCGTGCGACCCCAGCCCGCGGGCGGGGCGGATCTGCTCCTCGCCCCGATCCAGGAGACCGGGGCGGAGCAGGATCCCGTCTACGCCTACATCGCCCGGCTCGACCGGGAGCAGGCGCTCAATGAAGCGGGCCGGCTTCTCTATGTGGCGGCCACCCGAGCCAAGCGCCACCTGCATCTCTTGGGCCGGGCGCCCCTCAAAGGCCGGGAGGGAGGGTGGGAGGTGGGAGAGCCGGCCCAGGGCAGCCTCCTCGCTTGCCTCTGGCCCGTGGTAGCCCAAGAGTACCGACGCGCCGCCGAATGGCTCCCGGCCCCAGCGATGGCGGCAGAGCGGCGTCAAGGCGCAGGCACCTCCGTGCCCATTGACCCCCTGTCTCGACGGCTCAAGGCGGATTATGTCCTGCCGCCGCCGCCTCCTGCCGTGGCCTGGGAACGGCAAGCGGCCGCCCATTCCGTAGTGGAACCCGTGGAATTCTCCTGGGCGGGGGAAAGCGCCCGCCACGTGGGCACGGTGGTGCACCGCTGGCTCCAGCGCATGGGAGAGGAGGCCCTGCAAGGCTGGAGCGAGGAACGGATCCAAGGGCTCCTGCCGGCATATCGCGGTGAGCTGGTGCGGCTGGGCGTGCCGCGGGAGGAGCTGGATCGGGCCGCTCAGCGGGTGGCCCAGGCCCTGGCCAACACCCTCGCCGATCCGCGGGGCCGCTGGCTCTTGGGCCCCCACCGGGAGGCCCGATGCGAGTATCGGCTGACGGGCGTGCTGGACGGGGCGCTGGTGGACATCGCCATCGATCGCACCTTCGTGGACGAGGGGGGCGTGCGCTGGATCGTGGATTACAAGACCGGGGTGCACGCGGGCGGGGATCTGGAGGCCTTTCTGGACCGGGAGCGGGAGCGCTACCGGGCGCAGTTAGAGCGTTACGCGGCGCTTTTGGCGGCGGCGGGCCTGGGGCCCATCCGGCGGGGCCTGTATTTCCCGCTACTCAAGGGATGGCGGGAATGGTGAGCGCTGGGGATCGAAGCTCCCGGGGCCCCCGCAGTAGGCTCTGGATTTCCCCTGGACTCGCCCTCCGCGAGGAGGAGATCGAGTGGAGGGCAGTACGGGCCCAGGGGGCGGGTGGGCAAAACGTAAACAAAGCAGCCTGCGCCGTGCATCTGCGCTTCGATATCCGCGCCTCTTCCCTTCCCGATCCCTGCAAGGAGCGGCTGCTCCAGCTCGATGACAATCGCATCACCAAGGACGGTGTGATCGTGATCAAGGCCCAGCGACACAGATCCCAGGAAAAGAACCTGGAGGAAGCTCGGGCCCGGCTCAAGGCGTTGATCCGCTCCGCAGCGGTCCCGCGCCGCCCCCGCGTCCCCACGCGGCCTCCCCGCAGCGCCGAGGCGCGACGGCTGGAGGGCAAGAGGCGGCGCTCCGTCACCAAGGCACTGCGCAGCAAAGTCACGGCGTGATCCCAGGCTTGGGCTCCCGCACCAGCGTACCCATATAGCGGGTGAAAGAGGAGCCGATCGCCATGAGGACCCATCTTTCCTTCCATCGTATCGGGGAACCGAGCCGTCCCCGGTTGCACCAGATGTTCGAGGAGCGGGCGGCGGAACTCGAGGATCGCCTCGAGGATTTTCCTCCCGACCTGGTCCAGCTGGAGGGGCGCGTCGAAAAGAACCCCAACCACGAGCTGTACCGGATGAGTCTGCGGCTCAAGCTCCCTTCCACGGTGCTCGCGGTGGCCGAGGAGGGGCGCGATCTCGCCGCCGTGCTCGCCGAAGCCTTCGAAGAGCTGCTGCGGCGCGCTGACAAGCACTTGGCCCGGCTGCGCCGGGAGCCCCTATGGAAGCGGCCCGAGCGGCGCGAGCGTCTGCGGGGACTGGTCAGAAGCCCGCCGGAGGCTCGGGAGGCGGAGCGACGCCGGCTCTATTTCGACTTGATCGAGTCTCACCTGGACGCCCTCTACAGCTATGTGCAGCGGGAGCTGCTTTACCTGGAGAGCGCGGGGGCGCTCGCGCCGGGGGAGCTGAGGGCGGAGGATCTGGTGGACATGGTGGTCCTGCGGGGACTGGAGGCCTTCGAGGCCCGTTCGCATCGCTTGACCGTGCCTCAATGGCTTTTTTCCCTCGCAGTGCAGGTGGTCTCTGAAGAGGTGCAGCGGCTGCGTCGGGACCGGGCAGTGGAGACCTTGTCCCTAGAGGAGCCGCCGCCCGAGCCAGCTCAGGAGCCAACCCGTCGGGACGAGGAGCGCTTCGACTACTGGGAGCCGGACGAGCGGCTGCGGTTGGAGGATTTGGTGCTCCTCGAGGATGCACCGACCCCCGAGGAGGCTCGGGTACGCCGGGAAATGCAGCTCGCCCTCCAGCGGGCCATCGCCGAGCTGCCCCGGACATGGCGCCAGGCGGTGGTGCTCACTTCGCTGGAGGGCTTGGACTCGGGACCGGCCGCCGAGGTTTTAGGAATGGACGAGCCGGGGCTCGAGGAGAGTCTCGTCCACGCCTACGCGTTTTTGCGGGAGAAGCTCAGGGACGAGGGCTTTTCTGCTGAGGATGTCGGTCCCACCCTGGCCCAAATGATCGCGCCCACCGCGCCGCTGCCCATGCCGGTGTTCCAACGGGAAGCCATCGCCGAAGCCCTGACGGAGAAGGCGGCCCAGGACCCCGGATCAAAGGTGGCCGAGTAGCTCCGGCGCTGCCCCGCCTCTATGGAAGCTGGATTTTGCCGCCACCCGGCAGGCCACCCGGAAATCCTCCGGGACCGAGACCACCCCCTCCCAGCCCGCTACCGCCGAGTCCCGTCGCGCTCCCCCGGGGAATGACGAGGGAGGAGGCGGCCTGCCGCCGCAGCTCTTCCAGCTCCCGCATAGCCTGCTCTAGAGCTTTTTTCGCTGCGGGTCCGTATTGGTCGACCGCTTCGGCCAGGGTGGTCGCCTCGATCTCAAAGCTCAAGGGCAGGGCACCCACCGAGGTAAGGAGCTGGGCCTCCCCCACGTAGGTCACCTTGCGTCGGGGATCCGCCGAACCATCGTTCTTGATAGGGGTCAGGACCCGAATCGTCCCCACTTTACGGTCGGTGACGATCTCTTCCCGGTAGAGGTTGGTCCCGTCCATTTTCGCTTCCGGGAGTCTGTCGTCGTGTCTGTCAGCCATGGCGCTCACTAAGACGTTGATCCAAGATGAAAGGTTAACAGAGAACGCCCTCTGCCGGCGAGTCTGGGGCTGACGCTTTTCAGCGACGAGCGGGTCTTATATGTCACCGCTTGGCGACGGTTTCTGAGTCAAGAGTTCCCCCGGAGCCGGGAAAGCCCAAGATAGCAGTGTGTTTTCAATCGAGAATTGTTTTCATCGGCATAAATGTTGCGTCGATGGGAAGCCGGCCCGCTGCGCCCCCTCCTTGTCGGCGAGCGGAATCCGAGCGAGGACCTTTGTCCAAGCATCATCGTGAACAAACCATCGGAGGAGTTGCCATGAGCAAGTCCCTGCAGCAGAAACTCCTGCTTGCCACGTCCGCGAGCGCCCTTGCCATCACCTTGAGCTTGGCGCCGCTTTCCTTCAACCCCTCGACCCTGTCCTTGGACCACGCCCTGGCGATCGCTGATGGCGGCGGCGGTGGAGGCGGTGCCGGCGGAGACGGCGCTACCTCTTAAGCCCGGTTTCATTCCCCACCGACCCGCTTGAGCTCTGCGGCTCCGGGCGGGAAAGAGGCCCGTCCGGAGCGCTTTTCCTTTTTTGCCGAGGAGGCGTTCGCCGTGAATTTCTGCTCGGCTCTACTCCTGGTTATTCTCCTTACTGCGGGGTTCCCAGGCTGGGCGGCTGAGTTTGAGCTCCAGCTCAGGGGTTCCCGTGCCACGGCTTTCAGCGGCGTCTGCGAACTGGTGCAGGCGGACGGAAGCGTCGCCTCCGTGCAGATGGAGGGAAGGGTGCCTGCCCATTACCGTTTCAGCGGGCGCGCCGTTTCCGTCCGTCTCCACGTGACGGACGGTTCCTTAACCGCCCACCTTTACCAGGATGGCCGTCTGGTGGCCCGGGGCATGGCGGGGGGCGATCGGGGACACGTAGCCCTGTCCGCCGCTGGGGCCTCCCAACGCGCGGATGGGGGCTACGACGGACTTTCAGGGCGCTGAGGGATTCCGTTTAGCCTGGGGCCCGTTGGTAAGGACACCAACTCCTTACGCCCCGAGTCCTTGCCCGTGGTGATGCGCAGCACGTAGAGATCGATGCTGGGGGCATAGTAGTAGGTACGTAGCTGCCCCGTCCGGAAGCACATCACCCAGTAGGTGTCGAAGCTCCCCGCAGCCACGGTGATGCGCTCTTCGGAAGGCACGGTGCAGGTCCAGTGCACGGTCCAACTGCCGGGCTCCCGGGAGCTTTCCCCCTTGGCCGTGTAGCGCACCCCGTGGCCTACCCGCAAGGGAAAGAGGCTCCCATAGTTGCCCGTGAAGGTTTGCTGGCCCGAGCCGTACGCCGCGGTGCCGCTCCACTGCGCAGTGTTGAACATGGTTCCGCTCACCGTGGTCCAGGTGGCGCCCGTGGGCAGACGCCAAGTAACCCAATCGCTCCGCGCTTCCGTGACCGTCTCCCTCTGCTGGACGCCAGTCCCGAAGCGGAATACGTAAACGTCGCCCGGACGCAGCGACGGCAGTCCCGCCGCTGGCAGGTGCTCCACCAGGGGCAGCGCGCGAAGCTCGGGATTTCCTCCCAGGCCCAGGTCGGTGCGCAGGGCCTGCACGGTGGCGCACCCGGCCAGGAGGATCGCTAGCCCGTGCGCGGGGACGAACCTCAGAGGTTTGTTGAGCTTCATTGCGTCCTCCTCGCGTTGTCCCTCGGTTGACCATCGTTCGGCCCCCGGATCGGGCCCTCGGGGGCGAACTTGCTCCAGGGGAAGGAGGGTTTTCCTCCCCGAGGGCCTGGGGCGTTGCGGGATGAGACCCAGGCCCGACAGGAGACGCGCGGCAGCCCCCCGGCGGGAAGCGTCCGGAGGCGACGGGCGGCGAACGGCCTCTAGAACGCCGCCGTGGAGAAGCGGGCGTAGCGGGCGTGGGGAAGGAGCCGCGCGAAGTCTTCCCGTCGCACGTGGATCAGCTCCTCGTGGTCACCCGCTTCGAAATAGAGGTCCGATTCGCCCATGAGCTCGTCGTCCACCACCACCGTGAGGCCGTAGGCCTCGCCCAGGGGCGGGATGGCGCCCACATCGCAATCGCGGAACAGGTTCGCGATTTCCTGCTCCGTGGCGAGCCCGAGGCGACGACCCAGCTCCCGCCTCAGGGTACCTAGATGGACGTGTCGGTCGGCGGGCAGCACCGCCATCACGTAGCCTTCTTCGTCCTCCAGCAGGACCGCCTTGGCGACCCGGTGGGGGGATACGTGGGCGGCAGTGGCGGAGCGGATGCTGGACCCGGTCCGCATATGGGGCAGCACGTCGTAGGGAACATGCTGGTCTTTCAAGTACTTCTCTACAGTCGCGGCGATGGCCATGGGGGTCCTCCTTACCCGGCTGCGGATGATCTCAATATAGTCCGGCCGCGAGCCCTTGGCAGGGAGTCGGGGCTTGAACTGGAGCCCTCGCCGGGGTTCTAATCGAGGAAATTGCCGCTACACCCTTTTCCGCGGCCCGTTCCGGGCCTTTGTCGTTCACCCGAACCGAGCAGAAAGGAGGTTCCCATGGCAGGTAAGAAAATTCTTATGATCGTGGGCGACTTCGGCGAGGATTACGAGGTGATGGTGCCGTTCCAGGCTCTCAAGATGGTGGGTCATGAGGTCCACGCGGCCTGCCCCGGCAAGAAATCCGGAGAGACCATCGCCACCGCGATCCATGATTTCGAAGGCCAGCAGACGTACAGCGAAAAGCGCGGCCACAACTTCACGCTGAACGCCACTTGGAGCGAGGTGAAGCCGGAAAGCTACGAAGCGCTGCTGCTCGCGGGCGGTCGGGCGCCGGAGTACCTGCGGCTAGACCCGAGCGTGATCAAGGCGGTGCAACATTTCGCCCAAGCGGGCAAACCCATCGCCGCCATCTGCCACGGCATCCAGATCCTGACCGCCGCCGATGTGGTGAAGGGCAGGAAGCTTACCGCCTATCCGGCGGTGAAGCCGGAAGTGGTGAGCGCTGGTGGCACTTGGGTCGACACCAGAATCGATGGTGCTTGCGTGGACGGGACTCTGGTGACCGCGCCGGCATGGCCCGCCCATCCGGCTTGGCTCGCCGAGTTCTTGAAGGTGCTGGGTACCCGTATCGAGCACGGAGAGCTGAAGGCGGCAGCGTAACCCTGTGCGAGCGGCCGGATCCGCGGCGGTGTCCCGGGGGCGTGGTTCCTCCGCGGGTTGGCGCTTGCAAGGGTAACGGGGAAAAGAGCCAGTCATGGAACGCTTCGTCCTCGACACCAGCGTTTTCACCAACCCGGAAAGCTACTCCCAGTTCTCGCCGGAGCCAGAGGAAGCGGTGCGATTGTTCCTGGCTCTGGCGCGCCGGACCGGGGCCGAATTCTATATGCCGGTATCGGTGTACGAAGAGCTGCGGCGCTCCCGGGCCCTCGACGCGATTGCGCCCCAGTTCGAGCTGGCGGTGCGCATCCGCAGCCCACGCAAGCACGAACTGCAGATCCCGGCCAACGTGCTCTACGAGTTCATCGACGAGGTGCGACACCGAATCGACCGGGGACTGCGTATCGCCGAGGAATACACGCGCCGCGGCCGGGAGGCGCTTACCGCCGAAGATGCGGGCCTGGTGATCGCGCGGCTGCGGGAGCGCTACCGGGAAGCGCTGCGGCAGGGGATCATCGACAGCCGGGAAGACGCGGACTGCTTGCTCCTTGCCTACGAGCTGGACGCTCGGCTGGTGTCCGCCGACGAAGGCCTGAGAACCTGGGCCGACAAGGTGGGCGTAAAGCTGGTGCTGCCCCAGAGCCTGCGGGGCATTCTGGACGCCCTAATCGAAGGCCAGCCTGCCGCCTAGCAGGCTGTTGAGGGTGCCGCTGGTGATCGGGTAGACCCGATCGAACTCCAGCACCCAGTAGTCTCCCTCCTGGTGCAGGTCCCGCGCGAGCACCTGAACCTGGTGGCCCGATTCGCGAGCGAGATGATCGATCAGACGTTCGGCGGCGCCGGCGCTGCGCAAGCGGCAGCGGTAGCGGCGCAGCACCTTCTGCTCGCTGCGCTGCAGGCGGATCGCTTCCTGGAGGCCGTCGAGCAACGCCGCGCCGACGGCCTCTCCCAGGCGCCTCGCCTCCTCCAGTCCGTGCTCTTCGACGAACACGGCGAGCTGCAATAACCGGTTCACGAAGTACTGCGGGGGCAAATCGAGCAGCACCCGCGCGCCCACGCGCAGGTCCTGGACGGAGGCGGCGGCCGTGGTGTACTTGGCGCGGTGATCCCGGGGCGAATCCTCCTTGAACACCACGCCCTCGCGCCCCTCCTCGCTCAAGCGCACCAGGATCGAGCCGATCGCTTCCAGGTCCCCGGTGGTGAAGCGCCCGAAGCATTCCACCGCCGGCAGCCCGTAGCGGGCGGTGAGGGCTTGCTTTTCCCTGTACGGGACGAACCTGGGCGAGCCGATTCGCATCAGGTCGAACACGAACAGTCGCACGTCCTCGGCGACGAACGGCGGGCTCGCTTCGTTGTACGGATTCTCCGGGCCTGCCACCTCGGCGCACACCACCAGCTCGGGATGCTCCTCGAACACGGCAAGGTTCATGAGGTCTGGCAGGCGATCGGTGGTGAACGGGCATACGAAACCGCCCCGGGTCAAGGCGATGACGCGCTCCCCCACGCGCACGATGCGCACGTTATAGCCGTCGATTTTCTCCTCGACCCAGAAGGGCGCTTGGAACTGCTCCCCTAGGCCACGGGCCAAGGCCGCGACCCGGCCGATGTGGGGATAGCCGTAGACGACCCTTCCGTCGAACTCTACGGTCCCGCGCGGTATCCCTTTCAGGTCGTCGTAGACCCGCAAGTAGGTGAGCTCTCCGGCGCTTGCCTCGGCGGCTTTGCCTTCGGCGATGGCTCGTTGGACCTCGGCACTGGGCATGACGCGATCGATCGCTGGGGATTAGGATGGGATTTTACGATACGGCCCGCGCTCTAAGGGCCTCCCCCGAGTCCGCCAGACCATGGATCGGCGCGTCGGTTCACCGCGCGAAGCCAGAAACGGGCGCGGCGGCGCGACAGGGGTTTGGGTTAGACTTTGAGGTCTGCGTAATGCTCTGGGCAGCGCGGTTTAGATCAAAGAACGGTATCTCCGTGTTCATTCCCGTCGGCGATTACCCCAACCCTCGCGGGGTGCCGGTGATGACGATTCTCCTTATCGCCGCCAACGTGGCCGTGTACGTCCTGGTTTCCCTGCCCCTGTCCGCCACGCCGGTCTCCCTGAACGATCCGCGCCTGCTCGAGTATCTCGACCTGGTGGCAAGAGCCATGCCGGGCGGAGCCTCCCTGGAGGCCCTCGCGCGGCACACCTCCGCTTACGATCTCGTGGTGTTCGAGTACGGTTTCCGCCCGGATCAGCCCAGCCTGGTCAGCCTGTTCACCTCCATGTTCCTGCACGGCGGGTTCCTCCACCTGGCGGGCAACATGCTGTTCCTATGGATCTACGGCGACAACGTGGAGCATCGCCTGGGGGCCGTTGCGTTCCTGTTCTGGTATCTGGTCACGGGTGTTGCCGCTACCCTTACCCACGCCCTCATCGCCCCGGGTCCCCCGCTCCCCTTGGTGGGGGCCTCCGGCGCCATCTCGGGGTTGCTAGGCTTCTACTTCCTCCTGTTTCCCGGCCATTTCGTCCGGGTGTTGCTCGTACTCTTCCCTTTCTACGTGGGAACGGTCATGATCCCGGCTCGCATCGTGCTCGGGCTCTACCTGGTGGTGGACAACCTGCTCCCCCTGATCCTCGCGCCCGTGGGGCCGGTGGCCCACAGCGCCCACATCGGCGGTTTTGTCGCCGGGCTGGCGGTGGCGGCCTGGATGCGCTTCAGGACAAAATAACGCGGCGGCCATCGAGAGGGGAGGAACCATGACCGAGATCGACGCCCGCACGGGCAGCCTGGCGCCCAGCGACAGCCTGGTGCGCCTGACCCACGTGATCTATGCGCTCCATGCCTTTAGCGCCATGACCGGGCTCCTGGGCGCTGCCTTCGTGGTCACGGCCTTCCTGACCGGCTGGCCTTCCATCATTGCCGTGATCATCAACTATGTGAAACGGCCCGACGTGCGCGGATCCTATCTGGAGTCCCACTTCCGCTGGCAGATCCGCACCTTCTGGTTCGCGCTGCTCTGGGTGCTGGTGGCGCTGCTCGCCTGGGCGACGCTGCTGGGGATTCCCCTGGCCCTGGGCATCCTGCTGATCACGGGGTTGTGGGTGCTCTACCGCATCATCCGCGGCTGGCTGCGCCTCCTGGACCGCAAGCCCATGCCATTGTGATGGGAAAAGCGGGGAGCGACCTCAGGGTGGAAAAAATCGTTTCCGGCGGGCAGACGGGGGTCGATCGGGCGGCCCTGGATTGGGCTCTGGCCCGTGGCGTGCCCTGCGGCGGCTGGTGTCCGAAGGGACGGCGGGCGGAGGACGGCCCCATCGACCCCCGCTATCCGCTGATCGAAACGCCTTCGGCCGACTATGCCCAGCGCACCGAGTGGAACGTGCGGGACGCCGACGCCACGGTGATCTTTTCCCTCGCTCCGGTCCTCTCCGGCGGCTCTAAGCTGACTCAGGAGCTGGCCGAGCGCCTGGGAAAACCTTGCCTGCACCTGCATCCCGGGGTGGACGCCCCGTCGCTTCTTGCCAGCTTCGTGCGTCGGCATCGGGTGAGGGTGCTCAACGTGGCGGGTCCCCGAGCCTCCAACGAGCCCGGGGTGTACCGCTATGTACAAGAGGTTCTCGATGCCAGTGGCATCGCGAGCAGGGACGGGACACCTCACGCCGGCGGCGAAGGAAACGGCTAGCGGTCCGTCGCCGAGGGCGGATCTGCGTCCCCGCGAGTCCTCGCCTGGGCGCGCCGGTGGGCGGGAATGCCGGCGCGGGCGTTCGCCCGCGCTCGGGTCGCGATAAAGTTGGCGAGGAGCTCGAAGTCCCGGCGCCGCGGGGTGGTGCGGCGGGCTGCCAGGGCCACCGTGCGGGAAGGTACCTGGGCGGCAAAGGGGCGGGCGACGAGCCGCGTGCCCTTCAAGATGCCCGCCTTGAGGGTCATCTCGGGAAGCAGCGTGACGCCGAGCCCGCCTTCCACCATTTGGATGAGGGTGTGCAGGCTGGTGGCCTCCACCCGGGAGCCCGAGCGGGCGCCCCGGGCGCCACAGGCTTCGATGGCGTGGTCCCGCAGGCAGTGGCCTTCTTCCAGCAGCAGCACAGCCTCGGGGTCGATGGCCCTCACCGCCACCGCTTCCGCCCGGGCGAGGGGGTCGTCCTCCCGAGCGACGAACCAGAACTCATCCACGAAGAGTTCCCGCGTGAGCAGGTCGCCGGTGTCGTAGGGCAGGGCGATCAGGGCGAAATCCAGCCTCCCCGCCTGCACCTGTTCCAGCAGCCGCTCGGTGAGATCTTCCCGCAGGTAAAGCTGGAGGGAGGGATAGGCCTTGCGCAAGGGCGGCAGCAACCAGGGAAGGAGAAACGGGGCGACGGTGGGGATGACTCCGAGCCGCAGGGGCCCGCCTAGGGGTTCTCCCGCTCGGCGGGCGAGGTCCGCCAGATCTTGGGCAGCCGCGAGCAGTTCCCGGGCCCGGGCCACCACTTCCTCGCCTACGGCGGTAAGCCGCACGTGGCGCTTGTCCCGCTCCACCAGTTGCACCCCCAGGACGCTCTCCAGCTCCTTGAGACCGGCGGAGAGGGTGGACTGGGTGACGTGCTGGGACTCGGCTGCCTCGCGGAAATTCAGCCGGTCGGCCAGTGCCACCAGGTAGCTCAGTTGGCGCAAGGTAGGGAGGGCGGGCATGGGAGCACCTTTGGATCGATTTAATCGATAAGAATGAACAAATTTTATCATTGGATCGATCATAAAGAATGGGGCACACTGGCGCCGTGTTCAACCGACAACCGCTCAAGGAGGTCATGACATGTTGACCATCGGAGACCGCATTCCCCCGTTCGACGTCCAGGCCGTGGTGTCCATCGAGGACGACAAGGCTTTCGCCCGGGTGACCGACCGGTCCGACGAGGGCAAATGGAAGATCATCTTCTTCTGGCCCAAGGATTTCACCTTCGTGTGCCCCACCGAGATCGCCGCCTTCGGCAAGCTGGCCGGAGAATTCCACGATCGGGACGCGGTGATTTACGGCGTGTCCATCGACAGCGAATACGTGCATCTCGCCTGGCGCAAGTCCCACCCGGATCTCAGGGCGCTGCCGTTCCCGATGCTGGCGGATGTGAAGCGGGAGATCTCCCAGGCCTTCGGTGTGCTGGACAAGCAGGAAGGGGTCGCGCTGCGGGCCACCTTCATCGTCGACCCGCAAGGCGTGATCCGTTTCGCCTCGGCCCACGACCTGAACGTGGGCCGCAACGTGGACGAAGTGCTGCGCACCCTGGACGCGCTGCAGACCGACGAACTGTGCCCGTGCAACTGGAAGAAGGGTGACCCGGTGCTCAAGGTCGCTTGAAGCGCGCCGGGACCCTCCATCGAAGAAAGGAGTCTTCCATGACGATCCAGGCGCTGAAAGACCAACTGCCGGAGTACGCCAAGGACCTGAAGCTGAATCTCGGCACCCTGGCCGCCGAGACAGTGCTCAGCGAAGCCCAGAAAGCCGGCGCCTTCATCGCCACGGCCCTCGCGGCGCGGCAGCCCGGGGTGATCGAGGCTGTGACCTCCGAGTTCGCCCCGAGGCTGAGCGAGCGGGAGTTCGCCGCCGCCAAGGCCGCCGCCGCCCTCATGGGCATGAACAACGTGTACTACCGGTTCCTGCACCTGGTGGAAAACCCGGAATATGGCAGCCTCCCGGCGAAGCTGCGCATGAACGGCATCGCCACCCACGGGATCGCCCGGGAGACCTTCGAGCTCTGGTGCCTGGCGGTCTCAGCGGTGAATGGCTGCGGCGCCTGCCTTGCCGCCCATGAGAAGGTGGTGCGGGAGGCGGGGCTCACGCCCGAGCAGGTGCAGGCCGCGGTGCGCATCGGCGCCGTGGTGCATGCGGTGGCGGTGGTGCTGGAGGGTGAGGCAGCCCTGTCCAAGGGGGTGCTGGCCCAGGCTGCTTGAAGGCGCACGAAAAGACCTCCGGGGCGTCCGGACGGATCTGGCGCTCCGATTTTCCCGGCCCGGCCCGGCGGAAATGTCGGTGGTGCCGGGGGCTCTATGCCCATCGCAACGGGGCCCTCCCCATCGCAACGGGACCCTCGCCTGCGCTGTCTAATAAAATGTAAATAAAAAAAGGGCATTCCATGCACGGGAGGGGAAGATGCCGGGTAGCGCATTCGCCCCGAAAGAAGCCGTGGGGCTCGCTCTTTCGCCTCCTCCACCCCAATCCCATGAAAGCGCGCGACATTCCTTCGATGGCCTTTTCTGAAGGTCAGGGACGTTACCCAGGCGACTGGGAAATGGCCGATGCGTCGCCACCGGGAAGGGCCGGCGACCCGGGCGGCAAGTGGCCCGCCGATCCGATTCTCGGAGAGGCCATGGTGCGGATCCGAAACCTGGTGGAAAACGAGCTTTCCCGGGGCGGAGATTCCAGGGCGGCGACCTACTACGACGTGCTGGCCACGCGGCTTGAGAACGAGGTGGCCCGGGTGATGCTGCACAGTCACTTCGCGCCGGGGGCGGACGCCGCGTGGAAGGCGGTGCTAGCGGAGCTGGTTCGGGGCATCGACGCCCTGGCGGGGAAGGCCCCGGCCGCCCAGCGAGAGGCGGGTCTCCAGCACGTGCTGCGGGCGTTGGAAACATACGAAGCCCATTTCGAGCCCCACGGTCGACGCCTCGACCGTCCTTGAGGCGCCCCACGCCCCTCGCCAATCCGGGCAGGATCGAGTATAAATCGCGGCTCCCTCCTGCGGAGCGCGCGTGACCACCGCCATTCTCGCCGTCTTCGTTCTCGTGTACTTGGGCATGATCCTGGGCGGGCTGCCCTACCTGCAGCTCGACCGCACTGGGATCGCTCTGCTCGGGGCGATCGCCCTGATCGCCCTGGAGGCAGTGGGCCTGGAAGAGGCATGGACGGCGGTGCACGTGCCCACCTTGATCCTGCTCTTCGCCTTCATGGTCATCTCCGCCCAGCTCCGGCTCGGCGGTTTCTACACCTTCGTCACCCAGCGCCTCACCGCGCTGCCCCTTTCGCCGCCAGTGCTGCTCGCGCTGTTCATCGTGGCGGTGGCGGTACTTTCCGCCGTGTTCAGCAACGACATTGTCTGCCTAGCGGTGGCGCCGGTGCTGATCGACGCCTGCCGCAAGCGGCGCCTGGATCCTGTTCCCTACCTGTTGGGGCTCGCCTGCAGCGCCAACATCGGCTCGGCGGCTACCCTGATCGGCAATCCCCAGAACATGCTCATCGGCGAGCGATTGGAGCTTTCCTTCGCCGGCTATATGCAGGAGGCCGCCCTGCCGGTCGTGGCAGGGCTGGTCATCACCTGGGCCGTGATCGCCTTCGCGACCCGGGGGCGGTGGGAGAAGGCGGCACCGCCGGCGCGCCCTGGGGAGCGGCGAGAAGAGGGGCACCCGACCTTCCACGCCTGGCAAGCGATCAAGGGGCTCTCGGTGGCGGCCTTCCTGTTCGCCGCCTTTCTCTTCACTCCATGGCCCCGGGAGCTTCTCGCCCTCGGAGGTGCAGGGCTGCTCCTTATGAGCCGCAGGCTCCATTCCCGCCACATGCTGGGGCTGGTGGACTGGCAATTGCTGGTGCTGTTCGTGGGCCTGTTCGTGGTCAACCACGCCCTGGAGAAGACCGGCCTGCCGGCCGAGCTGGTGGCGGAGCTGGCCCGGGAGGGAATCGACCTGCGATCCCCCATGCCGCTTTTCTTCACCACCTTCGTGCTCAGCAATCTCGTTTCCAACGTGCCTGCAGTGATGCTATTGCTGCCGCTCGCCTCCCATCCCATGGCCGGGACGCTCCTCGCCCTGGCTAGCACCCTGGCGGGCAACCTGCTGATCGTGGGCAGCATCGCCAACATCATCGTCGTGGAGGCCGCCGCCCGCCATGGGATCGTGATCGACTGGCGGCGCCATGCCCGAGTAGGGGTGCCTGTGACCCTCCTGTCCCTTGCCTGCGCAGGCGCCGCCCTGGTGTGGTGGGGCGGAGCTTAAGGAAACGCTGATCAAGTTGCCGCAGGGGCAGCGATGCGGGCTGTACGGGCTTGGGGGGCACGATTTTGCTCGTTCTGGCGGCCCCTGCGGGCCCATTTTCGGGCCACCTGGCCCGCATTGGGCGCACTATGGGCGCACCCATGCCGGCACGCGCCGCGCGGCCAGA
>FWPU01000320.1_pt1 | contig 129597 bp, 111 predicted proteins | sample 2228361 | NCBI WGS metagenome assembly FWPU01 (sample SAMEA103939777, study PRJEB20133) | metagenome | reverse complement strand
ACTCGTTGGCCAAGATTCGAGAGCCGGCCGATCGGGCCAAACCACAGGCTGGCTGCGGGGTTGGAGGAGAAGACGCCTTCTCATCTACCCATTCCAATCTGCAGAGAGCTTTTCTTATTTTTTGTGCGGCATTTTCAGTGCCGACACGTGGGCGCGACGGGAGGCATTGACGCCTGAACAAAAGGCCAAACTTGAAAAAGCCGAGCGCCTGTTGATCGAGGTGCTGGCGATCGCCGATAAGGGAGAATTTCCGCCGGGACCTCTCGCGGACATCGTGGCCCAGCGCCTGAAGGAGTTCGGCTATACGGTCGTCACCGATCCCGCCCAGTCCCATGACGTAGTCTTCCGGGTGAAGTGCGAGCAACGGAAGGTCTGGGAAGGGACGACGAGCATGGGAAGCGATCCCGACCTGCCCGATTGCCCGTCGCGGGTTTGGGAAGGACCTGCGTGCCAATTGTTGTACCTGTTGGACGGGAAGAAGATGGGATGGCGGAAAGAAGTCAGAACGGATTTTCCGGATGCGCAAAAAGCGGCCGCGGAGGCCAACGTCGAGGACCCGGGCGCCTATGCGATGGCCAAACTCGGGGAGCGCCTCCAGGCGTATGACTTTCCGGCGTTGATCGCCGCCGAATGGGGCCAGGAGGATCGGCTGCTGAAATTCCTCGACGATCCGACGACGCAGGCACGGAAAGTGAGAATCATCGGCTTGCTCGGGTACCTGTTTTCGACCAAGTCGGTGCCGCGTTTGCTCGAAGCGCTGAAGGGGCCGGACGTGGAGCTTGCCAAGGCGGCCGCCATCGCTCTGGGAAACATCGGCCGGAAGGAAACCATCCCGGTCCTGATCGAGGTCTTGAACACGGGGAAGCCTGAGCTGCGGGCCGCCGCGGCCAAGGGTCTGGGCATCGTGGGCGCGCTTCACGGCGACTTCGCGATCATCGATCCGTTGCTGGAGGCGCTGAAAACCGACGATCTGACGGTCAAAACCGAGGTCGCCTGGGCGCTGGGCAAACTGCCGGATCGCCGAGCCTACGACCCGCTGTTCGCCATTCAAAAATCGCTCTTCAAGATCAACGATACCACTGCGGATCCTAAGGTCATCAAACTCAAAGAAGCGGTCAATTGGAGTTTGAAGCAAATCGATACCTGGGAGTCGCTGCAATAACCGCTCATCGCGACAACCCATCTCAGAGGCGGATCTTGCGCAGGACGCTGATCGGCGTTGCAGTTCTTTTCATGATCACATGGGGTATTCCCGGCTGGACGTGCGCTCAAACCGTCGGGGAAGAGGCCGAGATGGAGCGGCTCCGCGTGAAAGCGGAGGAGGCCATCGCCAATGATGATCCCGACGGCGCGGCGATGAGCATCGGCAAAGCCGCGCTGATGGCTTCGGAGTTGGCCAAGCGGGAGTTCAGCGCCGTCAAGGGGCGGTTGTACCGCAGCGCCGAGGCGCTCTTCCGAGCACAAGAAGACGCCTACCGGGCGCTGGCGCTGTTCCGTCGGGCCGGCGGCCAGGCGCCGGCTTCGTCGGGCGTCTGTAGCACGTTGCGATTGGCGCAGAGCCGTCTGCAACACGCGCTGAAACTGTTGGATGAAGACCGGTCTTCCGGCGAGACGGCGCCCGATGCCGCAACGGATGGACGGCTGAAGCAGCTTCGCGAGATGGCTGAAGATTGGAACACCGTGATCGCTTCCATGCACACGGATTTTCAATGCGCGTAAGCCCGGCGAGGGGCGCGGGGCTAGCCTCCGGCCGCTGAATCTTCCTCCGGATTGATCACGTGAAGCCCCAAGGGCCGGCAAGCTCCCAACAGTTGCTGGTCCGAGCTGACCACCGTCAATCGAAGCGGTTTCAATTCCAAGGCCAGGGCCAAATGGAGCGCTTGCGACGAGCGCAGGTGTGGAAAGTCGAGGATCAGCTTTTTCGTGGACAAAAACGTCTCCATGCGGGGCGCGATAAAATGAAACAGGCCCTGCGAGGATTCGACCTCGAACCGGTAGATGACCGAATAGCAATCGTCCCGGGTCAACTCGCCCTGCTTGGCGCGGATCGAGAGCGTCGAATAGAGATCGGTGATCGCCCAGGTCGGCACGATCGCCACCTTCCCGCGCTTGACCAGGAGCTTGTTGACGATGCGGCTTCCCCGCTCCGAGCTGTACCGCTTCACCAGCCCGGTCGAGTCGAAATAATAGTACGGCATGGATCACCCCCTCCTCTTCAGGATGAAGTCCGCCAGCGACGTCGGAAGCTTGGACAGACGATCCTGTAACTCGTCCAGCGGCACTTGGTCGTAGCCCTGCTTGCGCAGCAAGTCGACGAGGCTTCCGCCTCTGACCGCTTCGGTGTCTTTGAGAATCCGTCTGACGAGTTGTCGCTTGACGAGGCGGCTCGGCATCCGCCGGTTGGTCCGGCCTGACTCCTTGTTCCGGGATGAATTGGAGGTGGAAGGCGTGCGCGCGGCGGCGGACTTCGACTTTGGGGCCATTCAGCCTCCTTTCTTCTTCACATGAATAGAGGGTTCGTTGCAGGGGGCGCCGACGTTTCGTCGCCCCGCGGGCATCCGGCCGGAGGACCGGCGGCAGCCGGCAGTTCCGCGTCGCCGTAGATGTAGCCGGCGATGGCCTTCGCCAGGTCAGATGCAAATTCCTGCTGCATGACACGCAACGCCTTGGCCGTCGCTTCCCTGGTCGTCAGGTGCCCTTCTTTTCCGCCTTTCGAGACGGCGCCGACGATTCGCTGCGTAGCCAGCTCCTGTATCACGAAATCGCTGCACCAGCGGACGAATTGAAACTGCGGATCGCGCACATCGATCGGCCACAACCGGACGGTACCCTTGACCATCAGTTCGGGTGTTGGACCTCCCTCGCCGCCGGGAGACGAACTTTCTCCGGCTGGCGGACGTTCCGTCACCGAGAGCCCTTCCCGGATCAGTCCCTCCATCACCGCGCGTTGGATCGGTTCCGCCTGATCGCCGGTGACTTCCACCGCGACCGCCAGGTTGGCCGCCAGAAACTCTTCCAGTTCCGCCGTGAGTTCGGCGACCCGGTAGGCGGGCGGATGCCCTTGGCCGCTGGCGCGGATCACCCGCAGGTCGGCGTTGTAGGCTTCCCGCACCACCAAGTTCCTGGCGGCCCGTTTCAGATTCCTGACACGCGTGAGCTTATCTTGAGTGCGGCGGGCCTCCGTCACTTCCGTGGCGATCGTCCGATCCAATTCGGCGATTCGTTCCAACAACGCCGACTCGGCCTGTGCACGGTTCATGCCCGCCAGCGCATAATGCTGGCCGCTTCGCCGGTCGAACCAGGTATCCAAGATCCGCACATTCTCGAGCACCTTGTCCGTCGAGACGCGGGTGACATGGTCGAGGGTCAGGCGACGCTCCGCCGTCGCCTTGCCTCGGTTTTCGATCAGGAGATACGATTCCCAGTCCTTGGCCTGCGCGTTGATTTCGGCTTTGAAAATCCTAGCCACCGCCGCATAGGCTTGTTCCGCGGCGACCGTCCGGGTTTCGGCTTGACCGATTCCCAGCAGGTATTGGCTGGGAGGAAATTCCGGGCTGGATCCATCGAGCCAGCCCGGCTTGCTTTTGGACCAGGACCATGTGCAGGCCGGCAGCGCCGTCGATGAAAGGATGAGCGCCATCGTGAGGACCGCAAGGCCCCGGTTTCTCCCCGGCGTGAGAGGCGTCACTGGATCACCCGTCGGATCAGGAACTTCGTTTCACCCGCCCGAAGCGTCATCGAGTGCGAGGCGTTCGGGTTCACCCCATCTCCGCGCCAGCCTCCGGGATCGATCCGGACTTCGTACTCGCCCGGGGGCACCCACAGGCGTGACAAATGGATTTCGTCCGGCAGGGTTCGCCAACTGCGTTTGTCCGCTTCTTCGGAGTACACGGCCAGCCCCTTGGTCAAGAGCCCGACCAAGAGGCCGATCCACGGCCCCGCGTCTTTCCCGGCCGCTTGCTGGGCGCCGCGAGTCGCGCCTTCGGCCAAGGCGAATTTCGTGGCCGCCCGCGCGACCGCTTTCACGGCGATGGCGGGGAGCCGATCCGACAACGCCTTTTCCGCCAGGGCCGTCAGATTGTGGGCCAGTTCCGTCCGCGCGGCGAACGAGCCGCCGGTGCCGCTGAGGGTGATCTGCTCGTAGCTCACCTGCGTTTTTTGCGGAACCAACCTGGGCAAGGCCACGCGGACGACGCGGCCGCTCAGGCCGTAGAGAACGCTTTCCGCGGCGCGGTTGTCGTAGCGGTTTCCGGCGCCCAGGCCCTTCGTCACTAACACCAGTTGAAGCGCGTCCAGGCTGACGGGAAGATCGACGAACAGATCTTCCTTGCGCGGAGCGCGGCCATTATAGCTGATCACGACGACTTGAGCGAGGTGCTCCTGCTCGTGTTTGGACTGCCACGCGGCATCGGGAAAAAGTCGGCGGTACTCCTCGAATTCCGCGCTCAAGCGCAAGGCGTCCGTCACCCGTAGAAGATCCATGCGAAGGGTCGGCGGCACAGGTGTGCGGGACCAGGCCCGCATCCTTTCATAGGCTTCATAGGCTTTGCGGTAGGCGATGAACGCGTTGTTGAGGTCACCGGCGGCCTCATAGAGGATGCCGGTGAGATAGCGGGCGAATGCATCGTCCCGGTAGCCGTCGCTTTCCTTCGTCTTGTCGGCCAACACGTTCAGCCGGTTGTCGATCCGCCTCGCCTCCACCAATGCGTCGTCGAGTCGGCCCATGACCGCATAGTTCAAGGCTTTGACGACGTTGATCATCACCTGTTCGTAGGGATCGCCTTCGTACGGCAATTCGGTGTCATTGATGAGGAAGGCTTTGGCTTCGGTGCGTATCCTGCGGGTGTAGAGACGGTCGATCTCTTCCTCCGCCTGTTCAAGAACCGCGTTGCTTCGGTCGTACTGACCCGACAGGTGCAGCGTCATCCCGCGGTCCATGGCGTAGAGGACTCGGCTTTCGGACCCGTACTCCTTTTCCGCTTGTTCGACGACCTGGTCGGCTCGGTGCGGGTCATGGGCTCGGAGGCTGTCTTCGATCAGGGTGTACCGATTGATCTTGGAACTGCAAGCCGCCAGGGTTGTGCAGGCGACTCCCAGCACCAGCAGACAAGCCGACAGGGAGCGTGCGAGCGTCTCCGCGCTTGAGGTTGAAAGGAATACGAAGGAAGGGCTCAACGGGACACGTGGAGCCTAAAAAATCGTCCGTTTGCGTTCGATGACTTTCTTGATCTTTTTCTGCCCGAACCAGGACTTCACATTGCTTTCGAGGTCGATCATCTCGAGATCGACCTGATAGAACACGGCCTTGACGCCGTCCGTCTCGTCGAGGATGGTCGAGATGCTCCCTTTCATCATGTAGTCGGCGCCGAGTTCTTTGCCCGGAGCCTTCTGCGTATCCTCGCGGGCATGGACGGCCTGCTCGCGCCGCTCCTCGCGGATCTCCTCCCGTTCGCCCTTGCTGGCGACAAACGTGACCTTCTGCGAATTCGTCAATTCTCGGGCCAGATCCTGCACGAAAGTCTGTACATTGATATGCTCGTGGCTGCGGTTCAGAATCGTCCCGACGATGACGACCGGTTGGCGGTTCTTCGATTTGACGAAATTGTCCAGCCACGGATAGCTGAGCGCCTGCTTGACCATCTCTTCGGCGACTTGGCGGGAATCGGTGTCGTTCCAGCGGCCGCTGAGATCCGTCACGACGCCGGGGTCCACGCGGGTCACCTTAGCTTCGGCGCCGCAGCCCGCCAGCCACAGCGACAGCGCGAGCAATGCCGGGGCCGTCGCGATCCTCCATCCTGGCGCCATCCACGTCTCCTGCATGCACACCTCCCTGCTACAGTCAGAGTCCGGAACAGTGGAACAAACGGGAGAGATGGATATTACCGGTTGGCTCGTTTCTCTTCTTCCTTTTCCAGTCGTTCGAAGAGTCGGTCGGCGTTTTTTCGGACGAAGTCGCGCACCTGGGCGTTCAGCTCCTTCGCCTGCTCCAGATTGTTTTTCATATCCTCCAAGCTGAGCTTCGCCAGTACGTAGTAGGTGCCGGTCTTTTCGTCCTTGTAACGGTCGACGGGACGGACGCCGCTGAGCGTGACGGTCGTGATGGTCTTAATGGCACGCTCCACGTTCTGTTCTTCCGTGTTTCTGGTGAAATCGCCGGCTGTGGTGGATGCGGCGTAGTCCCGCATGAGGTAGCCGGTATAGGTCTCGAAGTTTTTCGCGATCTCGGCCCGCGCGCGATTCTCGGCCGTGTCCCACGCGAGCGGCTCATTCTTCACGCCGACCACCGATCCGACCCCGTAGAAGGCCTTCGAATCCTTGTCGTTATAGGCGCCCGATCCCTTCTTAACCCAGGTCGGAGCGCCGCCGCAGGCGGTCAGTCCGATCAGGAGCGCAAAGGCGAGTCCGCTGCCTGTGAGTTTCGCAAGAAGCCCGTTAGGTGTGCACATGGGAGTTCCTCCTTCGTGCAAGCTGCTGCCGTGGTCGGTGGACTGGAAGGCGCGGTTGATGTCTTATCGGTCATCAAACGGCACGGTCTGATGCGGGGTCACCCTTCACGTCCGATCAAAAACTCTCGAAAAGATGCTAACATGCACCTCTCATGCTGTCAACGTAACTGAACGGGAAACGTTGACCCCAAGGTCGCCTGTTTCGGAACTCGCGAGCAGCACAGAGCATGCAGCTCTCAGCTATTCGCTGCTCGGTGTCGGCTATTTTTCAAGGAGGAATGCCGTGGCCGAAGTACAGATTCAAGACGGTGTGATCAAGATCGTCGAGCTTGACGTGCAAGATCCGAAGGCGGCGGCCGTGCTGGCCGAATATCCTCAGGCTCGATGGACCGAAATCACCAGGCGAGCGATCAAGATCGGATTGGGGTATTTGAAGGGCGGCGCCAGAGACTGACTCCGGTTGATGATGCGCGGGGATGCGTCGCCTTTCGCCCGTCGCGGTTCCTACTTTTCGGGCGGCTGCGTCTCGCTCTGCTCGACGATGAATTTGGCCCGCGAATCGGTCCCCCCGAGTTCGAGATAGCGGCGAAAGGCTTCTATGGCTTTCTTCCGATCTTTCAAATCGTCCGCGTAAAGGGTGCCGAGGGAATAGTAGACGTCGACGTAATCCGGATTAACGGCCAAGGCTTGCCGCATGGCCTCTTCGGCTTCCCCGTACTGGCCGCGCTTCTGGAAGATCAATCCGAGCGTATAGTAGGAATCCGGATTCTTCGGCGCGTACTGAACCGCCAGACGGGCGGTCGAAAGCGCTTCATCCAGATTGGGCAGGATTTCCAAGCGAACGTAGCTCTTCAGCACATAGGCATCCCCGAAGGACGGATTGTATTCGATCGCCTTGTTCAACCGATCCAACGCTTCCTCGGCGGATTTCTGCTGTTGGAGCAACAGAAAAGCCTGTTCGTACTGCGTCTTCGCCGCCGCCGCTCGTTCGGCTTCCGTCTTCGGCTCCGGCCCCAGCACGAAGGCCGCCTTTTTCCCCTCGATCAGGATCACGTCCCCGTCGCCGTCCAGTTGCGCGAATTGCGGGTGCTGAGCGCCGTTGGTTATTTGCTCGATCTGTTGTTTGACGTACGCCCCCAGTTCGCTCGCCATGAGCCAGCCGTTCTTGTTTTGGTCGGCGGCGCCCTTCAGCCCGGCCAGCAACGCCGTCATGAACGCGCCTTGGCCGTCTTTTCGGATCGGCACTTCGCCTTTGTCGCCGGCGGTCAAGACCTGCACGGCGCGCTTTTCGGTATCCTCTTCCGGAGCCACACGGCCTTCGAGCGACAGTTGCTGCGGTGCGGTGATCTCCCACCCGCGCACGCCGGTATCGAGTAGGAACAACGTATGCTTGGACATGACCCGCCGGCTGAAATCCTTCAGCAGATCGAAGGTGATGGCTTTGGCGGGGTTGTTCGGCTGCGCGTCCCAGGGAACGAGATAGCCGAGATCCTTCCCGGTGTGGTCCTGAGTAACCCCCGCGTGTCCGGCGAAAAAAATGACGACACGGTCCATCCGGCCGACTTTTCTGGGCAGATAGTCCGTCAGAATGTGGCGAAGGCCGCGCGACGTCGCGGCCTTATCGTACATCTCCAGAATTTCTTCGAACCCGAGCTCGCGCAGCGCCGCGGCCGCGGCCTTCGCATCTTCAATGGCCCCGGGATATTTCGGAGCCACAAGATAGTTCTCGATGCCGATGACGACCGCCCACGATTTATAGTACAGACCTTCCGGCTTGCCCTTCTGCGCCAGGGCCGGCGCGACCAGGCAGAACACACAGACCGAGAGGACGATGACACGCGAGCCGAGTTGCCGGGAAACGCAGCGGGGCTGTCGAGATGAAGACCGGGTCATCCTGAGGAGCGGTCTTGTGGATAGCAATTTGCCCATATACCAGCCTACTCTGGCCGTCTGCGCAGTGTCAAGAAACGCGACGGCGCAAGGGCGGAGGCTCACACGGTGGGTTTGTGCCCGGTCGTTCGAACCCTTGAAGAATACGCGGGGGCTTGCTCATAATGACGGCGCATTCCGGCGGCGTCCTGTCCGCCTTGCCACCCCTTCTGAGAAGGAGAGCGGACGATGGAAGAAAAAATCGATACCTTGCTGAAAGTCGGGCGCGTCTTTCATCCGACGGTGCAGACCAAAGCCCGCGCGTACATTCAGGATTACGAGGCGGAGTATAGAAAGTCCGTCGCCGATCCCGAGGGGTTCTGGGATCGGGCGGCGAAGGAACTGGAATGGTTCACCCCCTGGAGTCGGGTGTTGGAGTGGAACTATCCCTGGGCCAAATGGTTCGTCGGGGCGACCTGCAACATCTCCTACAACTGCCTGGACCGGCACGTGAAGACCTGGCGCAAGAACAAGGTGGCCGTCATCTGGGTGGGAGAAGACGGCCGGGAGCGGGTCTTCACCTACGGCGAACTGTCTCGCCAGGTGAACCGCTGCGCCAACGCTCTTAAGGCGCTGGGGCTCCGCAGGGGTGATCGGGTCACGATCTACCTCCCGAAGATTCCCGAACAGATCGTGGCGATGCTGGCTTGTGCGCGCATCGGCGTCGTGCACAGCGTCGTGTACTCGGGATTCAGCGCGCCGGCGCTGGCCAGCCGGATTCAGGATGCGGAGGCCCGCGTCGTGATCACGGCGGACGTCGGGTACGATCGCGGGAAGAGCGTCAACCTCAAGGGCGTCGTGGATCAGGCCCTCGCGACCTGTCCCACGGTCGAAACGGTCGTCGTGGTCCGGCGCGAAACACCGGGCATCGCCCTGTCGGCGCCGAAGGAAGTCGATTGGGCGGACTGGATGCAAGGCGAGAAGGCCGTGTGCGAGGCGGAGCGACTGGACGCCGAGGCGCCCCTCTATATTCTGTACACGTCCGGCACGACCGGGAAGCCGAAGGGGGTCGTCCATGTGCACGGCGGCTACATGGTCGGGACGTATCTGACCGCCAAATACGTGTTCGATCTCAAGGAGGACGATGTGTATTTCTGCGTGGCCGATCCCGGCTGGGTCACGGGCCACAGTTACATCGTCTACGGGCCGCTGCTGAACGGGGCGACCATCCTGACCGCCGAAGGCAAGCCCGATTATCCCAATCCCGGCCGCTGGTGGGAGTTGATCGAACGGTACGGCGTCTCGATCTTCTACACGACGCCGACGGCGATTCGCCTGCTGATGAAATACGGCGAGGAATGGCCGAAGAAATACGACCTCTCCTCCCTGCGCATCCTCGGCAGCGTCGGTGAGCCGATCAATCCGGAGGCGTGGGAATGGTTCCATCGGGTGACGGGCGGCGACAAGCCGATCATGGACACCTGGTGGCAGACGGAAACCGGCATGATCCTCGTCACGCCCCTCCCCTGCGTCCCGCTCAAGCCCGGATCTGCGACACGTCCGTTCCTGGGCGTCGAGGCCGATGTGGTCGACCGCGAGGGTAAAAGCTTACCGGCCAATGCGGGCGGCTTTGCGGTGATCAAGAAGCCCTGGCCGGCCATGATGCGTACCATTTATAAGGACCCGGACCGCTACAAGGTCTACTGGAACACCATTCCTGACTGCTACACGGCGGGCGATGTCTGCCGCAAAGACGAAGACGGCTACTTCTGGTTCATGGGCCGCGCCGACGACGTGATCAAAGTGGCGGGCAACCGGATCGGGACTGCGGAAGTCGAAAGCGCGCTCGTCAGCCATCCCGCGGTGGCCGAAGCGGCGGTGATCGGCAAACCGCATAAGACGGCCGGGGAATCGATCAAAGCGTTTGTCATTCTCAAGCAGGGCCGGCAGGAGAGCCGCGACTTGATCCAGTCGCTGAAAGATCACGTGCTGAAGGAATTGGGCAAGATCGCCGTGCCGCAGGAAGTCGAGATCGTCTCGTCGCTGCCGAAGACGCGGTCCGGCAAGATCATGCGACGAGTCCTCAAAGCCAAGGAACTCGGACAGGATCCGGGCGATATTTCGACGATCGAGGAATGACGCCGAAGAAGCCATCGGCCGTCGGGCACCAGCTTTCAGCGGAAAGATCCAAAACTGAGAGCTGACAGCTGGCGGCTGACAGCTTTATGCCGACAGCTTGATTCAGATCAGTCCACGTTTCTGCAGGTAATCCTTGTCGATCACCGGGGCGGGGGCGGAAGGAAGATGGCCTCGCGCTTGAAGCAGCCGTTCGACGTACTTCCCGATCAGGTCTGATTCCAGATTCACCTGCTCTCCTTCCTGTTTGATGCCGAGCGTGGTGACCTTGGCCGTGTGCGGGATGATGGACACGGTCAACGATCGGTCGGCGACGTCGTTGATCGTCAGGCTGATGCCGTCCACCGTGATCGAGCCCTTCGGCACGCAATACCGCAGCACCTCTTTCGGCGCCTCAATGACCAAGACGACGGCATTCCCGTCCTGACGCCTGGTCCTGATCAGGCCGATCCCATCCACGTGTCCCGAGACGAGGTGGCCGCCGATCCGGTCGTTCAGCTTCATCGCCCGTTCGAGGTTCACCGGCGAGCCGGCCGCCAGGCTGCCCAGCGTGGTGACCGAGAGCGTTTCCGGAGACACATCCACGGAAAATTCCCGCTCGGCCTTCGACGTCACGGTCAGGCAGGCGCCGTTCACGCTGATGCTTGCGCCGATCGACAGATCGGCCAGGACGGTCGACGCCAAAATGTTCAAACGCGTGCCGGTGATCCCCTTGGCCAGGTTGGTCACCACACCCATTTCCTCGACAATACCGGTGAACATCCGGCGGTCCTATTTTTTCAACATGACTTCGCGGAAGACCCAGACGAAGACCACGATCAACACGACCACGCCCAGCGCGGCCAGTACGCCGACGACGATGTCTTCGGTGCCGTACTCCGGCCTCACGTCCGATCCTCCTGAACCGGCGGCGGTATTATAACAACTCTTGTCCTTGTGTAGAAAATAGACGCGGGGCTAGAGGCCCGCGGCGAGAGGTCGGAGTCGCTTCCCCCCTCGCCCTTCGCCTCTCACCCAGCCAAGATCGTCATCCTGCAGAGTGGCCCGAAGGGCCAGGAAGACCACCTTGAAAATAAGTAGGCAACATATCGCGGACGGCGTCACTCCCCACCCTGCCCTGTCCAATGGTGACGCGAGAAACGCGGGACGAGCTCGACCGGCGCGCAATGATGGGTTTCTCTTATTTCCTTATCGTGACCCAGAAGACCGCCGCTGCGGCGAGCTGCAGGACGGCGATGATCGTGAACGCGCCTTGGTAGCTCAGATTGGCGATCAGAAATCCGGCCAACAATGGACCGCCGGCGTGGCCGACGTCCGTGATCGTCCCCTGCATGCCCATGCCGGCACCCAGGGTTTTCAGTTCGGAGCTGTCCGCCACCAACGCCGAAGAGGAAGACGTGACGACGGCTTCGCCGAAGCCGAACCACGCCGACAATATCAGCAGGATCGGCCAGTTGACGATGTGGGGAATCAGCGCGAACGTCGTCGCGCAGATGAAGAGGCCGAGGAGAATCAGCGGTTGCCGGCCGACCCGGTCCGACACCCGTCCCATGATCGGCTTGGACAAGAACGAGGTGATCCCTTGCACGCCGAACAGCATTCCGACCTCGCCCGGGTTCAATCCGACCGCCACGCCGTAGATCGGGAGAAACGCCATCAAGGCTCCGTTGGCGACCATCTTGGCCGCGTCCGTCAAGCTGGTCACCAGCACTCGCGTATTGCGGGCGACGACCGAGAAGCCTGTCCACATCTCGGCCAGCACCGGCCGGAGGCCCTTGTCGCGCGAGCTCGGCGGAGGCGGAATCAACCTGAGACTGTAAAAGACGAGCAGGCCGATACAGCCGAAGACGCCGGCGGTCACGAAGGTCACGGAGAAGCCGGCCGCGTACACGAGCCAACCGCCGATTATCGGCCCGAGCAACGCCCCGGCCTGCGTGCAGGCGGTATAGGTGCCGAGCGCGGCGCCGCGCCGCTCTCGGAACAAATCCGCCACAGTGGCCAGCGCGCTGGGCGCGAACAGCGCGGTCGCCAGCCCGTGCACGAACCGCAAGCCGGTCAGCATGTTCAGGTCGGAAACAAACGGATAGACGAAAGGCGGCAAGCCGAAGGCCAGGACGCCGACCCGCAGCAGCAGCCGCCGGCCATAAATGTCGGAGAGGGCGCCGGACGGCAGCTTGAGAAAGACGCCGGTCAAGGTCGAGACGGAGACGATGAGGCCGATGCGTTCGGGACCGGCTCCGAGCGATTCGGCGAACAGCGCGAGAACCGGCATCCGCACGAGGTTGTAGCTCATGAAGCACAAGAGACCGGTCCCGCAGAGCAGAATGAAGCTGCGCGAACTCGTCATCGAATGCAAGCGGCCGGTTGAACGGAGGACGGTGACTTACGCATGGTCTCGGCGGCAATTCTGAAGGATGCTCATTGCCTTCGGCCGACAAGGCCGTCGCACGCCGTCGCTGTTCCGGCCGACAGGACGCTCGAACCGTTCTGCTGATCGGGAGGTGTCACGGCGCGCGCTCGACGGCGACGGTCACCTGCGTTGAAAACAGTTGCCCGGGATCTTGCCGAAGGCGCGCTTGTCGCAGCAGGGTCTCCACGTTGGGCGAGACCGGGCCCTCGTAGGACGTCCGGCCGTTCGTGACCACCGTGACCGGCCGGGAGAGATCCACCAACCGCTCGTTCAGAAATAAGGTGTATTGCCGCACCCGCTCGCTGCGGACCTCGATACGGTTGGGTCCGACGATCTCCGCCTCCAGCCTGGCGTAGAGACGCTGCCGGATCGCGTCGTCGCGGTCATCGAGCAGGTTCTCGCTGAACGCCGCGATGCGATCGGTCGCGTCGATCCGCACCCAGCCGAACGGCAGCAAATGGGACGCGTCGCGCACGACGGTCACCCGTGTGGGCAGCGCGATGCGCCGTTGCGCGCCGAACCAGGCCACAAGATCGGGAAGCTCTTCCCGCGGGAAGTAGTGGCCGCCGGCTACGGGATGCGTCCGGTCATGCTCCCGATAGACGAAGCTATAGCCGAGTCTGGCCAGCTCCTTGGTGATCGACCGGCTGAGATCCACGGGCATGACCTGGTCCTTCGATCCGTGAATGACGTAGACCGGCGTCCAACGAAGATTGCTCAGGAAGGGGAACAGGACGTCGTCCAGACCTCCCGCCATCGGCGCCAGACCCGCGAACCGTGCAGCGTGGTGGGCGCCGATGATCCAGGCGCCGATCCCGCCGTTGGACATGCCGGTGAGAAAGATCCGGTCGGGGTCGATGCGGTAACGGGACTGGACGGCGGCGATGGTCGCCAGGACGAGGTCCTCCGCGGTCCTCGTCCACCAGGCCCCTTGCGGGATGGTCGGACAAGCCAGGATGTAGTCGTCGCCCAGACGGACGCGCCATCGCTCCAGGTATTGATCGCCCGTGAAACCGGCGCCGTGGAGACAGACGACGAGCGCGTAGTCCTTCGTCGGTTCGTACGAGGGAGGAACGTACAAGCCGAATCGATAGGTCTCGCCCCGGACACCGAGGGGTTCGTTCGGCTGCATCCCGACCGGAGCCCGGGTATACGGGCGGCCGGCTTGCAGCACCTGTTGGACGGTCGGCACCGTGGCGCCGGGGTGTCGGAGGATCGAGCCCAGCAACCGGTCGGCCTGGTCGGCATCGCCGGCGGTCATGTAGTCCTGAACCAGGGAAGCGAGATCGGGCGGCGGCTGCGTGAAGAAACCGTCGGCGGCGTGGGCGAACGATCCGAATGCCGTCAGGAGGCTCATGGCGGCAGATCCGGCAAGGTCGATCCATGAACGGCGTGGAGACATCGCAGGCTCTCACAGGTCGTGAACGTCGCCCTGAACCAGCATATCATCCCCGATCTTCCGGATGCTGAGTCGTTCCAGGGCCACGGCTTCTCCCAGGCGCGCCGGCGAAAGCCCGCCGATCAGGCCGATCGCGTTTCGGCCTCCCAGCAAGCGGGGAGCCACGTACAGCATCACACGATTGACCAGACCGGCCCGCAGCGCCGAGGCGTTCAACTCGCTGCCCCCTTCCAACAACAGGCTGGTGATCCGCCGTTTCGCAAGCGCGGACAGCAGTGCCGGCAGAGGAACTCGTCCGCCTCGACCGGGAAAGGTCAGGACGTCGATCCCTCGCGCCTCCAGTTGCGCGAGCTTTCTGCGCGGCGCCTCCGTCGTGGTCGCGACCAGCGTGGCGGCGCCGCCCCGGACCGAGGTCACGCGCGCGTGTAAGGGAAGGCGGAGCCGGCTGTCCACGACGACGCGTAACGGCTGCCGAGCGGCCAATCGATCCGAACGTCCGTCGATTCGAGCGGTCAACTCCGGGTCATCGCGCAAGATGGTCCCGATGCCGACCATGATCGCATCGACCCGACCTCTCAGCCGGTGCACGTGGCGGCGCGCCGCGTCCCCCGTGATCCATTTCGCTTCACCGGAGGCGGTGGCGATCTTGCCGTCGAGCGTCATCCCGGCCTTCAGGATGACGAACGGGCGGCCTGTGTCGATCCAATGACGATAGACCTCGTTCAAGGATTCGGCCTGCTCGCGACAGCAGCCGATGTCGACCCGGATCCCGGCCTGTCGGAGCCGGCGGATGCCTCTCCCCTTCACGAGCGGATTGGGGTCGGTCATCGCGACCACAACACGCCGGACCTGAGAAGCGATGACCAATGGAACGCAGGGCGGAGTGCGCTTGTCGGTGTGGCTGCAGGGTTCCAGCGTGACGTAGAGGGTACCTCCCTGCGCGCGCCGGCCGGCCTGCTGAAGGGCGAGCACTTCGGCGTGCGGGCCGCCGGCTCTGTGGTGGTACCCGCGGCCGACGATGCGTCCCTTGGAAACCACCACCGCCCCCACCATCGGATTGGGACTGGTCCGGCCCCTGCCCTTCGCCGCCAATTGAAGGGCCAAGGTCATGTAGCGGTGATCAAGCGAGTCCTGTTTCACCGCTTGGCGCGGGCCGTTCCTGAACGGCGGCGCGACCGCGAGGCCGTTCGGGCCGCCCGTTTCGCCGCCGCGGTTGCCGTCTTGGGGGCGGTGTCTTCGTTGAGGGCGGCGTGTGCGGCAGCGAGGCGCGCGATCGGGACCCGGTAGGGGGAGCAACTCACGTAATCGAGGCCGATCTGATGGCAAAACTCCACCGAGCTGGGATCGCCGCCGTGCTCGCCGCAGATGCCTAGCTTGATGTCGGGGCGGGTTTTCCGCCCGGCGGTGATCGCGAGTTTCATCAGCGCCCCGACGCCCTCCCGGTCCAGCACGGCGAAGGGATCGACGTCGAGGATGTTCGCGGTCTTGTAAAAGACTACGAACTTGGCGGCGTCGTCGCGGGAAAACCCGAAAGTGGTCTGGGTCAGGTCGTTGGTGCCGAAGGAGAAAAACTCCGCTTCCTCCGCGATCCGGTCGGCGGTCACGGCCGCGCGGGGCAGCTCGATCATCGTGCCCACCAGATAGGAGAGCTTCGTGTTATACCGCTTCATCGTCTCCTGCGCGACCTCGCGGATCAGATCCTTTTGCGCTTTCATTTCGGAGACCATGCCGACCAGCGGGATCATGATTTCGGGGACGATTTTCTTACCCTCGCGGGCGACTTCGCAGGCCGCCTCCATGATCGCCCGGACCTGCATGCGCGTGATCTCCGGCATGGTGATGCCCAGCCGGCACCCGCGCAAGCCCAACATCGGATTGAACTCGTGCAGCTCTTCGACGCGGGCGAGCAAGCGCCGCTTCTCGTCGATCACGGCGGGATCGCCGCCCGTCAGCTCCAGTCGGGCGATTTCCACCATCAGTTCCTCCCGGTGCGGAAGGAATTCATGCAAGGGAGGATCGAGGAGCCGGATCGTGACTGGATACCCCGTCATCTCCCGGTACAGGCCGATGAAGTCCTGCTTCTGCAACGGCAGCAGTTGCTCCAGGTAGCGTTCCCGCTCTTCACGCGACCGGGCCAGGATCATCCGTTGCATGATCGGCACCCGATCCTCGGCGAAAAACATATGCTCGGTGCGGCAAAGACCGATGCCTTCGGCGCCGAATCCGCGGGCGATCTGCGCTTGCTCCGGCACGTCGGCATTGGCTCTCACGCGGAGGCGCCGCACCTCGTCCGCCCACTTCAGCACGGTGGCGAAACATTGGTACTTCTCGGACTTGGCCGGATCGAGTTTGCCTTGCAGGACCTGAATAATCTCGGATTCCACGACGGGGATGTCGCCGTCATAGACGGCGCCGGTGGAGCCGTTGATCGAGATGTAGTCGCCCTCCCGGAAGACCTTGGCGCCGATCCGAACCGTCTGACCGTCCTCGACCTCCACCGCGTCGCAGCCGGCCACGCAGACTTTGCCCATCTGCCGGGCGACGACGGCGGCGTGACTCGTCATGCCTCCCCGCGCCGTCAGGAATCCCAATGCCGCGTTCATGCCGTGGATGTCGTCCGGGCTGGTCTCCTGCCGGACGAGGATCACCCGATCGCCGCCGGCTTTCATGTCGACCGCACGGTCCGCAGTCAACGCGATCTTCCCGGCGGCTGCGCCGGGGCCGGCCGGCAGGCCCTTGCCCAACGCGGTGCACTTCGATTCTTCCTTGGGGTCGAAGATCGGATAGAGGTACTGGGCCAATTGATCGGGCGCGACGCGAAGGACGGCTTCCTTCTTGGAGATCAGGCCTTCCTTGACCATGTCCGCGGCGATCCGCACCGCGGCGATGCCGGTCCGCTTCCCGACCCGGGTCTGGAGCATGTACAGCTTGCCTTCCTGGATGGTGAATTCCAGGTCGAGCATGTCGCGGTAATGGCGCTCGAGCTTCCTGTAGGTGGCTTCGAGCTCTTTGTAGGCGTTCGGCAGGAGCCTGGCGAGTTCGCTGACCGGCAACGGCGTCCGGATGCCGGCGACCACGTCCTCCCCCTGTGCGTTCATCAGGCATTCGCCGAAGAACTTTTTCTCGCCGGTCGCCGGATCACGGGTGAACGCGACGCCGGTGCCGCTCGTCTCCCCCATGTTGCCGAACACCATGGCGACGACGTTGACCGCGGTGCCCCACGTGTCAGGGATGTTGTACAACCGGCGGTACGTCACCGCGCGGGCGCCGTACCACGAGGAAAAGACCGCATCGATCGCCATCTTCAATTGTTCGAAGGGGTCATCGGGAAAGTCCCGCTTCGTGTGCTCCCTGATCAAGGCCTTGAAGCTGGCGACCAGTTCTTTCAGCGCCTTGGCATCGAGATGGGTGTCCTGCGTCACGCCAAGTTCGGCTTTCTTATGCTTGAGGATCACTTCGAAGTGTTCCCGTCCGACGCCCATGACGATGCTGCCGAACATGGCGACGAACCGGCGGTAGCTGTCCTGCGCGAAGCGGTCGTTGCGGGTCTTGGCGGCCAGGCCCTCGACCGTCCGTTCCGTCAGACCCACGTTGAGCACGGTGTCCATCATGCCCGGCATCGACGCGCGCGCGCCGGAACGCACGGAGACGAGCAGCGGATCGGCGGGATCGCCGAACTTCGCGCCCATGGAGCGCTCGACTTTTTTCAGCGCCGCGAGGGCTTCTTGCCACATGCCCGGCGGATAGGTCTTCCCGCGCTTGTAATATTCGACGCAGGCCTCGGTGGTGATCGTGAAGCCGGGCGGAACCGAGATGCCGAGATTGGTCATTTCGGCCAGGCCGGCGCCCTTTCCGCCGAGCAATTCCTTCATGTCGCCGGCGCCTTCCGCCTTGCCGTCTCCGAAATAATAGACATATTTCTTCTTGCCCACGCTGCCGTCTCCTTCTCCTGAAGCCCTTACCGGGTGAGGGATGATTCCTCGGGATCGGCCGAGTCCAGCCGCAGTTTATAACGGGACACCAGATACCGTTTCAACAGGAGTCCGCAGGCCACGATCCCGACGACGAACAGGACGAACATAAACAGTCGATAATCCACGCGGGTCCCGTAGTCGAAATACAGCCGTCCGTCCGCTCCCTGTTTGACCTGCGTCTCCTTCTGAAACTGGTGCGTCTGACCGGAAGGGTCTGACAGATTGATCCATTCTGAACAGAGTTGAACCAGTTCGTCGGAGCCGATCACCTTCCGCCACGTCTGGCGCAGGCACACATCCTGTTTGGGGTTGAACACGTCCGGGATGCGGATCAGGCGGTCGAGATTCACGCCGCTCACCCAGATGCCGAGCAGAAAGACCGCGTTGCACAGCACCATCATCGCGATGGTGACCGCGAGCGAGAACCGGCGCAATCGTCTGGCTCGGCGCTCCTCGGGCCTTTCGTGAAAGGGGCCGGACGTGATGAACGGATGGCCCATCGACACGCGCTCCCATCAATGGCCCTGCACCATGATGAGGGAAAAGTCGGCGACGCTCGCGAAGAGACGGTCCACCTCCAGGAGCAACGACAGCCGATTGCCGCGAACGGCCGGATCTTCCGCGTTGACCATGACGCCCGCAAAGAACTCGTCGACGGCCGGCTTCATTCGAACCAGCACGTCCAACGCCTCGGTGTATCGCCCGTCTTTCAGGAGCGACGGAAGGCGATGGGCCGCATCGCCGACGACCCCGTGCAATTGCGATTCGGCGGGGTGCTGAAACAGCGTCGGATCGACCGGCTTGCGGTCCCAGCGTTCCTTTTCGACGAGGCGGTGCGCCCGCTTAAAGCCGATCATCAGGGGATCGAACTCCGGCCGGTCCGTGATGGCTTGCAAGGCCCGCATCTTGGCGAGCAAATCGAGCAGATCGAAGGGGCCCGTCTCCGCCGGCTTCAAGGCCGCGTCGATCACGTCGTCCCGCAGCCCGTGGACCGTCCGGCCGTAATGCCGCAGGCGCTCGAAGATGAACTCCATAATGCGTCGCCGGACGTCGTGTTCGGAGCCGCCGGGAGTGAACCCGTCGGCCGCAACGAGGGCCGTCGCCTGCGTGACGGCTTCCGCAAGGTTCAGGCGCAGATTGCCTTCGAGGAGGAGGCGCACGATGGCGGTGGCGTGCCGCCTGAGCGCGAACGGATCCTCCGAACCGGTCGGGACGATTCCGACCCCAAAAAAGGCCGCGATGGTATCGAGTCGGTCCGTCAGGGACAGGATTTTGCCGACCTGCGTCTGCGGCAGTTCCCCTTCCATCGAGCGGGGCAGGTACTGCTCGCGAATGGCCCGGCTCACTTCCTCGGCTTCTCCGTCGTGTCTCGCGTATTCCCCTCCCATGACGCCCTGTAAGGTCGGAAACTCGCCGACGATGCCGGTCAACAGATCGGCCTTGCTCAGTTCCGCCGCGCGTTGGCACTCATTGATCAGTCCGCTGTGTCCCAGCAATTCGGCCAACTTCGCGGCGAGCCGGATCATTCGCGCGGTCTTCTGATACAGTGTGCCGATCTTCTGGTGGAACGTGACGGTCTTCAGCTTGTCCACCCGGTCGGCCAGCCTGACCTTCCGGTCCTCATCGAAGAAGAACTTGGCATCAGCCAGTCGAGCCGCCAGCACCCGCTCGTTACCCTCGCGAATCAGATCCATGTTCGGCAACTTCATGTTGGTGACGGCCAGGAACTTCGGGAGGAGCGCGCCCGTCTGATCCACCAAGGAAAAATAGCCTTGATGCTCCTTCATGGCGGTCATCAGAATCTCTTTGGGCAGCGACAGATACTGGGCTGTGAACCCGCCCAGGATCGTGTTGGGATACTCCACCGTGTAGACCGCCTGTTCCAACAGCTCCTCGTCGCGATGCAACCGCCCTTTGGCGGCCTTCGCCAGTTCCGCCAATTGCTGCATGATCATCCGGCGGCGGCGATCCTGATCGACGATCACGCCGTGGCGCTCGGCGTCTTTCAAGTATTGGGAGAAGTCGGTGACGCGAAACCCTTGAGAAGGCCATCGGGTTCCTTTCCTCGCCACGCGATGGCCGAAGCTGCGGTTGCCGGCCGTGATGCCGCCCACTTCGATGGGCAGGACACGGCCTCCATAGATGGCGGCGAGCCACCGAATCGGGCGCGCGAACCTGATTCCTGTGGCGTTCCAGCGCATCGACTTCGGAAACGAAAGCCCGCTGATCAGGCGTGGCAGATGCTCGCACAGAACGTGATGGACCGGCAGGCCCTGTTCCTGCTTCACTGCGAAGACGTACTCGCCTCTGGGGGTTTGCCGGATCTGCAGGTCTTGGACCGAGACCCCTTGCGAGGCGGCGAAGCCCAGCGCGGCCTTCGTCGGCCGACCGGCGGGATCGAAGGCGACGGCCTTGGACGGTCCCATGGTTTCCTTGACCGCTGCGGATTGCCGAGCGGCCAGCGAGTCGACGACCAAGACCAACCGCCTCGGCGTTCCAAGGGTGCGGATGGCTCCGCACGCGAGGCGTTGTTCCCTAAGGAGGCGCTCGGTCGAATCTTGAAGGGCTTGAAGCGCAGGAGGAATGAACTGGTACGGCAATTCTTCGGTCCCGATTTCAAGGAGCAGCTCGGCCGCAGTCCCTGCGGGAGGGACCTGTTTGCCGGACGAGCGTCCCGCTGCGGGTCGCTTGGTAGCGGATTGCTTCATCGGCGTAGAGGGGACGGGGCCGCGCCGGTCTTGCTCCGGCGCGCGGCCGGGGCGTTTCCGTCTGCGCCCGAACGCGTCAGCAGCGGATGGCCCATGGCTTCCCGTTCGGCGATATACCGTTCGGCGCATCGCCGGGCGAGCCCGCGGACCCGCGCGATGTAGCCCGTCCGTTCGGCTACGCTGATCGCGCCCCGCGCATCGAGCAGGTTGAACAGGTGCGAGGTTTTGATGCAGTAGTCGTAGGCTGGGAGCGTCAGGTCGCACGCCAAGAGCTTCCGGCATTCCGCTTCGAACGCTTGAAAGGTGGACATCAGCATGCCCACGTCCGCCTGTTCAAAGTTATACCGGGAAAACTGGACTTCGGTTTCGTGGTGAATGTCGCCGTAGGAGACCGACTCCGTCCAGGCCAGATCGTAGACACTGTCGACCTGCTGCAGATACATCGCGATGCGTTCGGTCCCGTACGTGATTTCGACGGTGATCGGATTCAGTTCGATGCCGCCGATCTCCTGGAAATACGTGAACTGCGTGATCTCCATGCCGTCAAGCCGCACCTCCCACCCCAATCCCCAGGCGCCCAGCGTGGGAGATTCCCAGTCATCCTGCACAAACCGGATGTCGTGCTTGGTCGGATCGATGCCGAGGCGGGTCAGGCTGTCGAGATAGAGCGCCTGGATGTCGTCGGGAGAGGGCTTCAGCACCACTTGATATTGGTAGTAGTGCTGCATCCGGTTGGGATTGTCTCCGTAGCGTCCGTCGGTCGGACGGCGACAAGGTTGAGCGTATGCCGACCGCCAGGGTTCCGGCCCCAACGCGCGGAGAAACGTCGCGGGGTGAAACGTGCCGGCTCCCATTTCGAGATCGTAAGGCTGATGGATCACGCAACCCTGATCGGCCCAATAGCGGTGAAGGGAGAGAATCAGATCCTGGAAGGTCACAAACGGTCCATTCTTCGGGGACTGCCGGCGGCGGTGAACGATCGTTCAGGCAAGGTGCCAAGCTAACAAGAAATGTAGGGAGAGTCAAGCCGGGCAAGGTGCGTGGAACATACGTAAGGACGCGGTGGAGCGGACGGCGGAACGGCCGTTCGGCGGTGCGGTTGCTCGACGAAATTCATCGCCGGTCGAACGGGAGAAGTTCATTGTATTGAAACTTGATGAACTCACTTCACTTCGGTACACTCCGCGCGTATGAAGTTCTCGAAGAAAAGCGAATACGGCTTGCGAGCCCTCTTGGAGCTGGCTGCCCATTACAACCGTTCAGTCCTGCTGCGCCAGGAGATCGCCAAACGTCAAAACATTCCGCTGGAGTTTCTTGAACAGATTCTTCTGGCTCTCAAACGGGCCGGCCTCCTGGCGAGCCGCCGCGGCGTTAACGGCGGGTACGCGCTGATCAAATCCCCCGACGAAATCACGCTGGGTCAGGTGATTCGGATTTTGGACGGGCCGCTGGCGCCGCTCGGCTGCGTGAGCAAGACCGCCTACCAGAAGTGTCGCGACTGCCCCTACGCTGAAAAAACCCGTTGCCCGATTCAGGACGTGATGCTGGAAGTGCGGAATGCGATCGCCGACATTTTGGACAATTACACGCTGAGCGAATTCGCCGGGGGCAAGAGGCCCTAACGGCTGCGGGACGGATATGAAGCGAAAAATTAGCCTGAGTCGGCCGGCCGGACGCATGCTGGCCGCTGTGTTAGGGGGACTGCTCCTTCCGGTTGCTTCGATCTCGGCCGACGACACGCGCGAACTCATTCTGGCCGCGTACAGCGTGCCGAAGGAAGCCTATGAACGAACGATCATCCCCGCCTTCCAGCGGTATTGGAAACAGCGGACCGGTCAAACGATCCGTGTGCGCAGCTCCTACGGGGCTTCAGGCGCGCAGGCACGCGCGATCATCGGAGGGTTCGAGGCGGACGTGGCGGCGCTGTCCCTCGAAGTCGACCTTGATCAAATTGTCAAGGCCGGCGCAATCTCCCATGACTGGCGCAAAGGGCCGCACGGCGGCATCATCACGACGTCGGTGGTCGCGTTCGGAACGAGAAAAGGGAATCCCAAAGGGATCAAGACCTGGGAAGATCTGGCTCGGCCCGGTATCGAGGTGCTGTACCCCAATCCCAAGACATCGGGCGGCGCCATGTGGGACATCATTGCGATCTACGGAGCCGGGCTTAAGCTGGCGGCGCAGCGGGCCGGCGCGGGCCGGACATCGGACCGCGCCGCCGCCGAAGCCTATGCGGCCGGACTGCTGAAGCGGATTCAACGGAACGTCAAGGTGATGGACAAGAGCGGGCGCGAATCCGTGACGACGTTCGAGCGCGGCGTGGGCGATGTGATCGTAACGTACGAGAACGAGCTCCTGCCTCGGGTCAGGAGCGGGCGCCCGTACGAGGTCATCGTTCCCTCCGAGACGGTGCTGATCGAGAATCCGGTCGCGCTGGTCGATCGCCATGTCGATCGCCATAAGGTGCGCGACGTGGCGGAAGCCTTCGTTGCGTTCTTGCACGGCGACGAAGCGCAAGCGGCCTTTGCGGAACTCGGCTTTCGACCCGTGAATCGGTCGGCGACGATTCCCGCACGCGCAACCTTGCCCCGTCCCGCCGATCTGTTTACCGTCGCCGATCTCGGGGGCTGGGACAAGATCAGCGCGCACCTCTTCGGTCCGCAAGGACTCTGGACCAAGACCGTGGAAGAGTCGGCCAGAGGCGGATGAGCGCATGACGTCGCGCACGGTGATCCAACTTGCGCTTCGCTCCGCCGCCGTCGGCTACGTGGTGTGTCTGATTCTGCTGCCGCTGTCGGCTCTCGGTCGTGAAGCGTTGATCGCAGGGCCAGGCCGGTTGGTCGAGGACGTGACGCGGCCGCAGGCCCTCGCGGCCCTGATGCTGACCCTGGAGGCGGCGGTCGTCACCACGGCGATCCACGCGGTGTTCGGAACGGTTTCGGCGGTTGCGCTCGTCCGTTATGAGTTCCCCGGCAAGTGGTTTCTGAACGCCTTGGTCGATCTGCCGTTTGCCGTTCCGACCTTGGTCGCAGGCCTGATGATCGCGGCGATCTACGGTCCGACCGGCATTCTCGGCGCCTGGCTCCAGGATCGAGGGTTGGCCATTCTATACGAGAAGCCGGGCATCGTCCTCGCCATGCTGTTCGTCACCATGCCGTTCACGATCCGCGCTCTGCAGCCCGTGCTCCTGGAACTGGAGCGGGAGCAGGAAGAAGCGGCGTTCACTCTGGGGGCGAGTCCCTGGACGACCTTCCGGAAGGTGACGGTGCCGTCGGTGTTGCCGGGCCTGCTGACCGGCGTCTTTCTGACGTTCGTGCGGGCACTGGGTGAGTTCGGGGCGATCGTCATCGTGGCGGGTAATATTCCGATGAAGACCCAGGTCGCATCGGTCTATGTCTACGGCGAGATCGAAAGCTATAACCCGCAGGGAGCGACGTCGGTCTCCATCGTCATTCTGCTGATTTCCTTTCTGGCCCTCGTCTTGTTGGAGCGGCTGACCCGTCCGCCGGGTGAACGGATGCCCGCGTTCTTTCGGGGCAGGTTGAGGCTCAGGTGGCGGGTCAAGGAACTTCCGACATGATCATCCGTCCGGTTGGAATTGTAACCTGACCCTCAACCGTAACCTGAACCGGGTGCGCCTATGCGGCTTCTGCTCATTGCGACCGTCTGGCTCTACTTTGCGGTGCTGCTGATCGGCCCCATCGCGTATCTCGCGGCCCAGAGTTTCGGCGAGGGCGTCGCGGCGTTTTGGGAAGAGATCACCAGGCCGGAAGCGGTGCACGGGTTCGCGCTCACGGCGGAAATCACAGCGATCGTTCTGGCGGTCAACGTGGTGCTCGGCACGATCACCGCCCTGGTATTGGCTCGCCAGCGGTTCATCGGCCGGACGCTGCTCAGCGGCATCATCGACCTCCCCTTTGCCGTGTCGCCCGTCATCGCCGGGTTTATGCTCATCCTGCTTTTCGGTCCGGAGACGATCCTTGGAACCCTGCTCGGCGCGGCGGGAATCAAAGTGCTCTTCGCCCTGCCGGCCATGGTGGTCGCCACGTTGTTCGTCACCTTTCCGTTCGTCGTCCGCGAACTGACCCCCCTCTTGCAGACGATCGGCGCCGAGAGCGAGGAAGCCGCCAGGACCTTGGGGGCGAACGAATGGCAGGTCTTCCTCAAAGTCACCCTGCCGTCGCTGCGTTGGGGGTTGATCTACGGAGCGACCCTGACCGTCGCGCGGGCGATCGGGGAGTTCGGCGCGGTGCTGGTGGTCTCGGGCAACATTCTCATGCTGACCCAGACCGCGACGTTGCACATCTATCAGAGTTACGTCGATTTCAATTACGTTGCGGCCAACGCGGTGGCCTTCACGCTGCTGGCCGTGTCGTTCGGAATCCTGACGGTGCTGGAAGTCGCGAGAGCCCGCGCCGCTGCGGCGCAGCAAGCGTGATCGGTCGCGAGAGGCCATGAAGATCGAGGTGCGGGGGCTTTCCAAACGGTTCGGGTCGGTGCAAGCGGTCTCCGACGTGTCGTTCGCCGTTCACGAAGGCGAATTGCTCGGCTTGCTGGGGCCAAGCGGCAGCGGCAAGACGACGGTGCTCCGGCTCATCGCCGGGCTGGAGACGCCCACTTCCGGCGAGATCTTCATCGACGGGAGGCGGGTGAACGACCTGTCGGTACAGGAGCGCAACATCGGGTTCGTGTTTCAGCATTACGCGCTGTTCAAGCACCTCACCGTCTTCGACAACGTGGCGTTCGGGTTGAAGATCAAAAAGTGGCGGCGGTCGGACGTCGAGGCGCGGGTGACGGAGCTGTTGCGATTGATGGGACTGGAAGGACTCGGACACCGCTATCCTCACCAGTTATCCGGAGGCCAGCGGCAGCGCGTGGCCATCGCCCGGGCGCTGGCTCCGCGGCCCAGCGTCCTGCTCTTGGACGAACCGTTCGGCGCCGTCGATGCGAAGGTGCGGCAAGAGCTGCGCGAGTGGCTGATCCGCCTGCACGACGATCTCAACGTGACCAGTCTGTTCGTGACCCACGACCAGGAAGAAGCGATGGAGGTCTCCGATCGCATCATCGTGTTTTCCAAAGGCCGCCTCGAGCAGGTCGGATCGCCCGCCGAGGTCTATGAGGAACCGGTTTCGGAATTCGTCGCCCGGTTCATCGGGTCCATGAACATCCTGGAAGGCGAAGTGAAGAACGGCCTGGTGCGGGTCGGCTCGTTGGAGTTTCCGGCCCCGGGTTTCCAAGACGGCCAACGTCTGCAGGTGGGATTCCGTCCCTATTACGTGAAGGTGTCGGAAGATCCCGCCCGCTTTCGCCAACAGGCCAGACTGAGACACGTGTATTTTCTCGGGGTGGCGTATCGACTCGAAATCGAGACCAGCGACGGGTTGACCCTTCGCTCGCGCATGAACAAGGAAGAATTCCGGCAATGCCGGTTCGAGGTCGGCCAGCCCGTCTCCTACGCCGTGACGCATTTCCGGTTTTTGCCACAGGAAGGCAAACCCGTTCCCGTTTCCGAACCTCCACCGATAAGCGGACCCTTGACTCCCTAACCTGAACCTGCCTGCCTTTCGATCTTCTTCCCTGAAAATAATAGTTGTCATGAGCCTCCGGTTCACCTTCGCCTGTTGAACATCATGGCTGGGCGTGAGGCTCGGGGCGAGGGGCAAGGGATTGCACATTTAGCCTCTAGCCTCGCGCCCAATGCTGTTTCACGTCCTCTTGATGTGTAGGGAGAATCATACGCGTGTTCCTTGTTACAAGATCAATGAGATAGCCTGCGACGCCATCGCGCGAGTGCAGGGAACCGCCTGCAGCAATGCCTTACGATCCCTTCTATGGCAAAGAGTGTTTCCACTACTGGAGCGAGCTCTTGGATGAACACCGCTTCGGCACCGCCCTTGCTTGGGTCTCAATAACCAGAAGATGTATGGCCGGGGGATCGGCGGTGAAACTCTTTGTGGCGTTGATTGCGGCGGCCGTGATGTTGGCTCTCGCGTCCGGGAGCCGACGGTCCATGGAGTACCGATGGAAGGACTGAGAGAGCGCGGGCGTCTGAGGCATATGCTAAAGCGGCTGGTGATGGTCGGGGTGCTTCTGCTCTTCGGGGCGTCGCTCACGGCATGCGGAGGCGGAGCGGAAGGGTCGAGCCCTCAAATCATGACGGGCACCGGACCGACCGGGGCGACCGCCACATTGGCGTGGGATCCGGTCAATGATCCGAGCGTTCAGGGCTATAACGTGTATTTCGGGACTTCCTCGCGGCAGTATCAGACCTACGCGAACGCCGGCCTGACGACCACCTACACGGTGGCCGATCTCCAACCGGGAACCACGTATTACTTCGCCGTCACCGCCTACAACAGCGCCGGCGAGAGCGGCTATTCGGACGAAGTGAGCGCGACGCCGTGATCGTTCCTCGACGGGAACGGTCGGCGTGTCGGCTTTCTTCGTCGCCTGTTTCCCTCCCGGATTAGAAACCACCCTTCATGCGCCTCCTTTTCTCCGCCTGGGCACACCCAGGCGGTTGCGTAACCGCGAACGTTTCCAGTAAGGTGCGAGGCATCGGCTTGCGAAGGCCGTTGACCTATGACCAGCCTGATAGTCTTCAGCGATTTGGACGGCAGCCTGCTCGATGCGCAGACCTACGCCTATGAGGCGGCGCATGAGGCGCTTCACGCGCTGCGGATCCGGGACATTCCGCTGATTTTGGTATCGAGCAAGACCCGCGCGGAAATCGAGCCGCTCTGCTTTCGGTTGGACGTGCGCCACCCGTACATTACCGAAAACGGAGGAGGCGTCTTCGTTCCCAAGGGATATTTCGACTTCCCGCTCGAAGGGGCGGTCTTGCGCGGCAGCCACCAGGTCATCGAGCTGGGCACTCCCTACGCGCAGTTGCGCGCCGCGCTGAAGGAGATCGCGCAGACGGTGGGATATCCCTTGCGGGGATTCGGCGACATGCCGGCGGAAGAAATCGCCGAACGGACCGGGCTCTCCTTGGCCGATGCCGTGCTGGCGAAACAACGGGACTACGATGAGCCGTTTCTCATCGAAGGACCGGCGGAGCTGGTGAAAGAAGTCGCGCGTCAGGCTGAAAGCCGGGGCCTTCGCTGCCTCACCGGGGGGCGGTTCCACCATCTCATCGGCGATTCGGACAAAGGCAAGGCCTGTCGCATCCTGATCGACTGCTACCGCCGCAGGAGCGGAGGACACACCGGAGCGCTGGTCACGATCGGAGTGGGAGACAGCGAGAACGATCTTCCGCTGCTGGCCGCCGTGGACCGGCCCATTCTGGTCCAGAAACCGGACGGCTCGTATGATCCGGCCGTGACGCTGCCCGATCTGGTCAAGGCTCCGGGCATCGGACCGGCGGGCTGGAACCGGGCGATCCTCGACTGCCTCGGCCGCGCCGCCTGACGGCTGATGTTCTGCGGCTCGGTGCCAAACCCCTCCCGCGAACAACCGATGGAGGAGCACGCATGAACGCGATTTCCCTGCAGGACATTACCCCATGGGTCATGACCGCCGCCGCGGCGGCCGCGCAAGCCGGCCTGCGCATTTTCGTCATCCTCTTGGCCGGGTATGGCTTGACGCGATTTCTCCGCGCCGGTATCCGCCATCTGGAAACGATTCTGATCAAAGCGGGGGAAGCGACCGAGCCGGCTCCCGGAACCGCCAGAAAGCGGGTGACGACGCTGACCGGCCTTCTCCATACGATGGCGTTGGCGCTGATCTGGGCCGTCGTGGTCGTCATGTCGTTGGCCCAGATCGGCCTGGACATCACGCCCATTTTGGCCGGCGCCGGCATCCTCGGCTTGGCCGTCGGCTTCGGCGCCCAAAACCTCGTCCGTGACTTGATCAGCGGATTCTTCATGGTGCTGGAAGACCAGGTGCGGGTCGGAGACGTGGCCATCATCAACGGAACCGGCGGGCTGGTCGAAGCGATCACCTTCCGCACGATCGTGTTGCGGGATCTCGCGGGAGTGGTCCATGTGTTTCCCAACGGCACGATTACCACCCTATCGAACATGACCAAGGAATGGTCGGCCTATGTGATCGACGTGGGCGTCGCCTACAAGGAGGATACGGATCGCGTCGTCGAGGTGATGCGCCAAGTGGCGGAAGACATGCGCCGCGACCCGGTGTTCGGCGAGAAGATCCTCGAGCCGATGGAGATTTTCGGGGTGGACAATTTCGGCGAATCGGAGGTGACGATCAAGGCGCGGATCAAGACCAAACCCAACGAGCAGTGGAACGTGGGACGCGAATATCGACGCCGGTTGAAAAAGGCCTTCGACGCGCACGGCATCGAGATCCCCTTCCCGCACCGGTCGCTCTACATGGGCGAAGCCAGTGCGCCGTTCAAGGTGCAGGTGGTCAAATGGTCAGGAAGTGATGGGTGATGCGTGAACCGTGAACCGTTAAACGGACGGCCTCCGAGTCACGATGAACTCAGAACGATGAACGAGTCTCGCTTGACGAATGACGGTTCCTGTACGAACGGATCGGGCTAGGCGCGCGAAGTCAGGGAGATCGCGCGGCCCAGCGTCAAACCTTGAACGAGGATGGAAAACGCGACGACGGCGTACGTGATCGTCAACAGCGCGTCGCGGGGTTCGCCAGGCGGAAGGGACAGGGCCAGTGCGACGGAAATGCCGCCGCGAAGACCGCCCCAGATCATGACCCCCATCCCTTCACGGTTGACCAGCCGAAGCAGGCTGAACAGCCGCATCGGAATGCCGACGCTGACCGCCCGCGCCAGGAGCACGACGGGAATCGCGATGAGCCCGGCCTCGAGGTATTGAGGCCGGAAGCTCAACACCAGCACCTCCAGGCCGATCAGGACGAACAACACGGCGTTGAGGAGTTCGTCGACCAGTTCCCAAAACGTGTCCAAGTACTCAAGGGTCGTGTCGGACATGGCGAAGTGCCGGCCGTGATTGCCGATGAACAGGCCCGCCACCACCACCGCGATCGGGCCCGAGGTGTGCAGCGCGTCGGCCAGGGCGTAGCTGCCCATCGCCAGGGCCAGGGTGATCAGCAATTCGACCTGATGCTGGTCCACCGACTTCAGCATGCGATACGCCAGGTATCCCAGGACGAACCCGATCACGGCTCCGCCCGCCGTCTCTTGCACAAACAAGAGCAGAACATCGGCCGCGGTGGTCCGTCCTGTGGAGGCCATGGTCAGGAGCGCGAGAAACACGACGACGCCGACGCCGTCGTTGAACAGCGACTCGCCCGTGATTTTGACCTCCAGCGATTTGGGCACGCCGGCTTTTTTCAGAATCCCCAGGACCGCGATGGGATCGGTGGGCGAGATCAGCGCGCCGAACAAGAGGCAGGACATGAGCGGGAGATCCAGTCCGATGAGACCGAACAGGTAGAACGTCAGCAGGCCGATGACGAGGGTGGATAAGACCACCCCCAGCGATGACAGCAGGCCGATCGACCATTTCTGCTCCAAGAGGTCGTCGAGGTTCACGTGCAGGGCTCCTGCAAAGAGCAGCAGACTGAGCATGCCGCCCAACAGGGCGACGTTGAAATCCACGCCCCGGATGAAGGATTCCGCTTCCTGCTCGATGACGAACCCCATCTTGCCCAGGATGAGCAGGGCCAGGGACATCAGCAGCGCGATGGCCATCAAACCGATGGTCATCGGCAGTTTGATGAACCGGTGGTTGAGATAGCTGAAGCCCGCCGACAGGCAGACGAGGATCGTGATGGTGTGGATCAGATTCACGGCGCGTCCTCCGTGCCGCTCCGGTCCCGTCCGGACGCGAAGAGCGCCGGGCGGCCGTCTCGGCGGGGCGGCGGGCTCCCTGCGTCGCGCGTCTCCGGCCGGATCAGAGAAAGAAGCGCAGCCACAGATAGATCATGCTGATGAGCACGGACCCGGTCATGATCGGGAACCCGAACGCCATGAACCGCCAGAAACTGATGGTGTACCCGGCGCGCCTGGCCAGATCGACGATCACGACATTGGCCGTCGCCCCGATCATCGTGCCGTTCCCGCCCAGACAGGCGCCCAGCGCCAAGGCCCACCAAAGGGGCAGGATGTCCGGTTGATGGACCAGCACGGCGTGCTCCGTGATCTCAGGATGCATCGAACGGGCCAGGTCTATGATCAGCGGATTCATCGCCGCGACATACGGAATGTTGTCCACGATGGCGGAGAGCACGGCCGATCCCCACAGCACGGCGAATGTCGTGCCCGCCACGTTGCCCCGTGTGACGTGAACCAATTGGTCGGCGAGATAGCGGATCGCGCCGACTTTGACCAAGCCGCCGACCAGAATGAACAGTCCGATAAAGAAGAAAATCGTCTTCCACTCGACTTCGGTCAGATAGTCGAGTTCGCCCGCGCCGGACACCGCGTCGTGACCGTGACCGACCAACATGAACAGGCTCGCGCCCAGCAGGGCCACCGTCGCCGGTTCCAGGTGCAACAGCCCGTGCATGCAGAATCCCAGCGTCGTGAGCCCCAACAGCCATAAGCACTTGATGAGCAGGGGCCGGTCGCGGATGGCGTCCCGTTCGTTCATGGCCAGGACGGCCTGTCGGCGCTCGGGCGAGACCTTCAGGGTTCTGCCGCTGATCAGCCACAGCACGGCGATGAACACCGCCATGATGACGAGGACGATCGGCCCGAGCATGACCAGGAACTCCACGTAGCTCAGATCCGCTTTGCTGGCGATCATAATATTGGGTGGATCGCCGACCAGCGTGGCGGTGCCGCCGATGTTGGACGACAGCGCCTCGGTCACCAGGAAGGAGACGGGATTCACATCCAGGCGCTTCGAAATTTCCAGCGTCACCGGCGCCATCAACAGGACGGTGGTCACGTTGTCCAGGAAGGCGGAGAGCACGGCCGTGATGACGGCGAGCAGCGCCATCATCCGGAACGGCCGGGCCTTCGCGCGTTTCGCCGCCCAAATGGCCAGCCACTCGAACAGTCCCGTTTTTCGCGTGATGTTGATGATCACCATCATCGCGATCAGCAGAAAGATCACGTTGTAGTCGATCCCGTATTCCTGCGAATGGAAGGCCTCTTCCTGGGTGACGACGCCGAAACTGATCATCAGCGCGGCGCCGAACAGCGCCACGATGGTTTTGTGAATCCGTTCGGTGACGATCGCCAGATACGCGGTGCCGAAGATGATCAACGCCAGCGTCAAATGGGACATGCGCGCTCCTTCATTTCACAAGAGTGCCGTCCGTCCAGATCACGCTCGATCGCGCAGAACCGAAGCCGTGAACCGCGGCGATCCCGCGGGCCCGGACGTTCTCATAAGGCGGGCGGTACGACGGGGAGCTGTGCGGGAGAACGGAAGGTCCGTCTGCTTCTGTTCGGCGCATTATGCAATGAACGACCGGCTTGCGCAATCCGTCGGACGGATGCGGCGGACGGCGCCCCAACGTTCGTTGACTCCGTCGGTTTCCTTCTGTTAGCCTCAGCCCAGTCGATACTTCCTGCCGCAACGGAATCATGCCGGACATCGTCATAGCCTGAGACGGCCTGAAAGGAGTAGCCATGGCTTCACGTGCGACCGTGACTCCCGAGTTGGTCACGATGCTGCAGAACAAGGCCACCCATCTGAGGATCGACAGCGTACGCGCGACGACGGAGGCCGGCAGCGGCCACCCGACGAGCTGCTGTTCGGCGGCCGATATCGTCGCGACCCTGTTCTTCGCGGTTATGCGATACGACTCCAAAGATCCTCGGCGTCCCGGCAACGACCGGTTCGTGCTGTCGAAGGGGCACGCGGCGCCGCTGCTCTACGCCGCCTGGGCCGAAGCCGGCCTGTTCGACAAGGCCGAATTGCTCAAGCTGCGCACGTTGACCTCCGATCTCGAAGGCCATCCGACTCCCCGGCTTCCCTTCGTGGACGTCGCGACCGGCTCGTTGGGCCAGGGGTTATCCGCCGGCGTGGGCATGGCGCTGAACGCCAAGTTTCTCGACAGGGCCGACTACCGGACCTACGTCCTCTTGGGCGACGGTGAGTCGGTGGAGGGGGCGGTGTGGGAAGCGGTGGAACTCGCCCGCCACTATGCGCTCGACAACCTCTGCGCCATCGTGGACGTGAACCGCCTCGGGCAGAGCGATCCGACGATGTTGCAGCACGACATGGAAGGGTACCGGTCGCGCTGGGCCGGATTCGGCTGGCATGCCCTCGTCGTGGACGGACACGATATTCCGGCGTTGCTCGGCGCCTTCGACGAAGCCGCGCGGACCAAGGGCAAGCCGACGGTCATCCTCGCCCGCACGTTCAAGGGCCGCGGGATCTCGTTCGTCGAGGACAAGCCGGACTGGCACGGCAAGGCGCTCAAGAAGGGCGACGAGGCGAACCGGGCGATCGAAGAGTTGACGCGCCAACTGAAACCGATTGCCGGCGAATTGACGATCGGTCGTTCTTCTCCTCCCCAACCTCGAACCTCGAATCTCGAGCCTCGAGCCTGGCCCCCTATGCCCCCGCCTGTCTACAAGCCGACCGATCAGGTCGCGACGCGCGAGGCGTTCGGTTCGGCGCTGGTCGCTCTCGGCGAGGTCCACCCCTTGGTCGTGGCGCTGGACGCCGACGTGAAAAACTCCACCTACACGGAAAAGTTCGGCAAGAAGTTTCCGGACCGGTTTTTCGAGCATTTCATCGCCGAGCAAAACATGATCGGCGCCGCCGCCGGCCTCGCCGCCTGCGGCAAGATTCCCTTCGCGGCGACGTTCGCCTGTTTCCTGACCCGCGCCTACGATTTCATCCGCATGGCGGCGATCAGCCAAGCCAATCTCAAGCTCGTCGGTACCCATGTCGGGGTGAGCATCGGCGAGGACGGCCCGTCGCAGATGGGACTCGAAGACATCGCGATGATGGCCGCGCAGCCCGGCGTGGTGGTCCTCTACCCGTCGGACGCCGTATCCATGCACCGCTTGGTCGAAGCCGCGGCGCGGCATCGGGGCATGGTCTATCTCCGCGCCGGCCGGCCCAAGTCGCCTGTCTTGTACGGGAACGACGAAACGTTTCAGATCGGCGGCTCCAAGGTCGTGCGGCAGAGCCCGTCGGATGCGCTGACGATCGTGGCGGCCGGGGTCACGCTCTTCGAAGCCCTGAAGGCACATGACCAGCTCAAGGCAGCCGGCATTGCGGTGCGGATCATCGACCTCTACAGCGTGGCTCCCATCGATCGCGCCACCTTGCTGGACAGCGCCCGCGCCACACAGGGCCGCGTGCTGACGGTGGAGGACCACTACGAGCACGGCGGAATCGGCGATGCGGTGCTGAACGCGCTCGGCTCGGAAGGCATCAGGGTTCACAAGCTGGCGGTCCGGGAGATTCCCCGTAGCGGGAAGCCCGAAGAGTTGATCGACCATTTCGGGATCGGAGCGCGCTCGATCGTGGAGACAGCCAAGCGAATCGTCAAATAGCGACCGGCGATGACGGCAACGGACCCCCTGCGGCGCATCCCTCTCTTCGACCTGCTCAACGAGCGGGACCGCCGTCGCCTGGCCGGCGAAGTCGTCGAGGCCCGTTATCGGAAGGGCGAATATATTTTCCACGAGGGCGATCCGGCCGAGTATTTCCACATCCTCAAAGAAGGTGCGGTCAAGTGCGTCAAATCCTCCCCGTCGGGAAAGGAGTGCACGCTCAAGGTCCTCATGCCCGGCGACCTGTTCTGCTGCGAGGCCGCGGTGTTCGACGGAGCCTCTCATCCGGGCAGCGCGGAGCCTCTGTGCGACGTGAGCATCCTCCGCGTGAGCAAGAAATCCTATTTCGCGATGCTGCGCCGCAATCCCGACGCGGCGTTGGAAGTGATCAAGTACCTGGGCAAGCGCCTGAACGAGGCGCAGGAAAACGCCAAGATCCTGGCGCTCGACCGCGCCGACCAGCGGCTGGCGTCGCTGTTGGTGAAGCTGGCCGAGCGGGTCGGCGTCCGGGAACCGAACGGACTTCGCCTCGCGGTGCACCTGACTCGCCAGGATTTGGCGAACATGGTCGGCATTACGGTCGAGACCGCGATCCGCATCATGAGCCGCTTCAAACGCGCCGAGCTGGTGTCCGGCGGCGCCAAGCACATCGTGATCCGCGATCTGACCGGCTTGAGGCAACTCGCCGCCGATCCTCTCGCCGTCCGCCGGTGACTCCCACCCCTGCCGCCCCGCCTCAGAATATGACCTAGATCATAGGATGAGCCGGTCAGAGCGTCTATCCTTCCCGCGTCACGGTCCGGTCACAGTCGGCTTGCCGTCAAATTACAGGAGGACAATTCCGATGCGATTCACAGGTTTGCAGGTCGGCCGACGCATGGGGTATGCGACGGTGTTCCTATCCGCCGTGAGCGTGTGGGCGGCGGGCTTCCCGCTGCACGACGTGTTGGCCAAAACTCACGCAGTCGAGATGACCGCCGTCGAGACCGAGGTGGTGATCGACGGGGGCGGAGAGAAATACAAGGCTTGGACTTTCAACGGTCAGTTCCCCGGTCCTGTGGTACGAGTCACCGAAGGCGACACCATCAAGTTCACGCTGACCAACCCGGCGACCAACAAAAATCCCCATGCCATGGATTTCCACGCTGCCGAGGTGGACATGTTGAAGAACTATCGGGCGATCAACCCCGGGGAATCCATCAGCTTCACGTTCGTCGCCAAAAAGCCCGGTATCTTTTTCTACCACTGTGGAGCGCCGCCGATGATCCAGCACGTCGCCCGCGGGATGTTCGGCGCGATCATCGTGGATCCGAAAAATCCGAAAGCCCTGCCCAAGGCGGACCGTGAATATGTGCTCATCCAATCCGAACTGTTCAAGAACCCTGACGATGTACAGGCGATGTTCGACCGGAAATTCGACCACATCGTCTTCAATGGCGGGGTCTTCAAGTATCATCCGTTCGTCACCGGCGGGCATGCCCTCGAAGCCAAGCCGGATGAGCGCGTCCGCATCTATTTCGTCAACGCCGGTCCGAACGAGTTCTCGGCCTTCCATCCCATCGGCGAGATCTGGGACAACGTGTATGAGAGCGGCAATCCGGCCAACAAGTTGAGCGGCGTGCAGACCTACGTTGTCGGCCCCGGCAGCGCCGCGACGTTCGACGTGGTCGCCGAATCGGAAGGCGCCTACCCGCTCGTCACCCACTCGTTGACCGGCGCCCTGCGCGGGGCCATCGCCGTGCTCGTCGCCAAGCCGGACGCCAAGCCTGCGCCGCTGATGCCGCATACCCCGTGGAAAGTCGAGACGCCCCAGACGGAGATCACCCCGCCGTCCGCACCATAGCCAAGAAGAAAGCGGCATCAGCGTGACCGGCGGGGTCAACCTGTGTGGCCACCCCGCCGGTTCTGTTTCCGGCGGGCGTCAGGGACGCTGACGACGCCGAGGACCGGCGGCGACCGGGAAGCCCGCTGACGCATGCTGAGTAAGGGATGCAGGGCAAACTCCGTGATTCCGGCGGGGAACCGCCGCCGTTGGATTCCTCTCCTCGTCCTTTCATTGATCAGCCCATCCCAGGCCGTCGCCCAGGAAGCCTTTCTCGAAGTCCTCCCGCTCCGGCCGTTCAACTTCGACGTGGTGTTTCGCCAACAGACCTTTGCGCCGGACGACCGGGAAATCGGGATTCAGGCCGGGTTTACCGCGTTGCGGTACGGGAATCTCGAGGTGAGAACCATCTATCAATTCTTCAGCATCCACGCGGAGGAGACAACGACCGACCAGCACGCGCTGTTCGTCAATCCCCGGTGGAACAATTTCATCGATATCCTGGATTTCCCGAAAGGGAAGCCGATCAGCCGGATCATCCGGCACGTGCTGTTCGGACCGTTGGAGGATCGGGCGGTGCCGTATGTCGGGCTGTTGGGAGGAGCGGTGATGCCGGGACCGGGCCATGACACGCCGGGCCATCTCGTGGGCGGACAGATCGGCGTGCGTTTTCCGGTGGCCGGCGGCTTGGCGGTGGACGTCACCCTGCAGTACGCGCAATACGGAGTGGATTTCCGGGGTGAGGCGGGGCAGTCGCAACAATGGGTGTTTTTGACCGGCATTCGGTATTAGCACTGAACGCGACGGGGTGGGCGTGCGCGCTCGGACTGGGGTTCATCGTCCAAGGGTGCGGCCTGGTGTTCGACGCGATCCAATATGTTCAGCCCGTCGCGACCAACGAGCTCGACGCGATCTGCGCCCGCAAGCGGTTGCAGGTCGGCATGGGGTTCGAACCCCGACGGCCGTTCGTATTTCCCGCGATTTTCACTGATGAAGGGCTCCGAGTCACCGGCCTGGACGTCGAATTGGTGCGGGAAATCTCGGCGGCGTTGACCGCGCGGTGCGGAGGCGAGCCTGTCGTCCCGGTGCTCCATCTGGTTCCGTACCGCGCGCTCTTCGTGCTCTTGCATGAAGGCAAGCTGGATTTGTTCGTGTCGGCCACGACGGCGAACGTTCCGTCTCCGACGAGGGCCGGACTTGCCTACTCAGTGCCGTATTTCATCAACGGCGGTCTCGGTATGATTACCCGTCGGAACGAGGTGGCCGAGCGCGTGCGTGAGATCCTGCAACGCGATCCCCGCGCCGTATACGAACCGGCGAAGATTCGGACGGCGTTGGCGGGATTGACGGTGGCGGTGCAGGAGGGAACGACTGCCCACCTGTATGCGGAAGCCAACCTCGCCGGGGTCCGCCTGGTCCTGTGTGATTCCCTTCCGGCGGCGTTCGAGTCGCAAGATCCGCCCATCGATGTGATCGTGGGCAAACAGCCGATCCTCCGGTTCACGGTATCGCGGGTCCGGAAAGAGTGGCGGCTCCTCGAATCGGAAGACGGGAAGCCGATCATCCTGACCAGGGAGGACTACGCTGTGGTGATGGCGGAAGAAAGTTATCGACTGCGGTGGTTTATCAACGATCTCTTGTTCCGGCTGGACGCCGGAGGCAGGCTGGCCGACATGCGGCGGCGCTGGTTGGACGAATCCTACGCGTTTCCGCGGCGGGCTGTCGCGGAAGGTCTGCCGTTTGAGGCGGAGAACATGCCGCGCCACTACGATCAGGGGCGGTGCCGGCGCGCGTCTGGCGGCTAGCGCTAACACTGCTCGCAAGCATGAGAAGGGGCAGGGTATGAAGCGACGCCGAACAAGACGATGGTGGGTTATCGTAGCGGGACTGCTTGTGGTGCTGCCGGCTCAGGGCTTCGCGGTTTCGCGGGAGGAAGCGCAGGAAACGGCGCATCTTCTGGCCAGCCTGCTCGATGCCGGTCGGGTCGTCATCGATCGGAACCAGTCCTTGATCGACGATCCGCACAAAGGCGACAAGGGATTCACGCCGGGGGTGTTCGAAGCGCAAGTCGTGGAAGAATTCAAGGCACGGACGGGAATCGATCTACGCCGGCCGGAGTCGGCGACGATTCCTTCATCGGCGAGAGAGTTGCTGCTCGGGCTGCTTGAAGCGAGCAAAGAAGTCGTGGCCGATGCCCAATTGGTGATCAATCAGCGGGGGGTCGGTTACAAAAACTTTATCCCGGCGACCTTCGGCAGTCAGGCGGCGTTTCGGTTTTCGCGCCGATCTCACGTTCGGCTGAAACAGACGGCGCTCCATCCGAGAAATCTGAAGAACGCGCCGGACGAGCACGAAACGGAGATCTTGCGGCGCCTGGCCGACCTGCCCGCCCCGGCATCGCCGGTCAGCGAGCTGGTCGACAATGGGACGGCGCTGCGGCTCATCGATCCGATCTACTACGAAAAGAACTGCCTCAAGTGTCACGGCGAACCGGCCGGCGAAGAGGATGTTTCCGGTTATCCCAGAGAAGGCAAACATGAAGGCGAGCTCGCCGGCGCGATCAGCGTGACCATTCCGCTCACAAAACAATAACTTCAGCGGCAAGGACCTGGCTTCCCCAGACTAACAGCGCCACCAGCGCCAACAAGATCCAGAACAGCTCTCGGTCGCCCCATTGTTTCCAGTTTGGTGTGAGCCAAGTCCGCATGACTCTCTCGCTAGGTCGCTCAGATTGATAGGACAGGATAAAGCAATGTGTGGGCCGTCGCGAAACGGCGCGAATATTATAAGCGTTCTGCGTGGAGCAGCCGTTCACAGCGAGCGGCTTCGCACCACTCGCACTGTGCGGGGATGCGCGCCTCGCGTGAGTCGGGTTCGGTGGGCACTTGAAGCGGAACGGACAAAGGAACGAGCTATTGTCTTCCGGATGAAGGCGCGTGAGTCACCGCAAAACAATTCGAGAACCGGAACCTGCTCTGTGAGTGTAGCCAGTTCATTTGCGCGAGACGGAGCCTGTAGTGTGAGAGCGAATCATGTGGGATGTGGCTAGTCCAGGTATGCAACCAGAAGCTGAAGGCTGCTTGGCTCTCTAGGGTTTATCGTTTCTGTGCTTGGACCATATCTCGAACGCTCGGTTTTGTACTTGTCGGGTTTCTTCGTCCCGCTGTTCCTTCCTGAGCACAAAGGCCAAGGCTTCAAGATTGGCAGCCACGTCCAAGTGGTCGGAGCCAAACGCCTTTTCATTGATCTCCAGTGAGAGCCGGAGGTGACGTTCCGCTTCGGCATACCGGCGCTGCACGGCATAGAGACTCCCCAATTTAATCAGAAGAGCCGCAATCCGAGGATGGTCCGTGCCGAGGGCCTGCGAAGTCATCTCCAACGATTGCTTTAAAAGGCGTTCGGCTTCGGAATAGTTACCGCGTTTCGCCAAGCTAGCTGCCTGCGCGGCAAGGTTCATGGCCAGGTCCGACGGGTGCTGTTCGCGATCCATTCCGCTGATCGTCACAATGCGCCACGAACCATGACCCAGACCCTGTTCCCGTCCGTTTCCCCAGATCCGCGGGTAAGCCGGCTCAGCGATCAGGCTCATGATCGCCGTAGCTGTCAGAGCAAGAACACAGTGGTACATGCCCATGGAACAGGCTCCTCAGCTACTATTCATCCAGCCCTCCTTTCTCGTTTGTCGAGCAAGCTCCATCGCCCGGCGTGTGCCCATGCGATCCGACTCCGTTTCACCGATGAATGCTGCACAGGATCTGCCCGGTCATCCTCCCAGCGGAAACGCTTCTTCCAGACTGCCTCCTCATCGACCCGAGACGCACATCTTCGGTGTGTTCACGGCTCGACCTGTATCAACACATTGGCGGGGAGCCTGGCCATCCGGCAGACACAATCAATACCCAACTGATGTTGTCTTCGCGAAATCATCGCTGGGAGACGATCCGTTGAACGGATCCGATGAGCGCTGCTTCGGAACCAACGAGCTGAAAATGTGTGTCCTGTTCGATCTGTGTCAAGCCTCGTCTGGCCTGAGTGGCATAGTAGGCGTACTTCGGTTTCCCATAGGTTGAGATCACGGCGCGATACAGCTCGGCTGCGGTGCGGTATCGGGCGGACGCGTGGGCGGCCTCCGCAGCGTAGAGCGTGCAGGCCAGGACCATCGCGTTCGGATCCACAGAGACGCGCGGCGGAAGCTCCTCAATCAGGCGTTTGAATGACTCCGGGAGCGGGACGGATGGCTTCTCGTCTTGCTTCATCGAGCGGGTGGCCAGGGCCAGTCGTTGCGCATCTTCGCGCTTTTCGTCCGAATTCATATTGGTCCGGCAATGGCCGTAGGTATGCCATAAGCTCATGAACGTCCGGTCGTCCAACCAAACGGTCCCGCCCCACGGTCCCGCGGTCTGACAGGCGCCGAGGGCCAGGAGCAAACTGATCTGCAGGGCCTTGACCGGCTTCATGCGGCGAGCCGACATCACGCGGCGTGCGTGCGGCCGTTCGTCGATCGCCGCGCCGCTGCGTCGACGACATCCAGGAGAAATGCGGATTCGCAGGGCTTATGAATCCAGGCGAAGGCGCCACGCTGTGTCGCGAGATCGCCAATGTCGCGCTGGCCGCCGGAGACGATCACTACGGGCAGATCCGGCCAGACCACCCGGCTCAGCATCAAGAGCTCGAGCCCGTTCAGGCGCGGCATATGGTAATCGGTCACGACGACGTCGAACCGCCGCCGTTTCATCTCATTCAATGCCTCCAAGCCGTCGCACGCTTCGTACACGCTGTAACCGGCCTGGACGAGCAGCAAGCCGAGCGTACACCTGCAGTCCTCTTCGTCGTCCACAACCAAGACTCGTTTGCCGTAGCCGTCCATACATGACCTCCTTCTGGTCGCTCTGTTTACGCCTGTTCAGGATCTCATGCGCGGAACGAGGACTCTCCAGGAGGGCCGAGAGGCGCCGCCGCGGCGGGGCACAACCACTGCATGTCCTTCCGCTCACGAGATCCTGTCTCCATTACACCAGTCATGACACGAATATGATTCGCTGGCAGGCGACCAGACCGCGAGCGGCTGGGCGTCCCGTCGGCGGGGGCTGCAGGCGATTGGCGCGGATGACCGGGTCGTCGATGCAACCGCAATTCACGCACCGCGAGCCGAGGCACTGCATGCGACTTCCTTCTTCTTGCAGATCGGAGAACAGTTCGACGACCACCAACCCCCCGCACCGTCTGCACGCCATAGCCCAACTCCTTTATGGTTGCCCTTTCCACTCCTCGGGCGGCCGATGACCACTTCGCTCGTCTCACCCGAACTCCGGTCCCATCCGATCACCGACTGCCCATTACTGCGAAAGGCCGGGCTCGGATCCCGCCATCGTCACCGCTTCATCCTAGACTCCTGCCCGAATTCCGCACCGTTTCCAGGAGGGGTGCCCGGATTGATGAGAATAGAAGCGTTCAAATTGTCCGGGAGGAGGACGAGCTTGGCATTCTGGCTATCGTACAGCTTGAGCCGGAGATAATCGGGCGTAAGCGTCTTGGCGATGGTCTCTTGTGCCTTCGCCTGGCCAATCGCCCGGATCCGCAGACCTTCCGCTTCTCCTTCGGCGCGAATCCGAATCGCATCGCCCTCCCCTTTCGCCCGGGTACGGGCGATTTCGGCGTCTTTGGCCGCAATCGTCAGCTCGAATTCCTTTTGTTCTTTTTTTGCTGTTCTTTGGCCTGCTTGTGTTCGATGGCGTTCAGCACGAGTTGAGGGAAATCGACATCCGCCAGGGCAACGCTCTGAATCTCGAGGTGTCTCCCCTTAAGCTTCTCGACCACGACGGCCTGGACTTTGCTGGCGATTTCCGCGCTCCGCTCCGGGACCGTCACCATGTTGTAGCCGGACACCACGCTGCGCACGGCGGCCAAAAACTCCGGCTTCACGATGCGCGGATAGAAATCCGTGCCGACCTCATGGGTCAGAAAATACACTTCCTCCGGGATGGGCCGGACGATGATGGCGGCCTTGATCAAGACCTGGAGGTCGTCCGCGCTGAGCGCATCGATGTGTTCGGTGAAACTCTGCCAGCGGATATCGTACAGGTATATGCTGTTCCAGGGCGCACGCCAGTAGAAGCCGTCCTTCAACGGCTCGGGCGAGAGCCCTTCGGAAAGCGGGCGCCACATCAACCCTCGGTAGCCGGGCTGAACGCTGGTACCCGCACAGGCGCTCAACGACAGAATGGTCACAATGAGAAGCAGCGGCAGGGTCTGTGTTGTAGGGTGGGACATGGCATCCTCCATAGGCGTCAGGGAGAGGCAGGCGCAGCGACCCGGGATCGGCGTCCGTTGGCGGCCAGTTCGAGATGCATGTCGGCGAGGCGTTCCCGCTCTTGCGCCGCGTTCCGATAGAACTCGACCAGAAGTTTCGTCCCGGCCACCCATTCCGAGTCCGGACCGAACAGCCGTTCGTCCACCGCCACCCGTTCACCCAGCTCATCGGCCTTGAGTCTGAGCAGAACGGCTTCGCGACTGTAATAGCTCGCGATTTGCCATTGGTCTTGCGAGGGGTCAGGGGAGGACAGGTCGAGCGGCGCGGAGGCTCTTGCGCAGCCGAGCGCGACAAGCGACAGGAACAGAACGAACACGCCGACGCAGTTACACCGGCATCCTCTGTTCATGCTCGCACCGCTTGTCGCTCTCGGGCGAGCCGGAAGGGTCTGGGTCGGTATGGTCACCGGACAGGAAAAGCACTTCATAGTCCCACTGGTGTGCTATCAGTTCGATCCGTTCTTGCTTCCGCAGCCGCATGAGGGCGTCGAGGAGCATCCGCCAGGTGCAATCGGGCAGCCTACGCGCGATGTCCAAGAACATGAGTCTCCGGTGGCGATGACCAAGAGCGAGAATCCGATCCGCGAGTCCGGTGCGAGGCAGTGGTCCGTCACGCGCGTTCATCATCGTGTGTTCCCCCGAAGGTGTCGGGGCCGGAGCCGTGACGTGCCGGAGGAATTCCTGAGAAAGCCGGTATCGACAGTATGTCCTCTACGGCTCCTGCTCAATTGTTCTGAACCCCAGCCCGTGACCCATTCAATGGCACGGCTTCAAATCCATAGTGCAGGAGGAGTTTCTGTATGCGGGTGCTCATGATGAAATCGAGAAATTCCTGCGCGACAGGACGAGACGCCTTCCGACAGGTCCAGACCACCGCTGCACCGAACGGGACCATTGTTTCGCCGGGAGCTTCCTCGATGATGCGTAACTGGCCACCGTTGAGGGCGTCCGCGCGGTAGACGATGCCCACGTCGGCCGCCCCGGTACGAACCAGATTCAAGATGTCGCCGGTATGTTGCGCATAAAGAAGGTGGAGACGCTCTCTTGACGCGCCATCGAGATTGGTGAGCATCCGGGCCATGAGATCTCCCAACGCCGATGTGTTCGGATCGCCGACGGCGATGCGCATTCCCCGCTCGCGCAGCACGTCATGAAAGGAGATCGGTATGACCGGGGAAGCCGCCGACATGACGAGCACGAGGGACGTCTGGGCATAAACCCGAGGTTTTCCGTTGAGAGTCAGTCCCTTCTTGTGCAGCGTCTCGACTTCCTCAACCCCCTCCGGAAGAAACACATCAATCGGCCCTCCCTTTTCAATTTGCCGACGCAGCGTTTTTGACGGACCATACACGACGTGAACCGTCGCGCCAAATTCTTGCTCGAACATCGGGATGATTTTTTCGAACACTGCCTTCAAGCTCGGAGCCGCCCCGACTGTCAGGGAGTCGGCTTGAGTCGGCTCTCCCGCCGCGGCGCCTGCGAGACCCACCATGAACGCTAGTGTCATGCCGAATGTCCGCAATCCCACCATGGAAAGCATGCTCCTCTGTTTGTGGTCATTTATATTAAAAGGCTTACCAGCGACCTATGACGTGCGTCGATCCTCGTTTCGGGAAATGCGGGCAATCGGAGCGAGGAATTCTAAATTACAAGTGGGAGAGAGCAAGATCGATACCGTCCATGGTTTCCGTTCGACAGGCGGTCAAACGCCCTTTAACCGCTGTATTTCTCAGGACTTGCCGATGATTCGACTCACTTCCTAACCCCTGCGTTCGCGGAGTTTTGATATTTCGCACAATGCGCCATGAGCGCAAAGTCACACTTCGCAATCTTTTGCATCACGCTTCGAGACGAGCCAGACCGGGTTCTCAACGAAATTGTTCTCACGCGTTGCGCATATCCTGCCCTGGTCTGTCCCTGACCGGCGATTGGCATGTGCTTTGCCCCACTTGAATGAAAATCGGATGATCCTGCGAAGCCGCGATTGTGACGTAAGGCACGCGGTACAGCAGAGGGAAAGACCGATCACTGCTTCAATCACCTGAGTAACGAGGCACGAGGCCGGAACCACCTTTATTGCCGATGACCACTGCTCCGTCCGCGAGACGGTCATCAAACGGCGGTCTCGGCGGCAGCACGTGGTCGTCGGCTTTGGCTTCGGTGGGGTGATGCTTAGTGCGCTCGTTTGCATCGTCTCCGATCTCATTTTCATTGACTTGAAGGTGCCTGGCCTGTCGGCTTGGAGACATTGAAATCGGTTCGTCATCAGTTCCCTCGGTCGCCACATGGTTTCTCCTGCCAGAAACATATCTGATGAAGGGATCGAAAGCGCGGAGACCAGCCAGGCGCTGAAGGAATTCATTTGGCGAGAGCGCAAATCCCGGGAAGATTGCGTCTCAATCTGGTGGATCAGCGTCGAGATGATCGTGATCTTCCTCATTCTGGTCTTGTTCCTAATCCAAGTTGTATTTTCTGAGCCGAAGAACAGACATCCACCTGAAAGTGCTTGGTACCATTACACCTCGCCCCCTTTCAAAATTCTCGGCCGTGACAGCCATGCTTCCGTTCTCCCACTGATCTGCCGCACTGCCGTCACCATTCTGCCGTGCACGAGGCCATGAAGGGGCGTCTGCCATTCATGAATCGTCGCAGTTCTGGAACGTCGCTGTTGGTTCAAGTCCCGGCTCACCCTTAATGTAGTTCCTATTTTCGCCTCTTTCGATCATGTCCCCAGGATCATCCGCATAGCCGTGCCGGAGCGGAATTGTGGGATGTCGCGCGCTGCGCGCAGTGCGAAAATGCGCGCCCTCGATTCTTCAGACTTGACTACTCAGATGAGTACCAGAGAGCGAAGGGCGCAAATATGCCAAGAAATCGCGGGCATCCTGGCATTCCCAACCCGGCATGTCGAATGAAGACGGCGACCGGTAAATACTTTGCTACAGACTTTGCGTATGAACCAGATTGTCCTCATCGCTCTGCGCAGACCGTACACCTTCGTCGTACTGGCCATCCTCATCATTGCGTCGGGGACGATGACAGTGCTCCACATGCCGACCGATGTCTTTCCGGATATCACGATTCCCATCACCTCCGTCGTGTGGGACTACGCCGGCCTGCTGCCGGCGCAGGTGGAAGGGCGGATCACCTATATGTTCGAGCGCGCCGTGACCGCGACGGTGGAAGGCATCAAGTACATGCACAGTCACTCCTACTACGGCTTCAGCATCACCAATATCTTTCTACAGGACGGCGTGGACGTGGGCCGGGCCGAAGCCGATATCACGGCCATTGCCCAGCGGGTCGTCAAGTGGCTGCCGCCGGATATTTCGCCGCCCATGATCATGCGGCTGGCCCCCTCCGCGATTCCGGTGGCCATGCTCGAAGTGAGCGCGGACCACATGACTCCCGCGGAGCTCTACAACCTCGCCTACATGCGCATTCGCCCCCTGCTGGTGACGGTCCCCGGGGCGATCCTGCCGCACCCCTACGGGGGGCAGGACATGCAGGTGATGGTCAACCTCGATCAGCAGAAGTTGCTCGCCCGCCACCTCTCACCGACGGATGTCCACGACATCCTCATGCGGCAGTACCGCGTGCTGCCGTCCGGCGACATCAAGATCAAACAGACCGACTGGATCGTCCAGACGAACGCCTCCCCGCTGCGGATCGAGGACTTCGAAAGCATCCCGATCAAGCGGGAAGGCAACGCGTTTGTGTATCTGCGCGACGTCGCGACGGTGCGCCTGATGGGCCGGGTGCAGCAGAACGCGGTGCTGGTGAAGGGCAAACAGATCGTCATCATCGTCGTGATGAAGAGCACGGAGGCCTCGACCCTGGCGGTGGTGGAGGGGATCAAGAAGATGATTCCGCGCGCCGAGCAGGTCGTTCCGGAGGGGGTCAAGATTCGGCTCCTCGACGACGCCTCGACCTTCGTCAAGGATTCGATTCAGGACGTGGTCCATGAAATGCTGACCGCCGGGGTGCTGGTCGGGCTCATCGTGCTCTTGCTGCTCGGTTCCTGGAGGGCCACGGCCATCGTGTGGACCTCGATCCCGCTGTCCATCCTGACCGCGCTCATCGGCCTGCATTGGCTCGGAGAGTCGATCAACGTCATGACCTTGGGTGGGCTGGCGCTGGCCGTCGGCATTCTGGTCGATAACGCGATCGTGATGATCGAGAATATCGACCGTCATCTCGACATGGGCAAGCCGCTGGAGACGGCGATCATCGACGCCGCCAATCAGATCGTCGTCCCGACGTTCGTCGCCACCCTGTGCATCGCCATCGCCTGGTTCCCGCTTTTCGGGCTCACCGGCGTCTCCGCCTACCTGTTCAAGCCCATGGCGGAGGCGGTCATCATCGCGATGCTGGCTTCCTTCGTCCTGTCGTTCACGCTGGTGCCGACGATGGCGAAATACATGATGACGGGACACCGTGACCCAGCCGTCGTGGCTGTTCAAGCCCATGGCGGAAGCGGTCATCAAGAGGATGGCGGACTTGGTCATCCTGTCGTTCACGCCGGCGCCGACCGTGGCCAAGCACATGTTGAAGAGGTGCCATGATGCAGACGCCTGAGCGCAATCAACAGCGCGGCGGAGAGCCATCGCGGAACATCTTCGTTCGCTTTCAGAAGGGGTTCGAGGCCCGCTTCAATCGGTTCCGCGAGAGCTACGGCGTGCTGCTCGAACAGGTGATCGCCCGCCGCCGTACCTTCGTCAAGATCTCGCTGGCGATCGCGGTCGCCTCGATGAGCCTGTATTTCTTTCTTGGGCGCGAATACTTCCCTGAGATCAGGTCGGGGACCATTCAAATGCATATGCGGGCGCCGCTCGGGACGCGCATCGAAGTATCAGGCCGCCTGGCCACGCTGGTCTCGAAGAGCATCGAGGGACTGCTGCTCGGCCAGGTCGACAACATCGTCAGCAATTGCGGCCTGCCGGTCGGACCGCACAATCTCGCCTTCATCCCGACCCCGACGGTCGGCCCGCAGGATTGTGACCTGACGATCATCTTAAACAATGAAAAGTCGCCTGTGTGGGAATACCGGCGCATTCTTCGCAAGGGCTTGAAGGAGCGCTATCCGGGCACCGAATTCACGTTCCAGCCGTCCGATCTGACCGCCAAGATTCTCAATTTCGGCGCGCCAGCGCCGATCGATGTGCAGGTCAACGGCCCGGATATCTACCCCAACTATGAGTTCGCTCGCAAACTGGCGGGCAAGTTTCGCGAGATTCCCGGCGCTGCGGATGTGGTGATCCAGCAGACGATGCGGACGCCGACCCTCATGGTCGAAGCCGACCGCACGTTCGGGCTGGGGGTCAACAGGACGCTGAGCGACATGGCCGACAGTATGCTCATGACGACCGCCGGCAGCCAACAGGTCGACCAGATCTATTGGCTCGATCCCAAGACCGGCATGTCGTACCTCATCAATGTCTATACGCCGCAGCCGCAGGTCAACAGCATCAATAGTCTCAAGACCATTCCGGTCAAGTCCTCGGACGGTCCTTCGAACAATTCGGACAATTCTTCGAAGAAGGACGATGTGCAACTTCTCGGCAATTTGGCCAAGCTGTCGGTCGAAGGAACTCCGGGTGTGGTTACGCACGGGAACATCATGCCGCTCTTCGATATTTATGTCTCCGCCGAAGGGCGTGACCTTGGCGGGGTGCTGGCGGATGTCCAGAAGATCGCCAAGAGCATGGAGCACGAAATGCCCCGGGGCGCCTCGCTCGAAATTCACGGCCAGGCCTCACTGATGCACGACGCCTATGCCGAGCTGATCTTCGGACTGCTCGCCGCGATCGTGCTGATCTATCTGTTGATCGTCGTCAACTTTCAATCCTGGCTCGATCCCTTCATCATTATTACGGCCTTGCCGGGTGCGCTGGCGGGTATCGCCTGGTCGTTGGTTTTCACCCAGACTCGACTGTCGGAGCCGGCTCTGACGGGGGCGATCATGACGATGGGCACGGCGACCGCCAATTCGATCCTGGTCGTGTCCTATGCGCGCGAACGGCTCAAAGAGCACGGTGACGCCCTGCGCGCGGCGATCGAAGCCGGAAAGACCCGCTTCCGTCCGGTCATCATGACGGCCTCGGCCATGATCATCGGGATGGTTCCCATGGCGACGGGCTATTCCCAGAATGCACCGTTGGGTCGTGCCGTCATCGGCGGCTTGCTCGTCGCCACCGTCTTCACCTTGTTTTTCGTGCCCTGCGTCTACGCCATCTTTTACGAGAGGCGGACGGCCGGCCTTGAGGGAAAGGTTTAGCATGAACGGTCTCCGTGGAAGAAGTCTGACGATCGCTGCGCTTGCCCTCTTCGTGCTCTACCTCGGCTACCGGATCTATGAGAGCCGGCTGGATGCCGCTTCGCTGCGTGAAGAAACGCTGACGAACGCCGTGCCCACTGTGGCCGTCGTCTCTCCCAAGCCTGTGCCGGCGACCGAAACCATTACGCTACCCGGCAATATCGTGGGATGGTACGAGGCGCCGATCTACGCGCGTGTCACGGGCTATGTGAAGATGTGGTACAAAGATTATGGGGACGTGGTGCACAAAGGCGATGTCCTCGCCGAAATCAGCGCGCCGGATCTGGACGCCGAATATCGGCAGGCCAAGGCGGACCTGGAAACGGAACGCGCGAAGTATGCGCTGGCCGAGGTAACGACGAAACGCTATCAGGCGATGCGCCGCACCCACGCGGTTGCGGAGCAAGCCATTACGGTCCAGGAGCAAAACTTAAAAGCGCAGGCCGCGACGCTGAAGGCCGCGGAGCAAAAGGTCAGGAACATCGAGGCGTTCATTCAGTTTAAAACGATCGTTGCGCCTTTTGACGGCGTGGTGACCCAACGCAACATCAACGTCGGCGACCTGGTCAGCAAGGAAGGCGCACTCAGCACGCCCAATGCCAAGAGCAATCTCTTTACGATCGCCGACATCAGTATGATGCGGCTCTTTGTCAACGTGCCGGAGCAGTTCGGGCCCTTCCTCCAGCCGGGACTGACGGCCGACGTGACCGTGCCGCAATTGCCGAATCGTCGATTCACCGCCAAATTTCTGACGGTCGCCCGTGGGTTCGACGTGAGTACGCGCACCGCGGTGACCGTCTTTACGATCGACAACGAGGATCGCTCGCTCTGGCCGGGCTCATATGCCGAGGTCACGCTCACTGCGCCGGTCGCGCGGCGAGCCTTCACGATTCCTTCCACCGCCTTGGTGTTTCAGGAGCACGGCACGCAAGTCGCCGTGGTGACGGACGCAAACCGCGTGCACTTTAAACCCATTACCGTGAGCAAACTCATGGACAACGCCGTCGAAGTGGCGGACGGGGTTTCCGAGAGCGACCGCGTGATCAACAATCCCGGCGCCGCCCTGCTCGAAGGCGACCCGGTGCGCATCGTCACGCCGGCGCCGGGCTATGATCTCATCAATGGTGCTGAGCCGGCCCAAGCATCTCAGGCCCCGGAGGCGCTGCAGCCGGAACAGGCGCCGCAACTGCCGTCGCAGATCCGCCCATGATAGTTGAGCGCGTTCCAATTCGACATGCGTGGACGGAGGTTCGCCGCCGTGCACTGCGCTGCGTCGTCCTGCTCGCGCTGACCGTATCCGGCTGTGGTGACTGGTTGCCGCACGTCGATCTGGCGCCTCCCTATCAACCGCCTCAGTACGTCGTCCCTGTCTCATGGCGCGGAGCAAGCCCCTTCGTCGAGGCGAAGCCGTCGGACGATGAATTGCGGCCGGATTGGTGGAAGCTATACGGCGATCCGGTCCTGGACACGCTGATTGAAGAAGGAATGGCCGCCAATGCGGACCTGCAAGCCGCCGCCGAGCGGTTCGTACAGGCCCGCGACGTCATGATGAAGATCCGCTCGCAGCGGATTCCGCAGATCGGCATCGGAGGGAGCGCTTCGAACAACCGTCTGTCCGACAACACGCTGTTTCGGCCCCCCAATATCGATAGCACGCAATCGACCGTGGTCGCAGAAGGCTTGGCGTCCTGGGAGCCGGACTTTTGGTCGGCGATCCGCAATGCGACGCGCGTCGAGACCTACCGAGCCCAAGAGCGGGCCGCCGACTATGGGTTGGCACGCCTCAGCCTGCAGGCGGAAATCGCCGCGGACTACTTTACGCTGCGCGGCTACGACGCACAAGTTGCAATCTACACCCAATCGGTCGCCCTCTATAAAAAGACACTCGACCTCGTCAAGACCCAGTTCGCCGGCGCTCTTGCCTCGTCGCTCGACGTCGCCCGCGTCGAATCCCTGCTGTACAGCACCGAGACGAAGTTAGCTCAAGTGCAGGGCCAACGGCAGGTGACCGAACAGGCGATCGCCATCCTGGTGAACAGGGCCCCGGCCAGTTTCACGATCGCGCCGGTCGATGATCTGCGCGTTGCACAGTTCACGATTCCGCGGACCATGCCCTCCACCCTGCTGGAGCGGCGCCCCGACATCGCCGCGATGGAGCGCCGGATGGCGCAGGCGAACCGCGCCGTCGGCATCGCGCGGGCCGCCTTTTTCCCTCATGTGCGGTTCCGGGCCGATGGAGGCTTCGAGGACGCGGGAATCAACCTCTTCACGCTCGCCAACAGCCTTTGGTCCTACGGCTCCATGGTCGCGCTGCCGATCTTCCAGGGCGGGTATCGCCGCGCGCAATTGCAGCAGGCATGGTCGGCCTACCGAGAGACAGAAGACCTCTACCGTTCGACCGTGCTGAACGCTTTTCGGGAGGTCGAGAACGCCTTGAGCCTGACGAACAGGTTGACCGCCGCAGCCGAGCGGCAGGACGCTGCCGTGCGAGCCTTCGTCAAGACGCAGGACCTGACCTCCGAACTCTATCAAGGGGGGCTGGCATCCAGCCTCGAGCTCATTTACGCGCAGGTCCAAACGCTCCTGGCGCGCATCGACGCGGTGCAGCTCAAGGCCGATCTGCTGCGCGCTTCGGTGGCCCTCATCCGTGCGCTCGGCGGGGGCTGGACCCGCGGCCAACTGCCGGCCGACGAGGAGATTCAGCCTTTCGATACCTTGCAATATGTGAATCTGGACAAACCGCCGCGCGCCGGCGAAATCGACGTCAACGCGCCGAATAACCGGGTCAATAATGATCTGACTGTGCCCCTGCCCCCTTGATCGTCTTTCACAAATTTGTCCGGTGATGCGTGCAGCACAGGCTGAAGTTTGACAAAGCCGTCGCCGGCCTCCTACGATACCGGCGATATCGGCGCGAGGCACCGATGAAACGCCTCCTTCGATTGTTCAGCGACCTGCCGATCGCCCGCAAGCTCTTTCTCGCGTCCGTCATTCCCGTCGTGGCGGTGGCGGTGCTCAGCGTCGTCACCTACCGGACCGTGATTACCTTTTCGGAGGACGAGGAACAGCTCAACACCGCCTATTTCGTCCAACGGCGAGCGGCCGAATACATGCGGCTCATCCTTGACCTTGAGACGGGTTTCCGGGGCTTCGTCCTGACGCAAAAGCAAGAGTTTCTCTATCCGTTTCGCACCGCCCAAGACCGGGTGTTGTCCGTGGGGGATTCTCTTCAGCAAATATTGCAAGGGCAGGAAGAGCAACAACAGCTCATCTCTCGGGTGCAGGATTTGGTACAGCGGTTGATCAGGGAAAAAGACGAACTCATCAAAGCCATCAAAGCCGGCCATTCCGAGGATGCGCACCATTACATCGAGGCGGGCCGGGGGCGGATGCTTATGAGCAGCATCCGTCAAGAAATGGGTCGTTTCGACCGGTTGGAGCAAGACGCGCTGAACCGTCGGCTGGCGAGGATCTCCCGGGACCGTTTCTCCATGCTCATGGTGATCCTGGGCGGCGGTGTTCTTGCGATCGTGCTCATGCTGTTGACGCTGCACATGATCGCTCGGTCGATTACGGCGCCCCTCGCCAGCTTGGCCAAAGCGGTCGGGTCCTCGACGGCCGGCTTCATGCCGTCGTTGCCGGTGCTGGAGCGAGGCGATGAAATCGGCGATCTGACCCGCGTCATGCACGCGATGAGCGCAGAGATCAGGGACCATTTGGAGAAGGTCGAGAAATCCGAGGCCGAGCTGCGGGCGTTGAACGCGGTCTTGTCCGCCTCGGAGTCCAAGTACCGCAGCCTGGTCGATCACGCTCCCTTCGGCATTTTCACGACGAAGGGCACGGCCATGGTGTTCAGCAACCGGTACAACCGAATCCTCGCCGGACTCGATCCGGATGAAGAAGGCGATCCCGAGGCCATCCGATTGGCATACCATCCCGAGGATCGGGGGCGGGTGCTCTCGGAATTTGCAAAAGCGGTCGAAGAAGAGCGCCCGTACGAGACCGTGTTTCGCTTTCTTCATAAGGACGGCACGGTCCGCAAGGTGCTCAGCCGGCGGATTCCCATCCGCGACGGCGACGGTCGAGTGGTCATGTATCAGGGCTTCAACGTGGACATCACGGCTCTGGACGAGATGCAGGCCAGGTTGCTCCGCGCCGAGCGACTCGCCACGTTGGGGCAGGTCGCCGCCGGCATTGCGCACGAAATCAGAAACCCGTTGGTCGGCATCGGCTCCACCACCTCGTTGCTGCTGGAGGATACGAAGACGACGGATCCCCGGCGGACGGATCTGGAAGTCATCCTGGGGGAGACACGGCGGCTGGACCGGATCGTCAATCAGATCATCGATTATGCGAGACCCCGCTCGATCGCGCCGGTGCTGGTTTTCCTGCCCGACTTGGTTCAGGAGGTCGTGAAACTGCTCGACGTTCCAATTACGGAGAAGCGCCTGGCGGTGCGCAGTTGTCTGTCTCCGACGCTGCCGCCGCTTCAGGCCGACCGCGACCAGATCAAGCAAGTATTCATCAACCTCATTCAGAACGCGATCGAAGCCTCCGCGGAAGGCGGCTCGCTCAGCGTGACCGCCTTCGAGGCGGCCCGTGGGCAAGAAGCCGGCCTCGCGATCACCATGACCGACAAGGGCACCGGTATCGCCGCCGAAGTTCTGCCCCACGTGTTCGAGCCCTTCTTCACGAGCGGGAAACACCGCGGAACCGGCCTGGGACTGGCCATCTGCCGGAACATCATTGACGCCCACGGCGGCGACATCCAGATCACCAGCCAACTGGGGGACGGAACGACTGTGCGAATCTGGCTTCCCATGCGACAACTGCCGCGGGTCGCGGAGGCCTAGCCGATGCGCGCGACTATCTTTGTCACCGACGATGAACCGGCCATCCGGTCGGCGATCGTGAAACGGCTGTCCCGCCGTAATCATCGCGTGGTGGGATTTGAGTCCGGAGAGGACCTGATGAAGGCCCTGGAACAGGACCAGCCCGACCTCGTGCTGCTGGATCTGAAAATGACCGGCATGAGCGGGCTCGACGCCTTGAAACTCCTGCGCCCGCTGGCCCCGCATGCGTTGGTCGTCATGCTGACGGCCTATGGGACCATACAGGACGCGGTCGAGGCGATGAAGCAGGGTGCCTACGATTTTCTCATCAAGACCGTCGATCTCGAAGGGATCGATCCGGTGGTGGAACGGGCTCTGGAATTCCTGACCCTTCGCCGGCGCGTGGAATTCGAACGGGAGGATGAGGACAGCCAGTATGCGCTGTCGAACCTCGAAGCGCACAGCCCGGCGATGCGGCAGTTGCTGGCCCAAGTGCGCGACGTGGCAGCGAATCCGAAAGCCACGGTCTTGCTTCAGGGAGAGACCGGCACCGGCAAGGAGTTTCTCGCGCGGGTCCTTCATCATAACGGACCTCGGGCGGCAGGACCCTTCGTCGGTGTGAACTGCACCGCGATTCCGAAAGACCTGTTCGAGAGCGAACTCTTCGGCTACGAACGCGGCGCGTTCACCGGGGCCAACCAACGGAAGCTCGGGTTGTTGGAGAAGGCCGAAGGCGGTACGCTGTTTTTGGATGAGATCGGGGACCTCGATCTCTCGATGCAGGCGAAGCTGCTCCGAGTGCTTCAGGAGCGGTCGTTCAGACGGCTGGGGGGAACGGACGACATTGCGGTGGATTTCCGCTTGATGACGGCCACCAACCGAGACCTCAAACAGCAGGTCGCCAAGGGCACATTCCGTGAAGACCTCTACTTTCGGTTGAATGTGGTCACGTTCGAACTGCCCCCGCTGCGCAAGCGCGTCGAAGACATCATTCCCCTCGCACTCCGCGCGGTCGTTCGATTCGCGAAAGACTTCGGCAGGGACGTGCAGGACATCGAGCCGGACGCCCGCGCGTTGTTGGAGCGATATGCCTATCCGGGCAATATCCGTGAGCTGCACAACATCATCGAACGGGCCATGATTCTCTGCCACGGGAAGACGTTGACCGCGGGGTGTCTTCCCCGCGAGTTGCACGAAACCTCATCGCGGACGGCGGTGGCGGTGACTCAAGGCGATCAGCCACTCGTGCGAATAGAGATGCGGTTGGGACAACAATCGCTCGCCGATGTGGAGTCGGCGATCATCGAGGAGGTCCTCCGGCTGGCAGGACACAACAAAAGCCTGGCGGCCAAGTACCTCGGCCTCACTCGGTTTTCGCTTGACCGTCGGTTGAAGAAAATCGAAGAAGAATAAGGCAGCCGGCTCACGAGGGATTGGGGGCGACAAAGACCAGCACTTTCAACCGGGCGTTGGTGTGATTGGTCACCCCGTGCGGCTCGCCGGCCGGAGCCAGGGTCCCCTGTCCCGGACCTAATACCTGCTGGTCTGATCCGACCGTGAAGGTGCCGTGCCCTTCGAGCACCACATAGACCTTGTCCTGATCACCATGCACATGGCCTTTCTGTTCCTGTCCCGGCTCGAAACAGTACACGTCGCAGAAAAACCGGGGAGTTTGAAAGATGTTGTTCTTCTTCATCTTCTCATGGCTAAAGTGCGAATAATCCGAAAGATTGACCACCTTCATGTCTTTCCGCTCCTCATGTTGAAATAGCTATATCGGCTTTCAGCCGTCAGCTTTCAACTAATAGCTGTCAGCTATCGGCTATCAGCTATCAGCGGCTCACTGCTGTTGGCTGAGAGCTGACGGCCGATCGCTTTTTGTTCGTTGCTTCTCGATTCTCCGAACGATCGAATCCACCGGCACCAGGTGGCGGGACACCCCCAAGTCCTTTGCCGGCACACCCATCGCGAGCCCGAGCAACTGAGGCAAGTGCAGGATGGGTAACTGCAGATTCGTGTTGACCGCCTTTCCGGCCCGGTCCTGGTAGATGTCCAAGCTCATGTGGCACAAGGGACAGGGCGTGACCATGAAGTCCGCCCCTTCATCCTTCGCCTCTTTCATGTTCGTTCCCGCCATCGCCACCGCGATCGCTTCTTTTTCCAGAATGATCGGAAAGCCGCAGCACTTGGTTCGCCCGGCATAGACGACCGGTTCGCCGCCCACGGCCTTGATGACCTTCTCCAGCGATCTTGGATTTTCGGGGTCGTCGAATCCGAGATCCCAGGAAGGCCGAAGAATATAGCATCCATAAAAAGGAGCGACATGGAAGTCGCTCAAGGGGATCCGGACTTCCCGGGTCAAGCGCGGCAAGCCCACCTCCCGGACGACAATCCAGAGCAGATGCTTGACCTGAACGGTTCCCTGATAGACGATGCCGTCCTGAGCCAGCAGCGTGTTGATCCGGTCCAGGAGCGCCGGGTCCGATTTCAGCCGTTTGTTGGCGGCGCCCATGATCCCCTGGCAGGTGCCGCAGATCGTCATGACGTCCAGCCCAAGCTGCTCGGCTTGCGCGAACGTCCGGGCGTTCAGCGCAAGCGCGACCTCGGGATCCGCCTCGGCGACCACACCCGCGCCGCAACAGGAAGCCGCCGCCAGCTCCACGACCTCAATGCCCAGGCGGCCGATGATCGCCATCGTGGACTGGTAGAGTTCCGGCGTGGCGCCCTTCGCCGCACAGCCGGGAAACAACGCATATCGCAGGGCCATCGGGACTCCTCTGTTCGGCGTTCCGGTTCGGCCGTCAATGTCCGTACAACCGGTGCAACCTCGGCGACAAGGATAGTATCGCGCTCATGGTTCGAGGCAAGATCTTCTCGTCCGTCGCTCTTACCGCTACGGTGGAGTATACCGGGCATGGACACCGAAGTCACCGGCTTGCTCAAGGCTCAACGTGGCTCATTAGACCAACCGGAGCAACTTCGAGCTTGCAAGAGCTCATCAAGAGGAGTACCTTAAGTCGCAGCGGGGAAAAGAAACCATGACGGACCACGGATGTCGGTTCGATCATCGGGTGCCCGATACGGATTGGGCGGAAGTGCTCTCCCACCCCGATCGCCGTTCGCTTGCCGTCGGCCATCTGAAGGATGTGAGCGAAGGCGGCCTCTCGTTGCATTTGCCTGTGTGCCTCCTGCCCGGCTCGCGCATTTACGTCAAGCTCTCGCGCATGACCAATGGAGTGCTCCGGCATTTTGAGTTCACCGGCGCAATTGTGCATGTGGAAATCTCCGGCCAGGGATACACGCATGGCGTCAAGTTCGGCGAGATGACGCCGGCTCAGCAGACGGCATTGACCGATTATCTGTGTCAGGTCGAGTGGCAGTATCGGATGGCATCGTGACCGGTCGGGCCGCACCGCGCGCCCGGCCAGCCCGACCCCGTGTCGGGCTTTAACAAGGAGGGGGTCGCATGATGAATGACCTGAATCCCCCGGACCACAACGGCCCGGCGGCGGCAGCGCTCGCCTCACGAGATGGAGCTTTCCGATTGAGTGGCGGAATGTGAACGGACTCCATGGCGCGTCCACGCCTTAGGTCGACGGGTGTTCGGCCAATCCGGCGGAGTCGGAAGACCGATAGTTCGGTCGTTCCATTCACGCTATCACGCGAACGGATGGATTTCACTCTCTGCTGATCGCCGGGTCTCGCAAGAACCGAGCGACGGTCACATCCAACATAGTTGGAAGGCGTCCTAAGCGCCCACAGAGGGCCGTTTCCTTCAGGGGGACGGCCCTTCGTGCTTCCGCCGCCATACACGCGGCTTCCAAGACCTTCCTTTGACCCGACATCCCGTTTGCGGTACCCTCTTGGCGTCATAGGACCGTTCAAGTCGAGGTAATCTCATGAACCGCGCGGAGCGGCGGCGACGGGAAAAGCTCCACGGCAGGCCAGGTCCTTCACGGGACACCTTCGCGGTCGCCACGCTGCTGGACGAAGCCAAGTCCCATCATCAGGCCGGTCGTTTGGCGGAAGCCGAACGGGCCTATCGGCTCGTTCTCCAGATGAGCCCCGAACACCCGGAAGCGCTGCATGCCCTGGGCCTTCTCGCTTACCGCGTGGGCAACCTCCACCTCGCGAGCGAGTTGCTCGGCCGCGCGATTCAGCAGCATCCGAATCATCCGCTGTATTGCTTCAATCTCGGCGTCGTGCTGCAACGGGCCGGACGGTTCGAAGAAGCCGTCTCGGCCTATCAGCGCGCCATTTCCGCGAAGCCCGAGTACGTCGAGGCCCTGACCAACCTGGGCAATGCCTACAAGGAACTCGGCCAACTCGCCCGAGCCGAGCAGGCGTATCGGAAGGCGCTACGCGTCAATCCGAGGTACGCCGACGCGTACAATAATCTGGGCGCGGTCCTCAAAGAGCAAGGCCTGGTGGATCAGGCCATTGATGCCTATCGGCAAGCTCTCGCAGTCAAGCCGGGACACGTGGAAGCTTACAACAACCTGGGACTGGCGTTGATGGAGCGGGGCGAGTGGGACGAAGCCGCGGCTGCGTTCGAACAGGCGCTCCGGTCGATGCCGGGCTATGTGAAGGCGACCTACAACCTCGGCATCGTGTCCATCTGGAGAGGGCAATTCGACCGGGCTCTGGCCTGTCTCGACGAGTCCGCCCGGGTGAAACAGGATCATGGGCGTCGTGTCACGGAGACCCTGGTTTCCAAGTCCCGGCTAAAGCACGACGCGGAGCAGATTCAGTATCTGTTCGACCGCGGCATACTGGGGCACGACCATGCGGTCTACCGCGACGCCCTGAAACGGCTGGATCAGCGGGCTCGCGAGGACGCCCCAACGACGACCCGCATCCGCCTCGATCAACGGGACCTGGACCTCGTGGCGCCGTCGTTCAACCGGGTGCTCCACCGCGCGCCCTGCGAACGGCTGCCTGGCGGCGCGGTGAATCCAAGTCTGGATGTCGAGGCCATCGAAGCCCGCTACAACGCGGCGCGGCCGGAGATCATCTACATCGATGATCTGCTCACCGGCGAGGCGCTGACCGCCGTGCGCCGATTTTGCCTCGAATCGACGATCTGGAAGAAGGATTACGAAAACGGCTACCTCGGCGCGTTTCTGGGCGACGGCTTTGCGACGCCGTTGCTCCTACAGATCGCCGAAGAACTGCGGCTGAAGTTTCCGGGCATCTTCAAACAGCACCGGCTTACCCAGGCCTGGGCGTTCAAATACGACAGCCGGCGGCGGGGGCTCAACGTGCACGCCGATGCGGCCGCCGTCAACGTGAACTTCTGGATCACGCCGAACGAAGCCAACCTGGATCCCGAGACCGGAGGGCTGGTGGTGTGGGACAAAGAAGCGCCCCGCGACTGGAACTTCAGGGAATACAACAACGACAGGAACCGGCAGAAGATTTTCGACTGGCTGGCGGGTGCCGGAGCCCAGGCTGTGCGGATACCCTACCGCGCGAACCGCGCCGTCGTCTTCAACTCCGACCTCTTCCACGAGACCGACCGGTTCTCTTTCAAAGACGAGTACGCAAGCCGCCGGATCAACATCACGCTCCTGTACGGCCATCGACACCAGGCATAGCCCGCATTGTCGCCGGTGGACGATCCGGCGCGGGTTCGTCAGAACGTCGCCCGATACTCGTTCCCCGCGCGGGTCCTCGCCACGCCGAAGCCGTGACCGGTCCATTCCACGGCCAGGACCATTTCCATGACGATCCCCCGGTCTCCGGTCAACAACGTATGGCCGTAGAGTCGTTCGCCCGTGTTGCGTCCCAGCAGGGCGCCGAGGCTGACGCCATAGAAGAGTGAATCTTCATTGATCAGTAAGGTCGTCAGCTTCTGGTAGCGCCCTTGGAGGGTCTCGCCGGTCGGCAGGGTGACGGTGATCGTCCGGGTCAGCAGACGATGGTCGCCCGTGAGGGTCTCGCCGGTTTTCAGATCATAGAGCGTGATCGTGGACGCGCAAGCGGTGAAGAGCACCAGGGCGGCGACCGCAAGCAGGTACCGGAGCATGCGATCACGCCAATGAGGCGTCTTCCGCCGCTTTCTTCACATAGGGCTCCTGCTCCAATTCCTTGACGATGTGCCGGAGACGGGCCCATTCGTCCGGCTGCAGGCTCGTGAACTCCACGCCGAACTGGTGGTTCCTCGACCATCGGACGATCGCTTGATCCACGGCGATCGGCGGTTCATGTTCGGCGGCGTGGATGCGCAATTCCAATGTTGTCCCGGTCATGACCGTCACGCGGCTGTCTACGCGACAGCCGCGGATCGAAAGATCGATCACGCTCCCCTCCCCGCCGACCACGTTGGCGGACGTAAACGAACTCCGAAACCGCACCGGAAACCGCGGACACCGCCGCTGCTCCATGTATTTCATTCCTTTGTTATATCCGACAGAACGTCCCCCTCACCCTCCCCTCTCCCCCATCCTGGTGGAGAGGAAAAAGATTCGGGTCGGCTGCTGGAGCGTGCTTCAGCAGCCGAGTCGCGTCCTGCCGTTGCCGAGCCGGCGCGGCCTGCCGAAGGCAGGTGCCGAGGATTGTTCGAAGTCCGGTTCCTGCGAAGCGATGAATCAAACGAGTTCTGCAGGCAAGTGAAGGCGAGGCTTACGGAGAACCGACGAGGGTCTGGCCTTGAGCGGAAGCAGCCGACCCGTTCCCGCCTCACCCCTTGATGTTCCCGATGGGCCGCAGTTCCGCTACCTTTTTGGTGATCCCCGCCCGATCCACCGCCTCGACCACGTCCGAGATGTTCTTGTAGGCGAAGCCGGCCTCCTCCGCCAAGCCCGACATCGACACGGCCTTCACGAGAATCCCCCGCTGCTTCATGTCCCGCTGGAGTTGTTCGCCGCGCACGGATTTTTTCGCCTGCGCCCGCGACATCGTCCGGCCGGAGCCGTGCATGGTCGAGCCGAACGTCTCCTGCATCGCGCGCTCGGTGCCGACCAGAAGGTAGGAGCCGGTTTCCATCGACCCTCCGCAGATCACCGGTTGCCCGGTTGCTCGATACATCTCCGGCAGCTCCGGCCGGCCTGGACCGAAGGCCCTGGTCGACCCCTTTCGATGGACGACCAATTCCCCTTCCGGGTAGCGTTCCACCTTGGCGATGTTGTGCGCCACATCGTAGACGATGTGCATGCCCAGCTCTTCGGCCGATTTGCCGAAGACGGCGGCGAAGGCCTCGCGGATCTGGTGCGTGATCACTTGCCGGTTGGCGAAGGCGCTGTTGGCCGCGCAGTTCATGGCCGCGAAATAGTCTTGCCCTTCGGGCGACCGGAACGGGGCGCAGGCCAGTTGCTGGTCTTTTACGGTGATGCCGTACCGGCGCATCGCTTTTTCAAACACCTTCAGGTAATCGCTCGCGACCTGATGGCCGAACCCGCGCGAGCCGCAGTGGACCATCACCACGATCTGGTCATGACCGGTGATACCCAGCGCCGCGGCGACCTGCGGATCGAAGATCCGATCGCTGGACACGACCTGCACTTCCAGATAATGGTTCCCTGACCCCAAGGTGCCCAGTTGGTTGATCCCTCGTTCCACTGCGTGGTCGCTGACCTTCGACGGATCGGCTCCAGCGATGCATCCCCCTTCTTCGATCCGGGCGAGGTCCTCGTGCCACCCGTAGCCTTTTTCTACGCACCACTGGGCCCCCTTTCGCATGACGTCCTCGAATTCACGGCGGCCCAGCCGGACGAACCCGCTCGATCCCACGCCGGCCGGGATCTTGCGGAACAACTCCGTCATCAGCGGCTCCAGCCGAGGCTGCACGTCGGGCAGCGTCAGATCGGTCCGGATCAGGCGCATGCCGCAGTTGACGTCATACCCAACCCCGCCGGGCGAAATGACTCCCTCGCCGGTATCGAAGGCCGCCACCCCGCCGATGGGGAATCCGTAGCCCCAGTGACCGTCCGGCATGCAAAGGGCGTAACGGCGAATGCCGGGCAAACACGCCACATTCGTCACCTGGTCGAAGACGCCGCGGTCCATCGTCTCGAGGATCCGTTCCGTCGCGTAAATGCGGGCCGGCACGAGCATACCCGGCTTCTCCGACGGAGGAATTTCCCAAATTTCATCGGCCACGCGGTTCACTGTCATGTCGGTATTCAGCTTCATCATTGCCGCTCCGCGATCAGTGATGTGAGTGTTCCTTTCGGTTCGTCGCTCGCATCTCGTGAAGCGTATCTCGTTTCCGGATTCAGACGTTTCACGCTTCACGAGCCACGCTTCACGGTTCTTAGATATCCAGCACCACCCGAACCGTCCAACGGGTGCCGTCCCGTTTCAGTTCATACAGATGTTTGGTCACGCCCTTGACGTCCGCCCGTAACGCTTGCGTCGCGGGATCGACCGGGGCGCCTGCCAGCGTCGCCTCCAGCCTCCACCGCCCGTTTACCGGTCTCACGACGGGGACGGCCTCCCGGAACACTACGCCTTGCGCATCTTTCACATACACGATTTCGGACAGCCAATCAAACAGCAAAGACGCGAGATCCTCGTCCTCGCGCGTGATCGTCCGCCGCCAGGTGCCGGCGACCGTCTTGGGGTCGGCCAGGGTCTCGATCACAGCTTGCGCGGCGGCTTCAAACAGCTCGGAAGGAGAGTCTCCCGTGGCTTCGAACGCGGCATCGGCAAGCGCCACATCCTCGAGGAACCGGAAGGCAGGCGGCATGGTGCCTTACACCGGTTTGCCGCGACGGCGCGCGGTGGCGAAAATGGAGCGCACATGCTCGATCCCTTGAATGGGGCGGCCCAAGGGATTGGGCACTTTCCCTTTGAGGAACATCCTGATCCCCAACGGAATCACGCTCAGCAGTCGTTTCAAGTCGAAACCCACGACCTTCAGCGGCATGATCGCCTCGTTCAGGCGGCCTTCCCGCTGGATGAGATCCGCAAAGCCCGTGATGTGCCGGGCGCCGCCGGTGGATGTCAGACCCCGCTGGATCGCCGCCCGGCGCAGGCGCACGATGGCCTCCATAGGCTTCACGTCTTTGGGACACACCTGGACGCAGAAATTGCAGCGCGTGCAGTCCCAGATGCCGTGCTCCTTTTCCAATTCGTTCAGCCGGAAGCGCTTGCTGCTCTCCGGTTCCCGCGGATCGGCCAGAAAGCGGTCGGCCTTGGCCAGGGCCGCCGGCCCCACAAAACTCTTGGACACCTCGTGCACCGTGCAGGCGGCCACGCAGGCGCCGCACATGATGCAGGCGTCCACGTTGTGGAATTGATAACTCTCCGGCGTCAGTGTCAGCGGACGCGTGGGTTCGCCGGCGTGTGCGGCCGGCGCGGCCAGCAGCCAGGGCGTGACCGACCGGATTTTCCCCCAGAACGAGGTCATGTCGACGACGAGGTCCTTGATGACCGGCAGGTTGCGGAGCGGCGCGACGACGATGCCGCCGTGGCGCTCCAATTCCTTGCGGACGGAGGTGCGGCAGGCCAGCTTTTCCGAGCCGTTGATTTCCATCGCACAGGAACCGCAAATGGCGGACCGGCACGAATACCGGAGCGCCAGACTGCCGTCCTGTTCGTTCTTGATGCGGATCAAGGCTTCGAGGACCGTCAGGCCCCGGCCGACCTCCAACCGGTAATCTTCGGCGTGGGGATGGACATCGACTTCCGGATTGAATCGTTGAACGGTGAAAGTGAGGCGCATGGAAGACGTGACGCCTACAACGTGATGCGTGATAGACGGGACGACACTCCGGCTTAATGACTACTCGTCATGCACACTGGGACCCATAGCGTCCGGGAGCAATGGGTGCCCCCGTCACGGGTTGTTTAGTCCAATTCAAAGGTCTTCGGATAGTCCGTGAGATTGCGACAGCCGTCGCGGGTGACGAGGACCATGTCTTCGATGCGGACGGCGCCCAGGCCCGGGTAGTAAAGCCCTGGCTCGACCGTGACCACATGCCCTTCCTGCAGGATCGACCCCGTGCGGCTGATGCGCGGCGCTTCGTGGATGTCCAGCCCGACGCCGTGTCCGGTCCCGTGGAAATACCCCTGCATGCGCCCGTTCACCACACCGGTCTTGTAGCCGGCCTTCTCGAACCGCTCGCAGATGCCTTGATGAATCTTGGCGCCGTCGGCGCCGTCCCGGATTTTGGCGATCGCCTCTTCCTGAGCATCCTTGACCGTCCGGTACAGCCTTTTGAGCTCGGCCGACGCCCGGCCGCGCACGACGGTCCTCGACATGTCGGCGAAGTAGCGGGAGGCGGCCGAGCGCGGGAAGACGTCGAAGATGATGCTGCGGTCCGCCGGCAGCGGGCCGCTGCCTTCGTGATGGGGATCGCAGGCCTGCTCGCCGCCGGCGACGATGGTGTGTTGGGCGACGCAGTCCCGTTCCATGAGCGTCACGTTGATCAACTTCTTGACGCGCTCGGAAGTCAGCGGCTCGCCGTCGAGCCACAACACGCCGTCCCGCACGGAGGTCCGGCGCAGGGCCTGGTGCGCCGCCGCGACCGCCGCTTCCGTCGCCCGTTGCGTCGCTTCGATATGGCCTACCTCCTCGGCCGTCTTGACGACCCGCCGCTCGAAAAACGGCTCGCGTTTGGTGTGGAGCCGGTACCCCAGTTCCTGCAGGCGGCACGCGTGGATGTAAGGAAAATTGCCGGGTACCAAGACCTGCGTGAGGCTGGCGTCCTGCAGGATCAGATGGACGATGTCCACCGGTCCAGGCTCTGTCACACCCTGATCCTTCGCCCGCCGCTCGAGTTGGGAGTAGGACAGCACCCGGTCGACCCGGGCCTGGCTGCGGGCGCGATCCAATTCCAGATCGCTCATGACGACCAGCCGCTCCCCTTTGACCTCCAGATAAATGAAAGGATCGGGCGCGATGAACCGCGTGGCGTAGTACAGGTTCGAGTCGGTTTCGCTGGCGGCGATGAAGAGTGTGGCGCGGTCGGCCGTCATGCAGTGCGCTCCAGGCTGCCGGATGACAAGAGCTGATACTCCTCGTCAATAACCACGAAGCGCTCAAAGCGATTTGAGCGACTCGCTGTGGGCTATTCGCTATTTGCGACAAGGACTTCTGGCTTTTGCGTAGATACGCTGAACGGATGCTATCACGCGGTCCGAGGAGGGTCAAGGCGACGCGGGGCCCGGCGGCGGCGTCTCATCAGAGGGCGGTGCTTTCTCCGTGGATCCCGGGGGCTTTTCATCCGGGCCGACGAGATCCACCGGCAACGTGATCGTGTTCTTGAGCACGTCGAAGGCCAACTGCGCCAGTCCAGTCAGACCGGAGGCGAAGGATTTCATCGGCAGGTACGTGACCTCCGGGTCTTCGATGGAGCCTTTCACCTGGAACAGGGCCGTCGCGATGCCTTTGCGTTCACCCGCGAGCAGCCGCCCGAACAGCGGGATCGATTTCAGGAATTGCGAATAGGAGCCGAACGGACTAACGGCCCAGACCATGTCCAACTGGTCCGTGGCCAGGTCGTAATTGCCGGCGGCCGTGATTTTCAAGACCGGACTGTCGAGAATGATGTTCTCCGACTCGATCAGTCCGTTGCGCGCGGAAACGGTGGCCGACAGCCGGTTGAAGGGCAGTCCCTCTTTGTCGAGATCGACCTTGCCCTGCAGCACCGCCGGCAGGTTGAGGATGCTCAGGACCTTCCAGATGGCCCGCTTATCGTTCTTGAAAATGCGGCCGTCTTCGATCAGGAGCGTGGCTTTCCCGCCGAGCGTGGGAAAGACGCCGTGGGGGTTGCGGCCGTGTCCGCGCACCGTGCCGGTCAGTTTGAGGGCGCCCGTCACCCATTGTTCCTGCGTGCCGAGCAGCGGAAGCAATTCCTCGAACCGCATGCCCGTGATCCGGACCGACGCTTCGGTTTCGGCCGGCGCCTGCTTGGGGAGCTGCACGACGATCCGTCCCGCGACCTGCCCGCCGTCGGATTGCCCGGCGATCCGGTCCACGTCCAGAATCCCGTCTTCGATCGTAATCCGGCAGGAAAGCCCGCCGAAACGGAGCTTCTTATAGATGCCGCGGTCGATGGTCGCCGTGGCGCTGACGCGGCTGGTGGCCGCCAGGGTCTCCAGTAGGTCGCGGATCGGCGAGCGGGCCCCTTTGGGAATCAACAGGTCGATATCCAGGTGGGACGATTCGATCTTGGCGGTAATGAGAGGTTTGTGAGTCCAGTTCTTGATCGTGCCGGACACCGCCAGGTCGCTGTCGCCGATCCGGAACGCCAACCGCTTGAGCTCCGCGCTGTTGCGAATCAGCTTCAACCGGACGTAGAGATCCTGCACATGCCCGTCCAATCCCTTGGCGAACAGCAGACCGTTGGTCAAGGCCAGCCATCCGTTGATCCGCCACGTGCGCCAGTCGGGGTTCGATCCCTTGATGTCGAGCGAGACTTCCAGCTTGCCGGCTTCGATTCCCGCCGTCGGGAGCCACTCCGGCAGGCTGGAGAGCGACACGGTGCCCGTGGCAAGGGAGACATCCATGGCGAACCGTTTTCCGAGTCGGATTGTGCCTTTGGTCGCTAGGCGCAGCGGCGGCAGGACCAGCTCGAGCTTGGTCACGGTGAACACATTGCCGGACGCGAGGTTGCCGTCGAACTCCAACGCGGCCGGGGCGCCGGGCGGTTTTTCGCCCAGGCCTGGAATGACCCATTTGGCTTCGTCCAATACCACATGGCCGCGGAGCTGCGGCGTCGCGGTGGATCCGGCGAGTGCGACGGCGGCGATGAGCGGTCCCTGCAGGGACGAGTCGGAAATCACGCCGGCCGGAAGCAACCGGGCCAGGAAGGCCGCGTCGCTCCGCGCTCGGACGACGAATCCGTCGAAGGCGCTGGTCGCGCCGCCGGTGATCGCGCCGTGGAGCTGGAAGAACATCTCGCCCAACCGGCCGCTGACCTGATCGAGTTGCGTGCCGCTTTCCGATAACAGAAGCCGTCCCTGAAGATCGTTGATGCGTTCCGGCAGGAACGGACTGGTCAGACCGATGTTCCGGGCGATGATTTCTCCGCCGACAAAGGTCACGCCGCCCGGCTGGTTGAGCGGGCCGACCAAGCGGAACGTCGGCAGCGCTTCTCCGGTCACGTCCCGCGAGCCGGCCAGGAACGCGGACACGCGCTCGGAGCGAATGGATTTGGCGAGGAGCCGCACCAGGTCGGCCGCCTCCATGCTGCCGGAGAGTTCCATCTCGAGCCAGGGCCCGGCTTCCAGAAACGACACCATGGCTTTGCCTTGCGTGATCCGGATATCGCCGTACTGCCCGGTCAACCCCAGCACCCGGACCCGCCCGGCTTCGACCAGCACCGTCGCGGCGAGGTCTCGCGCCGGGACACGATCCTGGCCGATCAGCGCACGCCCCTGCTGGACCCGAAATTCCCCGGTGAGGGAGACGGATGTCGCAGCCGCGGTCGAACCGGTCAGCGTCGCGGTGACGACTTCGACCACCCCGCCGATCTGTCGTTCCGCGATGACCGGCTGCAGTTCGGCATGGATCCACTGCGGCGGGACGTGCGACAACAAATCGTTCAGGTCGATCGCCGAGGAAGACAACGTCACCGAGAAAGTCGGTTGGGCCGTCAATAGTCCGGACAGGTTGGCCCTGCCGCTCAAGGCGAAGCGATCCACGTTGGCGGTGATGTCGGACAGCAGCACGTCGTAGCCCGCCACGCCGGGCACGATCCGCAGGGCGCCGCGCAGATTGGCCGCCCCTTTGAGGCCTTCCGGGACAGGCCGTGGACCGAAGAAGTCGGCCAACTCCCGGAGATGAAGGTTGGCCGCTTCGATCCTGCCTTCGAAGAGGAGAGACGTTCGCGCGGCGACCGGCTCCTCGGCAGCCAACGTGGCCGGTGCTTCGGCGCCGGCGATGACGCCGGTCACGGACACTGCCGACACCCCCTCTTGGCCGGGCAGGGTCGCAGCGAGGTGAACATCGGCGTGTGCTCGGCCGGCCGGGATCGAGAGCGTCGCATCGACGGTTTTGAGTTGAAGCCGCCGGGTTCCGCCCGGGCGGGAATCGTCGAGGATGGTGACGGTGCCGTTCAGCAAGGCCGCCTCGCGGATCCGCAGCATCTGCGCCAGAGCCCTCCAGACGGATTCGTCCTGCGCGCTCCGGGTCTGCGCCTCGGCGGGGATGTTCCATCGGCCGTCCTGATCCCGGCGCAAGGTCACCTGGGGATCTTCGATCAGCAAGCGCTTGCCGACCACCTGCCGGCGCAGCAGCGGGATGAGACGGAGCACCATGTCCACCCGTCTGGCGGTCAGCAGAATATGGGTCGGGTCGCGGTCATGGACGACGACCTGACTCAGCTCGAGCCGGACTCGGGGAAAGACGACGAGCTTGACGTGCCCGACGTCGATCTTGCGTCCGATGTTGTGCTCGATCTGCCGGAGGAAAAATTCTTTGAGATAAGCCTGGCCGGTCAGGGGGCGGGAGAAGACCACGCCGAGCAGCACGAGGACCAGCAGCACAAGGAGCAGCGCACTGAGACGGACCCTCACTCCTCCTCCGGTTGGGTGCGGCAGGGAAGTACGTATCGATCGCCATCTTACTGGATCGATGGGGGGAAATCCACCGACCGGTCGATCTCCGCCGGCGCCGGCGCATCCCGTGACGTGCGAACGTTCGCTGGTCGGCGGTCGACCGAACGGCTATAATGCGCCGGTCGCCGGACCATTCCGTCTGCATGGAACGCCCGTGAATGCTCCCACGCCGCCCGCTCGTCCGCCGCGCGCCCGGTGGATCATCCTCGCCTTGTTGTTCGCCATCAGTGTCGTGACCTACATCGACCGTGTCAACATTTCCGTGACGGCGAGGCAGATGATGCCGGCTTTCGGGTTGACGGACGGCCAAATGGGGCGCATCTTCTCCGCCTTCGTGCTGGGCTATGCGCTCTTTCAAATTCCCGGAGGATGGTTGGGGGATCGATGGGGCGCACGCCGCGTGTTGACCGCGGCGGTGCTCTGGTGGTCTCTGTTCACGGCCTTGACCGCGGTCGCCGCCACGCTGCCGCTGGCGGACCTGGTCGGAATCGTCGGTTCGCTCGCCGTCGTCAGATTTTTGCTCGGCGTCGGCGAGGCCGCGGCCTTGCCGAACTTCAACCGGGCCGTTGCGGATTGGCTCGACCCTCGAGAGCGGGGGCTGGGCATCGGGATCGCCATCGGCGGCATCGGGGTCGGCTCGGCGCTGACGCCGCCCGTCGCGGCCTGGCTCATGGTGAATTTCGGGTGGCAGACGGTGTTCTACTTGTCGACCGCGCTGGGGTTGCTGATCGCCGGTTTATGGTATTGGTGCGCGACGGATCATCCGGCGCAGCGTCTGCGGACGCGCGGCGAAGCGCCCGAGGCGCCGCCGCCCGGAAAGACGCCCTGGAAAGCCATCGGCACGACGCCGGCGGTATGGTGGCTGGTGCTCAGCTACAGTTGTCTGGGCTACGTCGCCTATGTGTACATGTCGTGGTTCTATCTCTACCTGGTGAACGTGCGCGGGTTCGGCGAGTTGCGCGGCGCCGTCTTTGCGTCTCTGCCGTTTCTGGCCATTCTGGTGTTCTGTCCGCTGGGCGGGTGGGTCACCGATCGATTGGCGGCCGCCTATGGCGTGACGAAGGGCCGGAGCGCCGCGGGGATGGCGGGTATGCTGCTCTCCGGAACGGTGATCGCGGTCGGCGCCGTGGTCGATTCCGCGTGGATCGCGATTCTCTGTCTCTCGCTGGGGGCCGGCTGGCTGTACTTTACGGTGGGGGCTTACTGGGCGTCGACATCCGATTTGTCCAAAACCCACGCGGGCACCCTGTCCGGACTGATGAACACCGGCGCTAACCTCGGGGGAAGCCTTTCTCCCACGGTGACGCCGTGGTTGGCCGACCACTGGGGGTGGCCCGTTTCGCTGGGCGTCGCGGCGTTGCTCGCCGTCGTCGGCGGGCTGATGTGGCTGAAGATCGATCCAGGCAAAGGGCTACGCGTGAGCAATGAGGAATGAGGAATGTGGAATGTGGAATGAGGAATGGCGAGTCTTGAAGATTAGCTCACGGAACGCATCCTTGCCATTCATAATTCCTCATTCCACATTCCTCATTCCCCGCAGCCCTTGCCTCCTGCGCCGCGCGCTTGGTAGATTGCCGATCGAGGTGACGTCCGATGGTCATGCAGTTTGAGAAGAAAAATCCCCGGGCGACGATCATCACGAAGTTCGGGGAGATCACGATCCGCTTCTATCCCGAAGAGGCGCCCAGGCATGTGGAGAATTTTCTCAATCTGGCGAAGCTCGGTTTCTATAACGGCACGACCTTCCACCGCGTCGTTCCCGGGTTCATCATCCAAGGCGGCGACCCGTTGAGCAAGGAACCGGATCGCCGGTTGCACGGCACCGGGGGACCGGGCTATTGGCTGATCCCGGAACCGAGCGACCGGCCCCACAAGCGCGGGGCGCTGTCGATGGCCAAAGTGCCGCGCGAGAGTAACAGCACGCGCGACTTCAACGACAGCGGGTCGCAATTCTTCATCTGCGTGGTGGATTCCAGCGGATTGGACCGGCGCTATACCGTCTTCGGCGAAGTGTTCCGCGGGATGGACGTCGTGGACAAGATCGTGGCCGTCCCGCGCGACGAGTTCGACAATCCGCTGGAGCCGATCGTGATGCAGATCACGGTGAAGGAATAGCCTGGGCGGAGAGTCCGTTCTTGCTCGCCTTCGGTCTCCTGTACCCTATCAGGCTCAGCTAGCCCTTAGCTTGTCGCGTTTTCGCTCTTTGCCCAGGCTTGTATGGCGTGAGCCCGCAACCCGGCTCAACAGCCGCTCATCCTTGCAACATCGAAGGAACCGGGATGGATCCGCCTGATCGTTCTGTCGGGGAGACGCGAGTGCGGTACTTGCGCTGAAACATCCTGGAGAATCCGAAAAGGGGAACGACGGTTTGCTCGTCATGATGACGCCCTTCTTTCCGAATTCGATCGAGTTTCGTCTTCGCACTGCCCCGGCGCTGCACAACGGCGGAGTCGGTCCATAATCGCCAAGCCCAGGCCTTGTTCCTCGCAGGGCTCGGCGTAGAGCCGATCAAGCCCCAGCGCATCCAACCTCCGCAACGCGGCGAAGAGGTTCCGCGCCACTTCTCTGAGGTCCCCCGATGCGGACAGCACTTCCACGACTGTGTAGCCGCCCAGGCTCACCGGAGCGGACATGGCTAGCAGGCCGGCTCGCTCGACCGTTCCCCGCACGTGCGCCCCTCGCGCAGGCAAGATGGTCATCGGCGTGCGTGTCGCGTAGTGGCGGGCGAGCCGGCCTGGCGCTGGCGGTCGCTGATCGCTTCCGCTCCGGCACGTGACGGGACCGATGACGTCCTCAATGGCCGAGAGCGGCAGGGCGCCGGGGCGGAGGATCTCCGGCCGAGCATCAAGCATCGATATGATAGTGGATTCCACGCCGATCGGGCATGGCCCCCCGTCGAGAATCAGATCAATCCGATCACCCAACGTCTGACGCACGTGCTCGGCGGTGGTCGGGCTGACATAGCCGAAGGGATTGGCGCTCGGCGCGGCGATCGGCACGCCTGCTTCCCGGATCAGCGCCAGCGCGACCGGATGGACCGGCATCCGAATCGCGACGGTGGGAAGCCCTGCCGTCACAAGATCGGGGACGCTCTCGCTCTTCTGCAACACCAAGGTCAGCGGACCAGGCCAAAACGCATCCATCAACCGGTGTTCACCCGGGCTGATCGTCTGAACCAGGCGATCGAGGGAGGACTGTGCTCCAATATGCACGATAAGGGGATCAAACGACGGACGCCGCTTGACCTCGAAGACGCGCGCCACCGCCTCGGGACTCAGCGCGTCGCAGCCGAGTCCATATACCGTTTCGGTCGGAAAGGCGACAAGACCGCCACTCCGGATCACCTCCCCCGCCAGCCGAATGGCTGCCGGATCAGTAGCCGTGAGCACTTCAGCACGCATCTTCTGGACAGTCACTGTTTCACAGGCGCTGCGGTTCACCGTCGTGCCGCCAGTCTGTTATGCCTTACTCGGCTATCCACAAATCGTGAGGGCGGCATACAGGCAAACAGCACTGCCGACAGGATCCGCGGCCCAACCGGCTTGGCCAGACATTCCATCGCTCCCCGACGGCGCCACGCGCGCCGTACCTCCGGCGCGCATGGATGTGCCCCTCGCGACGATCGGCAGGCCTGGGATCCGCTGCGTAACGGCATCGAGCATCTCGGCGCAATCTATTCCCCGCAGAGCCGCATCTAGCCTTGATCCGAAATTCTTTCCGATCGTGAGTCCTCTCCCCTCCCGCGGGAGGGAGAGGAGCCTTTCGGGAAGCGGAGAAAGGCATTTTTGCCGAGACAAATATTTTCGGATCAGAACTAGAAGCACCAGGCTCACGGGTTGATGGTCCAGGATGTCCAGCGCCTCGCGACCTAATGAGGCTTCCAGGATGTCCCAGCGGGAGTCTGCGGCAAATTGTTGAGGCTCTCTCGATCTTTTGGATCATCATTGACCAGAAGCACCAGCCGTCGCGGTCTGCCTGTGGAGACCGAAGCCATCTGCCTTTGGGCCTTTTATACAACCATACTGCGCGGCGCTCCGGCGAGGGTCGTCATATTCTGTCGAAGTCTCGCGATCGGCCGCAGGCAGCCTGCCAGGTGAATTGAGCCGGTTACCACGACCACACCTTGGTCTCCTGCCGCCTTCACGGCCCGCGCAAAGGCCTGGTCCGGCTCTTCGATCAGCTCTGCCGGCGCCGCACTCCGCCGGTGCCAGAGGGAGGCTAACTCCGCCGGCGGGGCTGCGCGGGTCCCCGGGTAGCGCGTGAACAGCACGCGCCGGGCGCCGCAATCGGCAAAGTGGGCAATCAGCTTCCACACCTCCTTATCGCGCGGCACCCCCACCACCAGCACACGATCGTGGCCTTCGAACACCGTGCGCACGACGGCTGACAGGCTGGCCGCCGCCATGGCATTGTGCGATCCGTCAATAACGACGATCGGCCGGCCCGGAAATACTTCGCAACAGGCTGGAAGGCTGACGGATTCCAGCGCCCGGAGGACTTGGTCCTCCGTCAACCCTCGAATCATCTTCCGCCGGCACAAGGTCTGGAACGCTGCCAATGCATGTGCGGCGTTCGTCGCCATGAAGGCGGCAGGGCAATTGAGCATCATGTTCCGCCAGATGGTCTCGCCGACCCGTACCGTGCAGAAGCCGCGGTATCCAGCACGGGTAAATCCCTGGCACTCGTACTCATGTCCCAACAGGAAGACCGGCGCATTGAGGTCGGCGGCGCGTGACAGGATCACCGCGCGGGGACCATCCCCCATCGCACCGATGACCACCGGCACCCCCGGCTTGATGATGCCGGCCTTTTCATAGGCAATCTGCTCGAGGCTGTCTCCCAGCAGATCCATGTGGTCGTAGTCTATGTTGGTGATGACGCAGACCTCGGGAAGGATCACGTTGGTGGCATCGAGGCGACCCCCGATACCGACTTCGATGACGGCCCAGTCGACCTGTTCGGCTCTGAACGTGCAGAACGCGGCGGCGGTCAGCAGCTCGAAGTGGGTGAGCGCTCGCCCTTCCCTCTCAAGAAGGGGCCGCAGCTCGTTGAAGGCCGCCACGAAGGCCCGCTCACCGACCGGGGCGCCGTCCACCTCGATCCGCTCGCGCAGGTGCTCAATGTGAGGGCTTGTGTAGAGCCCGACACGGGCGCCGGTCGCACGGAGCAAAGCCGCGAGCATCCGGCTCACACTGCCTTTGCCCTTGGTCCCCGTCACATGGATCGTGCGATACGCCCGATCGGGCCTGCCGAGCGCTTCCACACAACGGATCATCCGCTCGAGCGTGAAGATCCGTTCGGTCGGAACCTGCCGATCCAGCTCGTAGTTGATCCGGCTGTCCAGCAAAGCCCGGACGTCGATCAGCGACCGGAACGGCGCAGCCGGAGCCCGTGGCTCACTCACCGGTTTCATCAAACGTCCTCATGACGATCTTTTCGGCCCCGGCCAATCATCCGGATCCTATCCGCCTTGCCGCCCCCGTTGTTCGAAGAGCTGATACGCTGTCTTCGCACTCCGGTCCCTCACCTCATCCGATTCCTTCCGCATGGACGAGGGCTCGGGCAGCCCATCCTGCGGCACACATGGCGCATACCCGACGTGCCGGGTTTCCTGATTCTCACGGACCCTCCTTTTGCCGTCGGAGTCCGCAACAGACTTATCGGAAGGCTGTCGAAACGACCCAGCCCTCCTTCAACCGCGCTTACATATGTCCCAGCTTCCGCAGCACTTCCATCCCACGCCCTTCATCCTGCGCCCGGCCGGTTCGCTCCGCCACCTTGGTCGTCCGCAGCTCGCCGATAATGTCCCCGACCGTGCAAGCCGTGGACTCCACCGTCGCGGTGCAGGGCACGCAACCGAGACTCCGATAGCGCCGGCCGGTTCCTTGATCGAAATAGAGCGACGGCAGCGGAATCTTCTCGAACTGAATGTATTCCCAAATGTTGACCTCCGTCCAATCCAGGAGCGGGTGAATGCGCACATGCGTCCCTTCGGGAAACGAAGTCTTGTACTGGTCCCACAGTTCCGGAGGCTGGTCTCGGAAGTCCCATTCGCCGTGGCGGTCGCGCGGAGAAAAATAACGTTCCTTGGCGCGCGTACCCTCCTCGTCCGCGCGGATCCCGAGAATGATCGCGGTGAATCCCTGCTCGGCGATGGTCTGTTTGAGCGCATCGATTTTCAGCGCCGTACAGCAGGCCACGCGGCCCATCGTCGGATTCATGCCGGCCGCTAGCGCCGTCTTGTTCTGCCCCACAACCAGACGCAGCCGCCATTCCCGGACGATCCGATCCCGATATTCAAGGAGCTCGGGGATTTCGTAACCGGTATCGATGTGGATGAGCGGAAACGGAACGTGGCCGAAGAAGGCTTTGCGCGTGAGCCAGAGTAGGACGGTCGAATCTTTGCCCATCGACCAGAGCATGGCCAACCGATCGAAGTGCTTGTAGGCCTCGCGGAGAATGAAAACGCTCTGATCTTCCAGTTGGCGCAAATGGTTCATATCGATGAATCAGCATACCGATTAGTGTTCGTCACAGGCGTCATGTTCCGCACGCCCACAACTCATAACGGTCGATCTTGCAGCCCGTGCGGAGGTCTTTCACTGTGGTACCGAATCGATCCAGAATGCGTTCGTCGGGTGAGTGAGAGAGGCCCTGAAAGAGCTTGCCCGTCTCGGTAAGCGGATCAGGGACGTTGCCGTTTTCTTTACGGTCCGCATGAGGAAGAGACGCACTTGCTGTGCGGGCGGAACGATGGGGCTTCATACAGACCGCTTCGGTCCTACCTCCGCCGGTGTCGGTCCCGGTGATGAAAAGGCGGAATCCGCCGCCCTGTATCATGCGCGGTCCTCGTCGAGCTCGGCAGCACGGGATAACGGTTTCCGCAGCGTCCGGTACAGTTCGCCCAGCCAGCCGGGCATCATAGTTCCAAACGCAAGATACAGACGGATCCTTCAGCATCATTCTCTAACCCCTTGAGCGCTTGCTCGATCCGGAACAGACAGCGGCCCGGCCAGTGCGAGCCGATCGATTGTCACATCAAGGCCGTCCCACCGGCCAACATCGCATCCCGTAATTGGGCCATCGCGGCCTGCCTTAGCGGCCTTCAGAAACGCCAACATTGCGCCCGCTCCCGGCCCCGCCTCAAGGACCTCCAACGGTCGCTTCCTGATTGCAGACTCCTCGTGAATCATCCGGTACATGAACCAGTACCGCAGTGCGCGTAGCGGGAAGCGGGACCCCGCGCCAGTTCCCGTTCGGTCCGCTGGCGAGAGGCCTTGCGCTCCCAGCTCCAGCGCCGTGAGGTCCCCCAGGGGATGCCACGCTCGTCGTAACCTAACAGTCATTGGCCACCCTTACACGTCTTCTCGTCTTTCTTGTCTTTGGGGGAATGAGCCGGCGCGATCCGGAACGGGAGCAAGGCTCATACCTGAGTGAAAAACAATGCCGACCAATGATTCCGGCTTGGTTGTCACCCCTGTATTTCGCGCAGATAGGGAAGAGCCAACGATGGTGCGATCGAGAGGGATGCTGGGAGAGCTTGCAGGAGTTTATGAAAACCAGTGTGTCCACGCACGGGTTACGCATCGTTCCGTGCGTCCTGGCACCGGCGCAACGAGTCACTATGGTTCGATCTTTTGACTGAACTTCGGTTCCAAGGTCACTCGTCCGATCGCCCGGAGACGACTAGCGAAGATCTCCTTCGTCGCGAGAATGCTCGCTTCGGCGAACGTTTCCCCCAGCGGAGCCAGCGTAATATCCCTTCGAGTTCCTCCTGTCTGTCTAAGTTCAACACTGGGCGATCAGTCACGGCGCTTGCGACGTGGCTCGCGAACGGCTGAACCGGAGCCACCTTGCTCTCCGTCGAGCTTCTGGATATACGCGGCATATCCATCCTTGGTTGCATAGACTCGAACCTCGTCACCTGGGAGGACCTCGTCCTTTCGTGTGCTCTCATCGGCCAAGAAGCGCAGCTCCTCCCCACGCGAATCCCGGATAACGTATTGAGAGCCGTCGATAGAAACGAGCGTTCCTCTGACGCCATCCAGTCCGCCGCAGCCGGAGAGAACTGCGCCGATTATCACCAGTTTTGCGAATCTGGATACCGTTTTGTACGCCATGTTGAATTTCTCCCACCCGGAGCATCACGTTCACCGGGACGGCAATACATCATCGAACAGGATGCACAACCCGATTTGGAATGTTTTCCTGTCCTCCTGCTCACTGCGCATGCCGCCACACCAGTCCCATTGCAGGTTGGGATGGCATCAGCGAAAAGGAAAGATGTCATCAACCAAAATCCGCAGGCCGATCTGCAGCGTATAGTTCCATCCGGGGCCGGTCTCAATTCCAGCCCCGATGCCCGAGCCGATCCCTCCGTCGCGAATCCCTCGGACCACAACATCCCACTGGAGATTCGGGGTCTTGTACCAGCGGAACCCCACCTGATAGGCGGGGAATTCCTCCTCGAAGCTGAACGGATCACCATTGAAGATCTCGCCCAGCGCGCGAAGTTCTCGGCTGATCGGCGTTATCACCTCGAAGCCTGCGGCCCAGTACAATTTGTTGGTCCACCGTCCCCCGAGCCCGGCATCGTATTGCCCTTTGGTTCCCAGATTGACATGGATGGCCAGACCGTTGTCGTAGGGATCGGTGCTGTCTTGCGGGGTGAAGAGGAACCAACTGACGTGCAGCATGTTATACGAGTTCCAGAGCTGTCGATTGCCACTGAGTGGCGCCAGAACGGCGGCAGCCGCGGAGACCGAGGGAACAAGGCCGAAAGAGCGGTAGAGGACATACTTGGGCTGAAACACGAGGTCCTGCGGGGTCATTCTGTCGTTTTCATACTGAAACCCGAACCCTCCCGCGATTAGTTCTAGCCGATCGGACACGGAGGTACCCTGCAGAGAACGGACCTCAAAGCCCGGCGTACGACCCCGGCCCATCGTAATGCCCCCGAAGTTTTCCACTTCAAGCTGGCCCGGATAGACAACCCGGGCATCGTCGGTCACGAAGGGCCGCACCGCCGAGGCCTCGTGCGCCTGCATTGACGGGAGAAGGCCGGCCAAGAGTCCAGCCAGCAGGCGAAGACTGTGGGCGGCAGTCGCCTCCGCCAGCATCACTAGCGGAATTTTGTGAAAACGGGAATCGGCTTGCGCGGGGAAGCGCCAGAATCCCCATTGTCTACAAAGTCGTGTAAAGAGAAGACTGAATGTCATGACAAACTCCCTGCCGCCCATGGATTACCCCGCCGACGCCGTTCCGCAAGCTTTCGCCGACCCAGACGGCGAGAGAGAGCCCGAAGGGCTCTTGAAGAAAAGGATGCTCGATCGGAAGCGTTTATTGCAGGGCCTGACTCCTAGACCCCTGCTGCGCACACGGTCGAACAGGGGGTGTGGGTGATGCCCGCATGATGGGGATCGCGCCGCGCTATCCGAGAGAGGAGCCGGGTGGGGTTGACGTCCTGTTTTTGCCGACTAGCGCGTGGGCGAAGCAAAATATTCCCGTCGACTGACCGCTACGTCCGACACGAACATCACACCCGAGTGCTGCGCGAAGAGCGGTCGGAGTCCGGTCAGGATCGGCTCCACCTTCTCTTCGGGCACCACCGTCATGATCATGACCAGGCTCTCGGTGTCGTTGAACATGTAATGCGCCTCGTGAAATCCATGATGGCCCTTGCCCGAGACGTTGCCGAAAATCGTGTACCCGGTCGCGTTCACTTTTTCCAACAAATCGGTCACGAACGGCCGATTGTCGCCTTCGACGATAATGCGGACCTCTTTCATCGGATGCAATGTCAAGCTAGCCATGGTGAGACTCCCTGCTGTCAGTTTGAACACGCCCCGTTTGTATCGGGGCTCTGCCATCCTCCTGCAGGACAATAGCGATACAACCTTCGTTCCTCCCGCTCCAGCACCATGAGGTGCACCCACTCATGCTGGTAAAAGCGTTTAAGGACATCATGGCGCTGGATGAGTCCCTCGACGCGCGTCCGAGGAGCTTCGACGATGGTGAGCAGTCGAATCGGCTCGTGATAGGGTCGGTCCCCGTCCATCACCGTCTGCCACGGCAGGCCGATCCGGAGATCGCTCTGCGTGCCGAACATGACGCCCACCCGGCCGACCACGTTGTGATAGACCTTGCTGCCGGCGCCATAGACGTCGTTGTCGACCGTGGAGAAATAATGTTCCATGTTGATCCATTGCGTCACGACTTGCGGCGCGGTGAGCAGAATTTCCAACAGCTTGCCGGTCGGGTCTTCGAGATAATCGTACGAGTGCAGGAACACGCGCCCTTCCAGATCGAGTCCCTGCGTCAGCGCCCGCCGCGCGATGATGAATGCGGCGTTGCGCGAAAGCCCCCATTCCGGGCGCACTTGGCTCCAGTCGGCGCTCCGTCTCCTGACGGCGCGGACCGGGTTCTGCTCGCAGAGGCGTGCGCTCACGTCGGGGAAACGGCGGCAGCGTTCCAAGCTGGTGAGCCTGGCGGCTTCACGCAGGTCCGCCACGATACGGGTGAGATCCTTCCGGTGAGTCGGCGGCACGTCTTCGAGGTCAAAGAATTCTACCTCATCGGTGGTCGTATCGATCTGCGCAGGCATGAAGTGCGTGTCCGGAGGGATCACAATCCCGTTCTTGGCCAATCGCTCGCGCACCTTCGGCCTATTCGCCATAGCCGCCAGCACGCGGGCGTTGGGCGCTCCCTGATTGCCCCCGCAAGCCCCGCAGTCGAGCGCGGATTCGAACGGGTTGTTGTCCGAGGTGCTGCCGTGGCCGAAGAGCACCACGAACCGGGAAAACCCGCTGGTGAGCCCCATCATGCGAAGCGCCGTTTCCACGGTGAAGACTTGTTCATCCAGGGTGAACCCGGTCCGTGTGATGCGCTCCTTTTCGACCGCCGCCCACCGGCGATCGACGCGGTGGATGCGCCGCAGATCGAGCACGAAGGCTTCCTCCTCCTCGGCGGAGAGCCCCGGAACGCAAAGAAGCGGGCCGATTGCCGGCTCGGTCGCTCCATCCCCATTCAACGCCCGGCGCCGTAATGCTTCCACGAGCTCGGCCGTGATCGAACCGGCCGGAAGCCCCAGCCGGCTGCGGAGCGCCTGCCGGATCGCCGCACGCTGCTCGCCGGCCACCATTTCCTCGGCCTCCTCCTTAGTCAGCTTGTCCACGGTCAAGGTCGTCGACACCGGTGGGGCCACCAAACGCCTGAGCCAGGCCGCGCCCCTCTGAAACCAGAGGGGTGCCACTGTCTTGCCGAAGAAGGGCACGACATAGAACCATCCGAGCGATTCCACCATGACGTACGGCGTGATCACATGCTCTTTGAGATCATGGAGCAGGCTGTGCAACCCGCGGATGATCCGCATGCCGGCACGATGCCGGTCAAGCGCGCGCTCCTGGTACGAACGCGGAATCTCCCTGACCAGATTCCTGGCCTTCATAATGACCGGATACTGGTCCGTGTCATGCGCAGCGCCGAAGGACCGATACCGAACAAAGCAAATAAAAAACCCGGCGAACCCGAAGGTCTCATAATTCCCGATCGTCTCCAAGTGTCGGCGAAACACCTCGGATCGCACGTCGATGCAAAAGACGGCCTGGGCTTGGGGACGAAGGCCTGTAGGCTCTTGAGAGGCGTCGGCCGATGCGCGCCGACCGGCGAGCGCCGCCCCGTTGTGCACGTTCGACAGGAGCTGTCCGACGAAACGATCCTGCCAACTGGCTTCCAAGGCCCGCAGCCAGAACGGGCCGTGTTGCTCTTCCGGAAACATTCGAAGCCAATCCAAGACCCGACACAACTCGGTCAGCGGCGCCGTGCGGAGGATGGCGGGATCGAGTTCCAGCGCGCAAGCCACGCGGAGCAGTTGCCAGGCGGCCCGCATACCGGCAGCCTGCCGCGCGGCAGCGGCCGTCTCGCGCAGATATCGTTCCGCTAATGTATCCCATTCATCAGCGGAAGCTCCCGGTGTCAGAGCGAGGCGGTCCACATCGCGCGCGTACGCATCGGGAAGGCGTCCTGCGACCCGCTCTCGCCGGAGCATATAGGCCAGCGAATGCCAGTGCATGTAATCGCGCAGCGCTGGCAAGCTACCGTCGATGCCGAGCACCCGGCGGCAGTGCAGAGCGACCAGCTCTCGCTCGTAGAACAGCCGGATGGCCAAATACTTCACGAGACTCGCTGGATAGACCTCTTGCCAGGCATATCCCTGTTGCTCCGAACGCCACCGGATGAAGCCGCTCCACCCCACCAGCGCGCCCAGATGCAGTGCGAAATAGTCCTGCCAGCTCTCGCGCGGAATGCCCAACAACCGGAGACTCTCCAGTAGCGCGTCCTCTGAACGCTCGGGGAGCGAAGCGACTTTCTGTTTCCACTCGGGGATACCCCATCGAAATCCGTTCGGCTCCTCTTGCGCCAGATACTTCCACGTTCCGTAGAACGTGGCGTCCCGATGCGGCATGGGCCAGGCCGCCTGCCCCTCGTCCAGAAAGGCGGCGCACCACTTGCTCAGTTCGCCATTGATCAGTTCAGTCAGCTCGGTTCCGAGTGTGTGATCGCACCACTCCGCCAGGGTCTCGACATGGCCCAATTTGCCAAGATCCTCCTCGACCTGCGCCCGCGTGCCGGCCCTCCCGGACTGGCACCGGATGTCGTCGCGAAGGTCCGCCGCCAATGCGGTGATCAGCAACCGTTCCGATTCAGACGACTGGGCCAACCAGGTCTCTAGGCTTTCCTGCGTCGGTAAGTTGATGCCTTGGAGAAAGTGCGCCCGCAGCACATCCAGGTGGCTGATCGTCCGCGTTCCCCAGATCACTGAGTCGTCCTGCGCCAGCGGGCGCAGGACGGCCTCGACATGCCGCGGCGAGACGGTTCCCTGGCGGAAGTACGCGCGATAGGCTTCGTTTGAGAGATAGCCCCGCCCTCGCAGGAATCGATTGGCTCGCTGGATGGCGTCGTGGAAGGGCAACGCTTCCAGCCCGTGCAGGGGATTGTGATGAATGAACGTGCGCATGGGCCAGTAGGTTCCAGTGATCTCACCGGCTACCCGCACGTGGCCCCGCAGTTCCAACCGTTCGGCTTCTGTGTAGGTGCTCATGTTCGGAGCCGTAACTGCCCTGACGTGACGGCACGCGTTGGAGCCTCGCCTGACGCAGGGGGCATTGTACTCAACTGTTCCACGGCAGTCGAGGCGCCGGTCACGAAAAAGGATACCGAGCGGACCTCGTGGCCATCGCGCCGCTTTGGCGGATGGTCGGCCTGATCGCGGCGAGCACGACCGGCTGATATCATGAAATGCTAGTCACAAGCCCGGGCGTCACCCCATCCCACTGCTGCGCGGGGCGATACCGGTACCATCGCCGTTCCTCCGGGTCGAGAAGTACCAGATGCACCCACCCGTGGTCATACCACCGTTTAAGGAGCGGATGGCGCTCGATCAAGCCGATCACGCGATCGCGGGGTGCCTCGACGACGACCAGTAACCGGACCGGTTCGTGATACGGGTGCTCATCGTTCCCCATGACGCTTTGCCAGGGCAACCCGATCCGCAGGTCGCTCTGGGTCCCAACCATCACACCCAGGTGCCCTACGACGTTATGGTAGATCTTGTTTCCGGCGCCATAAGTCTCATTGTCCACCGTGGAAAAGTAGTACCCCAGATTGATCCACTCCATCACCTGACCCGGCGCGGTCAGGATGATCTCCAACAACTTGCCCGTGGGATCCGCCGTATAGTCATAAGAATGGAGAAAGACCCGTCCGTCGAGATGCAGACCCCGCGTCAGCCGGCGGCGGCCGATCACGACTGCGGCATTCCGAGCCAATCCCCACTCCGGACGGACTTGACTCCAGTCGGCGCTCCGCTGCCGAACCAACGTCTCGACTGCGGTCCGCCCGACCGCCGATGCGACATCCAGAAGCTGCGCCAGGCGCTCCTGCGCGGTCAGCCGGCCGGCCGCGGCCAGGTCTTCGACCAAGCGGACCAGGTCCTTCCGGTGCGTCGTCGGAACATCCTCGAGATCGAACAACTGCACGGCATCGGTGCACGTGTCGTGCCGCCCCGCAATGAAGCAGGTATCTTCGGGAATGTAGATGCCCTTCTTCTCCAGATGCCGGCGCACGTCCGGGTTATTCGCCATCGCGGCCAGGAGGCGCGCGTTCGGATTGCCTTGGTTGCCGCCGCAGGCACCGCACTCCAGAGCCGCCTCGTAGGGATTGTTGTCCACCGTGCTGCCGTGTCCGATAAAGACCACCAGCCGGCCGAAATTGTGGGTCAGGCCCATCATGCGGAGTGCCGTGTCCACCGTGACGACCTGCTCATCGAGCGTGAATCCCGTCATGGTGATCCGGCTGATCTGAGCGCCCATGCGGCGGCGGCTGATGCCATAGTCGGTCCTGAGCGCGGCCATGAACCGGGCGGTGTCCGCCGCCGACAAGCCCGCGAGGGATATCCCGGTACCGCCGCTTTCCTCCAGCGCCTCTCGGCGCAAGGTATCGATCAGCCCGGGGTCGATCTGCGATCCCGTCAGGCCGAGCCGTTCGCGTAGGGCCCGACGGATCACCGCGCGATGCTCGGCGGCGAGCATCTCCTCGACTTCGTTCCTGGCCAGCTTATTGACCGTAAGGGTCGTTGCGATCTTGGGTGCCAACAGCTGTGTTAAAGCTTCCCCAAGCCATCCCCAGCCTCGGGGTACGAGCGTTTTCCCGATGAAGGGCAGGGTGAACAACCACCCGAGAGACTCCACCATGACATAGGGCGTGATGACATGATGCTTGAGGTCGTGAAACAGGGCATGAGCGGCCTGAATGAGTCGCGCGCCCGCGCGATAGCGGGACACGGCCAGACCGGACACGGACCGCGGGATTTCGCGCACCACGTTCTTGCTTTTCATGATGACCGGAAAGCTATTGATGTCATGATGGCGCCCGAAAGCCCGAAAGCGGATAAAGCAGAGAAAGAACCCCGCGAAACCCAGCGTCTGATAATCGCCGATCTCCTCAAGGTGCCGGCGGAACCGCTCCGAACGGGTATCGATACAGAAGACCACCTGCGCATGCGGGCGCACCTCGTGAGCGAGGGCATGGTCCACGCTCTGTTTGGCGTGGCGCTCCAGCCGCTCGATCAACGACTCTCGGAACCCCTTCTCCAGCGCCACCAGCCACCGAGGGCCGTGCGCATGTTCCGGAAAACTATCCAGCCATTGCAGCAGCCGTTTCACATCCGGCAGAGGACTCTCGAGCAGCGACTTGGGAGGGATCTCCAAATGTGCCGCCAGCCTCGCCAGCCGCCAAGCCGCGCTCTTCCCTGCGAGACGGTGATAGAATCCGCCGAGGTCGGCAACATACCGGTCGGCTAATGCCCTCCAGGACTCACTCCGAACTGATGGCCCTCCATGCGCCAGCCGATCGACCTGCACCGCATACGCCGATGAAAGCCGGCCCGCGACACGTTCCCTCCTGAGCAGATGGACCGCCGGTTCACGATGCATATAAGCGGTGAGGGCTGAAATGGTCCCTTCATGATCGAGATGGCGGCGGCAAGCCGCTCTCACCGACTCCCGTTCGTACCAGAGCCGCACCGCGAGATATTGCACAAGGTCGCAGGGATAGGCTTTGGCCCATTCCGCTGAAATCGGATCCGGCTGCTCCGCTCGCCACTTGATGAACCCGGCCCAGCCCGGCAGGGCGGTGAGATGAATCGTCAGATAATCAGTCCAGGTGGACTCCGGCAGTCCCATGGCGATAAGGCTGTCCAGCAAGGCATCCTCCGCTCGTTCGGGCAACGCTCCCGGTCCGGCCTCGGCGTGCTCGAACAGGCCATTGAGCGAGATCGAGCGGTCATAGCCCGCGAGCGTCTTCCAGGCTTCGTAAAAGCTCTGCTCCCGTCGAGGCATGGGCCAGGCTGCTTGTCCTTCATCCAAGTAGGCTGCGCACCATTTCATCATCTCCGAGTTGATGCGTGTCCACAGATTGACTCCCAGTGTTTGATCGCACCACTGGGCCAAGGAGCAGGTATGCCCTAGGGCCTCCCGATCCGCCTGGACGCGGGCTTGGACGATCGCTTCCCCGCTCGAGGGATCGAGCACATCACGCAAGCGATCCGCAAGAGCCTCGACACAGTCCCGCTCCGGCTCATGGTTGACAACGGCATCGACGGTCTCGGGCGTCGGGACCGGAATGCCGTGGATCAACAGGTCCCGGAGGACCTGCAAATGGGAGACCGATCTTCCCCCGATCATCACAGGTGGCTCGGCGGCGAGCGGCGCGAGTGCGGCATCGACCTGTTGCCGTGAGATGCGGCCCTCACGGTAATACGCGCGGTAGCATTCATTCGGCAGATATCCTCGCCCGCTCCACCAGCCTTGTGCGCGTCGAATGGCATCGTGAAACTCCAACTCTTCCAGTCCTACGAGCGGATTGATGGCAATGGCCGCGCGGAGCGGCCACAGAGGGGGAATGATCTCGCCGGCCAGTTTGACGAGGGCGCGCAACTCTGCACGGCGGGACTCGGTATACGGGATCGGTTCCAGAGCCCGCATCAGGTCACCTCCAGGAAAGCCGGGAGATATCAGGCCCGTGGCCGGTGTGGAGCCGATCGGCCGGCATAATCGCGCCTACCGCCAGAACAACGAGGAGGACCGCAAGCGAACAGGCCTCAGGCCAGGTGAGATCGCGATACAGCATATCGGATCGAGGCGGACCGAAGAGTAGTCGTTGCAAGAAGTTCGTCAGGAGCCACGACATCAGGAACCACAGAACCACAACACCAGCGAAACCAAATGCCCCGAAGGACGAGGGTCCCAAGAGCACCACCATGAATCCCCAGAAGACGCCGAAGAGCGGAAGCCCCATGACCGCCATGCTCAACAGGGCCAACAGCGTGGCAAACCGGGGCATGGGCCGGGCGAGCCCGCGTATCTTGTCCATATCCAGATGACCGAACCGTACCTGGAGAAATCCGGCAGCCAGCCGCAGCCCGAGCAGGGCAAAGGCGATCGAGCTGGCGTACAGAGCAGCCTGTGCGGGCTCGCCCCCGACGGACAGATGCCACCATGGAACGACGAGCAGGGTCACCCCAAGATAGGCGACCTGCTCATCCACACGATGACAAGCGATCAGCTTCACTACCCCATAGAAAGCGCCGAGAAGAGCCGCCACGCAGAGGCCGGTCTGCATCCACTCCGGTAGCGCTGCGCCGACGGAACCGAGCTCGATGAACCCCAAAAACGGGAGGGCAAACCCTGCAAACGCCGCCACGCTCGCCGGCAGGTGTACGACCGCGCCGACAAACAGCCCGTGAAACGGGAATAGCGGGAGGGCGGTCGCGTATCCGATGACCTTGAGCACGGCAGCGTAAGGTGGCGGAGCCCAGAGAGACGCGAATAGGCAGACCATCCCCGCGCTGCCGATGCCCAACGATCCTCGAACCATAGGACAGGATCCCGCACTCTTCGCGAGCATGAAGCCGCTCATGCCGAAGACCATGGCCAGGAAGACCGGGCGCATCGCACCACCACTGACAACGACACCCAGGCTTAAGCCGAGCAGGAGCAGTGTCTGAATGGACGCTGCTATCCGCTCTTTCTTCAACCCTTGCCCCATAAGGGCCACGCCTGCAGCAACGACGAGCAGCGCGATCGTCACCCCGACCGAAACATCCAGCGCTACGACCGTGCCTTGCACAACATCCTCCTCGCCTCTCCCATGCCAAACATCCCCTGAGTCACATCACACGCGAGCATCGCCTTGCCGTCATGCGCGCTAGGGCAGCCATTCGGGAAGTTTCGCGTTCACCTGATAGGCCACCCGAGCTATCGCGTGTACGATCCTCTCATAGAGAGCGTCGATGAACAGACGATTCCAGAACCAGACGTACAATCGGGGCATCAACATCCCGACCCACTTCGGCATGAGACTGCGCTGCCCCTTGAAATTGGTATAAACCACCACCCACCCCAACACGATGAACAGCGTGACGGTCACGACAAAGAAGTCGAACAGCCAGAGCGGAAACGCGGCTACCTCAAAATACCGGGCGGCTTCCCCTGGCGACGGATACAGGAAATGGGTAAACGCCTCCGCGGCCCAGAGATACGTCGCGACCACCAGCGCGATGGCGGTCACCATCAGCCCCGCGACCTTCCACGACCCCACCGCTCTGAGTCGATACAAGCTTAAGAGGGCCTGTGAGGACGTCACCCAGGCGAAGAAGAGGAACACGGTCGCGCCCTGCTGGCTCCGGAGCGGGATCTGCAGGAGACCGTGGGCCGCGAGGAGAATGGCCAGCGGCAACACCAAGGTCACGGCCACTCCTGTCAGCCAGGGTAGGTGGGGATGCGCAGCGACGTCTTCTTGCTCGTACCCCGGTGGAAACTTCGGCTCACGGCGTGCTTGGTGCACGATATTCCCGGCATGGAGAAACAGGGTGGCCTTGAAGATACCGTGCGCGATCAGGTGAAAGATCGCCAAGGCGAAGGCGCCCAAGCCGCATTCCATGATCATATACCCCATTTGCCCCATCGTCGAGAAGCCTAACATCTTCTTCACATCCGGCTGCGTCAGCATGATGGTGGCCCCGAGAATGGCTGTAAGGCCGCCGATGACGAAGGCAACGTGTAACGTGTCCGGCGCCTGCCCGAACAGTGGGGCCAGCCGGTTGAAGAGAAACCCGCCCGCATTGACGATGCCGGCGTGCATGAGGGCCGACACCGGGGTCGGCGTGTCCATGGTATCCGGCAGCCACACATGCAGCGGGAATTGTGCCGACTTGCTCATGGCGCCGACGAACAGCAATAGCGTGACGGCCGTAGCCGCGCTGACTTCAGGGCCTTGCGGCCAGAGCGACACGCCCGCAGCATGCTGAGCCGCTCGGTCGAACAGTTCGGAAAATTCCAGCGTTCCGTACGACTGATACGCCAACACGACGCCGGCCAAGAAGGCCACATCGCCCAGCCGCAGTATGATCCAGGTTTTCATGGCCGACTTCACAGCGGGCCCATAGCCGTAGTTGTAGACCAGCAGCAGATACAAGAGCCAGCTCACCAGTTGCCAGCAGACGAACAGTAGAAACAAATTCGCACTGGTCACGAGGAACAGAAGCACCGCCGTGATCAGTCCCAGCAACGCGTAGAAACGGGCATAGCCTCGGTCACCCTGCATGTAGTTCCTCGAGTAGACATGAATAATCAAGCTCACGCCTGTGATCAGCACCATCATGACGGCGCTCAGACGATCGAGCTGCAGCCCAAACCGAAACCACGGGCTCGCGGGCAGCGGCAACGACCAGAACGAGGGGGAGAGCGGCTCCTCTTGCCGGCTGACGATGAACAGCGCCCAGATCGCCACCGCGAACGCCCCTGCCACGGCAGGCACGCCGATTTTGTCGCTCTGGTCCCTGAGACGAGTGCCGAAGAGACCGATCAGCACCCCGGCGACAAGCGGCAAAAGTGGGGCAAGAATCCAGATCGGGATGGACATGTACGCTCCTATGAGTTCTGCCGGACTTTCGTGCAGGACGGATCCGAGACCAAAAGACCTATTCCGTACAAGACGGACCAGACTCTAGACGCTTCTTGGCAAAAGGGTCTCAGCAAGAAGCAGTCCACTCTTCAATGGAGAGAGCCGCCGCCGTGGCACTGCCTAACTACACAGGCTCGCGTGACTCCTGAAGACCGCTCCGTCAAGGCATGAGTCACGTGCCAACCGCGGGACATGAACCGAGAGTGCGGAGTCACACGTCACACCCGTCGCTGCGTGCACCAATGCACGACGACAGGTTCATCTCTTGGATTCTGCGGAGATGGGCCGAAAGACCTAGCAGGATGTTCTCCTTTCCCAGTGGTCGACATGTGGGGCTCGGCAACACCGATCCTCCGCGTGGACCGATCGTCGGGACCTGACGTCCGAAACCCTCCACAAGCGTGCTCCGCTGTCCGATCGCAGGGAGCAGACAAGTGTGAACAGTCCGAAAACGGGTCTCATGGTCCGAGAGGCATACGCCAATGTTCGTGAGCGACGTGGCGGTCAGCCGCCGCGAGCACTTCGTCGCCAAACGACGCCGTGCGGCTTGCTTCCCGGACCCGGCCTGCTTTCGCTCGACGGCCTCCATCCAGAGCCGCTATACTATACGGGCCGGCGGGACGTCCCCGCCGCCATCCTCCTCGCGTGACCGAGCGTTGAACGCATGTCGTCATCCCGACGCCCGCGCCCGAAACCGCCGCTCCTGACACAGTCGGAAGTCGCCGCTGCGGAAGTGCTGGCCTGGGTCGGCGACTGCATCGAAGGCGGTCTCTGCTTCGTTTCCCAGGGCATCCGCATTTACGAAAATGCGCGATTCGTGGAACTCGTCGACGCGCCGGACCAAAGACACGATGAGCCGCACGCATCTTCAGCCGAGCAGGCGACTCCGCTTCGGTCTCTCCGCGCGCGCCTGTTCGCCGAGGCCGACGCCTGGAATCGCGAGCCCCCCGGGGCGCGTGGCACGAAAGCGTATCGCCTGACCGATCGCCGGGGCCGGCCGCTCGTCTACGAATGCCGCTTCAACGTCGTTCCCTACCACGGCGGCGCCGGTGTCCTGCTGGTTCTTCAGGATGTCACCGAGCGCACGCTGCTCGCGCACGAGGCGTCCCAGGTCGCTCGGTTCCAATCGGTGCTTGCCCGGATCGGCGCGCTGGCGGTCAGCGGGGTGGCGGTCCAGGAGATTATGAACGAGGCGGTCCGCTTGACCGCGGAGGCCCTGGATGTGGAGCTGTGCAAGATTCTGATCCCGCGGGAGTCCGACGAACACCTCTACCTCGTGGCGGGGGTCGGCTGGCGCGAAGGATTGATCGGCAGCCTCACCGTCGAAGGGGGGACCCACTCCCAAGCCGGCTACGCGATCCGGGAGCGCCGTCCGGTGGTCGTCCGCGACCTGCGCAACGAAACCCGCTTCACACCCTCCCGGCTCCTGTCCGAACACGGCGGGATCGCGGGCATGAGCGCGCCCATGATGGTCCAGGATCGGGTGTACGGCGTCATGGGTGCCCATTGCAAAAGCGTCCGGGAATTTTCGGACAAGGAACTGGAGTTTCTGTGTTCCGTGGCGAACACCGTGGCCACGGTGCTGGAGCGCTGGCGCCGGGAGGAGACCCAGTTGCAGCTCTACCACCGGCTGTTCGAGCTGGTGCAGGACGGGATCATGCTGACCGACACGGACGGCCGCCTGCTCGAATGGAACCCGGCGATGGAACGCATGACGGGATGGAAACGGGAGGAAGTCATCGGGCGGACCCCCGCCGTGCTGAAGTCCGGGAAGCACGCGCCGGAGTTTTACGAGCGGCTGTGGCAGGCGATCCGCTCAGGACACGCGTTCGTGGACCGCTTCGTCAACCGGCGAAAAGACGGTTCCGAGTTTTTGGTGTGGGAAAGCGTGAGCCCGGTGAAGGATCCGGACGGAGCGATCCGGTATTACCTGGCGATCCTCACCGATCTGAGCGAGCGGGAGGAGATGTTGGAGGCGCTGCGTCACACGGAGCAGGTGAAGCTCGTCGGCCAGCTCGCCGGCGGGATTCTGCACGAAATCCGCAATCCGTTGATCGGCCTCGGCAGTCTCGCCATGCATCTGGCCGAACAGGACACGCTGCCGCTGGCCGCGCGGGACCGCTGTCGGCTGATCGCCCGCGAAGCCGCGAGGATCGACGAACTCCTGGAGTCGCATCTGGGACAGTTGCGGCCGCGCCCCTTCGACCTGCGGCCGTGCGATCTTCCGGCCCTGCTCGACGACACCCTCACCCTGCTGCGGCCCAATCTGCTCAAGCACCGCATCGCCGTGAAGAAGAACCTGGAGGCGGATCTTCCTTCGGTGGAGGTGTCACGCGCCCACATTCAGCAAGTCTGCCTCAACATCGCCATGAACGCGATCGAAGCGATGCCCGGGGGCGGCGATCTGACGATCGCCATGAAACGGGACACCCGTCGGACCCCCGGCGTGCTGGTCACTTTCGCGGACACGGGAAGAGGCATCCCTCCGGAGGACCTGAAACATATCTATGAACCGTTCTTTACGAGCGGCAAGGCGAAGGGCGTCGGGCTCGGCCTGACCATCACCCAGGACATCGTGGAGCGACATGGGGGCCAGTTGGCCATTCACAGTCCTCCGGGGAGCGGCGCGGTCGTCGAAATCTGGCTTCCGTTGAAGGGCGAGGGTTGAGATGGCGTGGCAAATCCTGCTCGTGGAGGATGAAGAGTCCGTGCGGGAAGCCTTCGCCTTGAGGTTGGCCGACCAAGGGTATCTGGTCCAGACCGCCGGATCGGGAGAGGAAGCCCTCGCGACGCTCCGGACCTACGAGCCCGATATCCTGGTGCTCGATCTCCTCATGCCGAACCTCTCCGGCCTGGACGTGCTGGCCCGGGTCAAACAGGTTGCGCCGGATCTCCTCGTCATTTTGCTCACGGCGAGAGGCACGGTGAAGGACGCGGTCGAAGCCATGCGGCTCGGCGCCTTCGATTTCGTGGCCAAGTCCATCGACATGGACGATCTCCTGCACGCGCTGGGTCGCGCGACGGACTTGCTCGCGCTGCGCCGGCAGGTGCAACTGCACAGCGGCCAGGACACGGACCGCTACGCCCTCGATCGCGTCGTCGCCAAGAGCCCCGTCACCCATGCCTTTCTGCAGCAGGTGCGGGAACTCGCCAAGAACGACCGGGTGACGGTCCTCCTGCAAGGCGAGACCGGCACCGGCAAACAGTACATGAGCCGCGTGATTCACTACAACAGTTCCCGGTCCGACAAGCCCTGCGTCGAGGTCGATTGTCCGTCGATCCCGCGCGAACTATTCGAAAGCGAGTTGTTCGGCTACGAGAAAGGCTCGTTCACGGGCGCTTCCGCCAGGAAATGCGGTTTGATCGAGATGGCCGAGGGAGGAACGGTGTTGTTCGACGAGATCGGCGACCTGCCCCTCCCGCTGCAGGCCAAGCTGTTGCGGGTCCTCGAAGAACGGACGTTGCGCCGGGTCGGAGGCTCGGCGAGCATTCCGGTCGATGTCCGATTCATGGCCGCGACGAATCGCAATCTTAAAGAGGCGGTCGCGAAAGGCGAGTTCCGCGAGGACCTCTATTTCAGGCTCAACGTGGTCACGCTGACTGTTCCGCCGCTCCGGGACCGCCGCGAGGACATCATTCCGCTGGCCGAGCAATTTCTGGCTCGCTCCGCCCTGGCGCTCAAAAAACCGGTTCGTCTGCTGGGAGAGAGCGCCAAGGCCGTCCTGGGGACGTACCAGTTCCCGGGCAACGTCCGTGAACTGAGCAATTTGATCGAACGCGCCGTCCTGTTCTGCTCCGGAGACCAGCTCGAAGCGGCCCACTTTCCGTCCGATCTCCAGGGAGCCTCCCTGCCGGCCTCCGAACATCCCGCGGGAGACCGGCCCGCCGCTGAGGACTCCGATGATCCGATGACCGTGCGCATCCGCTTCCGGGTGGGGGAACAGTCCCTGGCGGATCTGGAGGATCGGATCATCGCCGAGGTGCTGCAACGGTCTGAGGGAAACAAGACCCAGGCGGCCAAACATCTGGGGATCACCCGCTGGATGTTGGACCGCCGCCGGAAAAAATGACTCAGGGGACACCTCTTTTCAGATAGGGTTCGGCCGCCCATCCCGGATCTTGTTGTGCGGCGTCGCACGGAAGTTCGTGCGTTCCGTGTGCGCACACACGTCTTTTAGCCTCCATGGAGACCTCTTTTCTGTGTTCTTCCGGCCACTGATCGGCTTCGTCGGCCGTTTGATGAGCAAGCACGCCGAGTTACCCGTCCTCCCCCCCTGAGACGGATTCCTCAGGGCTGTGGGAACTCCGCTTGCAAGTCCGCGTCGATACCGAATCCCTACTATTGACTTCGGCTTTGGAACCGGACGCTGTCTGACGCCGGGCCGCCGGGGTCTTGAAGCATCGGAGGGTGAGAAGAACATGGGAGTTGCCAGGATCTTCATGCACATCGGATTAGTCACGATGGTCTGGTTGGTCGGCTTGTCGATGTCGGCAAGAGCGGCCGATCTGACGGCCAAAGCAAAACGGCTTGACCGAGCCGGCGACGATCCGGCTCGCCTCGCCGCGCAGTACGCGGAAGCGTTGGCTTCGGCGAATTGGGCGACTTGGGCCACGCTCGATCTGGGTTGTCTGGCGCTGAGCCGCCAGCGAGGAGCACCGGCCGGGATAGACAAAACCTGCTGGGAGGACACGATGAAGGCCCATCGCGCGCTCGTGGACGACGAGCCGGAAACGGGTGTGTTCGGCGCGGTGGGCCGGGGGATTGGCTTCGGACTGATTGCGGAATCGCATCGTCAGGCGGACACTTGGAAGAATTATCCACCTGCGATCTTTGTGTCGCCGGCCGTCGTCAAGGAAACGACGCCCGTCATCACCGTGAAAAAGGTATGGCCCACTCGGACAATCGCGATTCAGGAGAAGGGAAACGATCCGGTCGCCGTGCGTGGCACGCTGGTCGAAGCCCGCATCTCCTATCCCGATCCCCTCACCGCTCCGCTGGCGCTCCGGCCCGGGGAAGTCTGGTGGGCGAGCGGGCAGATTCGCCGGTACGGCCCGGTCCGAGAGGTTGACGTCCGGTTCGTCGTCGTGAGCGGGTTGCGAAAACTGGGGTATGCGCGAGACGCGGCGGTGGTGAATGAAGCGCTGGCCGATGCGCCTCAAATCCCCGGGGCACGGTATGGTCTTGATCCTGACAACATCGGTCGGGCGTTCGAGCGCCCGGGTGCACCATCCGCTGAGCCTCCGGTCAAGGGAGAATTGGTTGTCGGCTCGGCTCGTTGGTGGAGCAAGGCAGAAGCGGCGGAGCACTTTCGGGCCGGGATCGAGCGAGCCAAACACCTGCCCAGCCGGAGCGATCGACTGGCGCTGCTGAAGCGACTCCTGCTCATTGATCCCAATGATGCCGAGGCGAACAGCTTGCTGGGATCCGAGTTGTTCGAAGCATTCCTGGCCGAGGGGCTGAAGAAAAGCGGCATCAATGCGGCCGACCCGGCCGCCAAACGCCGGCTTACCGAGCTGTATTGGAATATCCAAGCGCCCACCTGGCGCCAGGAACTCACGGCGGTCGCGACGGGAGAGGAACCCGCCGCGGAGGCATTGTACGGTGCCATCGCTGCATTCGAGATCGTCGTGAACAGCGATGCGGGGTCTCCGGAGATACGGCGTCGGCTAGGCGCGCTGTATCGCTGGAACGGTGAAGCGGAGGCGGCCTTGGTGCTGCACGGACAACTGTTCCAGCAGGCGACCGAGGCGGATGGCGCAGGGCGCGGCGCATTGCTGTTGGAAATGGCCTGGGACCGCATTCAGTGGCTGGCCTGGAATCGCCGGTACGAGCATCCGTGGCACGGTCTCGCCCGTCGCGAGGCGGAGCAGGCGCTGGAGCTGGTGGAAGATCCTCTGGACAAAATGACGGCGGCGCAAGCCCTGCTTCTGCTGGAAACGTTGTCGCTCGACCGCACCCCGAACTCTGTGCAAGACAGGGTCCGTCTCGTCAAGCAATGGTATGACCGTGTTCCTCTTCCCGTCGGGATGGTCGGCGTCTGGGCTCATCTGGTGGGCAATGATCTGGTCAAGGCCCTGGTGCCGGAAGGAACTGAGGTCACACTGCCCACTCCCGTCCGCTCCCTGGAGGTGCTGGACGTCGCCGTCCATGCGAACCCTCCGGCGCAGGATCTGCTTCGCGTGTGGGAGTTCGACAACGAGGCGCCCGGCTCCGCTCCTCAAGGATTTCTCGTCTCGGACGCGGTTCGTGGAGACCGGGCCGACTGGCGCATCGAGGCCGATCCTCAGGCGCCGAGCGCTCCGCACGTGCTCGCGCATCATGCCGTCTGCACGGATACCGATTGTGTGCATGCGCTCCTGACCGAAGAGGCGTCCTTCGACTACGTGGACGCGACGGTACGGCTCAAGCTCGGTGAGGGACAAGCAGGCCGAGCCGGGATTGCCGTGGGCGGGCGGAATGGGGAGACCCTGTATGCGGCGACCGTGAACCACGACCTGACCGAAGTGTCGATCCATCGGATTGAGCAGGGACGGATGAAGCTGGTCGGCACGGCCGCCGTCAAGCCGAAACCCGGCGCGTGGCATGTGTTGCGCATTCAGCGGGAGAACTTCGCCCATCTCAGCCGGCCGCGTCTCGCCCTGTTTTTCGACGGAGCGGAAGTCTTGGCGGTTTCGGATGAGCCGATCCGCCAGGGCGGGCGGGTTGGCCTGATCACAATGGGGAGCGCAGCCGCGAGGTTCGATGGATTCCGCATTTTGAAGCTCGTCTCGAACGAACCGCTCTCGCCGGCTGCGGCGTATTGAGAGATGACACGATGGGGCGGCCACGTTGGGTTTGCCCGTCTCACGTCGCGCCTGCCGGAACCCTCGTTGCGTCATCGGCTGCAACGGGCGGAACGTCACGAACCCACGCGCATCATACGGGATGAAGGAGACACGGCCGCGAGCGTGCACGCACGGCACACCGCACGCCGCGTGTGTTTCCGCACGTGAGCGGCTGCGGATAACGGAACCGTGCGGGCGCTTCGATCCCTCCGGTCCTCGCAATCCGCGGTCTCCTTCAGGACTTTTTCTATCTTTGGCTTGCTTGTGCGTGTGGAATCGCAATTGCACTTAACCAGGTCACGAAAGGGGAGCGGATGGTCCGATCGCCCTTGCTGCTTAAGGGAGGTTCAGGATGGCGAAACATGTCGTGACGATGATTCCGGGTGAAGGCACCGGCCCGGAGATTTGCGAGGCGGTGCGCATGGTCATCGACGCCAGCGGCGTCGAGATTCAATGGGAGTACGAGGAGATCGGCCTCGACTGTCTGGAAAAGTACGGTACGTTGTTGCCGGACAAGACGGTCCAAAGCATCGCCAAGAACAAGGTGGCGCTGAAGGGCCCGACAACGACGCCGATCGGAACCGGTCACAAAAGCGCCAACGTGACGTTGCGCAAAGTCTTCGACCTTTATGCGAACGTGCGCCCCGTGCGGTTGATTCCTGCGCTGAAGCGCCCCTGGGACAAGTTGGACATCATCAATTTCCGGGAGAACACCGAAGACTCCTACGCCGCCATCGAGCATATGGTGTCCGACGAAGTGGCGCAATGTTTGAAAGTCATCACCTGGCCCGGCTCGTATCGCATCGCGGACTTCGCCTTGAAGTGGGCGCGGGACAACGGCCGGAAGAAGGTGTATTGCGTGCACAAGGCCAACATCATGAAGATGACGGACGGCCTGTTTCTCGAAGCCTTCCGCGCCGCGGCGAAGAAATATCCCGACATCGAGACCGGCGACATCATCGTGGACAACTGCGCGATGCAGTTGGTCCGCAATCCCGGCCAGTTCGACTGTTTGGTCCTGCCCAACCTGTACGGCGATATTTTGACCGATCTCTGCGCCGGGTTGATGGGAGGGCTGGGGTTTGCGCCGGGCGCCAACGTCGGCGACAACTGTGCAATCTTTGAAGCCGTCCACGGATCGGCGCCGAAATACGCCGGGATGAAGAAAGTCAATCCGTCGGCCGTGCTCATTTCCGGCGTGATGATGCTCCGCTGGCTGAACGAAAAAGACGCGGCGGACCGGATCGAGCGGGCGATGTACCAGGTGCTGGAAGAAGGCAAGACGGTCACCTACGACGTGGGCGGGACCGCCAAGACGGACGAATACGCGCAGGCCATCATCGACAAGATGCGCGCGGCGCGGAAGTGAGGAGGACACGATGCCGACGTTTACCCAAGAAGCGATCGCGACGAAAAAGAAGAAAGAGATCAAGCTGGTGGGTGTGGATATCTACATCATCACCGACAAGGGCATTCCGAAATTCCCCGACGGGGAGTTCGGCCCCTTTAAGTGCGAGTTCATCTCGAACCGGGGGACGAAGGTGTGGCCGGGCTTCGTCAGTCCCGATCTGCTGATGGTGAATTGGTACCGCTGCCGGTTCATGGCGACGCGGGACGTGCAGGACGCGGAGATCAACGGCTTTCTGGATACGCTGACGAAAAAGGGCTGGTGGTGGTCCGCCGCGCAGAAACTGTGGAACTACGACGGCGAGGCAGGCTACAGCAAAGCGTACTAACAGTAGCCGGCAGCGAACAGCGAGTGGCCAGTCGCTTCACCCCAAACTCTCCTTTCCCTCTCCTCGCCGGTGGGAGAGGGAGGGGTGAAGGGGATTTCCTTGCAGCACAATGAACCAAAGCTCCTCTCCCTCCGCTGGAGGGAGAGGACAACGATGTGGGTGGCATTCGGGAACATTCTTCTCCTCTCCCTGGAGCCCGTTGCAACCGGTGACGGGGCGAAGAGCGGAAAGGGGTTCTGATCGGAACAATCTCGGATCAGGGCTGAGAGCGCGCCGCAAAGGAAGCCCCGCGATGAACAGGTCACACGTCGCGCACGGACAGGTGAGAACCTTCAGTCCGCGGAGCGCGGGCTCGGAGGACGCGGAGGCCGACGCGGTGACCTTCGGTCGCGGGTCAACGGAAGACCCGGTGCCTCGATCGCTGGACACCTTTATTCGCGACCGGTTTCGGACGACGCTGGAGGAGAAACGAACAGCACACAGAAGCCACACCCACAACGTTCAGGAGTCGCCGACGATGAAGTGCGCGGCCAGAACGAAAGCCGAGATCGAATACGCGGTCATGTTGGCGGTGTTGAACTTTCAGACCGAGTTCATGAAGTCCAGCTACACTCGCGCGCAGGTTCGTGTCAGCGACCATATCATCGAAGTGACGTTGACCCGCAGCGCTGTTGTTCCGGCGGAAGAACGGCTGGCGCAATCGCAGAGCGGGCGCGCGTTGCTGGAGCAGGTGTACACGGCCTTGTTCAAATCAGGCGAGGCGCTGCTGCGGGCCGAGCTTGAAAAAGGCCTCGGCGTCAAAGTTCATCAGATCCTGGTCGACTTCGATGTGCTCTCCGGAACCCACACCATCCTCTTTCGCCTCGCGGAACCGCTCCATGCGGCATCCCCTGGGTAAGGTGAAATTCGAGTCGCCTTTCCCCCACATGGCCCGCTAAAGAAACAAATGGACGCCTACGGGGTCATCCGGACTGACCACAGCGCCCCCCACACGGTCTGGTTGGGCTTCACGTTGCACGCGCGGGACCGGTTCGAACATGTCCAGAAACGTAGCCTGTCCCTCTGTTGTGCCTTCTGAGTGGTGAGCACGTCCTGGACCCATCGCTCCGGGAAGACACCGGGTGCCCAACAACGTATCGATGTGCCCATTGCCCTGCGTTGAAAAGGCCACCCCCACCCTCCCCTCTCCCATTGAGGGGGAGGGCCGGGGTGGGGGGAATTTCATGCTGCAGGGTGGCCGCCCCGCGGCCATGACGACTGCTTGAAAATAAGCGCGGGGCCAGAGGCCCGAAACCAGCGGGCGGAGGCGCTTTCCCCCTCGCCCCAAGCCCCTTGCCTCTCGCCCATCCATGATGATCATCATGCGTGGGTGAGCCATCCCTCATGGCGACCGCTGTTGCAAGGGGCCGAAACAGCAGAAGTGCACTGAATTGCGGAGAAGCAATAAGGGGTCCGACCCCTTTTGTCCTCCCTTTTGTCCTTCTTCGACCCCTTTTGTCCTTCTTGTCGCGACTGAAATCTGATGTCCCATGGCTGGCAAGATGCTGTCCAAGACGCTATCACGACCACCTGCCCGGACCAGTGGGCCTCGGAGCCCGTTGAATCAAGGCTCCCAGAGCCATTGAGAGGCTACGACGACTCAAGAAAGACCAGGACGTGTAGAGCAGATGCTCTCCAAGACCGCTTTCTCCCACCGGTTATCTTGGACAAGAGTGGGTCTGACCCCTTTGGTTCCACTTCCGGGTAGTACTGGGAGAGGTCGTACCGCGCGGTCGACCTGCAAAACCTAACGCGGCATTAAGCGGTGCGCCATACGCGTCCGACTCCAAACGCGTCGTTAGAGCGGCCTGTTACTCAGCCACATCTTCCAGGCGGGTAGCGCGACCGGTCCTCAAGCTCTTGCGTGCTTGTTCGATGCGCTGCAGAAAACGAGGATCGTTTTCCAGCTTATAATCAAACCAATCGTCCTCCGACTCGAATCCGATCAGAACACCGGCAGGCTTTCCGTGCCGAGTAATGACAATCTCCTGCTTCTCCGCCTCGTGCAGAAATCTGGACAGATCATCCTTGATCTCGGACAACGGGACCTCTTTTATTCGGGACTTCCGAACTGCTCTAGCCATATCGCCGCCTCCGATTTTTGAACAATGGCCAAGACCTCGACGGACTTGGCGGATACATCGTAGAAGACTCGAATCTCGCCGACACGAAGTCGATATTGCGGTCGGGATAGACCTCGCAAGCGCTTAATCCGGCTTCGGCTCGTTTTCATCGGTTCGTGCCGAAGATGCGTCTCAAGAGCGTCCCGAACGGCCGACCGAACACCTGGCTTCAACGCATGAAAGTCTTCGATGGCCTCCTGGGCCAGAACGATCTCATAGCGCATTCTGGCCAGATTATAGCCAATATTGGTGCTGTTTCAAAGTCGGCGAGCTCTAATCCACATTATTCATGAACGCTTCTGCTGCCTTGGCCCATTGCAACAGCAGGGCAATGGGCGCCCCGATACGCTGCTGGGCACCCATTGCCTTCCCGGAGCAAGGGGTCCCCGGCATGCTCGCCCCTCAGTCGGTCGACATACTGACCACCCGTTGCACGAAGCCTGGCAACGGGTACCCGGTATGCCTCCCTCCTTCGTGGCTGCGCTTGGGGGCACCCATTGCTCTCCTTGCTGCAATGGGTCTAGCACAACGCGTCTGCCGGGTACCCGTTGCTCGGGGCGCCCATTGCTTTGCCAAGTGCAATGGGCCAAAGCAACGGGTGCAGCGCGACGAACCGTCACGAATAATGTGGGCTAACGCTCAGGATAACCTACGGGCCGCGAAGCGGACCGTCAGGTTCATCCTGCTGTTAGACTGCATCATTCCTGCGGGATGAGGAAGTACACGGGTCGAATCGGTAGCAATCGTCGTTGCACTTCCGGAATCCGGTCGTAGTGCTCGACCCAGAGATCAAAGAGTCGCTTCAGATCGACGAGCATGATGCGTCGCTTCTCCTGCCGCCGCGCCTCGTCCTCCGCCTCGCGTGTAAATCCTCCGGTGGAGATAAAGAGTCCCACGTCCCCCTCACCAAGGAGAGCGAGCAGCGACCGCACGCCGTCGATTGTCGTTTTGTCGCTTCACCTGAACCTTACGAAAGCAATAAGGGGTCCGCGAAAGCAATAAGGGGTCCGACCCCTTTTTGTCATCCGTTTGCGGTGCAGGGGACGGGTCTCTCCGATCATTTCACGGTACAAACAGGAGGGTATGGCCTGGTCGCGAATCGCGCGGAGGGTCGGGACGCACGGCCCGACGATTCACCCGTTGCAATTCAGCAGCGCTGGGTACCCGGGACCACGTTTGTGCGCGCCGAGTTGGTGAGACGGCATGGTGATTGCGCACTTGCTGAGCGAATGCGGTCCGCATACGTGGGCGGCGAGCACTGTTCGAAGTTCCGCTCACGCGATGCTTGGCGCGGAGCACGTGGCGCAGCCGAGCGGATACCCGTTGCTCCTCTTCATGCAACGGGTCTTGGATGCGTCGTATGATCGGGACCCATTGCATCATGCAGAGCAATGGGTACCCCCGCGCTGAGCGGGCGGGCCCCACCCTTCCAACGTTCACGTGTAGTCAACTCTGACCGATCCTGGTTGTGGTGATTTAACCTGATCCGAAATTCTTTCCGATCTTGAGTCCTCTATTCTCTTCGCCCCCTTTGGGGGAGAGGCTGCGGTGAGGGGTTCTTCTCGGACACCACCCTCACCTGTCTCCTCTCCCTCCTACGGGAGGGAGAGGATCCTTTCGGGAAGCGGAGAAAGGCATCTGTTCCGAGACAAATATGTTCGGATCAGGGTTGAGTTTGCGGAAGGTGACAACGGGTGCCCGTGGTCCGTTACGCTGCGTCCCACCGACTAAAAGAACGCCATGCTGGCGTACGTCACCGTCGAGTTGTACTGGTCGGTGATTCCGCGGTCGTAGCGCAGCACCTGTCCTTTTTCCGCCTGAATCAGGCGCAGCAGCGTATAGATAGCTGAGAACCCGGAGATGCGGCGTTGGTCCTTCTCTTTTCGGATGAACTGCGCGAAGGCCTCGGGGTCGAGGTTCTCCACGTGCTTGAGCATCTCCAAGTCTTGCTGCATGCAGCGATGGAAGGAGAAGTCGGTGGGCGGCGACGGGTCGCCGTACCGCAGGCCGATATGGGCCAGTTCCGCGCCGGCGATCGCGCAGAGGTCCCGGCCGGAGGCGGCGATTGCATCTTGAAGAGCGGCGATGAAGGAGTCGATCAATTGCCGGCTCTGCGGATCGGTGAGGCTGGTTGCAGGAAAGGCACAAAGGACCGGCACGACGGTCACGGGCTTCTTGTCGCCGACGAGATGCTGGAGAAACGGGAGCTGGAATTCGATCGCGTGCTCGTGTTGATGGCAGAGTTCGTCGTCAAAGCATTGCGGGACGGTGGTTCTCAGTCGGTCCAGGATGGCGCGATCCGCCCGGACGACACCCAACGGGGTCTCGAAGTCTTTGTCGGTGACCGCGTAATACGATTCCATTCCGGAAAAAGCGGTTCCCAAGAGCACGAAGAGATCCGGCGTCTCGGCTTCCTGCAGCTCCTTGTAGGCCCAGGCATAGATCGGGCCGGCCTGCCGCAGATCGTAGGTCGGCGCGACAAGGCCCTTAATCTTTTTCCCCCGATTCTCGGATGGCTTGAAATCGGGCCCTTCTTTGGACGAAAAGAAGCTCTCGATCTGCGCTCGGAGCTTCCGGCCGTCCGCCTCGTAGCTGCGTCCGGCGAAGGCGGCTTTCCGGACGGGCGATTCGCGATAAGCTTTCCTGGCCTGTTCTTTTGCCGCTTCGACCCGCTCCCCTTCCAAGAACAGCTTTGCGTCCAAATCCTCAACCAGCCGTTCCAGGTTCCGGGGATTCAGAAACTCGCCGAACCGCCTGAGATACAGCACACCGATCTCTTCGAGCGAATGTTCACCGTCGAAATGCTGGACCAGGAAGAAATAGCTCAAGGGCAGGATGAGTTTCTCCTTGCTCAAACCGGTGGGGTCCCAGAGGACCATGTACTGCTCTTCATTCTGCCGAATCGGCGAGAACTGGAGATTCCGGAGCAGCGGATAGTTCTTGGGATCCCTGGGCGTCGGCGTCGCTTGCGTATCCATGATGATCAAGGGCGGCATTCTAGCGAAGGCCCGCCGTCACCCGCAACCGCCTGCGGGTGCAAATCCGGACACATGCAGGACGAACCTATGACCCCTCAGGTGGGTGTTCGCCGCGCTTACGGGTCCAAATGACCAGCGCGGCCACGGTCACGGCCGCCAGCCACAGCGAGGCGCGCCCGTAGGCGGGCTCGGAAAATTCGATGAGATCGGTCAGCCGGCCGATCAGAAGAGACATACGGGCCATGACGGTATAGCCGAAGGCGGCGCCGAACGAGATCATCAGGAACAGGATGCCGGTTCGGGCGACGGCTTTGCCGGCACCGGTGTGTTCGACGGAGAAGAAGAAATAAAACAGCACCGACGTGACACCGAGCAGAATGATGACCGTGTTCAGATTGCTGGCCGGGTTCAAGAGGTTGAAGCTGAAAGTCAGACCGTCTCCCGGGACCAGTGACGCCAGGGGCCGAACCGTATCTTCGATCTGCTTCAGGATGTACGAGGAGATCGTCCGCGGAATCGCGAGTCCGGATCCCACCCCGACGATGAAGGCGAACGCGTAGCGGGACAGCCAGGCGGCCTTCGGGGCATAGCGGGTCAGCATCAGCATCCCGATCGACAGCGGGATCAGCAGGGACCAGTCGCCCTGCTTGACCATCGGTTCGTAGATCAAGTGGATGATCACGGTATCGTAGGCCTTCACGATCGTGTAGCCGACCGACACCCCGACATAGAGGTGTTCCGCCACTTTGAAGAGCGGGTTGTCTTCATACAGGAACGACAGGATAAACAGCGTCAACCCTGTCGCGATCCAGGCACCCAGCAACGTGTCAAACGGCATCGAGGCCCCCAACGCCGATCAGGTTGCGCCTCACCATTTTTGTTTCCTTCGCAGGGAGACATAGAAGATGTTGCACAGGATCACCAGGACGATGATGGCGAAATGGGTTGCGGACTGGGCGTCCATTCCGGCGACGGCCCTCCCCTTCTGGCCGATCAGGCTTTCGTATTCGGCGGCGCCGCGCAGGCCGCCGATAAGCCCGTTGATCTGGCCGCTTCTCAACAAGGGATACAGTCCCGGCGCGATCACACCCGTGCAGCCGCCGCCGAGTTCGAACTTGTATTTGTCCTTGCCGAAGACATACCACGCTTCCACACCGGGATTGCCGGCCGCCAAGCTCACGGCGTAGTTCACATCGCGCAGGTTCCGGACACCCTCCAGCACGGGCAACTCTTTGGTCGCCTTTCCGTAGTAATCGAAGGGGAAGGTGGTGTAGAGGTCCTGCCCCATATTGATGATGACCGACCCGGCGCCCGGACTCCAGCCAAGAAACACGTAGTCCCGGCCGTTGACCTTGCCCGCCTCCTGGGCGACCTGGCTGACCACCTGGTCCGCGAGACCTGTGCCGGTGACCCATAAGGTCATAACGATCACCCGCAGGTTCTTGCGGAAAGCGTGCCGCAGGATGGCGATCGATTGGGGATACAGCTCCGGCTTGGAAGCTGGGTCGAAGTCCATCGACAGCAGGAACACCGAACCCGAAGGCAAGCTCTCGATGTAGTCGTAGACTCCCCGCACTTCCGGCGACACCTTGATCGGCAGGCCGACCGGGTACAGGAGCGGCAACAACGTGCACAGGCCGATCACCAGAAAGATGATCCGGCGGTCGATCTTGAGCATGCGCTCAGCGAAATTCATCAGCCGTTGCTCGTGTAGCGTGAAGCGCGTCTCGCATGCGAACGCAGGCAACTTGAGAACCACGAGATACGAGATACGTACGGCGCTTCACGTTATTCCTTGCCTCCCCCGAGATACGACCGTTCCACGCCGAAGATGATTTTGAACGAGAGGGCCACGGCGCCCAGGCTCACGCCGATGAGGATGGCGCGCCGGACCGAAGCGTTGAGCACGTTTAAGATCCATTGCGAGACGTCGCCGCTGGCCGGCAAAAGGTATTCGCCGAGCGGCACGCGGCCCATCATGACGATGATCGCCGCAACCAGCAGGACGGCCGCTTCGCGGCTGCGCGCCCGGAACGACCGGTACGCGGCGGAGGCGATGAAAAACGCCAGGATGGCGAACATGGTTCCCTGCAGCGGCACCAACATATAGGTATAGATCCAACCGAACGCGGTCGGCGCTCCGTTCATCGTCTCCTTGCCGTTCGCCCACAGGCCGACGGCGATCGTGCCGAGCAGGCCGGCATACAAGACCAGGCTGTACCCCCATCCCGGCTCCTTGCGACGGATCTTTACGGCATGCAGATGGAACAGGCTGGTGACGCCGAGCACCAATGCGAAGCCGCCGATGATCTGCATCCACTTGGTGACCGAGGTGAGGAGGTGCTCGGAGGCCGGATGCGGCACATAGTATTGGGCTGCGAAGACCAGCCCGGTCACCAGCGTCACCAGCAGCGGCGCCTGTCGGCGAAAGAAGATCATTTGAGGTCCCGGAAGACGTCCAGTACGATCTGCGGCCACTCCGCGCCGAACAACACCCCGGCGGTGGCGACGAGCGTGCCCAGGCCGATCACGCTCAGGATGAACGCTTTGCCGATGTCCTGGCCGCGCAGCGTGCCGATCTGCACCGGTTCTTTGGACAAATAGGCGCTGGCGGCGTACAGCTCTTCGCCGATCAAGGTGTAGTCGCAGGTGGTCACGAAAAACGGCAACTGGTGGTCGGAGTCGGTACCGGCGATCTGGATCGCGCCCGTGCTGGCGCCGGTCTCGGTCAACAGCAGCGATTCGGCGAAGTAGGCGCCCATGAAAAAGTTCGCCGCCGGCTTCTTGCGCAGCATGATCCCGTCCACGGCGGCGGTATAGCTGAATTGATCGGTGGTGATGAAAAAGTTCGAGTCTTCTTTGAACTGATCCGCTTTGCCCGCTTCCAGATAGGCCTGCTTCGTGATTTCCTGACAGACCGCCATCGTGATCGGATCGCGGTGCGGCACCAGCAGCTCGGTCTCATAGGCCGCCGTCCGCTTCGCGACCCGGCCTAAAATGACGGCGGCCGCGATGGTCGAGGGATCGCTCATGTCGTGCGCGCCGGTCAGATAGAGGATCGGTTTGCCCAACTCGGTCGCGCGCCCGATGGCTTCGTCCACCGCATCGAGCCCGGGAATCCGGCGGAGGAAGATCTCCCGCCGCTTCGCCGTCCGGATCGCGTAGAACACGACCGAGCCGAACAGCAGGGCCAGGAGCAGGTTGTTCATCTGGTTCCAGTTGATCCAATTGGGCGCCGGCACGGCGGCAATCGGCACGGCGAACGCGCGGTCATCGTCGCTGACCGCCGCGACCGTGACGGTGTAGACAGCGCCGTCTTTCAGCTCGATGCCCTTGCCGTTCTTCACGGTGAATTGGTGGACCTCTGGGCGATCCGGCCTGGTCCACCACGGCCATTTGTTCTCCCGCACGTAATGGGTGTTGGCCGGGAACTCGGCCACAACTTTCATCGTGGCGGAATCGGCCGAGGGGGAATCGCCGAGCAAAATCTGGTACTTGACGGTCGCGCTGTCGTAAGGCGCCGGCGCCCACAGCACGGTCAGACTGCCGCCGCCGTCGTTCGGGGTGTCGATCACCCGAAGGTCTCGCGGAGGCGAGAGAAGCGATTCGGCCGACGCCGCCGACCCCGTCCAGTCCGGCAACGCGCACAGGATCAAGAGCGCGCCGGCCACCAGCGACCGGCCGCTCCCATGCTTCACGCATAACGCATCACGTGCCACAGCCGTTAGACTCCTTCGATGACTTCGATGTTGGCGCGGGGAATGACGGCCGTGCTGCCGTCCGGGAAACGGACCTCCAGGACGCGCACCAGGCTTTCGGTGGGAATCTTTTGCAGGTCCGGCGGCAACCGCGACACCTCGCCGATTTTGCCGAACAACGGGTCGCGGATGATGCGGACGAGATCGCCGATCTTGATTCCCTCGCGGGCGCGCTCTTCCTCATCCTTGCCTTCTCGCGACGGAGAAGACGTCGTGTGGTCCGGCTGCGGAATGATGATCTCCGGCCGGATCACCCCCGCGCGGATTTGCGTGGCGCCGGAAACCGAGGCTTTCCGGCCGGCGTGCGCGGCCAGCAGCTTGAACGTCTTGGCCGCCATCGGAATGCTGCCGAATCCTTCCGTCATGATCAACGTGAACCCGACCTTCTCGGTTCCCGTAATCGCGACGCCCAGGTCGTAGCCGAGCAACGCCCGCAGGTCTTTGTCGTGGATGCCGCCGACGACGAGCGCCGCGACACCCACGTCCTTGGCCTTGTTCATGGTCTCGATCGGACACAACGCGCCGCCCACGACGACGTTGCCTTTGAGGTCCGGGGTCAGATGCTCCGGCGTGAGGGTTTCTTCGGGAGATTTCACGGCGATCGCGATGTCGCCCCGGGTCTCTCCGCCGATCCCGAAAATGCCCTGGATTAGGCTACAGGCTGTCTCGACCGTCACCCCTTGATTCGGATGCACCTCGACGACGGTCCCGTCGATGTATGCCAGCAGTTCCAGGAGGCGCGGCGGCTCGCGTAACAGCACCTGACCGGTCACCGTCGAGACCGCTTCGATCGTGCCTGGAATCGGCGACCGGACTTCGGTCTTGAACCATTTGATGAGCGGCTTGTTCTCTGCAATGACTTCGTCTTTCTGCACGGGCTCGCCTTCCCGTTTGACCAGATACTCTCTGATCTCATCGGGGGCGATGCCCAAAAGATTGGCGACGTTGACCGCCTGCACCTTGCCGGGCAACTCGGCTCGCGCAACCGGCGAATCGGCGCGGACTGCGTCGCCGACGTTGACCAGCACGGCGCCGGGCAGCGGCAACAACCGTTTCCGCCGGACCACCGTGCGTTCGGTCACGGTCAGGCCGGGTGTATACGCGTGGGCCATCTCCTACAAGAGTGCTGAGTGCTGAGCCGTCGGTTTCAGCCTGACAACTTACTGAGAGCTGATGGCCGACGGCTGACAGCGAGTTTATTTCGGATACAAATCCACGGCCTTATACCATTGGCTCAACGCCGTCAGTCGAAGGGTGTTGTCGCTGGGGAGCTGCAACGGGCGTCCCCGGCCGTCGAGCAGCAACCCAACGACCCCGCCTTGCACGTCGCGGCTGACGGCGTGGCCCGGACCTTCGCCGAGATCGACGGCCTTGGCCGGGTGCATCGTGACGCGCGCCGTCTGGTCCTGGGTCAGCGGGAACAAGCGGAGGTCGCCGAATCGCAAGGTCCCGCGCTCCTCCGGACGGCCGTCGTCAAACGCGATGGCGTAGTCGGCGCAACGCTCGCCGTCTTTGCCCTGCCCGATCGGCGCGATACAGGTGCCGAGATAGATCATGCAGTCCCGAACGAACACGTCGGTGGCCGCTTTTTCATTCACCGTCGAGAGCACGCCGAGATGGGGCATCATGAAAATGCTGTCGACGGACAAGCGGGTATAGCCCAGCGGCTCGTAGGCGTCGATCATCATCATCATCGACTGCACCCGCCGCGGCGCGTGGGACAGGATGCCGCCGCTGCCCACGATCAGGTCCAGTTTCAGCATGTCGATCAGCGTGCGGCCGGACGTCTGTTGCTCGAAGATATCCGAAATCGTCCGCTCCTGCTGCACGCCCTTCAGGCCGGTGGCCAGGGACTTGTGATGGATCAACGCCAGCCGCAACGCTTCCCGCGCGATCGCCTGCTCCACCTGCAACTCGTCGAGCGTCTGCGGGATCGTCGTGGGCCGGATCATCTTGTTCTTGATCCGGTTCCGCAACGTCTGCTCGTCGATGGAGAACGGTACCCATCGCATGATGTTTGCCAATCCGGCTTCGGCCAGCACATTGGAGATGCTGTACGACATGCCCAAGTTGGCGCTGACGGTGCGGTTAAAGACGCCGTCGAACACCGAAAAGACATCGGTCGTCGCGCCCCCGATGTCCACCCCGATCAGGTTCAGGTGCTGCCGCTTGGCGATCGTCTCCATGATCAAACCGACCGCGGCGGGGGTCGGTATGATCGGCGCGCCGGCCATCTCGATAAGCTTCTTGTACCCCGGCGCCTGGGCCATGACGTGCTCGAGGAACAGGTCGTGGATCTTGTGCCGGGCCGGCGTCAGGTTTTCCCGCTCCAGCACGGGCCGGATGTTGTCGGTGATCACCAGCGCGGTTTTCTTTCCGAGGATCTTGCCGATCTGTTCGCGCGCCTCCTTGTTGCCGGCGTAAATGAGCGGCAACGTGTACGTGCTGCCGAACCGGGGGCGAGGCTCGGCGGCGGCGATGTATTCCGCCATCTCGACGACGTGCGTGATGGCTCCGCCGTCGGTGCCGCCGGACATGAGGATCATGTCCGGCCGCAGGGTCCGGATCCGTTCGATCTTTTCATGCGGCAACCGTCCGTCGTTCGACGCCAGCACGTCGATGACGATGGCGCCCGCGCCCAACGCCGCCCGTTGCGCGCTTTCCCCCGTCATGTTCTGGACGACTCCCGTGACCATCATCTGCAGCCCGCCGCCGGCGCTGCTCGTGGAGATATAGATGTCCACGCCCACGTTCGGTTCCCCAAGCGGCGCCCGGTTGGGCGTGATGATGCGTTCGCCATCGAGGATCTGCCGGCCGGACAGCTCTTCGATTTCGGCGATGGCGTTGAGCACACCCTTCGTGACATCCTCGAACGGCGCCTCGACGGTGGTCGGCGCTTCGCCGCGGTAGGTCTGACGATACTCGTCCCCGATGTTCTCGATCAGAATGGCTTTGGTGGTGGTGCTGCCGCAGTCGGTCGCGACGATGACGTTCAGCGGCCGGTCTGTCGCATGCCTATCAGCGGACTGACCGGGTGCGGTCATCGAACGGACATTCCTTTGGGTGCGGCCTTCGCTTCGATGAGGGCGATCAGGCGGGGGATGGTCTCGCGGCGTTCGAGTAAATGCGCCACCTGCGCGACTTCTTTATTGCTGAACGCCAACTCCAGAATCGGTGTGAGGAAATACAACGCTTGGCTCCCGAGAAAGTTCATCGGGCCGACGGATTCCAGGAACAACGTCGCCGGCGTCGCCATCCCGCGTTGCACCACGGCGTCGGCCACTCGTTCCAGCAAGGCGATATCCTCGCCGGTGAAGGTCTTCCCGTCCGACGTCACGGCGAAGGCGCGCCGGAAACCGGCCCGAAAGTCGCCGACCTTTTTCACGAGAAGTTCCCTGGAAAATGCGGCCATGACGAGTCGTGAAGGCCAGAGTCTGTGGAGCAAACTCATTATAGGGAGGGGTCGGAGGAGAGTCAATTCGACCGGAGAACGCGACTTCGACCGGTTGACACGCGGCCGGGGAAATCACTATGGTCGCATGGCTGATGTCCATGAGGACGGAAAGGAAACGGTCATGGGCCTGAATCCGCTGGCTGGCAAACCCGCCTCTGCCTCGATCCTGATCAACGTTCCCCGACTGATCACGGCGTACTACACGGAGAAGCCGGACCCCGCCGTGCGCGAGCAGCGGGTCGCCTTCGGCACGTCCGGTCATCGCGGCTCGGCCTTCAAACGCAGCTTCAACGAAGCGCACATTCTGGCGATCACCCAGGCGATCAGCGACTACCGGAAGGCGCACGGCATCACCGGTCCTCTCTATCTCGGCATGGACACCCATGCGCTCTCGGAACCGGCGTTCGTCAGCGCGGTCGAAGTGTTGGAGGCTAACGGGGTCGACGCCATGGTGGATCGCACCGGAGGCTATACGCCGACGCCGGTCATTTCGCATGCCATTCTGACTTACAACCGCGGCCGAACCTCCGGTGTGGCCGACGGCATCGTCATCACCCCCTCGCACAATCCGCCGGAGGACGGGGGCTTCAAATACAACCCGCCGGCGGGCGGTCCCGCCGACACGCGGGTGACCGCATGGATCGAGGAGCGGGCGAACGCGCTGCTCGCCGACGACTTGCGCGGCGTCGCGCGGGTCCCCTATGAACGTGCGCGCCGCGCCTCCACCACTCACGCGCATGACTACGTCGGCGTCTTCGTCGGCGATCTTCACACCGTCGTGGACATGGAGGCCATTCGGTCAGCCAAGCTGAAACTCGGCGTGGACCCCCTCGGCGGGTCCGGCGTGGCGTACTGGGAGCCGATCGCAGAACGGTACGGGCTGGAGATCGAGGTCGTCAATCGCGAAGTGGACCCGACGTTTCGTTTCATGCCTCTGGACTGGGATGGGAAGATCCGCATGGACTGCTCCTCGCCCTACGCCATGGCCAACCTGATCGCGCTCAAGGATCGTTTCGATGTGGCGTTCGGGAACGATGCGGACAACGACCGGCATGGGATCGTCACGCGCTCGGCCGGACTCATGAATCCCAATCACTATCTCGCCGTGGCGATCCGGTATCTGTTTTCTCATCGTCCCGGATGGAAACCGGACACGGCGGTGGGCAAGACGCTCGTCAGCAGCAGCCTGATCGATCGCGTGGCGGCCAAACTCGGGCGGAAGCTCGTCGAAGTGCCGGTCGGCTTCAAGTGGTTCGTGGACGGACTGCTGGACGGCTCACTCGGGTTCGGCGGAGAGGAGAGCGCGGGCGCAGCGTTCCTGCGCCGCGACGGGACCGTGTGGACGACCGACAAGGACGGCATCATCATGGACCTGCTGGCGGCGGAAATGATGGCGCGGACCGGCCGCGATCCGGCTCAACTCTATCAGGAGCTGACCCGCGAGCTGGGCGATCCGGCTTACGAGCGGATCGACGCGCCGGCCACGCCGGAGCAGAAGGCGATCTTGTCCAAGCTTTCGTCCGGCCACGTGCGGGTGACGGAACTGGCCGGAGACCGGATCATTGCGAAGCTCACGACGGCGCCCGGCAACGGCGCGCCGATCGGCGGGTTGAAAGTCGTCACCGAGCATGGCTGGTTTGCCGCCAGACCCTCTGGCACCGAAGACGTGTACAAGCTTTACGCCGAAAGCTTTCGCGGCACAGACCATCTCCGCCGCATTCAGGACGAAGCCCGGGCATTGATCGCTGAGGTGCTGGCCGCGGCCACGTAGACCCGTCCCGGTCGAAGGACTTGAGGACGACGGTCGGCCATCCCGGGTCAGCAACCGCCTACTTCATGTCCTGCGCAGTACCGAGCCTCAGGTGGCCTCGGCGGTTTTGCTGATAACACGCTTCATTGTGCTGGCGGCAGAACGGGAGTTCCTTGCCGTATGAAATCCAGGCTAGTTGGCCCGGGTTCACGCCGAGGTTGATGAGATAATTCCGAGCCGCCTTCGCCCGGTTTTCTCCCAGAATCAGGTTGTACTCGAAACTGCCGCGCTCGTCGCAGTGGCCCTCTATGGTCACACCGGCGTCCTGGCGTGCTTTGATCCACCGGGCATCGCGGGCCAACGCTCGCTTGCCGTCTTCCGTCAGCGCCCAACTGTCGAAGGCAAAGAAGACATCCTGCAGCGTCCCGGTCGCCGGCATAGGACGCACCTCGGCGATCCGCCGATTGCCGGTCTCGCGGGATTCGGCCTCGACCACCTTGGGCCCGCTCCCGAGTTGGACCTCCGAGGGATTGTTCCCCGGAACCACGGGGGCAAATCCGGTCAGCCCGCTCTCCTTCTCGCCAGACTGACGAGAAACCGACAGGCTTGGAAAATCTGAATCGCTCTGCGCCCAACGGCTGCTGCACGCTGAGGCGGTCAACATCAGCAGGCAGATACTGCCTGCAAGACAGGGTATCGTGCACCGGGAAACCATAGGGCCTCCTACGTTTGAAGCACCTTCGATGCCGAGACACCCGCCACTCTTTCACGGTTTTGCCGCGGATGTTCTCCGGCTGAGCTTCGGTTGTTTTGGTCATCGTCGAGGGAATGTCGAAATAAGCATAGCACCGCCCAGATGTGCAGTTTTGGCGCGCTCTGTAGGGGTGCTCATACAAGCCCAGATTTGGAAGGCCCTTCTAAATCCGTCTATCGGCAGTTGCCGGCTCGTGGCATTACCGTTGCTCAACTCCAAAGGGTTCCTCTTTAACCGAGCCGCGTTGGGGGCAGATTTGCGCGGGTGAGTACCACGCGGAACCGGTTCCACAAGCGGAACCCGAAAACGAACAGGCAGACAACCCACACGGAATCGAGCGAGGAGGTCAACATGAACCACAGAGCGTGTGCGCTGGCCTTATTGTGCGCTGTCACAGTGAGCGGATGTGTCAGCGGGGAACGCTATAGACAAACGCTGGGGGAGCTCGCCCAAGCCCGGAAAGCCTCGGCCCAGACCTCCGCGGCATTTGAGGCCTTCAAGCAACAGGCGACCGCAGAGGCCGAGCAATTCAGGAAACACGCGGCGGACGAAATTGCGGCGCTTCAGCGGGAGTTGAGCAACGCCAGAAAGGCCTTTGAGGACGCGACCGCCCGCCTGGCGGCCGTCGAAAAAGAAAAGGAACAGGCGATAGCGGCGCTGGCTCAGGCCCGGGATCAGGCGCGCGAACTGGAGACGAAGCTCGCCGCCGAACAGGCGAAAACCGAGGCGTTGCAGCAGGATAAGCAGCGGCTGCTAGCTGGGACCACCACCGCACAAGATGAAATCGCCAGGCTCCAGAAACGCGCCGGAGAGCTGGAGACGGAAAGCGCGCGGGCCAAAGATCTCGAAAAGCGGCTGTCGGAGCGGGACCGGGAAGTCGGCACGCTGCGCCAAGCCGCGGCGGATCGAGAAAGCCTGGCAACCAAGCTTGCCGCGCTGACTCAGGAGGTGGAGCAAAGCAAGCAGCGCGTCGCGGCCCTGACCAGTGAGCTGGCGGCCGTCACCGGGGAGGCGGCCCGGGTTCGGACTGAGCGCGACCGGACGCTTCAGGACCTTGGCAAGCTTCAAGCCTCGCTCGAGCAGGAGCAAGAACGCTTGAGGGCTGAGGCGGAAGAGAAAGCCCGTTTGGAACAGGATCGAGCCGCCAAGGACGCGGAGATCCGGCGTCTCACCAAAACGCATGAAGATCTGACCAAATCCTTGCAGGCCGAAATTGCGAAGGGGGACATTACGATCAAGCAGGTGCGGGACCGGCTCACGATCAACATGGTGGACCGTGTGCTGTTCGACTCCGGCCAGGCGAAGGTGAAACCGGCCGGGCTCAAGGTGCTCAAGCAGGTGAGCGAGATTTTGAAAAAGGTGACGGACAAGCAGATCCGGATCGAAGGCCACACCGACAACGTGGCGATCGGCGCGAAGCTCAAGGACCGGATCCCGACCAACTGGGAATTGTCCACCGCGCGCGCCACCAGTGTCGTGCGCTACCTTATCGAGGAAGGCGGCGTGAATCCCGCGAACTTGTCGGCGGTCGGCTATGCCGACACGCAGCCGATCGCGAGCAACGAAACCGAGGAAGGCCGCACGGCGAATCGCCGTATCGAGATTGTGTTGTATCCGAAAGACCTGTCGGAAATTGCGAAAAAGATGAAACTGTGAAGCGCAGGTCGGCGACCGGAAGGAAGGGACCTCATAGCCTGCAGGGGCGGAAGTGAAAGACAGGATACCGGGCGTACGGGCTACGGCTGAACCGTGCGCCCATCCCCGGGGCCGTGAGAATCGCCGCTCTGCTCTGCGGCATGGTAAGAACTTCGTACCAGCGGGCCGGATTCGACGTGGGCAAACCCCATCGCCAGTCCCTCGGCCTTCAACGCGGCAAACTCGTCGGGATGATAGAAACGGGCGACCGGCAGGTGCTGTTTGGTCGGTTGGAGGTACTGGCCGATCGTGATGATGTCACAGCCGACCGACCGCAGGTCACGCATGACCTCCCGCACTTCCTCCATGGTCTCGCCCATCCCGACAATCAGGCCCGACTTGGTTCGCATCCCCATCTTCTTGGCACGATCCAACAACTCGATCGATCGTTGATATTTCCCCTGCGGCCGGATGGACGGAAACAGCCGGCGCACCGTTTCAATGTTGTGGTTGAGAATATCCGGTTTCTCGGCCGCGACCGTCGCTAGCGCCGCTTCCTCACCTTCAAAGTCCGGGATGAGGACCTCCACCGCGCAGGTCGGAATCAATCGTCTGATCTCTCGGACGGTCTCAGCGAAAATGGACGCCCCGCCGTCTTCCAATTCGTCCCGGTTGACGGATGTAATCACGGCATGCCGCAGGCCCAGGGCTCGGACGGCCTCCGCGACGCGCCTCGGTTCGTCGAGGTCAAGCGTATGGGGCCGGCCCGTCGTCACTGCGCAATAGTGGCATCGGCGGGTGCAGATGTCGCCCAGGATCAAAAAGGTCGCCGTGCGGGCGTTCCAACATTCCCAGACGTTCGGACAGCGCGCTTCCTCGCAGATGGTATGGAGATCGAGCGTATCCATGATCCGCCGGATGTCCCGGTAGTTCGGCCCGTGCTGGATCCGGACCTTGAACCAAGGCGGAAGGCGGCGGGTCTCGCTGATAGCTGACGGTGTCTCCCCGTCGGCCTTCCGCACCTCGAATATCGGCACGAAGCTCATGCTTGCTCCTTCGGCAGAATCAATTCCAGAGGATGTTCCAGGAGACGTTTGAATTCTCTCAGGAACTGCGCTCCTTGCAGGCCGTCGATGGCGCGGTGGTCGCAGGACATGGTGACTTTCATGCGTCGACTGATTTTCACGGTCCCCTCCTTCGCCACCGGCACGTCGCGAATGGCCCCGACGGCCAAGGCTGCGGCTTCAGGAGGCATGAGCACGGCGATGAAATTCTCCACGTCGTACATCCCCAGGTTGGAGATGGTGAACGTGGCATCTGTGTATTCCTGCGGCTGCAACCGCTTGCTGCGCGCCCGTTCGATCAACGAACGCGACTCGACGGCGATCTGCTCGAGAGACTTGGCGCCGCAGTTTCGGATGACCGGCGCGACGAGCCCGTCGTCCATGCCGACGGCGACGCCGATATCGATCGAGCCGTGCCGGCGGATGGCCTCGCCTGTGAAGGAGGCGTTGATCTCCGGATGTTTGGCGAGCGCCAGCGCCGCCGCTTTGATCAGCAGATCCGTCACGCTCGGATGGGTCCGGCGGCTGTGCTTAAACTGCTGGCGCAGCCGTTCGGCTTCTTCCATATCGATTTCGATGGTGAGGTAAAAATGCGGGACCGGCGCCTTGCTCCGGGTGGTGGCCCGTACAATGGCTTTGCGCATCTGGCTCAGCGGGACATCGACGCCTGCGGAGGGGGCAGCTCGGGCGGCGGCCGCCTTCAACACATCTTTCTCGACGATCCGCCCGTCCGGGCCGGTGCCGGTGATCGTGGAGAGATCGACGCCCTTCTCGGCGGCCAACGCCTTCGCGCGGGGCGAGGCGAAGATGCGCGTCGGTTTGGCGACTGGCTCCGCGGCCGCGGGCGGAGCCTCGGACGGCGGCTTGTGTGAGGCCGGCTTCTCGACCTTTGTCGAGGGCGCGGCCTCGATACGGTCGGCCAGTGCGGCGGTGATATCCTCGTCGGCCTCCGCGATCACTCCGATCAGGGTGCCGGATTTGACGGTTTCGCCCTCGCGGACCAAAATCTTGCGCAGGATGCCGGAAGCGAAGGCCTCCAGGTCCATGACGGCTTTATCCGTTTCAATTTCGGCCAGGACATCGCCGGCCGCCACCTTGTCGCCTTCGTGTTTCTTCCATTTGACGACGACGCCTTCTTCCATGGTGTCCGTCAGTTTGGGCATCACGACACGACTCGCCATTGGCCGCTCCTTTGTAGTTAGCCTACCATCGATCCGGAGTCAGGTGTTGAGCCATCGGCGTAACCAGCTGAATACGCTGAAGTGTCCGCGTTCTTCCGGTTCTCGTGTCGGGTCCGGATAGGCGACCCAAGGCTCTTGAGACCCCAGATACACGCCGTTGCGGACGCTCAACTGGCTTCTGAGTTGACGGTAGCCTCGCGCCTGGAGGTCCCGAACAAGCGCGCTCAGCGCGGCTTCCCAGGTGTCTTTCTCGTCGGTCAGAATACGTTCGGTCTCGTACCGGAAGACGGCCCTGTACCCGCTGCCGGCGGGCTCGAAGTCGACCGGCCGGTTGAATCCCCGCGCGCGGGCATCCAAGCCGGCCAATTGATAGATTTCCATCTGGACGGTCGCCATCGTGTCGTGGTGACGGTTCGGACGCCGTTATTGGGCGCGGAAGACGGCCAACAGATCGCTCAACGCGATCGTCTTGTTCTTGAGCACCGCGCGCTCGGCCTTCAGGTCTTCCACCACGGAGGCCTTCTCCGTTCCGCCCTTCAGACAGGCGGCGCCTAGGGCAAGGACTCGGTCGCATTCTCGTTCGACCTTGCTCTTCACCACCGGGTTCACCGTCAGCATCTTCATGATCTTGGACCTGGTCGAAGAGAGATGCGCCGCCAGCTCCTCGTCAGGGTAGGCCTTCCCCACCGCCTCGTCCACGCAACGGTCCAGATATTGGGTCAGGAACACGTAGAGACGAACCAGGGTCTCGGTGATCTCGATGTGCCCCATCGTGACGGATTGTCCGGCCATACGTCGTTCCTCCTTGTTATCCTCGGTATGCCGCCCGTTTGACCGCTGCGATCACCCTGGCCTTGTCCGGAATCGCGGCGTCTTCCAAAGGCCGGCTGTACGGCATGGGGACATCTTCGCCGGTGACGCGCACGATCGGGGCATCCAGGTAATCGAAGGCCGCGGCATATACGCCGTCGGCGATCTGCGCGCCGAATCCACAAAAACGCCATCCCTCCTCGACAATTACCAGGCGACCGGTTTTCTTCACCGACTCGACGATCGTCGTCAGATCCAGGGGCTTCAACGTCCGCGGATCGATCACTTCGGCCTGGAGCCCCTCCTTGCTCAACTCCTCGGCCGCTTCCAAGGCCACCAACAGCATCTTCGAATAGGCCACGATCGTCACATCCTGTCCTCGCCGCTTGACCTCGGCCAAGCCGATCGGAATCGTATACTCGCCATCCCCGACTTCCCCTTTGGTGCCGTAAAGGAGCTGGGCCTCGATGAAAATGACCGGATTCGGGTCGCGGATGGCGCTTTTCAGTAGCCCCTTGGCGTCATGCGGCGTCGCCGGCGCGATCACTTTGAGTCCCGGCACGTGGCAGAACCAGGCTTCGAGACTCTGAGAATGTTGCGCGGCCAGTTGGTGGGCGGCGCTGCCCGGTCCCCGGATCACCATGGGCACCGACAATTGGCCGCCGGACATGTACCGGATCTTGGCGGCGTTGTTGACGATCTGATCGAGGGCCAGGATGCCGAAATTGAAGGTCATCAACTCGACGATCGGACGCAAGCCCGCCATCGCCGCCCCGATGGCCAGACCGGTGAAGCCGGCCTCGGTGATCGGCGTATCCAGCACCCGTTGAGGGCCGAATTCCTCGACAAAACCCTTGCTGACTTTGAACGCGCCCTGGTAGTAGCCGACTTCTTCACCGATCAGGAACACGCGCGGGTCCCGACGCATTTCCTCGCGCATGGCCTGATTGAGCGCTTCACGATAAGACAGCTCCATCGGCATGGTCACTCCTCGACCATCACGTCGGTGTAGAGTTCACGGGGCTCGGGGAACGGGCTTTCCTCGGCGAACCGGACGGCGGCGTCCACGATGTCGTTCACCTCCCGTTCCAGAGCTTTGAAATCCGCCTCCGTCCCCAGGCGGTTCGTCACGATCGTCTCTTTGAGGAGCAGCAGCGGGTCGCGTTTCCGGTATTCCTCCACTTCTTCCTTCGTGCGATAGTGGCCGTGCGCCGGGTCCGCCATGGAATGGCCCATGAATCGATAGGTCATCGCCTCGACGAAAAAGGGGCCTTGTCCGGCGCGGACCTGCTCGACCACTTTCAGCATCAGAGCCCGGACGGCTAGCACATCCATGCCGTCGACACGCTCGGCCATGATGCCGTACGAACGCGCCGTTTCTGCGACGTCGGAATACAGCGCAATAGCCCGCTGCATCGGCGTTCCCATCCCATAACGGTTGTTCTCGCAGATGAAAATCACCGGTAACTTCCAGAGGGCCGCCAGGTTGAACGCTTCGTGCGCATGGCCGCTGGGCACGGCTCCTTCCCCGAAAAAGCAGAGAACGACTTGGTCGAGCTTTTGGTATTTGGCCGCGAAGGCCAGGCCGGTCGCCAGCGGGATGTGTCCGCCGACGATTGCATATCCGCCCATAAAGCGGTGTTCCACGTCCACGAGATGCATCGAGCCGCCTTTCCCCTTGCACAGGCCGGTGGCTTTGCCGAACAGTTCGGCCATCACTTTGCCGGGGTCGGAGCCGCGCGCGAGACAGTGGCCGTGATCGCGGTAGGCGCTGATGACATAGTCGTCGGGCCGGATGGTTGCGATCGCCCCGACGGCGATGGCTTCTTCTCCGATGTACAGATGAAGGAATCCGGCGATCTTGGCGAGGGCGTACATCTCCGCCGATTTCTCTTCGAACCGGCGGATGAGGAGCATCTGACGATACAGCGACAACAGGTCGGCGCGGTCCATGCCGAAGTATTATGCATGGACAGAGGAGACCCGCACAAGTACGCAGAGACTCGGCGCGGGATCAGGCTTTTGCCAGGGTCGGCAGGGAACAAAGAAGGCGAGACGATGCCGGAAAGAAAAAGGTCAGAGGAGCACTTTGATGTCCGTCCCTTCGACTTTGACCTGGTAGGACTTGACGCAAGCGGCAGGGTTGTTCACCGACACCCCTGTCTTCACGTTGAACTGCCAGCCATGCCAGGGACAGGTCACCACTTCTCCATCCAGATCGCCTTCACCGAGCGGGCCGCCGCGGTGGACACAGGTGTTGTCGATCGCATAATAGGTGCCGTTGACGTTGAACACGGCGATGGATTGCCCGTTGACTTCGGCCACCATCCCGCTCCCCGGAGCGATGTCGGACGTGCCCGCGACTCTCACAAAATCAGCCATGGCACCTCCTGCCCTTGCTTGCAAAGCGACGCGCCGTGCTCAGTGTTCTGAGCCCGGCGGGAAAACACCGTAACATGTGATTCCCCTCTTATCCTCGCTGGGCTGCAGGCTCGCTACTTGCCGGCAACCGGTCCTTTGATCTTCTTCAGCAGGCGCTCGACGTCCTGGCCCTCTCCGGCCGCGTCCATTTCCCTGAGCCTGGTCGCGATCTTGGTTGCGATGTCGCGAAAAGCGGCTGCCTGGGGCGATTGGGGGTCGGCCGTGACGATCGGTCTGCCGGTGTCGCCTCCGTCTCGGATCGCGGGGTCGATCGGGATCCTGCCCAGAAACGGCACGCCCAGTTTTTCCGCCGCCCGTTCCCCGCCTCCGTGCGAGAAGATGTCGGTCCGATGCCCGCAGTGGCCGCAGACGAAGTAGCTCATGTTCTCGATGATCCCCAGCAACGGAACGTTCACTTTCTGGAACATCATCAGGCCCTTGCGCACGTCGTGCAGCGCCACCTCCTGCGGAGTCGTCACGGCGACGGCGCCGGACAGCGGCACGAGCTGGGACAATGTCAGTTGCGCGTCGCCGGTGCCGGGCGGGAGATCGATCAGCAGATAGTCCAGTTCCCCCCAGAGGACATCGCGGAAGAACTGCTGGATGGCCGTGTGCACCATGGGGCCGCGCCAGACGACCGCAGTCTCTTCCGGGACGAAGAACCCCATCGAAATCAGTTTGACGCCGTGGCTCTCGGCCGGTACGATCTTGCCGTCTTTCTGCTCCGGCGGCTTCTCTACCCCCATCATCATCGGGGTGTTGGGGCCGTATATGTCGGCGTCCAGCAGGCCGACCTTCGAACCGTCCAAGCTCAGCGCGACCGCCAGATTGACCGCGACGGTGGATTTCCCCACCCCGCCCTTGCCGCTGCTGACAGCGATCACCTTCTTGACGCCCGGGATGAGATTGTGACCGCCCTGGGCGGCGGGTCCTGGATTCATTGCAGGCATGACACCACGTTCCTTTCGAGCGGCGCTCGGGACGCGCCGCTGCATCCAGCGGAGACATGTCCATCATAAGCGATGAGCCGTGGAAAAGGAAATGGGCCTCTCGGCCCAGGCCAGGCCTGGGCCGAGAGGAACGCATGGCTTCGATGTCGGGGGAAGTGATCGTTACGATTTCTGCCGCTGGAGGTTGTAGGCCAACCCGATCAACGACAGGCTGTAGATCAGCCACTTCGAGGGGTCGAAGTTATACCACTTGGGTCCGTTTCGGTAATCGCGCAGATACGTGTGGTGATAGTTATGATAACCTTCGCCGAACGTGATCAGCGAGATGAGCCAACTGTCGCGGCTGCTGTCGAAGTTCCCGTGCGGTTGAGAACCCCAGAGGTGGCAGATCGAGTTGATGCAGAACGTCGAGTTCAACACGAGGAAGGTCCGGCAGACCCCGGCCAGCAGAAAACAGCTCAAGCCGCCCGTCCAGCCTCCGTGGACCAGGCCGACGACGAAGGGAAGAGCCAGACCGGAGAGCACGATCGGCACATACCAGCGGTGCTGCCACATGACCACCCGATCCTTGCGGAGACGAAGCTCATATTTTTCATCGCGATGCGGTGACTTGATGAAGATCCAGCCGCAGTGGCTGTACCAGAACCCTTTTTTCGCGTTGTAGGGATCTTCCTCCTGATCGCAACGGGCGTGGTGCCGAATGTGGTCGGCGCACCACCGCAAGGCCGAGTTTTCCAACGCCCACCCGCCTGCAACCAGCAGACAGGCTTTCACCCATTCGGGACATTCGAAGCTGCGATGGGCGATCAGTCTGTGGTAGCCCACGGTGATGCCGAGTCCGCTCACCACGTACAGGGTCGCCAACATGATCCAATCGATCGCACTGAATCCATGGAAATATCCGAACAGCGGAACGCCGACTAACGTTGCGAGCGTCACCGCGGCGAAAATCACGATCGTGAGGTAATCTAACTTGCGCTGCTGTGTCTGCCCCATGCCCCCTCCTACACCCAGGATCCTATATCCCTTGTCATATGCCGTCCTCTCAAGAACGGTGTGTGCGGGCCAGATGCTATCCAACCGTGTCGAAATTTTCAAGAAAATCTCTCATCGGTGTATACTGATCATGTCACGCACAATTCTTGCTTGCGAGCGAGACTGTGAACGCGCAACCCCCTTTTCCACCTCTTGAAGCTCGGATCAGACAGATCGGAGAAGATCTGGCTCGCCGTTCGTCCGGGCATGCGCCGGCGGTGTTTGATCCGCGGCGTTGGTCTCAAACCCTGATCAACATGGCCATGAAGGACGAGTCCTTCAAGGTCCAGTTATTTCGTTTTGTCGATGTGCTTCCGTCTCTGCGCGACGATCAGCAAGTCGCGAGACTGGTGGAAGAATATTTCGGCGAGAGCGGCGCGCAGGTCTTCGGTCTCAAGTGGGGGATCAAGGCTTTGTCCGCCACCAAACTCGGCGCGAGTCTGGGGGCGAAATCCATTCGCCATCAGGTGGAACAGATGGCGCGAACGTTTATCGCCGGTTCCACCATCGACGATGCGTTGCCGGTGCTGGAGCGCCTGTGGAAAGACGGGCGCGCCGGTTCCGTGGATTTGCTGGGTGAAGCGACGGTCAGCGAACGCGAAGCCGATCAATACCGGGATCGGTGTCTGGAGGCCCTCACGCGACTGAGCGAGGCGTCGCGTTCGTGGCCTGCCGCTCCTCTGCTCGAGCGGGACCATCTCGGCGCCTTGCCGCGGATCCAGCTTTCGGTCAAAATCTCGGCCCTCTATTCGCAACTGGACCCCATCGATCCGGAAGGCGGCTTCCGCGCGGTCGGGGCCAGACTGCGGCCGCTCCTCGATATGGCCTGCGCCCTGCCCGCTTCCATTATTTTCGACATGGAACAGGTCGAGACGAAGGATTTGATCCTGTCGATTTTCATGCGACTCCTGTCCGAGGACGCCTATCGTGCCTATCCCTTCGCCGGTCTCGCGCTGCAGGCTTATCTGAAGGACACACGAAGAGATATCGAAACCCTTCTGGAGTGGACCCGCGCGCGCGGCGCGCCGATCACGATTCGGTTGGTCAAGGGCGCCTATTGGGATTCGGACACGATCCGCTTTCAGCAAAAGGGCTGGCCCGTACCGCTGTTCGAACACAAGGCGGAGACGGATTTGAATTACGAATCGCTGACGACCTTGTTGCTGCAACACGCCGAGCTGATCCGGCCTGCGTTCGGCACCCACAATCTGCGCAGCCTTGCCCATGTCGAAGCCATGGCGGAGTCCTTAGGTCTGGCTGCAGACGCGCTGGAATATCAGATGATCTTCGGCATGGCCGAGCCTTTTCAGGCTGCGGTGACCTCGTTGGGACGCCGCCTTCGAATCTACGCGCCGGTCGGTGAGTTACTGCCCGGCATGGCGTACTTGGTCCGGCGACTGTTGGAAAACACCTCGAACGAATCGTTTTTGCGGAAGGAATATGTGGAGTCGGAGCCCCTGGAACGGCTGTTGGCGCCGCCCGAGCCGCCCAGCCGGACGGAGGAACGCGCGGAGAGGTCGCCGGACCGATTCGTGAACGAGCCGCATTCGGATTTCTCCCGCGCCTCGGTCCGCGCCGCCATGCGCGACGGCATCGCCCGCGTGAAACAGCAACTGGGCGGCTCGTTCTCTCCCCGTGTTTCTCCGGGAGTCTCCCTTTCCGGCGCCGACATGGCCTCCAGGAATCCCAGTGAGCCGAATCAAACCGTCGGCCGCATCAAGGCCGCCGAGCCGGCCGACGTGCCGGCCATGGTCCGGGCCGCGCTCGGCATGTTCGACAACTGGCGCGCAACTCCGCCTGCGCAACGGGCGGCCGTGCTCCGAAAAGCGGCCGCGCTCATGCGCGAGCAGCGATACGACCTGGCGGCCTGGGAAATTTTCGAAACCGGCAAGCCGTGGCGCGAGGCCGATGCCGATGTCGCGGAGGCGATCGACTTTCTGGAGTTCTACGCGCGGGAGATGCTCCGGCTGGGACCGCCCAAACGCTTGGGCTGCGAACCGGGAGAACTGAATCATCTGATCTATGAGCCGCGCGGGCTTACAGTCGTGATCGCACCGTGGAATTTCCCGCTGGCGATTCCGACCGGCATGGTCTCCGCCGCCTTGGTCACCGGCAACGTGGTGATTTTCAAACCGTCGGAACGGTCGCCGATTATGGGGCATCATCTGGTTCGTCTTCTCGGCGAAGCCGGGGTGCCCGATGGCGTGCTCCAACTCGCCGTCGGCGGCCCGGAGCTCGGTCAGGCCCTGGTGGACGAACCCGCGGTGTCGACGATCGCCTTTACCGGCTCGAAAGACGTTGGCCTTCGTATCGTGGCCCGCGCGGCGCAGGTCGCGCCTGGCCAGCGGATGGTCAAGCGGGTCATCGCGGAAATGGGAGGCAAAAACGCTATCATCGTCGATGAGACGGCCGATCTCGACGAAGCCGTCGTCGGTGTGGTGACCTCATTCACCGGCTATCAGGGACAAAAGTGTTCGGCCTGCTCTCGGGCGATCGTCCATGAAACCGTGTATGACGTGTTCTTACAGCGCCTCGCTGATGCGGTAGCCAGCCTACCGATCGGCAATCCCGAAGATCCCGGTACGCGCATGGGACCGATGATCGACGCACGGGCGCGTGACAAGGTGCGGTGGTATATCGACATCGGCAAACAGGAGGGTCGGCTGGTGATCGAGAGAAAGGTCGATGGGCCGGGTTATGTCGTCGGCCCGGCGGTCTTCGCGGATATTCGACCCGACCATCGGTTGGCCCAGGAAGAAATCTTCGGGCCGGTCCTGGCGGTCATGCGGGCGAAGACCTTTGAAGACGCGCTTCGATTGGCCAACCAGTCTTCCTACGCGCTGACCGGCGGGGTGTACTCGCGGAGTCCCGCCAATATGCTCGCGGCGCGACGGTTGTTCGATGTGGGAAATCTCTACATCAACCGGCCGATCACGGGCGCGCTGGTGGGCCGGCAGCCGTTCGGCGGGCATCGCTTCTCAGGAATCGGAGCCAAAGCCGGCGGCGAGGACTATCTGCCGCAGTTCATGATCGCGCGCGTGATCAGCGAAAATACGCTGCGTCGAGGATTCGCCCCGGCTGAGTGACGCCGGCGGCGCTTTGATCTCCGCCTTTTCCAACTCCTCGATGATCTCCGTCGCCATTCCTCGATCCGATCGGAACGGTGGCAACACCTGCCGTTCGATGTATTTCGCTAAGCCGATCCCCTTGACGAACCAGGCGGTCATCACGTCCGTGCCGACGGCCGTCTGGCCGGTAGCGGAGAGGTGGATCCGAAGCGTCATCTTGGCCTCCACCCGGACCGCGTCCGAGTAGGAACCGGCCGGGACGGATACCGGTTCCCTCCCGATGACGCTGACGACCCCGTGCACGTCAACCTGTTCATCGATTCCGTCCCCGTCGAGATCCGTTCCGAAGTTCAGTTTTTTGCGATCGAACTGCTGGAAGGACGACGGATACTTCAAGGGAAACTGCACGATTTGGTAGGGAACCAATTGTTGTTCCAACGGGGTGCCTGGCTCCGAGCCGTAATAGACGATGCCGGCCGCGTCACGGCGATAGAAGCTGTCAGACGGCCCGTGGTTACCGGCGTTGGTGTCGTGAAAGACCGTCACCGTGATCCCTTTTAAGACACGGGTCCCGGTGATCAGTGACACGTTGGTGAAGAATTTATTGTTGATGGTTTGAAGAGGGCCTTCCGTAATTTGACCGCGATATTCCCATCGGTTTCCGATCGCGTCCGGAAAATACTCGGCGGATTGTGCGATGACCTCTGCTTCCTCGCCGACGGCCACACACGCGATGGCCGGATTCAGAAGGAAGCCGAACCCGATGAGAAGTCCGCAGCCGATCTTTCTGAAGCGCGCACCCATCGCGCAAACTCCGATCTTGGTGACCGCGGGGAAACGGTATCACACTCGCTTTTCCACCAGCAAGATATCGAAAACACGAGGCTGCTCGCCCAAGGCCGCCGCTTGCCATCCCGACTCACATTCCCGATAATGCCGGCATCGCCATGCTGAACCCGTCCAGTCGGGAATCCCGGCTCCGTCCGGCTCGGTCCGGAACTCGTAAGACGGTGCTGGTCACCGGTGGCTCGCGGGGCATCGGCCGGGCTGTTTGCCTGGCCTTCGCGCAGGACGGTTGGGGCGTGGGGATTCATTATAGAGAGCGTCGCGAGGAGGCCGAACTGACTTGCGCGTCGGTCGCCTCCTCGGGCGGCGAGGGCGCACTGTTTCAAGCCGATATGAGGTCCGCCGAACAGGTTCGGGCGATGATCCAGGCCTTCGTCGATCGTTGGGCTCGGCTCGACGTCTTGGTCTGTAACGCCGGTCAGTCCGTGAGCGGGTTGCTCATCCGCCAAGATGTGGAGAAATGGCAACAGGTTATTGAGACGAATCTGACGGGAACCTTTCATTGCCTGCAGGCGGCGGCCGCGCCGATGTTGCGCCAGCGGGACGGCTCCATCATCGTCATAGGTTCGTATGCGGCGGATCACGGGAGTCCGGGCCAAGCCGCCTATGCCGCCTCGAAGGCCGGTTTGCTCGGGCTGGTCAAAACGGCGGCCCGCGAATGGAGCCAAGCCAATATCAGGGTCAATATCGTCTATCCAGGCTGGCACAAGACGGAATTGGCCGGTGAGGCCATGCCTGACGCGGCGAATCTCGACGACCATCTGCTCGGGCGATCGCCGTGTCTTGAGGAGGTCGCTCAAACCATCGTTCATTTGGCTCTCCGGCGGGATGTCTCCGGGCAGGTCTGGAATCTCGACAGTCGCCTTGTCTAACTCCGGTTGAGCGCTCAATGGCCGAGTCCTTCAGTCATGCCCCTGCCTTTCCCTGCGTGTTTGTGACGGGCACCGATACCGGTGTCGGGAAGACGTTCGTTACCTCGGCGCTCGCCCGCCACCTGAAGCACAGAGGCCTGACCGTCGGCGTGATGAAGCCGATCGAAACGGGTGTCGCGCATGATGCGCCGGGCTTGTCCGATGCGGACCGTTTAGCGCGCGCGGCCGGGGTTCTCGATGCTTTCGATCTGATCGCTCCTTACCGCTTTCCTGATCCCCTCTCTCCGCTCGCCGCGGCGCGACGCGCCGGTCTATCCGTGGACGTTGGTGTGATCGCCCGGGCGGTTCAGGTCTTGCGAGCGCGACATACGGTTCTGTTGGTCGAGGGGGTCGGCGGCGTGCTGGTTCCGATCGGTCCGCAACTGGATGTGCGGGATTTGATCGCGCGCCTGGGAACGCCCGTGCTAGTCGTCGGGCGCGCGAGCCTCGGCGGCGTCAACCATGCGTTGCTGACCGTCGAAGCGGTGCGCCAGCGGGGACTGACCGTGCTGGCGATCGCGCTGAACGAGCCTGCTCCGACGCCGGCGACGCCGGCTGCCGAACTGCAGGTCGAATCGACCGTCGAATTGATCCGCGAACTCACCGGCGCGCCGGTCTTCGGCCCCCTTCGGCATCAGGCACCGTCCGGTGGACGGTCCTACGAAGCGACGCTCGACGCGATCGCGCAGGACAGGAGCATCAGCAGCCTGGCCGATCTGGTGCTGAAAGACGCGCGATGAACGCGCGGACGGCCTGCCCGATGTCGGGCGCGGCGAGGACGGCGGAAATCACGGAGACGCCGTCGGCCCCGGTTCTGACGATCGAATCGACGGACTCGATCGTAAGGCCGCCGATCGCAAAGACCGGCAGGTCGGTCAGCGGACGAATCGCCCGGAGGCCGTCCAGACCGACGACCGGGTCATGATCCGGCTTCGTTCCGGTCGGAAAGATCGGCCCGAATCCCACATAGTCGGCTCCCCCCTCGTCGGCTTCCTTCACCTGTTCGGGGCGGTGGGTCGAAATACCGATGATCTTCCCCGGGCCGAGCAAGGAACGGGCATGGGGCAAGGGTAGATCTTCCTGTCCCAGATGGACGCCGTCGGCGTCCACCGCCAACGCCAGGTCGCAGCGGTCGTTGACGATCAACAGCGCACCGGCGTCCGACGCGGCCCGCCGCAGAGCCAGCGCGCGTTCATAGGCTTCCCGCATCGGTGAGCTCTTGTCGCGGTACTGGAAGAGCCGCACCCCGTGCTCCGCCGCTTCCTGCAATACTTCGACAAGCGAACGGTCCGGACGGACGGCCGGGTCGAGAATCAGATAGAGGCCTTTTAAGAGCGGATGCGCGGAACACCGGATGGGCATAGCGGTCAGGCGATCGGAAGCGGTCAGGAGGACTGATTCGCGAGGAACCGCTCGAGAAAACTCGTCGACACGTGGCCTTTCTGGAAGTCGGGATCGTTGAAGATCTTTTTATGCAGCGGAATGGTGGTCTTGATGCCCTCGATCGCGAACTCGTCAAGCGCCCGTCTCATGCGCGCCACCGCCTCCTGCCGGTCTCGCCCGTGAGTGATCAGTTTCGCGATCATCGAATCGTAGTACGGAACGACCATTGCCTGCGCTTCCATCGCGGAATCCACCCGGACGCCGAAGCCGCCCGGCGGAGCCCATTTCGTGATCAGCCCCGGGCTGGGCGTGAACTTGTCCGGACACTCGGCATTGATCCGGCATTCGAAGCTGTGTCCGGTCAATTGGATGTCCTGCTGCCTGAACGACAGCGGCTGCCCGTCGGCGATGCGGATTTGTTCCTTGATCAGGTCGATCCCCGTGACCATCTCAGTGATGGGATGCTCGACCTGGATGCGGGCGTTGACCTCCATGAAAAAGAAGTTGAGGTCCTTGTCGAGCAGAAACTCCACCGTCCCGGCGTTGCGGTAGTGTACCGCTTTCACGGCTTCAACCGCGACCCGGCCCATCTCCCGCCGGAGTCGCTCGTCCACGGCCGGCGACGGGGTTTCCTCGACGAGCTTCTGGTGACGACGCTGAATGGAACAATCCCGCTCGCCGAGATAGACGACGCGCCCCCGGTGATCGGCGAGTATCTGGACTTCGATATGGCGGGGCTCGAGGAAGTACCGCTCGAGATAGACCCCTTCGTTGCCGAACGTGGCTTTGGCTTCCGCCTGGGCGGCCTGAAACGCGCGGGCGAGGTCCTCGGCTTTATTGACGACCCGCATGCCGCGGCCGCCCCCGCCGGCCGAGGCTTTGATGATGACGGGAAACCCGATGGCCTTCGCCGCCTCCAGCGCGTCCGCCTCGCTCCGTACTTCGCCGGGACTGCCCGGTGTGACCGGCAGCCCGCGGCGGGCCACGATTTCCCGCGCCTTGGCTTTGTCGCCCATCAGCGCGATGTTTTCCGAGGTGGGTCCGATGAATTTGATCCCGATGGACTCGCAGACCTCGGCGAAGTGCGCGTTCTCCGAAAGGAACCCGTAGCCGGGGTGGATGGCGTCCGCACCGGTGATCTCGGCCGCACTGAGAACGTTGGGAATGTTGCGATAGCTCAGAGCGTCTTCGGCCGGGCCGACGCAGATCCGCTCGTCGGCGACCCTGGTGTGCAGCGCATTGGCGTCGGCCTCGGAGTGGATCGCCACGGTCTTGATCCCGAGTTCCTTGCAGGCTCGGATGATTCTCAGGGCGATTTCTCCGCGGTTGGCGACCAGAATTTTCTTGAACACGGGGTCACTCGATCGTGATCAAAGGAGGTCGAGGTTCAGGTTGAGCAGGAAATCTTCGGATCAGCCGGCGGCTGGCCCCCCTTTCTTTCAAGTCTCAACCTGCACCTCGGCCTGAACCTGCCGCTACGGCGTAGCCTTGGGATCGATGAGAAATAACGGCTGGCCGTATTCCACCGGTTTCGTGCTCTCGACCAAAATCTTTACGACTTTCCCGTCCACCTCGGATTCGATCTCGTTCATGAGCTTCATGGCTTCCACGATACAGAGCACCTGCCCCTTCTTGACGAAATCGCCTTCTTCCACATAGGGGTCGGCGTCGGGCGAGGGAGAACGATAGAAGGTTCCGACGATCGGAGACGTGATGGTGACCAATCCCGCGGTGTCCTGGACCGGCGGGCCGCTCGTCGTTTGAGTTGCGGCGGGCTGAGCGGCCGGTTGGCTTTCCTGTATCGTGGCGGCTTGCGGACGGGCGACCGTTTCATGCCGAAGCCGGATGCGAGTCCCTTCGCGCTCGATCTCCAACTCCGTCAAGTGATTGCGCCGCAAGAGGTCGATGAGTTCCTGAATCTGCTTGGTTTGATCGCCGGACAGCAACGGCCCGTCTCTCGCCGAATCGGCGAAAGCCCGAGGCATAATGACGGGACGGTCGCGCTCTTTACGCGCCCGTGGGCGGGATCGAGATGCGCTCACCGAACGCGCTCCACGTATTCGCGGGTTCTCGTGTCGATCTTAATGATTTCCCCGACCTCGAGATACAACGGCACTTTGATAATGGCGCCGGTCTCGACGACGGCGGGTTTGCTCCCCCCAGACGCCGTGTCGCCCCGGACGCCGGGCTCCGCGTCGACCACCTTGAGCTCGATGAAGATCGGCAGCTCCACGGCGATCGGTTGATGCTCGTAGATGAGAATCTTGACGACCATGTTCTCCTTGAGCAGATCGACGTTCGCCCCCAATTGTTTCCTGTCGTAGGTGAACTGCTCATAGGTTTCCGTGTCCATGAACGTATAGGAGTCGCCCGACGCGTAGAGAAACTGCATCTCGCGCTCTTCGAGATCGGGTTCCTCGAACTTCTCGCCGGACCTGAATGTCCGGTCCAGCACATTGCCGGTCTTATAGCTCTTGAGCTTCGTACGCACGAACGCGCCGCCCTTGCCCGGCTTGACGTGTTGAAACTCTACGATGTAGTAAGGCTCGCCTTCGACTTGGATACGGGCACCGTTGCGAAAATCGGCGGTTGAAATCACTGTCCTGTTCCTCTCTTTTCATCGATGGTGTTCAAAACGGTTGACGCACACGCAGGCCGTTGGATACAGATCGGCTCAGGCACCCTCCGCTCGCCCCGTTTATGCTTTTCCGCCGCCTTTTCGTGGGGTCTGCCGAGCTGTCCGTGTGGATTTCAGATGATCGAGCAAGCCACGAATCGCCAGCAGATACCCCGTCGGGCCGAACCCTGAGACTTGGCCCAACGCCACGCCGGCGACGTAGGAGTAGTGTCGGAACGCCTCCCGCTGGTAGATATTGGTCAGGTGCACTTCGACGGTCGGCAAACCGGCAGCGGCGATCGCATCCCGGATCGCCACGCTGGTATGGGTGTATCCGGCCGGGTTGATGATGATGCCGTCGAATCCGACCCTGGCCTCCTGGATCCAGGTGACCAGTTCGCCTTCGCTGTTCGACTGCCTGATCTCGACCTGAATCCCTATCCGCTCGGCCAGCCGCGCAATGGCGTCGTTGACAGCCTTCAGGGATGTGGGCCCGTACAGCGATCGCTCACGGGTCCCCAGCAGATTCAAATTAGGGCCGTGGAGCACAAGCATCCGCACCATGTCTGATTCTGCCGGTCCGTGCGTCCACAGACCG
>FWPU01000473.1_pt1 | contig 130166 bp, 112 predicted proteins | sample 2228361 | NCBI WGS metagenome assembly FWPU01 (sample SAMEA103939777, study PRJEB20133) | metagenome | reverse complement strand
CTCCAACTCCCGCCGCATCCCACGCGCCTCCGTCCCCTCCGCCCCCCTCGAATCACACCTCCACGCCAGCGGCAAGGGGGTTACGGGGAGGGCTCGTCCCCATCTGATCGCCTGTGGGTGCAGCTACCAATGGATCGGCGTGCACGCCGCCGGACAGCCGGGACCGTTCAGTCGAACGGATTGTCGCCGGCGCGCAGTTCGAGGCGGACCGGGATGCCCTCGAAGCCGAAGGCCCTGCGGAAATCGTGCAGCAGATAGCGCCGGTAGCTGGCCGGCAGCTCCTGCGCCGGCCGGTTGCCGAACAGCACCAGCGTCGGCGGGCGGACGCCGGTCTGGGTCGCGAAGCGGATCTTCGCGCGCCGGCCGTCGACCGTGGGCGGCGGATGGCGGGCGATCGCCTGTTCGAGCCAGCGGTTGAGCCGGCCCGTGCCGATGCGCTCGCCGGCCCGCGCGTGCACGTCCAGCACCGCCCGCAGGAGACGGTCGATCCCGCGGCCGGTCAGGGCCGAGACCGGGACGAGCGGCACGCCCGGCACCTCCGACAGACGCTGGCGGGCGCGATCCGTCACCTCCCGGCGGACCGCGGCGGCGTCTTCGACCAGATCCCACTTGTTGAGGGCGACGACGACGGGCCGGCCCTGTTCCACCGCCCGGGCGGCGATCGTCACGTCCTGCTTCTCGAGCGCCTGCGTGGCGTCGACGACGAGGACGGCGACGTCGCAGCCGCGGATCGCGCGCAGGCTCGCCGAGGCCGAGATCTTCTCGAGCCGGTCATCGATCCGGCCACGCTTCCTGAGCCCTGCCGTGTCGACGAGGACGAACCTCCGCCCCTGCCACTCCCAGGTGACGTCGACGGCATCGCGCGTGATTCCGGCCTCGGGACCGACGAGCAGCCGTTCCTCGCCCAAGAGCCGGTTGACGAGCGAGGACTTGCCGGTGTTCGGCCGGCCGACGACGGCGATGCGGATCGCCGCGTCCGCTTCCGCCGCCTCTCCGGGCCCGGCCGGGGCAGGCTCTTCGTCCCGCGCCACGAGCGGCGCGAGCGCGTCTGCGAGCTCGTCGAAGCCGAGCCCGTGTTCGGCCGAGAGCGGCAGCGGCGCGCCGAGCCCGAGCGCCCAGGCCTCGGCCGCCTGGGCCTCCGGCAGCCGGCCCTCGCACTTGTTGGCGACCAGCAGCACGGGCCTGTCGGAGCGGCGCAGCAGATCCGCGATCGCCTCGTCGAGCGGGGTGATGCCGGCGCGGGCGTCGATCAGGAACAGCGCCACGTCGGCCTCTTCGAGGGCGCGCAGCGTCTGCCGCTTCAGGGCCTCCTCGAAGGCGCTCGCGGCATCGAGCAGCAGCCCGGCGGTGTCCACCACCCGGAAGGTCAGGCCGAAGAGCCGCGCCTCGCCCTCGATGCGGTCGCGCGTCACCCCCGGGCGATCGTCGACGATCGCCCGCCGGCTGCCGACGAGACGGTTGAACAGCGTCGACTTGCCGACGTTCGGCCGGCCGACGATGGCTACGGTTCTGGACATCGGGTTCAGCGCCAGGCGACGAGGTCGCCTCTCTCGGTGAGGAAGATCAGCGTGCCGTCCGCGACCACCGGCGGCAGCCGCACCGGCCCCGGAAGCGGAACGCGGCCGAGCACTTCGCCGGTATAGGGCGACACGCTCGCCGCCTCGCCCTCGGAGCTCGCGCACACCAGCCGGTCGCCGGCGAGCAGCGGTCCCGTCCAGATCACCCGCCGGGAATCGGGATCGTCCGGATCGACCAGCAGGCCCAGAGGCGAGACCCAGCGGACGTGGCCGCCGTTGCGCAGAAGGCACACGACTTCGTTGCGGCTGGTCAGAAGATAGATGAAGTCGCCGGCGATCCAAGGGGTCTCGCGGGCGGTGAGATCGACGTCCCAGAGCCGGGTGCCGCGCTCGAGAGCGATCGCCGCCATCTCGCCGCCGTTGCCGGCCACGTAGACCCGGTCGTCGTCGATCACCGGAGCGGCGGTGATGTCGGAGATGGTCCCGATCGCGAGCGTGCGCCGTGGCCGCAGCACCGCATCCGACCACAGCGGCCGGCCGTCGGCCCAGCGCAGCGCGAACACTTCGCCCGAGGAATAGGCGGCGATCACCACGTCCCGGGTGGCGGCCGGGGCCGCGCCGCCGAGGATGCCGGCCGGCTCGACGAAGCCCGCGTGCTGCCAGAGCGGCGTGCCGGTGAGCGCGTCGAGCGCCAGCAGGCGGTTGTCCATGCTGCGCACGAACAGCCGCCCGTCGAGTACGGTGGGCGGTGCGTCGATGCCGACCCGGATCGCCTGCCGCCAGAGCTGCGCGCCGCCCTCGGCGTCGAGGGCGACGATCTCGCCGCTCGTCGTGGTGACGAACACGCGCCCGTCCTCGAAGGCGAGCCCGCCTGCGCGCAGCCGGTCGACCTCCTCGACCAGGTCCGGCTCGGTCTCCCAGAGGCCGCGGCCGGTCGCGAGGTCGAAGGCGCGCACGACGAGCGCGGTGTCGACCGTGTAGACCCGGCCGGCCCCCACGACCGGCGGTGCCAGCAGCCGCGAACGGTCGTCCGAACCGCGCCCGGCCGAGGTGCGCCAGACCTCCGCCGGGTTCTCGGCAAGAACCAGATGGTGCATGGCGTGGCGCGCATTGCCGCCCACCTGCGGCCAGTCCGGATTGCGCCGCGGCGGCGGCAGGACGATGCGGAGTTCGGCGAGGCGCGGATCCGCCTTCACCCCCTCGTCGAGCAGCAGGACGGGGATGCGCTTGCCCGGAAGCGGCGCATCCTCGGGCGCGCCGAGCCAGGGCAGGCCGCTGCAGCCGGCGAGCGCCAGAGCCGAACCGCCCGTCAGCAGCGCCCGCCTGCGCATCCGCTTCACGAAGCGACCTCTTCCTCGCGTCCGCCGAGGGCATCCAGCAGCTCGCGCAGCCGCTGCTGCTGGGAGACCGGCGCGGTGGCATCGTCGACCAGGCCGGAGAGCAGCTCGCGCGCCCGCTTGCGATCCCCCGCCCGCAGCGCCGCGAGCGCCTGCAGTTCGCGCGCCGTGTGCCGGAACGGCCGGTCGGCGGCGGCGAGCGGCTCCAGTTCGGCCGCGAGAGCCGCGGGCTCCGCGTCGTCGATCCGGTACCAGGCGGCGAGCACACCGCCGAGGTCGGCGAACAGCGTGTCGCCGTCGGTGGCGAGGGCGCGGAGCGCCTCGACGGCCTGTTCGATCTCGCCCGCGTCCTCGAAGGCGGCAGCGGCGCGCAGCCGCGCCAGCGCCGCGAAGCCGTCGTCGGCACCCGCCGCCAGTTCGAGCCAGGCCCGTGCCAGCTCGTCCGGGCTGCCGGTGCGCTCCTCCACCGCCGCGAACGCCTGCGCCCGCGCCTGGATGCGGCTGTCGCGCCAGCTCTCCCAGCCGACCTTGCCGGCGGTGCCGAGGACGACGAGCACGGCGGCGGCGATCACCCAGTGACCGTACCGCTGCCAGAGCTTCGCGAGCCGCTCCCGTTGCAGCTCCTCGTCGACTTCGCGGATGAATTCGTCGGATTTCAACGCATCGTCCCGTAACGCGAGCGGGGTCGCTCCTCCACCGATGGCCGGCGCACCCGTCGTAGGAGAGGGCCCGCGGTTTGGCAAGCGGCACGCGCCGCCCTAGTTAGTGTTTCACCCGTAGCGGGAGAACGCCCATGCCCCGACTGTTCGTCGCCCTTCACCTGCCGGAGGAGATCTCCGAGGAAATCGACGGGCTCTGCACGGGGTTGCCGGGGGTCCGCTGGACCGAGATGGAGCAGTTCCATCTCACGCTCCGGTTCATCGGCGAGGTGGACCACAACATGTTCTACGACATCGGCGAGGCGCTGATGTCGGTGAGCGCGCCACCGTTCGAGATGCGGCTCAGGGGCATCGGCCAGTTCCCGCCGCGGGGCGAGCCGCACACGCTCTGGGTCGGGGTCGAGGACGCCGAGCCGCTCCTGCGCCTCAGGCGCCGCATCGAGCGCGCGCTCGCCGATGCCGGCGTCGAACCGGAACGGCGCAAGTTCACCCCGCACGTGACCCTCGGCCGGGTGAAGGAGCCGCTGCCGCACGACCGCTTCGGCAGTTTCCTGAAACGGACCGCACTGTTCCGCTCGAGCGCCTTTCCGGTCTCGAGCTTCGGCCTCTATTCGAGCCTGCTGCGGCCAGGCGGGGCGGTGCACACACTCGAGGCCGAGTACGATTTCGTCGCCGGCACCATCGAGCGCGTCTGAGCGGCCCCGGCCGGCCCGTCGGCACGGACGCGGTCGCGTGCGGGCTCCCATCCGGCGGGCGCCTGTGACGTCTTCCCGCCGGATCCCCCTCACCGGCACAGCCCGGCCTTCCGCCGCGGGCTGCGGCCGTGGCAACGAGGCGCGAACTTCGTCGTCACCACCGTGCGCCCCGCATCGAGCCGGTGTTCGGCACGCCGAAGCAGTCTCACGACTTCGCCCGCGCCCGCGGTGCGGTCGATCTCGGCTTCCGGGTGCTGGCCTTCGACCTGCGCCGCGCGGTCGGCCTCTCCTCGCCTGCGACCCGACCTCCAGGGGCGGAATCCGCCCCGCAGCCCGGCCGGGACCCGCGGAACGGTCGCAAGAGCCCGCCGAAACGCGGTGGCCACGCCGGATTCCACGCTTCCGCCCACCATCATGCCGCGGACGGACACGCCGGGAACGGCTGCGGGAAAGTCCCGACGTGTGAACCGCCCGTTGACGGCAGAAAACGATTTTCCTTGTGGTCGGCAGCCCTTCGCTGCCCCTTTGCCCGGAATCTCCGGTCTCAGGGTGGGACCCGACCGGCTGACAGGGTCGGGGCGGTCCCTTCTCCACCATCCGACGACGTAGCACGAAAAGGGTGAAGACCGCGTCGACGCACCCGGACTTTCGCGTTTCGCAAAGGCCCGCCTCCCGCGTGCCGGCGCCGAACGGCGCTTCGAAGCCGCGAGCCGCCCCGCTGTGGCGCGCGGGTTGCGCGGGCCGGCGGACCGGCGGGAACCCACGGCCGCCGTCGCGCCCCGCTGCTCGCCGGGGAACCCGGCACCCACAGACCGACAGCACCCGACGGAACGCCGCGCGGGTTGCTTTTTCCCCAGCCGCCAACGTTCCGTTAACGGTTTCCCCGCATCCTCCCGTCCCAAGGTGGGACTCGCCCCGGCGAAATGGATCCCGCGCCGCACCTTCTCCACAGTACCCGAGTGTAGCACGAGAGGTGTGAACGCCGGGTTAACGGCGAGCCGCGGATCTCCTAGCGGCCGGCCTGCTCCGCCGCCGGCCCGCTGCCGTCCGTCGTCCCGCCCGCGGCCGGCGCAGGCTGGGGTCGGAAATTGCATGCAATCAACCGGAGAGGTAGCCGGCATGCGACGGGCGGGCCGACACTTGCTGCAGATCCCGGGAACGACCAACGTGCCCACCGCATCCTGCGGGCCAAGGACCGCCCGACCATCGACCACCGAGGCCCCGCCTTCCGCGACGGCCTCGAGCGGATCTTCCACACCCGCCGGCCGGTCGTCGTCTTCCCCGCCTCGGGCACCGGCGCCCGGACGGCTCCGCCGGCCCGCCCGCTCACTCCCATTCGATGGTGCCGGGCGGCTTGCTCGTGAAGTCGTAGACGACGCGGTTGATGCCGGGCACCTCGTTGACGATCCGGGTCGCGACCCGGGCGAGGAAGGCCGCCTCGAACGGGTAGACGTCGGCGGTCATGCCGTCCTCGGAGGTCACGGCGCGGAGCGCGCAGGCGCACTCGTAGGTGCGCGCATCCCCCATCACGCCCACCGTGCGCACCGGCAGCAGCACCGCGAACGCCTGCCAGATCGCGTCGTACAGCCCGGCGCGGCGGATCTCTTCGAGCCAGATGGCATCCGCCTTCTGCAGGGTTTGGACCCGCTCGCGCGTGACCTCGCCCGGAATCCGCACGGCGAGCCCCGGCCCGGGGAACGGGTGACGTTTCACGAACGACTCGGGCAGGCCGATCTCCCGCCCGAGCTCGCGCACCTCGTCCTTGAAGAGCTCCCGAAGCGGCTCGACGAGCTGCATCCGCATGCGTTCGGGAAGGCCGCCGACATTGTGGTGGGTTTTGATGGTGGCCGACGGCCCGCGGAACGAGACGCTCTCGATCACGTCCGGATAGAGGGTTCCCTGGGCGAGGAAATTGGCGCCGCCGAGCTTTCCGGCCTCGGCCTCGAACAGCTCGACGAAGGTGTTGCCGACGATCCGGCGCTTCTCCTCGGGATCGGTGATGCCGGCGAGACGCTCGAGGAAGATGTCGCCGGCGGCGACGTGGACGAGCGGGATGTCGAAATGGCCGCGGAACAGCGAGACCACCTCCTCCGCCTCGCCCGCCCGCAAGAGCCCGGTGTCGACGAAGACGCAGGTGAGCCGCTCGCCCACGGCCTCGTGCACGAGCAGCGCCGTCACCGCCGAATCGACCCCGCCGGAGAGCCCGCACAGCACCCGGCCGTCGCCGACCTGTTCGCGGATGCGCCGGACGGCGTGGGCGCGGTAGGCCTCCATCGACCAGTCACCGGAAAGCCCGGCGATGTGGAAGGCGAAGTTGGCGAGCAGCTGCCGGCCGATCGGCGTGTGCACCACCTCGGGATGGAACTGCACGCCGTAGAAGCGGCGCTCCTCGTCGGCGACGGCGGCGAACGGCGCCCCGCCGCTTCGACCGACCACCTCGAATCCGGACGGAAGGGCGGTGACCCGGTCGCCGTGGCTCATCCACACCGGTGCCCGTTCGCCGACCCTGAGGATGCCGTCGAAGAGACGGCACTCGCGCACGAGCTCCAGATCGGCGCGGCCGAACTCCCGGTGCGAGGCCGGCTCGACGCGGCCGCCGAGCTGGGCGCACATGGTCTGCTGGCCGTAGCAGATCCCGAGCACCGGCACGCCGAGCGCGAACACGGCCGCGGGCGCACGCGGGCTCTCCACCTCGGTGACGCTCGCGGGCCCGCCCGAGAGCACGACCGCCCGCGGCGCGAAGGCGCGCACGAAGGCATCGTCCACCGTGCAGGGATGGATCTCGCAGTAGACGCGGAGCTCGCGCAGCCGCCGCGCGATGAGCTGCGTCGTCTGCGAGCCGAAATCGAGGATCAGGACGCGTTCCACCATGGACCGCCGATATGGCGGAGCGCGTCCCCCCGTAAAGATGGCCGCGGCATCGGCGCCGCGGCGCGGCTCAGACGTCGAACTGGTAGCTCACCCGGACCCAGCGGTAGCCGTCGCCGCCGCGGTCGATGTAACCGACGTTCGGGAACGGCATGTGGTAGCCGGTGACCGGGATGCGCTCGGCCGCGAGCATGTCGAAGACGCGCCGGCGGGTCGCCGCCGCCTTCTCCTTGTCCATGTCGAAGCGCACGTGCCAGTCCGGCCGCTGCACCGAGACCACGAAGTGGTTGGCGACGTCGCCCCAGATCAGGAGCCGCCTCCCCTCGCTCTCGAGATGGAAGGCCATGTGCCCCGGCGTGTGTCCGGCCGTGTCCACGGCCCGGATGCCCGGGACCACCTCCTCGTCGTCCTTCACGAAGCGCAGCTTCTCGCGCAGCGGCACGACGTTCGCCTGCACGAGCTTCGCCGTCCCCTCGGTCGGTCCCGACAGCCGCTCCTCCGCACTCCAGAAGTCGTACTCGGCGGCGGAGCTCACGTAGGTGGCGTTGGGCCAGGTCGGGGCACCTCCGGTCATCAGCCCGCCGATGTGATCCGGGTGGTAGTGGGTGAGCACCACGAGATCGACCTGGTCGGGCGTGTAGCCGGCGGCCCCGAGCGCCTCCACGAGCCGCGCGGCGCCGGCCTCGCGGCGGGCCGCCGGATTGCCCGAGTCGAACAGCAGGAGCTGCGAGCCGGTGTTGACCAGCACCGGCGCGAAGCTGATCGCCATCCGGTCCGTCGGCAGGAAATTGCGCTCGCACAGCTCCGCCACCGCCTCGGGCGGCTGGTCCTCGCCGAAGATCGGATGCGGCCCGTCGAGCGCGATCGCGCCGTCGAGCAGCACCGTCACCTCGAATGCACCGATGGCGAAGCGGTAGGCGTTCGGCCGCAGCGGCCCCATGGCCGGCGCCGCGGCCTGCGCGGAGCCGGTGGCACCCACGGCGACAGGAGCCAGGGTCGCGGCGGCGGCCATGGCGAGCGCCTCACGGCGGCGAAGCGGGAGCGACATGCGCGTTCCTCCCCGGTCGGATTCCCGGGAGCAGTCTACCCCTGCGCGACCGGCGCACAAGTCACGATGCGGCGGGCCCGGACGCTCCCGGTCCGGGCCCCCGCCACGCAGCACCGCTCCGTCAGCCGCCGGCGAGCGGCGGCAGTCCGAGGAGCTCGCGTACGCGTCCTTCGCGCGAGGGCTTGAGACCCGCGGCGCGGCCCTCCTCGATGGCGATCTCGCCCGGCACGCCGCGGCTCGCGCGGTAGAGGGCCCACATCGCACCGGCGCGGTTGGCGCTGTGACACAGCAGCAGCACCGGATAGTTCGCCGGATCCTCGAGGATCGGGGTCGCGGCCGCGACCTGGTCCATCTCCGGCGCCTTGCCGCCGACCGGGAAACGGTAGCTCTTCAGGCCCGCCGCCTCGGCGGCCGCCGCTTCCGCCGCGGCCCCTTCCTCGTCGGTCCGGAGATTGATCACCGTGCGGAAGCCGAGCGAGGCCACATAGGCATAGTCCTGCGGCTTCACGACACCCGAGGTAGCGACGTGCGGCGCCGCCCGGTTGTAGTTCGGGATCCTGCCGTCGACGGCGTCCCCGAACGGCACCTCCGGCCAGCCGTGGACCGTGTCGAACGGGTTCGCGGCCGATGCCGGCATGGCGGCCGGAAGCGCCGTCGTGGCGGTCACGGCCGGCTGTGCGGCGGCACAGGGGTTGGCCGCACAGGGATTGGCCACCGCCGGCGCGCAGGGGTTCACCGCTGCCGGCATGCAGGGGTTCGCCACGGCCGGCGCACAGGGGTTGGCCGGCGCGCAGGGATTGCTCTGCGCCCGGGCTTCCGGCAGCGGGGCGCCCGCAACGAGGCCCGCCGGGTCGAGGCCGGCGGCGAGCGCCAGCACGAGCGGCAGCGCCGTCATCGTCGCCAGTCGCGGTGTCCTTCGCATTCCCTGTCTCCGTCGCTCGTGGAAAACGGGAGAAGAGACGGCCGGATCGCCCCGGCCGCCGTCCCCTCACTCCGCAGGCTGGACCTGCACGTCGCGGTAGCCCGCGCCGCTGCGGGCGGTGCCGTCGGCAGCGGACATGTCGGCCAGCACCTGCCCGGCCGTGTACGGGCCGCCGAACTTCGCCTCGCACCAGCTGCCGAGCTTCCACCCCAGCGCGGCGATGACCGCGAGCCCGGCGATCACGGCGATCGCCGGCACGCCGAGCCATTCGGGAAGCGTGCGCGCGACACCGGCGGGCGCGTACACCGCGGCGCCGATGGCGTCGTAGACCGCGGCGAACAGCGCCGAGCCCGCGACCATGCCGATCATGAAGACGAAGGCGTCGATACGGCCCGAGGCGAAGCCGACGGCCGAGGTGCCCGGGCAGTAGCCGCCGATCGCGAAGCCGGCGCCGATCAGCACACCGCCGAGCGCCGTGCCGACGACGAGCAGCTGCGGGACGAAGACGCCGTCCGGCCGCAGCCAGCCCGCGGTTTCGAACAGCCACAGACCCAGGGCGGCGACGATCACGGCCGTGAACATCACCTTGAACACCGACCAGTCGCGCAGGAAGAACTGGCCGGTGAGCCGCCGCGGGCTGCCGAAGCCGGCACCTTCCAGCACGTAGCCGAACAGGAAACCGATCAGCAGGCCGGAGAGGACGCCGTTGTCGTGGGCGGGAAACGTCATTGCCAGGCCCTCCGCATCAGGGCGCTCGTGAGGAAGCCGGCGGCGAAGAAGCCGGCGAGGAAGACGAAGCCGGCGAGTGCCAGGGTCGCCGAACCCGAGAGCCCGATGCCGCTCGTGCAGCCCTGCGCGACCCGCGCACCGAAGCCCACGAGCAGACCGCCCGCGAGCGCGTTCAGAAGACGCTGGCCGGAGCCGATCCGGGGCCCGTGCTCGACGCCGAAGCGGAAGCGCCCGGCGGCGAGACTGCCGGCGAGGCCGCCGAGCATCACGCCGACGATCTCCCAGCTGATCCAGCCCGAAAGCGGGTTGCCGCGAAGGAACGGCGCGAAATAGCTGTTGCTCTCCGCCCAGGCCGGGGCGAGCAGCGCACTCACCCATGCCGCCGCGCGGGCGAAGAAGCCGCTCGCGCCGAGCCCGTGGCCGGTGACCAGAAAGGCGAACAGGAGCACGCCGCCGAGCGCGACGCCGGCGACCAGCGGCGGCCAGAAGGGACGGGGCTGTGTCGGCATGCGACCTCCCGGTTGTCGGATCGCCCGAAGGGGCTTCCATCGACGGCAAATAATTTAGCTCACACTCATATGAAGCGCAAGCGTCGAGGGGCGCGCGGATCTGCGACCCGACGCCCCGCGGTCAGAGAGCGTCGCGGCTCGCGACCAGCCTTTCGGCGGTGAGGCGGTGGCGGAGCGCGTCGACCTCGGCCACCTTTCGGCGGAAGATCTTCAGAGCCTCGCCTTCGAGGCGCTGGGCGACGGTGCCGGCGATCTCGAGCGGGTTGACCTGCCGGCCGGCGCGCAGGACCTCGTAGTGCAGATGCGGCCCCGTTGAACGGCCGGTGCTGCCGACATAGCCGATCACCTGGCCCTGGCGCACCCGCACCCCCTCGCGGATGCCCCGGGCGATCCGGCTCATGTGGGCGTAGGCGGTCTGGTACTCGCGGTTGTGGCGGATGCGCACGTAGTTGCCGTAGCTGCCGTTGCGGCCGGCCATCACCACCACGCCGTCGCCGGCGGCGTAGATCGGCGTGCCCGTCGGGGCGGCGAAGTCGACGCCCTTGTGCATGCGGGTGTAACCGAGGATCGGGTGCCGGCGCTTGCCGAAGCGGGACGACAGACGCGCGCCGTCGATCGGCGTCCTGAGGAGCGATTTCCTGAGGCTGCGTCCCTCGCGGTCGTACCAGCTCACCTGGCCGTCCTCCTCGAAACGGAACGCCTCCACGATGCGTCCCTGGAGTTCGAGGGCGACGTAGAGGAGATCACCGCCGAGCGCCGACTCGCCGTCCTCCGTGACGAGCTCCTGGTAGAGCAGCTCGAAGCGGTCACCCGGCTGGATGTCGCGCTGGAAATCGACGTCCCAGCTGAGCAGCCGGATCGCCTCGGCAAGCGTCGACTGCGGCACCTCCTGGCGGACGGCGGCAGCGTACAGGCTGTCCTCGATGGTGCCGGCGGCGATGCGCGGCATGGCCGAGAGTTCGCGCTCGACGGTGCGGGCGACGAACCCGCCGTCGCCGGCGCGCGACAGCGCGAGTTCCCTGCGCGGATCGACGGCGAAGGAGAGGCCGGCGAGCCGCAGCGCGCCGTCGCCGCGGCGGGTGCGCTCGAGCTCGAGGGTCAGGAACTGGCCGGGCCGCAGCTGCCGAGGGTCGTACATGCCGGAGAGCGACGACACTGCCTCGTGGGCCTCGGCGGTGCCCACCCCGGCCGACAGCAGGATCGAGAGCAGGGTGTCCCCCCGCCGGACCTCGACGGTCTGCTCGACCGTGCCGTCGTCGGGCAGCTCCTGCAGCACCGCCATCCGCGCGGGCGGCAGCCCCGGAGCCGGCGGCTCGATCTCGAAGGTCGTCCCTTCGGGCCAGCTGTCGCCGCCGCCGGTCCGGAATCCGGCAGGTGATGCTGCGGGCCGGACGTCCTCCGGGCCGGGCGCGGACGCGACATCCTGCCATCCCTCGGGCGGAGCGGGCGCCAGCACCGCAAGCGACAGCGGCCGGGCCGTCTCCGGGTCGGCCTTCGGCAGCGCGAGCTGGACACGCGTCGGCTGCACGACCTCGCCGGTGCGCACCGGCTGCGGCGTGCCCCACCCCAGCACCAGCCAGAGGCCGAGGGCACCGACCACGACCCCGAGCGTGAAACATGCCACGGCGACGAAGGCGATTGCCCGACCGAGCGCGAGATAGGGCTGGGCGTACATTCCGGCTGATCGTTCCTCGCGTGGGAGCTCTCGGAGGCTCCGGTTTGTCGTTCGGGGTGCGCGAGCTCGGCCCGCTCTCGTCCTCGCGAGCTGCCGGGACCATGCTTCGCCCGGCGCGCGCGGTCAAGAGCGTCCGTGCGTATTCCGGCCGTCCGCGGCGCGGACGCACGCCGGGACGGGCGTGCCGGCCGGTCGCCACCCGGTTGTCGTGGCCGCCCGGCGCTGGTACAAGCCCGCCACCTTCCCTCCCCGGGTCACCCACGGATTCCGAGCCATGAAGCTCATCGCCGGCAACAGCAACCGGCCGCTGGCCGAGGCCATCGCCGCGTCCCTGCGCGTCGAGCTGACCAAGGCCACCGTCCACCGCTTCGCCGACATGGAGGTGTTCGTCGAGGTGCACGAGAACGTGCGCGGCGAGGACGTCTTCATCATCCAGTCGACGTCCTATCCGGCGAACGACAACCTCATGGAGCTGCTGGTGATTATCGACGCCCTCAAGCGCGCGTCGGCGAAGCGCATCACCGCCGTGATCCCCTACTTCGGCTACGCCCGCCAGGACCGCAAGACCGCACCCCGCACGCCGATCTCGGCGAAGCTGGTCGCCAATCTCATCACCACCGCCGGTGCCGACCGCGTGCTCACTCTCGAGCTGCACGCGGGGCAGATCCAGGGCTTCTTCGACATCCCGGTCGACAATCTCTACAGCACGCCGCTCATGGTGCCCGACATCCGCAACAATCTCGGCACCGACGATCTGATGATCGTCTCGCCCGACGTCGGCGGCGTCGCCCGCGCCCGCGGCTTCGCGAAACGCCTCGGGGTCGGCCTCGCCATCGTCGACAAGCGCCGCGAGCGGGCCGGGGTCTCGGAGGTCATGAACGTGATCGGCGACGTCCGCGGCAAACGCTGCGTACTCGTCGACGACATCGTCGATTCCGGCGGCACCCTCTGCAACGCTGCGGATGCGCTGCTCGGGGCTGGCGCCGCGTCGGTGCAGGCCTATGTCTGCCACGGCGTGCTGTCGGCGGGGGCGGTCGCGCGCATCGCCGCGAGTTCGCTCGAGCGGCTCGTCATCACCGACAGCATCCGGCCGACCGAGGCGGTGCGGGTGACCGAGAAGATCCGGGTGCTGTCGATCGCCCAGCTCATGGGTGAGGCGATCAGCCGCATCAGCGCCGAGACCTCGGTGTCGAGCCTGTTCGACTGACACCGTTCCCGTTCTGCAACCGGTCTGTCCGGGGTGCCGCGGGCACCGTTCCGGAGGGGCGAAAGGAGCGTATCATGGCGGAGAGCATCGTTCTGCACGTCGAGCCGCGCGAGCGCGCGGGCAAGGGAGCCGCACGGGCGCTCAGGCGCGAGGGCAAGCTGCCGGCGATCGTCTACGGGGGCGGCGGCGAGCCGCAGAAGATCGCCCTGTCGCTCGTCGAGCTGAAGCGGGTGCTGGTGCGTCATCCCCACTTCTTCAGCTCGGTCTGCGAGCTCGAAGGGCTCGGCCGGCGGCTGCGCGTGCTGCCGCGCGAGATGCAGATCCATCCGGTGACGGACGAGCCGCTGCATCTCGATTTCCTGCGCGCCGAGCGCGGCATGCGGATCGCGGTCGAGGTTCCCGTCACCTTCGTCAACGAAGACGCCTGCGTCGGGCTCAGGCGCGGCGGCGTGCTGAACGTCGTCCGCCGCGAGATCGGGCTCGAATGCCCGGTCGAGGCGATCCCCGAGGAGATCGTCGTCGATCTCGCCGGCTTCGACATCGGCGACAGCATCCACATCAGCAACGTCACCCTGCCCGCGGGCGTCGAGCCGACGATCAGGGACCGCGACTTCACCATCGCCACCATCGTCCCGCCGACCGTGGTGAGCGAGGAAGCGGCGGCCGAGGGCGCGGGAGAGGCCGAAGAAGCGGAAGACTAGGCCCGCTCCGGCCGCGCCGGAGGTCCGCATGCGGCTCTTCGTCGGGCTCGGCAATCCGGGTATGCAATACGCCCGCAACCGCCACAACGTCGGGTTCATGGCGGTGGACGCCATCGCCCGGCGCTGGCGGGCCCCGGCCTGGCGGCGCAAGTTCCGCGGCAATGTCTCCGAAGTGGGGCTCGACGGCGAGCGGGTGCTGCTGCTCGAGCCCCTCACCTTCATGAACGAATCCGGCCGCTCCGTGGCCGAGGCGGCGAGGTTCTACAGGCTCCCGCCGGATCGCATCGTCGTGTTCCACGACGAACTCGATCTCGCGCCGGGCAAGGTCCGGGTGAAGGCCGGTGGCGGCACCGCCGGCCACAACGGTCTCAGGAGCATCGCGGCCTGCCTCGGCACGCCGGATTTCGTGCGGGTGCGCATCGGCATCGGCCATCCCGGCCACAGGGACCGCGTCGTGCCCTGGGTCCTGAGCGACTTCGCGAAAGCGGATGCGGAATGGCTCGATCCGCTGCTCGATGCCATCGCCGATGCGGCGCCCCTGCTCGCGCGCGGCGATGCCGACGGCTTCATGAACGCGGTCGCGGTCGCGATGCGACGAAGCGAAGCGGGACGGGCGTCCGGTCCGGCTTGACCGCGGTCCGGCCCGCTTCTAGCCCGAGGGTGCCGAACGAACGGGACATCCCGCCGTGCGCCGCCTCGTTCCCGTATCCCTGCTGATCCTCGCCCTCGGGGCCTTCTCCCTTCCCGCCCTCTGGCCCGGCAACGGCACCGGGCACGGGGTGCTGAGGCTCTACGGCGAGATCGACGTCCGCGAGGCGCGCCCCGGGTTCGATCTCGCCGGACGCATCGCGTCACTCGCGAAGGGCGAAGGCGACCGGGTCCGCGAGGGCGAGCCGATCGGCCGTCTCGAGGACACCTTCTACCGCGCGCAGGAGGCGGCCGCCCGGGCACGGCTCGAGGCGGCCCGTGCCCGGCTCGCCGAACTCGAGGCCGGAAGCCGGCCACAGGAGATCGGGCGGGCGCGCGCCGAGGTCGCACGTCTCGAGGCCCTGCTGCGCGATGCCGACCTGCAGGTCGGCCGGCTCCGCCAGCTGGTCGAGCGTCGTGCGTCGCCACAGGCCGATCTCGATACCGCCGTCGCCCGGCGCGACGCCCTCGCCGCCCAGCTCGACGCCGCCCGGCAGACGCTCTCGCTGCTGATCGAAGGACCGCGGCGCGAGACCGTCGCCGCGCAGCGGGCGGAGGTGGCCCGTGCCGAGGCCGAGCTCGCCGCCGCCACCAAACAGCTCGTCGACACGGTCCTCGTCAGCCAGGTGTCGGGCGTCGTCACCGGCCGCCTGCAGGAACCGGGCGACGTCGTCCTGCCGCAGACCCCGATCTACACGATCGCCCTCGACTCTCCGCTCTACGCTCGGGTGTGGGCGCCGGAGCCGGAGCTCGGCTGGCTGCGCGAAGGGCTCGCCGCCACCATCCTCACCGATTCGGGCGGCCGGTTCGCCGGCCGCATCGCCTACATCTCGCCGGTCGCCGAGTTCACGCCGAAGACGGTGCAGACCGAAGAGCTGCGCACGAGCCTCGTCTACGAGGTGCGGGTCTACGCCGATCCCGGAAGCGCGGGACTGCGTCAGGGCATGCCGGTCACGGTCGAGATCGAACGGCCGGAAGCTGCGCCGGCGTCATGAGCACGGTGGTCCGGCTCGCCGGCGTGTCGCGCGGCTTCCGGGTCGGGGGCCGGCGGGTCGATGCACTCCGCGACATCTCCGTCGAGATCGCAGCAGGCTGCCGCGTCGGGCTCGTCGGCCCGGACGGCGCCGGCAAGACGACGCTGCTGCGCCTGCTCGCGGGCCTGCTGCTGCCGGATTCCGGGGCCATCGAGGTGCTGGGGCGCGACCTCCGGCGCGACGCGGCCGCCGTCCAGGCCAGGATCGGCTACATGCCGCAGCGCTTCGGCCTCTACGACGACCTCTCGGTCGCCGAGAATCTCGACCTCTACGCCGATCTCGCCGGCCTTTCGGGCGATCTCCGCGCCCGGCGGCTCCGAGAGATCCTGGATGCGACACAGCTCGCGCCCTTCCGTGGCCGCCTCGCCCGCCGGCTCTCGGGCGGGATGCGCCAGAAGCTCGCGCTCGGGGCGGTGCTCCTCGCCACACCGCCGCTCCTGCTGCTCGACGAGCCGAGCGTCGGCGTCGATCCGCTCTCCAGGCGCGAGCTCTGGGGCCTCGCCCTGCGTCTCGCGCGGTCCGGCAGCACGCTCGTCTGGAGCACGGCCTATCTCGACGAGGCCGAACGCTGCGACCGGGTGCTGCTGCTGCACGAGGGGCGGCTTCTCGCCGACGCCCCGCCCGGGGCCCTGCGCGGGGAGATGCGCGGCCGGGTGTTCCGCCTCGAGCCCCCCGACGGCCGGCCGCGGCCGCTGTTCCTGCGGCTCTTCCGCAGTCCCGGCGTGATCGACGTCGCCGTGCGCGGCGGAGCCCTGCGCCTCGTGAGCGAAGGAGAGCCGCCGCGGCCCGCGGGCCTGCCGGCGCCGCGACCGGTGGCGCCGCGGCTCGAGGATGCGGTGGTCGCCCGCCTTGCGGCCGGCGGGGCGCGCGCGCCCCTCGCCGCGCCCACCGATCCGCCTGCCCGCGCCGGAAGCGACGCGGCCGTGATCCGCGTGCGCGATCTGGTGCGGCGCTTCGGCGACTTCCGCGCGGTCGACGGTCTCTCCTTCGAGGTGCGCCGCGGCGAGATCTTCGGCCTGCTCGGGCCGAACGGTGCCGGCAAGTCGACCACCTTCCGCATGCTCTGCGGCCTGTTGCCGCCGAGCTCGGGCGAAGCCGTGGTGCTCGGCCACGATCTCCGCTGTGCCGCCGCCAGGGCGCGCGCCCGGATCGGCTACATGGCGCAGAAATTCAGCCTCTACGCCGATCTTCCGGTCGCGGCCAATCTCGACTTCGCGGCCGCCGCCTACGGGCTTCCGCGCGCCCGGCGTCGCGAACGCATCCGCGAGCTCGCCGAGGAGTTCGAGCTCGGACCGGTGATGGAGCGACGCAGCGGCGACCTGCCGCTCGGCTACCGCCAGCGCCTCGCCATGGCGGCGGCGCTGGTGCACGAGCCCGAGATCCTGTTCCTCGACGAGCCGACCTCGGGCGTCGACCCGCTCGCGCGCCGCGCCTTCTGGTACCGGATCGCGGCCCTCGCCGAGGCCGGCACCACGGTGCTCGTGACGACGCATTTCCTCGACGAGGCGGAATACTGCGACCGCGTCCTGATCGTCGACCGGGGCCGGGCGCTCGCCCTCGGGCCGCCGGCCGGGATCGTGGCCGCGACCCGGAGCCGGCACCCGGCGGTGGGCGACCTCGAGGAGGCCTTCGTGGCGCTCCTCCTCGAGCGGCGGGAAGAGGAGACGGCCGCGTGATCGCTCCGGACTCGCTGCGCCGGCAGCGGGCGCTGCTGCGCAAGGAGTGGCTCCTGATCCTGCGCGATCCGAGCAGTTTCGCGATCGCCTTCCTGCTGCCCGCGATCCTGCTGTTCCTCTTCGGCTACGGCGTCTCGCTCGACCCGCAGCGGGTGCCCGTGGCCTTCGTCGAGCCCGCCCACGACGTCGCCACCGGCGAACTGCGCGCCGCGTTCGCCGGTTCGCCCTGGTTCGAGCTCGTGGTGGTGCGGGATTTCGCGACCGCGCGGGAGCTTCTCGACCGCGGCCGGGTGCAGGGGATCGTCCGCCTCCGGGCCGACTTCGCGGAGCGGCTCGCGCACGGCGACGCTCCGGTGCAGGTCATCCTCGACGGCGTCGACGCCAATACCGCCCGCATCGTCCAGGGCTATGTGCGCGGCGTCTTCACGCTTTGGCTCGCGCGTCAGGCGCCGCCGGGCGGCTTCGCGGGGCTGCTGCGGCCGGAGCCGCGGATCTGGTTCAACGAGGAGGTCGACAGCCGGCATTTCCTGATCCCCGGCCTCGTCGCCATCGTCATGACGCTGATCGGCGCGCTGCTCACCGCGCTGGTCGTGGCGCGGGAGTGGGAGCACGGCACCTTCGAGGCGCTGTTCGCGACGCCGGTGCGCCGGCGCGAGATCCTGATCGGCAAGCTGCTGCCCTATTTCGTGCTCGGGGTCGGCGGCATGGTGGCGACCGTGGCGGTCGCGATCCTGCTGTTCGGCGTGCCGTGGCGCGGGTCCTTCGCCGCGCTGGCGCTGGTCTCCGGCCTCTACATGCTGGTCGCCCTGTCCTTCGGCCTGCTCGTCTCGGGTGCCGCCCGCGACCAGTTCGTCGCCGCCCAGGTGACCCTGTTCGCGGCGTTCCTGCCGGCCTTCATGCTCTCGGGCTTCCTCTTCGACATCCGCAGCATGCCGGTGGTGCTGCAGTGGCTCACGCTGATCGTGCCGGCACGCTGGTTCGTCTCCTCGCTGCAGACGCTGTTCCTCGCGGGCGACGTCTGGAGCGTGGTGCTGCGCGATGCCGGCGTGCTCGCGGTCATGGCGGCGATCCTCGCCGCCCTCGCCCGCGGCCGCCTGCGCAAGTCGCTGGAGTGACGCCGTGTGGCGGCGCATCCTCGCTCTCGTGCGCAAGGAGCTCGCGGTGCTGTGGCGGGATCCGAAGAGCCGCTTCGTCGTCGTGGCCCCGCCGCTCGTCCAGCTCTTCGTCTTCAGTTACGCGGCGAGCTTCGATCTCCGCGACATCGCAACGGGCGTGGTCGACCGCGACCGCTCTCCGGCCTCGCGCGAGCTCGTCGCCCTGCTCGAAGGCTCGCCCACCTTCGACCCCGTCCGGCACTACGCCACCCTCGCCGAAGCGCGGGCCGCCCTCGACCGCCGCGAGGTGGCCTTCGTCCTCCACCTGCCGCCGGATTTCGGCCGCGCTCTCGCATCCGGCCGCGGGGCCGACCTGCAGCTCCTGTTCGACGGCCGGCAGTCCAACACCGCCGTCGGCATCCTCGCCTACGGCCTCGAGATCTTCGACCGCTACAGCCGCGAGCTGCTCGCCCGCCGCGAGCTGCCGCAGCCCCCGGCGCATCTCGAGATCCGCGCCTGGTTCAACCCCAATCTCGAGAGCCGGTGGTTCATCGTGCCCGGCCTCGTCGGCATGCTCAGCATGGTGGTGGTGATCGCGGTGACTTCGCTGTCGATCGCCCGCGAGCGCGAACTCGGCACCTTCGACCAGCTGCTCGTCGCCCCCTTCCGGCCGTTCGAGATCGCCGTCGGCAAGATCGTCCCGGCGCTTCTGGTCGGCCTCGGCGAGGTCTCGCTGATCGTGCTCGCCGCGCGCTTCTGGTTCGGGGTGCCGGTCCGCGGCGATCTCGGCTTCCTCTACCTCGCGCTGACGCTGTTCATGCTCGCCGTCGCCGGCATCGGCCTCGCCATCTCGGCACTCTCGCGGACCCAGCAGCAGGCCATCGTCGGCGCCTTCGTGTTCGTCGCGCCCGGATCCATCCTCTCGGGCTTCGCCACGCCGGTCGAAAACATGGAACCCTTCGTCCAGACCCTCACCCTCGCCAATCCCCTCCGCTACATGCTGGTCGTGGTGCGCGGCGTGTTCCTGCGCGACCTCCCGCCGTCGCTGCTGTTCGACCAGCTCTGGCCGATGGCGGTGATCGCCGCCGTCACGCTCGCCTTCGCCTCCTTCATGTTCCGCCGCCGGCTCTACTGACGCTCCCCCCTCCGCCGCGGGACCGGACCGCCCGGGGCGACGCTCCCCGCGCCGGCGGCGCCTCGCGGACCCCGGACGGCCGGGACGCCGTCCGCCGGCGAAGGCCGAGCCCCCGGCCGGTCTCACGCCGCGCGCGCTCCGGGCGCCCCGGCGGCACGCGCATCGGCCTCCACCACCAGCTCGCCGAGCAGCGCCAGCACCCGGCCGGAGGCTTCCTCCAGCTCCTCGAGATGCCGCACGCCGGCGGTCGTGTCGCCCGCTTCATACGCCCGTGCAGCGGCGATCCCTGCGGAGTGCACGCGCGCGTGCGGCTCCTCGAGGGCGCGGTAGGCCGGATGCGCGGCGAATTCGCGGCCGGCCTCGCCGTAGTACCATTTGCCGAGCCGGCAGCTGTGATGGTCCGCGAGCTCCTCGGGCCGGAGCTGCAGCCGGCCGGCGTGGACGGAATAGAGGCGCGATTTCCACATCAGGTGGTCGATCTGCGCGAGCCGCACGACCTTGCCGGGGAATTCCGCCGCCGTGAAGCCGGCGAGCCGCTTCTTGACCTGCTCCTGCAGGGCTTCGGCCGAGTCGGCGAGGCTCGCGACCCGGCCCTGGGCGCGGCCGGCGAGCGCCGACATGTCGGCGACGGCCCGCGCCACCTCGTCCGTGGCGGCGCTCTGTTGCGCGAGGGCCGTGGCGATCTCGCCCATGTTGCGCGTCACCGCCTCGTTGCGCTCGCCGACGCGACCGATCGCCGCGCCGAGCCCGGTCATGGCGCCGCGCCATTCCCCGACCACGGCGAGCCCCTCGGTCATCGCCGCGGCGATCCCTTCCGCCTCGCCGCGCAGCACGTAGATGCGGCGCCGCACGTCCTCGGTGGCCTCCGCGGTCCGCTGCGCGAGCGAGCGGATCTCGGTCGCCACCACCGCGAACCCGCGGCCCGCCTCCCCGGCCCGGGCCGCCTCGATGCTGGCATTCAGCGAGAGCAGCTTGGTCTGTTCGGCGATGCCGTCGATCATGCCGACGATCTCGTCGATCTGGGCCGAGGCCTGCCGCAGCGCCTCGAGGCGCGCCACGGCGCGCTCGACCGCCCCGTACACCTCCTCGATGCGCGCCACCGCCTCCTGCACCCGGGCGAGCCCCTCCCGCAGCCCGTCGCGCACCTCTCCGGCGTCGGCCGCGATCCGTTCGCCGCGTGCGCTCATGTCACGCACCGTCGCGGACATCTCCTCGGTGGCGGCGGCGATGCTCCGGCAGCGGGCGCCCATCTCGCCGATCTCGGGGACGAGGCCCAGCACCTCGACGGTGGCCGCGGTCGACAACGTCGCGAACTCGATCAGCGTGTCGAGATCCGCCCGCGCCGCGCGGCTCAGCCTGTCCCGCAGCAGCTCGAGCGCGTGCAGCACGGGATGGTCGCTGCGTGGCGCCGGCGTCACATAGTCCGCGCGGATCAGCCGTTCGGCGAAGGCGACCGCTTCACGCGTTGCGTCGGGGCGAAGACTCGTGAACATCGGGGGCACTCCGGCTCGGATCGTGGCGTCGCGCACCGCCTCCCGGTGCCGACGGCCCGATCCTGCCGCCCATTCGTTAAGGAATCCTTGTTGCCGCTCCGCCCGCCGCGTCACCGTCCTTCGCCGTGGCGCCGGCACCGACAGATTTCGTTACACTTTCGCGCACGCCGCGGCGGAGACCCGAGATCGACACCGTCCCGGATGCGGACTAGATCCTGCGGGGAGTGCGGCCTGCGGGCCGTAGAATTCAGAGAAGCGCCGTCATGCGATCCACCGCCCCGATCACGCTCGCGCTGGCCCTGTCCGTCCTCGCCGGCTCCGGGGCCGCCCGCGCGCAGATGCCGCCGCCGCAGGTCACGGTCGAGGAGGTGCGCGCCGAGCGGGAGTGGAGCGAGCTTCGGGTCGTCGGGCGGGTCGTGGCGCTGCGCGAGGGCGGGGTCGCCGCGCGCGTCGCAGCACCGGTGCGCGAGGTGCGCGTGCAGGTCGGCGACAGGGTCGCGGCCGGATCCCCGCTCGTCGAACTCGACACGACACGGCTGCAGCTCGCCTTCGAGCTCGCGCGGGCGAGCCGCGACGCGGCCGCGGCGCAGGTGGAGGAAGCGCGCAAGAACCTCGCGCTGCTGCAGCAGGAGCTGCGGCGGCTCGAGGGGCTGCGGCGTTCGGCGGCCTTCCCGCGCGCCCAGTACGAGGACAAGGCGGCCCAGATCGAGGTCGAGCAGGCCCGGATCGGCGCGGCGGAGGCGCGGCTCGCCGAGGCGGAGGCGGAGATGCGCTGGCGCGCGGCGGATCTCGCCGATGCCGCGATCACGGCACCCTACGCGGGGGTGGTGACGGCGCGGCCGGCCAACCCCGGCGAGTATGTCCAGGTCGGCGACACGGTGATCGAGCTCGTCGACGTCTCCGAGCTCGAGGTCGAGGCCGACGTGCCCGGAACCTGGGTGGCGCAGCTCTCGGGCGAGGTCTCGGTGACCCTGGCCGAAGCCGGTGCCGGGCTCCGCCCGCGTGCGGTGATCCCGGTCGAGAACCCGCTCACCCGTACCCGCGCGGTGCGCTTCGCCTTCACCGGTCCGAAGCCCGAAGGCCTCGCCGTCGGCCAGTCGGTCGGCCTCGTGCTGCGGGCCTCCGGGGAACGCGAGGTCGTGACGGTGCCCAAGGATGCCGTCTCGGTGGCGCGGGGCGGCTACCGGGTCTTCGTCGTCGACGGCGACACGGCCGAGCCGCGGGTCGTGGAACTGGGCGAGGCGATCGGCGACCGGTTCGTGGTGCTCTCGGGGCTCCAGCCCGGCGATCGGGTCGTGGTGCGCGGCAACGAACGGCTGCAGCCCGGCCAGAAGGTGCGGATCGCCGCACCGCCCGCGGACACGGGCCGGAGGGAGGGACAGGGATGAACATCGTCCGCCTCGCGCTGGAGCGACCCGTCGCCGTCGTCTCGGCCGTCTTCCTCGTCCTGCTGTTCGGCTGGATCGCGCTCACCACGATCCCGGTGCAGCTCGCCCCCGATGTGCGCCGGCCGCAGATCTCCGTCACCACGACCTGGGGCGGGGCCGCGCCGGAGGAGGTGGAGCGGGAGATCGTGAGCCGTCAGGAGGAGGCGCTCAAGGGCCTCGAAGGGGTGCTCGAGATCTCCTCCGTCGCCGAGACCGGCCGGGCGCGCGTGACCCTCGAGTTCCGCGTCGGCACCGACATGGACCGGGCACTCCTGCTCGTCTCGAACCGCCTGCAGCAGATCTCGGGCTATCCGGACGAGGTCGACGAGCCCAGGCTCGAGATCGCCGGCAACGAGGACAACGCCATCGCCTGGTTCGCGATCACGCGCCTGCCCGGCAACGAGCGCCCGATCCACGAGTACGGCACCTTCGTCGAGGACGTGGTCAAGGCGCGCCTCGAGCGCGTCCCGGGCGTGTCCGAGGTCAACTTCTTCGGCGGTGCCGAGCGCGAGCTGCAGGTGATCGTCGAGCCCGAGCGTCTCGCGCTCTACCGCCTCACCGTGCCGGATGTGCTGCAAGCGCTGCGCACCGCCGACGTCTCCGTCTCGGCCGGCGACGTCGACGAGGGCAAGCGTCGCTACGTGGTGCGGGTCGAGGGCGAGCTGTCGAGCCCCGAGGCGGTCTCCTCCGTGCTGATCCGCTCGCTGCAGGATCCGGCGACCGGCCGCGTCGCGCGGATCCGGGTCGGCGATGTCGCCGAGGTGCGCTGGGGCTACAGCGAGCCCGTGGCCCGCATCCGCCGCCTCGGCGAGCCCGCGCTCGCGCTGAACGCGACCCGCGAGCCCGGCGCCAACGTCATGGACATCATGCGCGACATCCGCGCCGAGATCGAGGCGCTCGCGAACGGGCCGATGCGCGCGCAGGGCCTCACGATCCGGCAGGTCTACGACGAGACCGTCTACATCGAGAGCGCGATCGACCTCGTCGTCCAGAACATCTGGATCGGCGGCGCTCTGGCTGCGGCCGTGCTGCTGCTGTTCCTGCGCTCGATCGGCGCCACCCTCGTGATCGCCCTGTCGATCCCGGTCTCGGTGGTCGCGACCTTCGTCGCCATGGCGGCGACCGGGCGCACCCTCAACGTCATGTCGCTCGCCGGCATCGCCTTCGCGGTCGGCATGGTGGTGGATGCCGCCATCGTCGTGCTCGAGAACATCTTCCGCCTGCGCCAGAAGGGACTGCGCCCGTTCGATGCCGCCTACCGCGGCACGCTGCAGGTGTGGGGTGCCATCGTCGTCTCGGCGCTGACGACCGTCCTCGTCTTCGTGCCGATCCTGCTGATGCAGTCGGAGGTGGGCCAGCTGTTCCGCGACATCGCGGTCGCGATCTCGGCCTCGGTGCTGCTCTCGCTCGTGGTCGCCGGCACGGTGGTGCCCGCACTCGCGCGCAGGTTCCTGCGCTTCGACGTGTCGCGGCTCGCCGAAGAGCGGCGGATTCCGGTCGTGGATTCCCTCGCCTCGCTGTTCGCGCGCATGGTCCTCGGCTTCATGCGCCGGATCGTCACGCACCGCGGACTGTCGCTATTGCTCGTGCTCGCCGTGACGGCAGCCGCCGGCACCTTCGCCTGGCGATTTTTGCCGAAGCTCGAATATCTGCCGGAAGGCAACCGCAATCTCGTCTTCGGCGTGATCCAGCCTCCGCCCGGCTACAATCTCGAGACGACGCTCCGGATCGCCGAGCGGATCGAATCCGAGGTGAGGCCGCTCTGGGCGAGCGTGTCCGGACCCGAGTCGGCCCCGGGCGAGCCGCCCAGGATCCGCGATTTCTTCTTCGTGGCGCTGCGCGGGGCCGCCTTCGTCGGCGCGAGTGCCGTCGACGAGCAGCGGGCGGGCGAGCTGATCGAGCCGCTGAGGCGTCCGATCTTCGCCGAACCCGGGACCTTCGGCTTCATGTCGCAGCCCTCGATCTTCGGACGCGGCATCGGCGGCGGACGGGTGGTGAGACTCGACATCTCCGGACCGGACCTCGAGACCCTTCTCGAAGTGGCGCTCGCCGCGGCCGGACGCGTGCAGCAGGTGCTGCCGCGCGAACAGGGCAACCAGCTGCGGCCGCGGCCGGGGCTCGAACTCGGTGCTCCGGAGGTGCGGCTCGTGCCGGACCGCGTGCGCCTCGCCGATGCCGGCGTTTCGGCCGAGACCTTCGCGCTCACGGTCGACGCCCTCAACGACGGGGTGCGCGTGTCCGAGATCGCCGAAGGCGGCAACCGTTTCGATCTCGTGCTGATGGGCCCGCGCGACGCCGCCGCGCGCACCCAGGACGTCGGCCAGATCCCGGTGGTGCTGCCGGACGGCACGATCCTGCCGGCGCGCGAGCTCGCTCGGCTCCTCGTCACCGCCGGGCCGACGGAGATCCGGCACGAGGAACGGCAGCGTACGGTGACCCTGGAGATCCGCCCCGCGCCCGCGGTGCCGCTCGAGACGGCGATGGATCTCGTCCGCGACAATGTCATCGCGCCCCTGCAGCAGGCCGGTCTGCCCGACGGGGTGACGATGCGGCTCGCCGGCACCGCCGACCGGCTCACCGAGACCTTCCGCGAGCTCTCCCTCGACCTGCTGCTCGCGGTGCTGATCGTCTATCTGGTGATGGCGGTGCTGCTCGAGAGCTTCGTCTATCCGCTCGTGATCATGGTGTCGGTGCCGCTCGCGGCGGCAGGCGGCGTGCTCGGGCTCGTGGTGCTCAACCTGTTCGCCTTCCAGGCGCTCGACATGCTGACGCTGCTCGGCTTCGTCATCCTGATCGGCATCGTCGTCAACAACGCCATCCTGCTCGTGGATCGCGCCGTCTCCTACTGGCGGGAGGAGGCGCACGATGCGGCGGGCGCCATCCTCGCCGCCGTCTCCGACCGGCTGCGGCCGATCTTCATGACCACGATGACGAGCGTCTTCGGCATGCTGCCGCTCGTGATCGCACCGGGTGCCGGGTCGGAACTGTACCGCGGGCTCGGTTCGGTCGTGGTCGGCGGCCTGTCGCTCTCCGCCGTGCTGACCCTGTTCCTCGTGCCGCCGCTGCTCGCGATCGTGCTCGTGACCCGCGAGCGCTGGGTCGAACGGCGCGAGGCGGCGCGGGCGCGGGAGGCGGCCGCCGGCGGCGCGGTCGGCGACGCGACGCCGGCCGAGTAGGAGCCACCGGCATGTCCGCGGAGCTCGATCTCGTCGCCATCGGCGAACCGCTTGTGGAATTCAACCAGACGCGGCCGGGCGAGCCCGCCTATCGCATGGGGTTCGGAGGCGACAGCTCGAACTGCGCCATCGCCGCGGCGCGCCAGGGCGCCCGGGTCGGCTACTGGACGGCGCTCGGGGCCGACCGGTTCGGCGACGCATTTCTGCGGCTGTGGAAGAGCGAAGGGATCGACGCCTCGCGCGTGCTTCGCCGCCCGGACGCGCCGACCGGCATCTATTTCGTCACCCACGACGCCGAGGGGCATCATTTCTCCTATTATCGCGAAGGCTCGGCGGCGAGCCGGATGCGGCCCGGGGAGCTGCCGGAGGAATGGCTCGCCTCGGCCCGGCTCCTCCATCTCTCCGGCATCGGCCAGGCGATCTCGACGTCGGCCTGCGACACGCTGTTCCGCGCGATCGAGATCGCCCGCGCGCACGGCCGGCTCGTCTCCTACGACCCCAACTACCGGGCGCGGCTGTGGCCGCTGCCGCGGGCCCGCGCCATCGTCGAGGCGACGGTGGCACTCTCCGACATCGTGCTGCCGGGGCTCGACGATGCCCGGGCGCTCACCGGCCTCGGGGATCCGGATGCGATCTGCGACCGCTGGCTCGGGCTCGGCGCGACGATCGTGGCGCTCACCCTCGGTGCCGACGGCTGTCTCGTCGCCACGGCCGGAACGCGCGTGCGTATCCCGGGCCACCGGGTTGAGGCCGTCGATGCCACGGGTGCCGGCGACACCTTCGACGGCGTGTTCCTCGCCGAATATCTGCGGACCGGCGACATCCGGCGGGCGGCGGTGCGGGCCAATGCGGCAGCCGCACTCGCCACCACGGGCTTCGGGGCGGTCGACCCGATCCCCCGGCGCGATGCCGTCGACCGCTTCCTGCGCGAGGCCGGGGAGGACGCGTGAGCGGCCGCATCCTCGTCGTGGATGTCGGCGGCAGCCGCACCAAGCTCTACCTCGAGGGGACGGATGCGGAGCGCAGCTTCGAGACGGGCCCGCGCTTCGGACCTGCGGACCTGGTGCGGGCGCTGCGCGAGGCGACCGCGGACTGGGAGCACGACCGTGTCGCCCTCGGCTGCCCCGGCCCGGTGCGCGCGGGACGGCTCGTGGGCGAACCGGTCAATCTCGGCCCCGGCTGGGCCGGCTTCGACTTCGCCGCCGCCCTCGGACGGCCGGTCCGGCTGGTCAACGACGCGCTCCTGCAGGCGATCGGCGCGCATCGCGGCGGCCGGATGCTGTTCCTCGGCCTCGGCACCGGCCTCGGCGCCGCGCTCGTGGCCGGGAATGTGGCCCTGTCCCTCGAATTCGCCCACCTCCCCTGGCCGGGTGGCGGCACCTTCGAGGACCGGCTCGGCACCCGCGGCCTCGATCGCCACGGCCGGGAGACCTGGCTCGCCGACCTCGCCTTCACCGTGGATCTCTTCGCCCGGGCGACCGTCGCCGACGAGGTCGTCCTCGGCGGCGGCAACGCGCGGCTCGTCGCGACGCCACCCGCCGGCTGCCGCATCGGCTCGCCGCAGGACGCGCGCGCGGGCGGCATCCGCCTGTGGCGGGATGCGCTGCAGGTGCCGTGAGCGGTTCAGGGCTCGAAGGGCTGGCCGCGCTCGCGCACGCGCGGCACATCGGGGTGGGTGACGTGGAGGAAGCGCCGGTCGCAGTACTTGCAGACCGCCTGGCCGCCCTTCTCGAGCGTGATGTACTCCACCGGATGCCCGAGCGGCCCGCCGCCACCGTCGCAACGGACCTCGAGCGCGGAGGTGATCACCACTTCCTCGCCGTCGAGGAGGAAATGCTCCGAAGTCCGCTCCATCTCCGCCACATCCATCTCCGTCTCCAGAAGGATCTTCGCCCGTGACAGCGACATCCGCGCCCGCCACGGGCGGGACACGGCCCGGTCCGGACGGCCTGCCCGAGAACGCCATCGAGCTCCGTGGCCTGCGCAAGGTCTACCGTGGCCGCGACGGCCAGCCGGACAAGGAGGCGCTGCGCGGCATCGATCTCGACGTGCCGCGCGGCTCCTTCTTCGGCCTACTCGGACCGAACGGTGCCGGCAAGTCCACGGCCATCAACATCCTCGCCGGGCTCGTGATCAAGACCGCGGGCGAGGTGCGCGTCTTCGGCATCGATCTCGACGCCCACCCGCGCCGGGTGCGCCGGGCGATCGGCATCGTGCCGCAGGAGCTCAACCTCGACCCGTTCTTCACGCCGCGCGAGGCGCTGGAGCTGCAGGCGGGGCTGTACGGTGTGCCGAAGTCGGAGCGGCGCACCGACGAGATCCTCGAAGCCGTCGGCCTCGCCGATCGCGCCGACGCCTATGCGCGCTCGCTCTCGGGCGGCATGCGGAGGCGGCTCCTGGTCGCCAAGGCACTGGTGCACCGCCCGCCCGTCGTCGTGCTCGACGAGCCGACGGCCGGCGTCGACGTCGAGCTCAGGCGCTCGCTCTGGCGCTACATGCGGCAGCTCAATGCGCAGGGCGTGACGATCGTGCTCACCACCCACTATCTCGAGGAGGCCGAGGAGCTCTGCGACCGCATCGCCATCATCGACCGCGGCCGGCTCGTCGCCTGCGACGAGAAGACCCGTCTCGTCCGCCGGCTCGACGAGAAGGAGCTGATCGTCACGGTCGAGCCCGCGCCCCCGGCTCTGCCCGAGGGCCTCGCGGAGCTCGGAGCGGCCCTCGACGCCGACGGGCGCATCCGCATCCGCTACCGGCCGAGCCGGGTCCGGGTCGAGACGGTGCTGGACCGGCTGCGCGGCGCCGGCCTCGCGATCGCCGATCTCGTGACCCGCGAGCCCGATCTCGAGGAGCTGTTCCTGCGGCTCACGGGCGGCCGCGGGAGCGAGGCAGCGGACACGGGCCACGCCCCGTCCGGGCCCCTCGGCGATTGACCGGCGCCGGCGCCGCCCGCACCTTCGCAACGGATCTTCGGGAGAGCGACGTGTTTCCGGCAGGCCTCGGGCGACCGCTGGTCGCCGATCCGGCGCGGCTCGAACAGGAGCGCGCACGGTTCCTCCGCCTCGTGGAACGCGGCGGCGGGGCGACCCGCGAGGCCGCCTCGTGGCTCGAAGAGCCGGAGCGCGCCGCGGTCTTCGAGGGTGTGCTCGGTTCGAGCCCGTTCCTTTCGGAATGCGCGGTGCGGGAGGCCGGGTTCCTCGGCGAGCTCGCGGCCCGTGGTCCGGAAGCGACGCTCGAAGACCTGCTCGCGGCGACCGCGGACCTGCCGGGGACCGACCGCAGCCGGCTCATGGCCGAGCTGCGCCGCATCCGCCGCCGGGTGGCGCTGCTCGTGGCGCTCGCCGATCTCTCCGGGCACTGGGACCACGAGCGGACGGTCGTAGCGCTGACGCGGTTCGCCGACGCCGCCGTCGCGCGTGCCGCCCGTTTCCTGCTCGAAGAGGCGGTCGCCCGCGGCGAGATCGGCGATCGTGCGCTCGATCCGGCCGGGAGCGGCATCGTGCTGCTCGCCATGGGCAAGCAGGGCGCCTTCGAGCTCAACTATTCCTCCGACATCGACCTCGTCGTGCTGTTCGAGGAACGCCGGCTCGACTATCGCGGACGCGAGACCCCGCTCGCCTTCACGGTCCGCTTCGCCCGCGGCCTCGTCTACATCCTCGAGCAGAAGACGCAGGAGGGCTACGTCTTCCGCACCGACCTGCGTCTGCGGCCCCACCTGCCCGGCCACCCGCTCGCGCTCTCCTGCGGTGAGGCCGAGCTCTACTACGAGCGGCACGGCCAGAACTGGGAGCGGGCGGCGCTCATCAAGGCCAGGGCCTGCGCCGCCGACACCGCCGCCGGCGAAGCCTTCCTCGACCATCTGCGCCCCTACATCTGGCGCAAGTATCTGGACTATGCGGCGATCCGCGACATCCACTCGATCAAGCGGCAGATCCACGCGCACCGCGGCTTCGCCGAGATCCGCGTGCCCGGCCACGACCTCAAGGTCGGCCGTGGCGGCATCCGCGAGATCGAATTTTTCGTCCAGACCCAGCAGCTCATCCTCGGCGGCCGCCATCCGGAGCTGCGCACCCGCCGCACCCGCGAGGCGCTCGCGGCGCTCGCCGCCGGCCGCTGGATCGCCCGCGACGCACGCGACGAGCTCGACCGCGCCTACACCTTCCTCAGGGCGCTCGAGCACCGGCTGCAGATGGTCCACGACCGGCAGACGCAGCAGCTTCCGGCCCGCCCCGAGGAGTTCGCGCGCTTCGCCGCCTTCGCGGGCTATGCCGATCCCGCCCGTCTCGAGGCCGATATCGGCGAGGCACTGCGCACCGTCGAACGCCACTATGCGGCGCTGTTCGAGCACGAGCCCGATCTCGGGGCGGGCCGCCGGCTCGTCTTCACCGGCACCGAGGACGACCCGGAGACGCTCGCGACGCTCCGGGAGATGGGCTTCCGCGAGCCGCAGACCGTCGCCGCCCGGATCCGCAGCTGGCACCACGGCCACATCCGCGCGACCCGCAGCGCCCGCGCCCGCGAGCTCCTGACCGAGCTCACTCCCGCCATCCTCGAGGCGCTCCGCCGCGAGCCCGATCCGGACGAGGCCTTCCGCCTGTTCGACGAGTTCGTCTCCAATCTTCCCGCCGGCGTGCAGATCTTCTCGCTGCTGCACGCCAATCCGCGCCTTCTGCAGCTGCTCTCCGACATCGTGGGCGCCGCCCCGCGCCTCGCCCGGCATCTGAGCGCCAATGTCGACCTGTTCGAATCGATGCTGGCGCCGGACTTCTTCGAGCCCCTGCCCGACGCGGAGACGCTCGCGGCCGAACTCGCACGCCGCCTCGCCGACGCCCGTCACTTCGAGGAGGCGCTCGACCTCTGCCGCCGCTGGGCGCACGGCCGCCAGTTCCAGGCCGGCATGCACGTGCTGCTCGGCGTGAGCGACGTGCTCGCGACCGAAGCCTGCCTCACGGCGATCGCGGAGGTGGTGCTGGAGGCCCTCCTGCCGCGGACGGCGGCCTGGTTCGAAGAGCGCCACGGCCGCATCGAAGGCGGCCGCTTCGTCGTCCTCGGCATGGGCAAGCTCGGCAGCCGCGAACTCACGATCGGCTCCGACCTCGATCTCGTCTTCGTCTGCGACGCCCCGCCCGATGCCCGCTCGGACGGCCCGCAGCCGCTGCCGGCCACGACCTGGTACGCCCGCTTCGCCCAGCGCCTCGTCGCCGCCCTCACCGCGCGCACCGCCGAGGGGCGCCTCTACGAGATCGACATGCGGCTCCGCCCCTCGGGCAACGTCGGCCCGGTCGCCTGCACCTTCGGGAGCTTCGCCCGGTACCAGCGCGAGACCGCGCAGACCTGGGAGCATCAGGCGCTGACCCGCGCGCGGCCGGTGGCGGGCGACCGCTCGCTCGCCGCCGAGGTCGAGGCCGTGATCGACGAGGTGATCCGGAGCCCGCGCGATCCCGTATCGCTCGCGCGTGACGTGCGGGCGATGCGCGAGCGCATCTTCCGCGAGCACGGCACCACCGACCCCTGGAACCTCAAGCACGTGCGCGGCGGCCTCGTCGATCTCGAATTCACGGCGCAGTACCTGGCCCTTGCGCATGCGCACGCGCACGCCGCACTGCGGACGACGCGCACGCGCGACGTGCTGGAGGCGGCGGGGCGGGTCGGCGTGCTCGACGCGGAGCGCGCGGCGGAGCTGGTCGACAGCCTCGATCTGCAGCACGCGCTGCAGGCGGTGCTGCGGCTTTCGACGGCACCGGGCTTCGTTCCGGACCGCGCCTCGCCCGGGGTGCGGGAAGCTTTGCTTCGGGCCGCGAACGGTGTCGTCCGCGGCCTGCCGCTCGGCAGTTTCGAGGCGCTCGCGGAGCGGCTGCGCGAGGCGCAGGAGTGCGCTCGCCGCACCTTCGACGAACTCTGCCCGCCACCCGAGGCGGCGGGCTCCGGCCATGCATCCGAAGGAGGAGAGACAGGATGAGCAGCAAGGGTCCCGCCGTGGGTGATCCGGTTCCGGCCTTCGACCTGCCACTCGATACGGGCGGGCGGGTCTCGTCCGAGAGCCTGCGCGGGCGACCGTTCGTCCTCTACTTCTATCCGAAGGACGACACCTCGGGCTGCACCAAGGAAGCCCTCGCCTTCTCGCAGCACTACGACGCCTTCCGCGCGCTCGGCGTCGAGGTGATCGGCGTCTCGCGCGATCCGCTGTCCGCGCACGCCAAGTTCCGCGAGAAGCACGGTCTCACCGTGCCGCTCGCGAGCGACGAGGATGGCAAAGCGTGCGAAGCCTTCGGCGTGTGGGTCCAGAAGAGCATGTACGGGAAGACCTACATGGGCATCGACCGCTCCACCTTCCTCGTCGGGCCCGACGGCCGGATCGCCCGCGTCTGGCGCAAGGTGAAGGTGCCCGGGCACGCGGAAGAGGTGCTGGAGGCGGCGAAAGCGCTGGTCGCGTCCGCGGGGAGTGCTGCGTGAGCCCGCGCACGCCCGGCTGGCCGGAGGAGGTCCACGCCTTTCTCCTTCGGGAGGGATTGCGCGAACACCCGGCGCTCGCGGCGCTGCGCGAGGCGACCGACCGGCTCGAACACGCCAGCATGCGCTCCTCGGCCGAACAGATGCAGCTCGTCGCATTCCTGCTCGGGACCATGGGCGCGACACGGGTGCTCGAGATCGGCTGTTTCACGGGCTACGGGGCGCTCGCCATGGCGCTCGCCCTGCCGCCGCACGGCCGGGTCGTGACCCTCGACGTCAACACCCACTGGGCCGAGATCGGCCGGCGTTACTGGCGCGAGGCCGGGGTCGAGGACCGGATCGAGTTCGTCGCGGGCGAGGCTTCGCGGACGCTGCAGCGTATGCTCGCCGGCGGAGCGGCCGGCAGCTTCGATTTCGTCTACATCGACGCCGACAAGAAACGCTATCCCGAATATTTCGAACAGGCGCTGCGGCTCGTGCGCGAGGGCGGCATCGTCGCCGCCGACAACATGCTCTGGGGCGGAGCGGTGGCCGATCCGTCCGACAACAACCGGCAGGTGGTGGCGCTCCGCCGCGTGTTCGAACGCGTGCGCAACGACCCGGCGCTCTCCTTCTGCACCCTTCCGATCGGTGACGGGCTCCTGCTCGCGCGCCGGCGGCCGTCCGGAGGGTGAGGCCGGAAAAGAACGACGGGCCGCAACGGCCCGCTCGCGGATGCGGGTGCCGACGCGCCCACGCCACGCGGCACCCGCGGGTTCCGCGCGGTCAGTGTGCGGTCGCCGTGCTCTGACGCTCCCGGTAGATCTCCCAGAACGCCAGCACCGCCGTCACGATACCGACGATCACATGGTTCCACATCGCCGCCGTGACGGCCGTGTAGCCCACGAGCCAGGGCGAGATCACGAGCCACAGGCCGAGCAGCCCGTTCACCCATTCCTCCCATTCCTGGAAGGAGGTGAACGCCGCGATCGCGGCCACGGCGATGATCACGCCCGGGATCCAGGCGTTCCAGGCCGCCGCCGTCTCACCCGCGTAGCCGAACAGCCAGGGCGAGACGACCAGCCAGAGACCGAGGAGCGTGTTGACCGCATCCTGCCAGTGACGCGACAGCCTTTCTCCGAAGGTCATCGCCTCACCTCCAGCTCCCGATCGTCCTCACCGCCCCGGGGACCGTGTCCCGGAGGCAACAGATCAGTTGGGAAGAGACGCGGCCGGCTGCAAGAGGGGACGGCGGCGCGGGTTCCTCTCCTCCTCGGCCTTCATCTCCTCGACCTCGCGTTCGAGGTCGGCGAGCCGGAGCGCGGCGGCGCTTCCCGGATCGATTCGCCGGCGCGCCCGTGCCAGATACAGTTCGGCGTCGTCGGAACGACGCGTGAGCACCGCCCATTCGGCGAGGGCGAGCAGGGATTCCCCCTCGTTGCCGAGGCGGCCCTCGACCAGGCCGAGGAGTCGCCAGGCCATCGGATGCCGGGGCTCGAGACGCACCACCTCCTGCAAGAGCGCCTTCGCTTCCGGAAGTTTCGCCGGATCGTCCTGCTCGACGAGCACGCGCGCGAGCTCGAGCCGGAGCAGCGGCGAGGCCGGAAGCAGCCGCAGGGCCTCGCGATAGGGCGGCTCGGCGGCAGCGACGCGCCCGCTCTCGAGCAGGATCTGGCCGCGCAGCTCGTGCAGCCAGGGGTCTTGCGGCCGTTCCGCGAGCAGGCCGTCGATCACCGCCAGCGCGTCGTCGACCCGGCCGGTGCGGAACAGCGCGACGCTTCTGGCATAGCGGTCCGGAAAGCTGTTCCCGGTCCGCCGGCGCAGCACCTCCGCCGGGTCGCCGAGGAACCCCTCGATCTTGGCGACCACCCGGGCGTGCGCCTCGGCGAGATCCGCCGGCACCCGGGCATCGCGCAGGGGCGATGCCGCGACCTGTTCCTCGAGGAAGCGGATGCGGTTGCGGGTCAGCGGGTGGGTGCGCAGGAACTCGGCGCCCTCGCGGGTGACGCCGAGATCGCGCCGGTCGAGGATGCGCATGAACTCGAGCAGGCCGCGGGGGGAGTAACCGGCACGCTCGAGATAGCCGACCGCGGCCTGGTCGGCGATCTGCTCCTGGCTGCGGGTGAAGGCGAGGAAGCCGCGTTGTGCCAGGGTCTGGCCGCCGGCGATGATCGCCGTGCCGAGCTGCGGCGCGCCGGCGACCGCGGCCGCGGCACCCAGCAGTGCGCCGATGAAGGCTTCGACGGTCGCGGTCTCGGCTGCACGCGCGACCCGGGTCAGATGGCCGCCGGCGATGTGTCCGGCCTCGTGGGCGATCACGCCCGCGAGCTGCTCCGGGGTCTCGGCGCGACGCACGAGCCCGGTGAAGAGGAAGAGCTGCTGGCCTCCCGCCACGAACGCGTTCAGATCCTCGTCGGCGAGCAGCCGGACGCGGACGGCATCCGGGTCGAGCCCGGCGGCCGCGAAGACCGGCTGCGACAGGCGCGCGAGATAGTCTTCGATCTCGGCGTCGCGCACGATCGTCGCCGCGAACGCGGTGGCGGTGGCGAACTGCAGCGAGACCAGAAGCAGGAGCCGGAGCATGTGGACCATCGGGCGGCTCACGATGGAACGTGGACGGAGGCCGGACGGCATCGAACGTCTACCGTCGGGGCCGGTCGATGTGCCATATGGCGCCCGTGCCCGGAAGCAGAAGAGGTCGCCGCCGATGAAGCGGTCGAAGCGCAGCGACATCGCCCCGTTCATCGCCATGGACGTGCTCGAGGCCGCCAACGCCCGCGCCGCCGCCGGGCAGAGCGTGCTGCACCTCGAGGTGGGCGAGCCCGCGGGCGGGGCGCCGCCCGCCGCCGTCGCCGCCGCCCGGCGGGCGCTGGAGCAGCCGGCCTCGCTCGGCTACACCGAGGCGCTCGGCATCCCGCCGCTGCGCCAGCGGATCGCCACCCACTATCTCGAACGCTACGGGCTCGACGTGGCACCGCGCGACCTCGCGGTCACCGTCGGCGCCTCGGGCGCCTTCGTGCTCGCCTTCCTCGCCGCCTTCGACGTCGGCGACCGGGTGGCGCTCGCGATCCCGGGCTATCCCTGCTACCGCAACATCCTCGAGGCGCTCGGCATCGAGCCGGTGCTGGTCGAAACCACGCTCGAGGACCGCTTCCAGCCGACCGTCGCCCGGCTCGAGCGGCTCGGCCGCATCGACGGGCTGCTGCTCGCGAGCCCCGCCAATCCGACCGGAACCATGCTCGACGATGCCGCCCTCGCGGAGCTCGCCGCCTGGTGCCGGGCGCGCGGCGTGCGCATCGTCTCGGACGAGATCTACCACGGCATCACCTACGACGCGCCGGCGACGAGCATCCTCGCGCACGATCGCTCGGCGATCGTCGTCGGCGGCTTCTCGAAGTACTTCTGCATGACGGGCTGGCGGCTCGGCTGGATGGTGGTGCCGGAAGACCTGCGCGAGGCGGTGCTGCGGCTCGCGCAGAACCTCTTCATCGCGCCCGCGACCATCGCCCAGCATGCCGCGCTGGCGGCGTTCGAAGACCGTCCGCTGCTGGACGCCCGGGTCGAGAGTTACCGGCGCAACCGCGACCGGCTGCTCGCGGCGCTGCGCGAGGGCGGCATCGAGCAGGTCGCACCGCCGGACGGTGCCTTCTACCTCTACGCCGAGGTCTCCCGCTTCGCCCGGCACTCGGGCGAGTTCTGCGAGAGCCTGCTCGCCGAGACGGGCATCGCCGCGACACCGGGCAGCGACTTCGACCCGGTGCGCGGCGACCGTTACGTGCGCTTCTCCTTCGCCGGCAGCGAGGAGGTGATCGCCGAGGCGAGCCGCCGGCTCGTGCCCTGGCTGCGCGCGCGGGCGGCCTGCTTCGACGATCCGGATCTCAGCTGATCCAGCGGGCCCACCAGCCGGTGCGCCTGCGCTCCGGCTCGCGCCGCTCCCGATCCTCCCCTTCTCCGGCGCCGGCGATCGCCGGCTCGACTTCGCGCGCGGCCGCGGCAGGCGCTTCCTCCGTCGCGGCCGCGGGCGTCTCCTCCGGGACGGGCGCGGGCTCGCCCGCTTCCGGCGCCGAAGCTTCCGGTGCCGCGGCCATCGCCGGCGCTTCCGCCACCGGCTCTGCCGCCTCCGGCCCGGCTGTCGCGGGCAGGGCCTCCGCGGCCGTCACCGGCGCGCCGCCGGCGGCCTCCTCGGGCTGAGCTTCACCCACGGGTTCGGGTTGCGCCTCACCCACGGGCGGCACGGGCTCCGCGACGGCCGGCGGCGTCACGGCGGCGGTCTCCGCCACCGCTTCCGCCGGAGCCGGCTCCACGGTCGGAGCCGGTGCCTCGACCACGACCGGCTCTTCCGCCACCACCGGCTCGGGTCCGGCCGGCTCCTCCGGTCCGGCCGGCGCGGCGGCCTCCTCCACGACCATTCCAACGCCGGCGGAGGCCGCCTCCGGCTCGCCTGTGGTCTCCGGCGTCTCGCCGATTTCGGCAGCCGGTTCGGCCGGGCGACGGCGACGGCGACGGCGGCGACGCGGTGCTGCCGGCTTTTCCGCGGTCTCGGCGGCCTCCGCCCCCGTCTCCGCTTCCGCCGCGACGGGAGCGGCCTCGGCCACCGCTCCGGCTCCGGCTTCCCCACCGGTCTCCGCCTCCTCGCCGGCCGCGGCCTCCTCACCGGCGGCTTCGGCGGCGACAGGTGCTGCGCCCGCGGCGGCTTCGGCCGGGCGACGGCGGCGGCGGCGACGGCGGCGACGACGACCCGCTTCCTCGGCCGTCTCCTCTTCGGCCTTCGCCGCCGGCTGCGCGGCACGTTCGGCCCGGGCGGTCTCCTCGACCGCTTCGGCCGACGGCGCTTCCCGCTTCTCGACGATCTCGAGGGTCATGGTGTGCGGCGCCATGTGATCGTCGATCACCACCTCGACCTTGAGCCCGTAGCGCTCCTCGAGCCGGGTCAGCGACTCGCGCTTGCGGTTCAGGAGGTAGAGGGCGACGCCGACCGGCACGGTGAGCCTGAGGCTCTGCGCCTCGTTCTTGATGCCCTCCTCCTGGATGCGGCGCAGGGCCTGCAGCGCGATGCTCTCGGTCGAGCGCACCACGCCGGCGCCGGCGCAGGTCGGGCAGGTCCGGCTCGACAGCTCGAGCAGGCTCGGCCGCAGGCGCTGGCGGGAGAGTTCGAGCAGGCCGAAGTTCGAGATCCGCCCGACCTGGAGCCGCGCCCGGTCGGCCTTGAGCGCCTCGCGCAGTCGGCGTTCCACCTGCCGCTGGTGCCGGTGCTCGCCCATGTCGATGAAGTCGATGACGATGAGCCCGGCGAGGTCGCGCAGGCGCAGCTGGCGGGCGATCTCGTCCGCCGCCTCGAGGTTGGTCTTGAGCGCCGTCTCGTCGATGTGCCGCTCGCGGGTCGAGCGGCCGGAGTTGACGTCGATGGCGGTGAGCGCCTCGGTGGTGTGGATGACGATCGAGCCGCCGGAGGGCAGTTCGACGACCGGGCTCATCATCGCGTCGAGCTGGTCCTCGATGCCGTAGCGCACGAAGAGCGGCACTTCGTCGGTATACAGCTTGACCTGGCGCGCCCGGCTCGGCGTCATGATCTGCATGAGCCGCTTGGCGGCGCGGTAGGCCTCCTCGCCCTCGACCAGCACCTCCTCGATGTCGCGGGTGTAGAGATCCCGGAGCGCCCGTTTGACCAGATCGCCCTCCTCGTGGATCAGGCAGGGGGCGATGCTCCTGAGCGTGGTCTCGCGGATGTCGTTCCACAGCCGCAGCAGATAGTCGAAATCGCGCCGGATCTCCGCCTTGCTGCGCTCCTGGCCGGCGGTGCGGATGATGAGGCCCATTCCCGGCGGCACGTCGAGTTCCTGGGCGATCTTCTTGAGGCGCTTGCGGTCGGCGGGGTTGGTGATCTTGCGGCTGATGCCACCGCCGCGCGGCGTGTTCGGCATCAGCACGCAGTAGCGGCCGGCGAGCGAAAGGTATGTCGTGAGCGCCGCACCCTTGGTGCCGCGTTCCTCCTTGACCACCTGCACCAGCATGATCTGCCGGCGCTTGATGACCTCCTGGATCTTGTAGGAGCGCAGGAGCCGCGCGCGCCGGCGGGCGATCTCGTCGAGGACGTCGGCGGTCTCTTCTTCGGCGTCGTGGGTGACCGTCGAGCCGTTGCCGTCCTCTTCGCCGGGCTCGGGTTCGGCCGCCGCCCGCGCCTCGAGTTCGCGCTCGAGCCGTTCCAGTTCCTCGCGGTCGGCCTGCGGGATCTGGTAGTAGTCGGGGTGGATCTCGCTGAAGGGGAGAAAGCCGTGGCGGTTACCGCCGTAGTCGACGAAGGCCGCCTGCAGCGAGGGTTCGACCCGGGTCACCTTGGCGAGGTAGATGTTGCCCTTGAGCGGACGCTTGCTCGCGATCTCGACGTCGAAGTCGATCACCCGGGAATCGTCCGCCACCACCACCCGCGTCTCTTCCGGATGGGTGGCATCGATGAGCATGCGTTTGGTCATGTCCGTTCTGCTCCGTGGACCCGCGGAGCGGCGCGCTGTGGCGTCGGCCGGCCCCGGGGCCGCGATCCTGTCGTTGCGAACCGGTCCCGGCCGCGCCGGCCGGGGGCGACGCGTCGGAACGTCGCCGCCGGGACGGACCGGGACGGAGGGAGAGGCTGTTGCGCACAAGTTCGCCCTCGCGCCGGCGGATCGGACCCACCGGGCCGGGGGTGACGAGATCGACGCAGCGGGAGACGCGGTGGCCGGCAAGGGGCGGATCGATCCGGTGCCCCGCGCGGCGGGGGACCCTGCCGGGCTCGCCCCTCGTCCTGCAATCCATCCCGGAAGTCACTATAGCGATTGTCCGAACAGCTCACAATCGCATATTGTCCGCTCCGGTTGCATGTCCAGCATCGCACGGAGAACCCGGCATGGAGACGCGCGCGGGGTGACGGCCGCATGAAGCCGCCTTCGAGCGTGGGCGTCCCGGGGCCGTCCGCCCCGATCTGCCTTCTTCCGGCGGTCCGTGCGGGAAGCACGCTGCTCCTGTTCCTCCTCGCCTGGCTGTGGCCGGTCGCGGGTCTCCGTGCCGCGGACCCCGAGGTCACCGGCATCCGCTTCGGCGTGCACGACGGGCGGACCCGGATCGTCGTCGATTTCGACCGGCGCCTCGAGCCGGCCGTCCTGGTCCGCACCGACCCGCCGCGGCTCGTGCTCGACCTGCCGGAGGTGCGCTTCCGCGTCCGCCCGGATCCGCTCGGCAGCCCCCGCGGCCTCGCCACCGGCCACCGCTACGGCCGGCTCGAGCCGGGCCGCTCGCGCATTGTCTTCGACCTGAGCGCCCCCTTCCGCATCGCCCGGCAGTTCCTGCTGCCGCCGTCCACGACGAGCCGCTTCTGGCGCTTCGTGCTCGATCTCGAAGCCGAGGCGCCGGCCCCGCCGCCGGCGGTGGCTGCCGCACCCGCGGCCCGGGTGGCGCCGCTTCCGGTCCCGCGCCCCGGAAGTGCGCCGGAGGACGGCCCGCGCGAGGTCGCACGGGCCGGGCCGGCACCGGCGGCGCCCGCAGCCGAGCCTTCGCCGGCAGCACCTGCGGCGACGCAGGCTCCGCCACCGGCACCGGAGACCGGCGCCCCGGCGCCGCGGCCCGAGCCCGCGCCGCAGCTGGCGCCGGTTCCGAAGCAGCCGGTGATCGTCCTCGATCCCGGGCACGGCGGCGTCGACCCGGGGACGATCGGGGTCAACGGCGAGCCCGAGAAGAACGTCACGCTCGCGATGGCGCGCATCCTCGCCCGCGTGCTGCGGGAGAGCGGCCGCTACACGGTCCATCTGACCCGCGACGACGACCGATTCATCCCCTTGCGCGAGCGGATCGCCATCGCCCGCCGGCTCGGTGCGGATCTCTTCGTGTCGCTGCACGCCGACAGCATCGACGACCGCCGCGTGCGCGGAGCGTCCGTCTACACCCTCTCGGAACAGGCCTCCGACGCCGAGGCCGAACGTCTCGCGCGCAAGGAGAACCGGGTCGACGTCCTCGCCGGCGTCGATCTCTCGGTGCAGGACGAGATCGTCGCCGGGATCCTGATCGATCTCGCGCGGCGCGACACCAACAACAAGTCGATCATCTTCGCCGAGACGCTGATCGAGGAAATCGACGGCGTCGCGGACCTCCTGCGCCGCACCCGCCGCTACGCCGGCTTCGCGGTGCTCAAATCCCCGGACACCCCTTCCGTTCTCCTCGAGCTGGGCTATCTGTCCAATCCGCGCGATGCCGCACGGTTGAGTGATCCACGCTACCGCGAGCGTCTCGCGCGGTCGATCGCCCGGGCGATCGACCGCTACTTCGACAATCTCCGGCCGCCGCTCTGACGGCCCGCGCCGTCACGGCGATCCGGACTCCGAAGGCTCGAGGAAACGCGGCTTCGATGCTCCGTCGCATCACCCGAATGCTGAGCACCCTCGCCTGGCTCGCCGTTGTCGCCGCGCTCCTGGGCGCGGCCGGGCTCGCCTGGATCTTCGTCGTCTACGGCCGCGATCTCCCCGACTACCGGCAGCTCGCCGACTACGAGCCGCCGACGGTGACCCGCGTGCATGCCGGCGACGGCCGCCTGCTCGCCGAATACGCGCGGGAGAAGCGTGTCTTCGTGCCGATCGCGGCGATCCCCGAGCGCGTCAAGCAGGCGTTCGTCGCCTCCGAGGACAAGAACTTCTACCATCACTTCGGGCTCGACCCGGTCGGCATTCTGCGGGCGGTGATCGAGAACGCCAGCCGGCTGCGCGAGGACCGGCGGCCGGTCGGCGCTTCCACCATCACCCAGCAGGTCGCGAAGAACTTCCTGCTCACGAACGAAGTCTCGCTGGAGCGCAAGATCCGCGAGGCCATTCTCGCCCTGCGGATCGAACGCACCTTCACCAAGGACCGGATCCTCGAACTCTATCTGAACGAGATCTATCTGGGGCGCCGTTCCTACGGCGTCGCCGCGGCGGCGCTCAACTATTTCGACAAATCCCTCGACGAGCTGACGCTGTCCGAGACCGCCTTTCTTGCCGGTCTGCCCAAGGCGCCCTCGCGCTACGACCCGGAGAAGGACCCCGAAGCGGCGGTCGCGCGGCGCAACTACGTGATCCGGCGGATGCTCGAGGACGGCTACATCGACGAGGCGGAGGCCACCGCTGCGCTGGCCGAGCCGCTCGTCGTGCGCAGCCGGGCCGGGACCGAGTTCGCGAGCGCCCCCTTCTTCACCGAGGAGGTGCGCCGGCAGCTGGTCGCCCGCTTCGGCGAAGAGGGGTTCTACGAGGGCGGGCTCTCGGTGCGCACCACGGTCCAGCCGCGGCTCCAGGCGATCGCCGACCGGGCGCTGCGCGACGGGCTTTCGGCCTACGACCGGCGCCACGGCTGGCGGGGGCCGCTCGCGCACCTCGAGGAAGCGGCGATGGCCGCCTGGCCAGAGGCGCTCGCCGCCTTCGATCCGGGCTTCGAACTCGACAGCTGGCGCAGGGCCGTGGTCCTCGACCTCGGCCGCGACGCGGCGGAGATCGGCTTCGAGGACGGCTCGACCGGAAGACTCCCCCTCGAAGCGATGCGCTGGGCCCGCCGGGTCGGCGACGACGGCGTCGGCCCCGAGCCGCGTCGGCCCGCGGACGTGCTCACCCGCGGCGATGTGATCGTGGTCGAACCGGCGCAGGAGCCCGGCAGCTTCGCGCTGCGGCAGCGCCCCGAGGTCGAGGGGGCGCTCGTCGCCATGGATCCGCACACCGGCCGCGTGCTCGCCATGAGCGGCGGCTTCAGCTTCCGCCAGAGCCAGTACAACCGCGCGACCCAGGCCCGCCGCCAGCCCGGCTCCGCCTTCAAGCCCTTCGTCTATCTCGCGGCCCTCGAGCACGGCTACACGCCCTCGACCATCGTGCTGGATGCGCCCATCGTCGTGGATCAGGGGCCGGGGCTGCCGAAGTGGAAGCCCGAGAACTATTCGGACCGCTTCTACGGCCCGTCGACGCTCAGGCTCGGCCTCGAGAAATCGCGGAACCTGATGACCGTGCGCGTCGCTCTCGACATCGGCATGGAGCCGGTCGTCGACGTCGCCCGCCGCTTCGGCATCGGCGAGGGGCTCCAGCCCTATCCCTCGGCGGCGCTCGGCTCGCAGGAGGTGACGCTGCTCGAGCTCACCACCGCCTATGCCATGCTCGTGAACGGCGGGCGGAAGATCGCGCCGGTGCTGGTCGAGCGCATCCAGGACCGCTACGGCCGGACGGTGCTCGCCGCCGACCCGCGCCCCTGCGAGGGCTGCCGGACGGAAACGTACGGAGGCGGACCGCCCCCGGAACTGCCGGACCTGCGCGAACAGATCGTCGATCCGCGTCGCGCCTACCAGATCGTGCACATGCTCGAAGGCGTGATCGAACGCGGCACCGGCCGGGACGCGAGCGAGCTCGGACGTCCCCTCGCCGGCAAGACCGGGACCACCAACGACAGCCGGGACGCCTGGTTCGTGGGCTTCTCGCCCGATCTCGTGGCCGGGGTGTGGGTCGGCTTCGACCAGCCGAAGAGCCTCGGCCGGCGCGAGACCGGCGCCAGCGTGGCGCTGCCGGTCTGGAAGGAGTTCATGGCAGGCGCGCTCGAAGGCCAGCCGCCGACGCCGTTCCGGGTGCCGCCCGGGATCATGCTCGTGCGCGTCGACGCCGACACCGGCCTGCTGCCCGGTCCGGCGACGGGGACCGTGATCACCGAAGCCTTCCTGCCCGGCACCGAGCCCAGGGGTACCAGCGTCGCCGTGCGCGAGCCCGCGGGCGAGGTGCCGCCGGCGGCGCCGGCGCCGTCGTCGCCGGGCACCACCGGACTATATTGAGCCCCGAGAGATCACCCCGAAGGAATGGCAGAGGACGGACATGCGTGCGGAACATGCGCGGGCGGTCGAAGCGATCGAGCAGGGGCTCGCCCTGCTGAGGAGGCATCTTTGACTGGGACCGCGCCAATCTCCGGCTCGAGGAGCTCGACCATCTGGTCGAGGATCCGAAGCTCTGGGACGATCCGGAGCGCGCCCAGGCGCTGATGCGCGAGCGCACCCGGCTCGCCGAGGCGATCGAGACCCAGAAATCGCTGGAACGCCGGCTGCGGGAAGCCGTCGATCTCGCCGAGCTCGCCGAGGCCGAGGACGACGAGGCGGTGCTCGACGAAGTCGGCCGCGAACTCGCCGAGCTCGAGGCGAAGGTGGGCCGGCTGCAGCTCGAGAGTCTGCTCTCCGGCGAGGCGGACGCCAACGACTGCTATCTGCAGGTGAACGCCGGGGCGGGCGGCACCGAGTCCCAGGACTGGGCCGAGATGCTGCTGCGGATGTACGTCCGCTGGGCCGAGGCGCACGGCTACAAGGTCGAATGGGTCGAGGAGACGCCGGGCGAAGAGGCCGGCATCAAGTCGGCCACCATCAGGATCGTCGGCCCCAACGCCTACGGCTGGCTCAAGGGCGAGTCGGGCGTGCACCGTCTCGTGCGGATCTCGCCCTTCGACAGCCAGGCGCGGCGCCACACGAGCTTCGCGAGCGTGTGGGTCTATCCGGTCATCGACGACAGCATCGAGGTCCAGATCGACGAGAAGGACCTGCGGATCGACACCTACCGGGCCTCGGGTGCCGGCGGCCAGCACGTCAACCGCACCGATTCGGCCGTGCGCATCACGCATCTGCCGACCGGCATCGTCGTGCAGTGCCAGAACGACCGCTCGCAGCACCGCAACCGGGCCCAGGCGATGGCGATGCTGAAGGCGCGGCTCTACGAGCTCGAGCTGCAGAAGCGGCGGGCCGAGCAGGAGGCGCTGGAGGCGCAGAAGACCGACATCGGCTGGGGGCACCAGATCCGCTCCTACGTCCTGCACCCCTACAAGATGGTGAAGGACCTCAGGACCGGAGTCGAGACGTCGGACGCGCAGGGCGTGCTCGACGGCGATCTCGACCGCTTCCTCGAGGCCGCGCTCGCCCAGGGGGCCACCAACCGCCGTCCCGAGGAACAGCCGCAGGCAAGTTGACGGCGCCGTCCGGCCCGGCACGACCGGACGGAGGAGCCGCCGCGCGACCGGGGAGCTGCCATGACCGCCTTCGCCGCACCGCTCGACGACATGGGGTTCGTGCTGGAGCACGTCGCGGGCCTCGACCGTGTGCTCGCCCTTCCGGGCTTCGCGCACGCCGACCGCGAGACCGTCGGCCTCGTGCTGCGGGAAGCGGCGAAGTTCGCGGCCGAGGTGCTCGCGCCGCTCGACCCGGTCGGCGACCGGACGGGATCGGTGCTCGACAACGGGCAGGTGCGCACGCCGCCGGGCTTCGTCGAGGCCTACCGGCAGTTCGTCGAGGGCGGCTGGAACGGGCTCGTTTTCCCGGAAGAATGGGGCGGTCAGGATCTGCCCTGGCTCGTCAACACGGCGGTGGCGGAGATGTGGAACGCCGCCAACCTGACCTTCTATCTCGCTCCGATCCTGACCCAGGCGGCGATCGAGGCGATGCTCGCGCACGGCAGCGAGGAGCAGAAGCGGCTCTATCTGCCGAAACTGGTGTCGGGCGAATGGACCGCCGCCATGTGCCTGACCGAGCCGCAGGCCGGCTCGGACGTCGGCGCCCTGCGCACGCGCGCCGAGCGCGACGGCGGGGTCTACCGCATCCGCGGGCAGAAGATCTTCATCACCTTCGGCGAGCACGACTGGACCGCGAACATCCTCCATTTCGTGCTCGCGCGGCTGCCGGGCGCGCCCGAGGGCACGAAGGGCATCTCGCTCTTCCTCGTGCCGAAGTTCCTGCCGACGCCGGACGGCCGGCCGGGTGAGCGCAACGATTTCCGCTGCCTCAAGCTCGAGCACAAGCTCGGCATCCACGGCAGCCCGACCTGCGTGATGGCCTACGGCGAGGACGAGGGGGCGATCGGCTGGCTCGTCGGCGAAGAGAACCAGGGCATGCGCTGCATGTTCACGATGATGAACAATGCGCGCATCGCCGTCGGCGTCCAGGGCCTCGGTATTGCCGAGCGCGCCTTCGGCAAGGCGCTCGCCTACGCCCGGGAGCGGGTGCAGGGTGCGCGCGACGGCCGGCGGGTCCCGATCGTCGAGCATCCGGACGTGCGCCGCATGCTGCTCACGATGCGGGCGCGCATCGCCGCCATGCGGGCGCTCTGTTACGTCACCGCCGCCGCGGTCGACCGGGCGGCACGGGCGGACGAGGTCGGCGCGGCGCGGGCGGCCCGCGGCCGGGTCGCGCTGCTCACGCCGATCGTCAAGGCCTGGTGCACCGACCGCGCCTCGGAGATCGCCTCGCTCGCGATCCAGGTCCACGGCGGCATGGGCTTCGTCGAGGAGACCGGCATCGCGCAGCACTACCGGGATGTGCGCATCACGCCGATCTACGAGGGCACCAACGGCATCCAGGCGATCGACCTCGTCAACCGCAAGCTCGTGATCGAGAACGGCCGGCTGCCCTGGGAGCTGTTCGAGGAGCTGCGGGCCGAGGCTGGGGCGCCCGGGGGTGCCGTGGCGGCCCTGCGCGAGCCGCTGCTCGCGGCACTCGGGCGTCTCGAAGAGGTGACACGGCGTCTGCAGGATGCCGATCCCGACACCCGTCAGGCGGCGGCGACACCGTATCTCCGCATGTTCGGCGACGTGCTCGGCGCCTTCCTGCTCGCCCGCGGCGCGCGGGCGGCGGCCGGGGATCCGCGCGGTGCCGCCTGGCCGGGGCTCGCCCGCTTCTACGTGCACCAGCTGCTGCCCGCCGGGCTCGCCGAGGCCGAAGCGGCCCTCGCCGATCCGGCCGAGCTCGACCCGGGCCTGCTGCCGGCGGCCTGAAGGCCCGACCGCGCCCCCCGGTCTCGTCCGCGCCCGCGGCCTCCGCCATATTGCGGGCCGGTTCCGTCCACGCCATCACGGGGAACGTCTCATGGCCACCCAGCTCCGCTCCGCTCTCGAAGAGGAGATGCAGGCGATCGGGCGCGCCGCGCGCGAGGCCCAGCGCGAGCTCGCGAACGTGCCGCGCGAACGCAAGGACCTCGCCCTGCGCCGGGCGGCGGAGGCGATCCGCGAAGCCGAAGCGCGCATCCTTGAGGCCAATGCGCGCGACATGGAGGCCGCGCGGGCGAAGGGGCTGCCGGCCGCGATGCTCGACCGGCTGGAGCTCACGGCGAAGCGCATCGATGCCATGGCGCGCGGGCTCGACGAGATCGCGGCCCTCCCGGATCCGGTCGGCACCGAGCTCGCCCGCTGGAAGCGGCCGAACGGCCTCGACATCGCCCGGGTGCGCGTGCCGCTCGGGGTGGTCGGCATCATCTACGAGAGCCGGCCGAACGTCACCGCCGATGCCGGCGGGCTCTGCCTCAAGGCCGGCAACGCCGCGATCCTCAGGGGCGGCTCCGAGAGCTTCCATTCGAGCCGCGCCATCCTCGACGCCCTCGGGGAAGGTCTGCGCGCGGCCGGACTGCCGCTCGCGGCGATCCAGATGCTGCCGACGAGCGACCGCGAGGCGGTGGGCCTGCTGCTGCGCATGCACGAGTTCGTGGACGTGATCGTGCCGCGCGGCGGGCGCGGGCTCGTGGAGCGGGTCTACGCCGAGAGCCGCATCCCCGTGCTCGCGCATCTCGAGGGCAACTGCCACGTCTATCTGCACAGGGCGGCCGATCCGGAGAAGGCCGTCGCCATCACGCTCAACGCCAAGATGCGGCGGACCGGCATCTGCGGCGCGGCGGAGACGCTGCTGTGCGATCGCGCGATCGCGGAGACGGTGCTGCCGCAGGTGCTGCAGGCGCTGATCGAGGCCGGCTGCGAGATCCGCGGCGACGGGATGGTGCGCCGGATCGAACCGCGCGCGAAGCCGGCCACGGAGGCCGACTGGGCGACCGAGTATCTCGATGCCGTCATCGCCGTGCGGGTGGTCGAAGGTCTCGACGAGGCGATCGCGCACATCGAACGCTGGGGCTCGCACCACACCGATGCCATCGTCACCGAGGACCGCGAGGCGGCGGAGACCTTCCTCGCCCGTGTCGACAGCGCCATCGTGATGCACAACGCCTCGACCCAGTTCGCCGACGGCGGCGAGTTCGGCATGGGCGCGGAGATCGGCATCTCGACGGGGCGGCTGCACGCCCGCGGGCCCGTCGGCGTCGAGCAGCTCACCACCTTCAAGTACGTGGTCCGCGGCAACGGTCAGCTCCGGCCGGTGTGAACGCTCCCGCGCACGCCCTCGGGATGGTCGTAGCCGAGCAGATCGAGGCTCGCACGGTAGTCCGGATCCCGCTCGAAGGCGATCAGCACATCCGCCGGACAGGGCCGCCGTTCGAGCTGCCGCACGCGGCCGCTGGCCCGGCCCGCGCCCGCCGTGTCACCGGTCACCCGTTTCCAGCCCGCGTGCCGGTCGAGGAACCCCGGGTCGTAAGCGATGTCGAGGCGGTCGCAGAGCGCCCGCATCGTCGACTCGGGCGCCACGCACAGCTCCTCGTAGCGCAGAAAGCCCACCTCGACGGCGAGTTCGGCGAAGCGCCGGTAGCCGTGGAGGAAGCGGGAGCGGGTCAGGGACTGCGCGAGCGAGGGGAAGTTCATGCAGCTCAGCCACTGGTCGACGGGGTGCCGCACGGTGGCGACGCGGCGCAGCGGGAACATCGGCTCCAGAAGCCGCACCAGCATGCTGTCGTAGCCGACCTCCCTGCGGTAGGGCACGCCCATGAAATCGAGGTGCGACCACTCGCGAATGACGAGCGTGCCACCCCGCTGCCCGACCCGTTCGGCGATCGCGGCGATGGCGTCGCTGAAGCGGATTTCGCCCATGCGGCGGAACCGCTCGATGTCCTCCCGATCGAACAGCCCGTACCAGGACAGCGCCTGTCCCAGCGGGTTGAACAGCTCCACCGCCAGCGGATGGATCTCGCTCAGGAGGCGCACGCCGTTCATGCTGGCGATGCAGCGGCTGAACAGGGTCCCCCCGGATCGGGCGAGATGATGGACGATGCGCAGGCAGGGCTTCGCCCCCCCGGTCCGCACGGCGGCGTGCCCGGGGGCTTCGAGGGCGGTGTCGATCAAGGGCTCGCTCCGGATCGTTTCGCTCGCGGCCGAGCATGCCGCGGCAGGGTTGAGATCCGGTTAACGTCCGGTCCCGGTCCGGGACCATCGGCATGGTGAGCGCGCTCGCCCGGCCACCACGGCTGCGCGGCAGCCGGATGCTGGTACCGGTCGAAGAACAGGCGGCCGCCCGACCCTGCGGCCGGCCGAGGCTCGTGGGCCTTCTGGGCGGCTCCTTCAATCCCGCCCACCGCGGGCACCGCTACATCAGCATCCAGGCGCTCGCGCGGCTCGGACTGGACGAGGTGTGGTGGCTGGTCTCGCCGCAGAACCCGCTGAAGCCGGCGACGGGGCTCCTGCCCTACGGGGAACGGATCGCCCGCGCCGAACGCGAGGCGCGCCATCCGCGCATCCGGGTGAGCCGGATCGAGGAGCGCTTCGGCACCCGCTACACCGTGGACACCCTCGAGCGGCTCGTGCGGCTGCCGGGTTTCCGCTTCGTCTGGATGATCGGCGCCGACAATCTCGTGCAGTTCCCAGCCTGGAAGCACTGGCGCCGCATCTTCGAACTGGTGCCGGTTGCCGTTTTCGAGCGCGCGCCATATTCTTACCCTGCGCTGGCGGGAAAGGCGGCGCAGGCGTTCGCCCGGGCCCGTCTCGCGGGGTGCGAGGCGCGACGCCTCGTCTGGCTGGATCCGCCGCGCTGGACATTCGTGCGGCTGCGTCCCGATCCCACTTCGGCCACGGCGATCCGCGAGGCCCGGGCCGGAAGGGAGCGGGAGGGACCGCTTCCCGGGGAGTGAAAGCCATACCGTTCGAGCAGTCGAACGTACCGCAGGCGGGTGACACGCTCGCCATCGTCAGGGAAAGCCTCGAGAACGACAAGGCCATCGACACGGTCGTCATCGAACTCGCCGGCAAGACCACCATCGCCGACTACATGGTGGTCGCCACCGGAACCTCCGAACGGCACATCGTCACCATGGCCGAGAAGCTCGGCGAAAGGCTGCGCGCCGCCGGGCTGCGCGGGGTGTCGGTCGAGGGGCTCCGCGAGGCGCGCTGGGTGCTGCTCGATGCCGGAGACGTCGTCGTCCACCTGTTCCGGGCCGAGACGCGGGCGCTCTACGACATCGAGCGCCTGTGGTCGGTGGCCCCGCCCGAGAGGCTGCGCGCCGCTGCCGGCGCGTGATCGCGAGGATCGACATTCTCGCGGTCGGGCGCGCCCGCGATCCGGCCATCACCGGGCTCGTCGAACGCTACCGGAGCCGGGTGCCGTGGGACGTGCGGATCCTCGAGATCGACGTCCGGGGCAGCCCGGATCCGGCGCGCCGTGCGGCGCAGGAGAGCGAACGGATCCTCAGGGCCGCGGAGGGCTGCCGGCTCGCGGTCCTCGACGAACGGGGCGAGATGACGGACAGCACCGGCTTCGCGCGCCGGCTGTCCCGTTTCGCCAGTTCGGGCACGCGGCACCTCGCCTTCGTGATCGGCGGAGCCGACGGCGTGCCGCCGGCGGTACGGGAGCGCGCCGACTGGCTGCTGTCCCTCGGTCCGATGACCTGGCCGCATCTGCTCGTGCGCGTGCTGCTGCTGGAACAGCTCTACCGGGCCCACACGCTGATCTCCGGCCACCCCTATCACCGGGAGTGAGGCGGTGAGTGCGGCCGCCACGCCGGCCGGCCCGCCCGGGGCGTCTGCGCGCGCCGGGGCGGGGGACGCGCGGGAGCTCGCCGGCACCGTCGAGCGGGTGCTGTTCGAGCGCGAGAGCGACGGCTTCGCCATTCTCCGCCTCCGGCCGGCCGACGGCGGCGAACCCGTCGTGCTGGTCGGCGACCTCGCCGGGATCCGTGCCGGCGAGGCGATCCGTGTTTCGGGACGGGCGGAGGACGATCCGGGCTGGGGCCCGCGTCTGCGCGTCGACCGCCTCGAGCCGCTCGTCCCGAACACCGCCGGCGCCATCGCCGCCTGGCTCGGCTCCGGCGTGGTTCCGGGCGTGGGGCCGAAGCTCGCCGGGCGGCTGCTCGCACATTTCGGCCCTGCGCTCCCGGACGTGCTCGCCGGCGATCCCGCACGGCTGCGGGTGGTGCGCGGCATCGGCCGGGCCACGGCGGCGCGCATCACCGAATGCTGGAAGCGGCAGGCCGGAAGGCGCGACCTGCTCGTGGCCCTGCAGGCCGCCGGCATCGGCCCGGCGCGGGCCAACCGTCTGCTCGAAGCGCTCGGCGAGGACGCGGCCTCGCGGCTCGCCGCCGACCCGTACCGGGTGGCCCGGGAGGTGCCGGGTGTGGGGTTCCGGACCGCCGACCGGCTCGCCCGGACGTTCGGCATCGGCGAGGACGCGGACGTGCGCATCGCCGCCGCCTTCGAGCACGTGCTGCGCGAGGCGGCGGAAGAGGGACACAGCGCCGTTCCGGCCCCGCGGGCGACGGAGGAGGTGGCGGAGCTGCTCGGCCTCGATCCCCGCAGGGTGGAAGCCGCCCTGACGGGTGCCGTGTCTTCCGGCCTCCTCGCGCGACGTCGCGCCGGTGGCGGGGACTGGCTTCTGCTGCCCGAACTCGACCGCGCGGAAGAGGAAATCGCGACCCATCTGACGCGGCTGCTCGCGGGCCCGCTGCCCTGGCGCCGGACCGGGACGGACGATCTCGCGGCACTGGTCGAGGAGCGCCTGCGGCTCGCCCTGTCGCCGGGGCAGGGGCAGGCGCTCGCCCGGCTTCTCGGCCACAAGGTGGCCGTCCTGACGGGTGGTCCGGGCACGGGCAAGACCACGCTCGTGCGCGCGCTCCTCGCCCTGCTCGAAGACTCCGGGCTCGACATCGTGCTCGCGGCGCCGACCGGCCGGGCCGCACGCCGCCTCACCGAGACCACCGGCCATCCCGCCTGGACCCTGCACCGGCTGCTCGAGGCCGATCCCGGCCACGGCTTCCGGCGCGGCCGCAGTCGGCCGCTCGCGGCCGACCTCCTCGTCGTCGACGAGAGCTCGATGCTCGATCTGCCGCTCGCGCGCGCGACGCTCGCGGCGCTTCGCGACCGGGCGGCGCTCGTGCTCGTGGGCGATGCCGACCAGCTGCCGCCGGTCGGCCCGGGGCAGGTGTTCGCCGATCTCGTGGCGAGCGGCCGAGTGCCCGTGGTCGAGCTCGACGAGATCTTCCGTCAGGCGGCGGGAAGCGGCATCGTCGCCGCCGCCCACCGCATCCGCCGCGGCCTGCCGCCCGCCTTCGAGCACGATGCGGCGAGCGACTGTTTCGGTGTGCGCATCCAGTCCGTCGGGGACGCGCAGACGAAGCTCGTCGAGCTCGTGGTGCGCCGCATTCCCGAGCGGTTCGGGCTGGATCCGAAGCGCGAGATCCAGGTGCTGGTACCGACCAACCGCGGCCCGCTCGGCATCCGCGAGCTCAACCGGATCCTCCAGCAGGCGCTCGATCCGCCCGATGCCCCGGCGCTCGAACACGGCGGCTACCGCTTCGCCCTCGGCGGCAAGGTCATGCAGACCGAGAACGACAGCCAGCGCGAGGTCTCGAACGGCGACATCGGCATCGTCACCGACGTCGACGCCCGCGCCCGCACGCTCACCGTGGACATGGACGGGCGCGAGGTGCGCTACGAGCGCGGCGATCTCGACCGGCTGGTGCCGGCGTACGCCGTGACCGTGCACAAGGCGCAGGGCAGCGAATATCCGGCCGTGGTGCTGGTGCTGGCCCGCGAGCACGGGCGCATGCTGCGCCGGCGGCTCTTGTACACCGCCGTCACCCGTGCGAAGCGGCTGATCGTGCTGCTCGCGGAGCCGGCGGCCCTGGAACGCGCCGTGGAGACGGCCGATCCGCCGCGCGATTCGCTGCTGCTGCCGCGCCTGCTCGGCCGACTGGAAGAGGGACCATGAGCGATCGCGAAACCGCGCGGCGGGCCCGGGTGGCCGAGACCGCCGTGCGCGAGGCCATGCAGCGGGCCCTCAGCCTCTGGCACGGGCGCGCGGAGCTCGCGGTCGAGCGCAAGGGCCTGCAGGATCTCGTGAGCCGGGCCGACCGCGAGATCGAGGAACTGCTGCGCGAGCGCATCGGCCGTGCCTTCCCCGGCGACGCCTTCCTCGGCGAGGAGCTGGGGGGCGGGCCGGCCGCGAGCCTCTGGATCGTCGACCCCATCGACGGGACCGCCAACTTCCTGCGCGGCATGCCCTACTGGAGCATCACCCTCGCCTGGGTGCGGGACGGCGTGCCGCAGCTCGCCTTCACGGCCGATCCGGTCCACGGCGAACTGTTCGCCGCCCGCCGCGGCCACGGCACCACCCGCGACGGCCGGCCGGTGCGGGTGTCGCAGGTCGACCGGCCGGAGCAGGCCTGCATCGGCCTCAGCTACACCTTCAAGGTGCCGCCCGGGACCTATCTCGGAACGGTCCGCCGGCTGCTGGATGCGGGCTTCGACCACCGGAGGATGGGATCGGCCGCGCTCTCGCTCGCCCATGTCGCGGACGGCCGGCTCGATGCCGCAATGACGCTGCACACCAACGCCTGGGACGTGCTGCCGGGCCTGCTGCTCGTCCAGGAGGCGGGCGGCTGGGCCACCGACTGGACGGACGGCTGCAGCCTCGTCGGCAACCGCGCCGCTGCGGCGGCCGCACCGGGAATCGCGCCACTCGTGGCGGAGCTCACCGGCATCGCCATGCGGCCGGCCGACCGCCGGTCACAGGGCTAGCACCAGCCCCTCGCGGGCGACGAGCGAGCCCGGCCGCACCCGGTCGAGCTCGGCGGCGATGCGGTCGAGCGCCTCGTCGTCGTGGTCGGGATCGTGGTGGAAGGCGACGAGCCGGCCGGCGTTCGCCGCCTCGCACAGCCGTACCCCCTGCTGCCAGGTGGAATGGCCCCAGCCGCGATAGTCGGGATATTCCTCGTCGGTGTAGGTGGAGTCGTAGACGACGAGGTCGGCCCCCTCGATGAGCCCGAGTATGCGGCGGTCGAGCTCACCTTCCTCGTGCTCGGTGTCGGTGACGTAGCAGAACGCCCGCCCGCCGTACTCGACCCGATAGCCGGTGGCGCCGCCCGGGTGCGACAGCCGGGTCGTGCGGATTACCACGCCCTCGCAGGGCGACAGCGTCTCGCCGGCGTCGAAATCGTGGAAACCGATACATGCGTGCAGGATGTCGAGCGGCACGGGAAAGAGTGGCGGCTGCATGAGCATGCCCAGGACGTTCTGCAGCCGGTGGCCGCTCCGGGCGAGGTGCCCGGCCCAGAGCTGGAAGCAGTTCTCCGCGACATAGGCCGGGCGGAAGAAGGGGAGGCCGTTCACGTGGTCGAGGTGGGTGTGGGTGAGGAAGATGTGGGCCCGCAGCGCGCGGCCGTTGCGCTCCCACTCGCGCCCGAGGGGGCGGATGCCCGTGCCTGCGTCGAAGATCAGCCGCTCGTTGCCGCAGCGCACCTCGACGCAGGCGGTGTTGCCGCCGTAGCGCAGGGTCTCGGGCCCGGGACACGGCACCGTGCCGCGCACCCCCCAGAAGCGGATCCAGAACTCGCCCCCGGCCGCCATCCTCCGCGCCCGATCGTGCCGTCCGCAGCCGAGACTACACGACCGCTCCGGCGCGGTCACCCGCCACGTCGTACCCCCGGGGCCCCGCGCCGCGGATGGCGGTAGAGGAAGTAGCGCTGCGGGTCGATGCCCGCCGGCGGCGGCAGTGGTTCGAGCGCCGGGCTTTCGAGCTTCCGGTCGCTCGCGACGATCGCCCCTTCGGCGAGAAGCGCCGGCAGGGCGGCCGCGAGCCAGCCCGCGAGCCGGGCGTTGCGCTCCGGATCGCCGGTGCCGAGGTCGGCGTGCACGAGCACGACCCGGCCCTCGAAGCGCGCGAGGGCGGCCGGCAGCGTCTCCTCGAGCGGGCCGACGATCAGATGGCCCGGATCGGGCCAGCAGGCCGGGTGCGGCTTCGGGTCGCGCTCGAAGACGAAGATCCGGCGGCTTCCGAGCTTCTCGCGCAGATGGTCGAAGGTGCGCCCGTTGCCGAGGCCGAGCTCGAGCACCGGGCCCGGCCGGTCGCCGAGCAGCTCCACCGCCCGGTCGAGGCAGGCCCGCTGCGCCTCGAGCCTGCGGATGAAGCTGTCGAGCCGGCTCATGCGGGTTTCCTCCGGCCGTGCAGGCGGCTAGAGCCGGGCGCGGGAGACGACGGAGAGCCGGACAGGTGAGCGAAGCGATCGGGGATCTCGCGGGCCGTCTCGCCCCTTCGACCGGGGGCTTCGAGGAGCTCGTCGGCTACCGCGCGCTGGTGGCGGCGGACGGCAGCGTGCGGGTGGTGCTGGACGTCGACGACCGGCACCTGTCGCAGTACGGCATCGCCCACGGCGGCGTGACGCTCACCCTGCTCGACACGGCCGGCGGCCTCGCGGTGCTGGTGGCGGCACCGAAGCTCGTACGGGTCGCCACCGTCAGCCTCGCCACCAACTTCGTGCGCGGCGTCGAACGCGGCCGGGTGGTGGCCACCGCGCGGCTCGACCATCTCGGCAGCGCCATCGCGCACGCCGCCATGAGCCTGCACGCCGGCTCCGAAGACGGCCCGCTGCTGGCTGTCGGCCACGGCGCCTACCGCCTCTTCCGCGAACGGGGGTGAGCCCGGCTCACGCCGGGACGGTCTCGCGCGTGCTCCGCGCCGCGGCTGCGGGCGCGGTTTCCGGCCGGAGCCACACGGCCGTGTCGTGGATCGCGGCACCGCCGGCGGGGGGCGAAGGGTCGGCGCCGATCAGCAGGTTGATGCCGATGCCTTCGCGGAACGCCTCGTTCGGCCAGATGCTCTCGACCACCACCGTCTCCGGCTGCTGGCCGTCGCGTGCCTTCGCGACCAGCAGGACCGAGCCGCGGTCGTTGCCGATGCGCACGAGATCGCCGTCTTCGAGTCCGAGCCGGCGCATGGTCGCGGGATGCAGCAGGGCCGTGGGCTCGCCCTCCTTGGCCCGCGAGGTCGGGGTCTCGGTGAAGCTCGTGTTGAGGAAGTTGCGGGCGGGTGCTGCCACGAGCCGGAACGGCTTTTCGGCATCCGGCGCGTCGATCACGTCCATGTGGTCGGGCCACTCGGGCATGCGCGCGGCGTCGCGTCCGAGGGCGCTCCAGTCCGGGCGGAAACGGAAGCGGCCGTCGGGCGTCGGGAACCCGCTCAGGAAATGTGCGGTCCCGAAGTCCGGCAGCACGTCCCAGCCGCCCGCCTGCCAGACCGTCTCCGCATCCGGCCAGCCCGAACGGCGCAGCAGATCGTCGATCAGCTCCCACTCGCTCATGCGGAAGCCCGGATGACCGTCGACACCGAGCCGCCTCGCGAGCTCGCAGATGACGAAATGGTTGGGCCGCGCCTCGCCCGGCGCGTCGAACAGCTTCCGGCTGATCTGGATGCGCGAATGGCAGGAGGCCTGGTAGATGTCGTCGTGCTCCAAAAACATGGTGGCCGGGAGCAGGATGTCGGCCATGCGCGCGGTCGCGGTCGGAAACTGCTCGTGCACGCAGACGAACAGGTCCTCGCGGGCGAAGCCGCGGTGCACCTTGCCGAGTTCCGGCGCGATGCACATCGGGTTGGTGTTCTGGATCAGCATCGCCGTCACCGGCGGGCCACCCCGGAGCGCGTCCGGGTCGCCCGTCAGGATCGGGCCGATCCGGGACTGGTCGAGCGCGCGCACGCTGCGGTCCACGAGATCGAGGCCCTCGATCAGGGTTTTGTCCCACCGGTAGAGATCGCCCATGTTGTAGAGCGCCCCGCCGCCCCGGTGGCGGAAGGCGCCCGTGACCACCGGCAGGCAGCTCACCGCGTGCATGTTCGAAGCACCGTTGCGGCTGCGGGTGAAGCCGAAGCCGAGCCGCAGATACGAGCGCTTCGTCGAACCGTAGAGCCGGGCGAATCCTTCGATCTCCCCGACAGAAAGCCCGGTGATCGCCGCCGCCCATTCCGGCGTGCGCGTCCGGAGATGCTTCTCGAGCCCCTCGGGGTCGTCCGTATGGCGGGCGAGATAGTCCCGGTCGGCGAAGCCCTCGCGGAACAGCACGTGCATGACGCCGCAGGCGAGCGCGCCGTCGGTCCCCGGCCGCAGGGCGAGGTGGATGTCGGCCTGTTCGGCCGTCGGCGAGCGGTAGGGATCGACGACCACGAGCTTCGCGCCGCGCTCCTTCCGTGCCCGGGCGATGTGGGTCATGAGATTGACGTGGGTCGAGACCGGGTTGCAGCCCCAGACCACGACGAGCTCGGAGGCCTCGGCGATCTCGGTCGCGGGCACGCCCCATCGGCGCCCGTAACCGGCCCGGAACCCGGTGTCCGAAAGCAGGACGCAGATGGTGCTGTAGAAGCGCGACCATTTCTTCGCATGCGTCAGCCGGTTGATGCCGTCGCGCTGCACGAGGCCCATGGTGCCGGCGTACCAGTAGGGCCAGACCGTCTCCGGACCGAAGCGGCGTTCGGCCTCGAGGAACTTCTCCGCGACGATGTCGAGGGCGTCGTCCCACGTGATCCGCTCGAACTGCCCGCTGCCCTTCGGCCCCTTGCGCCGCATCGGGTACAGGAGCCGGTCGGGGTGATGCATGCGCTCGCGGTAGCGTGCGACCTTGGCGCAGATGACGCCGGCCGTGAACGGGTTGCGTTCGCTGCCGCGCACCCGCCCGAGCGTGCCGTCCGGGAGCTTCTCCACCTCGAGCGCGCAGACGCTCGGGCAGTCGTGCGGGCACACGGCCGGATGGAACGCAGCGGTGGTCATCGGAGCCCTCCTTGCCTCCACCCGAACCTAGACCGGCCGGCCGCCCCGGCCAAGCGTCGCCGGGCGGGCCGGGGGTGTCGTCCGCGGGCGCTTCGCCCCCGCAAGTGGCCGTGATATGCGGCATCCGCAACGGGGGAGAGCGCAGATGCACGATCGCGACGAGGAGAGGCCTGAGGGAGTCCCGGAGCTTCCCGCAGGCGCGCGACGGACCGCGGAGGAACTCGTCGAGCTCGTCCGGCGGGCGACCCGGGATCTGCCGTTCGGAGCCGAGCCCCTGGACCTGCTCGCCGCCCTCGAACGATTCGCCGTCGCGGAGGAACGGCGATGAGCGGCCCGGCCCTCGCGGACCTCGGCCTCGCCGCCCTCGCCCGGGCGATCGCCGCCGGCGAGGTGCGCTCGGTGGAGGCCACCCGCGCCTGTCTCGAAGCGCTGGAGAGCACGGGACGCGAGCTTCTGGCGGTCGCCCGGCTGTGGCCGGAACGCGCGCTCGAAGAGGCCGAGGCCTGCGACCGCGAACGCGCGCGGGGGAAACTGCGCGGCCCCCTGCACGGCGTGCCGATGGCGCACAAGGACATGTTCTACCGCGCGGGCGAGCTCGCGGAGCTGGGCTCGGCGGTCTACGCCGGCTTCCGTCCGCAGGTGACGGCGACGGTGCTGGAACGGCTGGATGCGGCGGGAGCGATCGACATCGGCCGGCTGAACATGGTCGAGATCGCGCTCGGGATCACCGGCCACAACGACCATACCGGCACGCCCCGCAATCCCTGGGACCGGGAGCGCGTGACCGGCGGCTCGACGAGCGGGGGTGCGGCGGCGGTGGCGGCGCGGCTGATCCCCGCCACGCTCGGCTCCGACACCGGCGGCTCGATCCGCGTACCCTCCGCCTTCTGCAACCTCGTCGGCATCAAGCCCACTTACGGCCGGGTGAGCCGCGCGGGCTGCATGCCGCTCTCGCATTCGCTCGACCACATCGGTCCGCTCTGCCGCTCGGCGGAGGATGCGGCGCTGTTCCTCTCGGTGATCGCCGGGCGCGACGCGCGCGATCCGACCACGAGCACGCGTTCCGTTCCGGATTACCGCGGGGCGCTGCGCGAGGATCTCCGGGACGTGCGCATCGTCGCTCTGGTCGAGGGGCTCGAGGCCGAGCCGGACGCCGATGTCGCGGCCGCCTTCGAGGCCGCCCTCGACGTGCTGCAGGGCCTCGGGGCGAGGGTGATGCGGCGGGCCGCGCCCGATTTCCGGGAGGTCAACGCGCTCCGGCGCACCGTGATGATGGCCGAGGCTGCGGCCCTGCACGGCCCGCGCGTCGCCGGCCGCGAGCGGGAGTGGAACCCGCAGACGCTCGCGCGCCTGCTTCCGGGCTTCGCGCTCACGGCCACCACCTATCTGCGCGCCGCGAGCGCGCGAGCCCGCTTCCTCGAGTGGCTGCTCGGGGAGCTGTTCGCGGACGCCGACCTCGTGCTGCTGCCGACGGCACCCTGCGCCGCCCCGCCGATCGGGGATCCGGCGGTCGCCGACGATGCGGCGTTCGTGGCCCTGGCCAACCGTGTCGGCGCCTACGTCGGCCCCTTCAACTACACCGGCCTGCCGGCCGCGAACGTGCCCATGGGCTTCGACCGCGACGGTCTGCCGATCGGCCTGCAGGTGGTGGGGCGCCCGTTCGCCGAGGCGACGATCCTGCGCGCGGCGCATGCGTTCGAGGCGGTGACCGGGTTTGCGGCGCGGAGACCCGCCGCGTGAGCGACGGCGAGGTCGCGACCGGCAGAGGCTCCGTCCTCTCCCCGGAGCTGCGCGGCATCCTGCTGATGCTGGCGGCGACCGCGCTGTTCGGCGCGATGGACGGCATCAGCAAGTTCCTCGTGCTGAACTATTCCGCGTCCTTCGTCCTGTGGATCCGGCACCTCGTGGCGGTACCGCTCGTGCTCGCGATGTTCTTCGCGCTCCGCGGCCGGCCGCCGATCCGGGCCGCCCGTCCCTGGCTGCAGGTCGGGCGCACGGCCCTGCTCGTCGTCGAGATGACGCTCGTCATGCTCGCCTTCCGCATCATGCCGCTCGCCGCCGTGCACGCGATCATCGCCGCGACGCCGCTGCTCGTGACCGCCTTCTCGGTGCCGCTGCTCGGCGAGCGGGTCGGCTGGCGGCGCTGGCTCGCCGTCGCCGTCGGCTTCCTCGGGGTGCTGCTGATCGTCCGCCCGGGCGTCGGCGTCGTCCATCCGGGCGCCCTGCTCGCGCTGGTGTGCGCCGTGCTCTTCGCCCTCTACAACATCCTGACGCGGCTCGTGGCGCGCAGCGACCATCCGGCGACGAGCTTCCTCTGGCAGACGGTGTGGTCGGCGATCCTCCTGACCCTGGTCGGCCCCTGGTTCGCGACGGCCGTCGCACCGGCACACTTCCCCCTGTTCCTCGCCCTCGGCGCCATGGGCGCGCTCGGCCACTATCTGCTGGTGCGCTCGCTGACCCTCGCCCCGGCCGTGGTGGTGCAGCCGATCTTCTACATGATGATCGTCTGGGCGGCGTTCTGGGGCTTCGTGCTGTTCGCCGAGGTGCCCGACCTGTGGACGATCCTCGGGGCGGCGCTGATCGTCGGAGCCGGGGTGTTCGCCGCCATCCGCCAGCATCGGTTGCAGAGCGCGGAGGGATCCGCTTAGAGGGACCCGGTTGCAGCGGAGGGCCTGCGCGTGAGCGACGCCACGGGCACCTGTCTCGTCCTCGAGGAGCTGCGCTGCCGGCCGGAGACGCGGGCCGAGGTCGAACGGCTCGCCCGCGACCATGTCGCGGCCGCCCGGAGCACCTCGCCCGGCTGCCTGCGCTTCGACCTCGTCGCCGACCCCACCGATCCGTCGCGCCTGCGTCTCTACGGCAGCTTCGCCTCCGGGCCCGATCTCGACCGCTACCTCGGGGCCCCGCACACCCGCGCCTTCCGCGAGGCCGTGGCGCCGCTGGTGGATGCCCACGAGGTCCAGGAGTTCCTCGCCGATCCGAAGCCCGCGAAGCCGCGGCGCGTGCTCGTCGCCGTGCCGCTGCTCGCCGGCGAGCGTGGCCTGCTCGCGGGCCTCGAGCGCGAGGGCTTCGAGCCCGTCTTCAACGATCTCGGCCGCACACTGACGGAAGACGAGCTGATCGCGCGCCTTCCGGGCGTGGTCGCCACCATCGCCGGCATCGAGCCCTACACCGAGCGCGTCTTCCGCGCGGCGCCGGACCTCCGCTGCATCGCCCGCTTCGGCGTCGGCTACGACCAGATCGATCTGGATGCGGCGCGCCGGCACGGCGTCACCGTGGTCATGGCGTTCGGCAGCAATCACGAGGCGGTGGCCGACCACGCGCTGGCGCTGATGGCCGCCCTCGCCCACCGCACGCTCGCCTACGACCGGCGGGTGCGGGAGGGCGGCTGGGGCACGCTGCGGCACCGCGGCCTGCACGGGGCCGTGGTCGGCATCGTCGGCTTCGGGCGCATCGGCCGCGCGCTCGCGCGCCGCTGCCGGGGCTTCGCGTCGCGCATCCTCGTCGCCGATCCGGTGGTCGAGGCGGAGACGGTGCGGCACCTCGGCTGCGAGCCGGTCGACCTCGAGACGCTGCTCGGCGAAGCGGATTTCGTCTCGCTGCACTGTCCGGCCTCGCCGGAGACGCGGCATCTGATCGACGCCCGCCGCCTTTCCCTGATGCGGCCCACGGCCTATCTCGTGAATACGGCACGCGGTGCGCTCGTCGACGAGGCGGCGCTCGTGGCGGCGCTCGTGGAAGGCAGGATCGCCGGCGCCGGGCTCGACGTGTTCGAAACCGAACCTCCCGCGGGCTCGCCGCTCCTCGCGCTCGACAACGTGGTGCTGTCGCCGCACGTCGCCGGTCTCAGCGAGGACGCCATCCGGCGCATGGCGGCGATGTGCGTGGACAACATCCTGCACGTGCTCGCGGGCGAGGATCCGGGTGAAGGGCGTGTTCTCGATCCGGAAACGCTTCGGCTTCATGCGTAGGACAGGAATGCAGCAGGAACGGCAGCTGAGGGATCCCGGCACGGGCAAGCCGATCCGGATCTACGGCCCCGAAGACTTCGCGGCGATGCGCCGGGCCGGCCGGCTCGCGGCCGAGACCCTCGATCACATCACGCCGTACGTGCAGCCGGGCGTGGCCACGGGCGAGCTGGACCGGCTGATCGACCGTTTCATCCGCGATCATGGTGCGACGCCCGCCACGCTCGGCTATCGCGGCTATCCGAAGAGCTGCTGCATCTCGGTCAACCACGTCGTCAACCACGGCATTCCCGACGACAGGAAGCGCCTGAAGGAAGGCGACATCCTCAACATCGACGTGACCGTGATCCTCGACGGCTGGTACGGCGACACGAGCCGCATGTTCTACGTCGGCGAGCCGGCGAAGGTGCCGGTCAAGGGCCGGAAGCTCGTCGAAGTGACCTTCGAGTGCATGTGGCTCGGGATCCGCGCGGTCCGTCCGGGCGGAGGCCTCAACGAGGTCGGCTGGGCGATCCAGCGTCACGCCGAGGCGCACGGATTCGCGGTCGTCGAGGACTTCGTCGGCCACGGTGTCGGCCGCGACTTCCACGAGCCGCCGAACGTCCACCACTTCAAGTACAGCCGGCTGGATCGCAACGGCCGCTGGCTCGGCCGCTCGCGGAAGGGCGTTTCGAAGGGCGTGGTGCCGGACGTGCCGATCGTGCCCGGCATGATCTTCACGATCGAGCCGATGATTAACGCCGGAACGCCGGAGTGGAAACTGCTCGACGACAACTGGACGGCGGTGACCCGCGACCGCTCGCTGTCGGCCCAGTTCGAGCACACGGTCGGCGTCACCGAAGACGGGGTGGAGATCTTCACCCTCTCGCCCGCCGGCTGGCACCGGCCACCCTACGACGGGCCGCAGGATCTCGACGCCCTGCTCGCGGGTCTCGGGGAACGCGCGCCCGCCCTCTGAGCGGCGCTGAGGCGGAGGAGGCGGACATGGCGAAATGGGCGATCTATCCGAGCCTCGAAGGGCGCTCGGTGTTCGTGACGGGCGGCGGATCCGGCATCGGCGCCGCGATCGTCGAACATTTCTGCGCCCAGAAGTCGAAGGTCGCCTTCGTCGACATCGACGTCGAATCGAGCGAAAAGCTCGTCGCCGACATCGAAGCGAAGGGCGATCCCGCGCCACTCTTCATCGAGTGCGACCTGCGCGACATCGAATGGCTGCGGCGCTCAGTGGCGCAGGCGGCGGAAGCGAACGGGCCGATCACCATCCTGATCAACAACGCGGCGCGCGACGACCGCCACCGCATCGAGGACGTCACACCCGAATACTGGGACGAGCGGCAGTCGCTCAACCTCAAGCACCAGTTCTTCGCCGCCCAGGCGGTGATCCCGATGATGCGGCAGGCGGGCGGCGGCGTGATCCTGAACATGGGCTCGACGAGCTGGATGGTGGGCCAGGGCGGCATGCCCGGCTACACGGCGGCGAAGTCGGCCGTCGTCGGCCTCACCCGCGGCCTCGCGCGCGATCTCGGCCCGGACAACATCCGCGTCCTCTCGCTGGCGCCGGGCTGGATCATGACGAAGCGGCAGATCGAGCTCTGGCTCACGCCCGAGGGCGAGGAGGAGCTGATGCGCCGCCAGTGCCTGAAGCGCAAGCTCTACCCCGAGGACATCGCGCGGGTCGCGCTCTTCCTCTGCTCCGACGACGCCTCCGCGATCACCAACCAGACCTACATCGTCGACGGCGGGTGGGTGTAGGGGGCGAGCCCGTAAACCGGAATTCAACCATTCGGTGCGAGGATCGCCGGCGGACAGATATGCGGGCAGGGGACGACAGCCCATGTGCCGCTGGCTCGCCTACTGGGGTGAACCGGTCTTCCTCGAGGAGATGCTGTTCGCGCCCCGTCACAGCCTCGTCCAGCAGAGCCTGCACGCCCGGCGGGCCAAGGGACCGACGAACGGCGACGGCTTCGGGGTCGGCTGGTTCGGCGAGCGCGAGGAGCCCGGTCTGTACCGCGACATCCTCCCGGCGTGGAACGACTGCAACCTGCGCAGCCTCGCCTCTCAGGTCCGTTCACGGCTCTTCTTCGCGCACGTGCGTGCGTCGACAGGCACCGCGGTTTCCCGCGAGAACTGCCATCCGTTCCGTTACGGCCGCTGGCTCTTCATGCACAACGGCCAGATCGGCGGCTACGAGCGCCTCCGTCGGCGGCTCGAGGCCCTGATCGAGGACCGCTACTACGACGCGCGCCGCGGTACCACCGACAGCGAGCTGATCTTCCTCCTGCTGCTCGGCGCCGGACTGGATCGGGAGCCGCTCGCGGCCTTCTCCGGAACCATCGCGACCGTCTCGCGTGTCGCGGCCGCGGCGTCGGTCGGTGAGCCGACCCGGATCTCGGCGGCGGTGACCGACGGCAGCCGGCTGATCGCGGTGCGCTGGGCGAGCGACGACGCGCCGCCGACACTCTACTGGCGACAGCAGCGCGGCCGCCTGATCGTCGTCTCCGAACCGCTCGACGACAGCACCGAAGGCTGGGAGGAGGTGCCAGCGGGCGGTGTGCTGATCGCCGACTCGCCGGTGCGGGCCGGGATCCGGCCGCTCGTTCCTCGGCCGGTCCCGGCCTGAGCCCGGGGCGCGGTCTACTTCCGCCCGATGCGGCGGTCGCGGTCCTGCTGGACGATACGCTCCGCTTCGGCCACGGCCAGCTCCCAGGCGGCGAGCCACTCCGCGCCGTTCTGCACGTTCTCGACGAACCACTTCTTCATCGGCTCGCGCGCCGCGACGAAGGTCGCCTTCTCCTCGGCGGTCGGCACGTACACGGTGCCGCCGGAGGCCACGAACTCGTCGAGGGCGCGGCCCTCGTACTGCTTGTTCCAGTTGAGCTGGATCTCGGAGGCCTGCACCACGCCGTCGATCACCAGATCCTGCAGGTCCGGCGGCAGCCGCTGCAGCCATGCGTCGCTCATCCACCAGAAGGCGAAGAGCGGCGACTGCTCGTCGAGGGTCACGTATTTGAGCACCTCGTGCATGTTGTTGGGGACGATGTCGGTGGCGGCGTTGTTGGTGCCCTCGACGACGCCGGTCGCGAGCGAGGTGTAGAGCTCGCCCCAGACGACGGGCGTCGGGTTGGCGCCGAGCACCTTCATGAACTCGATGCGCAGCGGCGAATCGATCGTGCGCATCTTGATGCCGGCGAGATCCGCCGCCGATTTCACGAGCTTGTGCGCCGTGAAGATGCTGCGCCAGCGGCCGGTGTTGCCGACGTGCACGAGCCGCACGTTGCCCGTGCGCTCGAGCACGGTGTCGCGGACCCGGTCGAAGAACGGACCGTCCCAGACGGCCTCGGCGACGCGGTCGTCCGGAAGCGAGTAGGGAATGTCCGTGACCTGCAGTTCGGGGACGAAATTGGCGATGCCGCCGACCGTCGTGTGGGTGAGCTCGAGCGTGTCCAGCTGCACCTGCTCGATCAGCTCGCGGAAATTGCCGAGCTGCGAGGCCGGGTAGATCTCGACCCTGATCCGCCCCTGCGAACGGCTCTCGAGGAACGTCTTGAGGAACACGCCCGGGATCTGGTCGTCCGAGATCTCGGTCGCCGGCCCGACGTGACCGTATTTGAGCACGAACTCCTGTGCGGATGCCGGGAGGGCCGCGGCGATCAGCGCCGCGCCGGCTGCCACTGCTGCGAGAGGTCTCATTGCTGGTCTCCCCGATTCCCCGCCGGTTTCAGAACCCCAGCAGTCGCGGCAGGGTGAGCGACAGCGCCGGGATGTAGGTGACGAGCAGGATGATGCTCAGGTGCACGAGGAAGTAGGGCAGGAGCTCGCGCGTGATCTGCTCCATCTTCTCGCCGGAGATGCTGGAGGCGACGAACAGGATCAGCCCCACGGGCGGCGTGGCGAGCCCGATCGTCAGGTTGACGCACATGATGATCGCGAAGTGCAGCGGATCGACGCCGAGCTGCAGCATGGTCGGTGCCAGAATCGGCCCGAGGATCAGGATCGCCGGCCCGGCGTCGAGGAACATGCCGACCACGAGCAGCAGGAGGTTGATCAGCAGCAGGAGCAGCAGCGGATCCGACGTGATGCCGAAGACGGTTTCCGCGAGCCGGTTCGGAAGCCCGGAGAGGGTCGCGGCCCAGCCGAACACGGCCGCGGTGCCGACCGCGAGCAGGATGGTCGAGGAGGCGACCCCGGTCCGCAGCAGGATCTGCGGCAGCGCCCTCGGGTCGAGCGTGCGCAGCACGAGGAGGCTCAGGATCAGGGCGTAGGCGACGGCGGCCCCTGCGGCCTCGGTGGGCGTGAACACACCACCGAGAATGCCGCCGAGGATGATCACGGGCGTGAGCAGCGGCAGGAAGGCGCCGCGGGCGGCGGCGAACAGCTCGCCCACGGGTGCGCGCGCCTCGCGCTTCGGGTAGTGCCGGCGGCGGGCGATGAGGTTGGTGCAGATCATGAGCCCGATGCCGGTCAGGATCCCCGGCACGAATCCGGCGAGGAACAGCGCCGCCACCGAGACCTGCATCACATAGGCGTAGATCACCATGATGATCGAGGGCGGGATGATCGGGCCGATCACCGAGGAGGCGGCGGTGACGGCGGCGGCGAAGCGGCGGGTGTAGCCCTCGCGCTCCATCGCCGGGATCAGCATCGAGCCGAGGGCCGAGGTGTCGGCCACGGCCGAGCCGGAGAGGCCCGCGAAGAACATGCTCGAGACCACGTTCACCTGGGCGAGGCCGCCGCGGAAGTGCCCCACGAGCGCGTTCGCGAGACGCACGAGGCGCGCGGTGATGCCGCCGTGGTTCATGATCTCGCCCGCGAGGATGAAGAGCGGGATCGCGAGCAGCGGGAACTGGTTGATCCCGAGGATCAGCTTCTGCGGCAGCAGGGTCAGGAACTGCGGCCGGTCCGCGAGCAGGAAGGCGGCGACGGGGGCGGCCGCGAGCGCGAAGACGATCGGCACGCCGATGACGACGCAGCCGACGAAGACCCAGAGCCACGCGAGCCCGATCATGCGGAACTTGCGCCCCCGGTCGCCAGCGCCGCGGCCTCCTCGCCCCGCACGGCCCGCGGATCGAGGAGCCCGCGCAGGTGGCGCAGCATCTGGCCCGAGGCCACGACCAGCATCACCGCGGCGCCGGACGGCACGGCCGCGAACAGCCACGCCATCGAGAAGCCGCCCAGCATGATCATCACCTGCCGGCGGCCGTTCCAGGTGAACACCACACCGTAATGGAGAAGGACCGCGAGCAGGGCGACCACGATCACGGAGACGAGCAGCATCACGGCGTGGCGCGCCCGGTCGGCCAGGCTCGACGGCAGGAGTTCGATGGCGATGTGGGCTCCCCTCGCGAGCGCGACCGGAGCGCCCGTGAAGGTGAGCCAGACCATGCTGTACTTGGCGAGCTCCTCGGCCCAGGACAGCGCGTCGTTCAGCACGTAGCGCCAGAAGACCGAAGCGGCGACGACCGCAGCAATGGCGGCGACCAGCAGGATGGTGGCGGCGCTGCACAGCGCGAGCAGAGCCGCGGACGCGCGGTCCACCGCTTCCTGCGCACTGTCGAGCATGCGCGCCACCTCTGCCTCCCCTCGTCTGCCTTCGAGGGGTATGGGTGCGCCGGTGGTCTGTCAAGCAAGGCGGAGGCGGCGGGCATGGAGCGCCACAGGGTCGACCGCAGCGAGGGTGACGTCAATCTCTCGGCGCGCAGACAGGCGTTCACGGACCGCAGCGTCGGACCCCGCGGGCGCGAACTGCTCGCCCGCGACGAGGCGGTCTTCTTCCGCCAGTCGCTCTCCACCCCCTGCCTCGACGCCCTCGCGGGAGCGCGTGACGCCACGCTGGTGACCGCCGACGGCCGCGAGCTGCTCGATTTCCACGGCAACAGCGTGCATCAGGTGGGCTTCGGCCATCCGCGGGTGGTCGCGGCGGTGAAGCGCGCGCTCGACGAACTGCCCTTCTCGCCGCGCCGCTTCACCAACCGCTTCGCGGTCGAGCTCGGCGAACGGCTGTGCGCCGCCGCACCGGGCGGGCCCTGGAAGCTGCTGCTGGCGCCGGCCGGCACGGTCGCCGTCGGCATGGCCATCCGCCTCGTGCGCATGCTCACCGGGCGCCACAAGATCCTGTCCTTCTGGGGTGCCTTCCACGGCGTGGGGCTCGACGCCGCTTCGGTCGGCGGCGAGGCGCTGTTCCGGCGCGATGTCGGCCCGCTGCTGCCGGCGACCGAACATCTGCCGCCACCGACCCGCGGCCGCTGCGCCCACGGCTGCACGGACGACGCCCACAGCCGCTGCCTCGAACGCCTCGACGCGGTGCTCGCGGCCGAGGGCGACTTCGCCGCGCTCTTCGCCGAGCCCGTGCGCTGGACCACGGTGGAGCTGCCGCCGCCCGCCTACTGGCGGGCCGTGCGCGAGATCTGCGACCGGCACGGCGTGCTGCTCGTCTTCGACGAGATTCCCTCCTGCCTCGGCCGCACCGGGACGCTTTTCGTCTGCGAGCAGATGCAGGCGGTCCCCGACATCCTGCTCCTCGGCAAGGGGCTCGGCGGCGGCGTCTTTCCGCTCGCCGCCATGCTGGCCCGGGCGGAGTTCGACCGTTTTCCGGAGACGGCGATCGGGCACGTCACGCACGAGAAGAGCAGCCTCGGCTGTGCCGCGGCGCTCGCCACCCTCGACGTGATCGCGGATGAGGATCTCTGCGGCCGCGCCCGCCGCCTCGGCGGGGCGGTCCTCGCGAGACTGCGCGGACGCCTCGACGGCCATCCGCTGGTCGCGGAGGTGCGCGGCATCGGCATGCAGTGGGCGATCGAGCTCCGTCGGCCCGACGGGGCGCCTGCGGTGGACGAGGCGGAGGAGGTCCTCTACGCCTGCCTCGAACGGGGCCTGTCCTTCAAGATCGGCGCCGGCAGCACGCTCGTCCTCGGCCCGCCGCTCACCATCGGCGAGGACGAGCTGGACCGCGCCCTCGGGATTCTCGAAGAGGTACTGGGCGATCTGGCGTGATCCCGCTCACCGCTACGGGCAACCGGCGGAGCGCCACTCAGTAGGCGTTCTTGTTCACGAAGCCGCGGAAGATGGTCAGCAGCAGGATCCAGACGTCGAACCAGAGCGACCAGTGGCGCATGTAGTAGAGATCGTAGGCGATCCGCTCGCGGATCTTCTCCTCGCTGTCGGTCTCGCCGCGACAGCCGTTCACCTGGGCCCATCCGGTCATGCCCGGGCGTACCCGCAGGCGTGCGGCATAGAGCTCGATCGTCCGCTCGTAGCCTTCGTCCATGGCGACGGCGTGCGGGCGTGGGCCGACGAGGCTCATCTCGCCGCGGAGAACGTTGATGAGCTGGGGCAGCTCGTCGATGCTGGTCCGTCGCAGCCAGCGTCCGACGCGTGTGACCCGCGGGTCGCCCTTCCTCGCCTGGCGGAACGGACCGTTCGGATCGTCGCAGTTGTGGTACATGGTGCGGAACTTCCACATCAGGAACGGTGTCCGACCGTAGCCGTACCGCAGCTGCCTGAAGAACACGGGCCCCCTGGAGTCGAGCTTGATGAGGATCGCGACCACGAGGAACAGCGGAGCCACCCCGATCAGCAGGAACGCGGCTCCGAGCCGGTCCATGAGCACCTTGCCGATCCGGCCCCAGTCCCGCACCGGCCTGCGGGCGACATGAAGCCAGGGAACATCCGATCCTTCGAGCAGTCCGGAACGCGCCAGGGCGGCGCCCGCACCATCGAGCCAGAGGTAGATGTCGACCGGACAGACGAGCAGCGCTTCGATCGCGCGCCGCGCGAGAGTCTCGTCGTTCTGCGGCACGGCCACCACGACGCCATCGATCTGCTCCTCGACGGCCATCGCCCGCAGGCGGTCGACCAGGGCGCGCGGATCGTCCGCGTTTCCGAGAGCGAGCGTGACTGCCGGTTCGATGCCCTCCGAACGCGAGCGGAAATATGCCGATGCCGACTGCAGGAGGTCGGGCGCGCCCACGAGGGCCACACGGTACGCGAGCAGGTCGCGCACGCGCGAGAGGAGCCACCCGTCCATCGCGAGGCGCACGAACACGAGGAACAGGGCCGAGCCGGCAAGCCAGCTCAGATACCAGCCGCGGGAAACCTTGCCGACGCTCTTCCCCAGAAATCCGACGATCACGACCAGTGCGGCGACGATCGCGAAAGCCTTGAAATCCAGGACGAGTGCCTTGCGCTCGTCGCTCTTCTGCCAGCCGGTCCCCGGCATACCGCGACGGAGCAGGAAGAACGCCAAGGATGTCAACAACGCGAGCAGCGCGTCCTGATCGATGAAGTCCTCGTAACCGTAGCGGAAACCATAATGGACAATCGAGCTCGCGAGCCAGATCAGGCCGATGCCGGCCGCTCCCGTTGCGATCAGGGAATCTTCGAGAATCTCCGGCGTCAGGAACGCGCGCAGACGGCGTTCCCAGGCGTGCCGCCTGACGGTGGTGCGTTCGAGACCGAGACCGGACTTCACGATCGACGCTCCCGTCCAGGATCGCGAATGTACCTGCTCCCGCGAGCCGGGCACACCCTTCGTGACCTTCCCTGACACGACCGGGCCGGCCGCGCTGTGACGCAGCGACACACCCCGGGTCGCCGGCCCCGCAACGACCACCAGTCGCGGCGTCCGGACGCCAACCACGATGTAGGGCATGCCGCGGTTCGCACAACGAACCCCCGGTCCCCAGACATACCGGGGGGGCGTCGCCAACCGACCGTGATCCCCCACTCTCCCACGAGGGCGGAGCATCCACCGCGCGCGGCGGGGCCGGACAGTCGAAGAATGGGCTTGCGCATGCCGGTATGCCAGCGCGGAATGCGACCGACCGCTGCCCGCCCGCCATCCGTGTCCGCGGGATCACGCCCCGGAGCGGCGACCGGGACCCGCCTCACCGCCACACGCGCCTTGCGAGACCGAGCATGTTGTCGAACAGGATGCCGCGGATCGCGGCGTCGTCGTAACCGCGGGCCGCGAGCCCCTCGGCGATCTCGGGCAGCTGCTCCGGGGCCGCGATCTTCAGACCGCGCGGCACGCCGTCGTAGCCGTGCTCCGGCGGCCACCAGTACGCCCGGTCGAGGCCGGGCGGCGAATCGTCGAGGCCATTGGCCGGATATTCGTAGTCGAGGGAGACGCCGACATGGCGTGGTCCGATGCGGTCGACCAGCCGGTCGATGCAGTCGAGGATGGCCGGGGTGCGCGCTTCCGGATCCGGCAGGAAGCGGCCGACGCCGGTGACGCACACGACCCCGCCCGAGGCCGCGCAGGCGTCGATCTGTTCCTCCGTGATGCAGCGACGGTTCGGATTGAGCGCGCGCGGATTGGCGTGGCTGAAGATCACCGGGCCGAGGCCGAGCTCCACGATGTCGAGGCTCGTGCGGTGCCCGGTGTGCGACAGGTCCATGAACACGCCGGCTTCGTAGATCGCCTCCACGATCCGCCGTCCGAGCGGCGTGAGCGGCACGTCCTCGTCGTAGCAGCCGCCGCCGATTTCGTTGTTGCGGTTGTAGACGAGATGGATCTGCCGCACGCCCAGATCGCGGAACAGGAACACCATCTCCGGCCGGCCGCGGAGCGGCACGCCGCCCTCGAGGTCGAAGGCGACGGCGAGCTTCCCTTGCGCGACCGCCCGCTCGACGTCCGCCGCCTTCCGCGCCGGCACGAACAGATCGGCTCGTGCTTCGAGCTGGCGGCGGAAGCTCGCGATGACCGTCAGGATCTGGTCGAGCGGGTTCATGTCCATGCCGATGTTGATGGACACGAAGCGCGCACCGTTGCGCCGGTGCCGCTCGAGCGCCCGCAGGTCGAAGTCGGGATGCAGCGGCACGCAGGAATGCGCGTCCCAGATCGGCAGCGATGGCATGAGCGTCCCGTCGTGGTCGGCCGCGATCATAGGCCGCGGGGACGGCCGCACCAGCGGATGTTCGCGCCGCCGGCGCGGCTTGCCTGCACATTGGACGTCGCTACCCTCGCGCGAGGTCGGATCTGCGCCCGCCGCGGACGCATTTCCCATACCTGGAGACGGACGTGTCGAACCGCTTCGAGCGCGTGCTGTTCGCCTGCGGGCTCGCGATCCTCGTCGCCGGCTACGGCTACGGCGTGGGCCGCTTCGCCTGGCCACCCGCCGGACTGCTCGAACGGGCCCTGTTCGCGGCCCGCGACTGGCAGGAGAACTGGCGGCACTATCTCGGCATCTTCTCCAAATACGCACGGGAGCGCGACTTCGAGCGCGGCGGCGTGCTGCGCTACGACCGTGAGCGGGCCTTCGCGGGCCTCACGCTGGTGACCGCCTTCACGGGCCAGCGTTTCGAAGCGCTGCTCCTCGACATGGACGGCGACGTCGTCCACCGCTGGCACGTGTCGCCGGGAGAGATCTTCGGCAGTTCCGGACACGTGGACGTGGTGCCGGACGACTGGGAGGCCAACTATCACGGGGCCGCCCTCCGCCCCGACGGCACGCTTTTCGTGAACACGGGCGGTGTCGGTCTGGTCGCGGTGGACGCCTGCGGCCAAATCCGCCTGAAAGTGGCGGAGCGCACCCATCACGATGTCGACCTGCTGCCGGACGGCGACATCGTCGTCCCGAACATCCGCCTCGTTCACGGGACCTCGCCGGACAGACCCGGCCCCCGCCCCGGCATCGACGGCTATTATCAGGACGAGACCGTGCTGTGGCTCGATCCCGAGGGCCGCATCCGCCGCGAATATTCCATCCTCGATGCGATCTATGCGGGAGGCCTGCAGTACCTCCTGACTTCCGGTCCGGGCCCGACCGGCGCCCAGGCGTTCGACGCGGTCGACCTCTTCCACAACAATACGGCAGAGGTCCTGCGCGAGGAGATGGCCGCAGCCTTCCCGCTGTTCGAGGCCGGCGACATCCTGGTCTCACCGCGGCATCTCAATACCATCCTCGTGATCGACGGCGAGACGGGCGCCGCCAAGTGGGCGATGACGGGCCCGTTCATCGGCCAGCACGATCCCGACTTCCTGCCGAATGGCCACATACTGCTGTACGACAACCGCAAGGCACCGAAGCCCGGAGCTTTCGGCTCTACCAGGATCGTGGAAATCGATCCCGCGACCAAGGAGGTCGTGTGGTCCTGGACGGGCGAAGGTCGGGACAGCTTCTACAACGGCTCGCGCGGCGAGCAGACCATGCTGCCGAACGGCAACATCCTGTTCCCCGACGTCTTCAACGGCCGGGTGCTCGAGATCGACCGCGATACGGGCGATGTCGTCTGGGAATGGGTGAACCTGGTGGAGCCGGGTGTGGTCGGCATCGTCATCGATGTCGAACGCTACCGCGAGGACGATCTGACCTTCCTCGACCGGCCCTGCTCCTGAGGAGGAGCGGCGAACGCCCGCATGTGGTGGGCGGCGTGATCCGGCTCGTAGGCGCATTCGCGGCCGACGGGGCAGGCGTGACGGGCGAGGCAGCCGAGGCGCATGCAGTCGGAGGCCGGGCGCGCGGCGAGGAACGCCCGGCAGCGCGCCACGTCGTAGCCTTCGGTCGTGAGTGCTGCGGCCGGACAGGCGAAAAGACACGGCCGTTCCCGGCACTCGGCACAGGGGTGCCCGAGCCGCGGCGGTGCCGGCAGATCGAGGTGCGCGGCGAACACCAGCGCAGCCCGGTAGGCGTGCCAGAGGCCGTGGACGGGGTGGATCAGCATGCCGAGCGGCGAGGCTTCGAGCCCGGGCTCGGCCCGGCGTGCCCAGCGCTGGAAGGGGTGCCAGGGCGGCCCGTCGGAGGGGTAGAGGGCCTCGGCGCCGAAACGGGCCGCGAGATCCCCGACGACGCGCCGGGTGTAGCGCTCGAAGCAGTGTGGATCGCCCGCCTCCGGCGCTTCGCGGATCTTCCGCCAGAGAGCGGAACCGGCGTTGCCGACGAGCAGCAGCGTGCCCGCGGGGCTTCCGTCGGGGAGCGGCGGCACCGCGTCTTCCGGCAGCGGATGGAAGGCGCCACAGAGCCGGAAGCCCGCGGCTTCGAGCTCTCGCCGGAGGGCTGCGAGGTCGGGACACCCTTCCGTCCCGGTCGAAGGCGCGGACGCCGCGGCCGGGCCCGCCGTTGCCGCGGGCGGCCCGTCTTGCGGAAAACCCTCCACGGTCCTATCAGCGGGGCGACGACGACCGCCGCGCCGCGGTCGGGCCGAAACAGGGGGAGGTTCCATCGTGCACAGACGCCATCTGCTCGCCGCCGCAGGCGCGCTCGTCGCCGCTTCGGCACTGTCGGTCCCGGCTGCGCAGGCGGCCTGGCCGGAACGGCCCATCACCATCATCGTGCCCTGGGGCGCGGGTGGCGGCACCGATGCCACCGGCCGCATTCTCGCGAGCCTGATGCAGCAGGAACTCGGCGTTCCGGTCAACGTCGTCAACCGCACCGGCGGCTCCGGCGTGGTCGGCCATGCCGCGATCGCCAATGCCGAGCCGGACGGCTACACGCTCGGCGTGGTCACGGTCGAGATCGGCATGATGCACTGGGCCGGCCTGACCGATCTCGACTGGCGCGCCTACACGCCGCTCGCCCTCTACAACGAGGATCCCGCGGGCGTGCAGGTCCGGGCGGACGCGCCCTGGAACACGGCGCAGGAGCTGCTGGACGCCGTCCGCGACAACCCGCCCGGCACCTTCAAGGCCTCCGGGACCGGTCAGGGCGGCATCTGGCATCTGGCGCTCGCCGGCATGCTGGATGCGGCCGGCATGGAACCCGACCGGGTACCCTGGGTGCCGAGCCAGGGGGCGGCCCCGGGCCTGCAGGATCTGGTCGCGGGCGGTGTCGACATCGTCACCTGTTCGGTGCCGGAGGCCAAGGCGCTGATCGACGCCGGCAAGGTCAAGAGCCTCGCCGTCATGTCGGAAGAGCGCAATCCCGCGTTCCCGGACGTTCCGACCCTGAAGGAGGCGACCGGCCTCGACTGGACGCTCGGTGCCTGGCGCGGCATCGCCGGGCCGAAGGGCCTGCCGCAGGAGGTCGTCGACACGCTCGTTCCGGTCCTGAAGAAGATCCACGACAGTCAGGAGTTCCGCGACTTCATGGCGCAGCGCGGCTTCGGCGTGATCTGGAAGGGCCCGGAGGAGTTCGCCGATTTCATGGCGCAGCGGGACGAAGCGCTCGGTGCGGTCATGAAGAAGCTCGGGCTCGCCAGGGGCTGAGACCGGACGAAGCGACCTGGCCCGGGGAGGAGGCGCCGGCATGATCCTCGCCGATCGGGTGTGGGGTGTGCTGTTCCTCCTCCTCGGGCTCGCCGTCGCCGGCATTGCCCGCACGTTCCCGAAGATCCCGGGCCAGGCCTACGGCTCGTCGCTGCTGCCGACGCTGATCGGCACCGGCATCGTCCTCTGCGGCGTGCTGCTGGTCGCTTCGGATCTGCGCCGGCGTCCCCGGCCGCCGCTTCTCTTCCTCGAGCCGGAGGCGCGCTCGCCCGAGCGCCTGATCGACGCGGCCTGCGTCGTCCTCGCCATTCTGTGGTTCATTCTCGCCGCCGACGCGCTGGGCTTCCTGCTCACCGCAGCGGTGGCGGTGGGCGGTCTGGTCTGGCGCTTCCGCCGGCGCGGGATCCTCGTGGCGGCGGCGGCCGGCCTCGTCTCGGCGATCGCCGTCGATTGGCTGTTCCGTCATCTGATGCTGGTGCCGCTGCCGCTCGGGCCGCTCGCCGGCTGGATCTGGTAGGCCGGATGGACCCGCTGCTCACCGCCCTCGCGCTGCTGTTCACGCCCTGGAACCTCGTCGTCATCGTGCTGGCGGGGCTGTTCGGCCTGTTCGTCGGCGCCATGCCCGGGCTGACGGCGACGCTCGCGACGGCGCTGCTGGTGCCGGTCACCTTCTTCATGGATCCGGTGCCGGCGCTCGCCGCCATCGTGACCACGACGGCGATGGCGATCTTCGCCGGCGACCTGCCCGGGGCGCTGCTCCGCATCCCGGGCACGCCGGCTTCGGCCGCCTACGTCGACGACGCCTACCGGCTGACACAGAAGGGGCAGGCCGAGGCGGCGCTCGGGATGGGCGTCATGGCGTCGGCGATCGGGGGACTGGTCGGTGCCGTGATCCTCGCCACCACCGCACCGATGCTGGCCGAGGTCGCACTGTCCTTCAGCTCGTTCGAATATTTCTGGCTGGCGGTGCTCGGCCTGTCCTGTGCCGCCTTCATCTCGACGGGGAGCCCGCTCAAGGGCCTCGTCTCGCTCCTGCTCGGCCTCTTCGTCGCGACGATCGGCATCGACATCACGGCCGGCTACCCGCGCTTCACCTTCGGCATCACCGAGCTCATGGGCGGGGTCAGCTTCATCCCGGCGATGATCGGCATGTTCGCCGTCTCCGAGGTGCTGCGCTGGGCGGTCGGGCATCGCGGCAGCGGGACCCTCGCGCAGCAGCGGGTCGGACCGCTGTTCCGCGGCCAGCTCGGCAACCTGCGGCGCTACCGCGCCGGGCTCGCGCGCGGCAGCCTGCTCGGCACGGCGATCGGCATCCTGCCCGGGGCCGGCGCCGACATCGCCGCCTGGGTGGCGTACGCGCTCTCGAAGCGCTTCTCGCGCGAACCGGAGAAGTTCGGCACCGGACATGTCGAGGGCATCGTCGATGCGAGTTCCGCCAACAACGCGAGCCTTGGCGGTGCCTGGGTGCCGGCGCTCGTCTTCGGCATTCCCGGTGATTCGATCACCGCGATCGTGATCGGCGTGCTCTACATGAAGGGCATGAACCCGGGCCCCACCGTGATGCTGCAGCGGCCCGAACTGCTCTATGCCGTCTTCGCCACCTTCTTCCTCGCCAACCTCCTGATCCTGCCGCTTGGCTGGCTCGCCATCAAGTTCTACCGGCGGCTGCTCGACGTGCCGCGCGAGGTGCTGATGCCGGTGATCCTGCTGCTGTGCATGGTGGGATCCTTCGCCATCAACAACACCGTCTTCGGCGTCGGCATCATGCTGGTTCTCGGCGTGCTCGCCTTCTTCATGGAGGAGAGCGGCTTTCCGATCGCGCCGGCGATCCTCGGCATCGTGCTCGGACCGATGATCGAGCACAATTTCATCACCTCGATGATCAAGGCCGAGGGCGATCTTTTCGCCTTCTTCGAGCGCCCGATCGCGGCCGTGCTCGGGACCGTCACCCTCCTCGTCTGGGGCTTCACCCTCTGGCGGGCGCGGCGCACACCGGCGCGGCAGGGGGTGGCGGAGGCCGCCGGTGCCGAAGCCGGGAAATCCTGAGGTCCAGAAGAAAACACCCCCGGATCGCTCCGGGGGTGCTCCTGTGCGGAACCGGGCGGCGCGTCAGTCGGCGCGGCTCAGGTTCTCCGCGGCGCTCTTGCCGTTGCGGCCACGCACGAGTTCGTAGCGAACCCGCTCGCCTTCACGCAGCGTGTCCATGCCGGAGCGCTCGACGGCGGAGATGTGGACGAAGGCGTCCGGACCGCCCTGGTCCGGCTGGATGAACCCGTAGCCCTTCGTCGCGTTGAACCACTTCACAGTACCGGTATTCAAGTCACTTACCTCACAAGCGATGTCGCCCCGGGCAACGTGCCCGGAACGAGGCCTTTCTGCGCTGTTCGGGAGAACACTGCGGCGGACGCCGCGAGACCGTGAAGGCGAGCAGAAGCACCTGCGGACAACCTACTCCGGGCGAGCCCGACGTCAAGGAAAAATTCGCAGGCCGACGAAATTTTTTTCGCCTCAGCCGGCGAAGGGTACCGCCGGACGGCCGCGCACGCCGGGAACGGTGGCGAACACGGCACCGGACAGGGGGGCGTCCCGCAGCCGCACTCCGTCGAGCCCGATCCGGGCGGACGTGACGTAGAGGGTGCCGAGCCCGGCGCCGCCGAAACAGCAGGCCGTCGGCCGCGGCACCGGCAGCGGCAGGACGCGCTCGATCCGTCCGTCGGGATCGAAGCGGACGATCCGCCAGCCGTCCCAGATGGCCGACCAGACGCAGCCCTCAGCATCGACGCAGAGCCCGTCGGGGAATCCGTCCCCTTCCGCGAGACGGGCGAAGACGCGGCGGTTCGAGACCGCGGCCGTGTCCGGATCGTAGTCGTAGAGCCAGATCGTGCGCGCGAGGCTGTCGGTGTGGTACATGCGGCGGCCGTCGGGACTCCAGTCGATGCCGTTCGAGATGCCGATGCCGCGTTCGACCGCATGCACGGAGAGGTCCGGGTCGAGGCGCCAGAGCGTGCCCGAAAAGGCGCGCTCGTCCATGTCCATGGTCCCGGCGAAGAACCGCCCGCGGGGATCGCAGCGGCCGTCGTTGAAGCGGTTCTTCGGCAGGTCCGCCTCGGGATCGTGGATCGGCTGCAGCGCTCCGGTCGCCGGTTCGAAGAACCAGAAACCGCTTTCGAGCGCGACGACCAGCGAGCCGTCGCGACGGAAGGCGTAGCAGCCGATCCGCTCGGGCAGACGGAACGCGCGCGCCTCGCCCGTGGCGGGATCGAGCCGGTACAGCCGGCGCGATTCGATGTCGACCCACCAGAGTGTGGAATCCAGCGGATGCCAGCACGGCCCCTCGCCGAGCACCGCCGGCGTTTCCACCACCACGTCCCATTCGCTTCCGACAGACGGCACTTGTCTCTCCCCGCACGCCCGACCATGCTCGCCCGCGCCGCCGACAACCGGATCCCCGGAGCAGCCCTTGGCCCTCTGGCAGCGCCACGTCCTGCCGTTTCTGATCGACCGCGTCATGCGCCACCGGCACTTTCTCGACCTGCGCCGGCGGATCGCGGGCGAGGCGTCCGGCCGGGTGCTCGAGATCGGCATCGGCTCCGGGCTCAATCTGCCGTTCTACGGCCGCCGCGTCGAGCATCTGACGGGAATCGACCCGTCGCCGGCCCTGCTCGGGAAGGCGCGCGAACGGTCGCAGTGGGTCGGCTTTCCGGTACGGCTTCTCGAAGGCTCGGCCGAAGCGCTGCCGCTCGACGATGCGAGCATCGACACGGTGGTGAGTTCCTGGACGCTCTGCTCGATCCCCGGCGTCGAGAGTGCGCTCGCCGAGATCGCCCGGGTGCTGCGGCCGGGCGGCCGCTTCCTGTTCGTCGAGCACGGCCTCGCGCCCGAGCCGCGGGTCGCGCGCATCCAGCACGCGCTGACGCCGGTGTGGCGGCGGATCGCCGGGGGCTGCCACCTCGACCGGCCGATCGACACGCTCCTGCGGCGGGCGGGGCTCGAACCCGAGCGGCTCGAGACGGGCTACCTGCTTCCCGGGCCGCGTGCGTTCACCTACCACTATCTCGGCCGCGCGGCGCGTGTGGCGGCCCGGGGGCACGCGTGAGACGCGCCGGGCGAAAGGCGAGGAGGAGAAGGACATGCGGCAGGTGACCGTCGCCGCCACGCAGATGGCCTGCGGCCCCGACAGCGCCGACAACATCGCGCGCGCCGAACGGCTGGTGCGGCGGGCGGCGCTGCGCGGTGCCGACATCGTGCTGCTGCAGGAGCTGTTCGCCCACCCCTACTTCTGCAAGGACCAGAAGGCGGAACATTTCGATCTCGCCCGGCCGGCCGACGACTGCCCGCTGCTCGACCGCATGCGCCGGCTCGCGGCCGAGCTCGGCGTGGTCCTGCCGGTGAGCTTCTTCGAGCGCGCCAACAACGCCTATTTCAATTCGCTCGCGGTGATCGACGCCGACGGCAGTGTGCTCGGCATCTACCGCAAGAGCCACATCCCGGACGGACCGGGCTATCAGGAGAAGTTCTACTTCTCGCCGGGCGACACCGGCTTCCGGGTCTGGCGCACCCGCGCCGGCACGATCGGGGTCGGCATCTGCTGGGACCAGTGGTTCCCGGAAGCGGCGCGGATCATGGTGCTGATGGGCGCCGAGCTGCTGCTCTATCCGACCGCCATCGGCTCCGAGCCGCAGGATCCGGAATACGACAGCTCCGGGCACTGGCAGACGGTGATGCGCGGCCACGCCGCCGCCAACATGGTCCCCGTGGTGGCCTCGAACCGCGTCGGCCGCGAGGTCGGCGAGAGCTGCACCGTCACCTTCTACGGCCGCTCCTTCGTCACCGACGGCCGGGGTGCGATCGTCGCCGAGGCCGACAGCGAGAGCGAAGCGGTCCTCGTGCACACCTTCGATCTCGACCTGCTGCGCCGCGAGCGGGCGGCCTGGGGCCTGTTCCGCGACCGCCGCCCCAACCTCTACGTGCCGCTCCTGAGCCTCGACGGTTCCGGTCAGGCCTGGTGACGGCGCCGGCTCAGGTGAGCGCGTCGATCTCCTGGTCCGTGAGCTGGCCCGGAACGAGCGTCACCGGCACCCGCAGCTTGCCGAGGTTCTTCATGAGATGGCTCACGATCGGCCCCGGATTGCTCGCGGTCGGGGCGGTCGCCAGCACGAGCAGCGAGATCGCCGCATCCTCCTCGATCAGGCGCAGCACCTCCTCCTCGCGCCGGCCCTCGCGAATGTAGAGGATCGGCATCTTCCCCGTCTGGGCGAAGACCTCGGCGGCGAGGGTCTGCAGGCGCCGTTCCGCCTCGGTCCGCGCTTCCTCTTCCATCACCCGGCCGACGCCGAGCCAGTGCTGGAACTCGACCGGCTCGATGACGTAGAGCAGCGCCACCCGGCCGCCCGTGTGCTGGGCCCGCCGGCAGGCGAAGCGGAGCGCGTTGCGCATCTCCTCGCTCTCGTCGACGACCACGAGGAAGACGCGCTCGCGCCTTTGGCTCTCCCCTTCGGCCGCTGTCGACGACGCACCGTCTGCGCTCATGGCTTAGCGCCTCGCGAACAGAAGGTTGGCGGTCCATCCCGCGAAGAGGGCGATCCCGAGGGCGCCCAGACCGTAGAGCAGCGGGCGGCGCCGCGAGAGATCGTAGAGATCGGCCTCGAGACCGATCTTCGAGACCATCAGCACATTGCTCTGGGCGTGCTCGAGCCGCCCGTCGCGGAAATAGAGCGTCTGCACGAAATAGGGCCCGGGCGGGACGTTGGCGGGGAAGGTGAGGCGGGTGCGGAACAGCTTTCCGGCGAGGAAGGTCACGGCCCGCGGCTTCTCGACGTAGAGCCCCTGGCGGATCTTGTTGCGGATCAGGGCGGTGCGGAACCGGCCGATCTCGAGGGTCGAATGGCCCGAGGCGCCGACCGCCTCGAGCGGCAGCCGCCCGGTCCCGATGCGGTAGCGCGCGAGCACCTCCTCGCTCGCCACGAGCTCGAGCGGCCGGCTCGAGCCGACGGCGTAGAAGCTCGGCACGCCCCGGAACGCGACTTCGTCGGTGTTGAGCCAGAACAGCAGCACGCGCGACTTGCGGCGAACGCGCACCTCCTCCTCGGGTCCGAAGACCACGACGACGATGTCGCCCCCGGGCTCCTCGACCGCCCCGAACAGCAGCACGTCGGTCCCGGTGAAGGCGGTGGTGATCGCGATCAGATGGTCCGAGAGATCGGCGATCACCGGCTGCGCGCGCGCCCCGTCCCGGGCAGAGAAGCCCGTCACCAGGAGAAGCGCGATCAGCAGCCACCGCATCCGCCGGTTCCGCCGTTCCAGGACCCCGACGAGTTTACGGCTGGGTGGTGCCGGCACAAGCCGCTTCGACGGCGCATGCGCGCCGTGTCCGCGATGGCACCCGACCGCGGCCGGGCGGGTGGTTGAAAGCGGGCGGCTCAGACCGATCTCGGCTCTTCGCCCTGTTCCTCCTCCGAGGCTTCCCGATGTCCTACCCCGTGATCCGTCTGCTTCCGGGCAGCGAGAAGCGCCTGCGTGCCGGCCAGCCCTGGCTGTTCTCCAACGAGATCGAGATGAACGAGGAGGCGAAGCGCCTCGAGCCCGGCGCGCTGGTCCGGCTGCGGGCGCCGAGCGGCAAGATCTACGGTGTCGGCCACTTCAACCCGCACTCGCTGATCGCCGTCCGGGTGCTGACCCGCAACAAGGACGCGGTGATCGACCGCCGCTTCTTCGAGACCCGCTTCGCGCGGGCGCTGGCGCTGCGCGAGCAGATGTTCGGGGAACCGTTCTACCGGCTCGTGCACGCCGAGGGCGACGGGCTGCCCGGGCTCGTGATCGACCGCCACGGCCGCCATCTGGTGCTGCAGATCAACACCGCGGGCATGGACCGGATGCGCGAGCCGATCCTCGACGCTCTGGCGCGGGTGGTACCGGCCGATGGGGTGCTGCTGCGCGGCGACACCTCGGGCCGTGCCCTCGAGGGGCTCGACAGCCCCGTCGAGGTGCTCGCCGGCGAGGTGCCCGACGAGCTCGAGATCCGCGAGAACGGTCTGCCGTTCGTGATCGCCCCGCGCTCCGGCCAGAAGACCGGCTGGTACTACGACCAGCGTCTCAACCGGCTGTTCTCGCGCATGCTCGTGCGGGGCCGCACCGTGCTCGATCTCTACGCCTATTCCGGCGCCTTCGGCCTCAACGCCGTCGCGGCCGGGGCACGCTCGGCGGTGCTCGTCGACAGCAGCGGCCCGGCCCTCGGCCGCGCCCGCGCCAGCGCCGCCCTGCAGGGTGTGGCGGAGAAGGTGGAGTGCGTCGAGGAGGACGGCTTCGCCTTCCTCGAGCGCGCCGCGACGGAACGTCGCCGTTTCGGGGCGGTGTTCGCCGATCCGCCGGCCTTCGTGCGCAGCCGCAAGCACCTGCCGGTCGGCCTCCGCAGCTACCGCAAGCTCGCCCGCGACTGCGCCGCCCTGGTCCAGGAAGGTGGATTCCTCGCCCTCTCCTGCTGCTCGCACAACGTCTCGCCCGACGCCTTCTTCGAGGAAGTGACGGCCGGCATCCGGGCGGCCGGGCGCGGCGCGCGGCTCCTGCAGCGGAGCGGTGCCGGACCGGACCATCCGGTGCATCCGGCGCTGCCGGAGACGGCCTATCTCAAGTTCCTCGCCTTCGCCCTCGACTGACTGCCTCTCAACCAAGAGTTATTGAAAAGCGCGCAAAAAGCGCGTAACAAGCGACCGGTTGCCCTCGTCCGCCTCAGAGCGGGAGAAGACGAGCATGGCCGTCGCCACGCCCTTCCTGCGCGCCGCGTCCGTCGAGACCGAGCCGGCGCCTCCGCCCGAAGCCTGGACCGCTGCCCTCGCCCGCCTGCTCGCCCTGCTCGAACGGCCGGCGGAACGTCCGCAGATCCGCGCCGCGCTCGACGGTGCGGGCGAAGGCGTGCGCGGTCTGCTCGCCGCCGCCGCCCGCCTCGGGCTCGCGACCCGCACCCGCCGCGCCAGCGTGCGCACGCTGCGCCACGCGCCGACCCCCTTCCTGCTCGTGGGGTCGAAGCCCGAGGAGGTGCGGATCGTGCGCGCCCGCACCGGGGGGCGGCTGGTGGTGGTCGAGCCGGTGACGGGCACCACCGTCGCCGCCACGCCGAAGACCCTCGCCGCCTCGGCGCGCCACATCGTCGAATGCCGGCCGGAGACGCCGCGGACGGCGCCGCAGGGACTGCGCGCGATGCTCCTCGACCGGCGCTATCTGCCGTCCTTCGCGCAGATCGTCGTCGCCTCGGTGCTGGTGAACCTGCTGGCGCTGGCCACTCCGCTGTTCATGATGGCGGTCTACAACCGGGTGCTGCGGCACGGCGCGCTCACGACGCTCGATGCGCTCGTGCTCGGCATGATCGGCCTCGTCGCCTTCGAGCTCGCGCTCAGAAGCCTCAGGGGACAGCTCGTGAGCTTCACCGGCGCGCGCCTCGACGCCGGCATCGGGCGGGAGGTGCTGCACCGTCTCCTGCGCATGCCGTTTTCCGAGCTCGCCCGCGTGCCTCCGGCCGCCATGCTCGACCGGCTGCGCCAGCTCGACCATCTGCGCGGCTTCCTCACCGGTCACCTGCCGGTGCTGCTGGTCGATCTCGCCTTCGTGGTCCTGTTCTTCGTCGCACTGTTCCTGCTGTCACCGGCGCTCGGCTGGGCGACGCTGCTGGCGGTGCCGGCGCTGGCACTGCTCGGCTGGCTCGCCCGGCGCAGCCACGGCCGCTGGGCGCGCGCCGCCGCCCACGTCCAGGGCCAGAAGCAGGCACGCCTGCTCGAGTGCCTCGTCAACGCGCTCACCATCAAGGCCCTCGCCCTCGAGCCCGAGATCGAAGCGCGCCTGCAGCGGCGGCTGGACGAGGGCGCCTGGGTCGGCCACCGCGCGGCGCTCGCCGGCCATGTCGCGGCCGGCGCCGCGGTCGCCGTCCAGCACGCGACCACGGTGCTCCTGGTCTGGCTCGGTGCCCGCATGGTGGTGGCGGGCGAGCTGTCGATCGGGGCGCTGGTCGCCTGCACCATCCTCGCCGCCCGGGCGCTCGGACCGCTGCGGCAGGTCTTCCTCTCCTGGCCGCAGCTGCAGCAGGCGCGCGAGGCCGTGTCCCGGGTCGACGCGCTGCTGCGCGAAGCCGCTCCCGGGGCCGCCCCCGTTCCGGCGCCCGGCTTCGAGCTCACGGGCCACCTGCGGCTCGAGGGCGCGGGCTTCCGCTACCGGACCGACGGACCGGCGGCACTCGAGCGGATCGACCTCGAGGTGCGCCCCGGCACCATGCTCGCGATCCTCGGCGCGCCGGGCTCGGGCAAGAGCACGCTCGCGAAGCTCGTCGCCGGGCTGCTCGCGCCCGAGACGGGGCGGGTGCTGGTGGACGGGTTCGAGGCCGCCCGCCTCGGCGGCGGCTACCGCCGGCGAATCGGCTTCGTGCCGCAGGAGCTGCAGCTGTTCGAAGGCACGATCGCCGAGAACATCGCGCTCGGCGCCGAGGACTGCGACTTCGCCCGCATCGTCGCCGCCGCGCGCTTCGTCGGGCTGCACGAGCTGGTGCAGCGCCTGCCCGAAGGTTACGACACCCGGCTCGGCGAGGGCGGGGCCGGACTGTCCACCGGGCAGAAGCAGCTCGTCTGCCTCGCCCGCGCAGTGGTGCGCAATCCGCGACTGCTGATCCTCGACGAGGCGACGAGCGCCCTCGACCCGCTCACCGAGGCGCGGCTCCTCGCCAATCTGAAGCGTGCCGGGAGCGGCCGCACCATCCTCCTCGTCACCCACCGTCCGGCCGCGGCCGAGCTTTGCAGCCGGGCGATCCTGCTCGAGGCCGGCCGCATCGTCCGCGACGGCCCGCCCGCCGAGATCACCCGCGTCTTCCGCGCCGATACCGACGACGCCGGCCGGGTGCGTGCCGACAACGCCGGCTGAGGACAGCGCGATGGCGACCGCCCTCCAGGATGTCGTCCTTCCGGTCGATCTGACCGAGCGCCTGCAGCGCGGACCGCGGCTTGCGGGCGCGCTCTTCCTCGTCCTCGCGAGCGGGCTCCTCGCCGGCGCAGCCCTCTGGGCCTCGCTCGCCGAGGTCGACCGCATCGTTCCGGCCACGGGAAGGGTCGAGCCGGCCGGCAAGGTGCGCATCGTCAACCACCCCACCGGCGGCAAGGTGGCGGCCGTCCATGTGCGCGACGGCCAGCGCGTCGCCGCCGGGGATCCGCTCTTCACCCTCGACCGCGAGGTCGAGCGGGCGCAGCGCGACGAGCTCGCGGCGGCCTATGGCCGGGCGGTGGTCGAAGTCGCCCGGCTCGAGGCGGAGATCGCGGCAAAGCCGTTCGGGCCGGATCCGGCGCTCTCCGCCCGCTATCCCGAAATCGTCGCCGCCCAGAAGACGATGTACGAGACCCGCGTCTCGGAACGCCGGGCGCGGCGGGACATGCTCGTGCGCCAGCGCGATTCCCGCCGCGACGAGCTGCGCATCCGCGAGGCGGAGCTCGCGACGCTGCGGGAGAGCCTCGTGCTCGAGCGGCAGCAGCTCGAGGCGGTGCGCTCGCTCGCCGAACGCGGCCTCTACCCGCGGCTCAAGCTCGTGGAGATGGAAAAGCAGGTGAAGGAGACGCAGGGCCGGATCGCCCGGGCCGAAGCCGCGGTCGCCGCCGCCCGCTCGGCTCTCGCCGAGAGCGAGAGCGCGCTCGCCGCCTTCGACAAGGAGCGCGAGAGCGGGCTGCTCGACGAACTCGCCGAGGCCACCGCCCGCCGCGACCGTCTCGCCCGCGAGCTCGAGGCCCAGTCGAGCATCGTCGCGGACCTGGTGGTGCGGGCTCCCGTGGCCGGTGTGGTGGAGAATCTGCGCATCCGGGCGCCGGGCCAGGCGATCGCCGCCAACCAGCCGGCGCTCGAGATCGTGCCGGTCGGCGAGGAGCTGGTGGTCGAGGCGCGGGTCGCCAACGAGGACATCGCCGAGATCCGCGAGGGCATGCCGGCGACCCTCAAGGTTCGGGCCTACGATCCGACGCGTTACGGCACGCTCGACGGCACCGTGCGGGAGATCTCGGCGGATGCGCGCGCCGAGGTCGAGGGCGAGCCGCCCGCCTACCGGGTGGTGGTGGCCGCCGGGCGCAGCTTTCTCGGCGCGCGTCCGGGCGAGCACGAGGTGCTGCCGGGGATGGTGGTCGACGTCGAGTTCCGTGCCGGCAAGCGCACCGTCCTCGACTATCTGACCGACCGCCTGTTCACCGACCGGCCGCCCGCCTTCAGCGAGCCGTGAGCCCCGCCGCTCCGCCCGCCGCCGCGGCGACGCGCGCGAGGAAACGGCCGGAGAGCAGCTCGCCCGCGAGCGCCTCGATCTCGCCGCCGAGCGGACGGTCCTGTTCGAGGGGCGGGTGGTCGGAGCGGATCACGGCGTGCGCCGCCTCGATCACGGCCCCGGAGCGCAGCGGCCGGCGGAAATCGAGCCCCTGGGCCGCGGCCAGCAGCTCGATGGCGACGATGCAGGCGAGGTTCTCGCACATGGGGTGCAGGCGGCGGGCGGCCCAGGTGGCCATGCTGACGTGGTCCTCCTGACCGCCCGAAGTCGGGATCGTGTCGATCGAGGCCGGATGGGCGAGGTGCCGGTTCTCGCTCGTGAGCGCCGCCGCCGTCACCTGAGCGATCATGAAGCCGGAATCGAGGCCGGGATCGCGGACGAGGAAGGCCGGAAGGCCGCTCGCCCCGCCATCCGTGAGGAAGGCGATGCGCCGTTCGGCGATGTTGCCGATCTCGGCGAGCGCGAGGGCGATGCGGTCGGCGGCGAAGGCCACCGGCTCGGCGTGGAAATTGCCGCCCGAGAGGATTTCGCCTTCCTCGACGAAGACGAGCGGATTGTCGGAGACGCCGTTCGCCTCCTGCTCGAGCGTGCGGCCGGCTTCGAGCAGCAGGTCGAGTGCGGCTCCCATCACCTGCGGCTGGCAGCGCAGGCAGTAGGGATCCTGCACCCGCTCGCAGTCGATGTGCGAGGCGCGGATCTCGCTCCCCGCGAGCATGGCGGCGAGCCGCGCGGCGACTTCGCCCTGACCCGGCTGGTTGCGGACCCGCGACAGCCTCGGGTCGAAGGGGACGTCGCTGCCGAGGGCGGCATCGGTGGACATCGCTCCGGCCACGAGCGCCGCATCGAACAGCCGCATCGCCCGCCGCCAGGCGAGCAGCGCGCAGGCCGCAGACACGCGGGTGCCGTTGAGGAGCGCGAGCCCTTCCTTGGCCTCGAGCACGAGGGGTTCGAGCCCGATCCGCCGGTGGGCTTCGGCCGCCGGCAGACGTTCACCGGCGAGATCGACCTCGCCGACACCGATCAGCGCACCTGCGAGGTGCGCGAGCGGCGCGAGGTCGCCCGAGGCGCCGACCGAACCCTTGGACGGCACGACCGGCAGACAGTCGCGGGCGAGGAACTCCAGCAGCCGGTCGACAACGACCGGGCGCACGCCCGAGCGGCCGAGGCCGAGGCTGGCGGCGCTCAGGATCAGGACGAGCCGCACCGTGTCGGCGTCGAACGCCGGACCGACGCCGCACATGTGCGAGAGCACGAGCCGGCGCTGCAGCTCGCGGGTCTGTTCGGGGCGGATGCGGACCCGCGCGAGCTTGCCGAAGCCGGTGTTGATGCCGTAGACGGGCCGGTCGCCGGCGGCGTGCCGTTCGACGAGCCGGCGCGCCGCCTCGATCCGCGGCAGGAAGTCGGGATCGAGGCGCAGGCGGAGGGGTGCCGCGTCCAGCCAGGCGAACAGCGTCGCGAGCGCGAGCCGCCCCGGGACCAGCAGCGTGTCACTCACGGGCGGTGGTCCCGCAGCTCAGCCCATGCCGTAGAGCTTGCGCAGATTCCCGAGCCCGGCCTCGTAGATGCCGCGGACGACGTCGACCGCTTCCTTCTCGCTCACGCCCTTCGGCTCGAAACTGCTCGACCAGGTCACGGTGCTGGTGCCGTCGCCATTGTCGACGACGCGGATCTCGGCGCGGTAGTCCGCCACCGGCAGCGGCCCCTCGACGATCGAATAGCTGTAGACGCGCTCGGTCGGGCTGATCTCCTCGAGGCGCTCGACGATCTTGCCGCCGCCGGCGAGATGCAGGACGCGGAGCGTTCCCTTCTTCTCTCCCTCGCCCTCGAGCTCCGCCCTGGCGACGGCGGGATGCCAGTCGGCGATCGCGGCGAAGCCGCCGATGGCCTTCCAGAGCTGCTCGGGATCGGCCGCGAGCTTGGTCGACATGGTGACACTCGGCATCGGATCCTCCCGTCCTGCTCGTGATGTGCGGGCCGCGCCCGGATGCGCCGGTCATATCGCGCATCCCGGGCGCTGTACAGCCGCACCGGGTCCGGGGCTACAGCACGCGGTAGACGGTGACGACCGGCCCCTTGCCGTCCCATTCCGCCGGATCGAAGCGGACGAGCGGTTCGAGGCGCGCGAGCTCGCGGTAGAAGCGGACGTAGGAGGGAAAGTCGCGGGCCGCGTCGGGCCCGAGGTAACGGCCCGCGGCACGGTCGTTGGTGACGACGAAGGCGTAGCCGCGTGCCCGGAGCTCCGCGAGGGTCGGCGGCTCGTAGAGCTTGAGGGGGTTCGACATCCGCCGGTGCCGGGGCGTCGCGCGGATCTCCCGTTCCGAAAGCTCGTGCGGCCACCACCAGGGATGGCCGAGCTCGTCCATGTCGAAGGCGGGTTCGGCCGGATGGCGGATCAGGAGTCCGAGCCGCTCGCGCTGGAACGCCGTGAAGGCCTCGCCCGGCGGCAGCGTGTCGAGGATCGCGAGCTGGCGCGCGGCGGCCGGCGGCGAAGGGGTCAGGACCGGACCGTAGTCGTCGAGCAGGATGCGTGCGTCGCGCGGCAGATGTTCGCGGATCCACAGGCCCGCGACGACGCGGCTGTCGAGCTTCGCGAGCGCGCGGGTGGCGGCGAGGGCGTGCCACGCGTTCGGGATCGCGGCGAGGAGCAGGAGGCCCGCGGCGACCGCTGTCCCGGGCCGCCGCAGCCGTCGCGCCAGCGGCCGCGCGAGCTGTTCCGCCCCGAGCCAGGCGAGGCAGACGAGGAGCGGCAGCACCGCCGCATAGTGACGCGGGCTCGGATGGTAGGCGTGGATGGTGACCGCGGGCACGAGGAAGCCGAGGATCGGCAGGAGCAGGAGCCATCCCGCGCCGTCTCCGGCCGGCCGCCGCAGAACCGCGAAGGCGCCGAGGCCGGCGAGCGGCAGCAGCAGCGGGCCGAACACCGCGGGCTCGGCCGCGAGCGCGAAGACGTGCCAGAGTGCACCCGGGATCGCCGCCGGACCGTAGGTGAAGCTGACGCCGTTGTCGGGATCGAAGGCGACGGTGTCGGCGGCGAGAAAGCTCGTGAAGCGGACCGCGATCGCCTGCCGCGAGGCGGGGTCGAGGAAGGTGAAGGGGGTCGCGGCGAAGGTGACGGCGGCGAACACGGCGAGGAACACGGCGGCGGGCCGCCATCCCGGACCGCCCGCACGCGTGCCGGGCAGCAGCAGCCAGGCGACGGCCGCGGGCAGGAACAGGATGCCGTAGAACTTCGTCGCCGTGGACAGGCCGAACAGGACCGCGGCGGCGGCGACCGCCGGCAGCCGGGCCGCGGCCCCGCGCCCGGCGCGGTGCATCAGACACAGGCCGGCGAGGGCGAAGGCCGCGGACGGCACGTCTTCCTTGACGTATTGCGAGCCGAGCACGAGGGGCGGCAGGAACGCGGTCACCGCCGCCACCGCCAGCGCGGCCGTGCGCGAGCCCAGCACGCGCCGGGCGAAGAGCCAGGCGAGCGGCACGGTGGCGAGACCGAAGGCGAAGACGAGCAGCCGGCCGAGCAGCAGGAACGGCCCCTGATCGGCGAGGAAGAAGGCGCCGAAGGCTTCGGGCGAGGCGAAGTGGCCGAGCGCCGCGCCCGCGAGATAGAAGGCGCCGAACAGCGCCAGCAGCATGTAGAGCAGGCCGGCGGGCTTGCTGAACCAGTGCGGGTTCGGATCGCCCGTGCCCATGGCCATGGCCCGCTTCACGAGATGGAGCTCGTCGCCGTAGAAGGACCAGGGCAGATCGTGGAACAGGCCCCACAGCCTGAGGCCGCCCGCGAGCAGCAGGAGGGCGGGAACCGTCAGGGTGGCCGGAGAGAGGCGGGCGACGGCGCGGCGGACCACCGCCCTCGCCGCGCTCCGCTTCGCCACTGCCGCACCGCTGCCGCCGGTCACCGCTCCGCCCACGAGAGTTCCCCCGATCCGCTGGTGCCACGCGCGGCGACGGACCGGAAAGCGGAAAACGGCCCGGGACGTACGCCGGTGCCCGGGACGGTGGCGCGACGGTCAGCGCGCGACCGGCAGCCCGGCGTCCTTCCAGGCGGTGAAACCGCCATCCAGGCTGACGACGTCTTCGATGCCCATGTCCCTGAGCGTCTTCGCCGCGAGCAGGGAGCGGCCGCCCGAGGCGCAGTAGACGACGAGCTTCCTGCCCGAGCGCAGCTCCGCCTTGTGCACCGGCAGCGTCGGATCGGCGTACCATTCGAGCAGTCCGCGCGGCACGTGCACCGCGTGCGGCACGTGGCCCTGCTCGAACTCTCCGGTCTCGCGCACGTCGACGAAGACGACGTCGTCGCGGCCGAAGAGCTGCTTCGCCTGCTGCACGTCGATGGTCGGCACTTCCCGGCGTGCGGCGGCGACGAGTTCGCTCGCGGTCTTCGCGGTCATGGGCTCCCGTCTCCCTGCGGTGCCGGATCCGGTCCCGGAAACGGCTCCCCGAGCCGGCCCGACCACCAGTACCAGAGGAGCGCGTACCACTCGTAGGCCGCGACGTCCATCCGCACGAGCCGCCGCCCCACCGCGAGCTGCGGGCGGACCGGGACGAACCGGCCCTCGGTGATGTAGTCGACCGGCCACGGACGGACCGCCCAGCCGAGCCCGCGGAAGACGCCGAAGGCGCGCGGCATGTCGCGGGCGCTCGTCACCAGCAGCCAGACCTCGCCCGCGGCCGGACGGACGAGTTCGAGGCTGTTCCTCGCGTTCTCGAAGGTGTTGCGGGCGCGGTCCTCGAACAGGATGCGGCCGGTGTCGAAACCCAGCCGTTCGTAGAAGACGCGGGCCGCCTCGGCCTCGCTCGCCCCTTCCGGATCGTCCCGGCCCGAACCTCCCGTGAACACGAGGCGTGCCCGGGGAAAGCGCGTCGCCAGTTCGACGAGGGCGGTGAAGCGCTCGTTCGGCTCGTCCATCGAGGGCTCGCCGCGGGCCCGCAGCTGGCGGCCCTTGGGTCCGTTCGCGAGCACGACGACGCCATCCACGCGCTCCGGATAGCGCACGGGCGGCGGGAAGCGGTTCTCGAGCGGCAGCAGCAGCCACTCGTCGAGGGGCAGCAGGACGAGCGCCGCGAGGACCGCGAGCAGCAGCGCGGCGAGGCGACGCGGCGAACGGCCCGCGACCACGGCGAGCAGCACGGCCGCGGACAGCAGCACCAGCAGTCCGCTCGGCAGGACAAGGGTGGCGAGGGCCTTTTCCAGCGCGCCCCTCCCCGGCTGCGACGGGCGACTGCGGCTTCTCTCCCCGCCCGCCGGGGCCGCCGCAAGCCCCGGGCGCCGGGTTCATGCGTACTTGCGTGCGAGTTCGGCCGCGAGGCGGTCGATCAGATCCAGATCCAGCACGCCCTTCGCACCCCAGCCCGAGACACCCGGCGGCACCCGCGGCCGGAAGCGCTAGTAGAGATAAAAGGCGAGCCGGTGCAGCTCCCCGGGAGGCAGGGCCGCGGCGAGCCGGCGCATAACTTCGGCCACCTCGGGCAGACGGTTGCCGAATTTGCTCTGGAGATAACGGCGCACGCTTTCGGGCCGGATCGGCCGGTCCCCGGAGAGCGCCCGCAGCCCTTCGGGCGTCGCCACCACCGGCACCGCCCGCCCGAGGAGCTCGACCGTGAGCCGTTCGCCGCGGCGCATGGCGCGCCGCTTCTCGCGCACCTCCTCCGGTGCCGGCCGGAACAGCCCGAGTGCGACGCCCTTGCTCCAGGCGTTGAGCCCCGCCACGGCGCGGCCCAGGGTGAGCGCCTCGTCCTCGTCGAAGCCCAGGGCCTCGGCGACGATGGTGGCCCAGAGCGTGAGGACGGGCGCCCGGTTCACCTCGATCCGCCGGTCCGCCGTGCCCGTCATGGCCCCTCTCCCGAACGTGAGGCGACGGCAGGTTGACATGGCGGCGACCGCACGGCAACCGCCGCCGCGGATGTCTCCGGGAGGCGCGATCACCATGAAGACGGGCCGCAACCTCCTTTCGGGCCTCGTGGCCCTGCTCTGCCTGCCGGCCCTGCCGGCGGGCGCCGGCGAGGCCGACGTGGTCGACGCCGCCGTGGTCCGGCAGGCCGATGGCCGCTACCGGTTCGACGTCACGGTGCGTCATGCCGACGAGGGCTGGGGCCATTACGCCGACCGCTTCGAGATCCTGGCGCCGGACGGCACGGTTCTCGGCACCCGGGTGCTGCTGCATCCGCACGTCGACGAGCAGCCGTTCACCCGCTCGCTCGCGGACGTGACGATCCCGGCGGGCATCGAGAGCGTGCGCATCCGCGCCCACGACAGCGTGCACGGCTACGGTGGCGCCGAAGTCGAGCGCGAGATCCCGCGATGATGCGCACCGACTCTTTTCCCATTGACATTTCGGGGCGCGAGGTCTAGGGAGATCATGCGGTCCGAAAGAGCGGTTCGCGAAGCAAATGGTCGAAGGCTGTGCCACGGCACGCGACCTCGTTCGTGACCGCACGATTGTGGATGTCCAGCGAGGAGGGCAGTAACCACTCTGTGAATCCACCGGACGGTCGTGACGGGGTGACCGGTTGAACGGCGCCCCCGGTCCTCGCGGTCGGTGCGACGATCCCGAGGGTCGTCATTCCGAAAATTCGCACGTTGCGGACGCCCGGTCGCGGATCGGGCGTGAAGTCGGCAAGAGAGACAGCCGGGTACGACCCGGATAGACCCCGCCGCGCCAGAGCTGCCGGCGGGGTCGTTGCATCGGGGAGCCCCTTCGCCCAAACTGGCGCCGGAGCCGGACACGGAGGCTGGCATGGCGGTCCGCTACGCACCGGGCACGTCGGACGAACGCCCCTGGGGGAAGTGGGAGGTGCTCGCGACCGGCGAGCGCTACTGCGTCAAGCGCATCACCGTCCGGCCGGGCATGCGGCTCTCCCTGCAGCGCCACGCCCACCGCCGCGAACACTGGACGGTGGTCGAGGGCCGCGCCCTCGTCCGCATCGCCGACGACTGCATCGAGCTCGGGCCCGACGGCGTCGCCTTCATCCCGCTCGGCGCCTGGCACCGGATCCAGAACGTCGGCTCCGGGGATCTCGTCTTCATCGAGGTGCAGACGGGCGATCTGCTCGACGAGAACGACATCGAGCGCAGCGAGGACGATCACGGCCGCGTCTGACGCGCGGCGTTCACCGTGGCAGCACGATCCCGGCGCGCAGGCCGCCTTCCGGCCGGTTCGCGAGCCGGACGTCGCCGCCGTGGCTGCGGGCGATGGTGCGGGCGATCGCGAGCCCGAGGCCGATGCCGCCGGTCTCCCGCGACCGGCTGCCCTCGACCCGCACGAAGGGCTCGAACACCCGCTCCAGCATCTCCGGCGGAATGCCCGGTCCGTCGTCCTCGACGAGGATCCGCACCTCGCCCGCCCCCTCCTCGAGGCGCACGCGCGCCCGCTCCCCGTAGCGCAGTGCATTCTCGACGAGATTGCGCAGCGCGCGGCGCAGCGCGTCCGGCCGGCAGCGAAGGCGGACACCGCCTCCTCCGCTGAACCTGACATCGCGTCCGAGATCGGCGTAGTCGGCGACCACGCTCTCGACGAGCGCCCCGAGATCGACATCCGCCACGGGCTCGTTCGCCGCCTCCTCGCGCAGGAAGGCGAGCGCCGCCTCGACCATCCTCTGCATCTCGTCCAGGGTCTCGACGATCTTCTGCCGCGTCTCCTCGTCCTCGACGAACTCCGCCCTGAGCCTGAGCGAGGTGAGCGGCGTGCGCAGATCGTGGCCGATCGCGGCGAGCATCCGCGTGCGGTCGTCGACGAAGCGGCGCAGCCGTTCGCGCATGAGATTGAAGGCGCGCACCGTGCGCCGGATCTCGAGCGGCCCCCGCTCCTCCAGGACCGGCCCGTCGAGGCCGCGGCCGAAGGCGTCGGCGGCTTCGGCGAGCGCCGAGAGCGGCCGGGTCAGCCGGCGCACCGCCCACATGGCGGCGAGGCTCACGAAGAGAGCGGTGAGCGCGAAGGCGACGAGATAGGACATCTGCCAGCCGGGGGGCGGCGGCACCGGTCCGGCGCGCACGGCGAGCCAGCGGCCGTCGCCGAGCCCGAGGGCGATCGCGAGCGCCAACGCCGGACGGTCGTGCTTCCCGCGACCCGGGCCGTGATCGTCGTCGTCGTGATCTTCCCGCTCGCGGTCCCCGCCGCGCCGGCGGAGCGGATCGTCGTCGGCGGGGAGGCGGGCCGGGAGGCGCTCGACGTCGACGAGCACCGTGCCGACACCGGTGCCGTCGAGGGCGCGCGCGAGCATGCGGGCGAGCGGATTGTCGCGATGGGCGGGCGTGTCCGCGACCACGGGCGCGCGGGCGAGTTCGAACCGGAGATTGCCGCCGCTCGCGGCGCGCACGATCCGTCCGTGCAGCTCCGGCGGGGTCTCGCGCAGGAGGTGGACGAGGGTGACGGTGCGGTGGACGACCTGCTCGCGGCCGCGGGCGACGAAGGCGACCCGCCGCTCGTCGCGGAAGATCAGGAAGCTCGCGGCCTGGGCCACGAGCAGGGCGGCGAGCAGCAGCAGCACGAGCTGCCCCGCGAGCGTGCGCGGCCAGAGGCGCCTCATGCCGGCTCGACCGCGGCGGCGAAGCTGTAGCCGCCGCCCCAGTGGGTGACGATGAAGCGGGGACGCTTCGGGTCGTCGCCGAGCTTGCGGCGCAGGCGGCTCACGAGATTGTCGATGCTGCGGTCGAAGAGCTGCGCTTCCCGGCCGCGGGCGAGATCGAGCAGCTGGTCGCGCGACAGCACGATGCCGGGATGGCGGACGAAGGCCGAGAGCAGCATGGCTTCGGCGGTCCCGAGCGGCACCACGACCCCCGCCCGCTCGTCGAAGAGCTCGCGGCGCAGCGGATCGAACACCCATTCGCCGAAGCGCACGCGCTGGCGGTCGAGCCGCTCCGCGGCGGGCGGCAGGCTGTTCGCCCGGCGCAGCACCGCCTTGATGCGCGCGAGCAGCTCGCGCGGGTTGAAGGGCTTGGTGACATAGTCGTCGGCCCCGATCTCGAGCCCGACGATGCGGTCGGTCTCCTCGGCCATGGCCGTGAGCAGCACGATCGGAATCGCGCTCTGCGCCCGCAGGTCGCGGCACAGCGACAGCCCGTCCTCGCCCGGCATCATGATGTCGAGCACGACCAGATCGATCGCCGCCGTCTGCAGCACACGCCGCGCCGCCTTCGCGTCCTCCGCGGTGCTCACGCGGTAGCCGTGACGCCCGAGGTACTTCGCGAGCGTCTCGCGGATGTCGCGGTGGTCGTCGACCACGAGGATGTGCGGAGCCGTCGTCTCCACCGGCCGTCCCTTCCTCCGACACCGCAGATGTGGCGCGCCGGAACCGCCGTCGCCGCCGCGAAATTGTAACCGCCTGTCACGGACCGCCAGAGCTGCGCCCGGCCGTTACCATCCGGCAGGGCCGCGGTGACCATCCTTCGGGCGCGGGATGCCATATGCCGGGTGCCGCAAGGCGGATGCGCAACCGGAAAGGAGTCCCGATCATGAAGCGCAGCACGAAATGGATCGCCCTCGTCACGGCCGGCGCCGGCGCCACGCTGCTCGCGGGCGGCATCGCCCTCGCCGACCCCAAGGGCTGGCACGGGTTCGAGCATCACGGCCCCGGGTTCGGGCCGGGCTTCGGGCCGATGGAGATGTTCGACCAGTTCGACCGCGACGGCGACGGCCGGGTGACCCGCGCGGAGGCCGAACAGTTCCGCAACGAGCGGCTCGCGAAGTTCGATGCCAACGGCGACGGCCGGCTCTCGCTCGAGGAGTACCGGGCGCTCTGGATGGACGCGATGAACACGGCCATGGTCCGCGCCTTCCAGCGCCACGACGTCGACGGTGACGCAGCGGTGACGAAGGAGGAGTTCGCCGGGCCGGTGGACCGCATGTTCGCGCGGCTCGACCGCAACGGGGACGGAGTGATCGACCGAAGCGAAATGTGGCGGCCGGAGCGGGACGGGTGGCGGGGTCCCGACCGGGACGACGATCGCGGCCCGCGTCGCGGCGACAGGGATTGACGGGCATCCGACGTCGGTCATCGTGCAGGGGCCGCGTGCCCCTGCACACCTGCCGGAGCATTCACCATGACGGACGAGCATGGAACGCGAACCTACGGTTCGCCTGCGATTTTCCTCCACTGGTCGGTCGCCGTCCTGATGATCGCGAACCTCGCCGTGGGCTGGATCGGCGAGGAGATGGAGCGTGGACCGGAGAAGTTCGCCCTGTTCCAGTGGCACATGTCGCTGGGCCTGCTGGTGCTGCTGCTCTCCGCGATCCGCCTCGCCTGGCGCTGGATCGAGCCGCCGCCCCCGCCGATCACATCCGTGCGCTGGGAGGCCGGGCTCGCGAAGGCGGTGCACGCCGGGCTCCTCGCGATCACGCTGCTCGGGCCGGCGACGGGCATCGCGGCGCAGCTCGCGCAAGGGCGTCCCGTGGCCTTCTTCGGGATCGAACTCGCCGACGGGCGGGCTCCCGCCGTCGACACGTCGCTGTTCGCCCCGGCGCAGGCCGACGAGGACGAGGACGAGGAAGACCGGGCCCTGTCGCGGGGCACGGCCGCGGGCGAGCGCGGCGAAGGCGAGGAGATCTGGAAGGGAATGCACGCGCTGCTCGTGAAGCCGGCGCTGATCCTGCTCCTGCTCCTGCACGTCGCAGGCGCACTCAAGCACCATTTCGTCGACCGCGACCCGACGCTGCTGCGCATGCTGGGCCGGAGCGCGCCCGAGGCCGCGGTCAGGAGTCCGACGCTGCCATGACGACTTCGCCGCGCGCCCTGCGCTCCGCGCGTTCGGCGAGCACGCGGTCGAGCCAGCCGGGCTCCATCTCCGGCACCGAGGAGAGCAGCAGGTCGGTGTAGGGATGGTGGGGCGGGGCCAGGATCTGCGATTTCGGTCCCTGCTCCACCACCTCGCCGCGCAGCATGACGACGATCTCGTCGGCGATCGCCTTCACGGTCGCGAGATCGTGGGTGATGAACAGATAGGCCATGCCGGTCTCCTCCTGCAGCCGCAGCAGGAGCCGCAGCACGGCGTCCGCCACCTGCACGTCGAGGGCGCTCGTCACCTCGTCGCAGATCATGATCTCCGGTTCGGCGGCGAGCGCCCGCGCGATGCACACGCGCTGCTTCTGGCCGCCGGAGAGCTCGCCCGGGTAGCGGTCGGCGAAGCCCGCCGGCAGCTCGACCTGGTCGAGCAGTTCCTCCACCCGCCGGCGCCGTTCGGCGCCGCGGATGCCGAAATAGAAGGTGAGCACGCGGCCGATGGCCTCCTCCACGGTCTGCCGCGGATTGAGGGCGACGTCGGGCATCTGGTAGACGAGCTGGATGTCGCGGAGCTGGTCGCGCGAGCGCTGGCGCACCGCCGGCGGCAGCGGCACGCCCTTCAGAAGCACTTCGCCCCGGAGCGGCGGCAGCAGGCCGGTGATCACGCGCGCGAGCGTCGATTTGCCGGAACCCGACTCGCCCACCACCGCCACGGTCCGGCCGGCATCGAGGCGCACCGAGACGCCGTGCAGCACCGGGACGGTCCCGTAAGCGGCATCGACGTCGCGGACCTCGAGCAGCGGCGGGTCGATCGCGGGGCGCGGCCGTTCCGGGCGGACGATGCGCCGGACCTCGACCAGCGCCCGGGTGTACTCCTCGCGCGGCTCGGAGAGGATGCGTGCGGTCGGGCCTTCCTCCACCTCGCGCCCGTCCTTGAGCACCATGATGCGGTGGGCGATCTGCGCCACCAGCGCGAGATCGTGGGTGATGTAGAGGGCGGAGAGGTGCTCGGCCTCGATCGCCGCCCTGATCGCCGCCAGCACCTCGATCTGGGTGGTCACGTCGAGCGCCGTGGTGGGCTCGTCGAAGACGACGAGATCCGGCTTCGGCACCATGGCCATCACGGTCATGGCCCGCTGCAGCTGTCCGCCCGACACCTGATGCGGGTAGCGCCGGCCGAAGGTCTCGGGATCGGGCAGACGGAGCTGCCGGTAGAGCCGCCGCGCCTCGGCGCGCGCCTCCAGCTCCGACATGATGCCGTGGGTCAGCGCCGACTCGATGATCTGGTCCTCGAGCCGGTGCGCCGGGTTGAACGCCGCGGCCGCCGACTGGGCGACATAGGTGACTCGGGCGCCCCTGAGCTCCCGGAGCTTCTCGTAGGTCGCGCCGAACAGCTGCTCACCGTTCAGCAGGATCGAGCCGCGGGCGATGCGGCAGCCGTGACGGGCATAGCCGAGGGCCGCGAGGCCGATGGTCGACTTGCCGGCGCCCGACTCGCCGATCAGGCCCAGGACCTCGGACTTCTGCAGGCCGAGCGAGACGCCACGGACGATCCCGGTGCGGCCACCGTCTTCCGTGCGCGCCTCGATGTGCAGGTCGCGGATCTCGAGGACGAGCGTCATCGCCTCATCCCCTGCGCGGCATCATCGCCCGCTCGAGCTGCCAGTCGACGACCAGATTGACGCCGATCGTGAGCAGCGCGATGGCGGCCGCCGGGATCAGCGGGACGGCGATGCCGAAGCTGATGGCATTGGCGTTGTCGCGCACCATGCCGCCCCAGTCGGCGGCCGGCGGCTGGATGCCGAGGCCGAGGAAGGAGAGCGAGCTCAGGAACAGGAAGGCGAAGCAGAAGCGGAGGCCGAACTCGGCGATGAGCGGCGGCAGGGTGTTGGGCAGCACCTCGCGGAAGACGATCCAGCCGAGCCCTTCGCCCCGCAGCCGCGCCACCTCGACGAAATCCATCACCACCACGTCCATCGCCACCGCGCGCGCGAGACGGAAGACCCGGGTCGAGTCGAGCACGGCGATGACGAGGATCAGGATCGTCACCGAAGGCGGCAGCACGGCGAGCACGACGAGGGCGAAGATCAGGGTCGGGATCGCCATGATGGTGTCCACTGCACGACTCAGGATCATGTCGACCCAGCCGCCGACGACCGCGGCCAGATAGCCGAGGGTCGCGCCGATCGCGAAGGAGAGACAGGTGGCGGCGAGCGCGACGCCGATGGTGCGGGACGCGCCCCACAGCATGCGGCTCGCCATGTCTCGGCCGAGATTGTCGGTGCCGAGCCAGTGGGCGGCGGAGGCCGGCTCCCAGACGTCGCCGACGATCTCCGATTCGCCGTAGGGGGCGAGGAACGGGCCGAGGATCGCCATCGCCGCGAAGAAGCCGACGATCGCGAAGCCGAGGGCGGCGCTCGGGCCGATCTTCATGCCCCGCACCTCATTTCGGATGCCTCAGCCGCGGGTTGGCGACGATCGCCAGCACGTCCGCGGTGAGGTTGAGGAGGATGTAGGTGGCCGCGAAGATCATCCCGCAGGCCTGGACCACCGGCACGTCGCGCTTGGCGACCGCGTCGACCATGAGCTGGCCCATCCCGGGATAGACGAAGACCACCTCCACCACGACCACGCCGACGACGAGATAGGCGAGATTGAGCACCACCACGTTGATGATCGGCGAGAGGGCGTTCGGGAGCGCGTGGCGGACGGTGATGCGGGTGCGCGAGAGGCCCTTGAGCTCGGCCATCTCGATGTACGGGCTCGCCATCACGTTGACGATCGCGGCGCGGGTCATGCGCATCATGTGCGCGGTGACCACCATGGCGAGCGTGGCCACCGGCAGCGAGACGGCTGCGAGCTTCTCGCCGAAGCCCATGCCCGGATAGACGCTGGCGATCGAGGGTGCCCAGAACAGCTTGACCGCGAAGACCAAGATCAGCGCGTAGCCGATGAAGAACTCCGGCATCGAGATCGCCGACAGGGTGACGATCGAGATCGTCTTGTCGAGCAGGGTCTCGCGCCAGCGGGCGGCGATCACGCCGAGGAGGATGGCGATCGGCACCGCGAACATCGCCGCCGTGCCGGCGAGGAAGAGGGTGTTCTCCAACCTGCCGGCGATCATCTCGGCGATCGGCCTGCGGTTGGCGAGCGAGATGCCGAGATCGCCCTGCAGCAGGCCCGAGAGCCAGTCGAGGTAACGGACCCAGGCCGGGCGGTCGAGCCCGAGCGCGGCGCGGATGTTGGCCACCGCCTCCGGGGTCGCGGACTGGCCGAGGATCGCCTCGGCGACATCGCCCGGCAGGAGCTCGGTCCCGGCGAAGATCAGCAGGGAAACGACGAGCAGCGTGCCCGCGCCCAGCGCGAGGCGCTGGGCGACGAGCCTGACGAGCGGTTGCACGCGTCAGAGATCCGTGAAGTAGAGCTGCTCGGCCACGCGCAGGCCGGTGAGCACCGGCACGGGGACGAAGCCTTCGACCCGTTTCGACGCGCCGAAGAGGAAGTTGTTGAACATCGGGATGATCTCGCCGCCGTCCTCCCAGATCATCCGCTGGCACTCGGCGTAGAGCTCCCTGCGCTTCACCGGATCGAGCTCGCCCCGCGCCTGCTGGAGCAGCCGGTCGAACTCGGGACGCTTCCAGTAGCTCTCGTTCCAGGGCGCGTCCGACTTGTAGGCCACCGACAGCATGAGGTCGGCGGTCGGCCGCCCGCCCCAATACGAGCCGCAGAACGGCTGCTTCATCCACACGTCGGACCAGTAGCCGTCGTTCGGGACGCGCACGATCTCGAGCTCGATCCCCGCCTTCGCCAGATGCTCCCTGTAGAGCTGTGCCGCATCCACGGCACCCGTGAAGGCGGCATCGGCGATGTGCATCGTGATCGGCCCCTCGTGGCCCGACTTCTTCATGTGGAAGGCGGCCTTCTCGGGGTCGTACTCGCGCTGCGGCAGGGCCGCATTGAAAAACGGATCGAATTCCGGGATCGGATGATCGTTGCCGACACGGCCGTAGCCGCGCAGGATCTTGTCGACCAGATCCCTGCGGTCGATGCCCCACTTGAGCGCCAGCCGCACGTCGTTGTTGTCGAAGGGCGGCGTGTCGCAGCGCATCACGAAGGTGTAGTGGCCGGCACTCGGCACGTCGACGATGTAGACACCGGGTGCGCGCGCCAGAAGGTTCACCGTCTTCGGGTCGAGCCGGTTGATGAAGTGGACCGCACCCGTCTGCAGGGCACTGGTCCGCGCCGTCAGATCGTTGAGCGCCAGGGTCTCGACCGAGTCGGCCCAGCCGCGCCCCTCCTTCCAGTAGTCGGGGTTGCGCACGGCGAGTGTCCGCACGCCCGGCTCGAACGTCTCGATCCGATACGGCCCGGTGCCGATCGCATCCGCGGGATCGCTGCCCGCCGGCACGATCAGGACGTGATAGTCGGACAGCACGTAGGGCAGGTCGGCGTAGGGGCCGTCGAGCTCGAAGGTGACCTCGTACCTGTCGGTCGCCCGCACGTCCCGGATCACCTCGAGGTAGCCCTTGGCGCCCGACTGGGACTGCTCGCCACGATGATGGTTGACGGAGTAGACGACGTCCTCCGCCGTCATCTCCTTGCCGTTGTGGAAGGTGACACCGCGGCGCAGCTTGAACACCCAAACGCTGGCGTCGGCGTTGGGGGCCCATTCGGTGGCGAGCTCGGGAATGGCCTCGACCTTCTCGTCGACCTCGACGAGGCAGTTGCCCCACTGGTAGCCGACGGTCTGCATGTAGGTGGCGGTGTAGGTGGCCGGATCGAGGCTGTCGGTGGCACCGGCGCCGTCGATCCCGAGCTTCAGATGTCCGCCGCGCTTCGGTTCGGCGGCCCGGGCCAGCGGCAGACCGTCCGGCCCGAGCAGGGCGGCGGCGCCGGCGAGCGCGGTCGTTTCGAGGAAGCGGCGGCGCGGCATCGGCGCGAACGGACGGCCGCGGACAGAGCGCGTGTCACTCATCGGACTGGTCCCTCCCTTGTTCCGGTCTGCCGGCAATTCTGCCGCCCCGCAGACGGGCGATCAAGCGTCGCCCGGGCTTTACCCGGGCGGACGCGGAGGCCATCCTGCCGCCGGCTGCGATGCCTCCGGGAGCGGAGGCACACCCTGAAGGCGAGACTCCTCCACCTCCGTCACCTGCTGCTTTCGAGCTACTGGTTCCGGCCCATGCTGCTGATCGGGCTCGCGATCCTGCTCGCCTTCGCGAGCCTCGCGCTCGATGCGCTCCTGCCCCGGATGCCGCCGCTCCTCCCGTTCGCACCCGGCGGCCCCGAAGGGGCCCGGCCGGTGCTGTCGACGGTCGCGGCCTCGATGATCACGGTGGCGGGGCTCGTCTTCTCGCTCACCCTCGTCATCCTCTCGGTGGCCGCGCAGCAGCTCGGTCCGCGGCTGATCCCCCTGTTCATGGCGGACCGACTGTTCCAGACGGCGATCGGCAGCTTCCTCGCGCTCTTCGTCTACGCGCTTCTCGTCCTGCGCGGCGTGCGGAGCGAGAGCGAGGCGATCCATGCGATCTCGCTCACCCTGCTGCTCGTCGCGACTCTCGCGAACGTCTTCCTGCTCGTCGCCTACATCCACCGCGCCGCTGCGTCGATCCAGGCGGACAGCGTCGTCGCCCGTCTCGGACGCGAGGCGCTCGCGACGATCGAGGCGCTGCCGCGGGCGGAAGACCATCCGGCGGAGCCGGCCACGCAGGACGGGCCGCGGACGCCTGTCGGCACGGTCGCCTGCCCGGCGTCCGGCTACCTCCAGGCGATCGATACCGGCTGTCTCCTCGACCTCGCGTGCCGGCACGATCTGCGCATCGTGCTGAACCTGCACCCCGGCGCGTCCGCGATCGAAGGCACGCCGCTCGCGGAGCTCCACGGTCGTGACGGCCCCGTCGACGACGGGATCCTGTCCGCGGTCGCGGGCGCCGTCGCCCTCGGTGCGAAGCGCACCGATACCCGGGACCCGGTCTACGCGCTCCAGGGTCTCGCCGAGATCGCGCTCCGGGCGCTCTCGCCCGGCATCAACGATCCCTTCACCGCCATCGCCTGCCTCGACTGGCTGACCGCGGTCCTGGTGGCCGCGACCGGGCGACAGCTGCCGCCCGAACGCCTCGCCGACGAGGCCGGCATCCCGCGTCTCGAACGGCCGGGGCTGGAATGGGGCTTCCTGCTGGAGCGCGCCCTCGCCGACGTCCGCCACGCGGCCCGCGACCAGCCGCGGGTGCTCGCCCATCTCGCCGACCGGCTGGCGGTGCTCGCCGGGGCGGTGCGGACCCCGGACCAGCGCCGCGCGGTCGAGCGCGAGACGGCGGCGCTGCCCGCCACCCTGCGCGCCGGTGTCCCGGACGAGCTCACCCGCCGGCAGCTCGAAGAGCGGACCGGACGGGTCGCGGCGGCGGTCGCCGCGCGTCTCCCCGAGGGAACGGGAAAGGGTGCCGGCGGTTCGATGCACGGACAGCCGGCAGGGGCGCGATGAGCGACGGACGGGGCGGTGACCGGGACGCGGCGGCGTGGGCGGAGATCCTCCGGCCCGGGGAAACCTGCGGCGCCTGCGAGCCCATAGGGCGAGCGGCACCCCTCGTCGACGGCGCCGCCCATTTTCCGGCCCTCGCCGACGCCATGGAACGGGCGCGGCACGGCATCTGCATTCTCGGCTGGGACATCCGAAGCGACCTCGTGCTCGACCCGGACCGGCCGGAACCCCTGCGCCGTCGGCTCGACCGGCTGGTGCGCGCCAACCCCGGTCTCGAGGTCCGCATCCTCGTCTGGGACTGGATCTTCGTCTACGGGCTCGACCGCGAGCCGCTGCCCTGGCTCTGGCTCGGACTGCTCACCCACGAACGCGTGCACTTCGAGCTCGACGACCGCCATCCGCCGGGCGGGGCGCACCACGAGAAGCTCGTGGTGATCGACGACCGCCTCGCCTTCGTCGGCGGCATCGACCTGACCGCGGGCCGCTTCGACACGCCGCGCCACGACCCGCGGGACCGGCGGCGCGGCCGCGGCAAGCCACCGTTCCACGACGTCATGCTGATGCTCGAGGGCCCGCTCGCGGCACGCCTCGGCGCGTTCTTCCGCGAACGCCGGCGGCTCGCCGCGGGCGAAGAGCTGCGCGCACCGCCCGCGCACGGCGGTAGCTCACCCTGGCCCGACCGGATCGAGCCCTGGTGGCGGGACGTGCGGGGCGCGCTCGCGCGGACCGATCCCGGGCCCGGCGACGCGGATCCGGTCCGGGAGATCGAGGCGCTCTATTGTGCCGCGATCGGCGCCGCACGCCGCACGATCTGCATCGAGAACCAGTATCTGACGGCGGTGGCGGTGCGCGAGGCGCTGGCGAAGCGGCTCGCCCGGGGCGACGGCGTCGAGGTGGTGGTGGTGACCACCACCGCCTACGAGGGTGTCCTCGAGAAGACGGTCATGGACAGCGGCCGCGAGCGCTTCGTCGCGCGGCTGCAGGAGGCCGGTCGCGGAGACCGGGTGCGCGTGCTGGCGCCGATGGTCGACGGGCCGGGGGGACCCGTGGGCATCGTCGTCCACAGCAAGCTCATGATCGTCGACGACGATTTCGTGACGGCCGGATCGGCCAATCTCGCGAACCGTTCGACGGGCCTCGACACCTAATGCAACGTCGCGCTCGTGGCCGATCCCGGCAGAGCGGAGACGCGCGACGCCGTCCGCCGTCTCAGGGAGACGCTGCTCGCCGAACATCTCGGCTGCAGCCGCGAGGAGGTCGCGCAGGCCGTCGAACGATCAGGCTCGCTCGTCGCCGCCGTCGACGCGCTGAACGGCGGGCCGCGCCACCTCGTCCCCGTCCGCCCGTCGCCGCCTCCGGCCCCGCCGGAGCTCGTGGAAGCGGCCGGCATCGCCGATTCCGACCGGCCGGTGGATGCGGAAATGCTGCTCGAGCGGCTCGCACCGCCGCGGCGGCTGACGAAGTTCGTGGGCGGCGCCGCCGGCGTGCTGCTGTTCCTGTTCGCGGCGACCGTGCTGTGGCAGGCCGGCCTCGCCGGCGAGAATCTGCCGCTGCGACGCTTCCTCGGCGTGGCGGCGGAATGGCGGCTGACCGGGCTCGACCTGTTCGCCGTGCTCGCCGTCTATACCGCCGCGAGCCTCGTGCTGGTGCCGGTGACGCTGCTCGTCGTCACCACGGCGGTGCTGTTCGGCCCGTGGCTCGGCTTCGTCTACGCCCTGCTCGGCGCCGAAGCCGCGGCGCTCGCCGGCTTCGCGATCGGCCGCCGGCTCGGCGCGGAGCGCGTCCGCCGCCTCGCGGGCTCGCGCGCCCGGGCGCTGGCGCGGCGCATCGAGCGGAGCGGCCTCCTCGGCACCGTGATCGCCCGCATGGTCCCGGCGGCGCCCTTCGGGCTCGTCAACCTGGCCGCGGGTGCCGCGGGCATCCGCTTCGTCGATTTCGCCCTCGGCAACCTCCTCGGTCTCCTGCCCGGAACCTTCCTGCTTGCCGTCTACGGCGACCGGCTCGGCGCCTTCCTCAGGCGGGCCGATCCCCTCGATCTCGCCCTGCTCGTCGGCGCGACCGCGCTCGTGGTGGCGGCCGGCTGGCTGCTCCAGCGCTGGACCCGGAGCCGGCTGCAGCAGTCGGGATGAGGGTCGCGAGCTGGAACATCCACGGCGCGGTCGGCGCCGACGGCCGCCGCGACATCGGCCGCGTCGCCGAAGTGCTCGCCGGGCTCGATGCCGATGTCGTCGGCCTGCAGGAGGTCGAGGCGCGGCCGGCCCTGAGTGCCGTCGACCAGGCGCTGGCGCTCGCCACGATGCTCGGCATGACACCTCTCCGCGGTCCGCTGCTGTTCGAGGGCGGACTGGGCTACGGCAATCTGCTGCTGACCCGGCTCCCCGTGCTCGCGGTCCGCTCACGCCGGCTGCCCGGCCCCGGCCACGAGCCGCGCGGCTTCGTCGACGCCGTGGTCCGTCACCCGCGCTACGGCCCCTGGCGTGTGCTGGTCGCTCACCTCGACCTCCGCTACCGCTGCCGCCAGCGGCAGTTCGCGGCACTCGTCGGTCTCTTCCGGCGCCACGCGGGCGGGCCGGTGGTGCTGCTCGCGGACCACAACGAATGGTGGGCGCTGGCCCGCAGCCTCCGCCGCCTGCGCCGCAGCACCGGCTTCTTCGCCGCCGCGCGCGCCTTTCCCGCCCGCCTGCCCATCTTCCGGCTCGACGCGGTCGCCGGCCTCGGCTGCCGGCCGGCCGGACCGCCGCGTGTCCTGCGCAGCCCCGCGGCGCGTGCCGCCTCCGACCATCTGCCGCTCGTCCTCGATCTCGAGCCCGTGGACGTCCCGCCGCCGCCCGCGGGCTGGCCCGGAGAGGTCGCAGCCGCTATCTGCGCGGATGCACCGCGTCCCCGGGAGGGACCATGAGCATCGAGCGCGACCGCCGACCCGTCCGGCTCGAGGACTACCGGCCGCCGGCCTTCCGCACCCGCACCGTCGAGCTCGCCTTCGAGCTCGACGCCACCCGCACCACCGTCGACATGCGGGCGACGCTGGAGCGGGAGGGCGAGGGGCCGCTCGTCCTCTACGGCCGCGACTTCGAGACGCTGCACTTCGCGATCGACGGCAGCGAACGGGACCCGGCGGAACTGCGCCCGGAGGGCGAGGCGCTGACGCTCGCCGAGGTGCCCGACCGGTTCGAGCTGCGGGTCAGGACCCGGCTCGCGCCCCGGGACAACAGCACGCTCATGGGCCTCTACGAGAGCGGCGGCATCCTCTGCACCCAGTGCGAGGCCGAGGGCTTCCGCCGCATCACCTGGTTCCAGGACCGGCCCGACGTGCTGCCCGTCTGGACCGTGCGGCTCGAGGCGGAGCGCGCCCGCTATCCGGTGCTGCTCGCGAACGGCAATCCGGTCGAAGCCGGCGAGCTCGACGGCGGCCGCCACTTCGCCGTCTGGCACGATCCCTTCCCCAAGCCCTCCTACCTCTTCGCCCTGGTCGCGGGCGATCTCGCGTATATCGAGGGCCGCCACCGCACCCCCTCCGGACGCGAGGTGGTGCTCAGGGTGTGGGCCCCGGAACGGGTGGTCGGCCGCTGCCGGCACGCGCTCGACGCCCTGCAGCAGGCGATGCGCTGGGACGAGGAGGTCTTCGGTCTCGAGTGCGATCTCGATCTCTACCAGATCGTCGCCATCGACGATTTCAATTTCGGCGCGATGGAGAACAAGGGCCTCAACATCTTCAACGCCTCGGCCGTCCTCGCCGATCCCGACACCGCGACCGACAGTGACTATCTCCGGATCCTGCGCATCGTCGCCCACGAATACTTCCACAACTGGACCGGCAACCGGGTGACGCTGCGCGACTGGTTCCAGCTCACGCTCAAGGAAGGCCTCACCGTGTTCCGCGACCAGCTCTTCATGGAAGATGTCTGGTCGGCCGGCGTGGCCCGGATCTCCGATGTCGTCGGGCTCAGGGAAGCCCAGTTCCCCGAGGATGCGAGCCCGCTCGCCCATCCGGTGCGGCCGCGCAGCTACATCGAGATCAACAACTTCTACACCGCCACGGTCTACCAGAAGGGTGCCGAGGTGGTCCGCATGCTGGCGACCCTGCTCGGGCGCGGGACCTTCGTCCGCGGGGTGCAGGAGTATCTCCGCCGCCACGACGGCCGGGCCGCCACCTGCGAGGACTTCCTCGCCGCCATGGAGGCGGTCTCGGGCCGCGATCTCTCCGCCTTCGCCCGCTGGTACGACCAGAAGGGCACACCGCGCCTGCGCGTGCGCACCGGGCACGATCCGGCGGCGCGGCGTTTCCTCCTCGAGCTCGCGCAGGAACGGCCGGACGGCGGCGAGCCGCTCGTCGTCCCGGTGCGCGCGGCGCTGCTCGACGGGAAGGGAGAGCGGCTGCCGCTCCGGCTCGCCGGCGAGAACGAGGCCGGCGACCGCGAGCGGGTGCTCGAACTCGATGCGCCGGTGGCGCGGTTCGTGTTCGAGGACGTCGGCGAGGGCGTGCGGCCGTCGCTGCTGCGCGGCTTCTCGGCGCCGGTGCGCGTCGAGACCCCGCTCGCCGATGCCGATCTCGCCTTTCTCGCCGTCCACGACGACGATCCGGTGAACCGCTGGGACGCGGCGCAGACGCTGGCGCTCCGGGCCATGGCCGAGGCGCATGCCGGCGGCAGCGACGGCAGCCGCCGCGAGCTCGTCGCCACCTTCGGGCGGATGCTCGGAGCGCTGCCGGAGGACCGCGCCTTCGCCGCGCGGCTCCTGTCCCTGCCGGGCCGCAACTATCTCGCGCAGCAGTGCGAGCCCGTCGATCCCGAGCGGGTCGATGCCGCCTGGCGGGAGGTGCGCTCGGCCGTCGCCACCGCGCATCTCGCCACCTGGCGCGAGCTCCACGAAAGACTGCGTCCGGAGGGCTCCTACCGCACCGATCGCGCCGCGGTCGGGCGGCGCTCGCTCCGCAATCTCGCCCTCTCCTACGCCGCCGTCGGCGCGCCGGCGGAGGCGGACGCCGTGGTCCGGCAGCAGTTCCGGGAGGCCGACAATCTGACCGACCGGCTCGCAGCGCTGTCGGTGGCGTGCGATCTGTCGCTGCCGTGCCTCGGCGAGATCATGTTGACCTTCTACAGGCGCTTCGCCGACGAGCCGCTCGTCGTCGACAAGTGGTTCGCGCTGCAGGCCGGCATCGAGGACGGGGAAGCGGTGGCGCGCGTGCGCACCCTCATGCGGCACCCGGCCTTCACCCTCGCCAACCCGAACCGCGTGCGGGCGCTGCTCGGCACCTTCGCGCAGGTCAACTGGCGCGGTTTCCACCGCCCCGACGGCGAGGGCTACCGGCTGCTCGCCGATGCCATCCTCGAGATCGACCGGCGCAACCCGCAGCTCGCCGCCCGTCTCGCGGCACCGCTCGGCCGCCACGCCCGCTTCGAACAGGTGCGGGCGGAACGGATGCGCGCCGAGCTCGGACGCATCGCGGCGACGCGGGGCATCTCGCGCGATCTCTACGAGATGGTCGCCCGCAGCCTCGGCCGCGACGCCGGGTGAACCCGCAGGCCGACGGATGCCGCGGGAGGAGGCCGGCAGGTCGGATCCTCCGCTTCAGAGCCTCCGCTTCGTCAGGGGTGTCGGGCGCAGCGGCGCGATCGCCGGACCCGCGACATGATCGATCCGTGCCGCCAGCGCCTCGCGCAGCCGCTCCTCGCTCGCGATCCCGAGCAGGACCGCGCGCATGCGGGCGGCGTGCGCGAGCGCGGCGAACCGTGCGAGCTCGACGGGGGCCTTCGCCCCGTCCGGGGGATCGTGCAGCGACACGAAGCGGGTGCCGGTGCTGTCGAGATTGTCGAGCGAGGGCAGCGGCGGATAGACACGGACCGCCACGCCGAGCGCGAAGGGCGCCACATAGCCGACCACCTCGCGCACGCGGGCCTGCGGCATGGCGCCCGAGAGTTCGGTGATCTCGAACACGAGATGCCGGCCCGAGGAGGCCGGCAGTCTCCGGCAGGCGGCGAGATAGGCCTTGCGCGTCGCGAGCGCGAGGAGCGTCTCGGCGCGCAGCGGCAGGACCAGGATCGCCCCGCGTCCGCCGGGCCCGGCGAGCCGCTCCGCGCAGGCTTCGAGCAGCCAGGTGTCGACCAGCGCGTCGTAGATGCCGGCGACGCGGTCCTCGAACAGTTCGTCGGCGGAGCGCAGCCGGCCCTCGCCGTCGCGCCAGCAGGCCGCGAGCCTGTGCGCCGAGACGAGGCGCTTGCGGGGATGCAGCAACGGTTCGAAGGCCACGAGCAGCCGCTCGCGGACCTCGGCGAAGGCGCGACGCTCCGCCGTCTCCATCTCGCGTTCGCAACTCTCGATGCGCTCCACGAGCCCGGAGAGGCCGACGACCCCCTCGAGGCCACGCACCAGATCGAAGGGCAGGCTGCGCACGCGGATCGCCACGCCGCCCGGCACGAGCCCGCACAGCCGGCCGGTGATCTCGGAGGCGACGAGTTCGATGTGCGCCTTGGCCTCCGACCGTCGGCGCCCGGAGGCGAGGACGACGATCGTGCGCTCGTCGGCGACGACGTAGAGGTCGTCCGGCCCGATCGTCCGGTCCAGCGTGTGCTCGACGATCTGGAACACCTTCTCGCGCAGCTCGGGCCAGCGGCGCCCGAACCGGAGGTGGATCTGGGACAGATCGAGGAGATGCAGCGTGCCCAGAAGGCGCGCATCGGGGAGCGCGGCGTGGCGCCGGCGGAACGCGGCGAGACGGTTCGCGAACTCGGCGGGCCGTGCGGGATCGAGGCCCTTGCGGCCGCGCGGCGGCCAGAGGGCGAACGGGGGTGCGGCCGTGGGGCCGGCCCCGGCGGATGCGGCGGCGTGATCGTGCAGAGTTCCGGCCATGCGGCCCCGCGTGGGCTGTGGACTTCCGACCCCCTCTCTGCCACGTACCCGTTAACGTTTTCCTAAGCGCGATGTCCGAAACCGGGCATCGGGAACCCCCGGGCCATACCCGGGCGACCCGCCATCGATCCTGCGCCGGAGACCCTGCATGGCCCTCGCTGCCGCCGTCGATCCCGACGAACTGCTCGCCATCGCCCGCCGCGCCGGCGAGGCGATCCTGCGCATCTACGCCGGGGAGGTGGAGAGACGCGCGAAGGCGGATCGCTCGCCCGTCACCGCCGCCGACGAGGCGGCGGAGGCGATCATTCTCGAAGCGCTCGCCCGTCTGTCGCCGGAAATTCCCGTGGTCGCCGAGGAATCGGTCGCGGCCGGACGCGTTCCGGAGGTCGGCACCCGTCCCTTCTGGCTCGTGGACCCGCTCGACGGCACCCGGGAGTTCCTGACGAAGAACGGCGAGTTCACCGTGAACATCGCCCTCGTCGAGGATCGCGTGGCGACCTTCGGCGTGGTCCTGGCCCCCGCCCTCGACGTCGCCTGGACCGGCCGTCGCGGCCGGGGAGCGCAGCGCATCGACCGTGAAGGGCCGCGCCCGATCGCCGTGCGCCGGGCCGATCCGCAGCACCTCGTGGCGGTCGCGAGCCGCTCGCACCGCGATGCGGAAACCGACGCCTGGCTCGCGCGGCACGGCATCGCCGAGACGGTCGCGGCCGGAAGCTCGCTCAAGTTCTGCACCCTGGCCGAAGGGCGGGCCGACGTCTATCCGCGGTTCGGGCCGACCATGGAGTGGGACACGGCCGCCGGTCAGGCGGTCCTCGAGGCGGCGGGCGGACGGGTGCTCACCGTCGACGGCGCGCCGCTGCTCTACGCCAAGCCGGAGTTCCGCAATCCGGGCTTCGTCGCCTGGGGCGGCCTCGAGCCTTTCGCACCCGGAGATTGAGGCGGCGGGACTGCGGAGATGCTCACGGCGTTCGCCCGCCGCCTGCCGCCCGAATGGGCGCACCGCGCCGGCCTCCTCGGCGTGCGCCTGTGGCCGGCCGTACCGGTGCGGCCGTCGCCGCGGCTCGGGGTGCGGCTCGCCGGCATCGACCTGCCGCATCCGCTCGGGCTCGCCGCCGGCTTCGACAAGAACGCCGAGGCGGTGGACGGTCTCCTTCGCCTCGGCTTCGCCTTCGTCGAGGTGGGGACGGTGACGCCCCGGCCGCAGGCGGGCAATCCGCGGCCGCGGCTGTTCCGCCTCCCGGAAGACCGCGCGATCGTCAACCGCATGGGCTTCAACAACGACGGCATGGAGCGGGTGGCAGCACGGCTCGAACGCCGGCTGGGGCGGCCGGGCGTGGTCGGCGTCAATCTCGGGATCAACCGCGACAGCGACGACCCGGTCGCCGACTACCGGCGCATCTACGAGCGCCTCGCACCGCTCGCGCACTATGCGGCGATCAACGTCTCCTCGCCCAACACGCCCGGCCTCCGGGATCTCCAGGCGGCGGAGCGGCTGCGGCCGATCCTCGAAGCGGTGGCCGACGCGCGGGCGCGGCTCGGTCTCGCCGCCCCGATCTTCGTCAAGCTCGCCCCCGATCTCGGCGAGGCGGAGATCGCGGCGATCGTGGAAACGGCGGTCGAGGCCGGTATCGACGGGCTGATCGCCACCAACACGACGGTGCAGCGCCCGCCGGGCCTGCGCTCGAAGGCGGCTCGCGAGCAGGGGGGATTGAGCGGTGCGCCCCTGCGCGAGCTCGCGACGCGCGTGCTGGCCACGGCTGCCCGGACGGCGGCCGTACGCCTCGCGCTCGTCGGTGTCGGCGGCATCTTCTCGGCCGAAGACGCGTTCGCCAGGATCCGCGCCGGTGCGAGCGCGCTCCAGCTCTACACCGCGCTGGCCTTCGAGGGCCCCGGGGTCGTGCGGCGGATCGTCCTGGGTCTGGAGCGGCTCCTCGACCGCCGGGGATTTGCGACCCTCGCCGACGCCGTCGGTGCCGACCTCGAGGCGCGCGCCGCCCGATCCTCAGAAGGCCATGCACAGCCGCACGGCATCGAGCACCGCGGCGTGGATGTTGCGTGAAGCGACGGCGTCGCCGATGCGGTAGAGGCGGAAGCGGCCGTCCGGGTTGCGCACCACCTGCTGCGGCCGGCCTGCGAGCAGCGCCGCCTGGTCGATCTCCCCGCCGTTCACCGATTCCGGCTTGAGAGCGAAATAGAGTTCGTCGTTCGGCAGCGTTCCGTGCTCGACCACCACCTGGTCGACCAGACGCAGCGTGTGGCGGCGCGCGAACTCGTTCCAGAACTCGGCTTCGAGCTTGTTGCCGCGCCGGTGCACCCGCACGAGCCGCTCGAACAGGGTGACCCGCACGCCGTGGCGGGTGAAGGCGTCGACATAGGCCGGGTAGTTGGTGCCGCCGACGAGCGGCGCGAACATGCGCTCGGGTGTCACGTATTCGAGCTGCGCGCCGGCGCGCGCGATCACTTCGGCGGTCACCAGCCCGGGATGGGCGCCGTTGTCGTCGTAGAGCAGCACCTGTTCGGCCGGCCGCGCCGCCCCGCTCAGGATGTCCCAGCTCGTCGTCGCATGCTCCTCGCCCTCGACGAGGAAGCTCGTGTTCGGCAGACCGCCCGTCGCCACCACCACGATGTCGGGCTCGAGCGCCCGCACGTCGTCCGCCTCGGCGTAGCAGTTGTAGCGGAATTCGACGCCGAGCCGCTCGCATTCGCCGACCCGCCAGTCGACGATGCCGACGAGTTCGATCCGGCGGTCGAGCGCCATCGACAGGCGGATCTGGCCGCCCGGATCGCCCGCCGCCTCGAGCACGATCACCTCGTGCCCGCGCTCGGCCGAGACCCGCGCCGCCTCGAGGCCGGCCGGGCCGGCCCCCACCACGACCACGCGCCGGCGCGGTCCCTCGCCCTTCGCGATCACCTGCGGGATCGTCTTCTCGCGGCCGGTGGCCGGATTGTGGATGCAGAGTGCCTCGCCCTCGCCGTAGATGCGGTCGATGCAGTAGCCGGCGCCGACGCAGGGGCGGATGCGGTGCTCCTCGCCGCGCGCGATCTTGGCGACGATGTGCGGATCGGCGATGTGCGCGCGGGTCATGCCGACCATGTCGAGCAGCCCCTCGCGCACGGCGAAGCGCGCGGTCGCCACGTCGTTGATGCGCGCCGCGTGGAACACCGGGACATCGGGGCCGAGGGCGCGCTTGACCTCGCCGGCGAAGGCGAGGTGGGGCGCCGTCGGCGTGCCCATGTTCGGGATCACCTCGGCGAGCGCCGCATCGCTCTCGATGTGGCCGCGGATGACGTTGAGGAAGTCGAGCTTGCCGGTAGCGAACAGGCGCCGGGCGATCTCGAGCCCTTCCTCGCGCGACAGCCCGCCCTCGAAATGCTCGTCGAGCACCATCCGGATGCCGACGATGAAGTCCGGGCCCACCGCCTCGCGGATCGCCTCGATCACCATGAGCGAGAAGCGCATGCGGTTCTCGAGGCTGCCGCCCCACTCGTCGGTGCGCCGGTTCCAGGCCGGCGACCAGAAGGCGTCGAAGAGATGGCCGTAGGCCTCGATTTCGATGCCGTCGAGACCACCCGCCCGGCAGCGCTCGGCGCCCTCGGCGTACGCCCGGATCACCCGCTCGAAATCGAAGTCCTCCATGGCCTTGGGCCAGGAGCGGTGCGCCGGCTCGCGCAGTGGCGACGGCCACACGAGCGGCAGCCAGTCACCGGTGTAGTTGGACGAGCGGCGGCCGAGATGGGTGATCTGGCACATCACGGCACAACCGTGTTCGTGCACCGCATCGGCGAGCTCGCGGAACCAGGGGACGATCTCGTCCTTGTAGAGGTGCAGGTTGCCGAAGGCCGGGGGACTGTCCGGTGCCACGATCGAGGAGCCGCCGATCATGGTGAGCGCGAGGCCGCCCTTCGCCTTCTCGACATGGTAGAGGCGGTAGCGCTCCTTCGGCAGGCCGTCCTCGGAATAGAACGGCTCGTGGCTCGTGCTCATGACCCGGTTCCGGAGCGTCAGGTGACGCAGGCGGTACGGCTGCAGCAGCGGATCGGCGGACGCCATGCTTCCTCCCCTCGCGACGGACGCGCACCCGGAGCCTGCCAGCCCGGACGGCACATCGGCAAGCCCCCCGATGCGACCGGCCATGCCACCGGTCGCCGGGTCTCGACCGCGCCGCGGCGACGTGGCATGTCGCAGAAGGGTCGCGGCCGCCGGAGGACCGTCCTGACGAAGCCGCTCACGGCCGAAGAGTTCGAGGCGCTGGCCTCGGAAGGCGTGCCCTATGTCGGACTGCTCGGGGTCCGGGTCGAGCGGTTCGAACCCGGGCAGGTGGAGCTGCGCCTGCCCTTCCGCGAGATGCTGGTGCGCCCGGGCGGCACGATCTGCGGCCCGGCGATGATGGCGCTCGCCGACATCGCCCTCTACGGCGTCGTGCTCTCGCTCGTGGGCCGCGTCGAGCTCGCGGTCACGACCGATCTCAACATCCATTTCCTGCGCAAGCCGCGCCCCGGCGACCTGCTCGCGCGCGGGCGCATCCTGAGGCTCGGCCGTACGCTCGCCGTCGGCGAGGTCGAGATCGCGGCCGTGGGCGATCCGCAGCCGGTGGCCCATGCGACCGGCACCTACATCCTGCCGCGCGAGCCCGCGGCGGCGCAACCCGGAAGCGATCGGGGGGAGAAGCGCAATGGCTGAGGCAGCGGTCGGGATCGGCCTCGTCGGCACCGGCTATCTCGGCAAGGCGTTCACCGTCGGCTACCTGCAGGCGCCGGTGATCTTCGGAAGCTCCCTCGGCCGCGTGCGCCTCGAACGTGTCGCCGCCAGCAGCCCGGAGCGGGCCACCCTCGCCGCCCGCGAGCTCGGCTACGCCCGGCCTGCGGCCGACTGGCGGGAGCTCGTCGCCGATCCGGCCGTCGACATCGTCGTCGTCAACACCCCGAACGACCTGCACGAAGAGGTGGCGCTCGCCGCCCTCGCGGCGGGCAAGCATGTCCACTGCGAGAAGCCGCTCGCCGTCGACGCCGCCGGCGCGCGACGCATGGCCGAGGCGGCGGCGCGGAGCGGCCGCCACACGCTCGTCGGCTTCAACTACCGCCAGAACCCGACGACGCATCTCGCCCGCGAGATCGTACAGGGCGGCGAACTCGGCGAGGTCCTGTCGGTGCGGGCGACGCACACCGAGGACTATGTGGCCGACCCGGCGATCCCCTGGAGCTGGCGGTTCTCGCGCGCGCGGGCCGGGCACGGGGCGCTCGCCGACGTCGGCTCGCACATCGTCGCGATCGTGACCTGGCTCGTGGGCGAAATCGGCGCGGTGTGCGGCCGGCTGCGCACCGTGATCCCGACCCGTCCCGTGGCACCCGGCAGCAGCGAGCGGCGGCCGGTCGAGAACGACGACGAGGCACGGTTCCTGTTCCGCGCGCGGAGCGGCGTCGAAGGCATGATCGAGGCGAGCCGGGTGGCGGCCGGCCGCAAGCTGCACCTCACCTACGAGATCACCGGCAGCCGCGGCAGCCTGTTCTTCGACCAGGAGCGCATGAACGAGCTCTGGCTCTACGAGACCACGGGCCGGGGCGACCGGCGCGGCTTCCGGCGCATCCTCACCGGGCCCGAACATCCGCTCTACGGTGCCTTCAACGCCGGCCCCGGCCACGGGCTCGGCTTCAACGACCAGAAGGTCGTCGAGGCGCGCGAGATGCTGCGGGCGATCCGGGGTGGTGCGCCACCCTCTCCCGACTTCGCCGAGGCCCTGCACGTGTCGCGGGTGCTCGACGCGGTCGCGGAGTCGCACAGCCGGGGCGGCTGGGTGACGGTCCCGCCCGAGCCGCCGCTCGCCGGAGACGGTGCGTGAGCGCGCCCCTGCGGTTCGCGATGGTCGGGGGTGGCGCCGGCAGCCAGATCGGCGACAGCCACCGGATCGCCGCCCGCATGGACGGGCTGTTCACGCTCGTGGCCGGGGCCTTCGACATCGATCCCGAACGCAGCCGGGCCTTCGGCCGGAGCCTCGGACTCGCCCCGGAGCGCGCCTTCGGCACCTGGCAGGAGATGCTCGAGGGCGAACGGGACCGCGACGACCGGCCCGATCTCGTCGTCGTGGCGACGCCGAACGCGAGCCACTTCGAGATCGCGCACGCCTTTCTCGACGCGGGTTTCGACGTGCTGTGCGAGAAGCCGCTCGCGACCCGTCTCGCCGATGCCGTCGAGCTCGCCCGCACCGCCCGCCGGCGCGGGTGCGCGCTCTTCGTCATGTACGGCTATTCCGGCTTTCCGCTCGTGCGCCAGATGCGGGCGATGATCCGCGCCGGCACGCTCGGCCGCATCCGGGTGATCCAGACGGAATTCGCCCACGGCCACCACGTGCGCGCCGTCGAGCGGGAGAGTCCGGCGGCGGCCTGGCGCTACGATCCGGCGGTGGTGGGCCCGAGCGCCGTTCTGGCCGATGCCGGCACCCACGCGCTGCAGATCGCGCGCTTCACGACCGGGCTCGCCATCGAAGCGGTCTCCGCGCATTTCGCGAGCTGCGTGCCCGGACGCGCGCTCGAGGACAACGCCCAGCTCGCGCTTCGCTTCTCGGAGGGCGCGGTCGGGGCACTCTGGACGAGTGCGGTCGCCGTCGGTCAGGCCCACGGGCTGCGTATCCGGATCTTCGGCGAGGACGGTGGCCTCGCCTGGGAGCAGGAACGGCCGAACCGGCTCCTGTGGACGCCGACCGGCGAGCCCACCCGCATCCTCGAGCGCGGCCAGCCGGGGCTCGCTCCCGAGGCGCTCGCCGCCTGCCGCGTCTCGATGGGCCACAGCGAGGGCTATTTCGAGGCCTTCGCCAACATCTGGCGCGACATCGCCGCGCGGCTCCGGGCCCGGCGCACCGGCACTCCGGTGCCCGAAGAACCGCCGGTGCCCGACGCGCTCGACGGTGTGCTCGGGGTGGCCGAGGTGGAGGCGGCGGTGGCCTCGGCTGCGGCCGGCGGCGCCTGGACCGCAGTGCGGGTGCCGGCGCTCGACTGAGGCGCCTCCGGTTCACCCGGGCCGGCAGATCTCCGGCTGCGGCGCGAGGATCACGGATGCGCCCGAAGGCGGCCGGTCGCCGCGGCCGACCTCGATGTTGCCCATCATGCCGCGGTCGCCGTGCTCGGCGATGTGGCAGTGGAAGACGGTCCGCCCGGTCTCGCGTACGAGCGGCACGAGCAGTTCGGCGACCTCGCCCGGACGCAGGTTGACGGTGTCGTGCCACGCCCGGAACGGCGGCGGCCGGCCGTTCAGCCGCGCGACCTGGAAGTACCAGGTGTGCAGGTGGAAATTGTGGTCCATGGTGCCGACGTTCGCGACCCGCCAGCATTCGAGATCGCCGGCGCGGGCGACGATGTCGGTGCGGTCGTGACGATAGTTCCGCCCGTTCACGAGGAACATCGCCATGGTGATCTCGCGCCGGACGGCGACCGCGCGCAGGTCCGGACGCGGCACTTCGGCGAGCCGGTCCGGCAATGGCAGTGGCCGGGCTCCGGGTACTGGCCGCATGCGCAGCACGTAACGGTTCAGAAGGCGCGGCGTCGGCGCCCCGCGATTGTAGTGCAGTGCGAGGAGATCGATGTCGCGGCCGTCTTCGAAACGGACCAGAATGTCGGCCCGTTGTGCGGGCGTCAGCAGCAGCTCGTCGAGGTCGACCGGCTTTTCGAGGAAGTGGCCGTCGGTGGCGATCAGGAAGAGGGGCCGGCGGTCGGAGAGCGCGAGACGCAGGTAGCGGGCGTTCGAGGCGTTGATCAGCCGCAGCCGCGCGGTCCCGGCGCGCATCCGCCAGACCGGTTCGAAGGCGCCATTGGCGAGCAGGAAGCGACCCTCCTTGCCCTTGTGCCAGTCGTTGGGCGTGTGGCGGGCGAGCCCGGCATCGTCGACGTCGATGTCGCGCAGCATCACGACCCGCTCGTCGCAGCCGTCGAGCTCCGGCATTCGGTCGACCGGTCCGCGGACGACGATGGCACCGGCGAGCCCGGCCCACATCTGCCGGGCGATGGTGCCGTGACGGTGGGGATGGTACCAGTAGGTGCCGGCTTCGCCTTCGGGAATGTCGAAGGCGTAGGTGAAGCGTTCGCCCGGCGGAATCTCGAGGAACACGTTGTCGGCCCGGCCGGCCGGCGGGATGCGCATGCCGTGGAAATGGAGGTTGGTCGGTTCGGCGAGCGCGTTCTCGAAGCGCAGCTCCAGCCGGTCGCCCTCTTCGAGCTCGAGCACCGGCCCCGGCAGACGGCCGTCGTAGAGCATCGCCTCGACCTCCCGGCCGAGGACGAGGCGGCCCGCCCGGACAGCGCGCAGCCTGCGGCGGACCAGACGCGGCCCGGTCGCCGCGGTGCCGGGCAGGAGGGCCGCGGGCAGGCCGCAGGCGAGCGAGAGGAACGTCCGGCGGTCGATCATGGACGTCCCGTCTAGCGCCCCCGAGCCCGGACGCAAGCTCCGGCTCCGCATCCCCGCCCGGACCCGCTTGCGACGGCCGGACGCAAGGCGATTGAGCCCGCAGCGGCGGCCCCTATGATGGCCGGTCGGGAGACAGGCGCAGGAGGAGAAGGGATGGGCCGTTACGCGGAGATCTACCGGCGTTCGCTCGAGGATCCGGAGGGCTTCTGGGCGGAGCAGGCGGAGGCGATCGACTGGATCCGCCGCTTCGACCGCGTGCTCGACGACAGCAACCCGCCCTTCTACCGCTGGTTCCGGGGTGGCGAACTGAACACCTGCTGGAACGCCGTCGACCGCCACGTGGAGCGCGGCCGCGGCGGGCAGGCGGCGATCATCTACGATTCGGCGATGACCGGCGAGAAACGCCGGATCACCTATCGCGAACTGCGCGACCTCGTCGCCCGGTTCGCGGGCGTGCTGCGGGCGAACGGGATCGAAAAGGGCGACCGGGTCATCCTCTACATGCCGATGGTGCCGGAAGCTGTGATCGCCATGCTCGCCTGCGCGCGGATCGGCGCCATCCACTCGGTGGTCTTCGGCGGTTTTGCGGCCAATGAGCTCGCGACCCGCATCGACGACGCGAAGCCCAAGCTCGTGGTCTCCGCCTCCTGCGGTCTCGAGCCCGGGCGGATCGTCGAATACAAGCCGCTTCTGGACCGCGCCATCGAGATCGCGCGGCACAAGCCCGAACGCTGCATCGTCCTGCAGCGGCCGCAGGCGGAAGCGCGGATGATCGCCGGCCGCGACCTCGACTGGCAGGAGGCGATGGCGGAGGCGGAGCCCGTGGACTGCGTTCCGGTCACCGCCACCGATCCGCTCTACATCCTCTACACGTCGGGCACGACGGGCCAGCCCAAGGGCATCGTCCGGGACAACGGCGGCCACGCGGTGGCGCTCTACTGGACGATGAAGAACATCTACGGCATCGAGCCGGGCGAGGTGTACTGGGCCGCCTCCGACGTCGGCTGGGTGGTGGGCCACAGCTACATCGTCTACGGGCCGCTCCTGCACGGCAACACCACCATCCTCTACGAGGGCAAGCCCGTCGGCACGCCCGATGCCGGCGCCTTCTGGCGGGTGATCTCCGAGCACGGCGTGGCGGCGCTCTTCACCGCCCCCACCGCCTTCCGTGCCATCAAGAAGGAAGACCCCGACGGCGCGCACATCCGCCGCTACGACCTCTCGCGCTTCCGCACCCTGTTCCTTGCCGGCGAGCGTTGTGATCCGGACACGCTGCTCTGGGCGCAGGCAAAGCTCGGCGTGCCGGTGATCGACCACTGGTGGCAGACCGAAACCGGTTGGGCGATCTGCGCCAATCCGGCCGGCATCGAGCTGCTGCCGGTCAAGCCCGGCTCGTGTTCGGTGCCGATGCCCGGCTACGACCTGCACATCCTCGACGAGGGCGGCCTCGACGTTCCTGCCCGGCAGATGGGGGCGATCGCCCTGAAGCTGCCGCTGCCGCCCGGAACGCTGCCGACCCTCTGGAACGCCGACCAGCGCTACGTCGATTCCTATCTCTCGCGCTATCCGGGCCATTATCTCACCGGAGATGCCGGCTATCGGGACGAGGACGGCTACGTCTTCGTCATGAGCCGCACCGACGACGTCATCAACGTCGCCGGCCACCGGCTCTCGACCGGCCAGATGGAGGAGGTGCTGGCCGCCCATCCCGACGTCGCCGAATGCGCGGTGATCGGGGTCGCCGACGAGCTCAAGGGCGAACTGCCGCTCGCCTTCGTCGTCCTCAAGGCGGGTGTGGCGCGGGACCATGCGGAGATCCGCCACGAACTCGTGCAGCGGGTGCGCGAGACCATCGGCCCGGTGGCGGCTTTCCGGCTCGTCGCCATCGTCGCGCGTCTGCCCAAGACCCGCTCCGGCAAGATCCTCCGCGGCACCATGAAGCGGATCGCCGACAGCCAGCCCTGGAAGATGCCGGCCACCATCGACGATCCGGCGATCCTCGACGAGATCGCCGAAGCGCTGCGCGGCCTCGGCTACGCGAAGGAACCGAGCCGCGTCGAGGCCTGAGGCCGGCGAGGTTCAGGACGCCTCGGTGTCCGGCTGCGACTCCGGCGGAAAGAGATCGGCGAGTGCGAGCTGGATCCCCGGCGGATCGAGGCGCAGGGTGCCCTGCCGCAGGGTGGGGCCGTGAGGCTTCCGCGCGTCACCCTGCAACGGACTTGCCGCAGCGGTCGAGAAAGTCGAACGCGAAGTCGCGCCACTCGTCGGACGGCCAGGTCCGGCCGGGCCGGAGCCTTCCGGCAGCGCGATCGAAGACCGCGATGCAGCGGCCGTCGGCGTCGAAGCGCGAGGGCCAGATCAGGCCGTCGGGCTGGGACGGATCCTCGTGCAGCCGGGCCGCAAGCGCGCGGCACGCATCGTAGGGGCCGTGAACGGTGCGCAGGTCGATGCCGAGGCGCTGCAGCCCGGCCGTGCTCACGAGATCGACGAGGCGCAGCTCCACCACGGCTTCCACCTCGGTGATCGTGCGGCGGTCGATTTCCGCGCGCCGGACCGTCCGAACTTCCGGATTGCGCAGCAGCGTCTCGGCAATTGCCGTCTCCGGCGAGAGCGCCAGATAGCAGACGCCAAAGCTCCCGTCCGGCGCGTCGAACCGGTTGCGCGCCTTAGGGCGGAAATCCAGGGGTTCGCAGCCCACCGGGTGGGCGCGAAAAAACCTCGAATGGGGAGGGATGACATAGAACTTCATCGCCAACTAAATGTAGCGGCTGGTCGGCGAGAGGGCAACAAGATGTGGTGCCGTCCGTCACACTCGATTTGCTAAAAATTGGCAAGATTTGCTTAAAATCGGCAAAATCACCGACGACCGGGATCTCACCCGAAGCCGTCGGCGCCGTAGCCGCGGAGCTCGTCGCGGGCGCGGGAGAGATGCGGTTCGCCGCGGCGGGCGGCTTCGAGCGGCGACAGGCCGCCGAGAGTCGAAGACGGCGCCAGCAGCACGTCCAGCACCCACCAGGGATCGGCATCCGCAGGAAGCGCCGCGAGCAGCTCCGCGAGATGCGGCACCGTGCCGGCGTCCCCGAACTGGCACGCCGGGAAGAACCAGCGCCGGCCCTCGCGGATCGCGAGCAGCTGGCGCTCCCGCGCCCTGCGCAGCACGGTGACGGGATGGAGCCCGAGCCGCTTCGCCACCTCGCCCGCCGTCAGCACGCCGCCCGCCTGCCGCAGGAGCTCCGCGCGGTGGCGGAAGTGGCGGAAGCGGAGCCGGTCACCGCGGTCCCGGGCCTGTTCTTCAGCTTCGCGGGCGAGCCTCCGGAGATGGCCGGTCGCATCCTCCGCCCCACCGCTCAGGAGTGCGCGGTGCAGGGCGCCTTCGAGCGCGCGCTCGTCCGATTCGCGGTCGTGGAGGCGTGTGGCCAAGGTGTCACTCCGTGCCCGCCGCTCGACTTAGCACGTCGGGCCGTCCCGTGCACCCGGCGCGTGGGCGGCCGGGACGCGCGCGGCACGCGCCGGCACCTCGCCGCGCAGCGGCACGAAGCTCAGAGGCCGCCGGCGGACCCACTCGCGGTGTACGGTGTAGAGACCGCTTCCGACCAGCAGGACGAAGCCGGTCATCTGGAAGACGTCCGGCAGATTGCCGAACACCAGCGCGCCGAGGACGATGCCCCAGAGCATCTGCGTGTACTGGAAGGGCGCCACCACGACCGCCGGGGCGTTGCGGGTGGCGATCACGAGCCCGGCCTGACCGAGGCCGGTGAGCAGGCCGGCCGTCGCCTGCAGGAGGAGATCGCGCGCGCCCGGCATGCGGAATTCGGCGACCGCACCCGGCAGCGAGACGAGGAAGATGGTCGTGAACAGGGTGAAGAGGATCGAGGCGCTGGTGGCGCGCGTGCCGATCCGCCGCAGCACCACGATCGAGGCGGCCCCGAGCACCGCCCCGAGGAAGGCGAGCAGATGCGCGGGCTCGAGCGCGCGGAAGCCCGGCCGCACCATGATCAGGACGGCGAGGAAGCCGACCATCGTCGCACTCCAGCGCCGCCAGCCGACCGCCTCGCCGAGAAGAAGCGCCGACATGGCGGTGGCGATCAGGGGGGCCGTGAAGAGGAGCGCGTAGACCTCGGCGAGCGGCAGGCTCGCGAAGGCGTGCCAGACGGCGAGGCCGCAGGCGGCGGTGAGCCCGGCGCGCAGCAGCACGAGGCCGGGCGCGGCCGGCAGGAGCGCGCGCAGTCCGCCCTGCCCGGCGGCGAGCAGGAGCACGGGCAAGAGCGCGAACAGGGAGAGCGTCGCCGCCACCTGGAAGATCGCGAAGCTGCCGCCCGCGAGCTTGATCGCCGCATCGGCGGTGGCGAACCCGGCGTAACTCGCGGCGGCATAGGCCATGCCGCGCAGCGTGCCCGCCGCGGTGTCGAGGGTGCCGATGGTCGTCGCGCGCATGCCGGATCCCGCCGCAGGAAGCCGTGTCCGCCCCGAAGATGGCGCCTTGCGCCGGCGCTGTCGCCCGCCGCCGCTGCAGGCCTGCCATGCACCGGCTGCGATCCCGGTGCCGCGGCAGCTCACCACGACTTCGTTGATTTTCAGTTAATGGCCGGGTTGGGAAGCAGGCTTGCCTCCACCGGGCGATCCCGTCAACATCCCCGGTCGAAGGAAGCCGGGAACCATGAGCGGGAGCCTCGAAGAGACGGCGAACGCGCCTCCCGACCTGGAGTAGGTGCGGCGGGAGCTGGCGGCGCTATTGCCGGAGCTGCGGCGTCGCCGGCACGTGTGCGAAATCGCGGTTTTCGGATCCGTCGCGCGCGGCGAGGCCGGGCCCGCGAGCGACATCGATCTCCTCGTCACCTTCGGCCCGGCAGCGAGCCTGTTCGATCTCGTCGGGCCCCGGGAGGAGCTGTCCGCCCGCTTCGGCCGGCGGGTGCAGGCGACGACGCCGGGATCCCTGCGGCCGGAGATGCGCGAGCCGGTGGGCAGAGAGGCCGTCCCGGTGTGACGACGCGCCCCGAGAGCGCTGTCTCCGGCGAACCTCGAAAAGAGAAACCCCGCCCCCTCGCGGGGACGGGGGCGGGCGTGTGTTGCGGCGAGGCCGAGGACGGCCGGCGTCAGGCGGCGAGGCGCAGCACTTCCTCGCCGTTGATCACGAGGCCGCGCTCGCTGGCATCCACCTTCACCGTGTCGCCTTCCTTCACCTTGCCCTCGAGGATCATCAGCGCCAGCGGATCCTGCAGGTGCCGCTGGATCGTCCGCCTGAGCGGCCGCGCCCCGTAGACCGGATCGTAACCCGCGGCCGCGAGCCAGTCCTTCGCGGCATCCGTGACCTCGAGGCGGATGCGGCGATCCTCCAGAAGCTTCGCGAGACGGCCGAGCTGAATGTCGACGATGTCCCGCATGTGCCGCCGGTCGAGGCGGTTGAACAGGACGATCTCGTCGAGCCGGTTCAGGAACTCCGGCCGGAAGGTGGCGCGCACCACCTGCATCACCTGCTCGCGCGCCTGGCTCGCGGGTGCCCCCTCGGGCAGCGCCGCCAGATACTCCGAACCGAGGTTCGAGGTCAGCACGATGAGCGTGTTGCGGAAGTCGACGGTGTGGCCCTGGCTGTCGGTGAGCCGGCCGTCGTCGAGCACCTGGAGGAGCACGTTGAAGACGTCCGGGTGCGCCTTCTCGACCTCGTCGAACAGGATCACCTGGTAGGGCCGCCGGCGCACCGCTTCCGTCAGCACGCCGCCCTCCTCGTAGCCGACGTAGCCCGGAGGCGCGCCGATGAGCCGGGCGACCGAGTGCTTCTCCATGAACTCGGACATGTCGATCCGCAGCAGCGCCCGCTCGTCGTCGAACAGGAACTCGGCGAGCGCCTTGCACAGCTCGGTCTTGCCGACACCCGTGGGGCCGAGGAACAGGAACGAGCCGAGCGGCCGGTTCGGGTCCTGCAGGCCGGCACGCGCCCGGCGCACGGCGTTCGAGACCGCGCGCACCGCGTCGTCCTGGCCGACCACCCGCTTCCTGAGCTGGTCCTCCATGTGCAGGAGCTTCTCGCGCTCGCCCTCCATGAGCTTGTCGACCGGGATGCCGGTCCAGCGCGAGACGATGAGCGCCACGTCCTCCGCCGTCACCTCCTCGCGGACCATGCGCTCGGCCTGCTCGGTCTCGAGCCGCTGGAGCTTCCGCTCGAGTTCGGGGATGACGCCGTAGGCGAGCTCGCCGGCGCGTGCCAGATCACCGCGCCGCTGCGCCTGCTCGAGCTCGATGCGGGCCCGGTCGAGCTGCTCCTTGAGGCTGCGGACCTCCTCGAGCTGGCGCTTCTCGGCCTCCCACTTCGCCGTGAGTTCGGCCGCCTGCTGTTCGAGCTCGGCGAGCTCCTTCTCGAGCCTCTCGAGCCGCTGCCTGGATGCCGGATCGGTCTCCTTCTTGAGCGCCTCGCGCTCGATCTTGAGCTGGATGATGCGGCGGTCGAGCTCGTCGAGCTCCTCGGGCTTGCTGTCGATCTGCATGCGCTTTCTCGCCGCCGCCTCGTCGACGAGGTCGATCGCCTTGTCGGGCAGGAAGCGGTCGGAGATGTAGCGGTGCGAGAGGGTCGCCGCGGCGACGATCGCCGAATCGGTGATCCGCACGCCGTGATGCAGCTCGTACTTCTCCTTGAGCCCGCGCAGGATCGAGATCGTGTCCTCGACGCTGGGCTCGGAGACGAAGACGGGCTGGAAGCGCCGCGCCAGCGCCTGGTCCTTCTCGATGTACTTGCGGTACTCGTCGAGGGTGGTGGCGCCGATGCAGTGCAGCTCGCCGCGCGCGAGCGCGGGTTTGAGCATGTTCGAGGCGTCGATGGCACCTTCCGCCTTGCCCGCACCCACGAGCGTGTGCAGCTCGTCGATGAAGAGGATGATCTCGCCCTCGGAGGCGGTCACCTCCTGCAGGAGCGCCTTGAGCCGCTCCTCGAACTCGCCGCGGTACTTGGCACCCGCCAGCATGCCGCCGAGATCGAGCGCGAGGATGCGCTTGTCCTTGAGGCCCTCGGGCACGTCGCCGTTGACGATCCGCTGCGCGAGACCCTCGACGATGGCGGTCTTGCCGACACCCGGGTCGCCGATCAGCACCGGATTGTTCTTGGTGCGCCGGGAGAGGACCTGGATGACGCGGCGGATCTCCTCGTCGCGGCCGATCACCGGATCGAGCTTGCCCTCGCGTGCCGCGGCCGTGAGATCACGCGTGTACCTCTCGAGCGCGCCGTAGCCCTCCTCGGCGGTCGCCGACTGGGCGGTGCGGCCCTTGCGCATCTTCTGGATGGCGGCATTGAGCGCCTGCGGCGTGACGCCCGCGCTCTGCAGCGCCTTCGCCGCGTCGGTCGCCGACATGGCGATGGCGAGGAGCAGCGTCTCGACGGTGACGTAGGCGTCACCCGCCTTCTTCGCGACCTGCTGCGCCTGCTCGAAGAGGCGCGCGGTCTGCGGGTCGAGATAGAGCTGCCCGGCGCCCGCGCCCTCGACCTTCGGCAGCTTGTTCAGGAGTGCGGCGACATTGGCCTGCGCCATCTTCGGGTCGCCGCCGGCCTCGCGCACGAGGCTCGCGCACAGGCCCTCGGGATCGTCCAGCAGCACCTTGAGGATGTGTTCGGGCAGGAAGCGCTGATGCCCCTGGGCGAGGGCGTACTGCTGCGCCGCCTGCAGAAATCCGCGTGCACGTTCGGTATATTTTTCGAGATCCATGTCCTTTCCCCTTTCGCTTCGGTGTCCCGTCCGTGAGCACACCCGGCCGCGCGGCCCGGTGCGGCACCGCAGCGGCACCGGTCGTCATGTGGGGATCCGCCGGACCGGTACAAGAGCGCGCCGGACAAGACTTCAATCCAGAGTTGATCGAGTGCGAGACCCGTCAGCCTGTCCCGCCCGCCGGAACCGGCACGTTGTCGATGAGGCGGGTCCCGCCGAGATACACCGCGGCGAGCAGCCGCCCCTCGCGGTCCGTGACGCGCGCAAGCGGTTCGAGGGTTCCGGCGTCGCGCAGCTCGATGTAGTCGACCCGGTCGAAACCGGCTTCGAGCAGGGCTCGCCTCGCCGCTTCGAGCTCCGCGGCCGCCTCCGCACCCTGCGCGAGCCGCTCCGCCGTCCGCGACAGGATCCCGTAGAGCTGCGGGGCGATGCGCCGCTCGCCCGGCGAGAGATACGCGTTGCGCGAGGACATGGCGAGGCCGTCCGACTCGCGCACCGTCGGATGGCCGACGATCTCGACCGGCATGTCGAGATCGGCCACCATGCGGCGGACGACGAGCAGCTGCTGGTAGTCCTTCTCGCCGAAGACCGCGACATCGGGCTGCACGCGGTTCAGGAGCTTCGCGACCACCGTCGCGACACCGCGGAAGAAGTGCGGCCGGGTGACGCTGCACAGGCCCTCGGAGAGCCGTTCCACGGTCACCCAGGTCGCGTGGTCGGGCGCGTACATGGTCGCGCGCGTCGGCAGATAGACGAGATGCGCCCCTTCCGCGTCGAGCTTCGCGAGATCGCCCTCCTCGTCGCGCGGATAGCGCTCGAAGTCCTCGTTCGGCCCGAACTGGGTCGGGTTGACGAAGATCGAGACGACGACACGGTCGGCAAGCGCGAGCGCCCGGCGCACGAGCGCGAGATGGCCCTCGTGCAGATAGCCCATGGTCGGGACGAAACCGACCCGCAGCCCCGCGCCGCGCCAGGCGCCGACCTGCCGCCGCAGCTCCGCGAGATCGCCCGTGCTGGAGATCATGCCCGCCTCTCCTCAGGCGCCGGCCACGACATAGGCGTCCGGGTCGTAGCTGTAACCCGCCGCCTCCAGATCGCGCAGGAGATCGCGCAGCGATCCGGGGTCGAGCTCGACCAGTGGCGGCCGCACCCGCGCCCACTCGGGATCGCCGAGCCCCTCGGCGATCACCGCCTTCACGGCCGGGATCAGCGGATGGCGCTGGAGCGCCGTGCGCACGCCCGTCACCAGCGCCATCCCGCGCTGCGCGCGTTCCCGGTCACCCTCGCGGAAGGCTTCGAACACCCGCCGGCTCGCGGCACAGGCGAGGTTGGCGGCGGCCGAGATGGTCCCGGCCCCGCCCGCTTCGAGATTGTCGAGGAGGTGATTGTCGGCGCCGGAATAGATCAGCAGATCCGGGAACTCCGCGATAAGATCCCGCGTGTGCGGCCAGTCACCGGAGCTGTCCTTGAGGCCGCGCACGGTTCCCGGAAAGCTTTCGCGAAGACGCGCGATCACGCGCCGCGTCACCGGAACCGCGGTCATCTGCGGAAAGTGGTAGAGATGGAGTTCGAGCGCCGGATCTCCGACCCGCTCCACGACCTCGGCGAAGGCGCGGAACACGCCCTCGTCGGTCACGTTCTTGTAGAAGAAGGGCGGCAGCGCGAGCTGGCGCCGCACGCCGTGCGCGAGTCCGTGGCGCGCGAGCGCGACCGTGTCGCCCACGGCACAGCAGCCGATCCCGAGGACGATCCGCTCCGCCGGAATGCCCGCCCCGAGCAGACCTTCGAGTGCCTGCTGCCGTTGCGCCAGCGTGAACGAGTTGGCCTCGCCCGTGGTGCCGAACAGGCCGATGCCGTGACATCCGTGATGCAGCAGCCAGCGGGCGTGCGCCACGAGCCGCGGCAGATCCACGGCCCCTTCCCCGTCGACCGGGGTGACGATGGCGGCGTAGATACCCTTCATCGGTGCATTCCTTCGTATCGGGGCCGGCGGGTTCAGCGGAGCACGGTCTCCTGGAATATGATCATCACCGCGACCGAAGCCACCAGGGCGAGGACGAGGCTCGTGCGCGAGAGGTCGGCGCGGGCTTCGGGGATCAGCTCGGCGAAGGCCATCCAGAACATCGCCCCGGCGGCGAGCCCGAGGCCGACCGGCAGGAAGGGGTGGAACCAGGTGACGAAGAGCCAGGCCGGCACCGCCATCAGCGGCTGCGGCAGGCTCGAGAACACCGACCACCAGGCGGCGAGCCACACGGACACGCCGCGCGGCACCAGCACGAGGCTGATGGCGAGGCCCTCGGGGATGTTGTGCACGGCGACGGCGGCCGAGATGAAGACGCCGAGCCCCTCGCCGCCGCCGAACGAGACGCCGATCCCGATCCCCTCCGAGAAGGAGTGCAGCGTCATCACGCCGACGATCAGCAGCGCCTTGCGCGCGTCCGCCCCCCGGAGACTGCCGACCGAGAGGTCGTCGCGTCCGCGCATCAGCCCGTGGCTCCAGCGGATCAGAAGCCAGCCGGCGAGCAGGCCGAGGGCCGTCCGGGAGGCGCTCTCCTGGGCCCCCTCGACGACGAGCGTGCCGCTCGCCGCGATCATCAGCCCGGCGGCGATGGCATTCGAAAGCGCGAGCCAGCGCCGGCTCATCTCGCGCACGAACAGGAACGGCAGCGCGCCGAGACCGGTGGCGACCGCCGTCGCGAGGGCGGCGAAGAAGACGATCGCGAGCTGCTGCCAGTCGATCACGCGCGCCCCGTCCGACCGCCGGAGCCGCTCCGGATCACGGCACGAGCACCTGGCGGCCGACGACCCGCCCCTCGGCGAGGTCGGCGAGGGCGTCGTTCACCTCCGCGAGCGGCCGCCTGCGCACCGGGATGAAGGGCACCTTCCCTTCCTGCGCGAGCCGGACGACGGTCTTCAGATCGTCGAGCGTGCCGACGTAGGAGCCGCGGATCGTCAGCATGCGGAGCGGCAGGAGCGGCAGGGGCAGCTGCAGCCGGTCGCCGTAGAGGCCGACCACGACGAGCGTGCCGCCCTTCTGCTGCAGGCAGTCGAGGCCGAACTGCGCCGTCTCCGGCCGGCCGACGAAGTCGATCGCCGCGGCGCAGCCGCCACCCGTCCGCTCCTTCACCTGCCGCACCGCATCACCGTCGCGCGGGTCGAAGGCGGCCGCGGCCCCGGCGGCGAGCGCCTGCTCGCGCTTCACCGGATCGACATCGGCGACGATCACCTTCCCCGGGACCGCGTTCGGCGCGAGGTGCAGGGCGTTGGTCCCGACACCGCCGACGCCGATCAGCAGCAGCGTCTGGTCGGGGCGTGTGAGGCCGGTCTTCTGCAGGGCACTCCAGGCGGTGATGCCGGAACAGGCGTAGGTCGCCGCGACTTCGCGCGGGATGCCGTCGAAGGGCACGAGATAGCGCGGATGCGGCACGATCACGTGGTCGGCGTAGCCGCCGTGCACCCAGGTGCCGATGATCCGCGGCTTCGGGCACAGCAGCTCCTCGCCGCGCCGGCAGGCGTCGCAGGCGCCGCAGCCGATCCAGGGATAGACGACGTATTCCCTGCCCGGCTCCACGCCCGTGGCCTCGGGCCCGAGCTTCTCGACCCGGCCCACGACCTCGTGGCCCATGGTGAAGGGGAGCTTCACCCCCCGCTCCTCGATGCGGATCTGCCGGCCGCCGCCGAGATCGAAATAGCCCGCGTGGATGTGCAGGTCCGAATGGCAGATGCCGCAGGCGGTGACCCGCACCAGCACCTCGGTGCCGGCGGGCTCCGGTGTCGGATAGTCGTGGATCTCGAGCGGCTGGCCCCAGGCGACGATCTCGGCGCGACGCACGGCTCCCCCTCCTCGTGCTGTCCGGCGTACGCGCTTTCTCTAACGCAGGCCCGCGCCCCGGGCGAGAGCCGGCGTGTCGCGCCCCGCAGGCGGCGGTTTCCGGCGGGCCGCGTGCGCGCTATAGAAAGTGCCGGCGTCGACGCGCCGTGGCCCCGTAGCTCAACCGGATAGAGCACCGGCCTTCTAAGCCGGGGGTTGGTGGTTCGAGCCCACCCGGGGTCGCCATGTCGCGCCCGGACCGTCGTGGCCCTTCCGCCGGTCCCTGCGACATCCGGCACCGCGCACGGCCTCCGCCGCGGTTCGGCCGTTGACGGGCGTGCGCTTGCCGCCTATGTCCCGTGCGCCGCGCGCACGGACGGACCATTGTCACGCGCCGCGTGGCCGCGCGCCCGTAGCTCAATGGATAGAGCATCTGACTACGGATCAGAAGGTTGGGGGTTCGAGTCCTCCCGGGCGCGCCACAGATTTTCTTTCTCGAACAGCCGCTTGCACGAGACGTCGCGCACACGCCGGACCGGCCTTCGGGCTTCGTTCGAGCGTCGTGTGGACAACCGGCTCCGGGGGCGGCACTGTCGGCCCGAGCCTGCCGAGCGCCCACGCCGCCGCCCAGCGCAGGCAGTCGTGCCGCAGCGCCACTTCGACCAGCGTCCGGAGCGCCTGCGGCGTCGCCGGTTTCCCGCCGGGCCTGCCGAGCGCGCGTGCCGCCACCGCGCGGACCGCCGTTGCGGCCTGGGACGCGCCCGGAAGTGGTGACGCGCTGGCCCGGAGAGCTCCGGCGCCGAGAGCGCCGTCGAGTCGATGTCGCGGAGAGAGGCCTTCTAATGGGCTCAGGGTTACGTCGGGCACGCGCGAATTCTCATGCCTCACACGAACCCGACCCAAATCGATAAAAACCACGGGGACACATCGAAAGAATAACCACCATCCCCCCGCCGCAGCGCTCCTTCGTCCGCCTCCTGTCGTTTCGCCGATGCTGTTGCCGCTCCGGTTACGGAACACAGCCAACGCTTGCCTCGCTTTCCCGAAGGTCTGGAATAACGGGACCTCCCCGCAACGTTGCCTGTGCCGCGTCGGTTTGGTGTGACGGTCTGCGGGAGCGTGCGATCCGTCGCGGATGTGGGCTTCCGGCGCGGTTTTCCGCGGGTTTTCGGACGGTTTCGCGGGTTTC